>Ga0073899_10000007_pt1 | contig 198199 bp, 196 predicted proteins | sample KloWWTmetaKNB5Ph_FD_88975 | JGI IMG/M metagenome (GOLD analysis project Ga0073899, IMG submission 88975) | Active sludge microbial communities from Klosterneuburg, Austria, studying microevolution and ecology of nitrifiers - Klosterneuburg... | ecosystem: Engineered > WWTP > Aerobic digester... | reverse complement strand
GAGTAGAACTCGCCGACCGAATCGTCGCCTTGGAGAATGCAGCTGGGGTACTTCCAGGTGATCGCCGAACCGGTTTCGACCTGCGTCCAGGTGATCTTCGAACGCTTGCCAGCACAACGCCCGCGCTTGGTGACGAAGTTGTAGATCCCGCCAACGCCGTCCTTGTCGCCGGGATACCAGTTCTGCACCGTGGAGTACTTGATGTAGGCGTCGTCGAGAGCAACCAGTTCGACCACCGCGGCGTGCAGCTGGTTTTCGTCGCGCATCGGCGCAGTGCAGCCTTCGAGGTAGCTGACGCTGGCACCTTCCTCGGCGACGATCAGCGTGCGTTCGAACTGGCCGGTTTCGGCCGCGTTGATCCGGAAGTAGGTCGACAGTTCCATCGGGCAGGTGACGCCCTTGGGGATGAAGCAGAACGAACCGTCACTGAATACCGCCGAGTTGAGCGCCGCATAGAAGTTGTCGCGCGGCGGAACGACGGAGCCCAGGTACTTGCGGACCAGTTCGGGATGTTCACGCACCGCTTCGGAGAACGAGCAGAAGATGACCCCGGCTTCGGCCAACGAGGCGCGGAACGTGGTCGCCACCGAGACGGAATCCAAGATCGCATCGACGGCGATACCCGACAGGCGCTTCTGCTCGTCAAGCGAGATGCCCAGCTTGTTGAAGGTTTCGAGGATCTCTGGATCGATCTCGTCCAAGCTGGTCGGAGCTGGACCCTTCGGCTTCGGCGCCGCCCAGTAGTGCATGTCCTGGAAATCGATCTTCGGGTAGTTGACGTAGGCCCATTCGGGCTCGGTCATCGTCAGAAAGTGGCGGAGCGAGTTGAGCCGCCACTCGAGCAACCATTCGGGCTCGTCCTTCTTGGCGGAGATCAGGCGAACGACGTCCTCGTTCAACCCCTTGGGGGCCAGCTCCGTTTCGAGGTCGCTGTGGAACCCGTATTCGTACTCTCGCTCGACGACGTTGCTGATCAGATCCGACATTGGACTCCTCTCGACCTGCCATATACTCTAGCCGTCGCTAGAAATATTTAGCAACGATTGGAGGCATCATGCGAGACACTCCCCGACCGGCACCGAGCCGCGATCTGGACACCCCCGAGGAGATCGCTGAAATGGTACGCCGATTTTACGCGGATGTCAGCATGGATGACCTGCTCGGGCCGATGTTCAACGACGTCGCTCAGGTCGATTGGTCCGAACACATCCCCAAACTGGCCGCGTTCTGGCAGCGCGCCCTGCTCGGTTTGGAGGGATACTTTGGCAACCCGTTCCGCGCTCACGCGCTGATCCATCACCAAGCGCCGTTCACCGCCGCCCACTTCGAACGCTGGCTGACACTTTTTCACGAGACGTTGGAACTTGGCTGGACAGGACCGTTGACCGATCGGGCGCGGCTGCTGGCCAACAACGTCGCTCGCGTCCACAGCAATCAGCTGATCGGTTACCCCGTGTCGCTCGATTCGGATCTCCTGCTCTGACCGCAGCGGCCGGACGCGTCGCCGCCACGCATTGGCAGGCCCGGCGGGGGTTGCTGATCGCCGCCGGATTTGTCATTGCCGCGGTGATCGCTGCCGCCGTGCGTGGCGACGGATGGTGGCTACCGCTCCACCTCTTTCTGGTCGGCGGCGTGTTGAGCGCGATCTCGGCGACGACGCAGATGCTGGCGATCACGTGGTCGTCATCGCCGCCGACCCGACCGTGGGTCGCCACAGTCGTCCGGTGGACGTTGGCCGCGGGCGCTGTTGGCGTGGTCGTCGGCCGCGACACGGGCAGGCGATGGTTGATCGAGTTCGGCGGAGGGTTCGTCGCCATCGCCTTGGTGGGCATGGTGCCGGTGTTGTGGGCCGTCCACCGAGGAGCCGTCACCGATCGATACCGGCCTGCAATCGAGGCGTATGTCGCCGCGCATCTGTTTGGCGCCGTCGGGGTCATCGTCGGGGTAGTGATGGCTACCGGTCGCAGCGGTTCTCGCCACCTCGAGCTGCGCGGCACCCATCTGATCGTCAACCTGTTTGGCTGTGTCGGACTGGTGATCGCCGCCACCCTCCCCTACTTCACCGCGACCCAGGTGCGTTCGAAGATGTCGCCGCGGGCCACACGGCCGGTGCTGCGGATCGTGGCCGCTGTGTTTGCTGCCGCGGTCCTATTCGCTGCGCTGGGCCGGATGATCGACAGCGCGCCATTGACGGTCGTCGGGTTGGCCGTCCTCGCTGCAGTGTTGGTCGTCATCGTCGCCTTGCTGCCGATCTTTGATCGCAAGCGCTGGTCGTGGGCCGGACCGCGACTGGCCCAGCTGTTGTGCGGAATCGGTTGGTGGGTCGGGACAACGATTGCCTTGGCGGTCGCCATCGGACGGGGCACCGACGATCGCACCGCGCTGCGCACGCTGGCGATCGGTGGCTTTGCCCAGATCCTGATCGCCTCGCTGGCCTACCTCGGGCCGGTGCTTCGCGGCGGTGGCCACAAACAGCTGACCGCGGGCTTCGCGATCACGCGATCGTGGGTGTCGCTGATCGCCGGGAATGTCGCCGCGCTGGCAGTCGCAAGCCACGCCGGCTGGCTCCTGCGCGCTGCGCTGATCGCCTGGGGCGTTGATCTGGCTGGCCGGGCAGTGTGGCTGTTGTCCAGCCGGTCTGCGGCTACGACCGAGTAATCGACAACACCACACCAACGGGCGTGCTGATGATCAGGATCGCCAGGACGGCGCGATACAGCAACGCACCCAATCGGTGTCGATTGGTCGAGATCGGCGCAGCGAAGGCAAACATCAACAGCGCGCCGAGCAGCACCACGCTGCCAACGGCCACCACGACCGGACGGTGGACCAGCGTGCCGGTGATGACGAACCCGGCGGAGGCGTTGTACAGCGCACATTCGATCGCCACGGTGCGCTGGGTCGGTGGCACCTTGGCGAGCGCCGCCTGACCAAGGCCCAATGCGATCTGGCCTACACCCACCACCAAGACCAGGAACGCGGCGACCCACGATCCGCGCTTCCAATCCGTCGGTCCGGTGACCGCTGCGGCGATGCCACCAGCGATCACGCCGACGCTGCCAAGAACCCCGAAGGCTGCCGCCCGCCGCAATCGAAGCGCCATCCTGACTCCCATCGCTCGCTTGCGGGCGCTAGTGGCGAGGGGCGCGCGACGAGCGGGCGAACGCAACGGGTTCCGGCTCGGTTGGCCGCATGTGCAGCACGCAATGGGCATGGCGCGGGTCGGTGCGGCGCAGCTCGTCGACCTCGAGATCGCCGATCGCTTCGGCGACACCTTCGACCATGCCGAGGTGCAACGCGCACACGGTGTCGGGGTCGGCCAGCGCCGCGGTTTCGAACGGGCAGGAGTTCAGCACCATCTGGACGGCATCTGGATCGGAGCCGGACACCACTGGCTCGAATCCGAGTCGGGCCATCGATTCGGCAACGTTGTCGGTCGTGCCGGCCTTGCCGGCCAGGCCCTGACGGCGCCCGGCGCGGCGGCCGACCTCGACCGCATCGTCGCCGGTGCGAATCATCTCGGACATCAGCAGCGCCAGCTGTTCGTACGGATTGACCCCGCCCCAGCGTGCTGCCGCTGTTGGATGGGTGCTGTACACGTGGCGCGGACGGCCGCGGCCGGTGCTTGGGGCGACTTCCTCGACGATCAATCCTGCGTGAAGCAGCTTGGCCAAGTGTTGGCGGATCGCGTTGTGGTTAAAGCCGAAGTGATCGGTCAACTCGCGAACGTCCACCGGGCCGTTGGCATCGCCCAGGTAGCGGAAGATCTGGCTGCGCGTCGGGTCGCCGAGGGCGCGGGCCTGCACCTGCAGGTCGTCGGCGGCCGGAGCAGTTCCCACCCGGCCAGTGTAGCGATTAATTACACTCGCTGGTGTATCAATCGACGGTCGTGATCTGCGTCGCGGGCCGTGCCATGATCAGCCCATGATTCGTGTCGAACATCCGGTTCTCGACAACCTGCGCGACGACGTACTGCCCTGGCTGAGCGAGCACGCCGCCGAACCCGAAGCATTGCGCAGGTTGCCGGACGAAACCGCCCAGAAGTTGCGCGAGTCGGGCGTGATGCGGCTGGTCCAGCCGGCACGCTGTGGCGGCTACGAAGCGGACCCACAGGTGTTCTACGAAGCGACGCGGTTGATCGGCACCGCCTGCGGATCATCGGCATGGGTGACGGGTGTGGTCGGCGTCCACGCTTATCAGGTGGGCTTGTACAACGAGCGCGCTCAGGACGAGGTCTTCGCTGACGATCCGGATACCTGGGTGAGTTCCCACTATCAGCCGTACGGGGTATTGACGCCGGTGGACGGCGGCTACCGGCTGAGCGGCCACTGGCACTTCTCCTCTGGCAGCGATCATTGTCAGTGGGTGTTCGTCGGGGCCCGCATCGGTGCGGATACCTCCGGCGATGATGTCGATCTGAACAACTGGTTCCACGTCCTGGTGCCCCGCGCCGACTACCGGATCGACGATGTTTGGGACGTCGTCGGGTTACGCGGCACCGGCAGCAACGACATCATCGTCGAGGACGCCTTCGTGCCCGAGCACCGGGTGATGGCCTGGATGGATTTGATCAAGCAGAACTGCCCGGGTCGCGCCGTCAACACCGGCCCACTGTTCCGTATGCCGTGGACGGCGATGTTCGGTTCGACCGTGGCCGCTCCGTTGTTGGGTATCGGCTATGGCGCCTATGAAAGCTATGTCCGTTCGCAACAACCGAAGCCTGCCTCGACAGCCGGCAAGTCGCGGCCGGTGATGGGCGATTGGGTGATTCTGCGGTCGATCGCCGAAGCATCCGCTGACTTGGATGCGGCACGCGAGATGCTGCTCGGCAACCTGATCGAGATGTACGACTACGCGGTTGCCGACCAGCCGATTCCCACCGAGCTGCGCCAACGCTCCCGCCGCGACCAAGTGATGGCCGGCGTGCGTGCACTGCGCGCCACCGACGCCGTGATGGACGTTGCCGGCGGGCGCGGCTTGGGCACCAGCAATGCGTTACAGCGCTTCTGGCGCGACGCCCACGGGGCTCGCGCTCACCTGGTCAATAGCCCGAACATGAGCCTGGCGATGTTCGCCAGCGGGGTGCTCGGCGGCGTGAACTATGACCTGATGGGTGCGTGAACGGAGACGATCCCGGGGGCTTGCGTTTCCACCGATTCTGACCGAAGCCTGACAGCGCCTTGACATCGCCTTGACACGCCGCGCCGTACCTTGCCGGGCATGACAACAGCGGCGATCACCACCGAACGGCCGGGCGGACGAATCGCCGCGATCGACCTGGCCCGTGGCCTGGCGATGCTCGGCATGATCACCCAGCACGTGGCGATCGGAACGACGAAATTGCCGAGCGAGCCGGCCTGGTGGGCGCTGCATGCGTCGGCGGGACGGGCCTCGGTGTTGTTCTTCGTTCTGTCTGGTGTGGCGCTGTCGTTGGTCGCCCGGCGCGGCTCGTCGTCCGCGTCGACACCGGCGATGTTGAAGCGCGGCCTGCTGCTGTTGATCGGCGGCTTGTACGTCGCCCTGACTTTCTGGTCGGGCAGCATTCTGCACACCTACGGGGCGATGTTCTTGTTGGCCCCGCTGCTGCTGCGCCGCTCGTCGAAGTGGCTCTTGGTGGTCGCCGCGGCAGCGTTCAGCGTTGGGCCATTCCTTCTGGCCACCGTGCCCGGTTCGATCGGATTGTGGCTGGACCACCAAACCGGGGTCCACGGTTGGCTTCTGAGCACGCTCACCCTCGTGTTGTTTCAGACTTATGCGCTGGTCGTCTGGATCGGCTTCTTCGCCGTTGGGATGGTCCTTGGCCGGCTCGATCTTCGCCGGCCGAAGGTGGCCGCCATGATGCTCAGCGTCGGCGTGGCGTTTCTGGTGCCGTGGACGCTGACCGTCGATGCCCTCAACCGACGGCTCGACCGCGTCGACGAGGCAAAGGTCGCGGCGTGCGCTGGGGTGGAGTTTGGGAAGAACGGCGAACCGATTGGCGACGTGTCGAAGGCGTGTCAGCAGGCGCTGAAGCCAACGAACGCATTGACGGTTCAGTGGTCGTCGTTCAGCAGGCTGACTGCGCATTCGAATACCACCGCCTGGGCGCTGCAGTCGCTGGCCATCGCCATCGCCGTCATCGGTCTGTGCCTGCTGCTTCCCACCGCGGTGCGCCGGGTGTTGCGACCGGTTCAGGCGATCGGAACCGTGTCGTTGTCGTGCTACCTGCTGCACATGGTGTTGGTGCAAGACTTCTGGCAACTCGCCGGCGGGGGCCGACCCGGCGTATCAAACTGGCATCAGATCGGCGTACTTGGGGCGATCATGGCCATCGAAATGGCATTCGCCAGCTTCGTCGTGTGGCGCTGGAAGCGGGGACCGTTCGAGTGGCTGCTCGCCCAGTTCACCGGCGGTGGCAACAACTCAGCCAGGCCGCGGGCGGATCAACGCCTGGGCAGCGATCATCCGCTGCCCATCGAAGGCCAACGTCGGGCTTCCGTGCAGCTCGTATCCGTCGGCGAGTAGAGCGCTCACCGCGGCGTAGAAGTCGGCGTCGTCGGGCCCCGTCACCAACCGGTAACGCGGACCATCCGCCGACTCTGCCGTCTCCCCCGCCTGTGCGGCCTGTGCCACCGACGGGGGCGCGGGGTGCGTCGACGGGCTCGAGGCTGTCCGTTCGGTTACCAGCGTTGTGGGGAGTACCACAGCAGGGCGCGTGCCGGTCGGGACGTTCGGTGGGCCGGCCCGGTCGTCGAGCAAGACGACCTCGCCGTGCTTGGGCACCACCGCGTTCAGGCCCAGTTCGGCGCGGATCGTGCGGGCGAACGCTTTTGCCGTGTCAACCTCGCCATGAACACAGAACACCTGCCCCGGCTGCGGCTTGAGTTCGCGCAACCAGTCGAGCAGGTCGGAGCAGTCACCGTGGACCGAGAATTCGCGGTCGTGGAAGATCTCGGCGCGCACGGGAACGTATCGACCGCGAATCTTGATCTGCGTCGCTCCCTCGCTCAGCTGGCGGCCACGTGTCCCCACCCCTTGGTAGCCGGTCAGGATGACGGCGTTCTTCGGGTCAGGTAAGAGCTGTTCGAGGTGATGCAGGACGCGGCCGCCGGTGGCCATTCCGCTCGACGAGATAATGATGCATGGACCGTGCCCGCCCGGCGCTGTGAGCTTCTTCGAGTCATCGGCGCTCTCGACCGCTTTCAAGTCAGGGATGTGGACGAAGTCTTCCGGCCGGAGATCGTCGCGCAGTTCGTCGGTCAGCGTTTGGTACACGCGCAGAGCGCGGACCCCCATCGGCGAGTTGACGTAGACGGGTACGTCCGGAATGCGACCTTCGCGTTCCATGTCAGAGATCGCCTTCAGCACGATCTCGGTGCGGTCGATGGCGAACGCGGGAATCACCACCGTGCCACCACGCTGAATCGTTCGGCGGACGACATCGGCAAACCCCTCGTGCGGCAGGTTGACCGGTTCGGGGTGCTCACGGTCGCCGTAGGTCGATTCGATCAACACGACGGGTGCACCCTCGGGCGTGTCGCGAGGTTTCAAGACGGGATGATCGTGACGGCCAAGGTCCCCGGAGAACAGCACCGATGCAGTGTTCGTCCACACGTTGACCGACGCCGACCCCATGATGTGCGCGGCGCGGGTGAGCCGGATGGTCACCACCTCGGCCGGGTTGACGTGCTGGCCGCGACGCTCGTTGCCGGTCAGCTCGAAGTCGGTGTCAAATTCCAGACCGACAAACAGCGGCAACGCTCGTTCGACATCCTCGATCGTGTACAACGGCAGCGCCGGATCGTGCTTGCTATGGCCATGCTGGTTGGCGTCGGCGGCGTCCTGTTCCTGGATCTTGGCGGCATCGCGCAGCACGATCTCGGCCAACTGGCGGGTGGCCTCGGTGCACCAGATCGGACCGTCATAGCCGTTGCGGACCAGCGCTGGCAGGTACCCGCAATGGTCGAGATGGGCGTGCGTCAGCACCACATCCGACAGGGATGCTGGGTCGATGGGGAACGGTTCCCAGTTCATCTCCCGCCATTTCTTCTCCCCCTGAAAAAGCCCCGAGTCAACCAGCACCCGGCGGCTGCCGACGGTGAACAGGTACTTCGACCCGGTGACGGTGCCTGTCGCCCCCAGAAAGGTCAACGTGGTGTGCTGTGGCGCTGCCATGGACTCACTCTGCCACGACACACCCACCTCGCGGAGGCGCACCGGCTGTCCTCCATGGGCGCGATGGATGCGGTAGTGCGTCTTCTGAGCACCCATGCAGGGCCGCGCGGCGCGTGAACCGAGCTATGGCGATCGCTGCAATAGATAGGCGACCAGCAAGTCGATCTCCGCCGGTGTCAATCGCAGCGTGGGCATTGCCCAAGCCGGTCCACCGCTTTGGGTGTATGCCGGCGAGGTAAACACACTCGGCGCGGCCATCGACTCGGCGAGGTATGCGCTGGCCGACATTTCCGGTCGCCGCGCGCCTGCCCAACTCGCCGCCCCGGACAGTGACGGAAAGCCGGCCAGCAGTGGGGTGGTATCCCGGCTCGCGTGGCAGGTTGCACACCCCTTGGCGATGAACAGGCTGCGACCGTCGAGCGATGGTCGTGTCGCCACGGGTGGTCGCGATGTGGTGCCATCGCCCCACACGGCCACCGTGACCACGCCCACGACTGCGGCAGCGATTACGGCGATACGCCCAATCCAGCTCATTGTGACGCCAGCATTTTCCGTCGGCGAATCGCCAGTGCGTCAGCGATCGCCACGCCCGACAGCGCTGCAAGGGCGGCGACGAGCACCCCGCGGATCGGCTTCACTGCCGACATTGCCCAGTTCGTTGGCGGCACGGGGGCGACGTGCAACGTGCCCAGGTCCTGAGACCCGAACCAACCCATCCGTATCGCCCAGGAATAGTCACCCGTGGAGCTTGGGAATCTGACATCGGCGACGTAATGCCCGAGCCCATCGCGGACCGCGGCGAATACCACCGTGGTGCCATCGGCGTTGGTGATCTGGATACCCACGCCTTCGTCTAACTCCGCTGGTGTTTGACCATGCTGCAGGATCGTGAATCCGACTCGCTCGATCGTTCCAGCCCGAGCGGCTGGTGCAGCGTCCAGCGAGCCCACCGCCCACCCTCCGGCTGCTGCCGTCGCCGCCAACGCCAAGGCGGCGGATATCAGACACGTCGCTGCTGCGATGACGATGACCTGGAACCGAAACGCACGATCGATGCCCATACACCTTCCGACACCGCGGCCGGACGGTCGGTTCCGCCAGTTGGTCAACGACGTTCGGCGAATGCCACCGCATCCTCGACATCGTCAAAGCCTTCAACGCGATACAGCGTTGACCCGTCGTTCCACAACAAGGTGTTGGCCGCGGCGCGCTCGATCCGAATCTCGCCGGCCGATTCGTACATCACCTGATGAGCTTCACCAGCGATCCACAGGCCGAGCTGACCACGCACATCAACCTCGTGGAGTTGGTTGTCGTTGGCAATCGTCTTGCTGATCATTGGACGGCTCATACTTCCCGCGACTGCTGACACAAGGATCTGCCGACCGTCGATCACCATTACCTTGCTCTCCCCTGGGCCAGGCATGTCGAACACCGGCGGCGGTGACACCGATGGAAGAGCCGGATCAACCACCACATTGACTCCGTCGAGACCGAACCACCGGGCCAGCGTTTGGCGTGACGAGGGAACAGCAACCGCCCCACCGACAGCGACCACGGCGACGACCGCGGCTGCGATGAGCAACCTCCGGCGAGTCGCCCGTCGACGCAATCCGCGAGGCTGACCGTCGAGCGCGGCAACCACTCGGTCGGCGAGAGCAGCGTCGTCGACGTCGAGCCGCGACCCAAGGTCTTGGAGTTGGGCGACCAGATCAGCGTTCATCGGAGATTCACCCATCGCTCACCCCCGACGTGTTCATCGCAGCTGCTAGCCGACCCAGCGAGCGCGACGAACGAGACTTCACAGTACCGATGGGGATTCCAAGCGTCGCCGCGGTTTCCGCCTCACTCAATCCGATGATGAACCGGTAGCCGATCACCTCGCGATCCGTCATCGGCAGTCCTCCCAGGGCATCAGCCAGTTGCTGGAGCTCCATCCGCCGGTCGGCGGCGTGGTCCGGGCCGTCGTCGACGACAATCTGAAGTCGGGCGTATCGATCATCGCGGCGAAGACGTCGCGCCCGGCCACGGACGTGATTTTTGGCCTCGTTGGCAACCACTCGCAGGATCCAGGAACGCACGGAGCCTGTCCCGCGAAACGTGTCGAGCCTGGCGTGGGCTTTGATCGCAGCTTCTTGGACGATGTCGCTGGCCTCCTCGGTGGAGCCACAAATCACCGCTGCGACACGCAGCGCGGCGGCCTGATGACGGCGGACCAACTCGCCGTATGCGTCCACGCTTCCGTCGCGGGCGCGGCCGAACAACGCGGTATCAGTGGCGGCGCTCACCTCGGCGGGATCCATCGGTCGGTCACAGTCTTGTACCCCTCCGACACCGCACCCCGCAGACAGGTTCCCAATCTGCTGTATGGGCGCGATGGATGCGGTCGTGCGTCTTCTGAGCACCCATGCAAGGCGCCGAGCCTGTGCGTATTGCGGCGATGGGCGCGACGGATGCGGTAGTGCGTCTTGTGAGCACCCATGCAGGGCGCCGAGCCTGTGCGTATTGCGGCGATGGGCGCGATGGATGCGGTTGTGCGTCTTCTGAGCACCCATGCAGGGCGCCCAGGCTGTGGCGTGCTGCGGGCACAGGGTAATCGTCGGTTGGCGTGCTACTTCGGGCCGGTGGTGGCTGTTCGGTATGCGGCCATGTAGTCTGCAACCTCGGTCGACGTGGCGATGCGCATCTGGGCGTTGATCTCCAGCGTCAGCGCGGCATCCAGGCTGGGGGCTTCGACGTTTTGCCACAGGACCTGCTTGGTTGTCCGCAGGCCAGTTGCGGTGTAGGTAACCATCCGACGGGCGTAGGCGATGGCTTCGTCGATGAGCGAATCGTCGTCGACCACCGCCGAGACCAGCCCGTAGTCCAGCGCCTGACCGGCACTGATCTCTCGCCCGGACAGGATCAGGTCGAAGGCTCGCGCGTTACCGATCAGCCGCGGCAGCGTGTAGGTGATGCCCATCTCGCAGCCTGACAAGCCGGTGCGGATCGACGCCGAACAGAACCGCGCCGAGGACGAAGCGATCCTGATGTCGGACGCGCAGGAAAGGGCCAGTCCCCCGCCGAATGCCGGACCGTTGATCGCCGCGATCACTACCTGCGGCGTTGCTTGCGGCGCAGCGACCAGGTTGGACACAAATGCTTGGCCATCGGCGTTGGCGTTCATATGCCGGTGCATGCCGGGTGCCGGCGGTTCACCCCAGTCCTTCAGATCCAGCCCAGCGCAGAAGCCACGCCCGCTCCCGGTGAGAATTACCACTCGGCAATCCGGATCGCCCCCAACCTGGTCGAAGGCGTCGTACAGATCACCGACAAGCTGGAAGCTGATTGCGTTCAGTCGTTCGGGACGCGACAAACGCAGCATCGTGATGTGCTGTTCGAGCGGGACGATCTCCACGGTTGACACGATCCGCAGTGTAGGTGGCACGAACGTCCGCTGGCGGCCCAGCGCCTGTTGGCGTGCCACAGTGGCCAGGTGAACGAGCCGTTGTTCAACCCGTTCGATCCAGCGTTTCGCGCCGACCCGTATCCGTTCTACGACCGGCTGCGCGATCAGGCGCCGGTCTACGCGACGCCGTTCGGCTTCGTCGTTCTGACGCGATACGCCGACGTTGCTCGCACGTTGCGTGGTCCCGAGTTCGCTCGCGATGTCGACGCCCACGTCACCGATGATCCCAACGATCCACGGCGTGCCCGCCGCGAGCAGCTCCGCCGTCGCCACGAGGACGGGACCGCAGCAAAGACGATCCTCAACCTCGACCCGCCGGACCACACGCGCCTACGCCGTTTGGTATCGATCGCTTTCACGCCGACAGCGATCGAACGCCTGCGGCCACGGATTCAGCAGTTGGTCGACGCCGCCCTCGAGCCAGCGGTCGAACGCGGCAGTATCGAGCTGATCGATGAGCTCGCCTTTCCGGTCCCATTCCAAGTGATCAGCGACCTGTTGGGCATGCCCACGACGCACAGCGACGAGGTGCGCGAGTGGTCACAGATCCTGACGACCGCGCTGGAGCCAACGACCGACGACGCCGAGTTTGCTGCAGCCGACCGGGCCGTCGACGAGATGAGCACGTATCTGACTGATGTCATCGCCCACCGCCGCAAGCACCTCGGTGACGACCTGTTGTCAGCGTTGATCCAGGTGGAGGAGGCAGGTGATCGACTGAGCGAGGCCGAGCTGCGCAGCTTCGTCACGCTGCTGTACGTGGCGGGCCATGAAACGACGGTGAACCTGATCGGTAACGGCGCGTTGGCGCTGTTGCGCAACCCGGATCAACGACGTCGCTGGGCCAGTGATCCGTCACTGGACGTCAACGCCGTGGACGAGTTGTTGCGGGCCGACGGCCCGGTGCAACAGACGGTACGGGTGCCGCTGGTCGACGTCGATTACGACGGTGTCACGGTGCCCGCCGGCACGTTGGTGATGACCTCGCTCGGCGCAGCCAATCACGACCCGGAGGTGTTCGAGAACCCACACCTGTTGCGTCTCGACCGACCGAATGCCCACCGGCACATAGCCTTCGCTGCCGGGGCGCACTATTGCCTCGGTGCATCGTTGGCCAAGCTCGAAGTAGGCGTTGCCCTGACCACGCTGATTCGCCGCTTCCCCTGTCTCGAACTCGCAGGCGAACCGCGGTGGCGCGATCGTCTGACGATTCGTGGGGTGGACTATCTCCCGCTGGCGACGAACTGATCCCCGGGTTGAAACAACTGTGTCACACCCCTCGCGTACGATGGTCTGAGTAGTCCGGCTTCCCCGCCACATCGTTGCTTCGGCAGCCGCAGAACACAACGTGTCGAAGGGAGCAAGCATGGACGTCGGCCTGGTTCACCAACTGGTCGATCAGGTGTACGGAGTGTGCCTTACGTCGGCCACCCCGACAGAGCTGGACCATGCACTAATCGCCCAGGGTCGGCTCGAATCGCTGATCGCCAGCCGACGACTGGATCTGACCCGTGCGGTGGCAACACAGTCCGTCAACCCCGCAGCCGAGATCGCCGTCGGTCTGCGCTCGGGGACGCGCGACGCCAAGAAGACGGTCCAACGGATGCAGTTGTGCGACTTGGTGCCGCAGATGGGCGCCGCGCTTGGCCAGGGTGCGGTCTCACCGGCGCATCTCGACTCGTTACAGGGCTCGCTTGGTCGCCTCAACTCGGCGCAGCGCGACAGATTGCTGCGCGGCGCTCGTGACCTGGCCGACGTTGCCAGGCGCACCACGCCCGAGCAATTTGACCAGCATTTACGCAACCAGGAACGGGCGATCACCGCCGACGATGGCCAGGCGTTGGCCGACGCTCAGCGCCGCGCCGTTCGTTTCCACGACTGGATCAGCAACGACGGAATGCACCACTTCAGGCTCAGCGTCGACCCGATGACTGGATTGAAGGTATTCAATCTCGTGCGTGCCGCCACCGAGGCAAGGTTCCACAGCGTCAACATCCCCGTCGACGCGCCGGATCTGCCAATCGAGCGGCAGGCATATCTGCGCGGTCAAGCGATGATCGGTCTGTTGCTCGGTTCGCACGGTGTTCGCCTCGGTCAGCCAGAAGTCACGGTGGTCGTTGATACCCGAGTGCCGGCGGGTTGCGCGCCGGTCATCGACTGGGGTCTGCCGATCCAGATGCCAGCCGCAGTGCTGCGCGAACTGGCCAGCAGATCGCGTGTGAACACGGTCTGGGTCGACGGCGACGATCTTGTCTGGGCGCCGGGCCGGATGGACCTCGGGTCAACCTCGCGGATCGCCGGCCCCGACCAGCGCCGAGCGTTGCGGGCGATGTACGCCACGTGCGCCGTGCCCGGCTGCGATATTCCGTTTGGCCAATGCGACATCCACCACGTGGTGTTCTGGGAGGACTGCAAGCGGACCGACTTGGCGCTTCTTGCGCCAGTGTGTTCCACGCATCACAGTCGCCTCCATGCCGAGCGCTGGCAGCTTGACCTGGATGATCGGCGACGGTTGACGATCCGTTTGCCAAGCGGCACGGTGTTGGTCGGTACGCCCAATCGCATCGATCAGACCCGCGAACGCGGCACCGCGGTCGCTGCGGCGCCAGTCGCCAAGGGGCAAGCGCCTCCGTAACCCGCGCACTTCGTTCCTCATCCGACCTGCGCCCGCGTTGTCGCTACAGCGGTCAGCCGATCCGGCGTAAGCAACGCGACGCCAGATCGGCGGGAAGTCGCGCCTACTGACCGGCAGACAGTTTGGCCGGAGGTTGAGCAGACGGACGCGAAGCCAAGTCGGTCTGCAGACGGCGGCTCAGGCGGGCGCTCGGGCGCCCGGCGGGTTTACGGGCGGGAGGGCGACGGCTGCGGCGACGGCGACGGCTACGGCGCCAGCTACGGCTATGGCGACGGCGCAGCGGGTCCTCGCTGGCGGGCGACTCGCTCGGCGGGTTCACCGAAGCGCAGCAAGCGACCGCCGAACACGACCGTACACAGCAGGAACCACGTCCAGCCAACGGCAACACCGGCAATCACGTCGGTCAGCCAGTGCACGCCCAATAGCACCCTGCTGGTGGCGACCATTACGGCAATCGCCGCGGCGAGCGCCGCGCCGAACAGTCTCCACTTCGTCGACTCACGCGCAAACAGGACCAGCATGATCGCCGCCCAACACGCCGCTGCGGCGGCCGAATGTCCGCTTGGAAAGGAGGAGCCGGACGGGTGGACCAGCTGCTGCACGTCCGGTCGCGGGCGGCCAACGACCCACTTCAGCAGATTGTTCAACGCCAACGTGCCGACGCCGACAAGCGCCAGGTAGCCAAGCGGTCCCCAGCCGCGCCGTCGGACCATCGCCAAGCCAACGACCGCCATCACCACCCAGACAACCCAGGTGGTACCGAAGTTGGTCAGCCACTTCATCGCCGCGGTCGCCCGGGATGTTGCGTGATCAGCACCCCATTGCGCAGCCGAGCGATCCCAACGGGCAAAGCCGTGGTTGCTATCGATCGAATCGAACAGCCAGCCGACCAACATCGCCCCCACCAAAACGGACACGAATGCAGCAGCGGCCAGCACACCTCCGGCGACTCGGCGGTCGACGCGACGCAACAGCGGACGTATCGAGTTGGGCGCGTGGGCGATCAGCCAACGCTCGCTGCGCTCAGTATCCAACGGTTCCGTGGATCCGCTTCCCACCGTGATACCAACCAGCTTGATTCCAACCAACACGATTGCCACGGCGGCGGCCAATCCCAGAACGACCAGCACCGTCACGGGGCAGGCTCCTGATTGGCGCTGGCGTTCAGCCGGGCGATGATCGAATGGTCGTCCAGGACCGGTTGCGGATATTGCATGTTCAGCGCTTCCAAACGCTCGCAGAGGATATTGGCCACGATCCAGTTGCGATACCAGCGTTCGTCAGCCGGAACGACGTACCAGGGCGCGTCGTCGGTATTGGTCAGCCCCATCACCTGGGAGAAGGCTGCCTGTATCTCCGACCAGTGATCCCGGGTGTCCAGATCGCTTTCGCTGAACTTCCAACGCTTGTCGGGTCGTCGTAGGCGGCGCAGAAAGCGTTCGCGCTGAGCATCGAATGACAGATGCAGGAACAGCTTGATCACTTCGGTCTGCTGCTTGGCCAGTTTTCGTTCGAAGCGATTGATCGTCGTCGCTCGCTCATTGAGTTCGCGTTCGTTCAGTTGACCTTCAACCACCGGGACGACAAGGTCCTCGTAGTGCGAGCGATCAAACACCACCAGTTCGCCCGGGTCGGGCAACTCCTGCTCGATCCGCCACAGAAAGTGGTGCCGCCGCTCGGCAGCGGTTGGCTCCTTGAAGGCGCGCACCCGGACGATGCTGGGCGTCATCGCCCCGACCACGTGGCGCACCACGCCGCTCTTGCCAGAACCGTCGAGCCCCTGCAAGACGAGCAGCACACTGCGATCGCGATTCGCATCGATCAAATCAGACAAGCGGGCCAGTCGATCACGCAGCTTCCCCGACTCGACATCGTCAGTCGCCCGTCGCTTGGAAATCGACCGATGCGCGCCGGGGTCAATCGCCGCCAGATCAACACGCTGAGCGTTATTGGTCACCGCGCGAAACTCCTCGGCGAGGGCAGGCCGCTTCTTAGCTGATCCCATTTGGTGCTCCTTGCGTTGCCAGAGAACGATCACCGATGCGACGCACGAACCACAGCATCACGGCCACCGAGATCGCCCCAAGTGCGGCGCCGGCAGTCACATCCACCAGGTAGTGCATGCCCCGGTAGAAGCGCGAATAGCCAACGATGCCGACGACCACCAGGACGATCACGACACCCAATGCCCGGGTCCATTGACGTCGGCTGTGCCATCCAAACGCGAGGGCGATGGCCAGGTAGGCGAACGCCGCAGCCGTATGGCCCGAGGGGAAACTCGAATCGACCGGCGAGCCTTCCAGGCGGACGACATCGGGGCGCGGCCGCTCGACGATCCACGTCACCAGAATGAACACCAGAGCCTCGTAGATCAGCGTCAGGGCGACGAAGAGAGCCTCGTACGAACGCCGCCAGAGTGCGTACATCACCACGATCACCAGCAACGTGACCGCGATTTTGACCCATGTCTCGGCAAGCAGCGAGCCGTACTTCGTCAACGTATTCATCGTGGCCGTGCGCGACTCGACCACGTCGTCCATCAGTTGACGATCCGTTTCCTGCAACCACGACCATTTGGTCACACCACGGCCGATCAGGGCGAAGATGCCCACCAGCGTGAACGTGGCCAGTATGAAGGTCCGCACATCAGCCCACGTGATCGTGACCCGATGCGGAACGCGGAGGTCCTTCGACGCTGCGCCGTGCTTGGAGGGCGGTGACGTGTCCACCAGGCGTGGATACCCGGCGGGACGACATCAAAACGTAGAGAGACGACATCAAAGAGACGACATCAAAACGTAGAGATCGGTGCTGGTACCGTCGGTTCTATGCATGAGTCGATCACGCCACTGGCGGCGCTGCTCGGCCGGTGGCGTGGTGATGGCCCCGGCGCCTTCCCGACCATCGACTCGTTTGACTTCACCGACGAGTGGGAGTTCAGCGAATCCGGGAAGCCGTTCATCCATTTCATCGAACAAACCTGGGACTCCGCGGGCAATCCGAAACACACCGAAACCGGCTACCTGCGCTGCCCGACCGCGACCACCGTCGAGATCGTTGCCGCGCTCCCCACCGGCCAGGCCGAATGCGGTACGGGAACGATCAACGGCGGCGGATCGACGTTGACGATTTCAATCGAAGCGGCTGTGCTGAACACCCCAACGGCGAAGCACGTCGAGCGCATCGTGCGCCGCTTCGAGCTTCGCGGCGACGAACTGATCTACACCATGGACATGGCCGCCGTCGGCGTGCCGCTGACTCGCCACCTGAACTCCACGCTGTACCGAATTCGCTAAAACCGCGTCGACGACGAGCGGCGAACGTCCCTCGTGGGGCGGGTGGGTATCGAACCCACGACCAAGGGATTATGAGTCCCCTGCTCTGACCACTGAGCTACCGCCCCGGACCGGTGAAGGTTAACGGCGGCTCACTCGCCGTCGACGAACAGGCAGAACGGGTGGCCAGCGGGATCGAGCATCACCCGCAGGCGGCCCGGGTCACGATCGCTGGGCTGCAGGTCTGCCTGGACAGCGCCGAACTCGATCGCCCGGGCGACGGCGTCGTCCACTCGATCGGCACCCTCGACGAGGATCTCGAAGTGGATCATCTTGTGCTGCTCACCGGTTCGCTCCGGCCACACCGGCGGCCGGTACCACGATTCGGCCTGGAAGTTCAGCGCCATCCCACCTGCGGGAGCCCGCGCCTGCAACCACGAGTCTCCGTCGCGCGCCGTGATCTCCCAGCCGAGCAGTCGGCAATAGAACGACGCGAGCGCTGGAGCGTCGGCGCAGTCCAGGCACACCGTGGTCCACCGAAACAGCTCCGTGGTGGGCGTCCTTCGTGTTCGATGCTCACTGGGATCCATCAACGATCACCGTATGCGCGCCGGATGCGTCCGCGGGCCGACTGAGCGCAGACAGCGAGTGTCGTTCATCGACGCGGGCGGCAATCCAGGAGCCGAGTCAAAGCAGACCCGTTCTGGCTGGTCGGCGATCAACCGCCACCGGGCGACGTCGTGCGTTCACGCCTGCTCCAATGCGCCATCCAAAACGGCCAGATCGGCCAGTGAACGGAGTTGGTCGTTCAGGTGCGTGCAGGTGGTGATCCCGGTAAACGATGTGGCAACTTCGGCGCGCAAACCGTCAAGCGGACGGCCGATCAGGCGCGCCGCACTCGGCGCGGCCTGATCGCACTCGCGCCACGGCAGGGCCCCGGGAACGGCCTCGATCGAAGCGATCGTCGACCGATCGTCGCTCAGCGCGCCGCGCACGGTGTACTCGTGCACCGAGGTTGCCCGGCCGCCGAAGGACACATGCTGGTCGCGGAAGAAACAATCGAACCGTGCGGGGGATCCAGCGACGAGGTCGAGCCGGCGATGACGGCACACCGTGTTTGGGTCGTGGTCCGGGAGTTCGTGCCAGGCCAGCGGGTCGTCATCGACCAGCACGCTGGGCGCATCGGGCCCAGTGGGCACGCCGGGCGAACCCGTGCGGGCGATCTCGGTCATGATCGACCCACCGCTTTGCCAGCCGGCGCAAATGTCGGGATGCGCGGGATGCGCCTCGCTGAACATCGGGCGCAGCCCAGCGAACATCATCGACACGCCCGACACCAGCAGCGCCACCGGGAGATCGTCGAGCAACAGGTTGAGCAGCGAACCGGGCTCGATGTCAACCGTGCCCGACACCTGCCGGCGAAACCCCGACGATGCTGCCGTGCCCACCAGACCCTGCAAGCCGGGCACGTCCGGCGAGGAGCTGATCGACAGGATCTCGCGGCGACCGATGTACGCCACTTCAACATCGACACTGGCCGTGGCGATGACGCTGGCGCTGCCGTCGGCGAGGGTCAGCAGATCACGGCCCCGTCCTGTCACGATGACCGGTCCGGCAATCCCATCTGGACGGTGGGTCGCCATCGTCGAGGTGCGCCGTACCGAGCCCGGCTGCCGAGCGGGGGAACCGGCAAGCGGTGCGTGCACACCGCGCTGAGGATGCAGGGGCGGGCGGTCCGCCATCGGTTCGACCATCCGCCACCGTGCCACCGGATCTTCCGTCACGATCGCGGACCATACTTCGGCCTTGGCACGCAGCCGAATACGCTCGCTGCGATGTCCGAGTCCGTCCCCAAGCGCTGGGGCTTCGATCGCACCACGCTGCGCCACGATGCGGTCGGCGGGACCACCGTTGCGGCCTACATGGTGCCCCAGGTGATGGCCTACGCCACCGTCGCCGGACTGGCCCCCGTGGTGGGCTTGTGGGCCGCCGTGCCGGCCCTGATCGCCTACGCCCTGATCGGCGGATCCCGCCTGTTGTCCGCCGGACCCGAATCATCCACGGCGCTGATGACCGGCACGGCGATCGGCGAACTGTCGGGCGGCGATCCAGCCAAAGCCGCGTCGCTCGCCGCGTTGCTGGCCTTGATCGTCGGTGCGGCGTGCATTGTCGGCGGACTGATTCGGGCCGGGTTCTTCGCCGACATGTTCTCCTATCCCGTGCTCGTTGGCTACATGGCCGGGATCGCCGTGTTGATGATCGCCGGGCAACTGGGCAAGGCGCTGGGGTTCAAGGTCGAAGGCGAACGGGCCCACCAGCAACTGTGGTTCGCCCTTCGCCATCTGGACCGGGTCAACGTCGCCTCGGTGATCATGGCTGCAGCAATCGCCGCCGTGCTGCTGACCGTGGTGCACTTCCGCCCGCGGTGGCCGATGCCCTTGATCGCAATCATCGTCGCCACGCTGATCGTCGCCATCTTCAAACTGGATCATCACGGGCTGGCTGTCGTCGGCGACGTACCCCGCGGCTTGCCCCGGCCGAGGCTGCCACGTCCCAGCTGGAACGCGATCGTCGAATTGCTCCCGGCCGCGCTCGGACTCTCGTTGGTGGCCTACGCCGACAACGTGCTGACGGCGCGCGCCTTCACCGAGGGTGAAACGATCGACAACAACCGCGAGTTCATCGCCCTCGGTGCCGCAAACATGGCCAGTGGGGTGATGGGTGCGATGCCGGTCAGCAGCAGCGGCAGCCGCACGGCGATCAACGCCGGTGTCGGGGCGCGCACGCAGCTGTCGTCGTTGGTCACCGCCGCGCTCCTCGTCATCGTCCTGGTGGCGGCCGCTCCCCTGCTGCACTACTTCCCGATGCCCGCATTGGCCGGCATCGTGATCTACGCGGCGACTCGATTGATCAAGCTGAACGAGATTCGGCGGATCGCCAAGTTCCGCACGTCTGAGTTGGCGCTGTGTCTGGTCGCCGCGTTGGGTGTGGTGGTCTTCGATGTCTTGATCGGGATCGCCATCGCGGTCGGGCTGTCGATTCTGGACCTCTTGCGGCGCGTCGCCCGCCCGCACGACGCAGTGCTCGGCTTTGCCGATGGCATCCCCGGAATGCATGACATCGAGGACTATCCCGGGGCCGCCGTGATTCCCGGGCTGGTGATCTATCGCTATGACTCGCCGCTGTTCTTCGGCAACGCCGAGAATTTCCGCCGCCGCGCGCTGAGTGCGCTGGACGGCGCCCAGAAGCCCGTTCACTGGTTCGTACTGAACGCCGAAGGCATCGTCGAGATCGACTTGACCGGGATCCAGGCGATGCTCGATCTGAACGACCACCTCGCCGGGCAGGGCATCACCTTCGGCATCGTACGCGCCAAGCAGGAACTACAGGACGACTTGCGCAACGGCGGTCTGATCCAAGCAATCGGTACCGAGAACGTGTTCGCCACCCTGCCCACCGCCGTGCAGGCCTTCCACAAGCGCACTGGCCAGGACTAGCGCCCACCAACTCCGGGACGCGAAAGAACCCCAAGCCGTTGAGGCTGGGGTTCTTGGCTCCGAGAGCAGGGCTCGAACCTGCGACCCGCTGATTAACAGTCAGCTGCTCTGCCAACTGAGCTATCTCGGAATGGCGTTGACGAGGATAGCAAGGGTTTCGCACGCTCAGCCTTCGTCGAGAAATTCCTTCAGCTTCTGGCTGCGCATCGGGTGGCGCAGCTTGGCCAGTGTCTTGGCCTCGATCTGGCGGACACGTTCGCGGGTGACCCCGAAGGCCTTGCCGACATCCTCGAGCGTGGCTGGCTTGCCGTCGTCCAGGCCGAAGCGCATCCTGACGATGTCCTTTTCCCGGTCGGACAGCTCGGCCAAGGCCCGATCGACCGCTTCGACCAACATTGCCTTGGTGGCCATATCGGCTGGGGTCGACATCGTCGCGTCCTCGATGAAGTCACCCAGGCTGGAGTCGTCCTCCTCGCCCACCGGCGAGTCGAGCGACAACGGATCCAGCGAGATCCGCAGAATCTCGCGGATCCGCTCCGGTGGCATCGCACAGCGTTCCGAGAGCTCGGCCATCGTCGGGTCGCGTTCCAGTTCCTGATGCATCTGGCGCTGGGTGCGCAGCACGCGGTTCATGTTCTCGACCATGTGCACGGGGATTCGGATCGTGCGCGCCTGATCGGCGATCGCCCGGTTGATCGCCTGGCGAATCCACCAGGTGGCATCGGTCGAGAACTTGAAACCCTTGTTGTGATCGAACTTGTCGACAGCCCGCATCAGCCCCAGGTTGCCCTCCTGGATCAGATCGAGGAGCTGCATGCCGCGACCGCTGTAGCGCTTGGCGATGCTGACAACCAGACGCAGGTTGGCCTGGGTGAGCTCGCTCTTGGCTTGGGCCCCGGCTCGCATCTGCGCCGTCAGCCGGCGCCGCTCGGCCACGCCGCTGACGCCCGCATCCAACAACGCTGCAGCCTCCAGCCCAACGACAATCTGCTGCGCCAGGCGACGTTCGTCCTCGGCGGTCAGCAAATCGACTCGGCCGATCTCTTTCAAGTACATCTGCACGGTGTTGCCCGAGTTGACGTCGGCGCCCATGTCCAGGCGCGCCCGTGAGCGGCTGCGCGGTTCGCGCCGCGGCGGGGATGATTGCCCAGGCGGCTCAGGCAGCTCGATCCCGGTGGCCGGGGTGAGGTCAACGGCGTCGACGATCTCGATTCCACCGCGCTCCAGGTGGTCGCGCACAGCGATCAGCACGTCCTCGGACAGCTCGACATTGCGCAACACGTGGGTGACCTGATCGGCGTCGACCATGCCTTGATCGCGCCCATGGGTGATCAACGCAATCCACTCGTCTTCGTCGATCGGCGATGGCAGGGTGAACGACGAACCGTGCACGCCGACGTCGTTTGTCATCCCCGATCACCCCCTCGATCTTCGAGCCACGCTAGCAATCGACCGACATTGTCTTCCGCCGCGTTCGGGTCGTCCAATCGTTCGAGCGCCATCCTGGCAGCGATGTCGGCACGGATCTCATCGGGATCCTCCAGGTGGGTGCGCGTCGCCAGACGACGGCGCACCGCGGCACTGATCAAGTTGTACGCCTCCAGCCGCGGGTCGGCCGCGACGTCGGCAACCGCAGCGCGCTCCAGCAGGTCGCGGGCCTCCGGATCGGCCAGTTCGAGGGCCTTTTCCACCGACCCCGCTCCATCGGCGACGGCGACGAACGCCCGCCGAGTTGGCTCATCGGCGAACAGGTCCTCGATCAGATACGGGGCGATGTCGTTCCAGCGCTGCATCAGCAAGGCGATCGCCACGAACTCGGCGTTCTCCGGCGTCCCCATCCGGCGCGACGACTGATTGGCCACCACCGGTCGCACCCGACGTCGCTCGGCCATCGCGATCAGTTGCTCGGGAGGCAGATCCAATTGCATCGCCACCTGGCTGGCGTATTGGTCGCGCACCAAGTTCGACGGGTGTTCGTTGATCGTCGCCATCGCCAGTTCAGCAGCGCGCGCCTTCTCTTCGAAGGTGCGCGTCGGCCGGCTGGTCAACGCGCGTTGCACACGGAAGCCAAGAAACGGCAGCGCCTCATCGACCGCCGCGCCCAGCGCATCCGGATCGGACAGGCTGAGGTCACCCGGGTCCTTTCCCTCGGGAAAGCGGGCCACTTTGACTTCGACCTGGTAGCGCTGTTCCCATTCGTAGAACTTCTCCGCCGCTCCTTGCCCGGCCGCGTCGGCGTCGAACGCCAGCACCACCCGGCTGGCGAAGCGCTTCAGGATGCGCACATGCTCCTCGGTGAGCGCTGTACCGCAGGTGGCCACGGCTCGCTTCACCCCGGCACGGTGAAACCCGATCACGTCGGTGTAGCCCTCGCAGATCACCACCTGGTCGCTGGCCACGATGTCCGTCTTCGCCCAGTTCAGTCCGTACAGGGTGCGCGACTTGACGTAGATCGGGGTTTCCTGCGAGTTCTTGTACTTCGCCGGATCAGTGGACCCGGGCAAGATCCGTCCACCGAATGCCACCGGGTCGCCGGTATCGGTGAAGATCGGAAACAGGACGCGGTTGCGGAACTGGTCCTGCATCCGTCCGGCCTTGTTCTTGAAGGCCAACCCGGTGCTGATCAACACGTCGTTGGGCACACCGATCGAAGACGCCAACTGATCCCAGTCGTCGGGGGCCCAGCCAAGCTTGAAGTCGCGGGCGACATCACCGGATAGCCCGCGGCGGCGCAGGTAGTCGCGAGCCGGACGCGCCGCGGCATCGTTCAGCAGACGGTCGTGGTACCAATCGACCGCCTTGCCCATCGCCTCGATCAGCTGCTTGCGGCGGTGGCGGTCTTTGCTCTCGCCGCCGGTGGTATAGCGCAGCTCGATCCCCGCCCGGGCGGCCAGCGATTCGACTGCGGTGACGAAGTCGACGTGCTCGAATTCCTGGACGAACTTGAACACATCGCCACCAGCACCGCAGCCGAAGCACTTGTAGCGACCGGTCTCCTCGCGCACATTGAACGACGGTGAACGCTCGGCATGGAAGGGGCAGAGGCCCTGCCAGTTGGTCCCGACCCGGCGCAGGGCGACGTGCGGCTGGATCACGTCGACGATTGAAACGGACGTGCGAATCCGCTCCAGATCCTCGTCGACAATGGCCACGAACCGACCCTAGTTCCCTGCCATCGAGGCCGCGTTGGCGATGCCGGACACCTCCGGCGGACTGCGCTCAGTCGGTGGAGATCGTGTCCTGGTTGCGTGTCTTCTTCAACGAAAAGGCGATCGACGAGACCAGTACCAAGGCGATCACGATCAGTGACAGCGGCGTTGGGATGTGATACCAGCGGGCGATGATCATCTTGATCCCGACGAATGCCAGGATCACCGCCAAGCCTTGTTGCAGGTAGCTAAATCGGGCGTGAATATCGGCCAGCAGGAAATACAGGGCGCGCAGCCCAAGAATGGCAAACGCGTTCGAGGCGAAGACGAGGAACTGTTCGCGGCTGACCGCCAGCACGGCTGGCACCGAATCGACGGCGAACAGCACGTCAGTGCCCTCCAGCAACAGCAGCACCGCGAACAGCGGCGTGGCCAGGCGACGCCCGTCGATCCTGACGAACATGTGCTGGCCGTGGATGTCGTTCGTCGACGGCACGACTCGGCGGATGACGCGCAAGAATTTACTCTTGCCCGGGTCGACCTCGTCGTCGTTGCCAAACATCATCTTCCCCGCGGTGTACAGCAAGAACGCGCCAAACACGTACAGCACCCACTCGAACCGGTTCAGCAGGGCCACGCCAGCGAAGATGAAGATGGCGCGCAGGACCAAGGCCCCGAAGATGCCCCAAAACAAAACGCGATGTTGGTAGCGCAACGGAATGCGGAAGTAGGAGAAGATCAGCGCCCAGACGAAGACGTTGTCGACGCTGAGACTCTTTTCGACCACATATCCGGTCAGGTATTCGCCGGTGGCCTGGCCGCCGAACCACCACAGGATGACCAACGAGAACGCCAACCCGATGCCGATCCATGCGGCGGACTCGATCGCCGCTTCCTTGGTCTTGATCTCGTGGGCCTCGTGGTGGAACACCACGAGGTCCACGAGCAACAAGACCACAATCAGCCCAAGCAGCACCAGCCAATGCCACGCTTCAACGTGGACATTGGCAAACTTGGTGGACTCCTTGCTGGACGTCATCCGTCCAGCAAGCGCGGCGACTACTTCGTTTCCGACTTGGCACCGCCCTGGCCGGCAATCACCGCCTGAGCAGCAGCGAGCCGGGCGATCGGCACGCGGAACGGGCTACAACTGACGTAGTTCAGGCCAGCGTCGTAGCACAGAGCGATCGACTCCGGGTCGCCGCCGTGTTCCCCACAGATACCCAACTTCAGATCGGGCTTGGTCTGACGACCGCGCTCGGCGCCGAGGCGGATCAGTTCGCCAACGCCGCTCTGGTCGATTGTCTCGAATGGGTTGCGCTTCAGCAAGCCCTGCTCCAGGTAGGCGGGCATCATCCGGCTCTCGACGTCGTCGCGGCTGAACCCGAAAGTCAGCTGTGTCAGGTCGTTGGTGCCAAAGCTGAAGAAGTCGGCCTCCTCGGCGATCTGGTCGGCGCGAATCGCGGCCCGCGGCGTCTCGATCATCGTGCCGATGGTGACCTTCGGCTTCTTCTTCATCCCCTTCAGCGCCTGATCGACTTCCTCCTGCACCCAGCTGCGCGCCAGGGCCAGTTCTTCGCGCGTCACGGTGAGCGGGATCATCACTTCGACAATCGGGTTCTTGCCCCTTTCGCGCAGCTCGGCGGCGGCTTCCATCAGGGCCCGAACCTGCATCGCGTACAGACCGGGGCGCAGCACACCGAGGCGCACGCCACGCGTACCGATCATCGGGTTGTGCTCGGACCACGCCTCGGCCACTTCCAACTCGGCCTGCTCGGTGGCGGTCAGGTTGGTGGTGGCCGCCTTGATCCGCAGCTCTTCCACGGGCGGCAAGAACTCGTGCAGCGGCGGGTCGAGCAATCGCACCGTGACCGGCAGGCCGTCCATCGCCTCGAGAACTTCAATGAAGTCCTTCTTCTGCACCGTGCGGAGCTCCTCGAGGGCGGCCAGTTCGTCGCTGGCGGTACGCGCCAGGATCATCTTGCGCATCACCGGCAGACGATCGGGGGCGAGGAACATGTGCTCGGTGCGGCACAGTCCGATGCCCTCGGCACCGAGGCTGCGCGCGTTGGCGGCATCGTCGCCGGTGTCAGCGTTGGCGCGCACGCCAAGGTGGCCCTTGCGCACCGCGTCGGCCCACTTCAAAATGGTGTGGAATTCGGCCGGCGGCTCGGCGTCGCGCAGCTCCATCGCTCCGACGTACACCTGGCCGGTGGTCCCGTCGATCGAGATCACTTCGCCCTGCTTGACGACGGTGTTGCCGACCGTGAACTCGCCCTTGTCGATCTTGACCTTCTCGGCGCCGACCACGGCGGGGGTTCCCCAACCGCGAGCGACGACTGCCGCATGGCTGACCAGGCCGCCGCGGGCAGTCAGGATGCCTTTGGCGGCCATCATCCCGTGCACGTCTTCGGGGCTGGTCTCGTTGCGCACCAGCACCACGTCCTCACCGCGGTCGCGAGCCTCCACGGCGTCATTGGCAGTGAAGTACACCGCGCCAACCGCGGCGCCCGGCGAGGCGCCCAGACCCTTGCAGACCGGCGTGCCTTTCCCGGCGAGCTGAGGGTGCAGCACTTGGTCGAGGTGGTCGGCGGCGACACGCATCACCGCTTCCTCGCGGCTGATCTTCCACGGACCGACCGGCGACTTGGTCGGCTTGGTCATGTCGACGGCCATCTTCAGCGCCGCTGCGCCGGTGCGCTTACCAACGCGGGTCTGCAGCATCCACAGCTTGCCCTGCTCGATGGTGAATTCGGTGTCGCACATGTCGCGGTAGTGGGCTTCAAGGCGCTTAAAGATGTCGAGCAGTTCCAGCTTCAGCTTGGGGAAATGCTCGCCCATGTGGTCGAGGTCCTCGGTGTTGCGGATCCCCGCGACCACGTCCTCGCCCTGAGCGTTGATCAGGAAGTCGCCATACGGCACGTTCTCGCCGGTGGCCGCGTTACGCGTGAAGCCAACGCCGGTGCCGGAGTTGTCGTCGCGGTTCCCGAAGACCATCGCCTGCACGTTGACCGCGGTGCCCAGGTCGTGGCTGATCTTTTCGCGAACGCGATAGGCGATCGCACGAGCGCCATTCCAGCTCTTGAACACGGCCTCGACCGCACCGCGCAGCTGCTCGCGGGGCTTCTGCGGGAACGGCTTGCCGGTCTGCGCCCGGACGATGTCGAGGTACTGCTTGCACAACGACTTCAACGCATCGATCGACAGGTCGGCGTCGGTCTTGGCCTTGGCGGCCTGCTTGGCCTGTTCCAGCGGCTCCTCGAACAGTTCGCCGTCGACCTCGAGCACGATGCGGCCGTACATGGCGATGAACCGGCGGTAACTGTCGTAGGCAAAGCGTTCGTTGTTCGTCACGTGCGCCAGGCCCTCGACACTCTGGTCGTTCAGACCCAGGTTGAGCACCGTGTCCATCATCCCCGGCATCGAGAACTTGGCACCGGAGCGAACGCTGACCAACAGCGGGTCGAACGGATCGCCGAGCTTGCGGCCCATCGTCTTTTCCAGCTTGAAGACGTGCTTGGCAATTTCCTCGTCGAGGTCCTTGGGCCATCCGCCATGCATGTAGTCGCGGCAGGCGTCGGTGGAGATCGTGAAGCCGGCGGGGACCGGCAGCTTCAGCACGCTGGTCATTTCAGCCAGGTTGGCGCCCTTCCCTCCTAGCAAATCCTTGTATTCCATTGGAGGCCGGCGGTGTTTGTGATCGAAGGCGTAGAGATAAGGCACGCGTCGAGTGTAGGCGGTGAACCCTCGTCAGCGGCGTCTCCGCCTAGGCTGCAGATGTGGCGCGACCTGGACAATTCACCCTTTTCGGGTTCCCTGTTCATGTTCGCAGCGGCTTTGTGCTGTTCATGATCCTGGTGATTGCAATTAATCGCTTGCCGTTCGGTGCCTGGCTGGCCGCATTCGTCGCGGTGTTGACACTGATCCACGAACTCGGCCACGCCTTCGCGGCGCGGGCCACCGGTGCCAAAGCGGAGATCGCCCTCGACCTGTTTTACGGCTACGCCGCGTTCGTACCCACCCGACCCCTCAAGGGATGGGAACGCGCGGGTATCTCCTTCGCCGGTCCCGCAGCACAGCTGGCGGTCAGCCTCGGTGCTCTGGTGGCGATGGGTGTCAACCCACTGCAGCGCGACAGCTTCATGCGCTCCGACATGACCATGGCGTTGTGGTGGGCCGGACCGGTCATCGCCCTGCTCAACCTGGTTCCCGTGTTGCCGTTCGACGGCGGGCACATCGTGCTGGTCGGCCTTGAACGGGTCTTCGGCAGCCGTGCGAAGCGGATCATGGTCATCCTGAGCATCGCCTTGACCGCCGCTGGCGTGGTGGTCTGCGTGTTCAGCGATCGGTATCGGTCGTTGGCGGTATTCGCCGCGCTGCCCCTGCTGACGCAGTTGCAGATGGTCGGCGAACGCCGCCGGCCGGCACAGACCAGCCAACCGAGCATCGGGATTGCTCAGATGGCCGCTGGCGAACAGCGCGCCTGGGCGTCCGACGACACCTCGGCGTTCGCCCCTGGTCAGCAGCCGTCTCCGTGGTTCATCGCCCACCGCCATCTGCGTGCCGGCCAGCCCGATCTGGCTGGCGACGTGCTGGTGGCCGCACTGACCAGCCAACGCGACCCGGCCTGGTGGCCACCCGATGCGGCGAGCGAACGAGACCTGGAGGCGTTGGTTGCCCTGCTCCCCCGGCCGTTCCCGACCGGCAACGCGTACGCCGAATACGTCCTCAGTGGCATCTTGCTGCGCCTAGGCGAGTACACCGACGCCGCGCACTACGCTGCCGCGGCCTACGCCCGCCGTCCGGCACCCAGCCTGGCGGTCAATGTCAGCCGTGCCGCGGTCGCGTTGGGCGACCGGCCGACCGCCCTCGCCTGGCTGCGCACCGCCGCGGCGACGTCGGCGAACAGCGCCTCGCTGCGCACCGCGTTTGATCAGTCACGCGAGTTCGATGGGGTACGCAACGATCCAGAGTTTGCCCAACTGTTGCGCTAGGAGCGTGACAGATCGGCCACCCAGCTAGCGCAGCAGGCCAACGATCAGCAGCACCGTGCCGAGCACACCAGCAAAGAGCACGCCCAGGAGTGCGATGGCCAACAGCCCGGGCACGGAGCTGAGGGCGCGCACGCCAGCAAACAACGCTGGCAACTCTTTGCGGCGCTCCTTCAACAAGGTCTTCAGCTCGGTGAATGATTTGGCGGTCGTTGCCAGGCTGCGTCCCGAGTCGTGGTCGATCAGCACACCCGCGGATTGACGCGACTCGCTGATCAGCTGGCGAACCTCGCCGACAAAGCCCGGCACGAGTTTGGCGGTGGACGCGACGAAGTACATCCCGATCAGGGCGGCGATCAGTGGGATCGCGCAGAGCAAGCCCCCAATGACGATCCACGTGCCCCGATTCTTCGAAAACACCCACAGCCCGGTGAGGAACGTCGCCACCGCGATGACGGTGGAGAGCACGAGGAACCCGCTGGCCAGCGAACGCAAGCGGGCCAGCGTGGTGCGCATGTTGACTGTTGCCTGGTTGGCCATCCGCTCGATGTTCGCCACCACAGCAGTGTGCCACGGATGCCACGTGCGACACTGGCTCGATGAGCGATGTCTGGCAGCCCCCGTATCAACTCGACGAACGCGACGTGGTCGACGTGACCGGGAAGGATGCAGCGACGTACCTGCAGTCGCAGCTGTCGCAGGACATTCGCGGCCTCGCCGACGGCGATCAAGCGTGGACCTTCATCCTTGAACCCACGGGCAAAGTCGACGCGCTGGCACGCATCACCCGCGTCGACGGAGAGCACTTCCGGATGGACACCGATCCAGGTTTCGGCGAATCGCTGGCAGCGAGATTGCGCCAGTTCATGATTCGAGTGGCCGTGGAACTGCAGGTCACCGCGGCCAGCAGGCAGCCGTCATCGGCCAGTGAAGCGCAGCGCATCGAAGCAGGCTGGCCGCGAATGGGCAACGAGATCACCGCCGGCACAACCATCCCGGCCGAAACCGGACTGACCAAGCTCGCGGTCAGCTTTACCAAAGGCTGCTATCCCGGCCAGGAACTGGTTGAGCGGATGGACAGCCGCGGTGCCACCGCCCCACGACGGCTGGAGACCGTCGACGTCCCGGCCGGTGCCACCCCCGGTGATCCGCTCGTTCGCGACGGCGCCAAGATCGGCGTGCTGACGTCCGTCAGCGGCACCCGCGCCATCGCCCTGGTGCGCCGCAACGCCTAACGCCCAAGGCCTTACGCCAAAGGCCCGTCCCCGGCGTTACGCGGGCGTGCCGGTGGCGGCCCGGCGGGCGGTCATCCGCCGAGCGGCGGGGATTGCTGCCAGCAGCGCGGCGGCCTTGTTGGAGCATTCCAAGTCCTCGTCATCGGCGACCGAGTCGGCGACGATGCCCGCCCCTGCCTGGAACCAAGCGGTTCCGTCGGGGCCAACAAACATCGTCCGGATCGCGATCGCTGTGTCTAGGTTGCCACTGAAGTCGACGTAGCCAACGACCCCGGCATAGGGGCCACGCTTGACCGGCTCAAGTTCGTCGATGATCTCCATCGCGCGCACCTTCGGCGCTCCGCTCACCGTTCCGGCGGGCAGGGTGGCACGCAACACGTCGATCGGCGTCAGCCCGTCGACGATCCGTCCGCTGACCTGCGACGTCAGGTGCATCACATGGCTGTACCGCTCGAGCGTCATCATCTCGTCGACGGTGACCGAGCCGAACTGGGCGACGCGGCCCACGTCGTTGCGCGCCAAGTCGACCAACATGATGTGCTCGGCGACCTCCTTGGGGTTTTCGGTCAGCTCGCCCGCCATACGCCGATCGTCGGCATCGGTCTTGCCTCGCCGACGAGTACCCGCGATCGGCCGACTGACCACCTTCTCGCCGATCACCTGGACCATTGGTTCCGGGCTGCTACCCACCACGGTGACCTGCGGGTGGCGAACGAAATACATGTACGGGCTTGGGTTGATCTGACGAAGCACCCGATAGACGTCGAACGGATCAGCGTCGAGGGTGATGTCATAGCGCTGAGCAAGCACCACCTGGAAGATGTCGCCAAGCAGGATGTGCTCCTTGGCAACCTCGACCGCCTGCTGGTAGCGACCGCCGGACATCGTCGACGGTGCGGCGATCGGCGCTTCGCCAGCCAGCGGAGGTTCAACCGCCGAATAAGCCAACGGCGTCGCCAGCCGGTCGGCGGCGGCCACCACCCGCGCCGTGGCGGCGTCGTAGGCAATGCGCAACTGGTCAGCGTCGTGATCCAAGACGACAACGCTCTCGATTAAGGAGACGCGCTGGCGCCAATGGTCGAAGGCAGCGAGCGATCCGATCACGCTGATCACCGCATCGGGTAGGCCGCGATCATCGGCCGGAGCGTTGGGCAAGCGCTCGACCTCACGGATCACGTCGTAGCCCAGGTACCCCATCAACCCACCCTGAAGCGGGGGGAGATCGGGCATGATCGGGGCTCGATAGATGCGCAGTAACTCGTCCAACGCGGCGAGAATCCCGGCGTTCAGCGGCACCGAGTCGGGAACGCTGCCCTCGGTGGTCAGCGTCCCGTTGCGCAGCACCAGCGTCGCCGACGGCGATCGACCAACAAAGCTGTATCGGCTCCACCGTTCGCCATGCTCGACCGACTCCAACAAGAAGCCGGGCTGCTCGCCAACCAGCTTGACGAATGCCGCCACCGGGGTTTCCAGATCGGCGAGCAGTTCGCACCACACCGGGACCACGGTGTGCTGAGCAGCCAGCGAACAGAACTCGTCGAAGCTGGGCCGGATCGTCAAGGCAGGTCGAGCGACTGGATGTTCCATCGCCGGATCAGGTGTCCCCGAAGCTGCGGAAGAAGCACGAATACTCGCCGGTGTGGCAGGCACCCTTGCCCTCCTGTTCAACCATGAACAGCAGCGCGTCGCCGTCGCAGTCGTAGAACGCCTGGCGGACGAACTGGCGGTCGCCGCTGGTGTCGCCTTTGCGCCACACCTCTTGGCGGCTGCGGCTCCAATAAACCATTCGACCCTCGTCCAGGGTCATCGCCAAGGTCTCGGCATTCATCCACGCCAGCATCAGCACGGCCTTGGTGTTGACATCCTGAGCGATTGCGGCGACCAACCCGTCGCTATTGAATGCCACCTTGGCGAGTTGTTCGGGGGTGACGGAGATCGCGGCCATAGCTTCAGAGCGTAGGTGGCGGCGCTACAGGTACAACCCGGTGTTTTCTTCGATACGCGACGCGGCGACGGCGTGCAGGTCGCGTTCGCGCAACATGATGTAGTCCTGTCCACCGACTTCGACCTCGTAGCGGTCTTCGGGGCCGAACAGCACATTGTCGCCCACCTGCGCGGCGCGTACATTCTGACCAAGGGCGACGACTTCGGCCCACACCAGACGCTTGGACACCTGCGCCGTAGCAGGGATCAGAATCCCGCCGCTGGATCGACGTTCGCCCTCGTGTTCGGGGATTCGCACCAACAGGCGATCGTTGAGCATCTTGATTGGCAACTTCTCGTCGGGCGCGGCCACGCTGGCAAGCTATCGGCGCTTCGACACCGACCACGCCCCGTCGACGCTGTCTACGATGATCGGCATGGAGATTCGTCGTGCAGTGTTGGCGATCACGCTGGCGGGATCCCTGGTTGCCTGCTCGAGCGTCGAGACCCAGCGGATCACCGCGGGCACGTCGGTTTCCGGTTCCACCGAGACGACGACCAAGACAACCACCGAGACGACGACCGTGGCGACCACCGAGGCCACCAACGCCGGCGCACCGGACGACACGGCCAAATTGCCCCCGATCGTTGCCAGCACCACCAGACCATCCACCACGGTCGAGGGGACCACCGCACCAAGCGCGGGGCCGATTGCCGAATTGTGCGACACGTTGCCAACGCTGGACGAACTGAAGCAGATCACCGGGGCCGCGTTCCATCCGCCAACGTCGATCGATGACAACGAGTGCGAGTTCCTCGGCCTCAGCGACGACACCGATTCGATCACCTTCGACAAGTACACCGATCCAGTGCTGATCGAGGCGATGTGGGCATCCTTTGGCGAGTCCGGAGCGCCGTTGAGCGACCCGGATCTTCCCGGTGCGGTCGACAGCCGGATCGGTGGCATGGTCGTCTACAAAACCGACGCTGCGCTGTACATGTGTCAGGCACTGGTGACCGGACACGACATGCAGAGCCCTGACCTCCCCGCCACGTTGCTGAAAGCGTGGATTGCCAAGGGCGGCTGAGCTCGTTCGCTGACCGCCTGAGCTAGCCGATTCGGGCCATGATCTCGGGCGTGATCCGCTCGATGACGTCCAGCGCTTTGAAGTTTTCGACTACCTGCTCGGGGCGACTGGCGCCGGTGATCACCGTGGTCACCCGCGGGTTCTTGGTGCACCAGGCGATCGCCAACTGGGCCAACGTGCACTCCAATTCAGCAGCGATCGGCCGCATCTGTTCAACCTTGGCCAGCTTCTGCTCATCGGTCAGCAGCCGCGACAGCCAGTCGTAACCCGGCAGCGTGCCGCGACTGCCGGCAGGAATCCCGTCGCGGTACTTCCCGGTCAGCAGCCCCGACGCCAACGGACTCCACGTGGTCAACCCCAAGCCGATCGTGTCGTAGAGCGGGGCGAACTCGTCTTCGACCTTGGTGCGATCAAAGATGTTGTACTGCGGTTGTTCAACGACCGGCTTGCGCAGGTGGTGACGATCGGCGATCTCCCACGCTTCACGGATCTGTTCGGCGCTCCACTCGCTGGTCCCCCAATACAGCGCCTGACCCATATCGATCAGGTCGCTCATCGCCCACACGGTTTCTTCGATCGGCGTGTTCGGATCGGGACGATGGCAGTAGATCAGGTCGAGGTAGTCGAGGTTCATCCGATCGAGCGTGCCCTCCACGGCCTGCATCAAGTACTTGCGGTTCAGCGTGTTGCGCATGTTCGGCATCTCGCCGTTGATGCCCCAGTAGTACTTGCTGCTGATCACGTAGCTGTTGCGTGCCCAGCCCAATTCGGCGATCGCCGTGCCCATGATCTCTTCCGACTTGCCACTTGCGTACCCCTCGGCGTTATCGAAGAAGTTGCAGCCGGCCTGGTAGGCAGCGTCCATGCATTCGACGGCGCTGGCCACGTCGAGTTGGGTATTGAACGTCACCCAACTGCCAAAGCTCAGCGTCGACAGTTGCAGTCCGGTGTTGCCCATCCGGCGGTAGGTCATCGAGGTCGTCACATCCGTGACGCTACCGCGGAGGGCGAACCGTGATCCCCGCCGCAGTCATCACTGCTTTGGCCTCGGCGATGGTGTGCTCGCCGAAATGGAAGATGCTGGCCGCCAACACGCCCGTGGCGTGACCGGCGATCACCCCGTCGACCAGGTGCTGCAAGGTGCCGACACCGCCGCTGGCGATCACCGGGACACCAACGGCGTCGGCGATACGCGCGGTGAGCTCGGTGTCGAAGCCCTCGCGGGTGCCGTCGCGGTCCATCGAGGTCAACAGAATCTCCCCTGCGCCGAGTTCGGTGGCGCGCAGCCCCCATTCCACGGCGTCGATCCCCGTAGGAGTGCGCCCACCGTGAATGAACACCTCGAACCCCGACGTTTGGTGCCTGGCACCAAACGTCGCCCCAAACGTCGCCGAATCGGGAGTGCGCTTGGCGTCGATCGCGCAGACGCAGCACTGCGAACCAAACTCGGCGGCGATCTCGGCGATCAATTCCGGGCGGTCAACCGCGGCGGTGTTGACGCTGACCTTGTCGGCCCCGGCGCGCAGCATCCGTCGGGCATCGGCCGCGGTTCTGATCCCCCCGCCGACGGTCAACGGAATGAACACCTGCTCGGCGGTGCGGGCCACCACGTCGAGCATCGTGTTGCGCTGATCGGACGAAGCGGTGATGTCCAAGAAGACGAGCTCGTCGGCACCCTCCCCGTCGTAGCGGGCCGCCAATTCGACCGGGTCGCCGGCGTCGCGCAGGCCGACGAAGTTGACCCCCTTGACGACGCGACCGTCCGTGACGTCGAGGCACGGGATGACTCGTGCCACCCTCATCGGCTCAGCGCTTTCAAGGCTTCGTCCACCGTGAACGCACCCTCGTACAGCGCTTTGCCGGTGATCACCCCACACAACCCAGGAACCGCGGCTAGTGCGGCAACATCGGCCAGGGAGGACACCCCGCCGCTGGCGATCACCGGAATGTCGGTGGCGGCCGCAGCAGCGGCCAGCCCGTCGATATCCGGGCCGGACATCATCCCGTCGCGGGAGATGTCGGTGATGATCAGCGCCGACGCCGTCGGAAAACGGTTCAGCATCGTGGCCAATTCGACGCCCGATGACTGCGTCCATCCGTGGACGGCCACCTGTCCGGCACGGTGATCGAGACCGACACCCACCGCGACCACCTCGGCGACCTCGGCCACCAGGTCGGGATTGGCCACCGCCGCAGACCCCATCACGACCCGTGCCACCCCAACATCGGCAAGCGCACGGGCGTCATCCAGACGACGTACGCCCCCGCCGGTTTGCACCCTGGCACGTCCGGCCACCGCCTGGGCGATCGCCCCAACGATGTGCCGATTCTGGGCGGTGCCGGATTTGGCCGCGTCGAGGTCGACCACGTGGATCCACGGGGCGCCCGCGTCAGCGAACGACATCGCCACCGCAACCGGGTCGTCGCCATAGATCGTCTCGTCGGCGTAGTCGCCTTGGCGAAGGCGTACCACTCGACCGTCGCGCAGGTCGATCGCGGGATACAGCTCGATGCTCATCGTTGAACTCCGGCGACAAAGTTGGCCAGCAGCGCCAGGCCATCGTGGCCCGATTTCTCGGGGTGGAACTGGGTGGCGAACACGTTGTTCTTACGGAACGCAGCGTTCACTCGCTGGCCGTACTGGCAGGTCGCGACCACCACCCCGGGATCGGTGGGGACGCCGTGGAGGGAGTGGACGAAGTACATCCACGCTTCGTGGCCGAACCCAGCGAACAGCGGCTCGGCGTCGCACACCTGCAAGCGATTCCACTGCATCTGCGGTCGCGGCAATTCGTCGTTCAGCCACACGATTCGTCCAGAAATCACGCCGAGACCAGCGACGTCGACGTCCTCGTCGCTTGAATCGAACAGCATCTGCATACCCACGCAGATTCCCAGGAACGGACGCAGCGAGGCGACCGCGTCGTGGACCACCTGTTCCAGCCCGGCGTCACGCAACGCGCCCATACACGCCCCGAACGCACCCACGCCAGGCAGCACCACGGCATCCGCCGCATCAACCACGAGCGGGTCGTTGGTCAGGCGTGCTTCGGCACCGACGTGCTCCAGTGCCTTCTGAGCAGATCGAAGATTGCCGATGCCGTAGTCCAACACCGCGATTCGCGGACCGCCTGCCGTCACAGCACGCCTTTGGTCGACGGCAGGGTGTTGTCCTCGACACGGACGGCGTCACGCAAGCAACGACCAAGCCCCTTGAACACCGCCTCGATGATGTGGTGCACGTTGTGGCCGCGCTGGAGGGTCACGTGCAGAGTGATTCCAGCAGCGGAGGCGAACGACATCACGGCATGTTCGGCCAACTGCGGGTCGAACGCCGGGTTCCCCAGCGGGAGACATTCCGGCATCTCGACCTCCCAGACCACGAACGGACGCCCGGACAGATCCAGGGCGACTTCGACCAAAGCTTCGTCAAGCGGATAGTGCCCGCTGGCGAAACGACGGACGCCGACCTTGTCGCCCAATGCCTCGCGCAGTGTTTCGCCCAGGGCGATGGCGACGTCTTCGACGGTGTGGTGCGTGTCGATGTGCAGGTCACCGTCGGCCTGGATATCCAGGTCGAAGCCACCGTGCTTGCCGATCTGCTCGAGCATGTGATCGTAGAACGGGATCCCGGTCCGCGCCGTGGCTTGTCCACTGCCATCGATGTCCAGGGTGATGCGGATCGACGTTTCCTTCGTTGCCCGCTGCCGGCTGGCCTGGCGCGTCATGCGCAGATCTCCTTCATCGCGGCCAAAAAAGCCGTGTTCTCGTCGGACGTGCCGATCGTGACTCGCAAACAGTTGTCTAAACGCGGCCAACCGGAACAATCACGCACCAGCATGCTGCGTTCGAGCAGTTCTTGCCACACCTGTCGACCGCCGCGCTGACGTGGCCGAAAGAGGATGAAATTGGCGCCGCTGGGGATCACGTCCACGGCCAGCTGGGCAAGCTCGGTGCTGAGGCGTTCGCGTTCGGCGACGATTTCGGTGACTCGCGTTTCCATTTCACCGACGTGGCGCAGCGCCAAGCGCCCGGCAATCTGCTTGGCCGTATCGAGGTGATACGGCAGGATCACCTTGTCGAGTTCCGCTACCAGCCAGGTCGGTCCCACCAGATAGCCCAACCGAGTGCCGGCCATCGACCAGGTCTTCGAGAACGTGCGCGTGACCACCAGCGCACGGGCATCGTCGATCAGCTCCAACGCGCTCCAACTGGCGAATTGACCATAGGCCTCGTCGACCACGACGATCCCCGGCGCCAAGTCCAGTACACGCTCGACGTTGGCTCGTGGTTCCTCTAACCCCGTTGGATTGTTTGGCGAGCACAGAAACGTGACCATCGGCTGCGCCTCGGCGATGACCCGTTCGACCTCGGCCAGATCGAGCGTGAAGTCGGCGGCGCGCTCGCCCTCGGCCAGCTGCGCTCCGGTCAGCCGGGCGATATGTCCGTGGAGTTGGTACGTCGGCTCAAAGGTCGCCACGGTACGACCCGGTCCGGCATACGTCAGCAAGAGGGTCTGCAGCACCTCGTTGCTGCCGTTGGCGGCGAAGACATTGGCCGCATCGACGCCATGGAGCTCGGCGATCGCCTGGCGCAGATCGGTGGCGGCGCGGTCCGGGTACCGGTTCCAGTCGACACGCGACAACTCGGCAGCGAACGCGTCGCGCCACGCGGCGGGTGGCGGTAGCGGGCTCTCGTTGGTGTTCAGCCGGATGGCCACGTCCACCTGTGGCGAGTGATATCCCTCGAGGGCACGGAGATCGTCGCGGACAGGGATCGGCTGCACGGCCGCCAGGCTACCGAGGGCCTTCCGACGCGGCGCTTCCAATTCCACCCAATGCTGTGGCAGGTTGGAGCGATGTCGTCCAACGCCCATGCCGTTATCGAGGTCCTCGGCGACCACCTCGAGCAGTACCGCCAGCGAGTCGCCGACCTGGTCCCGTCACTCCCGCACTCGGGCAGCGACGATGCCATCACCGCGCTCTATGAGTTGGAGCGAATCCTGGGCAGCGCGATTAAAACCGCCCGCCGCGCCGCAAATGTCCTGGCCACCGCCCAGTAGGCGGGCTCGCTCGAAAAACAAAAGCGGCCCCCGAGCGGGGGCCGCTTTCGGCGGCGTCAGGTGGCGGAACCGGACGCAGCTACGAACCAGGTGGCGGGAACCTGGTTAGTCGTCAAGATCCTAGCGAACTCGGTGCGACCTTGAACCCATCGAACGAGGGGTATTTTCTCGTCGGCGCTCTTCGTCCTCGGTAGGGTGCGGTGATGGTCAAAGCCGGTCGCGTTGAGCATCTCGAATGGCCGCTGCGCAGCGCCCAGAAGGCGGCAATCACCTCACTGGTCGAACGCAGCAGTGCGGTCAGCGGTCGCCCGGCGATGTCTGATCACCTGTCGCTCGATCTGGCCAACGACAGCCCCGGCGTTGTCGCCTGCGCGATCAGCACATCGACCGGCGAGATGGTCGGCTACGGCCAGGCATCGCCGGTCCACCAGGGTTACCTCGTCGGCACGGTCGGGGCCGCTGATGTCCATCGCGGCCTTCTCGCCGCCCTCCTCGAGCGCACCGAGAACACTCCGGTGACGTGGTGGGTGTTCGATCCGGACGCGTCCAGCGAGGACGCTGCATCGGCAAACGGTCTCCGCCCAGGACGACAATTGCTGCAGATGCGCTGTCCGCTGCCGCTGCCGACGGCGGTCAACAGGTCGGCGGCAGCAGCGCCGACGCGGCCGTTTCGGGTCGGGGTGGACGAGCGCGCATGGATCGAGACGAACAACGCCGCCTTTGCGTGGCACGCCGAACAGGGCGGTTGGACGATCGCTGATCTGCTCGCTCGTCAGGCCGAGCCATGGTGGAACGCCGACGGGTTTCGCGTCCTCGACATCGATGGCCGAATGGCCGGTTTCTGCTGGACCAAGGTGCACGACGACCCGCCGCTGGGCGAGATCTACGTGGTCGCCGTCCACCCCGACTTCCACGGGCGAGGTCTCGGACGGCTCTTGACCGTCGATGGCTTGAGCTGGCTGGCCACGCACGGATCGCCGACCGGCATGCTGTATGTCGATGCCGACAACATCAGCGCGGTTCGTCTGTACGAGTCGTTGGGATTCGCCACCGCCCAGGTCCAACAGGCATACACGAACGTCAGCAGCCTGGCCGACACCGACCCACAGGAGCAGAAGCAACGATGACCACCGTCAGCCCCGAAATCATCGACGACGGCGGCGCAGCCCAGCTGCCGACATGGGACATCAGCGATGCGTACCCGTCGTTTGCCGATCGCAGCTTCACGGACGACCTTGAATTGGCAGGCGCCGACGTCACCCGGTTGAGCGCCCTGTTCGACCGTCACGACGTGCGCGGCGGCCCGTCTCGAGACGTCACCGCAGCGGATGGCGCGGCCGCCGATGAGGTGCTGCTGGCCTTCAACGAGGTTACGCACCGACTTGATCGACTCGAGGCGTACACCTACGCCGTCGTCACCACCAACACGCTGGACGACACCGCCCAGTCGATGTTCAGCGAGATCGAGGTGATCAATGCTGGCCTGCGGCCGCTGATGGCCCGATTGGCCGCGTGGGCCGCGCGACTCCAACCGATCGCCCTGGCGACGGTCAGCCAGCTGGCCAGCGAGCACATTGGGCCGCTCACCCGACTCGCCGATCGGGCCGCCCATCAGATGGCAGAGACCGAAGAAGCGCTCTACGCCGAACTGTCGGTGACCGGTTCGTCGGCATGGGATCGGCTTCATTCCGACCTGACGTCGCAACTGAGTGCCACCGTGGTGATGCCCGATGGCAGCAGCCGCGACTGCCCGATCGCCGAAGTACGCGGCATGGCCACGCACATCGATCCAGCGGTGCGCAAGGCGGCCTACGAAGCGGAAATGCGCGCCTGGCCCACCGTTGCCCTCCCTGCAGCGGCGGCAATGAACGCGATCAAGGGCGAGGCCAACACCGTCAACCGCTGGCGGCAATGGAACTCGCCGATCGATGCGTCGTTGTTCGCCAACAGCGTGTCGGCACCGACCTTCGAGGCGATGCAATCGGCGATCGACGACATCCTGGCGGAGATGCGCGTCTGGATGCGCACGAAAGCTTCGCTGCACGGCCACGACGGACCGCTGCCCTGGTGGGATCTGATGGCGCCACTCCCCACCGCGGCCGCCGAGGTCAGTTGGGACGACGGCGTTGGCATCGTCCGCAACGCGTTCCAGGCCTACGGTGGCACACTCGGTGGGCTCGTCGACCGGGCCCTTGACCAACGTTGGATCGATGCCGGGCCGCGGCGCGGCAAGGTGGGCGGGGCGTACTGCATGGGGTTCTTGGACGACCGCTCGCTGGTGTTGATGAACTGGAGCGGGAGCATCGACTCGGTGCAGACCGCCGCCCACGAGCTCGGTCACGCCTACCACAACACTCAGCTTGCAGAGCGCAGCCCGTTGCAGAAGATGTTGCCGATGACGCTGGCCGAGACGGCGAGCATCTTCTGCGAGACGTTGGTGGTCGAAGAAGGTCTGCGAACGCTGCAGGGCGATGATCGACTGGCGTTGTTGGATGTCGACCTGCAGGGTGCCCTGCAGCTGATTGTGGACATCCGCAGCAGATTTCTGTTCGAGCGCGAGGTGTATGCCCGGCGGACGCGCAACACCTTGTCGGTCGCCGACCTGAACCAACTGATGCTCGACGCACAGATGCAGACCTACGGCGACGGGCTGGATCAGTCCACCGCTCACCCCTACATGTGGGTGGTGAAGCCGCACTACTACGGCTCGGCGTTCTACAACTGGCCATATACGTTCGGGTTCCTGTTCGGCCTCGGGTTGTACGCCCGATACGGGCAGGACGCCGATCGGTTCCGCGCCGGCTACGACGATGCGTTGTCGCGCTGCGGGATGGAACAGGCCGAAGCGCTGGCCGATGGGTTCGGCATCGACATCACCGACAAAGCGTTCTGGACCGCCAGCCTTGACGTGGTGCGAGATCGGATCCGCCAATACAACGAACTCGCCACCGATCGATGATCCACCGGCGATGAGCACCCTCGCCCCCACCCTGTACGACCTCGATCGTGACGCGCTGGGCGCCGAACTGGCTGGCCAGCCGCGCTACCGGCTCGACCAGGTTTGGCACGGCCTGTACGAGCAGTTGACCGACCCGCAGGATCTGACCACCTTGCCCAAGGGGCTGCGCAACGAAATCGCCGAGCGGATCGGCACCGCACTGAAACTGGTTGTCCGCCAGGCCAGCGCGAACGGCGACACCGTCAAGTATCTGTGGGAGCTCCGCGACGGGGCGCGCATCGAGACCGTGTTGATGATCTACCCCGAGCGAGTCACGGTGTGCATCAGCAGCCAGGCGGGTTGCGCGATGGCGTGCGAATTCTGCGCCACCGGCCAGGCCGGGTTCAGCCGTCACTTGAGCACGGGCGAAATCATCGAGCAGGTGGTGCGCGCCGGACGGGAAGCGCGAGCGATGGGTCGGCGGCTGGCCAACGTGGTGTACATGGGCATGGGCGAACCGCTGGCCAACGAGCGCGCCGTCTGGCCGTCGATCGAACGGCTGCACGGCGCGATTGGGCTGTCGGCGCGACACATCACCGTGTCGACGGTTGGCATCGTGCCCGGTATCCGTCGGCTCGCCGAACGTTCCCTTCCGGTCAACCTGGCGGTGTCGCTGCACGCCGCCAACGACGAGTTGCGCGACCGGTTGGTACCGATCAACACCCGCTACCCGTTGGCGGATCTGATTGACGCCTGTCGCTATTACCTCGGCGTCAAGCATCGCCGGGTCAGTTTCGAATGGGCGATGATCGCCGACGTCAACGATCGACCGAGCGATGCCGCCGAGTTGGCGCGCTGGTGTCGCCGGTTGCGTCCCGCGGCGCATGTCAACCTGATCCCACTGAACCCGACGCCGGGGACACCGATGATCGGGTCGAGCGCGGCGAAGGTTGAGGCGTTCCGGGCGATGTTGGAGAGCCTCGGCGTCAACGTCACCGTCCGTCGCAACCGGGGCACCGATATCGATGCGGCCTGTGGGCAGTTGGCCGCCGGTCAGCCGATCTCCTTGGATGCCCCTCGTCGGCGCGGGCGCGACGGGCTCAGCAGTGGGCGCGCACCGTCGGATACGGATTGACCGCTGCCCCGCCACCGGGGTGAATCTCGAAGTGCAGATGGACAACACTCGCTTTGGCGTTGCCGGTGTCGCCCATGTAGCCGATCACGGTTCCCTTTGACACCGACCCGAGCTGCCCGTACCGATCGAGGTGGGCGTAGTAGTACCGATTGCCATCGCTGCCGTTGAACGACACGGTGGTCCCGCCGAGACGGTTGCTGCGACCGGTCGCGACCCCGTCGACGACCGCCAGGATGGGTGTGCCGCGCTGACCGATGATGTCGACGCCTTGATGGCTACGTCCGCCCGATCGCGCAGCGCCCCATGTGTCGCCGAACGCCACCGCGGCAGTGCCCGTTGGACAGACGAAGTTGGCGTTGCCGAAGTCGCCGGACGGCGGGCGTACGGAGGCACCACCGGGGGCGCTGGCGCCGCCGCCTTTCGGTGGCGCCGATGTCGTGGGGGGCGGCTGACTGGTCGGCCTGGGGGGCGATGGCGCGGGCTGTGTGGGTAGTGAGCCGACCGTCCCGACGGTTGCTGGTGCGCTCGTCGACGCGGCTGCGGTACTCGCCGGCGCCGCGGCGGTGGTCGGTTGCGACCTGCCGGTGTTGCTGACCGAGACAACCGTGGTGGCGGTTGGTTGGACTTCCTGTCGCTGGCGTTCGACTTCGGCGCGGCGCGCCTCCTCGGCCTGCCTTTCGGCCAATGCCTGGCGCACGGCCTCGTTTTTCAGGCGTTGATCCTCGACCTCCTGCAGCTTGACCACCTGTTGGTTCGCTGCATCGCGCAGCGTCGCCAGCCGGTCCCTGCGTGACGCCGCGGTGGCCCGATTGCGCTCCAGCTGGTTGGTGCTGCGTTCCAAGTCGAGACGCATGGTGTCGTAGAGGTCCAGCGTCTCGGTACCGGTCTGGTCGACGACGGCGATCAGCGCGTCGATTTGCACTTGGACGCGGGGAGCGTCAAAACCGGCCAAGATCGGCACGCCGACGGTGCCGGAACGCGTGTACCGATTGATCGCAATCTCGGTGAGCTGGTCGTGTAACTCGTCGACCTTGCCCTGCAGAGCGCGGACGTCTTGCTCCAGCCGGGCGGCGTCGACGTCCAGCGCATCGATCGCCGACTCGGCCTGAAAGTACTCGTCCGCCGCCCGATTCGCCCGTGTCCGGGCATCGAGGATCTCCCGCGCCGCCTTTTGCGCTGGCGTCTCTGCGGACGACGTGTCGGCATGCGCGGGGAGCGAGCTGAGCACCCCGAAGATCAGGGTGAGGAGAACGATGGCCAGCCGACGCATGCGGACGCCGACGGTACCATATGTTGCAATTTGGTTACGGTCGGCGGGAGGTTGCCGGCGCCGCTGAGTAACGTGCCGACGTGTCCCCCATTGTCCAACTTCGTCGGGCCGAGGTGCGTGGCGGCGAACGCACAATTCTGGGACCGCTCGATTGGACCGTGCATCCCGGCCAGCACTGGTTGGTTCTCGGCGCCAACGGATCGGGCAAGACCACCCTGCTGCGCACGCTGCTGATGCACGCCCATACCAGTGCCGGCACGGTCGATGTGCTCGGTGAGCGCCTCGGGCGCACCGATATGCGCGTCATGCGCCAGCGAATCGGCTACCTCTCGGCCGCGTTGGCCGCCCAACTGCGCCCAACAATGACTGCCCAGGACGTCGTCATGACCGCCCGCTACGCAGCCCTTGAGCCGTGGTGGCACGACTACACGGCGGCCGATCGGCTTCGCGCCAACGACTGTCTGGACCGCTTCGGAGTGGCCTGGGCCGCTGCCCGCCCGCTCGGCTCGTTGTCGTCCGGCGAGCAGCAGCGCGTCCTGCTGGCCCGGGCGATGATGAACGATCCCGGCTTGGTCTTGCTCGATGAACCCAGCGCCCGCCTCGACCTGGGTGGGCGCGAGCAACTGGTTGCCGCGTTGGGCCAGGTCGCCAGCGACCCGGCGTCACCGCCGATGGTGTTGGTCACCCATCACCTCGACGAGGTCCCCGGCGGAATGACCGACGCATTGCTCTTGCGTGACGGCAGGGTGGTCAGCTGTGGGCCGATCGACACGGCGGTGACCTCGGCGACGTTGACCGAGACCTTCGCGGTGCCCCTGGGGCTCAGTCGGCGGCCGGACGGCCGGTGGAGCGCGTGGGCCCGTTCTGCACCAAGCTGATCAAACGCTGCTTTCCAGCGGTGATGTGATCCTGCAGCGAGCGTTCCAGCAGACCACCGGTCCACAGCGATCCCCCGTAGTGCAAGCAGACCTGTAACAGCGTTGCCGGTCCGGTGACCGCTTCGACATCGCTGACCGTCGCGTTCAGAATCCATGCGGCGTGCTGCTTGCCGTCGTCTTCGGCGCGCTCGAAACGGACGTGGCCCGCAGACGCTTTGGTGGGCGGCTGATGCACCGTGCGCACCATACGCAGCCGTTTGCTGCGCGCCAGCGGACCGATCCGAGCTCGCAGCTCGGTGTCCCATGCGGCGGCGCCAGCGATCGGAACGGCGCGATGTACCAGATCCATCCACTTCGGGTAGATGGCCAGATCGTCGACCAGATCGAATAGCTCCGTTGCAGAACATGGCGCTTCCAGCGTTGCCTGTACGTCCATTGGTGCCCGCCTACTCGTGGGGGCGCAGACCGCGAAAGGCCCGCGACAACAGCGGACTGCGCGCCGTGCGCAGATCGTCGATGTCCTCGGCGGTCGCAAAGTCGGGCCGCCAGGCGAGCACACTGGTGGCATCCGGATCGTCGGTGGCCACGGGTTCGGCCAGCGCTGCCGCTCGGCTGGGCTGGACCTGGGTGCGTTCACTCCGCTCGTTCACCGCGGGCGCAGCGGGGGGCTCGACCGCCGGGCCGACCAACGATGCAAGATCCTGGCGATCGAAGGGCAGCGTTGGCACGATGATTCCGGCACCGCCCCGGCGGTGGCGGTTGCGCCGTTGGGATGGCGCGGTCGTGACCGTGGCGGGTCCGGCGGGATCGATCAGCGGACGTGTGGCGAACAGCCGTGGCGTCGGCTCGCGTCGATCATCCATCGACCAGCCGCGGGGCACGGCCATCGCGTCGGCATGGCGGAGGCACAGCACACCCGAGCCGAACGATCGCTCGGCGTCGGGGTCAAGACGCGCCAACAGAACGTGCGCTTGACGTGTGTCGATCACATAGGTGACCGCCGCCTCGCGTGAACAACCAGGTCGTTCACATAGGCGAGTCATCGCGACCACGCTAGTCCGGCGCGGGCACCCATTCGCGGTAAGGGCCAGCCCGATTCGGTACCCTTGACGCAAATGTCGGCCAATCAACGCATCCTGCTCGGCTCGTTAGCCGCCATGGCGTTGATCTTCGGGTTCCTCCGGCTGACTGACGGCGACACCACCACACGCGGCGTCGCCGCCCAGGCCAACGTCACCACCAGTTCGGCATCGCCTGCGGCCAACTCGATACCGACCACCGCGACGCTGCTCGCAGCGACGACCACAATTCCCGGACTGGCCTCGGCACCATCTGTCACCACGGGCCCCAGCGTGGGTCCTAGCACTGCGGCGGTCACCACGGCGCCAGCCACCACGGCGACCGTCACGGCACCGGCGAGCACGCTGACGGATTCGAGTTGCCCCGACACCAAGCACGGCGCGGTGATCGACCGCAAACGCCAACGCGCCTGGCTGTGCGACAACGGGGCGTCCACCGGTGAGTTCCCGATCACCACGGCGATTACCCAGCCAAAACCAGGCACCTATCCCGTGTACGCCAAGGACATGAACGCATCGTCCAACTTCGGTGGTCACTACTCGACGATGACCCACTTCGTGGCGTTCACCAAGGGGATCTACACGGGCGCGCGCATCGCCTTTCACTCGGTCCCCAAGCTGAGCGACGGCAACTTCGTTCAGCCGATCAGCTCGCTTGGCACCGCCGAACGCCACGGCGACTCGTCCGGCTGCATCCGCGTTGCGCCCGAGCAGGCGGCCACGATCTGGAACTGGCTGAGCCGCGGCGACAAGGTCGTTGTCATCAACTGAACGGTCATCAACTGACTTGTCATCAACTGACTGGTCATCAACTGAGTCGCCATCGGCTGAGGCAGTCCCCGACCTCGCTGATAGATTCGCGGTGCCTAGATGGGCGATTAGCTCAGTCGGCTAGAGCGCTACGTTCACACCGTAGAGGTCATCGGTTCGAGCCCGGTATCGCCCACAACGAAAGCCCCTGGTCAGAGCACATCTGACCAGGGGCTTTCTCGTTGTCGGTACGTGACAGCGTCGTGCGTGGCATTGGCGCCCGTGGCCAGCGTGGGCAGATGCTTACCCGGTCAGCACGCAAACGTCTCCGGCGGTCGGCGTGGAGCTGACGGAGTTACGGGCGGATGCAGGCGATACCCATGCCTTGGCGGTCGCGGTGCCCTTCGGTGCCCGCCGGACAGCGGCTGGAGATCGGGATCAGCTGAACGACGACCAGATCGGTGCGAGCGCCGGTGCAGGGCACCTCGCGGGCATCCAAGTTCGGTTCGATCGCCACACAGTCGCCGCTGCGCAACAGGTTATCGACCGGTGCTGGACCGGCCGGCTTGGTCATCACCCTCGCCGACCAGGATCACCGTGACCGCGAGGGTGATCAGAATCGCGAAGAGCCGCCACGGGACTCGCGCCGCGGCCAGTGGTCGTATCGGGATGCCGTCGTCGGTGGCACGCGAGTCGTCGGTAGCTGGCGGGTCGTCGGTGGCCGGCGTCCTGCCGGAGTGGACGTCGCCTGCTCCCCCACGCTGAGCGTCGATCAATGATCGGTCATAGGCGCTGCGCCGTCGTGGATCGGACAGCACCCGCCAGGCGGCGTTGACCTCGGCCATCGCCGCTGCCGAGCCGCCCGGCAGGTCGGGGTGACGCCGACGCGCTTCAGCGCGGTACTGGGCTCGAATCTCCTCCGTGCTGGCCGTCGGGGAGACGCCGAGCACGTCGTAATGGGTCAATAGCCAAGCTCGGGATCGACCGGGCCGAGCAGCGGCTCGCCATCGGCGAACCGGCGAACGTTGGCGGTGATCCGCTGGCTCAGCAACGGCACGGCCATCTCGGGCGTGTTGCCGACATGTGGCGTGATCAGGCAATTCGGCAGCGTCCACAACGGATGGCCATCCGGCAGCGGCTTGGGGTCGGTGACGTCCAGCGCTGCGCCACCGATCACGCCATTCTGCAGCGCCCACACCAAGTCGTCGGTGACCACATGCTGGCCACGCCCGACGTTCACCAACCACGCATCGCTGTCCATCATTTCGAATTCCGAGCGGCTGAGCATGCCTTCGGTCTGCGGCGTCAACGCCAAGGCCACGACCACCACGTCGGCCCCATGGAGCGCGTCGATGTAGCGGTCGGCCTCCAGCACCTCGTCGGCTCCGTCCATTTCGGTGACGTGATTGCGCACGACCGTGGTGTGGCAATCAAACGGGACCAGCATCCGCAGCAACGACTCGGTGATGCCCCCGCCACCCAGGATCGTCACGTTCGAGCCGGTCAGGTTGCGACCGACCGGCTCGCTCCAGTGATCGGTGCGCGCATAGTGGCCCACGCCACGCAGCCCAGCAAGCATCAGCGACAGGGCCAACTCGGCCACCGGCTCGGCGTAGACGCCCTTTCCACAGGTCCACTGACGCTCGTCGTCGATCAGATGGATATAGCGCTCGATACCTGCCCACGGCAGCTGAATCCATTCAAGCTGCGGCGCCTGGGCGATGGCCTGTTGCAGCCGCACCGGGTCGGACGCGGCCGTCCACACCAACGCTTCGGCGTCCTCCAGATCGACAACTTCGCCATCACCGGCCTCGATCGCGTCGCGCGCCCAATCCGGAGCGTCCTCGGGGCCCAGGGCGATCCGAGGGGAGCCAGAGCGCGCAACGGTGGTACTTGGGGGCATAGCGCTCAGCGTAGCTAGCCCAGTCGGGCGCGCCGCCGATTAGCGATCAGCGTGCCGACGCCGATGATCACGATCACCACCAACAAAATCATCGTGGCAATGACGTGGACTTGCGGCGGAACACGCCGCTTGGCCGTGTCGAACACGACCCGCGGAAACGTCTTTTCCGGCCCGGCGACAAACGACGTGATGATGTAGTCGTCGATCGACAGCGCCACCGACAACAGGAAGGCTGCGGCGATACCCGGGGTGATCAGCGGCAGGGTGATCTTGCGGAACGTGCGCAGCGGCGGCGAGCCGAGGTCGGCAGCAGCGTCTTCCAACGTCCAGTCGAAACCGCGGATCCGGGCCTTCACCGTGAGGGCGACGAACGACAGACAAAACATCGTGTGGGCAATGACGATCGGCCAGAAGCCGCGATCGACGCCCTGGTTGAAGAACAGCGTGAACAGGCTGGCACCCATGACGATCTCGGGCGTGGTCAGCGGAACGACCAACATCATGTTCAAGAAGGCTCCGCCACGCATCCGATACCGGGTCATCGCCAAGGCGACCAGCGCACCCATCACCGTGGCCAGCGTGCAGGCGATCAGGGCGACAATCAGGCTGGTGCGCATCGCGCTGGTGAATTCGCTGGATTTGAACGCGAGTTTCCAGTTGTCGAGGGTGAACCCCTTCCAGGCGATGTTGTTGCCCTGTTCGCCGACGTTGTTGAAGCTGAACAGGGCGATCAACACGATCGGGACGAACAGGTAGATGAAACCCAAGGCGGTGACCAGCCACAGGAAGTAGGTACCGATCCGGCGGTTCATGCCAGGTCCTCCGTTCCCAGGAACTTGGCATAGACCAGCACGGCAGCGACGATGATCAGCATCAGCACGAAGCTGATCGCCGCCGCTTGCGGGTAGTTGTTGCGGTCGAGGAACTCGTTCTGCACCGCCGTGCCGATCACTGCGGTGCGCGGATTGCCGAGCAGTTCAGCGTTGATGAAGTCGCCCGTCGCTGGGATAAACGTCAGCAATGTCCCAGCGAAGACCCCCGGGAGCGACAGGGGCAGGATCACCTTGCGGAACGATCGGGCAAAGGGCGAATACAGATCGGCCGCGGCGTTCATCAGGTTCAGATCGATCTTTTCGAGCGACACATAGATCGGCAGCAACGCGAACGGCAAGAAGTTGTAGGCCAAGCCACCGATCACCGCTGTCGAGGTATTCAGTAATCGACCATCGGTCAGAATTCCGATTCGCTCGAAGAATCCGTCCAGACTGGCCCAGCGCATCACATCCATCACCGGACCCTGGTCGGCCAGGATCGTCTTCCAGGCGATGGTCCGCAGCAGAAAGCTGGTGAAGAACGGGACCATCACCAAACCGAGCAGGAAGTTTTTCCATGCTCCGGACTTGAAGGCGATGAAGTAGGCGATCGGGTACGAGATGGCCACGCAGAACAACGTGGCGATCCCGGCATAGACGAAGGCGCGCACGAGCGGGCCCCCGTATTCGCTGAACGCCGTGCCGAAGTTCGACCACTTCCAGTCGAATACCGTTTGTGGGAGGAGCGGGTTGGGCTTCGACGACAGCGAGATCTTCAGCAGCGTCACCAGCGGAACGATGAAGAACAGGAACAGCCACAGCATCCCGGGCAGCGACATGAGGTACGGAGCAAAACGTGCCGAGCGGAGTGTGCGGTTGTCGGTGGGGTGTTGACGAGGCATCGACGTCAGCCTCCGGTGATCTTCAGGAACCGGTCGGTCAGTTCGGCCTCGCGCTCCTGGGTCAGGTCGGCGAAGACGAACAGCCGCTTGGCGGTCTCCTCGTTGGGGAAGATCAACTGGTTCTCAGCAAGGGCGGCCGCATCGCCGCCCATCTTGATCAACTCTTCTTTGACCCCCTTGACCGGCGTGACGTACTGCATGTACTGGGTGATCTGCGCCGCCTGCACCGGGTCGTAGACAAAGTTCATCCACGCCGCGGCTTGTTCGACATTGGCCGCGCCCTTCGGAATCACCATCGCATCAAACCAGCTCATCGCCCCCTCGTCGGGGAAAACGAACTGCAGGTCGGGGCGCGTCGCGCTGAGCGGAACGAGGTCACCCGACCAGGCCAGGCAGGCCACCAGGTCACCAGATTCCAGGCTCTGCACATATTCGTTGCCGGTAAAGGCACGGATCTGGCCGCTGGCAGTGGCATCGTTCAACTTGGCCAAGGCCTTGTCGATGTCGTCCGGGTTGTCCTGCGTGGGGTCAAGCCCCATCGCCAGCATCACCAAACCGATGGAGTCACGCATCTCGCTGAGGAAGGCGACCTTGCCCTTGAACTTTGGGTCGAAGAGGTCGTTCACCGACGTCAGTTTCCGTCCGGCGAGCTTCTCGTTATAGGCCAGGCCGGTCATTCCGCCCTGCCACGGCAAGAAGTAGTCGGCCCCCTTATCCCACGGCAGGCCGAGGAATCGATCTTCGAGATTGGCGTGATTGGGGATCTGCTCGCGCGGCAGCTTCTCGAGCCAGTCGAGGTTGCGCAGCCGGGCCGCCATCCAATAGGTGGGGCAGACGATGTCGAACGCGGCACGCTTGCCCGTACCGAGATACGGCTGTAGTTCTCGGTTGAACACTTCGTCGTTGTCGTTGAAGTTTTCGGAGTAGTCGAGCTTGATCTTGGTGGCCGCCTTGAAGCGGTCAACCGTGCCAGTCGCCCCATCCTCGGTGGGGTCGATATAAAGCGTCCAGTTCAGAATCTTCAGATCGCCGCCGATCTCGGCAGGTGGCGCGCCAGCGGCGACCGTCGAGACCGTTGATCCACCTGTGGTACCGGTGGAGCCACCCGTGGTGGTCGATGCCGTCCCGCCGGAGTCGTTGCCGGTGGCCCACAGGATTCCGCCAATGACGGCCGCTGCGGCCGCGACGCCGCCACCCACCAGCAGCGCGCGCCGTCCGATGCCGTCGCCGTCATGCCCGTCGGCCTTGGCGGTCGTGTCGCCGTCGAGGGTTGCCTCGACATGCTCCACATCGGTGGTCGTCGCACCGGAGAAGCCCGACCGTCCACGCAGCAGATACGGGACAGTGTTGTCCTCCCACGTCATCCAGATCGGTTGACCGGCGGTGACCGGCGGGAGATGGTCGTCCTCCTCCACGGTGGACACGATCTCGGTGTCATTGCCTGGGAGGTCGATGATCAGCCGAGCACTGGCACCCTGGAAGATCAGCTCGCTGACGGTGCCGGCAAGCGACGACCCGTCTGGCTCGGCAACCTTGGGCCACAGTCGTTCGGGTCGAATCATGATCGTCACCGGATCGCCGGTCTGGGCATCGCCGCTGTCAGCGACCTCGATCGTCTGGCCGATATCCAGGTTGACGTACGCCGGTCGACCGGCTTGCTCGACGACACCCGGGAGCAGGTTGGCGGAACCGATAAAGCCAGCGACAAACACCGTTTCCGGGGCGTGGTAAATCTGCTCGGGGGTACCGATCTGCTCGACCCGACCTTCGCTCATCACGGCGATGCGGTCGCTCATCGTCAGCGCCTCGCCCTGGTCATGGGTGACGAAGATGAAAGTGATACCAACCTCGCGCTGGATCCGCTTCAGCTCGATCTGCATCGCCTCGCGCAGCTTGAGGTCGAGCGCCGCCAGAGGCTCGTCGAGCAGCAACGCGCTGGGCATATTGACCAAGGCGCGAGCCAGCGCGACACGCTGCTGCTGACCGCCAGAAAGTTGCGCCGGACGGCGACCGGCAAACTGGTCGAGACGCACGATCTGGAGCATCTCCATCGACCGCCGACGGGCCTCGTCACCCTTCACGCCACGACTCTCCAGACCGAAAGCGACGTTGTCGACGACGGTCATGTGCGGGAACAGCGCGTATTGCTGGAACACCGTGTTGACATTGCGCTTGTACGGCGGAACCGAGGAGACATCGGCACCCTCCAGCAGCACCTTGCCGCGGGTCGGCTGCTCGAAACCGGCGATCATCTTCAGCAGCGTCGTCTTGCCGCAACCCGACGGGCCGAGCATGCTGAAGAACTCACCGCGACGAATCCCGAAGTTGGCGTCCTGCACGGCGACAAAGTTGCCGAACTGTTTGCGGACATGCTCGAGCTCGATGACGTTGACCGAGTTTGTGCCCTGTTCCACCTTGGCCTGTCCACCTTTCACGGCACCGGATCCACGCCGGCGTCAGACGTACAGTAACCACACAGGCGGGTTGGTTCAGCCCGAACGGAAAGGGTGCCGGAAAACACGATGACCGAGACGATGCGGGCCTTTCAATTGGTCGCCTGGGACCGCCCGGCCGAGTTCCGCGAGGTACCCATTCCGCAGCCAGGACCAGGCGAGGTCCTGGTCAAGATCGGCGGGGTCGGGCTGTGCCACACCGACGAGATGTTCTTCCACGCCCCGCCCGGTGCTTTTCCGTATCCATTGCCGTTCACGCTCGGCCACGAGAATGCGGGGTGGGTCGCCGAACTTGGCGCGGGCACGGAAGACTCCGGCCTACACGTTGGCGACGCCGTGATCGTCTACGCATCGTCGCCGTGCGGACGCTGCCCGTTTTGCGTGGCCGGCGCCGAGAACAACTGCCCGCAAGCCTGGATCGGCCGCGGCTTCGGACACGACGGCGGGCTGGCCGAGTTCATGTTGGTCAGCAACGTCGACTGGCTGGTCCCGCTCGGCGACCTGGATCCGCGCACCGTCGGGCCGCTGTGTGATGCGGGGACGACGTCATTCCATGCCGTGCAGCGCTGCCGGTCGGCATTGGATGACGATCGAGCGACCGCGGTGGTGATCGGCGCAGGCGGACTGGGCGGTTACGCGATCCAATGGATCAAGCTGCTCAGCTCGGCAAAGGTGATCGCAGTGGACCTGGAACGTCACCGGCTGGACTACGCCGAGGAACTTGGCGCTGACGAGACGCTGATCGCCGACGCAACGACGGTCGACCGAATCCTCGAACTGACGGACGGGCTTGGTGCCGAAGCGGTACTGGACTTCGTTGGGGTCGACGACAGCCTGGCCACCGCGGTGCGGGTCGGCAAACGGCTGGGCACGATCGGCATCGTCGGCGCCGGCGGGGGCACGTTGACGATGCAGTGGGGGTCGATCCCGTTCGAGTGCAGCCTTTGGTACATGCAGGCCTCGACGATCAACGACCTCGGCGAGGTGGTCAAGCTCGCCCAATCGGGGAAGGTCCGCGTCGACGTTGAGCCGTTCGACTTCGAGCACACCGCGGACGCCTACGCAGCGATGTCCGCGGCGACGACAAAGAGTCGCGCCGTCGTCCAGATCGGCGACGCTCCGTGAGCCCGCGAACGCGGCTCGATGCCACGGATCGAGCGATCATCGAGCATCTCCAAGCCGACGGGCGGATGCCGTATACCCGGCTCGGTGCCGCGGTCGGGCTGTCGGAGGCCGCCGTGCGTCACCGCGTCCAGCGGCTCACCGACTCTGGCGCGATGCAGGTCGTCGCCGTCACCAACCCGCTGTCGGGCGGCAAACGGCGGATGGCGATGATTGGCGTGCGCGTCCACGGCCCGATCGACGAGGTCGCCTCGACGCTGAACGCGATGGACGACATCGACTACCTCGTCGTCACCGCCGGCTCGTTTGACATCCTCTGCGAGGCCATCGTCGACAGTGACACCGCGCTCCTGGCCGTCGGCAACACGATCCGCCAGCTCCCTGGCGTCGTGTCCACCGAGACATTCATCTACCTCGACCTGGTCAAACAGACCTACCAATGGGGCACGTAGCACCCGAAACATCCGGGGACGCGCTCCAGCTGTTACGCGCCCGAAATGTTCTGGGACACTCTCAGCTCAACTGTCAAGGTTCGCCATGACGTGCTTGATGCGCGTGTAGTCATCCAGCGAATAGGCCGACAAGTCCTTGCCGTAGCCGGACTTCTTGAACCCACCGTGGGGCATCTCGGCGACCAACGGGATGTGGGTGTTAATCCACACGCAACCAAAGTCAAGCCGCTTGGACATCCGCATCGCCCGGCCGAAGTCCTTCGTCCACACGCTGCTGGCCAGTCCGTATTCAACGCCGTTTGCCCAGCGCACCGCTTCGTCCTCATCGGTGAACCGCTGCACGGTGATCACCGGGCCGAAGATCTCGTTTTGAATCATCTCGTCGTCTTGGCGCAGCCCGGCGATCACCGTCGGCTCGTAGAAGTAGCCGGCCCCCCCGACCGCAGCTCCACCGGTCGTCACCTGGGCGTGGTCGGGCGTGCGCTGGACCAGCCCGCTGACCCGATCAAGCTGATTGGCGTTGTTGACCGGTCCATAGAGCACATCTTCGTCGTTTGACGCCCCCGTCTTGGTGCCTTTGGCTTGCTCGGTGAGGGCGACGACGAAATCGTCGTAGACCCCCGGCGCGGCCAAGACGCGGGTCGCCGCGGTGCAGTCTTGACCGGCGTTGAAGTATCCGGCGATGGCGATGCCTTCGGCTGCGGCGGCAATGTCGGCATCGTCGAAGACGACAACCGGCGCCTTGCCACCCAGTTCCAGATGGACTCGCTTCAGGCTGTCGCTGGCCGCCTGGGCGACCTCCATCCCGGCGCGCACCGACCCGGTGATGCTGACCATCGCCGGGGTCGGATGGGCGACCATCGAACGGCCGGTGTCACGGTCTCCGCAGATCACGTTGAAGACGCCGGGCGGCAAAAACTCGGCGGCGATCTCGGCCAACAGCGCGGTCGATGCGGGCGTCGTGTCGCTGGGCTTCAGGACCACGGTGTTCCCGGCGGCGATCGCCGGGGCGAACTTCCACACGGCCATCATCATCGGGTAGTTCCACGGTGCCACCTGGGCGCAGACGCCCACTGGCTCACGGCGAATGAACGAGGTCATGCCACGCATGTATTCGCCGGCGCTCTTGCCTTCCAGGTGCCGCGCCGCGGTGGCAAAGAAGCGGATCTGGTCGACCATCGGCGGGATCTCTTCACTGCGCGTCAGGTGCGTCGGCTTGCCCGTGTTGCGCACCTCGGTGGCGATCAACTCGTCGGTGCGGGCTTCAACTGCGTCGGCTATACGGAACAGTGCCAGGGAGCGCTCGCTGGGTGTCGTCTCCTTCCACTCTTCGAAGGCGCGGGCCGCGGCGTCCATCGCCGTGTCGACGTCGACCTGGCTGGAGAGCGCGGCGGCAGCATAGGCCTGCCCGGTTGCGGGATCGATGACCTCGGTGCTCCGCCCGTCGGCGGCGTCGACTGAAGTGCCGTTGATGAAGTTCCTGACGACCTGCATACCGACAACGTAGTAGGGCCCGCCACGTAGGAGCGCCGCCACGTAGGAGCGCCCGCGCCGCCTGGTTGCCAGTGGCAAGATGGCCGGATGACTGCTCGGATGCGAACGCTGGGGATCCCCAAGGAAGTCAAGCCAGGCGAGTTCCGCGTCGCCCTCACCCCTGACGGCGTGCGCGAGTTCGAACGCGCCGGTATCGAGGTGGTCGTCGAGGTCGGCGCCGGCGCCGGGGCCAGCTTCACCGACGCCGATTACGCCACTGCGGGGGCGACGATCGTCGGCACCGCCGCCGAGGCGTGGGCCCAGCAGATGGTCGCCAAGGTGAAAGAGCCAATGGCCGCCGAGTTCGGCTACCTGCGGCCCGATCTGACGTTGTTCACCTACCTGCACCTGGCGGCCTATCCGGAAGTGGCAGCGGCACTGATCGACAGCGGCGCGACAGCGCTGGCCTACGAAACGGTGCATGGACCGGACGACACCCTGCCGCTCCTGGCTCCGATGAGCGAGATCGCCGGGCGCCTGGCCACCCAGGTGGGCGCCCACCATCTGGAACGCCATCGCGGCGGACGGGGCGTCCTGCTCGGCGGCGCTCCAGGTGTGCGACCAGCCAAGGTAGTCGTTGTCGGCGGCGGCAACGTCGGGTGGAATGCGGCGCGGATCGCCGCCGGGATGGAGGCCGAGGTCATCGTCTTCGATCGCAGCCTGGACCGCCTGCGCTACCTCGATCAGATCCTGCGCGGCCGGATTGTCACCCTGGCGTCGAATCGCGGCGCGTTGGAACGCAACCTGGTCGACGCCGACCTGGTCGTCGGGGCCGTTTTGGTCGCTGGCGGACGAGCCCCGGTAGTGATCACCGACGACATGGTTCGCACGATGCGCCCGGGCTCGGTGGTCGTCGATGTCGCCGTCGATCAAGGGGGCTGCGTCGAATCGACCCGCGAAACCACCCATGATCAACCGACCTACGAACTCCATGGCGTGATCCACTACGCGGTCGGCAACATGCCCGCAGCCGTGCCCCATTCGAGCACCTATGCCTTGACCAACGCGACGCTTCCGTACCTGCTGTCTGTGGGCGTCCATGGCGTGCTGGACGCGGCACGACGCGACCCCGGGCTGCTTGGCGGCCTGACCACCTACGCCGGACAGGTCACCAACGCGGCGGTCGCCCAGGCGATCGGGAGCGATCACGTCAATGCGATGGTTGCATTGACCGAATGAGTTCCAGGCCGCGCCGCGATCGACAATCGCGGCCCGGCACCGTCTCCGCAGCGTTGCGCTACCGGGACTTCCGGATCGTCTGGCTCGGGCAGTTCGCCTCGACGATCGGGTCCTGGATGCAGACCGTCGTGTTGCCCGCGTACATCGATGGGCGGACGAACTCGGCGATGTGGGTGGGGTTGATGGTCTTTGCCCAGATGGGTCCGACGCTGCTGCTGTCGATTCCCGGCGGAATGCTCGTCGACAAGTTCCCGGCGCGGGGACTGTTGGTGGTGCTGCAGAGCGGGATGCTGACGATGTCGGCAGTGTTGGCCGTGCTCGTGCTGGGCGACGGCGCACCGATCCCGTGGATCTTGCTGGCCCAGTTGATCGCCGGGATCTGCAACGCGCTCGGTGCTCCAGTGCTGCAGGGCAGTTTGCCGAACATGGTCGAGCCGCAGGATCTCCCTGGCGTGATCGCCTTGAACTCGGCGATGGTCAACGGGGCGCGGGTCATCGGCCCGGCGATCGCCGCGCTGTTGATGAGTCGAGGTATGACCACGTCACAGATGTTGCTGATTAACGCGGTCACCTTCCTGTTCGTGATCGTTGCCCTGCTGCGCGTTCACTTCCCCCGTCAACGGCGGCTGACCGACGCCCGCGGGCTGCGCAACGTGCTGGCCGGCGTGCAGATCGCTCGACATCGCACGATCGTCGGGCGCTGCCTGCTGGCGATGGCTGCCTTCTCGTTCGTGTGTATCCCGTGGATCGGCCTGTTTCCCTCGGTGGTCCGGCTGAACTTCGACATCGACCCGCGCGGTTCGACGTACAAATGGCTCTATGCCGTGTGGGGCGTCGGTGCGCTCAGCGGGGCGCTGCTCGTCGGCACGTTGCTGTCGCAAGTATCCAAAACCCGGCTGGTCCGCCCGGCGTTCCTCCTGTTTGCCTGCGCCTTGGCGGTGTTCGCCACCCTGCGCAACGTGGCAGTGGCGTTCCCGGTGGTGTTCGTGGTTGGCATGGCCTATTTCGCGTTGGCCACATCGCTGCTCACAGTCATCCAGCAAAATCTGGCGGGCAATGAACGGGCCCGGGTGATGTCGCTGTGGTTCATGGCCTTTGGCGGCACGGCATCGGTCAGCAATCTGGTGTTCGCCCCGGTGGTCGACAGCCTCGGGGCGCGGCCGGTGCTGGCGCTCAGTTCGATCGGCGCCGTGGCCCTGGCGATCTGGGCTAACCCCCGAGCGCCGGGGTTGATCACCTTGGCGGACCAGAATCAGCCCGCCGTGGCGGTCGAGGATCCTCAGGCCTGAGCGAGCGCTGCGGCCACCGCGCCCAGTCCAGCAACCAAGCTGCCCTTGACGAGCACGGCACGTCCGTGGGCGATTGGGCCCACCGCGGCGAGCGGATCGTCAACTGGTTCGAAGCCATACAGGTCCGTACCGACCGCGATCACGCTGATTCCCCGCTGGCGGGCGTACTCGGCGATCGCCCGGTGTTCGGTGCGCGGATCGTCGATCTCGGCCATCAACCCGACCACGGCGATCTTGTCGTCAGCCGTCAGAGCGGCCAACGCGTCCAGCCCAGCGCGCATCGACGTCGGATTGGCGTTGTACGAATCGTCGATCAGCACCCCACCACTGCTGGTGGTGAGCACCGCCATCCGCCGTTCGCTTGGTTGCAGCGCGGCAAGCGCCGCGGCCCCCGCAGCGATATCGCCACCCACCACGCCAACGCACGCCAACGCCGCGGCGGCGTTGAGCGCCATGTGCGCGCCGCTAAAACCCAAGGTGACCGCGACGGAACCCCACGGCGTGGCGACTTCGAAACTGGGGCGGGCAAACGCATCGAGGCGGATTCCACTAACACGGACATCGGCACCGGCTTGAGCCCCAAAACGCAGCACCGCTGCATCCGTGCGACTGGCCATTGCCGCGACGCGGGCGTCGTCGTGATTGAGGATCGCCGTTCCGGCCGCCGGCAGCGATTCGAGCAGCTCGGCCTTCGCGTTAGCCACCCCGTCAAGCCCGCCAAGCAAGCCGCTGTGCGCCTCGGCGACGCGGGTTACCACACCGATCGTTGGCTGGGCGATCCGGCAGAGGCGGGCGATCTCGCCAGGGCCGCGCATACCCATCTCGACGATCATCACCTGCGTGTCGACCGGTGTGTTGAGCACGGTCGTGGGCAGGCCGAAGTCATTGTTCAGGCTGCGTTCATTGGCCCACGTCCGGCGCGACGCGGACATCGCCGCCAGCGTCAGGTCTTTGGTGCTGGTCTTTCCTACTGATCCAGTGATGCCGATCACCGGACCGGCAAAGCGAGTGCGAATCAGCGTGGCCAGCCCCATCAGGGCACGCAAGGTGTCGTCGACCAGAATCGCAGTGCCGCGCTGGGCGTGACGTTCGGTGAGGTACCCCGCAGCACCGGCGGCGAGCGCGTCGGGGATGAAGTCGTGACCGTCGCGATCGGCTACCAGCGGGACGAACAGTTGGCCGGGGCGGATCGTGCGAGTGTCGTAGGACACCCCGTCGAAGGCCGCATCAGGGCCGATCAACATCCCGCCGGTTGCTTCGACCACATCGTGTGCCCCGAATCGCATCGGCCCACACGGTACCGTCGCCGGGTGATGAGCAACGGTGACCGGATCAACCTGATCGTGCTGTTCGGTGGGCAATCGGCGGAGCACGATGTCAGCTGCAGTACTGCCCGACATGTTCTGGCTGCAGCCGATCCGGCGAAGTACGCGGTCACCCCGATTGGGATTTCCCGTGACGGGCAGTGGTCGCTGGCCACCGCCGCACAGCGCGCCCTGGCCAGCGGGCCCGCGGCACTCCCGACCCAGCTCGACCCGATTGGCCAGGCCGTTTCTCCCGCTGCGGTGATGGCCGCCGAGGGTCCGACGGTGGTGCTCCCGCTGTTACACGGCCCGATGGGCGAAGACGGCACGGTACAGGGTCTGCTGGAGGTCGCTGGTGTGCCGTACGTCGGTAGCGGCGTGCTTGGATCGGCGGTCGCCATGGATAAAGCCGTGGCCAAGCAGTTGCTCGACGCCGCGGGCATCGCCCAGGCCCGCCATCGGGCCGTTCGCGACATCGAGGTCACATCGTCGTTGCCCCAGGAGTTGGCTGACCAGTTCGGGCTGCCGGTGTTTGTCAAGCCAGCCAATATGGGTTCGTCGGTTGGCGTTTCCAAGGCCAAGACCGTCGATGAGATTGCGACTGCGATCGAGGCCGCATTGAACTACGACGAATGGGTCGTCATCGAAGAGGCCATCGTCGGACGCGAGATCGAGGTAGCCGTGCTGGGCAACACCGAGCCGCGCGCCAGCGTGCCTGGCGAGATAGTGCCGGGAGCCGAGTTCTACTCGTATGCCGACAAATACCTGGACGGCGAATCAGCCACCCTGGTGCCCGCGCCGCTGACCGACGAGCAAGCTGATCACGTTCGTCAGCTGGCGGTGCAGATCTTCAAGGTGTTGCGCTGTGACGGGCTGGCCCGCGTCGACTTCTTCTTCGAGGAGGACGGGCGTGGCTTCCTGATCAACGAAGTCAACACGATGCCCGGATTCACCCCGATTTCGATGTTCCCCAAACTGTGGATCGCCAGCGGAATGACGTATCCCGAACTGATCGACGAGCTGGTCCGCCTGGCCCAAGACCGCCACGCCCGCCGCAAACGCAACACCCTCACCGCGTAACCCATGTGTTACATCCGGTGCCGGGTTCCCGATGTAACGCGGCGGGCGTTACATCGGGAACCCGGCACCGGATGTAACGCCAGCTACGCTGCTGGGGCAAGTGCATTCGGCGCGATCGTGCCGAGCACCTGCGTGAAGATGCTCTTGACGGCTGGCTCCGACTCCATTCTGCGCCGGGCGCGGAGGCGAGCAACTCGCGCTGCCCCATCGGCGATCGGCCCGAGGACTTCCTCGACCGCGACCCGATCTGCGGCTGAGAGCGGAGCATCGAGCAGCGCTACCAGAACAGTCCTTTGAAGACCACGGACGTCCTCATCGTTCACCGCTCCGCAAGCGACTGCGGCAACGATGGTCGAGCGAACAAGCGAACGAAGGTCGCCGGGAGACAGCGAACCACTGCACGACGACTTCAGATCGACCTCGTGGAACTCGGCAAACGATGCAGAGCTCGAGCCGAAGACCGCCATCACGAATTCTGTGTCGAGAAAGGACGGGACCGCCCGTCGTCCGAGATACGCACCGAGGCTGGACCACCGGTAGTCAGCTAGCGGCTTGTGCGGCGCGACATCGAGAGCATTGCGGTGGATATAGCGAGTGGCAGTGAGGAGGTAACGATCGGTATCGACGCCGAACGACTGAAATCTGCCACGAAACAGCGGGCCGTCTCGTCCAACCCGGATGTTCGTCTGTCTGGCGTACGTGCTCATCGCTTGGTGCATCGCCAGAGAGAGCATCCGGTCCTCGCATCGCAGCAACAGGTGGAAATGGTTACCGAGAAGGCAATAGGCCAAGGTGGCGACGTTGAACTCGTCGTGCATGTTCGTCAGACGGGTCTCAAACTCCTGGCGGTCGAGGTCGGCGAAGAAAATCGCTTGGTGGTTGACACCACGATTGATTACGTGGTGAATCCCTGCTGGTGTGTCACTGCGAAGTCGTCGAGGCATAGCCGGAATGATCACAAATGGGTGCCACAGAGTTCCCGTTACATCCGGTGCCGGGTTTCCGATGTAACGCCCCGTGGGCGTTACATCGGAAACCCGGCACCGGATGTAACGCTTACGGGCGGAGTGCGGCGGTCAGGAAGGAGAGCAGCTCGCTGCGCAGTTGGCGGAGGCCGGCGGCGTCGGCGGACCAGCCGACGACGGCGAGCGCCTCGGGTTCGGTGGCGACGCCGGTGATCGTCGCGTAGGTCAACGCGGCGATCAGTCGCGGGTTCGCCCGACGGAGGCGGCCGGCGTCCATCTGCTCGGCCAGGTAGGCGATGCCTCGGTCGACCAGTGGCTGCAGTTCCCCGCGCAACCGACGAGACATCGCCGGGTCCAACCGGTTGACCTCGCGGACCAGGCCGAGCAGCGCCGGGCGGCGCACTGCTGGCCGGAACACGGCCTTGACCACCGCGGCGACACGCTCGAGCGGATCATCGGACGCGGCGCGCAACGCCGCCTCGATGGCCACCGCCAGTTCGGCGATTGCGTTCGACAGCACGGCGTGGACCAGCTCATCCTTGCTCGGAAACCAGTACAGCAGCGTTTGCTTGGCTACCCCTACGGAGGTCGCGATGTGATCGAGCGAGACCGCGTCGACGCCCCGCGTCCCGAACTGGTCGGTCGCGACATCCAGGATGCGATCACGGGTCGGGCGCTTGACGCTCACACCGCGTACCTTAGATCGTCCTCTACCATCTGGTAGACAGGTGTGCTAGACAAGTGACCGCATGATCGCCACGTCTCTCGCCGGTAAACGGATCGCCATCACCGGCGGGACCGGATTCGTCGGCACCGCGCTGATCGAACGACTGCTGCGTTGCGTCCCCGACTGCGAATTGGTGCTGCTGGTCCGCGCCGGCAAACGAAGCAACGCGGCAGAACGGGTCCGCCGCGAAATCCTGAAGAACGACGCCTTCGACCGACTCCGCGCCGCGGCCAACGAAGGCAATGAGTCATTCGACACGATGACCGCCAGACGGATCACGACGATCACCGGCGACGTCACCGGTGATCTGCTTGGACTGAACGACGACGACCAGACAATCTTGGCGTCGTGCGACATCGTCATCCATTCGGCCGCCGCCGTTTCGTTTGACTCTCCCCTGGACAGCGCCGTCGAGATCAATCTGATGGGGCCGGTGCGCATCGCCCAGACGCTGCAGCACTTGGGCGTGACGCCGCATCTGGTGGCGGTGTCGACCTGTTACGTGGCCGGCAACCGCCGCGGCAGCGCCCCGGAGGAACTGGTTTCCGCCGGGCCATTCGACATCGGCCTGTCCTGGAAGCGCGAAGTCGACGCCGCTCGGCGGTTGCGCAACGACTTGGAAGACCGCAGCCGCGCGCCGGAACTGCTGCAGCGCTTTCGTCGTGAGGCGCGCACCGAACTCGGTGCGGCCGGTTCGCCCGCCCTGGCAGCGAAGACCGAACAGCAGCGCGAACGCTGGGTCGACGACCAACTGGTCGAGGCCGGTCGAGCCCGCGCCGCGTCGGTCGGCTGGCCAGACGCTTACGCCTTCACGAAGGCGCTCGGCGAACAGGCGCTGACCGAGACGAAGGGCGACATTCCCGTCAGCATCGTGCGCCCGTCGATCATCGAGTCCGCGTGGGCCGAGCCTCGACCGGGTTGGATCCGCGGCTTCCGAATGGCTGAACCGGTGATCCTGTCGTATGCCCGCGGCCTGCTCAGCGAATTCCCGGGCGTGCCCGAAGGCACCGTCGATGTCATTCCGGTCGACATCGTCGTCGCCGCGATCATCGCCGTCGCTGCCTTCGGCCCGAACGACGCCCCGCCGATCACCCAAGTGGCATCCGGCTCGACCAACCCGCTGTATTACGGCACGCTGGTCGACAACGTTCGCGAGTGGTTCACCGAGCACCCGCTGTATGACGCCAAAGGTCAGCCGATCGTCGTCCCCGAATTTCGTTTCCCGGGACGTGGCCGGGTGCAAGGTCAACTCGATCGGGCGATGAAGGTGATCACCCGAACCGAGAAGGTGTTGCACAGCATGCCCCTGCGCGGCAAGCAGGCCGACTGGTCGGCGCGGCTGGAGGAGAAGCGCAACGATCTCGAGCGCGCCGAGCAGTACGTCGAACTCTACGGGTTGTACACCGAATGCGAGGCGATCTATTCCGTCGACCATTTGCTGCAGCTCTGGAATCGACTCGACAGTGCCGACCAGGATGCGTTCTGTTTCGATCCGCGCGTCGTCGACTGGCCGTACTACATCCGCGAAACGCATCTGCCGTCGATCGTCAAACATGGGCGGGTAAAAACGTCGCCAGGAAAGTCTGGCAGCGAATCACGCTCCACTCGGCTGCGTCGCAAGGTGTTGGAGCCGGAACGTCACGTCGCCGCCTTCGACCTGGAAAACACGCTGATCGCCAGCAACGTGGTGGCCAGCTATTCGTGGCTGGCGACGCGCCGGCTGAACAACCGCGACAAGCTGCGCTACACGCTGCAGACGCTGCGCGAGGCGCCCTCGCTGCTGGCCCTGGACCGCCGCGACCGCAGCGATTTCCTGCGGTTCTTCTACAAGCGCTACGAGGACGCTCCCGTCGACCAAATCGATGAGGACGCTCGCGAACTATTCACCCAGCTGATCCTGACAAAGAGCTTTCCGGCGGGACTACGGCGGGTGCGTGCTCACCGCGCCGCCGGTCACCACACGATCCTGATCACCGGGGCGATGGACTTCGTCGTCGAACCGCTGCGTCCGTTGTTCGACGAGATCGTTGCCGCCGAGATGACCGTGCGCGCCGATGGCACGTACTCCGGTCGGCTGAATGCCGTGCCGCCCACGGGTGAAACACGCGCCCAGGTGCTTGCCGACTACTGCGCGGCGAACGGGTTCGACCTGGCCGACGCGGTCGCCTACGCCGATTCCACCAGCGATCTGCCGATGCTCGAAGCCGTTGGCTTCCCGGTGGCCGTCAACCCGGAAACCCGCCTGGCGGCGATCGCCCGTAAACGCGGCTGGCTGGTTGAACACTGGGATAAGGCCTCCGGCTCACCACAACCGCTGTTGCCGCTGGCCCCAACCCGATCGAAATTCGCCGCCCCGAACCCGCGTGAGCTGACGTGGTCACGTTCGATCGCTACAGGTCGGATGAAACGTGACCACGTGGGCGATGAAGGACGGTCACGTCGATGAGGGCGTTGCAGATCGACCGGAAGTTGGCCCGCTTCGCCGCGGCCAAGATCACCTCGCTGATCGCTCCGGGCAAGGGCGCTGCGCACGGCCCGTTGCAGTGCGTCGAGGTCCGTGCTCCGCACACCCCGGTTGACGACGGCAACTGGCACGTCCTCCGACCGAGGCTGTCGGGGATCTGTGGCAGCGACCTGTCGACGATCGAGGGTGCGGCGAGCCGATACTTCGAGCCGATCGTCAGCTTCCCGTTCATCCCCGGACACGAGATCGTCGCCGACTGCGACGACGGTCGCCGCGTCGTTGTGGTGCCGGTGCTGAGCTGCGCGACGCGCGGGATCGACCCGCCATGCCGCCAATGCCAAGCCGGGTTGATCAATCGCTGCGAACGGATCGCCTTCGGCCACCTCTCCCCCGGGCTGCAGACAGGATTCTGTTCCGATACGGGTGGTGGCTGGGGACAGCAGATGGTCGCCCACGAATCGCAACTCGTTGAGATTCCAACGACGATGCCCGACGAGCAAGCGGTGATGATCGAACCCGCAGCGTGCGCGATTCACGCCGCGGCGCAGGTCGCCGTTGCCGGTATGAGCGCGGCGGGCGTCAACGACGCCGGAACCGTGGCCATCATCGGGGCCGGGACGTTCGGACTGCTGACCGTGGCTGCTCTGCAGGCTCGCCGCCAGGATGAAGGCCTGGCACTCAACCTGGTCGTCGCGGCGCGCTATCCGCAACAGGTCGGCGCGGCTCGGATGCTGGGAGCCGATCGGGTGATGCCCGGCGCCGAACTAGCCCGCAGCGTGCGCCGGATGACCGCCTCGATGGCCATCGGTGACCAGCTCACCGGCGGCGCCGAGACGGTGATCGACTGTGTCGGCAGCAGCGACTCCCTGGCCCAGGCACTGCAGATCGTCGCCCCCGGCGGCACGGTGTTGATGGTCGGCATGCCCAACACCGTGTCGCTCAACCTCACCGCGCTGTGGCACCGCGAAGTCGCGATCCGTGGTTGCTACGCCTACCAGCGCGCCGACTTCGATAGAGCGATCGACCTGGTTGAGCGCTTCGATCTCGGCCGGTTTGTCACCGAGACCTACCCGATTGCCCAGTTTGCCGAGGCGATCGATCACGCCGCCAATGCCGGACGGCGCGGCGCGATCAAGATCGCCTTCGACTTGAGAGAGAAGAACTAGCCATGCCCAGACCAGGATTTGTGCTGGACGTCGACCGCTCGACCCCGCCGACAATGTTCTGGCGCGGCGAAGGGTTCAGCCTGGAAAAGCTGCCGCCCGACCGCAGCCGGATCATCTATCCGGCCGAGCCGCTGCCCGCATTGGACGACATCGACGGGGCGATCCGTCACGCCTTGTTGAACCCGATCGACAGCGACCCGCTGCCCGCCCTGTTGTTCCCGGGGATGAAGCTGACCATCGCCTTCGACGACGTCAGCCTGCCGCTGCCAAAGATGCGCCGCCCGGACATCCGCCAGCGGGTCATCGAAGCGGTGCTCGATCTGGCCGCCGAAGCCGGTGTCGACGACGTGCACATCATCGCCGCGTTGGCGCTGCACCGACGGATGCACGAGTTCGAGCTGCGCCACGCCGTCGGCGACCGTGTCTACGACGCCTTCGCGCCACGCGGTCTGCTGTACCAGCACGACGCCGAAGACCCCGACGGCCTGGCGTTCCTGGGGGCCACGCCGGAGGGCGAAGAGGTCGAGATCAACAAGCGCGCCGCCGACAGCGACCTGTTGGTCTACGTGAACATCAACTTGGTGGCGATGGATGGTGGCTGGAAGTCGACCGCCACCGGGCTAGCCAGTTATCGCAGCCTGCGCCACCACCACAACCCGACGACGATGCAGGCCTCGCACAGCTTCATGGATCAGCATCGCAGCGAGTTACACAAGAGCAACTGGCGGATGGGCAAGATCATGCGCGACCACGGACCGCGGGTCTTCCAGATCGAGACCACGCTGAACACCGACACGTTCCCGAAGAACTTCGAGTTCCTCTCGAAGCGCGAATGGGAGTGGACAGCACGTGACCGCGCTGGGTTCCTGGCGACGAAGAAGTCGCTGGACCGGACACCGGTGAAGTTGGCCCGCAAAATCTTTCATTCGATCGAAGCCCCGCACCAGATGACCAGCATCCAGTGCGGCGAGGTCGAGGCGGTCCACAAGATCACCACCGAACACGTCTACGCCCAACAGCTGGTCGAAGTGCAGGGCCAGACCGACATCTTGACCATGGGGATCCCCTACATCAGCCCGTACAACGTGCACTCGATCCTCAACCCGATCCTGGTGATGTGCATGGGGCTCGGCTACTACTTCAACATGTACCGCGGCAAGCCTCTAGTGCGCCTGGGCGGGGTGGTGATCATGACCCACCCCACGCTGCCCGACTTCCACCCGGTGCATCACCCGAGCTACATCGACTTTTACGAACAGGTGCTCAGCGAGACAACCGACCCGCACGTGATGTCGGCGAAGTACGAGAAGTCGTTTGCCGAAGACGAGTGGTACAAGCACCTGTACCGCACCAGCTACGCCTACCACGGCGTGCATCCGTTCTACATGTGGTACTGGGGCAGCCACGGGCTGCAGCATGTGGCGCGCACGATCATCGTCGGCGGCAACACCAAAGCCGTGCGCCGGTTGGGTTTCACTCCTGCCTCAACGATGGAAGACGCGTTCGAAATCGCCAGCGACGTCGTCGGCCGCAATGCCACGGTCACCCATCTGCATACGCCGCCGCTGATGGTGGCCGACGTCAAGTGAGTCGTTGATGGCCCGCGTTCGCAATGGTCTGCCCACTCCCCTGGCGAAGGGTTCCGACGCGGCGCGCGCCGTGCGCACGGTGACCGCTGGGCAGGTCCGCAAACAGCTGAACAAGACCCGGGCGCGGCTCGCCAGCACCGGCTTTCCCTACCGTGCTCCGACCGTTCCCGGCGGCGTCACCGTTCCCCAAGCGCCCGACACGTTGGGCGCCAACTTCGACACCGACTGGGCCCGCAGCGTTCCCGCCCAAGCAGCACGCAGGCTGATCACCGCCGGCCCGTTGCGCGCCCTGGTGAACGGATTGGCGTCGCCCACCGTGTTGGGATTGGACCGCCTGGAAGATCTGCGCAACACCGATCCGGTCGAGCCGCTGATCTTCGTGCCCAATCACCACAGTCACCTCGATACCGGGCTGATGATTCATGCGATCCCCGAACCGTGGCGGTCAAACCTGACCATCGCCGCTGCGGCGGACTACTTCTTCGACACCCGCTTGAAGGGAACCGCCGCGGCACTGGCGTTGAACGTGATCCCGATCGATCGGCACGAGGTCGGACGTCGTTCCAGCGACCGGATTCGTGACCTGATCAACGACGGCTGGAGCTTGGTGATCTTCGCCGAGGGTGGCCGGTCACCCGACGGTTGGGGACAAGAGTTCAAGGGCGGCGCGGCGTACCTGGCGGCCAAGACGGGTGCCGCAGTGGTGCCGGTGTTTATCGACGGCACCGGGGCGATCTATGGCAAGGGTATGAAACGGCCGCGCCCCGGCACCACGCGGGTGGTCTTCGGCTCCCCGATGCGTCCCACCGAAAAGGAATCGACACGGCGGTTCAATGCCCGGATCGAAGCCGCAGTCACGCTGTTGGCGGATGAATCGGTGACCGATTTCTGGACCGCCAGGCGCCGTGCCGCGCAGGGCACGAACCCGAAACTGACCGGCCCCGAATACACGGGCTGGCGCCGTCAGTGGGCGCTGTCCGAACAACGCAAGTCTGGAAACGCCGGCGTCCGCCGCCGCCAAAAGCGCCGCTGGCCCGACCTCGGCTAACCGACGTTTGGTGCCAGGCACCAAACGTCGGTTACGCGGCAGTTGCTCGGTCTGGCAGCGCCACAATCACTCGCGCGAGGACTGCGCTGAGCTCCGGATATTGCGTCATGCGTTGGCGGGCTCGCTGCCTAGCTAACCGTAGGGCGTCGGCCGAAACTGGGCCCACGAGTTCCCGGACGGCGGCGATCGCCGTCGCTGGCATACGTTGATCGAGCAGCAGCAGCGCCAGGGTCCGGTGAAGGCTGCGGTGGGTTTCGTCGGGGAGCATCCCGTCGATGTCTTGCAGGCCGATCGCGGCCTCGATCAGCAGACGAACGTCAGAGCTACCGATCGGGTGTGAGTCGAAGACGTTGGTCGGACCTTCGGTGAAGTCGACGAGTTGTTGCCGGATCCCGCCGAACATTGCCAGGAGCGGATCGACGTCGAGGAAGTCTGGACAGCACCGGCGCCCGATGTAGACGCCATAGCTCGACCACCGGTCCGCCCGAGGATCGAGACCCAGGTCCAGCGGGTTGAGATGGATGTAGCGGGAAGCGGTGAGCAAATAGGCATCGGTCTCGACGGCGAGAGCATGAAACCGTCCACGAAACAGTGGGCCATCACGTCCTTGGCGCTCGTTCGCGTTCCGAGCGAAGGGCGCAGCGATGAGATGCATCCCCTCGGACAGAGCGCCCGGAGGCGAATGCAGCAAGAGGTGGTAATGGTTGCCCATCAGCGAGTAGGCGTAGACGCTGACGCCAAGCCTGTCGTGCATGATCGACAGGCGACGTTCAAATTCCGCTTTGTCCCCGTCGTTGAAAAAGATCGTTTGCCGGCTGATGCCACGATTCATCACGTGGTAGATCCCGGTCTCGGATTCCGTTCTCGGTGCTCGTCCCATCACCGCATCGTGACAGAGCGGTGTTGCAGAGTGGATCCGACGTTAACCGACGTTTGGTGCCTGGCACCAAACGTCGGTTAGCACTTGAACTTGGGGATGACGATCTTCAGGCCGACGTAGAACGACTTGTAGCCCTTGGTCGACGCGTTGGCCGCATCGAGTTGGGCAACGGTGATATCGAAGTTCTTGGCAACCTTGATCGGCACATCGCCGGCGGCGACGGTATAGCTGCCCGTGCCGCAGGCGGCCCCGGCCGCGACGGCGGCACTGGTCGTGGTCGCTCCCGCCGTGACGACCGTCGACGACGTCGGCAAACTCGTCGCCGTCGCCGTGGATGACTCCGTTGAGAGCAGGGTGGTGGACGACCCGGCAGCAGGATCGGCGGACGGGATGGTCGCCCCGGCCGGGATCTTGATCACCAGCCCGGCGTAGAAACTCTTGTAGTTGGTTGTCGCCGTGTTGGCTGCGTCCAGCGCTTCGACGGTGATGCCGAACTTCTTGGCGACCCGAATCGGAACGTCGGAGGCCAGAATCGTGTAATTCGTGACGTCCGTGGTCTTCGAGCCAGGCGCCGGCTGACCGTCGGGACCAAGTACGGGAGCCGCGATCGTCGTCGTGGTCGGCGGCGTCGTCGGCACGGTTTGGAAGTTGGTCGGCGGAATGGTGATCGGGGCATTGGTCGAGCTACTCGACGCCGAGTTCCCACAGGCCGTTCCGAGCGCCGCCAGGACTACGACGATGATGCCCGTGCGGACCGTGGATTTCGACATGGGGAACAGGATACGAGATCGGAGGCTCAGCACCTGCGCGCGCCACGCTGACACGGCATGCTCGACGCTCTAGACGAGAGGGCGCGCCGTTGGCGGGATCGGCGCAGGAAGCTGCGTATCGCCCATCAAGTAGGCATCGACGCCGGCCGCGCAGGCGCGGCCTTCGGCGATCGCCCAGACGATCAACGACTGGCCGCGACCCATGTCGCCAGCAACGAACACGCCCGGTTGATTGGTCATGTAGCGATGATCGCGACGCACGTTGCCGCGCTCGTCGAATTCGACACCAAGGCCAGTGAGCCACGATCCCTTCTCTGGACCAAGAAAGCCCATCGCCAGGAACACATAGTCAGCAGGCAGCTCTCGATCGGAACCCTCGACCTTGACGAAGCGTCCGTCGACCATCTCGACCTCGTGTAGCAACAGGGCGCGGACGCGACCGTCGTCGCCGGCAAGGAACCGTTCGGTGTTGACGCTGTACACCCGCTCGCCGCCTTCCTCGTGTGCCGAGGTGACCTTGTACGTCAGGGCGAACTGCGGCCACGGGTTGGAGGCCCCGGAACGCTGATCGGGCGGGCGCGGCATGATCTCTAGCTGGGTCACGCTGGCCGCACCCTGACGATGCGCAGTGCCCAAACAGTCGGCGCCAGTGTCGCCGCCGCCGATGATCACCACGTGGCCACCGGCGACATGAATCGGCGACTGCTCCATGTCCCCCTGCTGCACGCGATTGGCCAACGGCAGGTATTCCATCGCTTGATGGATGCCCCCGCATTCGCGCCCAGGAATGGGTAGGTCGCGCCGATCGGTCGCCCCGCAAGCCAGCACCACCGCGTCGTACGACGCCAGCAGTACGTCGATGTTGATGTTTCCGCCGACGACCGCCTTGGTGCGGAACTCGGTGCCCTCGGCCTCCATCTGCTTGATCCGACGGTCCAGATGGCGCTTCTCCATCTTGAACTCGGGGATCCCATAGCGCAGCAGACCGCCAATTCGATCGTCGCGCTCGAGCACGACCACGTCGTGGCCGGCGCGAGTCAATTGCTGGGCGGTGGCCAGTCCGGCTGGGCCTGACCCAATCACTGCGACTCGCTTGCCGGTGCGCACGGACGGCGGCTGGGGCACGACCCAGCCCTCGTCCCAGGCGCGGTCGATGATCTCGACCTCGACCTGCTTGATCGTCACCGGATCGCTGTTGATCCCGACGACGCAGGCCGACTCGCACGGTGCGGGACACAACCTTCCCGTGAATTCGGGGAAGTTGTTCGTGGCGTGGAGGCGGTCGATCGCGTCGCGCCAATGGTCGCGGAAGACCAGATCGTTCCAGTCAGGGATCAGGTTGCCGAGCGGGCAGCCGTTGTTGCAGAACGGGATGCCGCAGTCCATGCAGCGGCCGGCCTGCTGCCGGAGGGTCTCGGTTTCGAACTCTTCGTAGACCTCGCGCCAATCGCGCAGTCGCACCGGGACTGGGCGACGCGGGGGCAGCTGACGCTGCCATTTCATGAATCCTGTCGAGTCACCCACGAGCCGCCTCCATCACTCGATCCAACGTCGCTTCCTCGTCCAAACCCTCGGCCTTTGCGTCGGCCATCACCTGCAGCACCCGCTGATAATCGGTGGGCATCACCTTGCGGAACGCGCTGAAGTCGCCGCTGTCCAAAATCGCCGAGGCAACCGTCGACCCGGTGTAGTCGACGTGATCCGTCAGCGTTGCGGTCAGCCACGCCCGATCATCACCGTCTGGCTCCTGCAGCTCGACCATCTCGCGGTTCAGCTTGGCGGCGAACACCTCGTGCGGGTCATAGACGTAGGCGATCCCGCCGCTCATCCCCGCGCCGAAGTTGCGCCCCGTTGGGCCCAACACCACCACGCGCCCACCGGTCATGTATTCGCAGCCGTGGTCGCCAACACCTTCGACCACCGCCGTAGCACCGGAGTTACGCACGCAGAATCGCTCGCCAACCAAGCCGCGCAGGTAGATCTGACCGCCGGTGGCCCCATAGCCGATCACGTTGCCGGCGATCACGTTGGCCGAGGCGTCGGCGGCGAATGCCTCGTTGGGGCGGACGGCGATCCGTCCGCCAGACAGGCCCTTGCCGACGTAGTCGTTGGCATCGCCGATCAGGCGCATCGTAATCCCCGCCGGGACGAACGCCCCGAAGCTTTGCCCGGCGGAACCGCGGAACGTGATATCGATCGACCCGTCGGGCAGCCCGGCGCCCCGATGGACTTTGGTCACCTCGTGACCGAGCAGCGTTCCAACCGTGCGGTTGACGTTGCGGATCGGCACCTCGAAGGCAATCGGATCACCGCCGTCGATCGTCGCCCGACAGCGATCGATCAGCTCCTGGTCGAGCGCTTCGTTCAGTCCGTGGTCCTGACCAACGGACTGGTGCAACGTCTGAGCGTACGGATTCTGCGGCGTGGCGAGCAGGGACGACACGTCAAGGCCCTTGGCCTTCCAGTGGTCCACCGCCCGGCGCGTCTCGATCATCTCGACGTGGCCGATCATCTCCTGCATCGTCGCGAAACCCAATTCGGCCATCAGCTCACGCACCTCTTGGGCGATGAAGCGCATGAAGTTGACGACGTATTCGGCCTTGCCGCTGAACCGGGCGCGAAGCTCGGGATTCTGCGTAGCGACGCCCACCGGGCACGTGTCCAGGTGACAGACGCGCATCATGATGCACCCCGACACCACCAACGGGGCGGTGGCGAAACCGAACTCTTCAGCGCCCAACAACGCGGCGATCACCACGTCACGGCCGGTCTTCATTTGCCCGTCGGCCTGCACAACGATCCGATCGCGCAACCCGTTGAGCAGCAGGGTCTGTTGCGTTTCCGCCAGGCCAAGCTCCCACGGCGCGCCGGCGTGCTTCAGTGAGGTCAGCGGTGACGCACCGGTCCCGCCGTCATGGCCGCTGATCAGGACCACGTCGGCCTTGGCCTTCGACACGCCGGCTGCAACCGTGCCAACACCGACCTCGGCGACCAGCTTGACGTGGACCCGCGCCGCTGGGTTGGCGTTCTTCAGGTCGTGGATCAGCTGTTTCAGGTCCTCGATCGAATAGATGTCGTGGTGCGGCGGCGGGCTGATCAATCCAACGCCCGGAGTCGAGTGGCGGGTCTTGGCAACCCACGGATAGACCTTGTGTCCGGGCAGCTGGCCACCCTCGCCCGGCTTGGCACCCTGGGCCATCTTGATCTGCAGATCGTCGGCATTGGTCAGGTATTCGCTGGTGACCCCGAACCGGCCGCTGGCAACCTGCTTGATCGAGCTACGCCGCTGCGGGTCATACAGTCGCTCGGCATCCTCACCGCCCTCGCCAGTGTTGCTCTTCGCCCCGATCCTGTTCATCGCCATCGCCAGGGTCTCGTGGGCCTCCATCGAGATCGATCCGTAGCTCATCGCTCCGGTCGAGAAGCGCTTGACGATTTCGCTCACCGGCTCGACCTCGTCGATGTCGATCGGAGGGCGGACACCGGTGCGAAGTTCGAACAGGCCGCGCAGCGTGGCCAGCTGCTTGGACAATCCGTCGACCTGCGCGGTGTACTGCTTGAAGATGTCGTAGCGGCCGCTGCGCGTCGAGTGCTGCAGCCGATAGACGGTTTCCGGGTTGAACAGGTGGATCTCGCCTTCGCGACGCCACTGGTATTCGCCGCCGAGTTCCAGCTTGCGGTGGACGCGCTCGGTTGGCCGCGTCGGGTGGGCGATCGCGTGGCGGGCGGCTACCTCGCGGGCAATGCCATCAAGATCGATTCCGCCGAGGCGGCTGACCGTTCCGGTGAAGTACTCGTCGACCAAGTCCTGGCCGAGCCCGATCGCTTCGAAGATCTGTGCGCCGGTGTAGCTGGCCACCGTGGACACGCCCATCTTCGACATCACCTTCAGCACGCCCTTCCCGGCGGCCTTGATGTACTTGTGGATCGCCGTATCCGGGTCCATCCCGCCGAGGCCGTTGAGGTCCTCATTGATCATGTCTTCGATCGACTCGAACGCCAGGTATGGGTTGATCGCCCCGGCGCCGTAGCCGATCAGCAGCGCCATGTGATGCACTTCGCGGGCGTCACCGCATTCAACCACCAGGCCCACCTTGGTGCGCTGCTTCTGACGGATCAGGTGGTGATGGACGGCCGACGTCAGCAGCAGCGACGGGATCGGCGCGTACACCTCGTCGGCGTTGCGGTCGCTGAGCACGATGATCCGCGCCCCACTGTCGATCGCGTCGCTGACCCGCCCACGAATCGCTTCCAAGGCACGCTGCAGTGCCACGCCGCCGCCAGCGACGCGGTACAGACCGCTGATCGTTACCGAGGCCAGCTGCGGGTACGAGCCGTCGTCGTTGATGTGGATGATCTTTGCCAGGTCGTCGTTGTCGATCACCGGGAACGGCAAGGTCAGTTGACGGCAGCTTTCCGGGCCAGGGTTGAGCAGGTTGGCCTCGGGGCCGACGCTGCCGCGCACCGAGGTGACGACCTCCTCGCGGATCGCATCGAGCGGCGGATTGGTCACCTGGGCAAACAGCTGGGTGAAGTAGTCGAACAGCAATCGCGGCCGCTCGCTGAGCGCGGCGATCGGGGTGTCGGTGCCCATCGAGCCGATCGCCTCGGTGCCAGTGCGGGCCATCGGGGCAATCAGGATTTTCAGCTCTTCGTGGGTGTAGCCAAAGACCTGTTGCCGACGCAGCACGCTTTGATGGCTGAACACGATGTGTTCCCGATCTGGCAAATCGGCGAGTTCGACAATGCCCGCCTTCAGCCACTGGGCGTACGGCTGAGCTTCGGCCAGACCGCGCTTGATCTCGTCGTCTTCGACGATGCGTCCCTGCGTGGTGTCGATCAAGAACATCCGCCCCGGCTGCAAGCGGCCCTTGCGCACGATCGTCTCCTGGGGAAGGTCGATCACGCCAACCTCGCTGGCCATCACGACGAGGCCATCTTCGGTGACCCAGTACCGACTCGGGCGCAGACCGTTGCGGTCAAGCACCGCACCGATCACCGTGCCGTCGGTGAAGGCCACGCTGGCCGGGCCATCCCACGGCTCCATCAGCGCCGAGTGGAAGGCGTAGAAGGCGCGCTTGTCGGCGTCCATCGTGTCGTGGTTTTCCCAGGCCTCGGGGATCATCATCAGCACCGCGTGGGGCAGGCTTCGCCCACCCAAGTGGAGCAGCTTGAGCACCTCGTCGAAGCTGGCCGAGTCGGAGCCCGTCGGGTTGCAGATCGGGAATGCCCGCTCCAGCCCGGGCAGCAAGTCGCTGGCCAGCAGCGACTCCCGGGTGCGCATCCAGTTGCGGTTGCCCTGGACGGTGTTGATCTCGCCGTTGTGGGCCACAAAGCGATACGGATGGGCCAGCGGCCACGACGGGAACGTGTTCGTTGAGAATCGGCTGTGCACCAGGGCCAGCGCCGACTCGACGCGCTCGTCGCCCAGGTCGGGATAGAAGCTGGCCAGCTGCGGGGTGGTGAACATCCCCTTGTAGATGATCGTCCTGCTGCTGAGCGAGGGGAAATAGACCGACGTGTCGCCGGTCAGCTCGTGTTCAGCGCGCTTGCGGGCGATGAACACCTTGCGGTCGAGGTCGATCCCGGTAGCACCGGCGGGATCGCTGATGAACAGCTGACGGAAGCTGGGCATCACCGCCCGGGCGCTGTTGCCCAGGCAGGAAGGATCGATCGGCACATCTCGCCAGCCGAGCACGCGCAAGCCTTCGTCGGCGACGATCTCCTCGATCAGCAGCTGCGCCTTGTCCGCCGTACCCGGGTCGGCGGGAAGAAAGACGATGCCGGCCGCGTAGCTCCCCGCCGGGGGAAGCTCAAAGGGGCACAGGGCGCGGAAGAACTCGTCCGGGATCTGGATCAGAATCCCGGCACCGTCACCGGTATCGGCCTCGGCCCCGGTTGCACCGCGGTGTTCCAAGTTGCACAGCGCGCCGATGCCGCGAGCGACGATGTCGCGGCTGCGACGTCCGTGCATGTCGGCCACGAAGGCCACGCCACAGCCGTCGTGTTCGAAGCGTGGGTGGTACAGACCGTGGGGACCGGGTAGGTCCGCGGTGAAATGGGAGTGCATCGTTTGGCTCCACTGGTGGGGGTTGTCCGTGGTGCCCGAGACGACGCTGGCTCGAACGTCGAAAGATTACCGGCGGGAAACCTCGCCGACCAACTCCATTTTAGCGTCGCCACGCTGGGGGTGCTTGACGTGAGCGCAGAAGTGTGACTTACACTCTCGCCAGGCAATCGCGGGCGGAGAACCGACGATAGGAGCCACCGCGTGTGCTACCAATGCCTCGGCGAAGACCTGCTTCCCCGCCGCCGCTTCCTGAAACTGGCAGCGGTCGCTGCTGCCGCTGCTGCGACCGGATCCCTGTTCGACCCTGTCCAAGCCGCCGCTGCGCCCCGATCGACGTTTCCCACCGTCGCCGCGCCGACGATCATCACCCGCGAACAGTGGGGCGCCGATGAAACGATTCGCGATGGGCGCGGGCTGATCGGCTGGTCGCCATTTTGCAAGATCGTCATCCATCACACGGCCAGCCCCAACTCGGCGAAGGACCCGAAGGCGATGGTGCGAATCGGCTACGAACTGCACACCGTTCGGCGCGGCTACTCGGACATCGGCTACCACTTTTTGATCGGCCCCAAGGGTGAGATCTTCGAAGGCCGCCGGGCCCGCACCTACCGCCGTGGCGAACTGCACACCGGCGAGGACGGCGCCGGCAACGCAGTGATCGGCGGGCACACCAAGGGTCGCAATGCCGGCAGCTGTGGGATCGCTTTGCTCGGCACGTTCACCAGTCGAGCGCCGTCCGACGCGGCCATCGCCAGCCTGATCAAGTTGATCTCGTGGGAGGCCCAGCGCCACAAGATCGACCCGCTCGGCAACGACACCTATGTCGATCTGGAGGGCAAGACACTGACGTTTCCGAACATCGTCGCCCACCGCGGGGTCGGCAACACGCTGTGTCCTGGAACCCGAATGGCCGCATCGATTCCCTGGCTGCGCAACGAGGTGGCCAAGCAGGTCGGTCGCTTCCCAACGCGTAAAGCAGACATGCGCAGGCTGGCCTGGGTGTTCTGACGACTGGGCGCTAGCTGCCCAGTTCTCCAGCCCGGTAGTGGGTGCGGCAGAGCAGCTCGTAGCGCACCACTTCGCCGAACAGCTTCTGGACCCCGTCCTCGGCCGTGTCACCGACCACCACGGTCTCGCCTTCGCGAACCAGTTCGCCGTTGACGATTCGGGCATTGTGCGTGGCCCGCGCCCCGCACCAGCAGCGTGCTTCGACCTGCATCTCGACGCGCTCGTCGGCGATCTCCAGCATTCTTTTGGTGCCCTCGAAAAGCTCGCCGCGGAAGTCGGTGATCAACCCGAAGGCGAACACGTCGACCGAGAGTTCGTCGACGACCCGGGCGAGCTGGTCACATTGTTCGGTGCTGTAGAACTGGGCCTCATCGCAGACCAGGTAGTGCAGCGGCCAGTGGTTGACCGCCAGTTGGTACAGGTCCATGTCGGGGGTGACCTCGACCGCTTCGGCGGCGACGCCAAGTCGGCTGGTGACCTGCGCCCCCTCCCGATCCAGTTTGGTCAGCAGCAAGCCATAGAGGTCGCGGCTGGCCAGATTGAAATGGATCTGCAGCGCCAGCGTGCTCTTGCCCGAGCCCATCGTGCCGAAGCTGAACTTCAGGATCGCCATGAGGCTTCGACGCTACCGGGAACTGGGCGGGCGCAGCATCGCTTGCAGTGCCTCGATCGGGTCGGCTTGGGCGGCCGTCTTGTCCGGCCGGTAGCGGCGGACGCGGGCGAACCGCAACGCAACGCCACCCGGGTAGCGCGTCGATCGCTGCACGCCGTCGATGGCGATCTCAACCACCAACTCAGGCCGCAGATGCACGATTCTTCGGCCGGCATCGCGTTCGTGACCGATCGAATACGTGGGGAACGTCTCGGTCTGCCACCGCAGCAGATCGTCGGTCAATCCTTTAAACGTCTTGCCGACCATCACGAACGTGCCGTCGGCAGCCCGCGCCCCAAGATGCAGGTTGGATAGCCAGCGGCTGCGGCGCCCCGATCCCCATTCAGCAGCGAGCACCACCAGATCGAAGGTGTACACCGGCTTGACCTTGCGCCAGGCCGCGCCCCGCCGACCCGCTTCGTAGGTCGACTGCACGTCTTTGACCATCACGCCCTCGTGGCCAGCGGCGATCATCTGGGCGGCGAACGCCTCGGCCTGTCCCGGGTGGTCGGTGACGATGCTTGGCAGCACCAGCGACGGCTCCATCGTGCCCTGCAGGATGGCTCGGCGTTCAAGCAGCGATCGGTCGATCAGGGACTCGCCGTCGACGCTCAGGATGTCGAAGAAGAACGGGCGCAGTGCCGTCTGGGCCTGCATCGTGTCCTGGAATGCCAACGGGTCGCCGTCGTCATCAAGCCCAAGCGCTTCTCCGTCGACTACGAAGTTGGCCCGGTCGATCTGACGGGCTGCGGCGACGACGGTCGGGACCGCTGCGCTGATTTCTCGCAGGCTCCGGCTGAACACCTGGATGTCGTCACCGCGACGATGAATTTGGACGCGGGCGCCGTCCAGCTTGGCTTCGACACTGGCGGTTCCTATCGCTTCCACCGCTTCGCTCACGGTTGCTGTGCTGGTCGCCAGCATCGGCTGTACCGCGGTCCCTGGTTGGAGCCCGATCCCTCCCAAGTCAACCCCGGCAGCGACGGCAGCGGCAGCGGGGCCGACTCCGCCCAGCAGCATCGCCGCCCGGCGCACATCGCCAATCGACAGCTCAGCCGATTTGGCCAGAGCATCGGTGACGACACCCTCGTTGGCGCCCTGGCGGATTTCGCCGATGATCACCGCTGTCAGGTGGTCGGCTTCGCCCGGCGTGGCCCGCTGGAAGAGCCGATCCAATACCTCGCGACGACCTCGTTGGGATCCCGTTCCGCCGAATCCGGCCAGCTCAGTGAAGGCTTCGTCGACATCCCGAATCGTCAGTGACGATATTCCCCGGTCACCCGTTGCGCTGGCATCCCGAATCGTCAGTGACGAAACGGACGGCACCTCGAATTTCGTCACTGACGATTCGGAAGCACCGTTGTGTCGGCCGACCAGCGAGGCCCAGCCGACCCCCAGCCGGCGCTGCCGAGGCTTGCCGAGCAGCAGCCCGACGGCGATCTCGGCTTGATCGGCGGGCATGTGGCGGAGCAGATCGGCGAGGATCGCCACCTTTTCGTTGCGCTTCGTGGTTGCTGCGACCCGATCGGCAGCGCCGACCAGGTCGCCATAGTGCATCGCCGTACTCAGACGTTTGGCGTGCTGCCGGCCAGCCGGTCGGTGTTGGCCTGGTTATGCATTGTTTGGACCAACTCGCCGCGCATCTTCTCGACAGTCAGGGCATACGCCTTGGGGTGCAGATCACACAGTGCCTCGGCGCGCTGCACGGCGGTCTCGAGCAATTGGTCAGCGGGGACGACCTCGTCCAGGTAGCCGGCGTCAGCAGCTCCGTGGGCGTCGCTGATCTCGGCCAGCGGGATCGCCCGGGCAACGTGACGGCGGCTGAGTCGTTCCTCGGCGATGGTGAATGCCCATTCCGGTAGCACCATGCCGATCGCCACCTCGTTGAGCCCGATCTTGCACGGGACGTCGGCTCCGATCCGCACCGAGCAGCCGAGCAGAATCAGCGCCCCCGCGGCCAAGGCATGACCGTTGCACGCAGCGACCACCGGAAGCTTGGCCCCATACAGATCGGCGACCAGGTCGCCGCCGTCGGAGACCAGGTTGGCCATCGCTTGAACATCGTCACCGCGCATCACGCCCAGGTCGAAGCCAGCGCAGAATTTGCCGTCTCGGCCGGTCAGCACGACGGCGCCGATCCCGTCGGTCTCCTCGGCGTGTTCGACCGCCCGGCGAATGTCGGCAATGGTCTGTGTCGACAGGGCGTTGACCTTGCCGTCGTCCATCGTGACCAGCAGGACACGGCCACGCTGCTCGGTGGTCACGGTTGAGATGGTGTCGGCCATCAGTGAACCTGGTCGTACTTCTTGAAGTACTTGCGGGCGAAGGCCAACAGCTGGCCGTCCGTCGGATGATCGAGCGGCTCCGTGCCAACCACGAGCTTGGCCTTGTTCGGATGCTTGGCTTTTAGGAACTTGACGAAGTCGGTCTTCGCCGTCGCCGGACCAACCACCAGAATCTCGACCGCATTGCCCAGCGAGGTGGTGATCTCCTCGAAGAACTCGTGGAAATCCTTGTGCTGATGCTGCACGTGGCGGGCGTCGACGGCGTTGGTGATCGCCTTCGTGTGGGCGTCGTCGACCGAAAAGTCGATGACCCGCGCCTCACGATGGTCAAGCCAAACAATCGCGTGTTGGTAGCTCATGACCCCACGTTAAATCAGGCTGCGCGCTCCAACCCACCCAGCAGATCAGAACCCTCGTGTAGTGAAGCTGGGACGGGCGACCTCGGTGGACGGGGTGTCGAGCTGCTGCTGAATTGCGGTTTGGAACATCCGCATCTGATCGGCGGAATAGATCGATTGCAGCGTCGCCAGCTGGGCAACGTCGACGGGCTCCCACGTCGCCACCAGCGTGTCGGTGTCGATCGTCACGTGGATCGCTTCGACGCCGCGCAATTCGTCAGCGGTGATCTGGGCAACCACCTGCGGCGTCGGGGCGACGGCGACGTCTCGGGTCACCACGATCTGGGCAGCGCCGTCGAGCGGGACGGCGCCGGCGATCAGAACGCCAGCACCTCCCCCGGCATGCATGTCGGCACCGCTGATCGATCCGTACTCGGACATGATCGTGGCTACGCCCTGGCCGGTACCCAGCGGGGTGATGAACAGTCCGACGACGCGCAGCTTGCCGGCGACCAGCGGCGGGGTGGCTGACGGCTCGAAGGAGCGCCGGTCCGACGGGAAGCGGAGATAGTCCAGGTCGGTGGTCCGACCAGGCAGCAGCGCCTCGTCGACCATCCGACTGATGAACGGCACATCGGCTCGCTGCCCGAACCGGGCTGCCAGCACGCCGACCTGGCGGGCCCATTCTGCGGCGCATGGCCCGAAGAAGACCGGCGATCCATCGACGTCGGCTTCGAACGCCAGGTGTGGCATCCAATCAAGCTCGCTCCCCGGTAAGTACCGGCCGACCGTCACATACACCGACCGCTCGGCGATCTCGGCCATGACACTGCCGGCAAGGGCCGACCCAAGTGGAAGTATCGACCCGGCAGCGACCGTTTCGTACGGAGCGGCTCGCGGGTCGTCGGGACGGACGCTGACGACCTCGTCGATTCTGGCCACGGCGGTGTCGACGTCGATGGTCGGCAGCTTGCCGGTTTCATCGGTGACGTCGGCAAAGGGTTCCGTGATGGTGACCACGGTTGGCTGTGGCGAGGTGACGCGCAGCACGTGCGACGACTCGATCAGCGCCTGGGTCAGGTTGCAGGTCATCCAATCCGCCGGTGCCGCCATCGCCCGCGATATCACGGACGTCGCCGTCGACGACGCCGATGGCGAAGGGGTCGCCTCGGTTGTGTCGTTGAGTGGTCGACCGCCGCATCCGCCGAGGATCACCGCCACGACGCCAACCATCGTCCGCACACGGCGATGGACCGACCGGCTCCCCATCGGCACAGCCTGACACGGCTAGCGCCTGGGCTGGCGTCGCGTAAAAGATAACGCGCGTCCCCCGGTGTTACGCGGCGCGGAGATAGGCGACGACCGAGAGGATTGCCAAGACAGCCAGGATGGGCAGGCCGAGGATGAGGAAGATGCCGCCGCCGATGTTGGCGCCGATGACCGGGGCGGTCAGCACGGCCAGGCCCAGACATGTCAAGGCCGCGAGCACAGCCAGCCGAGTGACGAAGACAGTGCCGCGCCGGGTCAGTCGGCCGCCCGACCACAACGCCACCGCAGCCACCACGGCAGCGATCAGGGCGACGACACCGATGACCAGCAGCGTCGAACGACCAACTCCAAGCCTCCACAAGTAGTCAGGGTTCTGCAGATCCTTGTCGAACAGCGTGCCGCCGAAGCCAAAGGCAGCGAAGCCGACTCCGATGATGACGATCGCACCAAGGATGATCACCATCTCGACATCTTTGCGGAAATGACGACGCTGGCTATCGAAACCGACCAACTTGGTCGGTTTCGATAGCCAGCGTCAGCTGGGTTCAGAGATATCAGCTGCAGCCGCTGGTGTTGCCGCAGCTTGGGCAGGCGTGGCACGAGCCGCTGCGGTACATCTGCACGCCGCACTGCATGCACATCGGCGCGTCGCTGGGACGGGTCCCCTTCGGCGTGATCGACGTGGGCGTCGGGGTGGACGGCGTCGCGCTGCGGGTGATGCCTGCTGGATTGGTGACATCGTTGTTCGGCGCCGGGGTGGCGAAGCCCAATTCCATCTGGCTGGCGAACTCGTCGACCGACGGGACCGTCTTCGGATCGGCGACCATCTCGTGACCGGAACGGGTCTCGATCACGCTCTCATCAACACCCGGCAGAGTGGGCTGGGTGCGCTCGTCGATCGTGAAGATGCCCAATTCGGCGCGCTCGTCGTAGGTCAAGTACTCGAGCGCCAGGCGACGGAACAGGTAGTCCATGATCGACGCGGCGAAGCGGATGTCCGGGTCGTCGGTCATCCCCATCGGCTCGAATCGGACGTTGATGAATGCCTCGACGAAGGCCCGCAGCGGCACGCCGTACTGCAGACCGAACGACAGCGACTTGGCGAAGGCGTCCATGATCCCGCTGAGCGTGGAACCCTGCTTGGACATCGTCAGGAAGATCTCGCCGGGGCGGCCGTCGGCGTATTCGCCGATGTTGGCGAAGCCCTTGCAGTCGGCGACGCGGAACTCGAAGGTCCGCGCCGTGCGGGTGCGCGGCAGCTTGTGGCGCACCGGCTGGTTGACGACACGCTCGATGACCTTCTCGATGACCTGCACGGCCGGCGCCGCTGCAGCGATCTCGGCGGCCGGTGCGGCGGCGTCGTCCTTCTTCGCCGTCGACAGCGGCTGGGCCACCTTGCAGTTATCGCGGTAGATCGCCACCGCCTTCAGGCCGAGTTCCCACGACAGCTGGTGGAGCTTCTCGACCTCTTCGACGGTGGCCTCTTCGGGCATGTTGACCGTCTTCGAGATCGCGCCGGACAGGAACGGCTGCACCGCACCCATCATCCGCACGTGACCCTCGTAATGGATCGTGTTGTCGCCCATCGAGCAGGCGAACACGGCGATGTGTTCCGCGGAAATGTGCGGGGCGCCGAGGATCGACTTGTTGGTATCGATGTAGGCGACGATGTCGTCGATCTGCGCGGCCGTGTAGCCAAGCTTGCGCAGCGCCCGCGGAATCGTCTGGTTGACGATCACCATCGTCCCGCCACCGACCAGCTTCTTCATCTTCACCAGACCCAGGTCAGGCTCGATCCCCGTTGTGTCGCAGTCCATCATCAGGCCAATGGTGCCGGTGGGTGCCAGCACGCTGGCCTGGCTATTGCGCACGCCGTGCTCCTCGCCATCGCGAACGGCGGCTTCCCATGCCTCCTGTCCGGCCGTCAACAGGTCGGCAGGAACCACCTCGGCACTGGCGATCTCGTAGCTCGCGTCACGATGCATGCGCAGCACGTTGAGCATGTGCGTTTCGTTGATGTCGAACTCGGAGAACGGACCCATCCGGCTGGCCGTGCGCGCGCTGGTGGCGTAGGCGTGGCCGGTCATCAGCGAAGTCAGCGCCGCTGCCCAGGCGCGACCCTGATCGCTGTCGTAGGGCAGACCGAGCGCCATCAGCAGGGCACCAAGGTTGGCGTAGCCGAGGCCGAGTTGGCGGAACTTGCGGCTGTTTTCGCCGATCGGCTCGGTGGGATAATCGGCGCGCCCGACCAGGATTTCCTGGGCGGTGAACATCACCTCGATCGTGTGCTTGTATGCGGTGACGTCGAAGTTGCCTTCTTCATCGAGGTACTTGAGCAGGTTGATCGACGCCAGGTTGCAGGCCGAATTGTCGATGTGCATGTACTCGCTGCACGGGTTGGACCCGTTGATCCGCCCGCTGGCGTGGGCCGTGTGCCACTTGTTGATCGTCGTGTCGAACTGCAGACCCGGATCGGCGCATTCCCAGGCGGCCGTAGCGATCTGACGCCACAGGTCGCGGGCGCGCACCGTACCCACCGGCCTCCCGTCGATGACTGCCCGGTAGTGCCAGTCGGCATCGTCGGCCACCGCCTGCATGAACTCGTCGCTGATCCGCACCGAGTTGTTCGCGTTCTGGTACTGGATCGAGAACGAGTCGGCACCGTCGAGGTCCATGTCGAAGCCGGCGTCACGCAAGACGCGGGCCTTCTTCTCTTCTTTCGACTTGCACCAGATGAACTCTTCGACGTCGGGATGATCGACGTTCAGAATGACCATCTTGGCCGCCCGACGGGTCTTGCCCCCAGACTTGATCGTTCCCGCCGAAGCATCGGCACCGCGCATGAAGCTGACCGGACCGCTGGCCGTGCCGCCGCCGTTGAGCAGTTCGACGCTGGATCGAATGTTCGACAGGTTGATCCCCGCTCCCGAACCGCCCTTGAAGATCACGCCTTCCTCGCGGTACCAGTTCAAGATCCCGTCCATCGTGTCGTCGACGTGAAGGATGAAGCAGGCGCTGGCCTGCTGGGGCACGCCCGGCACACCGATGTTGAACCACACCGGGCTGTTGAACGCGGCGCGCTGGGTGACCAGGATGTACTTCAGCTCGTCGCGAAAGGATTCGGCTTCGATGTCGTCAGCGAAGTAGCCGCCTTCAACGCCCCATGTGGTGATCGTGTCGGCGACACGGTCGATGACCTGACGGACCGAGGTCTCGCGCTGTGGCGTACCCAGCGTGCCGCGGAAGTACTTCTGGGCGACGATATTGGTGGCGTTCAGCGACCAGCCGACCGGAAACTCGACGTCGGTCTGTTCGAAGGCCACGCTGCCATCGCGGTAGTTGCTGATCCGCGCGTCGCGCCGTTCCCAGGTGACCTGCTCGTAGGGATGCGTGCCAGCGACGGTGTAGTGGCGGCCGATGCCGATCGTCAGTTGTTCCGGTGCTAGCGACATGAAGACTCCCTCGATGCGTTCAATTTCGTTCCTTGATTTGCGTACGTGCCGTTGCGACCGGACTTGGCCAGCCACCACAAGATGTGGTGGCTGAGCGCCTTCTCCCCTACCTACACCACAACAGGTAGAGGATTACATCATTGTAACTACCGCGGTGTCAAGTGTCGCCGGAAAGTTCTTGGCGCACCGCCGACACCGTCGGCCGGCGGTGCAAGATCGCAGGTCATAGGACCCTTGCCCCCAACGTTCATCGCTGAACGTCGTTCCATCCGCGTCTTGCACCGCCGGAGCGGCGTCACCATAAGCGCTCAACCCTGTGCGAAGGAAGAGGGACAACCTGTGAAAATCACTGTGGGCAGGGGTGGACAAGAGGTGAACGTCGGGGGACCGGAGCGTAAATACCCCCTGATTTCCCCAGACTTATCCACATCCGGAGATCGTCCTCGCGACCCGACCGCCTTGTGCTCCACCCGCCGATGGGCAACGATAGGGCGATGAGTGTCGTCAAGATCAACGCGATCGATGCCCCGCCGAACGCTGGACCGGAGCTCGAGCGACGCTTTGCGGCGCGTGCCGAAAGCCTGTCGTCGCTGCCCGGCTTCGAAGAGTTCCAGTTGCTCCGTCCGGTCGAGGGCGAGACGCGCTACTTCGTTTACACCCGCTGGGACAGCGAGGAGTCGTTCCAGAACTGGACGAAGAGCCAAGCATTCGCCGCTGGTCACGCCCGCGCCGAGTCGGCGGACGCCAAGCCGGTCAGCAGTGGGGCCGCGCTGCTGCAGTTCGAAGTGGCCCAACACGTCGCCAAACGCGGCCACGATGTCGGCGGGCGCGGCCAGTCGGGATCATTCTGAGCGACGTCGAGATCCGCCGCCTGTTCGGCACCGGACCGGGGCCGAACACGACACCAGCGGAGGCGTACGGCGAGCAACGGCCGACGGTTGCTGGTCGGCCGTGGGTGATGGTCTGTATGGTCGCCAGCGTTGATGGCTCCACCGCCATCGCTGGCCGTAGCGGTGGGCTGGGCAGCGCCGCCGACAGTGCCGTGCTGCGCGCCTTGCGCGGCGCCGCCGACGTCGTCCTCGTCGGCGCTGGTACCGCCCAAGCCGAACAGTACGGCCCACCGTCGAAGCCGGGGCAGCGCATCGCCGTCGTCAGCAACAGCGGCCGGATCGACTACTCCACACCGCTGTTCACCAGCGGTTCGGGTGTCGTGATCCTGCCCGAATCCGCCGACGAGGTACCCGTCGATTCGATCCGCGTCGGCGCCGAACGCGTTGACATCGCCGCCGCGCTCGTCGAGTTGCACCGTCGCCTCGGCGCTGACGTCGTCCAAGCCGAGGGCGGGCCGACGCTGAACGGAGCGTTGGCCGACGCCGACCTGATCGACGAGCTCAACCTGACGATCGCCCCGGCGGTGGCGGGCGGCGACGCGGCGCGAGTGGTCGCCGGGGCCACTGAAGCAACTCGCTGGCTGCAGCTGGCCGATGTCTTCGAACGCGACAGCTTCCTGTTCACCCGCTGGAAGCGGGGCCAGGCACCATCGCCGTGATCGCCAGGAGCGCCGCCGTGTTGGCCGCCAGCTGCTCGTCGGTCAACGTGTCGGGGAGCTCGATGACGAAGGACATCGACTCGGAAGCCACGGAACGTGTCCATTTGGCGGCCGTGCCGGTATAGATCCCGCCTGGTTGGGTGACCTGGCCAATGGGCACGCCGCTGAGCGCCGAATACCGCAGGCGCAAGGGCCAATCGACGCCCGTGGATGGGGCAATGGCGTTGAGATCCTCGTGATACCAAATCGTCAGCGCCGGTTTGATCGATTCGGCAAAGGCGACGAAGGCCTGCGTCTCCGGCTCGCTGGCTGGGCCAGGCCCGGAATACTGCCCGGCGGGGGCGATGATCGGAGTCCAGTCGCCAGGAAAGTTGCGATTCAGATCCACGCCGCGGGCATTGCGTCGCTGCCCAACGGCGACGCCATCCGGATTGATCGTGTCGATCAGCCACAGCTCGACCCCGTCGGGAACCGGCGCATCGCCCAGCGCTGCGGTGATCCGCATCCCGGACTCCTCGTTACCGTGAATACTTCCTACCACCACGACGACCACCCCGCCCGGGGTGCCTCGGCGCATCGCGGTGATCGGGAGCCCGTTCACCGACGTGCCGATCTGCTCGATGAGCGCCGGTGACGTGAGCGGTGCGGCAACCGTCGGTGGGGCGCCCGTCGGTGGTGGTGCCGTCGTGGCCGGGGGCGCGATCGGCGCAGCCACGGTTGGGGCAGCCACCGTCGGGGAACTCGTGGCGGTCTCGACCGACGACGGCGATCCGACACGAGTCGATGCTGTTGGCGACGAGGTCTCCCGGATCGACACGCCCGTTGGCGCTGTGAGCGGGGCGACTTCCGTCGTCGCTCGATCGGATCCAGCCTCCTGTTCGGCGGGAGAGCATCCAGCACCGAACAGTCCAACCAACACGGCCGCCGTGCTGATCAGCCGAGCAGCGACCATCGCCTGCTCCTACCCGTCGACGCTGCTCGCGGCGCGGCCGTGGTGGAGCTTTTCGAGAAGCACGAGTTCACGATGGAAGTCCTCGGCGCCGTCGAAGCCCTTGTAGACGCTGGCAAAGCGCAGGTAGGCCACGTCGTCGAGACCGCGCAGGCGCTCGAGTACCTCCAGACCAACCTCGGCCGAGGTGACTTCCGTCCCCGTCAGGCGAAGTGCTTCTTCGACGTCCTCCGCCAGCGTCGCCACCTGACCGACCGAGACCGGACGACCCTTCGACGCTGCGCTGACCCCGGCGATGATCTTCGACGCGTCGAACGGCTGTTTCGAACCGTCGGATTTCACGACGGTCAGCGGGACATGCTCACACCGTTCGAAGGTCGTGAACCGGTGATGACAGGAGATGCACTCGCGACGGCGACGAATCGCCGCTCCGTCGTTGGTCTCGCGCGAATCGACGACCTTGGTGTCGTCGGCTCGGCAGCGAGGGCAATGCACAATCGTCGAGACTACCCCCGCGGCTGAACCGGCAGGCGGAGCAGCTGACCGACCGTCAGCGACGTGCCACCGTTCAGCTTGATCAACGCATCGACAAAGCTGGTGCGCGACTGCTGCCCGCGTAGCTGAGCAGCGATCGACCACATTGTGTCCCCCGGTTGGACCAGGTATGTAGCCGACGCCGAGCCAGCGAGTTGTGCGACGGGTGGGGCGGCCGACGCAGAAAACGGACGGGCCGTGGCAGCGGAGGCAGGGTTACCGCCACGACCCGTCAGGGCACTCATCGCCACGATCACCAGGATCAGGGCGCCGAGCGCGAGGAGGCCGGCAACCAACCGGCGACGAAGGTAGGTCTGGTGCGTGAGTGCACGATGACCAAGGTGACCGACGACAGCAATGTGCCGAATGGGGACGACGGCGGCCGAGGTGGGCTCGATCGTGTCGTAGCCGGAAAGTGCAAGCGCCATACGTTCGGACCTTTCGGAGCGTCGTATCGAACGGGTGTTTCCCGAACGACTGTTCGTAGTCAACCACGAACACCCGTTCTTGTCAACCTCGAAATCGAACATCTGTTGGACGAACGGGTGTTTGACATCCGCGGCGAACGTGCGTACGCTGAATCACATGTCCGAAACCCAGCTCACCGCTCGTCAGCGCGGCATCCTCGACGTCATCGAAGCCAGCATGCGCGAGCGTGGTTACCCGCCCAGCGTGCGCGAGATCGGTGAAGCGGTTGGACTGACCTCGCCGTCCACCGTCCATACGCACCTCAACACGCTGCAGCGGCTCGGGTACTTGAAGCGCGACGCCAGCAAGCCGCGCGCTGTCGAGGTCCGCTTCGATCCGTCATCCGGTGCAGCCATCGAGCGTCGCCCGGTGCGTCACGTGCCGCTCGTCGGCGATGTCGCCGCTGGCACCGACGTGCTCGCTCAGGAGAACGTCGAGGAACTGTTCCCGCTGCCCGAGGATTTCACCGGCACCGGGGATTTGTTCATGCTGCGCGTCCGTGGTGATTCGATGATCGATGCCGGCATTCTGGATGGCGACTTCGTTGTCGCTCGTGCCCAGCAGACCGCCGAGAACGGCGACCTGATCGTCGCCGGCATCCCCGGCGAGGAAGCGACCGTCAAGCACATCCGCAAGTCGGGAGCGATGGTCACACTGATTCCCTCGAACGACCTGTTCTCGCCGATGGAGTTCCCGGCCAACGAGGTGACGATCTACGGCAAGGTCGTCACCGTGATGCGCCGCATCTAGCGCTCGAACGGCCCCGATCGCCAGGTCGTGTCATCGCCGGGTGGTCTCCAGCCCGGTTCGTTGCCACCAGGCTGTCCCCAGCCTGGTGTTTCGGGTCGCGGTGGCGGAGGCGGCTGATATCCCGGCCTCGGTACCGAATACCCAGGTCGCGCCTGCACCGGCGGTTGGTACACGGGCGGAACCGGCGCCGGGGATGGCGGGTAACCCACCGGCCCAGCAGGGCCAGGCGTTCGCGGCAAACCGCCCATCGTCGGCGGGCCGCTCGGTGTCACCGGACGGCGCCGGAGACCAAGCAGGATCAACGGGATACCGAACAATGCCCCACCGACAAGCAACGCGATGCTAAGAACTCGGTCCTGCGATGCGACGTTCGACGGAGCGCTGGAGTCGATCCCCACGGCAACGGCCGCCTGGTCATCGCTGACCTCCGCCGACATCACGCTGATTCTGTAGGTACCCGTCTTGGAGAACGAGACCGTTCCGACCCGCGACCCTCGGTAGCCAGCCGCGCTATACGACTCGCCCGTGGCCGGGGCGATCTCCACCACGTTGCCATCGTCGTCGGTCACCATCGTGTCGACCTGGACCGCCGCGCTGGAGGAATACTTACCCCCGGCCGGACAGTTGCCGTCGTATTCAGGAAGACGCCCGGCGGTCTCCACGTAGACATTGAAGGTGCCCGGCTTCTCGACGTTGAGCGTCGTCGTGCACCCCACCGGCACGCGAGCCAGCTTCTTGACAGCCTGATCCGTCTTGCTCCCACTCGACATCAGCACCAACAGCCCGCCGACCAGTCCACCCACCAGCAGCAGCGCACCAACCATTAGGATCAGCGTCTTGCGCTTTTCGACAGGCGCCGTTGGCCCGGAGGACGCCGCTGTGGGCGGTTGATAGGGCTGGCTCGGCGGTTGAAATGACATCAGTGCACTCCCAATCGTCGGCCGATTCGCTCGATGCGCTCGTCAGGTTGTACCACGGCGACGCGCACATTGTGACCGCCGCCAGCGCCGTAGAAGTCGCCGGGGCTGACCAGCGCCCCACCCTGATGCGCCAGTCGGTCGGCGAATTCCCAACCGTCGACCGCGTCGAACCAAAGGTAGAAGCCGCCGGCCGGCATCTCGATCGTCAACCCGGACCAGCGCGACAACACGTCGGCCAGACCTTCCAACCGACGCCGATAGCGATCGCGTTGCACGACGACGTGCTGGTCATCGTCCAGCGCCGCCACCCCCGCTGCCTGCGCTGGGCCGGGCACCATCAGTCCGCCGTGCTTGCGACACTCCTGCAGATAGTGCACCAGGTCGGCATCGCCGGCATAGAAGCCAACGCGCACCCCTGCCAGGTTGGATCGCTTCGACAACGAATGCACGGCGATCACTCCGTCGAGCCCGTCGGCCAGAATCGTCGACGGCGGCCCGTCCCAGGTGAACTCGGCGTAGCACTCGTCGCTGAAGACCGGCACATCGTGTGCTCTCCCCCAAGCAGCCGCAGCCCGCAGATCCGTGAGCGCGCCCGTTGGGTTCGATGGGCTGTTGACCCACAGCATCACCGCCCGCTCCGCGTCGGCCGGGTCGATCGATTGCAGCTGCGGCGTTCCGTGGGCGTCGACCGGCACTGCGACGGGTCGACAACCGCCGAACACCGCACCCATCTCGTAGGTCGGATAGGCAACCGCGGGATACAGCACCGTGTCACGATCCGGCGAGCGCATCCGCAGATACAACGGCGTTGAGGCAACGAATTCCTTCGTACCGACGCATGCGCCGATCTGCACAGCCGGCACGTCGACATCGAATCGGCGAGCGATCCACCGTCGCGCCGCTTCACGCAACGACACCGAACCGATACTGGCCGGGTAGCCGCGTTCGCTGTCTGAGTTGGCCAACGCCGCCAGGACAACATCGGGCGGCGGGTCACACGGCGTGCCGATCGAGAGATCGACGATGCCACCGTCGTGGGCCGCTGCCACGCGAGCCAATGAATCCAAACGGTCGTAGGGATACGGAGGCGGCACGAACCCAGCAGCGGTCATTGGATCATCCTGATCGTCAGCTCGTGGACACGACAAACTCGCTGAGCCGGCCGGCCGAGGCGTCCGCCAAGCGGGCGCGCACAACGGTCCCACCGTCGCTGTGGTGCGTGCTGACCACTTCACCCTCGCGGTGGATTGCCGCCAGCACATCGCCGCGCTCGTAGGGAACCACCAGCTCGACAATGTGGGCCATCGCCCGGACACGGTCGGCGATGGTCACCAACAATGCCTCGATCCCCTCACCGGTCACTGCGCTGATCGCCACCGATCCCGGCCACTGCTCGACCAGACGATCACGGACCGCCACGTCGATCAAATCGGTCTTGTTGAACACGATCAATTCAGGGACCCGGCGGGCGTCGATCTCGTCCAGTACGGTGCGCACCGCGTCGATTTGACCCTCGGGGTCGGCGGAGGACCCGTCGACGACGTGGACCAGCAGGTCGGCGCGGCTGGCAACTTCGAGCGTGCTCTTGAACGCTTCGATCAGCCCATGTGGCAAGCGGCGCACAAACCCGACCGTGTCGGTCAGCAGCACGGGCTCGCCGCCTGGTAGCGCGAGGCGCCGCGTGGTCGGGTCGAGCGTGGCGAACAATCGGTCCTCGGTCAGTACACCGGCGTCCGTCAATCGGTTGAGCAGCGTGCTTTTGCCAGCGTTGGTGTAGCCGACGATGGTCACGTTGGTCAGACCGCCGCGATCACGGCCCTTGCGTTGCAGGCGGCGTGTGTCGTCCAACTCGCGGAGGTCGGATTCCAGCTTGGCAATCCGCCGCTTGATCCGCCGGCGATCGACTTCCAGCTTGGTTTCACCGCTACCGAAACGAGATCCGACGCCACCGCGCTGCTGCGACAGTTTGGCATCCGCGCCGCGGCGCAGCCGTGGCAGCCGGTAGCGCAGCAGCGCCAGCTCGACTTGCGCCTTGCCTTCCAGAGTGTGCGCGTTCTGGGCGAAGATGTCGAGAATGACCGCGGTACGGTCGATGGCAGTGCGGCCAAGCAGCTTTTCCAGGTTGTACTGCTGTCCGGGCGAGAGATCGTTGTCGAACACGACCGTGTCGGCGTCGACCGCCAGGCAGATCTCCTTCAGCTCTTCTGCTTTGCCTTTGCCGACGAACCAGGTGTGATCCGGCGTGTCGCGTCGCTGCACCAGTCGAGCGACTTCATCGGCACCGGCGGTGTCGATCAGCAGTGAGAGCTCGTCAAGGCTGGTTTCAATCTGCTCCTCGGTCGTATTGCCCAATCCGACACCGACCAAGACGATTTTTTCGCGGATCGTCCGTTCGATGAGCGTCGCGCCGAGGGCTTCCTGATACGGGGAGTTCATTCGATGGTGTCGTCCAAATCTGACGGCGCGCGGTGCGGGAACTGCACCGTGATCGTGGCGATCAAGGTGGCCGGACCTTGCAGGATGACCGGGCCGTCGTCGTCATCCGGCAATGTCACTGTGGCATCCCCGCCGTCCATGTGCACGACGATTTTCTTGCGGTCGACCAATCCCCACCGGTATGCAGCGACGGCCGCCGCGCATGCCCCGGTGCCGCACGCTTCGGTGATCCCCGCGCCACGCTCGTGGACGCGCATCGTGATCTCGCCGGGACGCGGACCGACTTCAATGATCTCCAGGTTGACGTCAGCCACCAATGAGCCGATCGCTGCCAGGTCGACTGAACCGACGTCGTCGACCGCAACCACCGTGTGTGGGTTGCCCATACTGAGATGCTCGACCGGGCGCAACCGGTCAGCACCGACATTCGCCCAGGTTCTCGGAGCGGGCAGCCGCTGCGGAACGCCCATCGAAACGGCCGCTTCGACCACGAGGCCGCGGACGGAAACGAACTGCACGTGGCGCTCCCCTGCCCCAGTGAGAATCGTCAGATCCTGGTAGCTGCCGCAGCGCTCGGCGACCGCTTGGGCGAAGCATCTGATCCCATTGCCGCTCATCTCGGCGAGCGAGCCATCGGCGTTATACAACACCATGGTCGGCGCTCGGCCGGGCTCGTCGTAGCCGACCAACAGACCATCAGCACCGATCCCGCGTCGTCGGTGACACACCCAGCGGGCGAAGGCGGCGAGGTCGTCGACTGGCGGATGAAAGGTCACCAAGAAGTCGTTGCCCAACGCCTGGTGTTTGGTCAGAATCACGTAGCTCACGCGGCGGCTTCTTCCTCCAGCACGGCGATGACGTGATCGACCGGGTTGTGGTCGGCAGCGCCGTCGATATCGATCCAGCGTATGCGCGGGTCCCGGCCGAACCACCGCGCTTGGCGGACGGCGAACTGCTGAGTGCGCAGGGTGATCTGGGCGATCGCCTCGTCCAGTGACACCCGGCCCTCGAGGTGTTCGATGATCTCCTTGTAGCCCAACGCCTGGCGGGCGGTGATCGACAGTTGGCTGGTCGCGACCAACGTGGTGACCTCGTCGACCAGCCCCGCTTCGATCATCCGCTCGACACGAGTCGCAATTCGGGCGCGCAGTTGCGGGCGTGGCCAACGGATGCCGAACTGCTGGTAGGGCGTCGGCGGGTAGATGTTGATGCCATCGCCGAATGAGCTGAACAGTTGTCCCGAGCCGCGGATCACCTCCATGGCGCGCACGATTCGGCGAACGTTGCAGGCGTCGATCCGCGACGCAGCGATTGGGTCCAGAACGGCCAGCTCGGCGTACACCGCTTGCGGCCCCCGCTCACGACAGCGCTGTTCCATCTCCGCCCGAAGGTGTGGCCATTGACCGGGCATCTCCATCGGGTCGGTGATCGCCCGCAGGTACAGACCGGTGCCGGCGACCAGCACCGCTTGGTGTCGACGCGCGGCGATCGCATCGATGGCAGTGGTGGCTGCGCGGGTGAACGCTGCGACCGTGAAGGTCTCATCCGGCTCGGCGAGATCGAGGCAGTGATGAACGACTCGCCGGCGATCGTCCGGGGTTGGCTTGGCGGTGCCGATATCCATGCCGCGATAGACCTGCATCGAGTCGACGGCGACGATTTCGGACGAGGCGGTTCGTTGACACCAGGCCATGGCGACGTCGCTTTTGCCCGACGCCGTGGGGCCCACGATGACGATCGGGCGGGGATGGTCGGCGGGCTGCTGATTCACCCGACGTTGACGGGTATCCGCCGTTTGTGTGTCGGCCCAGCGAGCACTTCGACGAGTTCGCCGACCAGGTGGTGTGGCGCAGCACGGGTGATTTGCACGCTTGCGTACGCCCCCGCGCCAAGCGTCGCATCGGCCGCGAAGTGGACCAGTTTGTTCTGCGCGGTGCGTGCCGCCCACAGCGCCGGGTCCTTCTTGCTGCGACCTTCGACCAGGACTTCCTCGGTGCGACCGACGCGTGCTTGGTGTTTGGCCAGCGCGCTGCGCTCGACGACGACACGCAGCCTCTGGAATCGTTCGGCCGTAACGGCCGGATCGACGAAGTGGTCGATCATCTCCGCCGCCTCCGTTCCCTCGCGAGGCGAGTAAATAAACGTGTAGGCGTAGTCGTATTCAGCGGCGGCAGCGACTTCCAGGGTGCCCACGAAGTCCTCCTCGGTCTCGCCCGGAAAGCCAACGATGATGTCCGTCGACACCGCGAGATCGTCGATGGTCGCCCGTGCCTCGGCCAGCCGGTTCAAATAACGCTGTGCCGTATAGCCGCGATGCATCGCTGCCAGAATCCGGTCGCTGCCGCTTTGCAGCGGGTAATGCAGGTGGGGGCAGACCGTTGGTGCACCGTCGGCCATCGCCGCGAAGGTCTCGGGGCGCATGTCCTTGGGGTGCGGGCTGGTGAATCGGACCCGGCGAATTCCGTCAACGGCGGCCGTCGCAGTGAGCAGATCGGCAAACAGCGGGCGCAGCTTGGCGGCATCATCACCAGCGGCACGCGCCGCACGCTGTAGGTCGCGGCCGTAGCTGTTGACGTTCTGCCCCAACAAGGTGACCTCGGTGACCCCGTCGCTGGCGAGGCGGTTGACCTCGGCGACGATGTCGTCGAACGGACGGCTGATCTCTCGACCACGGACCGCCGGCACGATGCAGAATGCGCAGCTGTTGTCGCAGCCAATCTGGATGGTGACCCAGGCGTTGTACGACGTCTCCCGCCGGGCCGGGAGCGCGCTGGGAAACAGCACGTGATCGTCGACCACGGCCTCTTCCAAGAACTCGACGACCGGCCCACGTCGGCCGGGGGCGCTGGCCTGGTGCAACAGGTCGGCGGTGCGGTGGACGTTGTGCGTGCCGAGCACCACGTCGACCCACGGGGCGCGCCGGCCGACCAGCTCGCGGTCCTTTTGCGCCAGGCATCCGGCGACGACGATCTGACGGCCATCGCGTTCCGCCTTCCACGCCTTCAGATGCCCAAGGTTGCCGTACAGCTTGTTGTCGGCGTTCTCGCGGATGCAGCAGGTGTTGACAACCACCACGTCGGCGTTGGACTCGTCGTCGGACGCGACCAGATCCTCGGATTCCAAGAGTCCGGCGATCCGCTCCGAGTCATGTTCGTTCATCTGACATCCGTAGGTACGGACGACGTAACTGCGAGTCACGCCACCCCACGCTACCTGGCGGCAGTCGGACGGGTCCGCCAAACGCAGCAGCCCACGTCGTGAGAACGACGTGGGCCGGCGTTGGGGTTGGGGTTGCTCATGGAGATGCCCCACGCAATCGCTGGTGAAACATGCACCAGCCAGAATATTCAGTCGAGGCTGATCGGCTCTTCGTCGACTGCCGAGAACTCGGCCTCGTCGCCACCGGTGAGTCCCGCCTGGGTGAGCACCTTTTCGGAGATCTCGACCATGATCTCGGGGTTCTCGGTGGGGAAGGTCTTGGCGTTCTCGCGTCCCTGACCGAGCTGTTCGCCTTCGTAGGTGAACCACGCCCCAGCCTTGCGGACGATGTTCATCTCGACGGCCATATCCAGCAGCGAGCCCTCACGGCTGATGCCCTTGCCGTACATGATGTCGAACTCGGCCTGGCGGAACGGTGGGGCGACTTTGTTCTTGACGACCTTGACGCGGGTGCGCGACCCGACGATTTCGGCGCCGTCCTTGATCGACTCGATCCGGCGGATGTCGAGGCGGACCGACGAGTAGAACTTCAGCGCCCGACCACCGGGCGTGGTCTCTGGAGAGCCGAACATCACGCCGATCTTCTCGCGCAACTGGTTGATGAAGATGGCGATGGTGTGCGTGCGGTTGAGGTTCGCGGTCAGCTTGCGCAACGCCTGGCTCATCAACCGGGCCTGCAGGCCGACATGCGTGTCGCCCATCTCGCCCTCGATCTCGGCCCGAGGGGTCAGCGCCGCGACCGAGTCGATGACCACCACATCGAGGGCCCCAGAGCGAACCAGCATGTCGGTGATTTCGAGGGCCTGCTCGCCAGTGTCGGGCTGGCTGATCAGCAGCTGGTCGATATCGACGCCAATCGCCTTGGCATAGACCGGATCCATTGCGTGCTCGGCATCGACGTAGGCGCAGATGCCACCATTGCGCTGCGCCTCGGCGACGACGTGCATCGCCAGGGTCGACTTACCGGAGGACTCTGGGCCAAAGATCTCGACGACGCGGCCGCGCGGCAGACCGCCGACGCCGAGTGCCAAGTCCAATGCCAACGCGCCCGTGGGAACGATCTCGATCGCCATCGAGCCCTTCTCGCCCATGCGCATGATCGAGCCCTTGCCAAACTGCTTGTCGATCTGGGCGAGCGCCATGTCCAGCGCCTTGTCGCGGTCGTTACTCATTTCGTCTGTCTCCTGTTGAAATCGCTGATCGTGGAGGCCTCATCAGCTGAGGCGCTCGATGCTGGACACGTTACGAAAGGGGTGTGACACAGTTCCGGGGACCGGCCGTGCTGCCCTGTCAAACAACAGCAGTGTAACTGCGAACAGTCGTTCGATCAAGCACTTCTTGCCCCGATTTTCAGGGGCCTGGAGCGACTCGATGAGCCTCCGCAACGGCGAGTTCGGCAGCGTTCGGCGGATGCGCGGCGAGGTCGATGGCGAGCCACAACGTGTAGGTGAACGGGTAGGCGATAATCGGCAGGATCACGGCGATCAATCCCATCACGATCATGGTCGGACCGACGGCAACGTCGGGAACGGTCGCCGCCACCATCACGGCCAGCACCACCGCGAGAACCCCAAAAGTGACGATGATGTTCAACACCATCGGCCCCAGCTCAAAGCCATCTTCACGGCGCCACCGCACCCCACAGGCTCGACAACGCTCGTGTTTGCCCAGCCATCGGCGGATGAACGTACGTCGCGACCCGCACCACGGACAGTGCAGCACCGCCGCTCGGCCGAGCATTCTGGGCAGGGATGGTCGACCGCTGGCGCTCACCGCCACACCCTAGGGACGCGCCCGCGATGGGGACCAACCGCCGAGACCGATTCGATTCGTGGCGACAGGTCGGCGCGGATGAGCAAGACTGCCCCCGTGCGCAGAACCCTTGCCGGATTGTTGTTTGCCCTGTCGTATGCCGCGCTGTGCATCGCCGCCGGTGGCTGGATCCTGCAGCGCACCGCCTTCGATCCGGCCACCACCAAGTCGGCAGCGCACGAAGTGCTCAAGGATGAGCCGATCAAGAACGAGATCACCAAGCTGATCGCTGGAGCGACCGCATCCGCGCTGGGACAAAACCCGATCGCCGTCGAGGCGCTTGTCACCACGGTGGCCAACCACCCAGATGGGGCGAAGTTCATGGAATCCTTCATCGGCCAGGCCCACGCCAGACTGATCGGCAGCCGCGACCAGCCGGTGACCATCACCCCCGAGGACCTTGTTCAGATCGTGCGTAATCAGGCGGTGGCCGGGCTGCCAGCGGTCGAGGTGCCCGTGCCGCGAGTCGGCGTGTTGAACATCGCCCGGCAGATCCTGGATTGGGCGGTGCCGCTGTCCGCAATCGCCTTCGTGATCTTCTTTCTGCTCGGGCTGACCACCCATCCGGACCGCACCGCGCTGCTGCGCAGTTTGGGTTTCGGACTCCTCGTGCTGTCAGTGGTACTCATCGTGTTCGGCTATCTCGCGCCGCGCTTCGCGATCCCGGCATTGACGGACAGTCCGTGGGGTCGGGTGCCTGCGGTGCTGGCCGACCAATGGCGGCTGCTGGTGATTGGCGCGGTGGTGGTGTTCGCCGCGGCGGGCTGCCTATTGCTGATCAGCGCCGAGTTGATCCGCCGCCGCCGACGCTGGTCGACGCCGATCAACACCTACCGCTACAGCGAGCAACGCCACTGGAGCTAGCGAGCTCCATCGGCCCGCCCGTGATCAGGCCACCAACTCGTCGACGTATTCGGCAAACGCGTCGGCGTAATGCATCGCCTGCGTCTCGGTGTGCATCACCGAGATCAGCCATTGCTCGTCCAATCCAGGAGGCAACAGCACGCCACGGTTGATCCCGTGAATCCACTGGGCGAAGGCCAGATCGAAATTGGTGGCCTTGTAGTCGCGGTAGTTGCGCACCCGCGTGGACGACCACGTGACGCAGCCTTTGGCGCCGAGCTGCACCGTGTGCGCCGGCAGACCAGCGTCGGTGATGATTCGATTGCAGCGGTCGAGCAGCCGGGCATTCAGTGCGATCGCCGCATCGGTTGCGTCGGGCGTACACACCTGGGACAGCACCGCTTGAGCCGCTGCCATGCACAGCGGGTTGCCGTTGTAGGTACCCAGATGCAGAACCCGGCCGGTGGTGATCTCGTCCATGCATTCGGCTGTGCCGCCAAACGCACCGATCGGGAACCCACCGCCGATGCTCTTGGCCAGCGTCACCATGTCGGGCTGCACGCCGAAAACACCAGTAGCCCCGCCCCACCCGGCGGTGATCCCGGTCTTGACCTCGTCGAAGATCAGCTTGGTGCCATGGGCCAGGGTGATCGCCCGAACCGCTTCGAGATAGCCGGGATCGGGCATACAGATGCCGATGTTCTCCATCGCCGGCTCGACGATGAAGCACGCCACGTCGCCGCCCGACAACGCCCGCTCGAGCGCGGCCGGATCGTTGTAGGGAATGACGATCGTGTCGGCCAACACGGCATCGGTGATCCCCGCCGTGGCTGCGACCGAGATCGGTGCATCGGCCGGTCCGGCCCGATCGAGCGGCGGCTTCATCGAGATCATCACCTCGTCGTGATGGCCGTGATAACCACCCTCGACCTTGACGATCTTCTGCCGCCCGGTGACGCCGCGGGCGACGCGGATCGCGTCCATCGTTGCCTCGGTGCCCGAGTTGGTGAAGCGCCACATCGGCAGGCGGTACCGATCGGCGAGCAGTTCGGCCACGGTGGCGTTTGCTTCACACGGCGTAACGAACAGCGTGCCGTCATCCAGTTGCCGCTCCACGGCAGCGCGCACAATCGGATTGGAGTGCCCCGAGAACAGCGCGCCGAAGCCCATGTCGAAGTCGGTGTAGCGGTTGCCGTCGACGTCTTCCATCCACGCCGCCTGGGCCCGTCGGACAACGATCGGGTGCGGGTCATACGCCTGGAAGCTGGACGGCACACCAAGCGGCAGTACCTTGCGGGCCCGCTCCGTGGCACGTTGCGACCCGAGGGTGCGCTGCGAGTACGCAGCGAGTTCACGCTTGATGATCTGGCGGGCTCGTTGGATCAGAACGTCTGAGGGTTGACCGGGGGTTGTGGATGCCACACCCCTGGATTCCGCGGTGGTCATTGCTCGCTCCTGGGGATTTCGTTTCTCAAGTGTAGCACTCCTACGAAATCCGCAGCGCGACGCCACTTAGACAACGCATCGCGCATCATCCGTGACAGAAAATTCAACTGTGGAACTTGCCTGTGGGCGTGGCACACTAGGGACTCCCATGGTGGCCGTAGCTCAGTTGGTAGAGCATCAGTTTGTGGTACTGAATGTCGCGGGTTCGAGCCCCGTCGGTCACCCCAAGCGCGCAGTTGGGGGATCGAACTCGGTCCCCTACACTGCCTGCGCCGTGCGCCTCTAGCTCAACGGCAGAGCAACGGACTCTTAATCCGCAGGTTCTGGGTTCGAAACCCAGGGGGCGCACCAGGTCAGGGCCGGTTTTCACGAACCGGCCCTGTTCCATTTTCCGGTGAGTACACGTCCAAGCGCCGACCGACGTCGACGCCTTCAGGGCATTGCCCGAGGCCGGGTCATCCCCGGCCGGCGACGCGTTGTGGCTAGGCGCGTAGGGCGGCGTCGATCGCTCCGGTGATCAGCGGATCGTTTGGGGTCACGCTCGGGGCGAAGCGGCCAACCACGCTGCCGTCCTTGCCGATCAGAAACTTCTCGAAGTTCCACAGCACCTCAGGATCCTCCGTGGGGGTCATCCCGTAGCCGCGCAACTTGTCACGCTGCCCCGCTTTGTCACCCGCCGCGGTCGGGGCCGCATCGGTGAGTGCCTGATACAGCGGGTGCTTGTCGTCACCGGTGACGCTGATCTTTGAAAACATCGGAAAGTCGACGTCGTACTTAGTGCTGCAGAAATGGGCGATCTCCTCGTCGCTCCCGGGCTCTTGGGCACCAAAGTTGTTCGCCGGGAAGCCAAGAACGGCAAATCCCTCGTCGCGCCGCTGCCGATACAGCTCCTCGAGTCCTTCGTACTGCGGTGTGAGCCCGCATTGCGAGGCGACATTGACCACCAGCAACACCTTGCCGGCATAGTCACCCAGGGTCGCCGGCACGCCAGTGATCGTGGTCAGGGGGATCTGCTGCAGGTCGCTCATCGCCCCACTGTAGACACGCTGAACGACCACCTGAACGCCGGACCTACGCTGGGACGATGACACCCGACGAGCTGCTGCGCTATTGCTTGTCCAAGCCTGGGGCATGGGAGGACGAGCCGTGGGATGGTGACATCGTCGCCAAAGTCGGACCCGGCGACAAGGCCAAGATCTTTGCCTTCATCGGTGACGGCAGTGGGGTGGGGATCAAGGCTGGCGCCAACCGCGACGAGGCCGACGAGTGGCTGTATCGCTATCCCGATGACGCCACCGCCTCCGCCTACATCGGACGTTCGGGGTGGAATTCGCTGCGCATCGGCGGAGCAATTCCCGATGAGGAGATCCGCGAAGCGATCGACGACTCCTACGACACGATCGTGGCCAAGCTGCCCAAGAAGCACCGGCCGGCGACGTAACTCGACATGGGTGCCACGCTGATCTTCGACGGTGACTGCGGTGTCTGCCAGCGCTGCGCCAACTTCGTCAGCCGACGAAGCCCCGGCATCACCGTCGGGAGCTACCAATCGCTCGATCTGGAGTCGCTGGGCGTCACCGCTGAGCAGGCAGCGACGGCGGCGCTGTGGGTGGACGGCGATGGGGTGCGCGACGGCCACGACGCGATCGCCGCGGCACTCGTCGCCAGCCGTCGGCCGTGGACGTGGCTCGGCAGGGTGTTGTCGTGCTGGCCCGTTGCGCCGCTCGGCCGAAGGGTCTACCCGGTGATCGCCCGCAACCGGCACCGGCTCCCCGGCGCGACCGCAGCGTGTGAGATGCCCAAGCGCACGGAGCCCTAGCCGGTTTGGGTGGCCAACCACCACCAGAGCGGCATCTGGCCACCCAAACGGTCCAACCCGGGCCACGCCAACTCGCTTGGGTGGCCAACCACCACCAGAGCGGCATTTGGCCACCCAAACCGGCCCGGGGTGCAGCAGGGTGCAGCGAGGCCATGGGGCGCGACCGGCGCGACTGTCTAGCCTGGCGTGGTCATGCGTGCTCTGGTCCTCGTCGCCCATCCTGACCCGCACAGCTTCAGTCATGCAGCGGCGCAGGCCGCGGTCGATGGGTTGCAGGCGGGTGGGCACGAGGTGACCGTGCTGGACCTGTACGCAAATGGGTTCGACGCGGCGATGTCCCCCGCCGAGCGGCGCGCCTATCCCAGCGGACGGCCGCTGATCGATCCGCAGACACAGGCGTCGGCCGATCTCGTCCGCGCCGCACACATCCTGGTGTTCTGCTACCCAACATGGTGGAGCTCGATGCCGGCAGTACTGAAGGGCTGGTTGGATCGCACGATGGTCGAAGGTGTCGCCTTCCGATTCAACGAACGACGCAAGATTCGTCCAGGCCTTGGGCACGTTCGCCGGATTGTCGGGATCAGCACCTACGGATCGCCCAAATCGTACGTCAAGGCGATCAACGACAACGGGCGGCGGACCCTGATGCGCACCCTGCGAATGAATGCCGGGTGGCGCACCCGCCGCACCTGGCTGGCGCTCTACGCGATGGACCGCATCGGGCCCGTCGAGCGCAGCGCGTTCCTGGCCAGGGTTCGCGATCAGGCCTCGACGTGGTGAGTCACCGATGAGTCGCCGACGGTGTTACGTGGTCTATTGCCACCCGCTGGACGACTCCTTCGCCCACGCTGCGCTTGAACGGGTCCTGGCGGGACTGGCTCGACGACCTGATGTCGATGTACGCCTCAGCGACCTGTACGCAGATGATTTCAGTCCCGAATTCAGCCTCGAGGAGCGTCGTACACACAAGGACTCTCCCGACGGCAAGACCGAGATCGCCGAATACGCCGACAACCTGCGGTGGTGCGACTCGCTGATCGTCGTTCACCCGACGTGGTTCAGCGGGCCACCGGCGATGCTGAAGGGCTGGCTCGACCGCGTGCTCGTTCAAGGGGTCGCTTGGACCTTGCCAGACGGCGCATCCAGGCTCAAGCCCCTGCTGCGCAACATTCGCGCGATCACCGTGGTCACCACGCACGGTTCGTCGAAGCTGATCAACTCGTTGCAGGGCGAGGCAGGAAAGCGGATCTGGTTCCGTTCGGTGCGCGTCTTGTGCCATCCGCTGACGCGCTGCCGATGGGTGGCGTTCTACGGCATCGATCGGGCGAGCGACGCCAAGCGTCGGGCGTTCCTGGGCCGCGTCGAGCGGGCGATGCAGCGCGTCTAACTAGCCGGTCGATCCGCAACGGCTCGGTCAAAGCGGGTGACCACCTCGACATGATGGGTGTTGGGGAAGAGATCGAGCACCGTGCTGTGGCGATGGACGAACCCAGCATCGACAAGCAGCGCGGTATCCCGCGCCATCGCCACCGGGTCACAGCTCACCAACACGAGGTGGTGGACCTCGCTGCGCACCACCGCGGCGACTCCGTCGCGCCCAAGGCCGGCGCGGGCCGGATCGGCCACCATCCACCGCCGGTCGGTCCGATCCACCTTCCACTCCTCAACCGTGGTCGTGGCGACGGCGATACTTCGCCCAGCGACGTTGACGTGGGCGTCGGCAGTGGCCGCGGCATTCGATTCCACGATCAGGCTTCCCGGACCACCCACGGTGGCCGCGAACAGACCGATCCCGCCGTACGCATCGATCATCGCCGTACCGACCAGATCGCCTGCCGCCTGGCGAACGGCGTCGACAAGTAAATGGGCAGCCTGCGGACCCGACTGAAAGAACGAACCCGGGCTGACGCGCAGGTCGACGCCGGCCACTCGCTCCGTGATCGTTCCGGGGGCACCCGGGGTGACGCTGACGTCGCCCGAGGACAGCCCGGCGCGAATCGTCACCTCGTCGGTACCGCGGGCGATCTGATCGATCGCCGCTAACGCCCGGTTGACACCTTCAGCGGCGACCATGCAGCGGTCGACGACGACCACCCGATGCGACTGACGGCCACGAAATCCGAGACGGCCATGGTCGTCCGCTGCCATCCGCAGGGTCGTCCGATAGCCGGCCTCGTCCACCGCTGCCCCGATCCCCACGGACGGCGTCGCCAAACGAGCGGTGCGGCGCAATGCCTCCTCGACGATCTGGGCCTTCAGGCGCAGCTGGGCAGCGGGGGCGATGTGCTGCCAGTCGCAGCCCCCACACCCGGCAGCAACGTACGGGCAGGGCGCCCGGCGACGGTCCGCAGATGCGTCGAGCACCTCGACCAAGCGTGTCTTGGCGAAATCCTTCTTGGCCGACACCACCTCGGCCACCACGCGCTCCCCCGGCAGGACTCCCGGTACAAACACCACCCGACCGTCGTCCTGGCGCGCCAGCCCATCGCCGCCGCCGACGAGTTTGTCGATCTTCACCGTGACGCGCTGGCCAACCATCGTCTCAACTGTGGCACACCAGCACCGATCGGTCGCAGGGTCCGGCTACGTTGACCCTCGATGACTCTGCCGATCCAGATTGCTCCCAGCGTGCTTCCCGCAGATTTTTCTCGGCTCGGCGAGGAGGTCGCCGCGCTCGAAGCCGCCGGCGTCGACCTGATCCAGTGGGACGTGATGGACGGTCAGTTCGTCCCTAACCTGACGATCGGACCCGACATCATCGCTGCTGCCCGTCGGCACTGCACCGTGCCATTCGAAGCACACCTGATGGTGCTGACACCGGACCTGTTGGCGGCCCGCTACGTCGAAGCCGGCTGCTCTCGCCTGATCGTTCACGCCGAAGCCTGCGTTCATCTGCACCGCACACTGGACAACATTCGCAATCTTGGCGCCGCGCCAGCGGTTGCCTTGAATCCGGCAACTCCGGTCAGCGCCGTTGAGCATGTGCTGGATCTGGTCGATCTGGTCCTGGTGATGACGGTCAATCCCGGGTTTGGCGGCCAGAAGTACATCGCCACCATGGAACCGAAGATCGCCGAGCTCGCTCGGCTGCTGGACCGACGTGGTCTGGCCGATCAGGTCAACATCGAGGTCGATGGCGGAATCGGTCCTGACACGGTGGCCGGCGCCGCCGCCGCGGGGGCCAACGTCTTGATCGCTGGCAGCGCCCTCTTCCGTGATGAGCTGGGTCTCGCCCATGCGGTGACCGACCTGCGCAGCCGCGCCGAGGCGGCGCGCAACAGCTAGGCCTTGTGGCCAGGTTCAGTCGGCGTCGTCGGCCAACGCGCTGAGCGAACGTCCAGTGGCGACCAGCAGGTGTTTGATCAGGACGAGCAGTACCAGCACCCCGAACGCCACGGTCAATGGGACGAGTAAGGCGCGTATCAGACCGAACTTCGAATCCTTGATCAGCGATAGCACACCGCTGTCGACCTCGGAACCGTCGCGCTGCACGGTGCGCACTCCGTCGGCGATCGCCGGGCATGGCGTGTCCGTGTCGTTCAGGCCGATCACCGCGTCACCGCCAAAGTCCTCGGCCGGCTGGCGCACCTTGGAGGTCAGAAAGTCCTGCTCCAAGTCGGGAAGCACGCCGACCAGATAGATATCCCCGACGGTCAGAAATCGAGTTTGTTGCTGGGGGTAGTGGATATCGACCAAATTGCCCTGCATCCGTCCCTGGAGGGAACCGGCGCGCATCACCAGCACTTCGAACCGTGCCGCCTGGGCGCTATTGGCAATCAGCTTGCCGTCAAACACGGCCAGCGGGCGGTCCGGCTTCGGGCATCCTTCCGGGATGGAGATCAGCGGGGTGGTCACTGCCGGAGCAGCCTCGAGCGGAAAGGGCGGCTGCGCGGGCCCCGTGTCGACGGGAAGCTGTTGATCGGCCAGCGCGCTGGACGTGGTCGATTGGTCGGGGACCGACTCGACGATTGAGGAACCCGTTGGGTCAGTCGGGGCGCCAAGCACCGTCCCAGGCTGCGCCATCCCAGCCACTGCCAGGGCGAAGAAGGCCGCGCTCGCGGCAGCGGCGACCACCAGGGCTTGGCGAATCATCGACTGGACGTTACCGAGCCGCCAGCAGTCTTTTCGGCCACCGCTGCACGATCGGGCAGACTGGCAGGCGTGGGGATGAATCCGTATCGCAAGCGCGTCGCTCGGAAATCGGACATTGTCTTCGTCGGCGCGGCGATCCTGATCGCCGTGGCCCTGGTGGTGTGGACCCTGTTCGGCTAGCCGCCTGGGTGGTCTAGAACGCTCCCTCCCAGACCTCGACCTGAACGCCGGTCACCGCCACAACGTCGAAGCGTATGCCGTCGGATCGGGGTGAAAGGCGCTGTGCGCTGGTCAGCCACTCGCTGGCCAGACGCCGTATCCGGCGTTGTTTGGCCGAGCCCACCGCAGCGACCGCTCCGCCGAACCCCCTGCTGGCGCGGGTCTTGACCTCGGCAAAAACAATCACGCCGTCGATCGCCACGATCAGATCGATCTCGCCCGCGGCGGTGCGCCAATTGCGATCCACGACAATCCCGCCGCGTTGGCGATACCAGCGCGCCGCCAGGTCTTCACCCCAGCGACCGCGCGCTTGGGTGGCAGCGTTTCCAGGCGGCGCAGCGGGCGCCGTTACAGCTCGGTCCGCGGTAGCTCTTCGACGTTGACGTCCTTGAACGTCAGCACCCGTACCTTGGGCACGAAGCGGGTCTTGCGGTACATGTCCCACACCCATGCGTCTGCCATCTCCACCTCGATCACTGGCTTCGAGGCGTCGCCGGCGACGGTGACATTGACCTCGTTGGCCAGATAGAAGCGGCGCTCGGTCTCCACGGCGTAGCGGAACATGCCTGCCACGTCCTGGTACTCCTGCGCAAGCTGGAGCTCTCTTTCGGCCTCGAAGTTGTCGAGATCGTCAGCGCTCAATGTGCGATACGACCTTAGTGGTCGCGCTTTTCGCGGATCTTGGCGGCCTTACCAACGCGATCACGGATGTAGTACAGCTTGGCCCGGCGGACGTCGCCGCGCTTGACGACTTCCAGCTTGGCCACCGTGGGCGTGTGCACCGGAAAGGTGCGCTCGACGCCGACGCCGTAGCTCACCTTGCGGACGGTGTAGGTCTCGCCGACACCGCTGCCCTGGCGGGCGATGACGTTACCGTGAAAAATCTGGACGCGCTCTTTGCTGCCCTCGACGACCTTGACGTGGACCTTGACTTCGTCGCCGGGCCCGAACTGGGGGACGTCGGTGCGCAGGTTCTGGTTATCAACTACATCGGTGGACTTCATCAGCGGTCTCTCAGGCGTTAGGGAACGCTCAAGGATAGATGGACTCGGGGAACTCTTCCAACAAACGGTGGTCAATCTCGCTCAGCCCGCGGCGCGCCTGGATCAGGTCGGGGCGCACGGCGAGCGTCCGATGCAGCGCTTGGGCAGTGCGCCAGCGGGCGATCCTGGCGTGGTCGCCGCTGCGCAGCACCTCGGGAATCTCCCAGCCACGGAAGCTCGCTGGACGGGTGAACTGTGGCTCTTCGAGCAGGCCGTGGCTCCCGAAACTCTCGCTGACTGGGCTCTCCTGGTTGCCCATCGCCCCTGGCAGCAACCGGGTGACGGCCTCGATGATCAGGCAGGCAGCGACCTCTCCCCCGTTCAGCACCACATCACCGACGCTGACCTCGCCGTCGGCCAGGTGTTTGCGGACCCGGTCGTCAATACCTTCGTATCGGCCGCAGATCAGCGAGAACCCACCACCCGCAGCCAGTTCGGCAGCCATCTTCTGGTCGAAACGTCGGCCGCCGGGGCCCAGAATCAGCAACGGTCGTGGTGGGTCGGCGTGTTCGACGGCAGCGAAGATCGGCTCGACCTTCATCACCATCCCTGGCCCACCACCGAACGGTGCGTCGTCGACACTGCGATGGACGTCGGTGGTGTGGTCGCGTGGGTCGTGCACGCGAAGGTCGAAGATCCCAAGCTCGCGACACCGATTGACCAGCGAATACCCGGCGAAGTTGTCGATCAGATCGGGAAAGATGGTGAACACATCGATCCGCATCCTGGCGAGTGTACGGACCGATCGTCCTACAGGTCGAAGAGGCCGTCGGGGGTGTCGACCGCGATGCGCCCGGCGTGATGCTCGTTGATGAAGCGCATCGGGACCAGCGCGCCGGAATCGAGCTCGAGCAGATACCCCGCTGGGTTGTCGACCACGGCGGTCACCGAGCCACGGTCAGTACCGTACTGATCGACGACCGCGCAACCGATCAGATCGTGAACCCACACGGCGTCGTCGTCGCCCCCCTGATCAGCAACGGCGTACAGCAGACGGTGGGCGAAACGCTCGGCGGCAGTGCGGTCGTCAATGCCCTCGAAAGCAACCAACCAGTGCTTGGCCGTGCTGCGCGAGCTACGGATCGTCTTCCAGTCGTCACCAACGCGGACCCGGGCACCGACGGCGAGGCGCTCGGCACGATCGGTGATCAATTCAACCGCCAACTCGCCGCGTACCCCGTGGGCGCGTCCGACGTGTCCGATCTGGCGGACGGCGGCGTCGCTCATCGCCCAGGCTAGTTGGGGTCAGCTGTCGACGAAATCGACGTCGACTTCCGCACCATCGCGCACGGCGGCAGCGCGCACGACCGTGCGGATGCTTTGCGCCGTGCGGCCGCGTCGGCCGATGACTCGACCTAGATCGCCGGGGCCAACGGTGACGTCGAGCTTGACACGACCGCGCGATTCGTGGGAGTTGACCGCGACCGAGTCAGGGTCGTCAACAATCGAACGGACAACGTGGGTCAACACGGCCGTGGCCGTCGGGGCCGCGATCAGATTGGCGCGATCGAGGTCGTCGCCGAGTGTTTCCTGCTGGTCGCTCACTTGGCGGCCCGGGCGGTGCCGTATTCGGCCCACGCACCGGAGATTTCCAGCAGCTTGCGGACCCGCTCCGTCGGCTGTGCGCCGTCCATCAGCCACTTGACAGCCTTGTCGTTATCGACATTCAGTACCGACGGCTCCTGCCGCGGGTTGTACGTGCCGACAATCTGAATGAAGCGACCGTCGCGCGGCGAGCGGCTATCCGCGGCAACGATGCGGTACTGCGGCTGCTTCTTCTTGCCCACGCGGGTGAGGCGCAACTTGACTGCCATCGACGATTACTCCTGAACTGATTTAGCGACTGTGCAAGGATAACCAAGCTCAGCCGGGAAACCCACCAGGGCCCATACCGCCGCCGAACACCCCAGGCCCTCCGGGTCGGCCGCCCAGCAGCGCGCCGATGTCGGGCATCCCCCCACCGAACGGGTTGCCGCCCTTGCCCTTCTTCCCCTTCTTGCCCTTGCGCGCCATGCCCCCGCCCATCCGCTTCATCATCTTTTGCATCTCGCTGAACTGCTTGACGAGGCGCGACACGTCGGTCACCGTGGTGCCGCTACCTGCGGCGATGCGCTGGCGGCGGCTGCCGTTGAGCAGTTCCGGCTTGCGGCGTTCCAACGGCGTCATCGAGCGGATGATCGCTTCCACCGGCTTCAGCGCGTCGTCGCCGATCTGAGCGTCTTTGAGTTCTTTGGGGATCCCCGGCATCATCCCCAACAGGCCGCCCAGCGGGCCCATCTTTTTCAGCTGTTGCATCTGCTCAAGAAAGTCATCCAGGGTGAACTCGCCCTCGAGCAGCCGCTCAGCGGCGGCCTCCGCCTGATCCTTTTCGAAGGCCTGCTCCGCCTGCTCGATCAGGGTCAGCATGTCGCCCATGCCCAGAATCCGCCCGGCCATCCGGTCAGGGTGGAACTGTTCGAATTCGTTGATCTTTTCGCCCGTGGAGGCGAAGGCGATCGGCCGACCGATCACTTCCTTGACACTCAACGCCGCGCCGCCGCGAGCATCGCCGTCAAGCTTCGACATGATCACGCCGTCAATCGCCAGCGTCTGGTGGAACGCCTCGGCGACACCCACTGCGTCCTGACCGGTCATCGCGTCGACCACCAGGAACGTGTAGTGCGGATTGACCACCTCGGAGATCTGCCGGACCTGCTCCATCAGCTCGGCGTCGATCGCCAGACGCCCGGCGGTGTCGACGATCAGCACGTCGCGCCCGAGGCGGCGCGCTTCTTCCAGTCCGCGGCGGGCAGTGTTGACCGGGTCCCCCGGCTCGCTGAATACCGGCACATCGATCTGTCGGCCCAGGGTGCGCAACTGCTCCACAGCGGCCGGGCGTTGCAGGTCCGCACCGACCAGCAGCGGCTGGCGACCCTGGGCCTTGAACCAGCGGGCCAACTTGGCCGAGTTGGTGGTCTTACCGGAACCCTGCAGACCTGCCATCAGCACCACCGTTGGCGGGCGGCCGGCATAGGTGATCTTCAGCGTCTCGCCACCCAGCATCTGGGTGAGCTCGTTGTTGACGATCTTGACGACCTGCTGGGCCGGGTCGAGCGCCTTGGACAGGTCGGCACCGACCGCTTGCTCGCGGATCCGGGCGACGACATTGCGCACGACGCCGACGTTGACGTCGGCATCGAGCAGTGCGGTGCGGATCTCTTGGAGGACGGCGTCGACGTCGTCGGCGGTGAGCCGGCCCTTGCCACGCAGGCGCTTGACAATTCCGTCAAGCCGTGAGGAAAGCGAATCAAACATTGTGCTCGCAGGCTAACGGTTACATCCGGTGCCGGGTTCCGGATGTAACGCTGTTACATCCGGAACCCGGCACCGGATGTAACGCTCTAGTCGAACAGGGCGTCGACGAAATCGGTGGGGTTGAACGGGACCAGGTCGACGATCGTCTCGCCCAAGCCGACGAGTTTGATCGGCACACCTAGCTCGGTCTCGATGGCAAAGACGACGCCCCCCTTTGCGGAGCCGTCGAGCTTGGTCAGCACCACGCCGGTGATCCCACTGGCATCGTCGCCGGCCACCTTGGTGGCCTTGCTGAATTCGCGAGTCTGCGTCAGCCCGTTCTGCCCGGTGGTCGCGTCGATGACCAGCAGCACCTCGGTCACCCGGCCGGCACCTTTGCTGGCCACGCGGCGGACTTTGCCGAGTTCATCCATCAAGTTCGTCTTGGTGTGCAGCCGTCCAGCGGTGTCGCCGAGCACCAGATCGATCCCTTTGGCCGTTGCGCTATCGACCGCGTCGAAGATCACCGAACTTGGGTCGCCACCCTCGGCACCGCGTACAAACGCCGCGCCGGAACGCTCTGCCCAGGTGTGCAGCTGTTCCGCAGCGGCAGCTCGGAACGTGTCGCCGGCCGCGAGTAGCACGCTGCGCCCGCCGTCGTGTTGCTGCTTGGCGACCTTGCCGATGGTGGTCGTCTTGCCGACTCCGTTGACCCCGACAAACAGCCAGACATTCGGTCCGCCGGGCGAATCATCGAAGCGCAACGAGCGGTCGGTGCCGTCCAGCCGCTCGGTCATTTCGGCGCGCAGCGCGGCCAGCAGCTGGTCGGGCGAGGTGATCTCCTTGGCCTTGACGCGGGCCTTGAGACCGCCGAGCAGTTCATCGGTGATCGCGACACCGACGTCGGCGCGCAGCAGCGCTTCCTCCAGATCATCCCAGGTCTCGGCGGTGACTCCGGCCCGACCGCGCACCGATCCGAATGCCGCGGCGAGGGCTGAACGAGCCTTCGACATCCGACCACGGAAGGTCGGCTGCTCCAGCACCTCCGGCTCGTCGAGCGGTTCGGGCTGGACGGGAACCTCGGGGGGAGCCTCGAGGGCGTCGGCGTCTCGATCCAGCACAGCGGTGCCCGCGGCGCTGCCGCGATCCGCCGGTTTGGGCGGGCGGTCGGGTCGAGGCGCTGGCGGGGCAGGCTGACGATCGGGACGACGCGCTGATCGACGGTTGAGCAACAGCACACCGAGCCCGAAGATCAGGACAACGGCAACGAGGATGAGATAGATCCACTCCATGGCGCCCACGACGCTAGTGGCCACCGTGAACGATCCCCCACCCTCGGCTTGGCCGGGTACAGGCGAGGGTTCGGGTCAGCTGGACGAGACGCGCTCGGTGACCACCTTCGACGAGCCGCCCGGCTGCATCGTGACGCCAAGCAGGCTGTCGCCAGCCTCCATGGTGCGTTTCTGATGGCTGACGATCAGCAGCTGGGCATCGCTGCGGAACTCTTGGATCAGCCCAAGGAAGCGGTGCAGGTTGACGTCGTCAAGCGCCGCCTCGACCTCGTCCATCACGTAGAACGGCGAGGGGCGGCTGCGGAACACAGCGAAGAGGTACGCCAGCGCAGTCAAGGAGCGTTCGCCGCCGGACAACAGCGACAGCTTCTTCACGTTCTTTCCGCTCGGCTTGGCTTCGACCTCGATGCCGGTGTTCAGCAGGTCGTCGGGATTGGTCAGGGTGAGCTTGCCCGAGCCACCGGGGAAGAGCATCGAGAACAGCGCGGTGAAGTGCCCGGACACGTCAGCGTAAGCGGCGGCAAACACCGACTGAATCTCCTGGTCGACCGCTCTGATCACGCGCAGCAGCTCGCGTCGAGTGGAGCGGACGTCTTCCAACTGAGCCTCGAGGAACCCGTGCCGCTCCTGCAACTCGTTGAACTCTTCCAACGCCAGTGGGTTGATCGGGCCCATCAGGCGCAGCTCGCGTTCCAGTTCGCGGGCCCTCCCCAACGGGTTGACCCCCTCTGGCATCACCGGCTGCTCCGTGGTCAGCGCCACCTCGGGTTCAACGTCGTGGTCGCGACGCAGCCCTTCGATCACGCCTTCTAGGCGCATCCGCACCTCGGCTTCGTCCAGCTCCAGTCGGCGTGACTTCTCGCGGCTGGCCTCCAGTTCGCGTTCGGCGTCGGCACGCGACCGACGGCCCGCGTCGAGTCGGGCAGCGATCGCCCGGACTTCGTCACTTTGCCGACGGCGAATCTCGGCCAGTTCGTTGTGGCGGACCTCGATCGACTGTCGATGGCCATCGACCAACGCGCTCAGCCGGTCGATCACCTCCAGGTCACGCTCCAGAGCTTGGCGACGGGTGGCCGCCGCGGCGCGGGCGTGCTGGTCGGCCTGCAGGCGTTGCTCGGTCTCGGCCAGGCGTCGGTGCAGCATCTGGCGACGCTCGTCGAGTCCAGCGCTGCGGACTTCGAGGTCTTGACGGCGACGGTTCAGCTCGCTGGCCGTGCGATCCAACGCGGCGCGCAACGCACCGCGCTGTGCAGCAGCGCGTTGTTCCGCGGTCTCGTCGGCTTCCAGGGCAGGCAACAGTGCTTCAAGTTCAGCCTGCCGAGCGACGTCGCCCTGACGTGCATCGACCAACTCGCGCAGCGCGAGATTCAGCGAATCGATCTCCGCCGCCGTTTCACGGCGTTCGGTGTGCAGCTTGGCCAACCCTTCGGATGAAGCGTTGAACGAAGCGTCGTGGTCGTCCAGATTGCGCAACAGCCCCGCCTCGGTGGCGCGTGCCTGGGCGAGCGCTGCTGCCGCTTGCGCAACCGCCGATTCGGCAGCGGCCAGGCGAGCCGCAGCAGCCTCGGCCTGGGCGGTCGCTTCCTCCAGCGCCGCGGCAGTGGCTCCCCCACCAGCTGCGCCGCCAACCGACCAGCCGCTGGCGGCGAAACGGTCGCCATATTCGGTGACGATGACCAGCCCCGGGTTGTCGATCGCCGCGTCGACCGCCGCCGACCACTTCGGAACACGTACGGCGTTGGCCAGGATCACGTCGAGCAGGATGCCCACACCCTTATCCGTGCTGTGGACGTGGTCGCGGACCGCTTCGCCAACGGTGGGGCGCGTCGGCGGCGCGGCCCGAGCACCGCCGAGGGCCAACACCGCACCGCTGATGTCGGCCTGACGCAACGACTCCAGTGCGACGCGGCCAACCTCGGGCGAGGCCACGACCACCGCTTGAAGGGCCTGGCCGAGCGCAGCCTCGACGGCAGCCTCCCATCCCAATTCGATCTCGATGACGTCAAGCAGCGTGCCGAGCACACCATCGATCCCCGCCAGATGCTCGGTGCCGGCGCGCTGGCGGGCACCCTCGAGCGCCATCTTCAACGCCTCGGCCCTGGCACCGCACCGCCCGTTGTCGGCATCGGCGTGCTGGTGCTTGGCGATCGCCTCGGCGTTGGCGTGCTCGGCGGCGAGCCGCGCAGCTTCCGCTTGCTCGACCTGGCCGACGAGGGACGTCTCGGTCTCCTCGGCGTGCTCGACTTCGCTGACCAAGCGCTGGGTGTGTTCGTCGATCGAGGCCAGCTTGGCCGTCAGCTGGTCCAGCCGGGCCTGACGACGGTTGGACTCTGCCTGGGCCCGCTGAGCAGCGGCCTGCAGGGTGCGCAGCTCACCGCGGACCTCGGCGGCCACGCTGGCTGCGTTGTTGGTCACGGCCTGTTGCAGTTGCTCGGTGGCCTGGGTGCGTTGCTCGGCAAAGGCGGCCTCGTCGGCGGCGAGTTGCTCAGCCTGCGGACCTAGCGCTTCGGCTTCATCGTCAACGGCGACAATCTGTTCCCGGATGCGGGTTGATTCGGCCTCCAGGCTGGCCACCACGCCACTGTCCATCAGCTGGCCGCGGTCGCGCTCCATGCTGCGCCGCCGCTCGACAAGCACCGCGGCGATCCCCCGGGCACGTTCACGCAGTTGCTCGACGCGCACCATTTCGTCGCCCAGATCGGTATCGCCGCGCGCCGTCAGTTCGGCTTCGGCGGCGAACACCTCGGTGTCCAGCCGAGCGAGCTCGGCGCGGAGCTCGCCTTCGCGCTGGGTGACCTGGGCCCGCTCGCCAGCAAATGCGGTGAGTCGGGCACGCAGGGTACCGATCTCTCGTCCGGTGAGGAACAGTTGCAGGACGCGCAACTCGGCGACCACGTCGCCGTGCCGGCGGGCCGCTTCGGCCTGTCGTTCCAGCGGGCGAAGCTGGCGACGGACCTCGCGCAGCAGATCTTGGACGCGCAGCAGGCTGGCGTCGGTGGCGTCAAGTCGACGAGCGGCCTTCTCTCGGCGGCGACGAAACTTCAACACCCCGGCGGCTTCTTCGATGATCGTCCGGCGGTCCTCGGGGCGAGCGTTCAGCACCGCATCGATCTGCCCCTGGCTGACGATCACGTGCTGTTGGCGGCCCACGCCCGCGTCGCTGAGCAGTTCTTGCACATCGAGCAAGCGACAGTTGACGCCGTTGATCGCATACTCGCTTTCGCCGGTGCGGAAGAGTGTGCGCGACACGGTGATCTCGTTGAACTCGATCGGCAGGAGCCCGTTCGAGTTGTCGATCGTCAGCGTCACCTCGGCGCGACCCAACGCCGGACGACGTGTCGTCCCGGCAAAGATCACGTCGTCCATCTTCTGACTGCGAACCGAACTGGGCGCTTGGGCCCCAAGGACCTAGGCGATGGCGTCGACGACATTCGACTTGCCGGATCCGTTCGGTCCGACGACGACCGTGACCCCAGGCTCCAGTTGAAGCGTGGTCGCGTCGGCGAAGGATTTGAATCCTTTGAGGGTCATCGACTTCAGAAACACGGCGTGGGCGAATCTAGCGTCAGTACTACCGCTGACAGCGCGGACAGAAGCAGGTGGACCGGCCGGCGGCAACGATTCGCTGGATGGTTGCCTTGCTGCAGGTCACGCAGCGTTGCCCGGCGCGGTCGTAAACGCGGTGGTCCAGCTGGAACGATCCGCCGTCGCCCATCACGTCGACGTACTGCGTGTCGCGCAACGTGCTCCCGCCGGCCTTGATCGCCGTGGTCAGGATGTGATGGATCGCCTCGTGCAGTTTGGTCAGCTGGCGCGGCGTGATCGACGCCGCGGTGCGCAGCGGATGAATGCCACTGCGGTGCAGAATCTCGTCGCAATAGATATTGCCGATGCCGGCGATCACGTGCTGGTCCAACAGCAGCGCTTTGATCTGCCGCTGCCGACCACGCAACAGCCCGCCGAGTTCGGCGCGACTGAGTCCGTCGGTGATCGGGTCGATGCCCAAGCGGGCCACATCGGGAAGTTCGACGGCCGCGTTTGCCGGGTCGAAGACCACCATCTCGCCGAACGTGCGCGGATCGATGAACCACATCTCCGTCGGCGGGTCACCGTCCAGGTGCAACACGACGTGGGTGTGCGCTGGCCGTGGCGCGCCCGCCGGGCTGACCAGCACTCGCCCGCTCATCCGCAGATGGATCATCAGTGTCTCGCCACTGTCCAGATCGGCCAGCAAGTATTTGCCACGCCGACCAATCCCGGTGATCGTGGTGCCTTCCAGGCCGGCGATCAGCTCGCCGGCCGACGTCCGCCGCACGGTTCGATCGCGGCTGACTTCAACCCGGTCGATCCGCTTGCCAACGACAAACCCAAGCAGACCGCGGCGCACGGTTTCGACTTCGGGCAGTTCAGGCATCGCCGCCCGCCGATGTTGTCAACATCGCAACCGTCTCGGCAGCAGCGGCTTGCTCGGCGGCCTTCTTCGTCCGGCCGGTGCCGCTTCCGTACGGCTTGGCGTCGAGATACACGATGGCCACGAAGTGCTTGGAGTGGTCGGGTCCGCTTTCGCTGACCTGGTATGCCGGTGCGTCGCGGAACCGACGCACGACAAGTTCCTGCAGCACGGTCTTGTGGTCCAGGGTCCCCAGTCGAGCCATGATCGAGTCGAGCGGTCCGCCGAACTCGCGCTCGACCAGGGCCCGCGCCGGATCGATACCACCGTCGACGTAGACCGCGCCGATGATCGCTTCCATCGCGTCGGCCAGGATCGAGGTCTTGTGTCGTCCGCCGGCTGCGGTTTCGCCACGGCCGAGGAGCACGAACGGGCCAAGTCCGATCTGTCGAGCCACATCGGCCAGCGAATCGGCGTTGACGACGCCTTTGCGCAAGTCGCTGAGCTTGCCCTCGGGAAAGTCGTCGTAGCGCTGAAAGACCATCCCGGCGATCAACATCCCAAGCACTGCGTCGCCGAGGAACTCGAGGCGTTCGTTCGAGCGTTGTCCAGGGTGCTCGGCACACCACGAGCGATGGGCCAGGGCCCGGTTGAGGAGGCCCAGATCAGCGAAAGGGTGCCCCAGTCGCGCGGCCAATTCGTCCAGCTCGGCGCAGCGCTGCGCCGTGAGGTCAGGACTCTTCGACTCGGGCAAGGACGTAGTCGACGGCGTCGCGCACCGTCTTCAGATCGATCAAATCCTCGTCCTCGATACGGAACCCAACCGAACGCTCGGCCAGTTCTTCCTCCAACGCTTCGACCAACTCGATCAACGCCAGCGAATCGGCGTCCAGGTCGTCGGCGAAGGACTGACCCTCGCTGATGGTCGATGGGTCGATCTCCAAGATGTCGGCCAGGTTGCCGCGAACGATCTCGAAGATCGCCGGACGGTCGAGCGGGCCTTGGTCGGCAGAATGAGCAGGCATCGGTGCCAGCGTAGCGAGGTTGGTCAGACGCTGACAGCAGCGCGGATCTGGCCGACCATGTCGGCCGCGGCCATCTCGTGGCCGAGGTTGATCGCGTTGCGGATCGCGGTTGCGTTCGACGAACCGTGGCTGATGATGCACACGCCGTCGACGCCAAGGAGCATCGCCCCGCCATAGGTATCGGGGCTGAGCTGGGCATGCAGCGGCAACAGGGCGGGCAACAGCGCGTCGGCGTGTGGCTTGTAGTGCTCTTCGGCGGCGAATGCGCTGAGCAGGGCGTGGAGCACCGCCTTCATCCCACCTTCCAACGTCTTCAGCACGACGTTGCCGGTGAAACCGTCGGTGACCACCACGTCTGCGGTCTTGGTCATCATGTCGCGGCCCTCGACGTTGCCGATGAAATCGATCCCTGGCGCGTCGCTGAGCAGGCCAAACGCCTCTTTGCGGAGACTGTCGCCCTTGCCCGGCTCCTCGCCGATCGACAGCAGGCCAACTTTCGGAGCGTCCAGACCGAAACGCAGCCGGGCGTACACCGAACCCATTTGGGCGAACTGCACCAGCCAGTCGGGGTGAACCTCGGCGTTGGCGCCAGCGTCGAGCAGGATGTTCGGGACGTCGCTGCCCGGGATCGGGATCGGCACGGCGATCGCCGGGCGGTTGACGCCCTTGATTCGGCCCATCCGCAGCAGCGCCGAGGCCATCGTTGCCCCCGTATTGCCGGCGGAGACCATCGCGCAGGCCTTGCCGTCGCGCACGGCTTCGGCGCAGCGAACGAGCGTGGAGTCCTTCTTGCGGCGCACGCCATTGGCGGCGTCCTCGTCCATCGCGATCGTCTCGGACGCGTCGATTCGCGTTACACCACGTGCTGCGAGGTCACCCAGATCAAGCTCGGGTGGGCAGACGGCGACCACGTGGACGCCGTCACCGACCGCGTTGCGAATGCCCGCGAGGATGTCGCCGGGGGCCCGATCGCCGCCCATCGCATCGACAGCGACCGGTTGCATGAGGTCGCTGTGGCTCAGCTGACTTCGATGGCGACGCGGTCCTTATACCAACCGCAGTTGCCGCACACCGTGTGGGGCAGCTTGGCAGCCGCGCAACGCGGGCAGGTGCTGCGCGCCGGCGCGTCGAGCTTCCAGGATGATGCGCGACGCATGCGCGTCTTCGACTTCGACGTTTTCTTCTTGGGGACGGCCACTGTGCAACTCCCTGGACGAAATGGGCCAGGTGAGGCTAGCGGGTCAGGCCCACGCACGGCTACCTCGTCGACAAGGCAGCAGATCAGCACCCGTCTCGTGCGACGGATGGCTGGCTAGTGTTCGGCCATGAACCGCAGAAGCCTCACCGTGGCGACTGGCCTGTGCGTGATGATCAGCCTCGTCGGCTGCGACTCAGAATCCAGCTCGACGGCCCGATCCACCGCGGCGGCGTCGTCGACGTCGGCAGCGGCCCCCGAATCCTCGACGTCGACACCCACGACCGTCGACTCGACCACAAGCGCGCCGGCGACGGATGCATCCACGGTCGTCCCTCCCCTCGATTCGACGGATGTTTCGATGGATGACACCACGGGCGTTTCGGTGGCGGCGACTGACGCTGCATTCTGCGACCAGGCCGCAACGATGCGCGACCTCCCAGAACCCGATTTCGAAAACGGGGATCTGGCCGCGAAGCGACCGGAATTCGTCACGTACTTCTCGACAGCGGTCGGGTTGGTGACCAGGCTCGGCGAACTTGCTCCGCCAGAGATCGCCAAACAGGTCGGTGCGGTGGCGACGATGACGTCGGGCGTCGCCGAACTCGTCAAGACCGCCAAAGACACCAACGATCTGTTCGACAAGATGTTCACATTGATGGACAACAGTGAGATCGAAACAGCCAGCATGGAGCTCGACGAGTACCTCCAGATCCACTGTGGCTTCTCGCTCTCCGGCAACGGCTAACGCCACCGGCCGGCGTCGGCGCTACTCCGGGAGTTCGCCGCGCAGTTGGTCCAGGGCCGACCAGCGGTCGTCGAGTGGAGCGATCTGGCAGCTACAGCGTTCCGTGTTTCGGTCGATCCCACAGGTCGGGCACAGCCCGACGCAGTCGGCACCGCACAGTGGTGTCGCCGGTGCGTCGATCAGCGCAGCTTCGCGGACCAGCGGCCGCAGGTCGATCTGCTCGCCGTCGACGGGAAACGCGTCGGGATCGGTTGGGTTCTGCTGGTACAGCTCGTGGATTTCGCTGGTGACCGTGCCACGGGTGGGTGCCAGGCAGCGACGGCAGGTGCCGACCCATGGGACCTGAATCGCGCCATCGACAACGATCCCGTTGGGCATCGAATCGAGGTGCAGGTCGATCTCGACGGACTCGTCAGCTGGCAAGCGCGGGTCGTCGATATCCAGCTCGGCGATGGTCACCGACGTGTTCACGTCGCGCTCGGTGCCCGGGCGGCGCAGCAATTCGGACGCGCTGATCAGCAGCGGACGGGCCATTACCGCCTACCGGTCTTGGTCGAAGAAGCCCTTGGTCGGGTCTTCTTCCTCGCCGTCGACCGCGTCGTCGTGACGATCGCCGATCGCCAGACGTGACCGACCAGCGGCGACGGTCTTCGACAGCCGGTCGAGCAATACCTCGAAGCTGCCCAGACGCTGGTCTAAAAAGTCCTCGGTCTCGTGGCGCAGGCGGCGCGAATCGGCTTCGGCGGCCTCGTTGATTTGCCGGGCTCGCTGCTCGGCGGCGCGTACCACCTCGGTGCGCTGGACCATTCGTTCGGCCTGACCACGGGCAGCTTCAAGTAGCTCGTCAGCCTCGCGCCGGGTCTTGGCGACGAACTCCTGGCGCTCCTTGATCATCCACCGCGCCTGGCGCATCTCGTCGGGCAGGCGGTTCAGCGCTTCGTCGAGCAGTTCGACGATCTCGTCACGGTCGATGCGCGGCGACGACGACAGTGGCATCGTCGGCGCATTGGCGACGATGTCCAGGGCTCGGCGGACCAGCGCCTCGGCGTCGCCGACGTAGCTGTTCGTGCTGCGCACGTAGGCATCCGAATCCTCGTCGTACTCGTCGTCGTAGTCGTCGTCGTAACGATCGTCGTGGGTCATGTCCGTTCCGTTTTCAGTTCAGGTCTGCCAGGCGGGCCGCCACCGGGGCTGGGACCAGCTCAGCCACGTCACCACCGTACTTTGCCAGTTCGCGGATAAAGCGACTACTGATGAATACGAGCGACGGCTTGCACGGCAGGTAGACGGTGCGCACACCTGCAACGGCGTGGTTGGTATGGGCCATCTGCTGTTCGATTTCGAAGTCGCCGCCCGTGCGCAAGCCCTTCACAATGAAGCCAGCGTTGGTGTCGCGCGCCGCATCGACGGCGAGCCCGCTGAATGAGCGCACCGTCACCGTGGGGAGATGGGCGACACTCGCTTTGATCATCTCCATCCGCTCGTCCAAATTGAACATCCCGCTGGGCTTGGTTGGGTTGTGCATCGCTGCCACGGTGACGTTGCCAAACAGCTCGACACTCTGTTCGATCACGTCCAGATGACCCAGATGAAACGGGTCGAAACTGCCGGGATAGAGGACAACGGACATGGTGGCGGATCAGGCTAGCCGGTCCAACACGCTGACCCAGGTGCGTCCATAGCGTCGACTGCGGCGAAGCTCCCAGCCGACCGGGGCAGTGATCGCCGCCGACGACTCGGCAACGACGACCGGCGCCTGAATCAACGCCAGGAGTTGATCCCACGCGGCGAACGCGTACGGGGGGTCGACAAAGGCGAGATCCACGCCGCGCATCGATGGCACCCAGGCAACGACATCCGAGCGCACCACTCTGGCGCGGTCGGCAAGCTGCAGTTTGGCGATGTTGGCGTCCAAGGCGCGCAGCGCGTTGCGATCGCGCTCGACGAAGACGCACGAGGCAGCTCCGCGCGACAGCGCCTCGATCCCCAGCGCCCCGCTGCCAGCGAACAGGTCAGCCACCACGGCACCGTCGATCTCCCCGCTGGAACCCAACGAGTTGAAGACCGCCTGGCGGACCTTGTCGGTGGTCGGGCGGGTGCTTTCGCCCGCCGGCGATTCCAGCGTGCGCCCGCCGAACTCCCCCGCAATCACACGCATCCCGGCAGACTACGAGGGTGATCGCCCCCGACCAGACCTTTCCATGTGTCGAATGCGGCGGAACCTGCCACCTGTTGACCCATCCGAACGAGGCCGGCACCTGGGAAGCCGGCGAGATCGTCGCCTATCGATGCAGCGATTGCCTGGAGCGCTTCGACATCGAACTCACCGACGACGCCTCCCCCGACGACATCTAGCCCCCTGCTCCCGTCCCGCCCCCTCCCGCTCGTACCTGACGTGGCTAGTTCTTGGTCAGGAACTCTTCGTCAGCTTGGGTGAACAGCAGGGCGACCTCGCCGGCCAGAACCGGGTGATTGGCCAGGTCGGGGTCGTGGTCGACGATCTCGAAGGCGGCTTCGCGGGCTAATCCGACCAACTCACGGTCGCGGCGCAACGACGCCAGACGCAGGTCGCTGCGACCCTTTTGAGCGGTGTCCATGATCGTGCCTTCACCGCGCAGGTCGAGGTCGACCTCGGCCAGCTCGAAGCCGTCGGTCGACGCCACCAGCGCATCGACTCGCGGGCTGCTCACCTCGAGGTCCCCCGTGACCAGCCAGCAGGTCGACGCCGCTGCGCCTCGGCCGACGCGGCCACGCAGCTGGTGGAGTTGGGCGATCCCGAATCGGTCGGCGTCAAGGATCACCATCACCGTCGCGTTGGGCACGTCGACACCGACCTCGATCACCGTCGTGGCAACCAGCACGTCCAGCTTCCCGGCCCGGAAGTCGTCCATCACGGCCTGCTTGTCGACCGACGTCATCCGCCCGTGCAACAGAGCCAAGCGCAGGCCCTTCAGTTCATCGGCGCGCAGCCGCTCGAAGGTCTCGGTGGCGCTCGATACCTCCAACTTTTCGCTCTCGTCGATCAACGGGCAGACCACGTAGGCCTGCTGACCGGCGGCCACGGCGTCGCGCGCGTCGGCCCACGCCTCGGCCTCGAGCAGCGGGCCGTTGGCCCACTTGGTGACGATCGGGGTCCGCCCCGGGGGCAATTCGTCCAGCACGCTGACGTCCAAGTCGCCGTACACGGTCATCGCCGCCGTGCGCGGGATCGGCGTGGCGGTCATCACCAGCACGTCGGGCACGGTGGCCATCCCTTTCGAGCGCAGCGCGGCCCGTTGTTCGACACCGAAGCGGTGCTGTTCGTCGACCACCACCACGCCAAGGCTGCGAAACTCGACGCCCTCCTGAATCAGCGCATGGGTGCCGATGGCGATGTCGACCGAGCCATCCGCCAGGCCGGCCAGGACCGCCTTGCGCTCGTTGCCCGTTACCCGGTTGGTAAGCAGCTCGATGCGCAGCGGGCGATCACCGAACAGGTTGCCGGGGTCGGGAACGCTGATCCCGTCGAGCAGCCGGGTGATGCCCGCCGCGTGTTGTTCGGCGAGCACTTCGGTGGGGGCCATCAACGCCGCCTGATGACCGCCCTGGACGGACGTCAACATGGCGCTGACCGCGACCAGCGTCTTGCCCGCGCCGACGTCGCCCTGCAGCAGGCGATGCATCGGCTGCGGACTGGCCAGGTCGGCTTCGATCTCGCCGATTGTGCGCTGCTGGGCCCCGGTCAGTTCGTACGGCAACGCAGCACGCAGCCGCGGGACCAGATCGCCGTCGACCCGATGGCGAATCCCCAGCGAGTCGCGTTCCAACGCTCGCTTGCGCATCACCAACAGCGTCTGGACACGTAGCAGCTCATCAAAGGCAAGACGCCGGCGGGCCCTTTCCTTGTCAGCCATCGTCTCTGGCAAGTGGATCAGTCGAAAGGCTTCGTGCCGTCCAATCAAGCCATACCGGCGCCGAATGGTGGTATCGAGCGGGTCGGCCACACCGCGGTCGGCGCAGCGCTGCAGGGCATTTTCGATCCACCCGGCGATCTCCCACGTATTCAGGCCGGCCTTTTCGCTTTGCGGATAGATCGGCACGATCCGCCCCGTGCGGTCGCCAATCAGGTCGACGATCGGGTTGGTCATCTGCAAGCCACCGCGGTACAGCTCGGGCTTACCGAACAGCGAGATATTCAGCCCCTCGCGCAGCTGACGCTCGCGCCACGGCTGGTTAAAGAAGGTGATCTGCATCCGTCCGCTGCCGTCGCCGACCACGGCGTTCACGATCGCCCGCCGGTTGCGCCCGACTCGCTTGCTGACGCTGCGCACGCTGACCAGCACCAGGGCCTCGGTGCCGATCACCAGGTCGCTGACCCGCGCTTCGTTGCTGCGATCCACCCACCGTCGCGGGTAGGTCATCAACAGATCGAGAACGGTGTTGATCCCCACCGCGGCGAGCGCGTCGCGCTTGACATCGCCGACCCCGCGCAACACGCCAACGTCGATCGCAGCGAGGTCGGCAAGCGTCAGCGGCTGGGCACTCATTCCGCGCCGAAGAGATACGGATACAACGGTTGGCCGCCGCGATGAAACTCGACCTGCACGCCGCCGTGCTGATCCGCCAACCAATCGCCGATCGCCGTGGTGTGCAGGTCGGCGGCGTCGCGCCCGACGACCACGGTCAACAGCTCGCGCCCGTCGGCCAGGATGTGGTCGAGCAGCGCTCGCACCGCGGTCAGCAGATCAGCATCGACGGCCACGATCCCGTCGCCGCGCACGATGCCCAACCAATCACCCTCGTGAATCGGACCGGCCTCGGAATTCGTATCGCGCACCGCCTGGGTCAGTTCTCCTGCGTAAACGCTGGCGGCCGCGTCGCCCATATCGGCAGCGTTGGTCGCCAGATCGGCTTCGGGGTCGTACAGCACCAGCGCGGCGATCGCTTCCGGCATCGACCGCGTCGCCACCACGGCAACGTTCTTGCTGGTCAGCGCGTCGAGCTGTTCGGCCACCGGAATGATGTTCTTGTTGTTCGGCAGGACGATGACCTGGTCGGCGTTGGCCCGCTCGACCGCGTCGAGCAGTTCCTGGGTGGACGGGTTCAGCGTCTGACCGCCGGTCACCACAACCTGCACACCAAGCTGACGAAACAGCGAGGTCAGACCGTCGCCGCTGGAGACCGCAACCACGGCACACATCACGGCAGCAAGCGGCTCGTCGGACGGAACGGCACCGCTCAACACAGCCTCGCGCTGAGCGTGTTCTTCGGCCATCTCCTCGAACAGGTCGGTGACCCGAATCGCCTTCGGGCGTCCGTCGACATCCAACGCGGCCTCGATCGCCGCGCCGATGTCGTTGGTGTGCACGTGACAGTTCCACAGCCCGTCGCCTCCGACAACGACGATCGAATCACCGATCTCGCCCCAGGCCTGCTTGAACTCCTGAATCCGCGAATCATCCAGGTCCATCAGATACATGACCTCGTAACGCAGATCGGCAATGCCGCCCGCGCCGACCGGACTTGTGGGGACAATCGTTGCCGGCGACTCGTCCTCGTCGGGGGCTTCCGGGAGCGGGTCGCCTTCGACCACATGCAGCGCCGAATCGAGCAGCAGCATGAATCCAGCACCACCGGCGTCCACCACACCGGCCTCCTTCAGCACCGGGAGCTGTTCGGGGGTGTTCTGCAGGGCGGCGTGTCCGGCAGCGCGGGCGGCGCGCAACACGTCACCCAACGAGCCACCTGACTTGGCCGCATTGTCGGCGGCGTCGGCTGCTTCTCGAACGACGGTCAAGATCGTGCCCTCGATCGGGCGCAGCACCGCCTGGTACGCAGCGGTCGAGGATGCCTTCAACGCCTCGGCGACCTTCGTCGCGCTGCCGTCGGCCGCCTGCTTGAGGTGCCCGGCCAGGCCGCGCAGGATCTGGCTGAGGATCACCCCGCTGTTGCCGCGGGCGCCCATCAGTGAGCCGTGGCTGATCGCGTCGCTCGTCGAGTCCAGGTCGGCTGGTGCTTTGTCCAGTTCGGCCACCACCGCGTCCAGCGTGCGGCTCATATTCGTGCCGGTGTCGCCGTCGGGCACCGGATAGACGTTCAGTCGGTTGATTCCCGGGGCATGGCGGCGCATCAGGTCGCGGAAGGTGACGACCGTCGAACGCAGGTTGTCGGCGCTGAACCGGTCGGCGCTGGCCGCTGGCGGGATCGGAGGAGTCGTCGTGGCCATCGCCCGACAGACTACGGGGGCCAGGGCCGCGGGGGTGCGACCACGGAGGTGCACCCGGGACGATGCACTGGTAGCATTTCCCGGCTCGTAGGACTCGTCAAGGAAGAACGTCATGGCAGCAGTGTGTGAAGTGTGTGGCAAGCGTCCCAGCTGGGGCATGAACGTGTCCCACTCCCACCGGCGCACCAAGCGTCGCTGGAACCCGAACATCCAGCGCGTTCGCGCCCTGGTCAGCGGCTCGCCCAAGCGCGTCTCGGTGTGCACCGGGTGCATCAAGAGCGGCAAGATCGTCAAGGCCGGCTGAGCCCAATGCAAGGCGTTATCAAGAGCTACGACCCGACCACCGGGTACGGCTCGCTGGTGCGCGACACCGACTTGAACGAGATCGAGCTGGCTGACAACGCCCTCGACGGTTCGATCCTGCGGATGCTCCGCCAGGGTCAGCGAGTCATCTTCGAACTCGATGCCGACGGGCGCGCCACCACGCTGAGCCTCGGCAGCGAGGTCGACATGGCCACCCCCGACTGAGCCGTTGCCGCGGCGTTGCCGCAGTCGGTTCATCAGCGCGAGTTTTCCGTTTGGCGATACCCGGTGGCAGACTTACAGGGAGCAATTTCGTCCCCCCAGACCCCTGTAAGGAGCTCGACATCATGAGCGGTACCACCAGCAACGCCCGTTTGAAGGCCTGGGTTGACGAGTGGGCAGCAATCATGCAGCCGACCGACGTCTACTGGTGCGACGGGTCCGCCGAGGAGTACGACCGACTGGCGCAGACGCTGGTCGACAGTGGCACCTTCACCCGGCTCGACGAGGCCAAGCGTCCGAACAGCTACTGGGCGCACAGTGACCCGGGCGACGTGGCCCGTGTCGAGGACCGCACGTTCATCTGCTCGGCCAACGAAGAAGACGCCGGTCCGACGAACAACTGGCGCGACCCGGCCGAGATGCGCGCCGAGATGAAGCGGCTGTACACCGGGTGCATGAAGGGTCGCACGATGTACGTCGTGCCGTTCAGCATGGGGCCGCTCGGTTCGCCGATCGCCCACATCGGTGTGCAGCTGACCGACAGCGCCTACGTGGCCACCAACATGCGGATCATGACCCGCATGGGCCAGGGCGCGCTCGACGTCCTCGGCGACAATCAGTGGGTGCCGTGCCTGCATTCGGTGGGCGCCCCGCTGGAGCCCGGTCAGGCCGACGAGCCGTGGCCGTGCAACCCGGACAACAAGTACATCGTCCACTTCCCCGACACCCGCGAGATCATGTCCTATGGCTCTGGCTACGGCGGCAACGCCTTGCTCGGCAAGAAGTGCTTCGCCCTGCGGATCGCTTCGGTGATGGCCCGTGACGACGGCTGGATGGCCGAGCACATGCTGATCCTGAAGCTGACCAACCCGCAGGGCGATCACAAGTACATCGCCGCGGCCTTCCCGTCGGCGTGCGGCAAGACCAACCTGGCGATGCTGGTGCCGACGATCCCGGGCTGGTCGGCGGAGACGATCGGTGACGACATCTGCTGGATGAAATTCGGTGACGATGGCCAGTTGTACGCGATCAACCCCGAAGCCGGGTTCTTCGGCGTCGCCCCCGGCACCGGCTGGGATACCAACGCCAACGCGATGCACAGCCTGTGGGGCAACTCGATCTTCACGAACACCGCGCTGACCTCCGACGGCGATGTGTGGTGGGAAGGGATGAGCGACGACAAGCCAGCCCGGGCCACCGACTGGAAGGGCAACCCGTGGACGCCGGAAAGCGACGTTGTCGCCGCCCACCCGAACGCTCGCTTCACCGCTCCGGCGTCGCAGTGCCCGTCGATCGCTGCGGAGTGGGAAGACCCCACCGGGGTGCCGATCAGCGCGATCCTGTTCGGTGGTCGCCGACGCACCACGGTGCCGCTTGTCACCCAGGCCTTCGATTGGGACCACGGGGTGTTCCTCGGCTCGATCATGGCCTCCGAGACCACCGCCGCGCAGCAGGGCGCGGTGGGCAACCTGCGCTTCGATCCGATGGCGATGCTGCCGTTCTGCGGCTACAACATGGCCGACTACTTCGCCCACTGGTTGAAGATCGGTGATTCCGCGCAGGCCGACAAGCTGCCGAAGATCTTCTTCGTCAACTGGTTCCGCCGCGACGAAGACGGTCGGTTCTTGTGGCCAGGCTTCGGCGAAAACAGCCGGGTGCTGAAGTGGATCTTCCAGCGTGTTGCTGGCGACGTCGGCGCCACCGAGACGGCGATCGGCTTCCTGCCGAATCCCGAGGACCTGGACACCGACGGCCTCGACGTCGACGACGCCGACATGGCCGAGTTGCTGAAGGTCGACGCCGCCGGTTGGAAGAGCGCCCTGCCGCAAATCCGCGAGCACTACGCGATGTTCGGCGACAAGCTCCCCGTCGAACTGACCAAGGCTCTCGACACCCTCGAATCCGCCCTGTCCTAACGGTGACGCGACGAACCCGGCTCCCGATGTAACCGGTACATCGGGAGCCGGGTTCGTCGCGTACCTGGTCAGTCGTTGCGGGTGCGCTTCGGGGTCAGTGTGGCCAGCACCAGGCCGCAGACGACCATCAAACCCGCCGACACCCACATCGCTGTGGTCCAGCCGTCGACGAATGCACCGCGGGCGACCGTCATCAACGCCTCACCCTGCGGACCAGCGTGGCGGGCGACGATCGAGGCCCCGCCGATGCCCTGATTGACGGCCTCGGCAGCCTGAGGCGGCATCTGGCCAAGGATTCCAGCGACGCCCGAGCGGTAGCCGCTGGAGACCAGCGAGCCGAGTAGGGCAATGCCCAGCGCACCACCAAATTCGCGCACGGTGTCGTTCAGCGCCGAGGCGACACCCTGTTCCTCGAGCGGCAGCCCGCTGGTGATCGCCGTGGTCGACGGCGTCATCAGCAATCCGACGCCGACCGACACCACCAGCAGACCGGGCAGGATCGACAAATATCCACCGGTGGCGCTGGCCATGATCGCGATCAGCGCCAGGCCGAGGGCTGTGAACACGCTGCCGATCACGAACATCGCCCGGAAGCCGACCTTGCGGGCGATCAGCGGGGCGATGCTGGAGAGCGGCATCATCAGCATCGCCATCGGCAACAGCCCGGCAGCCGCACCCAACGCGCTGAACCCGGCGACCGACTGCAGGAACTGGACCAGCGTCAAGAAGATCCCCATCATCACGGCGAACAACACGACAAGGGTGATCGAGCCGGCGCTGACCAACCGGTTGCGGAAGACGCGCACGGCCAACAGCGGGTGCCGATGGCGCAGTTCGTAGACGATGAAGGCAGCCAGGCAGACACCGCCGATGACCAGCCCGAACGCGGTCAATGGCGCGAACCAGCCGCGTTCGGGGCCCTCCTGGATGCCCATCACGAGCCCACCGATGGCCAGCACCGACAGGACCGCTCCGACGGTGTCGAATCGGCCGGTGTGGTCCTCGCGGCTGTGCGGCACGACCATGACCGTCATCGCCAGAGCGACAACCGCCAGCACGGTCGGCAGGGCGAAGACCCACGGCCAGCTGGCATGGTCGATCACGAACGCCGAGGCGAACAGTCCCAGAATGCCGCCTGCGCCGGCGAACCCGGCCCACACGCCAACGGCGCGGTCACGCTCCTCGGCCGCAAAGGTCGAGGTGATCACCGACAGCGTGACTGGCATGATCATCGCCGCGGCGACGCCGCCGATCACCCTGGTGACCAGCAGCATGTTCATCGACGTGGCAAATGCGGCAGCGAGGTTTGCCGCGACGAACACCACAAGCCCGACGATCAGTACCTTCTTGCGACCCCATCGATCGCCGATCGCCCCAATCGGCAAGAGCAGCGCAGCGAGGGCAATGGTGTAGCCATTGATGACCCACAGCAACTGACTCTGCGATGCGCCGAGATCGTTGGCCAAGGCCTCGGTCGCGACGTTCAGGCCAGACACGGACGCCACGACGGCAACCAGCGCGGCGCACATCGCTGCCAGGATCCAGCGTCCAGCGCGCCTGCTGGCGGCCGCGTCCGCCGGCACATCGTCGGGCGCACTGACCCGCTCATCGACCTCGATCACGCTCATCATCTACATCCTCACCTTGGAAACGCTACGGTTCGGTATCGTAGTGTTCCGGGCGGGAGTGAACTAGAGTTGCCGACGAGACATTCGTCACCATCTCGCCCAATCTCGCCATGACGACTGACATCCCGACCGACGTTGCGCCGGCAAGTGTGCCGCTGCTCGATCCGCGCGTCCAACGCACCCGTCAACGAGTACTCGAGGCGGCCGACAGCCTGCTCCTGGAAGGTGGGCCGCGGGCGGTCACCGTCGACGCCGTCGTCGCCCGCTCCGGCGTGGCCAAGACCACCGTCTATCGTCACTGGCCGTCGCATCAGGACCTGCTGGTCGACTTGTATTCGAACATCGCCCCGGTCATCGAAGCCCCCGACCCGGCGCTCTCCCCCGTCGACTCGCTGTTCGCCGTCTGCCGGGCAATGGCCGTGGCGCTTGAAGACGAGCGCTGGCAGCGCCTGCTCCCGTCGCTCCTGCTGACCAAGCTCGAACTCGGAACGATCGCCGAGCTGAAAGAGCGCATCGAAGCACAACACGTTTCGGTGGTGGCCGAGGCCGTTCGACGCGTTGCCGACGCCGGACTGATCACCGTCGACTCGATCGAGGACCACGTCCAGCTACTGATCGGGCCGCTTTTGACGCGCAGCCTGATGCAGGACTCGTCCACGGCGACCGAATCGCCGTTGGCCGACTTCGCCGAACGCGTCGCCGCCCACTATCTGCGTGGCGCCGCCGGCGAGTAACCGCGGCGGCGCGCTAGCGACTCAGCCCGATGTACATGGCGCGCAGGGCGAGACCCATGATGAACAGACTGCCGAAGCCGTACAACAGGTACAGCCGGTGCTTCATCTGGTAGCGGTACGAATACACGATCGCCGCGGCGATGATCGCTACAAATCCATAAAACGCATGGAGCTTGGGCAGTTCAACCTTCAGTTTGTTGACCACGATCACGCCCAGAATCACCTGAACAACCACGCTGAGCTGGGCTGCGCCGATGAACCACCACATCGCCGTCTTGCGCAGCGCTGGCCACTGGTGGGCGGCCAGCGACCACAGACCAGCGAGGCCGTTACTGACGACCACCAACCATGCCCAGTCCTTATGGATCACGAGCAGGTCAGCGGCGTTCACATCGGCCGAATCTACCGCTCACTCAGAAACGGGCCGACACCCGTTGCCACCGCGGATCGAGATCACCACGCTGTCGACGTCGATCCCGTTGGTGCGCACCACCACGCCCGAGTCGACCTGGAAGTCGAACGCGCCCGAGGGTGTGGGCTCCGACACAGGGGCCTGGGGGTAGGTCGCGATCATCTCGGGGTAACCGGTACCGATCCCGATATTGGCGTCGGTCGCCATCCCGGCTGGGCGGATCGTGCCGGAAAGCGGTGGCCCGAGGGTGAAGCCAATGAAGTGTTCCCGGCCGCCGAAGTCCGCCGATTCATCGCCGAAATAGGCGACCAGATCGTTCCAGGTCACGGCGCGCACCGTGGTTCCCGGGCAGACCCCAAAGTTGGCAGGATCAACGGCCCCGCTGTCAGCGGTTGGCGGTCCGATGATTGCCGTCACGTAGTGCACCACGGCGTTCGAGTCGGCACCGAAGTTGGCCGTCCCGATCCCAGTGTTGCTGATCACCAACTCGACACCGGGCGGAATCGTCGTGGTCGTCGTCGCAGCCGTGGTACTCGTCGATGACGTCGACGGCGGCGCAGTCGTGGTGGTCGGCGGGCTCGTCGTCGGAGCAGCGGTGGTCGTCGCAGCCTTCGTTGTGCTCGTCACCGACGCAGCCGTCGTCGGAATTGACCCCGAGTCGATCGTGTCGTCGCTGGAGCACGCGCCGAGCGCACCCGCCGCCAGAAGCACTCCAAGCACCGTGGTGCGCGCACGCAGAATGGCCATCACCGTCGAGTCTGGCAGGCGGACGGACGGCGATGACGGCAGCGACGAATCGATCGTCGCCAGGTCAGCGTTGTCAGCGAATCAACGTGTCGGCTTCGTGACCAGCGGCAAGCAGATGGAGCCGACCGGATTCAACGCCGATCGTGGTCACCGAGCAGTTGTCCAGCGAGCGGATCACCAGGCGGTCATCACCGATCGCCACGCCGATCACCGCGTTGATCGCCACGAAATGACTGAACACAACCGTGTCGGCGGCGAGCTCGGCTACCCAGCGGACAACAGCATCACGATAGGAAACGTAGGAATCGCCGAGGTCAGCCCAGCAACCGGCCATCGCTCGGCGCAGCCATCCGACGCGATCGCCGATCGCCACGCCCGCGGGCGAGGGAATCTCGGCGACGGCGCGTTCGATCGCCACCGGCACCTCCCAGCGTCGCGCCAGCGGTGCTGCGCTTTGCCGACAGCGCAGCAGCGGGCTGGACACGAGCTGCACGGCTGGACCGTCACCCAACGTCGACGCAACCTGATCTGCTTGGCGTCGACCGAGCTCGTCGAGTCCCGGGTCGAGCGCCGTATCCCACCCGGCCTCGGCCCGTCCGTGGCGAACCATCTGCACCCGGATCATGGCAACGTCAGCGGTTGTGGTGGCCCGCTGCGCCCCGGCTCGAGGAACCATTCCTGGCCGAACGCATGAGCGAAGGCTTGCTCGTCCATTTGGGTGAAGAACGAGCTGTCCGAGACCTGACTGCGATGACTCGAGATCGAAGCTCGCTTGCGCGCCGTGTCGCCGGCAACGTCGTTGACCCAGGCGATCTCCGCTTCGGGCATCCCCATCGGGTTGCCGTCGTCCATCGGTGCGTGCGGGTCAAACACCTCGTCGCCGGGTTCGGCGGGCATCAGCTTGGCAAGCCGCGCCATCTGGTCGCGGTTGACGGTGGCTTCCAGGACCCGCTTGGTCCCTGCGAGTTGAGCGGCCCGATGTCCGACGCGGTAGGCAGCGATGTGGTCGGGATGGCCATAGTTGCCGTGCCAGTCGTAGGTGATCAGCACGTCGGCGGCCTCGTCGACCAGGATCGCCGCCAACCGAACTGCGGCTTCGTCCAACGGCGCGGCAGCGAAGGCATCGTCGGCAGTGTTCTGTTCCCAGCCGGTCATTCCACTGTCGACATAGCCAAGCCAGACGACACGCTGCGCGCCCAGCACCTGCGCTGACGCGTCAGCTTCGGCGCGGCGCCGGTCGGCCAGGGTCTCGCCCGTGGCCAGGTCGTCGGGCACCTCGCCGTGTTCCCCACCGGTGGCGAACACGATTACCACCCGGTGACCGTCGTCGACGGCTTTGGCGATCGTTCCGCCGGTCAGGATCGACTCATCGTCGGGATGAGCGTGCAGCAACACGATCGTCGCCATCAGGCGTCAACCGCTGCCCCGCTGGCCAGCAAGGCCTCGATTCGCTCGGCACTGATGCCCCAGTCGGTCAGCACCTCACGGGTGTGCTGGCCGGGATGCGCCGGCGGAATATCGACGGTTGCCGCGGTGCGCGAGAACCGCGGCGCTGGCGCTGGCTGAACCTGACCGGCGACGTCGATGAACGTGCCACGGGCGACGTTGTGCGGATGCTTGGCGGCGTCGGACATCTTCAGCACCGGTGCGAAACACACATCGGTGCCCTCCAGTTCGGCAACCCATTCGTCGCGAGTTTTGGTCGCGATGATCGCCGCCAGCCGTTCCTTCAGCCGTGGCCAACGGGTCTTGTCGTTTTGCGCCTGGAAATCCGGGTCGTCACTGAGACCGAGCCGCTGAAGCAGCTCGGCATAGAACTGCGGCTCGATCGAGCCGAGCGAGACGTACCGCTGATCCTTGGTCTCGTAGACATCGTAGAAGTGTGCGCCCGTATCGAGCAGGTTGGTGCCGGGAGCGTCCTCGTTGTGCGCACCGATCGCCGAGAAGGACCAGAACATGCTCATCAGCAGCGCCGCACCGTCGACCATCGCTGCGTCGATCACCTGGCCTTGCCCACTGCGCTGCGCCTCCAGCAGCCCGCAGACCATTCCGAAGGCCAACAGCATCCCGCCACCACCAAAGTCGCCGACCAGGTTGATCGGCGGCACGGGCCGCTCACCGGCACGGGCGAAGTGGGCCAGCGCTCCGGCCAGCGAGATGTAGTTGATGTCGTGCCCTGCAGCATGGGCCATCGGTCCGTCCTGACCCCAGCCGGTCATCCGCCCGATCACCAGTTTGGGATTGCGTTCCAGGCACACGTCGGGCCCCAAGCCGAGCCGCTCGATCACCCCCGGACGGAAACCTTCGATCATCCCGTCGGCCGCCGCCAACAGATCCATCAGCGTGGCGACGCCGTCGGGGTGCTTGAGGTCCAAGGCGACGTTGCGTCGGCCGCGTTGCATCACATCGAAATACGGTTGTTCGGGTGCTGGGCCACGGACCGCCTGGGCCCGCTCGACACGGATGATGTCGGCCCCCATGTCGGCCAGCATCATCGCCGCAAACGGGCCGGGGCCGATTCCGGCGAGTTCGACAATCCTGATTCCGCTCAGAGGTCCTGCCATACCCTCTGATCTACCACGTCCGACGTTTGGTGCCAGGCACCAAACGTCGCCCGGCTTGCTTGATCACGCGGCACACCCGACGTTTGGTGCCTAGCACCAAACGTCGGGGGTCGCGGTTAGTCGAGCAGGCGGCGCTTTTGGGCATCGAACTCCTCGGGAGTCAGCGTGCCGCGCTGCAACATGCCTTCCAGACGCTCGAGTTGCCCAGCCACGTCGGCATGCGCCGGAGCAGCGAGAGGGGTCCCGTATGAGGCTCGCCGCTTGGCGTGGCCTTCTTGTTGGTTGCTGATCAGGTTTTGCACCCGGTCAGGGTGACGAATGTCCGTGAACCGCTGCTGGCCGTCCTCGCCACCGGACTCGATCAGCAGATCCCCCGCTCCGAGGATCCGTTCGAACACGCTCTGGCTGAAGTTGACGTTGTTGACCCGCTCGAGCGGGATCTCGATACCGCTTTTGGCGATCACGCCCTGGCGAAAGATCACCCGGTGGCTGGTGATCACGAAGTTGGTGGTCAGCCACTTGAGGTAGCGAATGATTAGCCAGATCGCCGTGCCGACGATCAACACAAGCGAGAGGATCCCCAAAACGTTGCGGGCCTTGTCGCCCTGTTCGGTCTTGAGCAGCACCACGATACCCAGGATGATCGCTCCCAGCAGGCTGAACGCCGGCTCGGCGAAGTACCACCAATGCGGATGCATGTCGAGCGCGATGGTCTCATCGGCATTCAGGTTCTTCTTCGGGAACGGCATACTCGCGACTGTAGCGATCACTGTTACACCCATTGGTTAGCGTGCACCGCGATGGACCGGTCGCCGGCGCTCAGCGGATTGGATGCCGCCCAGCACGAAGCGGTGATCAGTCGCGCCCGCCCGCTGGCGATCATCGCCTCGGCAGGTTCAGGCAAAACCACGGTGTTGACCAGACGCATCGCCCACCGGATACTGACCGGCGACGCCGAAGCCTCGCACGTGCTGGCCTTGACCTTTACTCGGCAGGCCGCTGGTGAGCTGCGTCGTCGGCTGCGGCGCTTCGACCTCGGCCAACAGATCGAGGCGGGCACCTTTCACGCCATCGCCCTGCGCCTGATGCGCGATCGCGCCCTGGCCAGCAACAAGCCCGAACCGCGGTTGGCACCCGACCGGATTCGCCTGCTGCAGGAATGCATCGGGCAGCTCAAGCTGACGGTCCCCGCCTACGCCGCGGCTGCCGACCTGGATTGGGCGCGCGCCCGGCGCATCGCGCCCAGCGATTACTTCACTGCCAGCCGGGTCGCGCGCCGCCGTTCGGCGATCCCGGCAGGGCGGTTCGCCGAATTCGCGGCCGAATACCAGCAGGTCAAACGACGCCGCGGGGTTGTCGATTTCGACGACCTGCTCGAGGGTGCGCTGACGGCGATGAGCGACCCGGCGTTCGCCCAAATCGTCCACTGGCGATTCCGCCACTTCTTTGTTGACGAAGCGCAGGACTTGAACCCTCTGCAGCACGCCGTCCTCGAAGCCTGGCGCGGCGGTCGGCCCGACCTGTGCTTGGTGGGCGATCCGCGCCAGGCGATCTATGGCTGGAACGGCGCCGACCCGACCTTGTTGGCCCAGGTCGAGCGGTCCTATCCCGGGATCACGGTGGTGGCACTGACCTCGAATTACCGATCATCGCCCCAGGTGGTGCGCGCCGCCGCGGGGGTACTGGCCGAACGCGGTGTGCTCGACGATTCCGTCAGCGAGCAGCCCGACGGCCCGCCGATCACGATCAAGACCTGCGCCGACGAGGCCGACGAGGCGTCATTGATCGCCCGCTTCGTTGCCCAGCAGATCGGCTCCCAGCGGCCCGGCGACATCGCCGTGCTGGCGCGCACCAACGACCAACTCAATCCGATCGCCGAGCAGTTGAGCGCGATGGGAATCGCCGTGGAGCGGGGGGCGCGACGCAGTCCACTCGAGCGAGCCCTAGCCGAGGCTTACCGCTGTCAGAACCGCGAGGTGCTCGCCGTCTGGGCCGAGACGCACAGCGCTGATGCCAACGAGAGTCTGCGACGAGTCGCCGAGGCCGCCGACCGGTACCTGAGTTCGCACGAGCCCGGCGGATTCCGCATCTGGGTCGAGGTACATCAGCCGTTCGACGATGATCTCGACGCCCCCGCGCTTGACGCTGTCACGCTCGCGTCGTTCCACGCAGCCAAGGGACGCGAATGGCCAACGGTAGTGCTTGCCGGGCTCGACGCCGGGCTGGTGCCTCATGCATCGGCGGTCAGCGACGAACAACTCGCCGAGGAGGCCCGGCTGCTCTACGTGGCCGTCACCCGGGCACAGTCCAATCTGCTGGTCACACGCTGCGAGCAGCGCAACGGTTCCCTGGCCACCGAGAGCCCATGGCTTGCGCCGATCCGTCGTGCCGGCCACATCGATCGCGCCGTCCTCCCACCCGATTGGATCAAGCAGATCCACGCCGCCCCCAACCCGCTCGAACCGTGGCTGACCTGGCGGGCCGCCGTTGCTCGCGCCGCCGGTATCAACGTCGCCTCGGTTTGTAGCGACGCCACGCTGCGCGCCCTGCACGCTGACCCGCCGGGGACGATCGCCGAGTTTGCCGCCCGGATCGGCATCACCGCGCGGGCCGCGCGCGCCATGCGCCCACCGCCGATCCCGCTCAGCTAACCACCGGTATCCAACCAGGTTGGGCGCGCTGGCTATCGGCGAACCGCGACGAACATGCCTTCGGCGGTGGCGCAGCGCACCCCGCTGGCGGCCACGGTGAGCTCACTGCTGGCGTGCACCTTGCGTCCGTCGATCTGATCGATCCACGCCCGGTAGACGAGCGGCTCGTTCAACGGCGTCGGGCGACGGTAGGCGACGCTGAGCTTGCCAGTGAGCCCGGGGCGCTCGGAGTGCAGTTGGAGGTAGCCGAGCACCTCGTCGAAGCCACCGGCGATCACCCCACCGTGGACATGGCCAGGAGGGCCCTCGTAGATCGCACTGTAGATGACCTCGCCGACGACGCAATCGTCGACGATCCGCAGCTGGATCGGAGGGGCAACTGGATTGAGCGCGCCGCTGAACGGACCGTAGACGTGAAAGGTCGGCCGGGCCTGAATGAGGCGTTCGCCGCGTTGCAGGGACTGCTCCATGGCGGTGATCGCCTCGGCGCCAGAACGTTCGTTGTTCTGGGCGGTCGCCTCCGAGAGGACGCGCCGCGCTGCGTCGATCAGTTGCCCGACTTCAGCAAGCGTTGACGGCTCCGCCGACGAGTGGACCAGTTCGTCGATCGCGGCGCGCAGCTGTGCGGCGAGTTCAATTCGGGCGTCATCGACCGGTCTGCGCAGCCCCGGTATCTCGTTCAGCTTGTGTCGCCGCGTTGGTATCTCCTCGGACACGGCGTGCAGGCTACGGGCTCAGCGCAGATCGACCAGCACCGGGGCATGGTCCGAGGGAGACTGACCCTTACGAGCGTTGCGATCGATGATCGACCATTCGACGCGCTCGGCGACGGCGGCGGTGCCGAGGATCAGGTCGATGCGCATCCCGCGACCCTGATGGAAGTCGCCGGCGCGGTAGTCCCACCAGCTATAGATCCGATCTTCGGGATGCAGCTCGCGGAACAGATCGACCATCCCCCACGTGTTCAGCCGAGCCAGTGCGGCTCGCTCCGGCTCGCTGACGTGGGTCGCGCCAACGAGCTTGGCCGGGTCGTAGACGTCGGCGTCGGCGGGTGCGATGTTGAAGTCGCCGGTGACGATCACCTGATCGTCCGGTGTCGTCAGGTGATCCAGGTGATGATGCAACTGGTCCAACCAGCGCAGCTTGTATCGATAGTGGTCATCGTCGAGCGATCGACCGTTGGGCACGTAGCAGTTGACGAACAGTATCCCGCCGCAGCGCGCCGTGATGATCCGCGCGTCGGGGTCGCGGTCACCGCTGGCCTCGGCGAAATTGGCGGTGACCTGGTCGATGCCGACCTTCGACAGGATCGCCACCCCGTTCCACTGCCCTTGGCCGTGATGCACGCTCTCGTACCCCATTGCCTGGAAGGTCAAGGCCGGGAAGGCATCGTCGGCCAGCTTGGTCTCCTGCAGACACAGCACGTCCGGCTGGATATCGGCCAGCCATTCCTCGACTCGTGGCAGGCGGGCCTTCAACGAATTGACGTTCCAGGTCGCAACAATCACGCCGGTGCTCGCTTTGCGGCGCTGCGCCTGGTGACAGAGGGGTCGCTCTTCGCCGGCGCCCTGTTCGATTCTGCGGCTTTCGTCGTGGTCGATTTGCCCGGCTGTTGCCTCGAGGTCGTGGCTCGCGCTGCAGCGGCCTTCGCCGGTGTAGACGCCGCCCGCTTCGACGCGCTCGCCTTTGTTGCCGCCTTGGCGGGCGTGGCTGTCGTCTTGGCCGCGCCTGCCCCCGGATCGGCGCTCTTCTGCGCAGCCTGCTTGGCGAGGCGGACGCTCGCTACGGCCTTCTTCGCCCGAGCAGGCGTGCTCGCACCGACGCCCGCCATCGAGACCGCGTTGCTCACCGGCGCGGCCTTCTTCGCTGGCGCGGCCTTCTTCGCTGGCGCAGCCTTCTTGACTGGCGCGGCCTTCTTGACTGGCGCGGCCTTCTTGACTGGCGCGGCCTTCTTGACTGGCGCGCCCTTCTTCGCTGGCGCGGCCTTCTTGACTGGCGCGCCCTTCTTGACTGGCGCGGCCTTCTTCGCTGGCGCGGCCTTCTTGACTGGCGCGGCCTTCTTGACTGGCTTCGCTGCGGCCGACTGCTCCACGGGCGCGGGCGGGGCTGCGGCAATCTCTGCTGCGGCCTTCGTTGTCGACTTCGCCGCGGCCTTCTTCGCCGACTTGGCCGCGGTCTTCTTCGCCGGCTTCGCCGCGGACTCCGTCTCGCCAGCTGCGGTTTCGGTAGCTGGCTTGTCGACTCGCTTGCTGCCACGCTTTCGTGGTTCGGCCACGTCGGCGGCGGGCAGGACGGTGGTCGCCAGGGCGGGGACCGCCAGGTCAATGCTGCGCAACGCGGCCTTGAACGAATCGACGACCAGCTCGATCGTCTCGCCGATCTTCATCACTTCGCGAGCGCTGCGCGGCGCGGGATCGGCCATCATCCGCAGCGGTACGTAACCAACCGCGTCGCCGATGGTCACGTACGCGCCGTGCGATGAATAGTGATCGACGACGGCAGACACTTTGGTCCCGGGCGGGTTGCTGCCGACGAATTCCAGGAAGGTCGCCAGATCGTTGGCCTGATTGGCCTTCACGGTTGCCTGAGTGTGCGTTGGCACGTGCGGTGTCGCCGGCGCAGGCGCCTGCGTCTTCGTCTGGTCGTTGCGCCCGCCTTTGGCCCGAGCGATGGACCGATCCTTAGCCTGATCGGGTGCGTCCGACTTGGCGGCCCTTCCTGGCGGCGGCGTCTTCGGAACCGGCATCGGCTGGCTCGCAGCGGCGCTGGCCTTCGGCAGCGAGATCGCCGTCGCCGGCTTGCCCTTCTTGCGTCGCGCCTCGGACATCGCCTTGCGGCTGGTCGGTCCACGCACCGGCGAACGCTCAACAAAGACCCAACCGATATACGGCACCGGCTTGCCGCCGATCAACCGGCCCTCGTCGAACAGCCACGGATACTGCGGGTGAAACTCCTGGTAGCTGTCGTTGGTCAGGATCGTCGCCCCAACCTTGTTGGCGATGCTCAGGACGAACGCATCGCCGCGCCCGATCGCCCCGGCCGGCGGGGCAACCAACTCGTTATTCGCCACGGCCTCGTCAAACTCGGCGACCTCGGACGAATCGATCCGGTGCCCGAAGGTGGCATCGACCACGACGGTGATCGTCGCCTCGGGATGCTCGGTGATGAACGCCAGCACCGCCTCGTTGAGTTGCTTGAGGCTGGGCATGGATCTTCCCTCGGTAGCGAGGTTCGATCCGTCGACGACGACGTGCAGTGACATAGCGTCATCCAGTCAACCACGCCAGCGGGGTCGCCGTTGGGAAAGGATCACCTCGATGAGTCGACTGCGTGCTGTGTTGTGGGACTTTGGCGGCGTCATTTTGGCCAGCCCGTTCGAGGCGTTCAATCATTACGAGCGCGACCACGGCCTGCCGGTCGACTTCATCCGCACGGTCAACGCCACGAACCCACACGACAATGCCTGGGCTCATCTGGAACGCAGCCAGATCTCCGCAGCGCAGTTCGCTGACGAGTTCGCCGCCGAGTCCGAGGCGCTCGGCCATCGGGTCGACGGCAACGCCGTGCTCGGCCTGTTGGCCGGTGAGGTGCGACCCGAGATGGTCGCCGCGCTCGACGTGGTGAAGGCCGCCGGCTACAAGACGGCGTGCTTGACGAACAACATCGTCAGCTACGACGACGCGCCACCGCGTCCTGATGTTGCTGATGCATTGGCCCGATTCGACGCCTTGATCGAATCGGCCAAGGTCGGTGTCCGCAAGCCGGAACCGCGCTTCTACGAGATCGCCTGCGAGGTGCTTGACGTCCACCCCGACGAGTGCGTCTTCCTCGACGACCTGGGCATCAACCTGAAGACCGCCCGACAGATGGGGATGACGACGATCAAGGTCGTGTCCTCGGATCAAGCCCGCGCCGAGCTGGGCGCGCTGCTCGACATGGAGCTGTAACCAGATTTCCGGGTAGTGAGTTGCGATTTGCAACTCACTACCGTTAACGTGCGCGTCCATGGCGGCAAGCACGCTCGAACAACCCCAAGACTGCTCGATCGCGGCATCGTTGGACTTCGTCGGTGACCGCTGGAGTCTGTTGATCCTGCGCGATATCTTCCGCGGTGTGCGCCGTTTCGGCGACGTCTGCGAAGACCTGGGGATCGCCCGCAACATCCTGACCGACCGCCTCGACAAGTTGGTCGAGCGCGACATCTTGCGCAAGGTCCAGTACTCCGATCGCCCAGCGCGCTTCGAATACCACCTCACCGACAAGGGTCGCGATCTGTCGCCAGCGTTGATCGCCCTGATGCGTTGGGGAGACCGCTGGGCATTCGATGGCGAACCTCCGACTCGACTCGTTCACGACGCATGCGGCACCGAGCTGGAGCTCACCCTGCGCTGCCCGCACTGCGCGACCGCCGTTACCCCAACCCATGTCCGGAGCCGCCACGATGACTGACACGCTGACCGTCTCGCCGATCGACGCCGCCGCAGCGATCCGCGATCGACAGACGGGGACGCGGATCACCTATAGCCCAAAGGTGTTCATCCCGGTGACGATGTTGTGCCGCGATCGGTGCGGCTACTGCACCTTCGCCAAGGCGCCGGCGCATCTGGCCGAACCATTCCTGAGCGTTGACCAGGTGCTCAGCCTGGCGCGCAAGGGTGCGGCTGCAGGCTGCCACGAAGCGCTGTTCACCCTGGGCGAGGCGCCCGAAGACCGCTACCCGACCGCTCGCCAGTGGTTGGACGAGCACGGCTACGCGTCGACCGTCGACTACGTGGCCGCTTTGGCGCAGCTGGTGATCGATAAAACAGGTCTGCTGCCACACATCAACGCTGGGGCATTGAGCGAGGCCGACCTCGCCACGCTGCGGCGGGTCAGCGCCAGCCAAGGGATGATGATCGAGTCGCTGCGCGATGATCTGGACGCCCACCGTGGCGCTCCGGATAAGGATCCGGCCCGCCGCCTGGCGACGCTCGAGGCGGCCGGCCGTTTGGCGATCCCATTCACCACCGGGATCCTTGTTGGCATCGGCGAGAACCGCGGCGACCGGATCACCGCCTTAGAAGAAATCGCCGCCAGCCACCTGCGCCACGGACATGTGCAAGAGGTCATTGTGCAGAATTTTCTGCCGAAACCAGGGACCTCGATGCACCGCTCCCCCGCCTGCCCACACGATGAGTTCATCGATGCGATTGCACTGGCGCGCACCATCCTGCCGGCCGACGTGCATCTGCAAGCACCGCCGAATCTCAGCGACCCGGCGCAGCTGGCCGACCTGCTCGCTGCGGGGATCGACGATTGGGGCGGGGTGTCGCCGGTGACCGCCGACCACGTCAACCCGGAACGGCCTTGGCCATCGCTCGACGCGCTGCGCGCCGCCACCGAAGCCGCCGGTTTCGAGCTGGCCCCGCGGTTGACGATCTATCCGACGTTCGCCGCCAACCCACAGCGCTGGCTCGACCCGGCGATGGTCTTTCCCGTGCTGGATCGCAGCGACGCCGAGGCGCTCGGCCGCGACGATCCGGGCGGCGTATTCCCCGAAAAGATCGCCGCGGCGATCGATGCCGGCACGGGCGCCGAAGTGGTCCAGATCGGTTCGCGGAACACGGCCTGGTACAGCGGCGCCGACCGCTCCCCCACCCTGCTGGTTCCCGGACCATCGCGGCGCGTCGGCCGGATTGGCGAGGTGCTCGATGGGATCGACGCGGGTCACCAGCCGGGTGAGGACGAGATCGTCGCCTTGTTCGCGGCGCGCGGCCGCGAAGTCGCGGCGATCGCCGACGCCGCCGATCGGCTCCGTGCCGAGTTGGTTGGCGAGGAGATCACCTTCGTCCACAACCGGAACATCAACTACACCAATGTGTGCACCTTCAAGTGCAAGTTCTGTGGCTTCTCCAAGGGACCGCTGTCGCTGAACCTGCGCGGTACCCCGTACCTGCTGACGCTGGACGACATCGCCGCACGGGTCGTCGAGGCGGCCGAGCTGGGCGCTACCGAGGTCTGCCTCCAGGGCGGTATCCACCCCGATTTCGACGGCGACTACTACCTCGACGTCACCCGTGCCGTGCATGCCGCAGCACCAGACATCCACATCCACGGGTTCACCGCGTTGGAGGTCACCGAAGGCGCCCGTCGCTCGGCGATGCCGCTGGGCGACTACCTGGCCGAGCTGAAGGCCGCAGGTCTGCGCAGCCTGCCCGGCACAGCGGCGGAGATCCTGGACGACGACGTCCGCGCCGTGCTGTGCCCCGACAAGATCAACACCGAGGAATGGCTCGAGGCACATCGCCAGGCCCATCGCGTCGGCCTGGCGAGCAACGTGACGATCATGTTTGGGGCCGTCGAGTCGCCTCGCTCGTGGGCCCGGCACCTCTTGGTCACCAAGCAACTGCAGGCCGAAACCGGCGGGTTCACCGAGTTCGTCGGTCTGCCGTTTGTCCACATGGCGTCGCCGATCTACCTGCGCAAGATGGCCCGACGCGGCCCGACGTTCCGTGAGGTGATCCTGATGCACGCTGTCGCCCGGCTGGTCTATGGCCCGCTGATCAGCAACGTGCAAGCCAGCTGGGTGAAGCTCGGCGGTTCAGGTGCGCGGCAACTGCTGCAATCCGGAGCCAACGACTTGGGTGGCACGTTGATGGACGAGAACATCAGCCGCGCCGCCGGCGCCAGCCATGGTCAGATGATGGACCGGGCGGGCTTCGAAGCGATGATCGCCGATCTCGATCGCCCGTTGGTACAGCGCACCACCCTGTACGGCCGACTCGGTTAACAACGCACCATCGCTCAGGCCGGGAAACCGACAAAAGCCTCATCCAAGAGGCCGGCCAGCTCCTGGTCGTGGATCGCTTTCGACCCCGTCGCTGGACTGCCGCTGCCGACGCGGGCAACGGACCGCAGGTCGTAGTCGCTCTTGAATCGCCACGTGCGCGCCTCGACAAAGCGCCACGCACCCATGTTGTCCGGCTCTTCTTGTACCCAGACCAGTTCCTTGGCGTTTGGATAGCCAGCGAACACCTCGCGCAGTCGCTGCTTGGGGAACGGGTAGAGCTGTTCAACACGTACCACGGCAACGGGCGCGCTGCGCTTGTCTCGTTCGGCCATCAAATCCCAGGCCACCTTGCCACTGCAGAACACCAGGCGGGTCACTGCGTTGCGGTCGGTGACGTGGGGATCATCGAGCACCTCTTCGAACGAACCAGCGGTCAACGAATCGATCGTTGACCGGCTTTGTTTCATCCGCAAGGGGGCCTTCGGGGTCATCACGATCAGCGGCTTCAGCACTCCCGGACGACGCACCTGGCGACGCAACAGGTGGAAGTACTGGGCCGCAGTGGTGGCGTTGGCGACCTGGATGTTGTCTTCAGCGCACAGCGTGAGGAACCGCTCGACGCGTGCCGACGAGTGCTCGGGCCCTTGGCCTTCGTAGCCGTGGGGCAGCAGCATGACGAGACCGGTGATCTGGCCCCACTTGTCCTCGGCGGCAACCACGTATTGGTCGATGACGATCTGCGCGCCGTTCATGAAGTCGCCGAACTGCGCCTCCCACATCACCAGCGCGTCTGGTCGCGCCTGGGCATAGCCCCATTCGTAGCCGAGTGCGGCGTATTCGCTGAGCAGGCTGTCGTAGACCCAATACTTCGCCTTGGCGCCGGGCAGGTTGGCGTTGGGAATCCACACGTGGCCGTTGTCGTAATCGACGAGCGCGGCATGGCGTTGGCTGAACGTGCCGCGGCGGCTGTCCTCGCCGGCCAGACGAACCGGGTTGCCCTCCAGCACCAGTGAACCGATCGCCAGCGCTTCGGCGGTAGACCATTCGACCTCGCCCTCGGCGTACAGCTGGGCGCGTTGCTCGAACTGGCGGGCCAGCTTGGGATGCGGGGTGAAGTTCGCCGGGTAGTTGGTCAGGTTGGTGAAGATCGAGTCCAACGTCGACCGCGGCACACCGGTGTCGACATGCGGTTGGACACCCAACGCAGCAGGCGGTTTGGGAACCTTGATCGCTGTCTCCGGGGCGTTCTCGCGGGTCTCGTCCAGCGCGCCTTGGAGCTTGGCGGAGAAGTCATTGAGCGCCTGCTCGGCCTCCTCCAACGTCAGCTCGCCACGCTTGACCAAGGCCTCGACATACAGCTTGCGCACACTGCGCCGCTGTTCGATGGCCCGGTACATCAGCGGCTGGGTGTAGCTCGGGTCGTCGCCTTCGTTGTGCCCATAGCGGCGGTAGCAGACCATGTCGATGACGACGTCTTTGTGGAACTTCTGGCGGTATTCGAAGGCCAGTTCGGCGACCCGCACGCAGGCCTCGGGGTCGTCGCCGTTGACGTGGAAGATCGGCGCCTGGACCATCTTGCCAACATCGCTGCAATAGGTTGAGCTGCGCGCATACTGCGGGCTGGTGGTGAAGCCGATCTGGTTGTTGATGATCAGATGGATCGTGCCGCCGATCCGATAGCCGGACGTGTCGCTCATCGCCAGACACTCGGCGACGACGCCCTGGCCGGCGAACGCTGCGTCGCCGTGGATCAGGACGGCCAGAGCCGGGTAGGAGCCGGGCGGATCGATCTGGTCCTGGATGGCGCGGACCATGCCCATCACCACCGGGTTGACCGTTTCGAGGTGACTGGGGTTGGCGGCCAACTCGATTGGAATCTGCTCGCCGGACGGGCTGTGGTAGTTGCCGGTGTGGCCCAGGTGGTACTTGACGTCGCCCGATCCCTGCACCGAGGAGGGGTCGACGTGACCCTCGAACTCCTTGAAGATCTGGGCGGGGCTTTTGCCAACGATGTTGGCCAGCACGTTGAGCCGCCCACGATGGGCCATGCCGATGACCGCCTTGCGCTGGTGCTCGTCGGCGGCCATCGACAGGATTTGGTCCAGAATCGGGATCGCCGACTCGGCACCTTCCAGGCCAAACCGCTTCGTCCCGACGTATTTGGTGGCCAGGAACTTTTCGAACGCCTCGGCGGCGTTCAATCGTTCCAGGATCCGTTCCTTGCGCTGCTTCGATGGCTTCGAACGGACACCTTCCATCTTCGCCTGGATCCAGCGTTGCTCATCGGTCTCCTGGATGTGCATGTACTCCACGCCAATGGTGCGGCAGTACGCATCGCGCAGCACACCGAGCAGATCGCCAAGACGCATCCGATCGACCCCGGCGACTCCGCCGGTGAGGAACTCGCGGTCGAGGTCCCAGATCGTCAGCCCGTAGGTGAACGGATCAAGCTCGACCGGCATCTGCGGTTCCTTCCAGCGCAGCGGGTCCAAGTCGGCGATCAGGTGGCCGCGCACACGGTGAACACGGATCAGCGTGGCAACTTGCATCTGCTTGTGCAGCATGTCGTCTTCGCTGTCGAGGTCGTTGTGATCCTTGTTCCACGCCACGGCGCGATACGGCACCCCGAGACTGTTGAACACATCGACGTAGAAGTTGTGTTCGCCCATCAGCAGCTCGTGGACGTGCTTGAGGAACAGCCCGCTCTCGGCGCCTTGGATGATCCGGTGGTCGTAGGTACTGGTGATTGTGACGACCTTGCTGATTCCCAGTTGGCCGAGAGCACGTTCGTCGGCGCCCTGGAATTCGGCCGGGTAACCGATGCTGCCGACCCCGACGATGACGCCCTGACCGGGCATCAGACGCGGGACGCTTTGCACCGTCCCGATCGTGCCGGGATTGGTCAGCGAGACGCTGGCCCCTTGAAAGTCGGTGATGGTCAGCTTGTTGTTCTTGACCTTGCGGATCAGCTCCTCGTAGGCGACCAGGAACTGAGCGAAATCCATCGACCCGCAGTCGCGTACCACCGGCACCACCAGGGTGCGATTGCCGTCGCCCTTGTCGACATCGACCGCCAGGCCGAGGTTGATCTGTTCATTGCGGACGATGCGCGGCCTGCCGTCGGCGCCTTCGACGAAGGAGTTGTTCATGTTTGGCACTGCGTCGGCGATCGCCCGGACGATGGCGTAGCCGATGATGTGCGTGAAACTGACCTTGCCGGCGCCGTTGCGGCCCCGATAACCGTTGATCACCTTGCGGTTGATCTCGAGCAGCTTCGCCGGCACGTTGCGGAAACTGGTCGCCGTGGGCACGGACAGGCTTCGTTCCATATTGGCGGCGATCGCCGCCCCGGCACCGCGGATCGGCTCGCCGGGCTCGTCGGCGCTTGCCGGCGCAGGCGCCGCGGCTGGCTCAATGGCTGTCGTCGACGTCGCTGGGGCTGCTGGCGCGGCGGGGGTCGGCACCGCGGCGATCGCCGTTGCGCCAGGCGGTGTGACGGTTGCCGGCGCCGCGACTTTTCCGTTGGTGTGGGCTGCCTGGGCCTTGGGATAGTCCGAAAAGAACTCGCGCCATGCTTCGCTGACGGATTGCGGGTTGTTGCGATACTGCTCGAACATTTCGTCCACCAACCAGCTGTTGGTGCCAAAGGCCTCGCTGGACCGATCCTGACTGCTCACGCCGATGATCGTACCCGTCGGGGCGCGAGCGGGGCGGACGTCCAGGTCAGCCCCACCGCGCTCCCGTCGTCCTACACTGCGCCGATGACCGAGCGTCGCGATCCTTTCCTATCCTCGGTGGCCGCGCTGGCCTCGGTCGGCGCCGGCGCGATCCATTGCGCGGTGGCTGGCGTTCATGCCGAGCACGTCACCCTGGCCAGATTGTTTGTCCTGACCGGCGTCGTCCAGATCGGCATGGGGGTTTGGAACCTGGTCCGTGCGGCGCGTCCCGCAACCTGGGCACTGATCATCGTCAACCTGATCGCCGTTGGTGCATGGGCCACCAGTCGCCTCACCAGCGTGTCGTGGATCGATGGGCTGGGCCAGCGTGAGCCGATCGGCCTGGTCGACACGTTGTGCGCCGCGCTCGGCTCGGCTGCGGCGCTGATTGGGTTCTTCGCGCTGCGCCGCTCGGTGACCGCAGCTGGACCCACTCGATCGCTGCTGATCCCGGCGCTGGCCGTCGCCGTCATCGCCGCTCCTGCGGTGTGGTCCAGTACCACCCACGAACACTCGGAGGCCGTCGGGCATCAACATGCTGCCGGCGACGCTCACAGCGATGCGCCGAGCAGTGAGGCAAGCGACGCGGGTGCCACGACGAGTTCAACAGCGCACTCGCACTCGTCCACCACACCCACTGGCAGCACGAACGGCTCTGGGGACACATCGCCAGAGGCGACAACCCACGCGCACGCGGCGGCCGCGGTCGCTCCCGTGCCTTACGACCCGACCAAGCCGATCGACCTTGGCGGTGTTCCTGGCGTCACCGCCGAGCAACAGGCTGCGGCCGAAAATATCGTCGCCGAGACCCTGATTCGTCTGCCGCAGTGGTCCGATTACCGCACTGCGGAGGCCGCCGGGTTCAGGAGCATCGGCGATGCGCTGACCGGGGTCGAGCATTTCGTGCAGTGGTCATGGATCAACGACGACATCACCCTCAACCCGAACTTCCCAGAGAGCCTGGTCTACGAACCGCAACCCGACGGATCGAAGAAGCTGGTCAGCGCGATGTACATGCTGCCGTCAACCGTCGCCCTGGCCGATGTGCCCGATATCGGCGGGGCGCTGATGCAGTGGCACATTCACGACAACCTGTGCTTCACCAAGGACCCTGACCAGCCGACGGTCCGCGGCATCACCAACGCCAAAGGCGAGTGCCCATCGCACCTGCAAAAGTTTCCGTCGGCGCCGATGATCCACGTGTGGATCACACCGCATAAGTGCGGCCCGTTCGCCGCCCTGGAAGGGATCGGCGCCGGTCAGGTGCTCGAAGGCCAGGACCACGCCTGCGACGCTGCGCACGGCGGTCACTAAGTCAGAATCTGACGGTCCCGGTCAGCCGAACCCCGATCGCTGTCAGGGCGGCGCTAGCTGCGGGTTGCCGAGGGGTCAGTCACCCGGCCGGCAAAGATCACCGCGCCGGTGGTGGTGTCGCGGATCCAGAACTGGAAGGGGCGGTTGAACGTCAGCTCGATCGGATCTTCGGGGGCGGGAGCAGAGGTCGTTTCCATGACAACCGCTGTTGCTGCGGCTGCCTCGGTGCCGCGTTCGTCGACGGTGATATTCGCCTGATGGATCACCTTCGAGATGACCAGCGGCTCCTGCTTGGTGATCTTCGAGAAGTCGGCGCCGTCGGTGAACGCCGTCTTGATCCCCAATCCTTCCAACAGCTCGGAGAGTTGGGCGCGGGTCTCGAAGTCGAACTTCGGCAGCCCAAGGCGCACCTTGCGGCTCTCGATGGTCGTCATCGCATCACCGGTCGTGATCACGTCGCCAATCCCGATCAGGGCAGCCGATGGGCTGTCGGGGAGCACTGCGGTGAAGCTCAGCCCCCGAAACGAGTAGGGCAGCTCGATCAGCTGCCAACCGTCGCCTTTGGCGTAATCGCAGTACAGCTCGGCGTTCATCATCTCGACGGTTGCCGTCTTCCCGCTGACAGTGGTGAACGGCTCCTTGGACGTCGCCTCCTTCTTGAATGCCCGCTCCCACGTGGCAAGCAGATAGATCGCGTTGACCAGAACCAGGCGGGTGTCAGCGTCGACGTCATCGGCACCAAGCAACTCCGGAATCCGTTTACTCGTCGCGTCGTCCACCCAGCTGTTGATCGCGTTGCGTGCCAACGCTGCATTGCTGCGGTAGTCGACCAGGTTCATCTGTGCCCCGTACTGTTCCGCAAGCACGTCCAGAAATGGTGCCTCGAATGCCAGACCACGCTGACCCCACAGCGAGTTGGCGATGTTCAGGTGCACTTCCCGCTGCTCGTCGCCGCGGCCCTCGGTCTGGTCGATCGTGTCGAGATGGGCGCTGAGCGCATTCATCGCCTGATCGATCGTCGTTGGGTCGTCGACCTGCAGCGCGGCGTAGATCTCGTTGGCCGTGACACCCGAGGCGCCAACCGCGACCATCGACAGCGCCAAAGCGACGCTGGCCGGCGAGAACACCACGTTGCCGTTCGGGTCGTTGGCCACCAACCCCCGGATCATCTCGTCGGAGAAATCGTTGATCGCTTGCGCTGCGATATCGGCACGATCGACCGGCACGTTGACTCGCTGCAGGTTGCTCTTGGCCACGTCGCTACCGGTTGGCGTCGTGGTGGTGCCCGATCTCGTGTCGCTGCTGCTGCACGACGCCACGATGTGGGCGAACGCCGGCGCGGCCAGCATCGCCAGCACCGCCCTGCGGGTCAGCACGGTTCGATCGGTGGTGTTCACGGTCATGTCCCTTCAGACGGCGCGGATAGGTCGATGGTTCCGGATCGGCTGCGTACTAGGTTGGCGACATGCTCGCTGCTTGGAACTCCACCGGATACAAGTTCTTCCTGCTGCTCCATATTCTGACCGCAGTCGTCGCCTTCGGGCCGATGTTTGCCGTCGGCGCGCTGACCCGCGTCGGGCGCACGGCGGAGCTGGCCAGGCTGTATCTGGTTGTCTGCCTGCCCTCGTTGGTGCTGACGTGGGTATTCGGTATGGGCCTCGTGGGGATGTCCGACAAGCTGTTCACGATGTCCCAGACCTGGGTCGTTTTGGCGGTCATCGTCTGGTTGATCGCCGTCGTCGTTGGTGCGGTGCTGATCCGCCCGGCACTGACCGACTCCAGCGAAGAGGCCCGCAAGAAGCTTTCCGCGGGGATCGGCGTGACTCACCTGTGCCTGATCGTGCTGCTCTACCTGATGACGTTCAAGCCCGGCGGGCCAAACCTGTAGAGCACGGGAGCCAAATCCGCAGGGTCGCCTAGCCTGGGGCGCTGTATGGCAGCCGAATTCATCTACACGTGCTACAAGCTGGCCCGTCACTACCCGCCGGACCGCACGGTTCTCGAGAACATCTCGCTCTCGTTCTACCCAGGAGCCAAGATCGGGGTGCTTGGCGCCAACGGCGCCGGCAAGTCGAGCCTGCTGAAGATCATGGCCGGGTTGGACGACGGCTATCAGGGCACGGCTCGGCTGACGCCTGGATATACGGTGGGCTACCTGGCCCAGGAGCCACAGCTCGACCCGACCAAGGACGTCAAGGGCAATGTGATGGATGGCGTCGCCGAGGTTCAAAGCCTGATCGACCGCTACAACGAGGTCATGGGGATGTGGGCCGACCCCGACGCCGACTACGACAAGGTCGGCGCGCTGCAGGCCGAGCTGGAAGACAAGATCGCCGCCGCCGATGCGTGGAGCTTGGAGCGCAACGTCGAGATCGCGATGGACGCCCTGCGCTGCCCGCCCGACGACGCGGATGTGACCAAGCTCTCGGGTGGTGAGCGCCGCCGCGTGGCCTTGTGCCGGCTGCTGCTCAGCCATCCCGACCTGCTGTTGCTCGACGAGCCGACGAACCATTTAGACGCCGAGAGCGTCGATTGGCTGGAGCGCTTCTTGCAGGACTACAACGGCACCGTGGTGGCGATCACCCACGACCGCTACTTCTTGGACAACGTCGCCAAATGGATTCTCGAGCTGGACCGTGGTCGCGGCATCCCCTTCGAGGGCAACTACTCGTCGTGGCTTGAACAGAAACAGGAACGGCTGGCCCGCGAGGAAAAGAGCAACGTCGCCCGCCAGCGCACCCTGCAGCGCGAGCTGGAATGGGTACGGATGGCACCGAAGGCCCGCCAGGCCAAGGGCAAGGCCCGACTGGCCGCCTACGACAAACTGCAGGCCGAAGCCAAAGCCGCCGAACGGGGCAGCGACGCACTGGAGATCATGATCCCCGTCGGCCAGCGTCTGGGCGACACGGTGATCGAGGTCAACAACCTGCGTAAGGGATTTGGTGACCGGCTGCTGATCGAGGATCTGTCGTTCAGCCTGCCGAAGGCCGGCATCGTTGGCATTATTGGCCCGAACGGCGCCGGCAAGACGACGCTGTTCAAGATGCTGACCGGCCAGGAGCCGGTGGATTCGGGCACCGTGACCATCGGCGACACCGTCGATCTGGCTTACGTCGATCAGTCGCGCGATTCGCTGGACAACGACGCCACCGTCTTCGAAGAGATCACCGGCGGGATCGAACACCTGAAGGTCGGCAGCCGCGAGATTCACGGGCGGGCCTATTGCGCCAGCTTCAACTTCAAGGGCAGCGACCAGCAAAAGCGCGTTGGCGATCTGTCTGGCGGTGAACGCAACCGCGTCCATCTGGCCAAGCTGCTGAAGTCCGGCGGCAACGTGTTGCTGTTGGACGAACCGACCAACGACCTGGACGTCGACACCCTGCGCGCCCTAGAAACCGCCTTGGAATCGTTCCCCGGATGCGCCGTGGTGATCAGCCACGACCGCTGGTTCCTGGACCGCATCGCCACCCATGTGCTGGCGTTCGAGGGCGACAGTCAGGTGCGCTGGTTCGAAGGCAACTTCAGCGAATACGAAGCATGGAAGCACAAGGAACTGGGCGGCGCCGCCGACCAACCGCACCGCATCAAATACAAGCCGCTCGCTCGCTGACCAGCCAGGTGGCATCGTGCTGGATCCCGGTCACCAGACCGACATGAGCGCGTCGATGGGCGCCGACGGCGGGTCAGCCGAAACCGACGCGCAGTTGGCAACACGGCTCGCCGTGGAAACTGGCCGAATCCTGCTCAATGTGCGTCAGCGGCTGGTTGGGCCGCGGGCCTACTCATGGCAAGTGATGGACGCAGGCGACGCGATGGCCCAGCAGTTCATCGCCGAACAGCTCGATCTGCTCCGCCCCGACGACGCGGTGCTGTCCGAGGAAGGTGCCGAGGACAACCGTCGATTCCACAGCGACCGAGTGTGGATCATCGATCCACTCGATGGAACCAACGAGTTCGGCGAACATGGGCGCACCGACTGGGCCGTACACATTGCCCTGTGGGACGGCCAGCGGCTTGCGGCCGGGGCGGTCAGCTTGCCCGCCCAGAACGTGGTGTACAGCACCGATCCAGCACCAACTCTCCCAGCAAGCTCCAGAGCGACGCCCCGCCTGGTCACGTCGCGCTACCGCAACCCGGCCTCCGCGGCGATTGTCGCCCGCGCCCTCGATGCCGACGCGGTGCGCATCGGATCGGCTGGCGCCAAGGCGATGGCGGTCGTGCGCGGCGACGCCGACGTCTACGTTCACGACGGTGGGATGTATCAGTGGGATTCCGCCGCACCCGTGGCAGTCGCCGCCGCGGCCGGACTGCACGTCAGCCGGATCGATGGCTCGCCGATGATCTACAACAGCCGCGACCCGTGGATGCCCGATCTGTTGATCTGCCGCCTGGAATACGCCGAGCCGGCGCTGGCGGCGATCCGCCCGTACCTTCGCTAGCGCATCGTCGTGAATTGAAGGGCGGTCAGTGACGCGGCGTCATCGACGGGGCCGCGTCGCTGTCACGAATCGACAGCGCGGCGATGCCCCCACACACGGCGATGAAGACCGCGACCGCAAACGCCCAGCGGTAGCCAAGCAGGGCTTGGTGTAGTTCGGCGGCGTCGCGGGCTTTGGCCACTAACGGCGAGAAGCTGATCGCCACACTGGCCATGATCGCCACGCCCAGCGACGAGGCCATTTGGCGCTGTGTCGAAAACAGCGATGAGGCCCGGCCGTTGTCCTGCGGGCGGATCGTCGCATAGCTGGCGGCTTGCATCGGAACGAAGGCAAAGCCCATCATCAGGCCGCGCAGCAGCAGCATGCCGCGGATCAGCCACAGGTCGGTGTGTTCATCAAGCCCGACGAAGAGCACGATCACTGCGGCGCTGGCGAACATGCCAAAGGCGATCATTCGCCGCGGTCCGATGCGTGGGTAGAGACGGGCTGCAATCTGCGATGAGGCCATCACGCCGATCGCTTGCGGGAAGGTGGTCAGTCCCGAATGGAAGGCGTCTTGGCCGCGAACCAGCTGCAGGTATTGCGGCATCAGGAAGATCACCCCGATGAAGCTGGCCCCCGAGAACATCCCGACGATGTTGCATTGACGGAACAGACGGTTGCCCAGCAGGCGCAGGTCGATCATCGGATTGATGACGCGCAGTTCAACCAGCACCATCAGTCCCAGGCAGACCACGGCCCCGATCGCTGGGCCTAGGACCGACCATGAGGTCCAGCCGGCCCGTGGGCCCTCGCTGAGGCTGAAAACCAGGGCGGCCAGCCCAGCGCCGGCCAGGACGAATCCCAGCAGATCGAATCGTCCCGCGCTGGCCTCGCGGTGTTCTTCGAGATACTTGCGACCGAACAGGAAGGCCGGAATCCCGATTGGCAGGTTCATCAGGAAGATCCACCGCCAATCACCATGGGTGACCAGCAACCCGCCGATGATCGGACCGAGCGCCGGCGCGGTCAGCATCGGAATCATCACCACCGCGGCGGCCTTGGCTCGTTCGTTCGGCGGAAACGCCCGAAACAGCATCGCCATACCGACCGGTGTCAGCATCCCCCCGCCGACACCCTGCAGGATGCGGAAAGCGATCAGCTGCGGTACCGATTGGGCCAGCGCGCACAGTCCTGACCCGATCGTAAAGATCCCCAGGGCGAACAAGAAGGTCCGCTTGGTGCCGATCCGGTCGCCCAGCCAGCCAGCGGCGGGGATCCAGATCGCCAAGCTAATCGTGTAGCCGAGCACGATCCATTCGACGGCGTCACTGCGCAGGTCGCCGCCGATTTTGACCAAGGCGACGTTGACGATCGTCGAGTCCAGGATGTCGACGAACAACGCGCAGACGTAGACGACAGCGACGATCCACTTGTACCGAACCGACGCACCGAAGACGGAAACGACCCGATCGCCGGCGTTGACGTGGATGCGGTCGGTGATCTCGGACACTGACCGGCGACGGTAGCCCTGCTCGACCGGATCGCCGCCACCGAACGCGTCCGACCACCCGACCGGACCGTAGATTGGGCACATGGCTTCAACCCCACGAGGATCGCATCACGCCCAGCCCGAGATGCACCGGTCGCACCGAATCGGGTGGCTGCGCGCCGCCGTGCTCGGGGCCAACGACGGCCTGCTCTCCGTCGCTGCGTTGGTCGCCGGTGTCGCCGCGGCGGACAACACCCGCTCGGCTGTGGTCATCGCTGGGTTGGCGTCGCTCTCTGCTGGCGCCTTCTCGATGGCCGTCGGCGAATACTCCTCGGTGAGCTCACAGCGCGACACCGAGTTGGCCGACCTCGAACGCGAACGCCAGGAGCTGATCGAGCAGCCCGCTGCCGAGCGCCGCGAGCTGACGCGCATCTACGAGCAGCGCGGCCTCCCCCGCGAACTGGCCGAACAGGTCAGCGAGCATCTCAGCACCCATGATGCGTTCAACGCCCACGCCCGCGACGAACTGGGTATCGACGTCAACGCCCTCGCCGACCCGAAGCAGGCAGCGCTGGTGTCTGCACTCAGCTTTCTGGCGGGCGGCGTGTTGCCATTGGTCGTCGCCATCGTCACCCCGTCGAGCATTCGCATCGTCCTCACGGTGGTCTTCACGATTCTGATGCTCGGCTTTCTCGGCAGCACCGGGGCCCGGCTCGGCGGTGCTCCTCGTGGCCGGGCCGTTGCCCGTTTGGTGATCGGCGGTGGACTGGCCCTTGGCATCTCGATCGCCATTGGTGCGATCACCGGCGCAGCCGTTGGTTAACGGCTGCGCGCCGCATCCATCGCGCTAACTTCGCAACGTTTCCAGGATCAGCTCGGCCACGGCGGCTTGTTCAGCGGCCAGCGGGTGGAACGCGGCACCCGTGCTCATCGAGGTCTGTCCACCGTTGACCCATGGCTCGGCCGAACACACATCGTGGCCGGCGCTCGCCGTCCAGACATCGATGTAATCGGCCTTGCCAGCACGCGCCGCCGACTCGACCGCCACGGTCAGTTGGCGACTGACCTGCTTGGCATAGGCATAGTCGCCGGTAGCCAGCGGCAGCGCGGCGCACGTGGTCCCATCGCCCGGAACGAGGTCCGGGTAGCCGACCATGACGACGCGGGACCTCGGGGCGCGAGCGCGCACCTCCGCAATCAGAGCGATGATGCGCTGTTCGATCTTTGGAATCTTGCTGAGCAGCTTGTCCTCGCCGCCCGACCCCATCGCAGTGCGACACGGGGACCCGTCGGGGTCGGTTGCCGCCACCGAGACGCACGTCGATGTCAAGTTGGAGAACACGTCAAAGTCGTTGCCACCGATGCCCACGGTGACCAGGTCGGTATCCGCCGTCAACGCCGCGAACTGGGGTGGCACCTTCAAAATGCCCAACGCAGTCGACTGTTCGGTGGTCATGTTCTCGGTCGCCGCCCCGATACAGCTGACATCGGTGATAATTGCGTTCGGCAACGATCGGGCGAGCAGCGCCGGATAGTTGTTCGTCGAGCGGATACAACCTCGAGCTAATGCCAGATCCGGCACCAGCGGAGCCGCGGTGAACGAATCGCCGAGCGCCACGTAGCGCTTGACCTCATCCGGCTTGACCTGCCGCTGTTGATGACCACCACCATTGGCCGTCAAGGCGAGCACCACCCCAACGATCAGGGCGACGACGATGACGCCGACCAGGCCGACGACGACAAGGCGATTGGTGCGCCGCGCTGGCGTCGGCGGATCTTGGTGGGACGGAGGAAGCACGGGTTGATGTGAGGTTGGAGATGACGCTGATCCGTCGATCGGACCTCCACCCTACGGCCGGGCATGCTGGTCGGCGCGGCGGGCAGTCCGTTACCCTCGTGGCGTGCGTTTGCTGATCGCCCGCTGCGAAGTCGACTACGCCGGTCGGCTGACGTCGCATCTTCCCGAGGCGACGCGGCTGATCCTGGTGAAGGCCGACGGGTGTGTCGCGATCCACGCCGACGGTGGCGCGTATAAGCCGTTGAACTGGATGAATGCCCCAAATTCGTTGGCGATCGACGACGACCAGCTGCCGGCGACGTGGACCGTCACCAACCCGAAGGGTGAGGCGATCACGATCACGATTCACGAGGTGATCTCCGATCAGTCGTACGAGATGGGTATCGATCCGGGCCTGACCAAGGACGGAGTCGAGGCCCACCTGCAGGAGCTCCTGGCCGCCAATCCACACACGATCGAGGACGGGCTCACCTTGGTACGCCGGGAATATCCCACCGCGATCGGCCCCGTCGATCTGTTGTGTCGCGATGTCGCTGGCGGTGTGGTGGCGATCGAGATCAAGCGGCGTGGCGAGATCGACGGCGTCGAACAGCTGACGCGGTACTTGGACCGGCTGAGCCTCGATAGCTCGCTCGGCCAAGTCCGTGGGATGTTCGTCGCCCAGCGTGTCAAACCGCAGGCGCGGGTGCTCGCCGAATCCCGCGGCTATCGGGTGGTCGAGGTGGACTACGACGAATTGCGCGGCATGCGCCCCGACGAACTGCGCCTGTTCTAAAGCTGAGGCTGACCCACCGCCATGGAACACATCACCGGCGTCGCCCAGCACTACGACTGGGGTTCGACGCGGCACATCCCAGACGCCCTCGGACTTCCCGTCGATGAGCGGCCATGGGCCGAATGGTGGTTGGGCACCCACCCCGGCGGTCCCGCTCGACTGAGCACCGGCGAATTGCTCGTCGACCGATGTGGGCCTCTCCCCTACCTGGTCAAGCTGCTCGCCGCGGCCCGCCCGCTCTCGCTGCAAACCCATCCCAGCGCTGCCGAGGCGGCGGCTGGTTTCGATCGCGAGGACGTGGCCGGCGTGCCGATCGGCGACCCGCGACGTACGTACCGTGATCGGCTGGCCAAGCCCGAGATCCTGGTGGCGCTGACCGACTTCGACGCGCTCACCGGCTTTCGACCACTCGCTGCGACGCGCGCCCTGCTCGATCGGATCGGTGCCGACGAGCTGTCCAGGTCACTGGACGAATTGGGTCTCGCCGACACGGTGGCTCGCTTATATCGTCGTCAGATCCCCACCGTTCAGGTCCTGCGCGCCTGTCGTGACCACGCCAGTCCCGAGGCCGTGTTGGTCAGTCGCCTGGCGATGATGTACCCAAGCGATCCCAGCGTGGTGGTCACCCTGTTGCTCAATCATGTCACGCTCACACCTGGCCAAGCGGTGTATCTCACACCCGGCAACCTGCATGTCTACCTCCACGGTTTCGGCGTCGAGGTAATGGGAGCCAGCGACAATGTGCTGCGCGGCGGAATGACCACCAAACACGTCGACGTCGAGGCACTGCTGGCCACGCTCGACTACACGCCATTGGCCGATCCGGTCATCGATACCGCCGAGGTCGGACCTGGTGAGTTCGACTACCTCGCCCCGGGTGCGCCGTTCCAGGTACGCCGAGTCGATGTGGTCGCCGACTACGCCTCCACCGCCAAGGGCGACGAGATCTGGCTGGTGCTACGCGAAGGCGAACCCGCTGAGACCTGGTTCGTCGCCGACGGAACCGTCGGCCACACCCACGGCCCGGCCACTCTGTTCCGCACCGCCCCCGGCCCGAACCCCGCGTAACGCCGGGGGACGCGCGTCTCCTGTTCCGCGCTAGAGGCGCAGTACAGCGTCGAGGGCCAGGTCCAGGAGCCGATCGCGAGCGCCGGTTTGGCGTTCCCAATCGCGGTGGTCCCATTCGTCGGCGCTGACGTCGTCGCCGGCGTACAGCAGTTGGCCGTAGACGACGCCACGAAAGGCCGCCGCGGCGAACATCGACGCCGCTTCCATCTCGACCGACAGGCAACCTTGGTCGCGGCGGCGGGCCACCTTGGCGGGCGTTTCGCGAAAAAACGCGTCGGTTGTCCACGTCAGACCGCGATCATGGGGCACGCCAGCATCGGTCAATACCTGGTCGATCGCCGCGAGCGCCCGCGGATGCGGGGCCACCGCGGTATCGGCGGGAGCGTAGTGATAGCTGGTGCCCTCGTCGCGGATCGCTCCGGTGGGCACGATGACGTGGCCCGGATCGAACCCGGGACGGACGATGCCCGCACCACCGCAGCCGATCACTGCAGTCGAACCTAAGGCCACCAACACCTCGAGCGAACTCACCGCCGCCGGCGCGCCGACCCCAGGGCTGACCAACGCCACCGGCTGACCGCGGTGCTCGATGACATGGATCGGGTGATCGCCGTGCTCGAAGGGCACATGGTGAACCGGCGACCGCCCGGCGGTGCGCTGGGCCACAACGTTGCCGAACCAACAGGCCACCGCGTGTCGCGGGAAGTCCAGTTGAGCACGATGGATCGATGGGTTGATCACCGCCGTCGGCGATGGATCGAACTCGAACAGCGGGATGTCGTGATGGATCATCCGTGGATCGTCTTGCGGATCTCGACGATCTTCTCCGACGCATGGTTCGCGTCGGCGCCTTTGTCGTCGAGCAGTTTCGAGCGGTCGCGGGCGGCTTCGCGCTCGGCGATCGTCGTGTCGGCGCGGGCGAGGGCAGCGTCGGTGCCGTGCTCGTGAATGAACTCGGCCCATTCGACCAGCGCTTCGACCATCTCGGATTCGGCCACGACGGCGACGTTGCGTCCCTTGACGAACAGATGACCACGCTTGTTTCCTGCGGCAATGCCCAAATCGGCGTCGCGCGCCTCGCCCGGGCCGTTGACCACGCAACCCATCACGGCCACCTGGAGCGGAAGCTTGCGCTCGCCAAACGCCTCCATCGCCCGCTTGGCCACATCGATCACGTCGACCTCGGCGCGCCTGCAGCTGGGGCAGGCGATCAGGTCGACATTCTTTCGTTCGCGCAACCCAAGCGCCTCGAGCAACTGCCGGCCGGCGCGGGCTTCCTCGACGGGGTCGGCGGTGAGCGAGTAGCGGATGGTGTCGCCGATGCCTTCGAGCAGCAGGGCAGCGATCCCGGCGGTCGCCTTGACCAGTCCGGCCGGCGGCGGACCTGCCTCGGTGACGCCCAGGTGCAATGGCGCATCGGTCACCTCGGCCAGCTGCCGGTAGGCCTCGACCATCAACGGCACGCTGGACGCCTTGACGCTGATCTTGTAGTCGGTGAAGCCAACTTCGTCGAAGTAGGCGATCTCGCGCAACGCCGATTCGACCATCGCTTCCGGCGTCACCCTGCCGCCGTGGGCTTCGTACAGTTCGGGGTCGAGCGATCCCCCGTTGACTCCGATGCGGATCGACAGACCGCGGTCCTTGGCTTCCGCGGCGACTGCCTTGATGTGCTCGGGACGGCGGATGTTGCCGGGGTTGAGCCGCAGCCCATGAACGCCCGCTTCCATCGCGGCCAACGCCATCCGGTACTGATGGCGGATGTCGGCGATCACTGGGATCGGCGACCGCGGCACGATCTGTGCAAGCCCCTCGGCGGCCTCCGGCTCGTTGCAGGTGCAACGAATGATGTCGCAACCGGCCGCGGCCAAACCATAGATCTGTTGCAGGGTGCCTTCCACATCGGCCGTCTTGGTGATCGTCATCGATTGCACACTGATCGGCGCACCGCCGCCGACAGCGACCTTGCCGACATGCACCTGTCGGGTAGCCCGGCGCGGATAGCTGGACGGGATGTTCTCCATCAGCGCACCGGCTTGGCGAAGTCGAGGTACACGGCCGAAACGAACATGAACAACAAGAAGCCGATCACCAGCATTGCCAGCGGAATCATCTTGGACACGTCGGCATGGTAGGGCTTGCCCTTTCGCGTTCGCACCCGTTCGTAGATCGCGATCGCCGCATGGCCGCCGTCGAAGGGCAGCAGCGGAATCAGATTGAACAGCCCGACGAACACGTTGATCCCGGCAAGCGCGAGCAGCACACCGCCCAACCCCGCCTCGTTGCCCAAGGTCGACGAGAACCTGCTGGCCCCGATCACCGTCGAAGGCTGGCTCGACGGATCGTTGTTCTTCCCGGTGAGGTGATCGATGATGTTGATCGGGTTGAGCACCTTGACGACGCCACCGACCGTCTGCCACGCAGCCGTACCCAGACTGGTGACGCTGTGCTTGGCAGCATCGGCGATCGATTCCTGATTCCATGCCGTCAGACGTCCGGAGCTGACGCCAAGGAACGCCTTGCCGGTCAGCGTCGGATGATTGCCCAAGGTGACCTCGAAGCTTCGCTGGCGGCCATCACGCTCGACCACCAGATTGACTCGGTCGCCAGGCCGATGGGTTTGGATCAGCGCCGTGAAGTCCTCGGGGCGACTCGACGTCGTACCGTCCAGCGACACCAGCACATCGCCCGCCTGAACACCAGCCGTCGCGGCCGGCCCATCGATGGTCACCGCACCAAAGCCGATCGTGTCGGTCACCACCCGGCGACCGTTCACCGCGAACACTCCGAACAGCAGCACCACCGCAATGATCATGTGCATCAGCGAGCCGGCGGTGATCACCAGCAACCGCCGTGGGAACGACTTGTTGCGATAGGCGCGCGGTTCGTCGGCAGGATCCACGCGATCCATGTTGTTCATCCCGATAATCCGCACGAATGCACCCAACGGGTAGGCCCGGACGCCGTATTCGGTCTCGCCGCGCCGGAAGCTCCACAACTTGGGACCCATGAACAAGAAGAACTGGGTGGCTTTCATCCCGGTCCACTTCGCCGTGGCGAAGTGACCAATCTCGTGGAGGAAGATCGAGATCAGCAGCCCGATGACGAAGACGAACCCCCATTTGCTCCAGGCGAACAGCAACACCAAGAGCGCGGCGATCACGCCGAGGCCGATGACCGCCCGCCACCCCCCGGCGGTCTCGTCGGACTCCGGGGCGTTGTCGGTGCCTCCGGCCATCACCTCGTTGCGGAACTTCGTATAGGTATCGGTCACGAAACAGAACTCCTTACGGCGCGCCCCTCGACCAACTCGGCCGCCACCTGGCGGGAACGTCGGTCTGCGGCAATCACGTCATCGACCGTAGCGATCGGCAGGTCGACAAACTCGTCGAGCGCGCTGGCGCACACGGCAGCGATATCCGGCCAACGCAGGCGTCCACCGAGAAAGGCGTCGACGGCAACCTCGTTCGCCGCGCTCAGCCACGCCGGAGCGGCGCCACCGCGGCGACCGGCGTGGTAGGCCAAGTTCAAGCAGCGGAACGTTGCCCGGTCGGGCTCTTCGAAGTCCAATCGGCGCAGGTCCGCCCACTCGATCCGTCCAAACGGGGTGCCGATTCGGTCGGGATAGGCCAAGGCGTATCCGATCGGGAGACGCATATCCGGCTGGCTGAGCTGGGCAATCGTCGACCCATCGGTGAACTCGACCATCGAATGGACGATCGATTGCGGGTGTACAACAACGTCGATCTGGTCGTAGGCGACACCGAACAGCTCGTGGGCCTCGATGACTTCGAGTCCCTTGTTCATCAACGTGCTCGAGTCGATGGTGATCTTCGGGCCCATCGACCACGTTGGGTGAGCCAACGCTTGATCGACGGTGACGTCGGCCAGCTCGGCCGCGTGCCGGCCACGGAATGGCCCGCCGCTCGCCGTCAACAACAGCCGGGACACCTCGCGGTCGGCAGCCGCCGAGGAGCGCAGGCATTGGTGCAGGGCGCAGTGTTCACTGTCGATCGGGATCAGTTCGGCGCCGGGCGTGGCACGCAACGGCTGGACCACGGGACCGGCGGCGATCAAGCTTTCCTTGTTGGCCAGGGCCAATCGCTTGCCGCTCGCCAGCGTGCGCACGGTGACGCCCAAGCCGGCAAACCCGACCACCGCATTGACGACGATGTCAGCAGGATCGACCATGTCGGCCGGATCGGCGACGATCGTCACCCCGGGCAGTGCAGCGCGCACCTGCTGGTGCAGTGACACGTCGGCGACGGCGACGATTTCGGGACGAAACCGCTTGGCCTGATCGATCAACTCGTCAACGCTGCGGCCGATGCCAAGGCCGACAAGGCGAAAACGTTCGGCGTCGGCGGCGATGACATCGAGCGTCTGTGTTCCGATCGACCCGGTAGATCCGGCGATGGCGACACGTTTCATGACGCCACAGTCTCGCAGCTTGTCGCGCCGTTCGGGCGCGGCCGGCGGCGTGCTACTTGGTCAGCCAGGGCTGCAACGTGATCGACAGGAAGTACACCGCCGGGAGGGTGAACAAGAACCCGTCGAAACGATCGAGGACGCCACCGTGACCCTTGATCAGCGTCCCGAAGTCCTTGATCTCGAGATTGCGCTTGAACATGCTCTCGGTCAGGTCGCCGAGCGGGGCAGCGATGGCGATGACGACGCCGAGCAACAGCAGATCGCCGGTGCTATTCCAGGTCGACGACTTATCGCCGAGCATCCCGACTACCACCATTGCCACCAGGGTGAACACCGTGCCGCCGACGAATCCTTCGACCGTCTTGTTCGGGCTGATCCACGACCGCAGCGGGGTCTTGCCGAAGGTACTGCCAGCGAAGAACGCGCCGATGTCGTTGACCACCACACCGAGGACGAGCAAGAAAAGCGTGTCGGTGCCGACGTGACGGAATGGGCCGGACTCGAGCTTCGACGCGGTCAGGATCATCGCTGCGAACGAGCCCAGGAAACCGATCCACACAACGCCCAGTGTGCTGATCGCCACGTTCGGCATCGGGTTGGTTTCGATATCTCGACCGGCGACGAACGTCGCGCAGATCGCCGCGAAAGCAAGGAACAGCACGATCACCATGCCGGTGAGGCCCTGCCACCAGGCGGCCAGGGGCATCGCCACGCAGGCCAAGATGCCGGTGTAGGTGGCCGGGTGATAGCCCTTCTCGGCGACCTTGTCGAAGAACTCAACGGCAGCAAGTCCCAGAACGAGGACGACCAACACCAGGACGGCGACCGGCTTCCACATCACCGCACCGACGAAGACGGCGGCCATCGCCAAGCCAACCGCCACGGCGGTGGGCAGATCGCGGCCACTTGACGGCGGTGCCTTGCGTGACGGTGCCGGGCGACGCTGCGGGCGGCTGGGGTCCGATTGCTGGCGCCGCGGACCGGGTGCTTGACGCGCTTCGCCACCGGTGGGATCGGTGCCGATCGTGATCCGACCAGGTTCGCGGCGTACCGGCTCGGAGGGGTCACGCTTGGTGGCGTCGCTGTCGGTGAACGAGGGGTCGCTGCTGCGCCCGATCCCGCCCGAGCGATCGAGACCGGCAGACGAATCCGCCGGACGACGCAGACCGGAGCTGCCGGTGTGGTCAGCGGCCGGATCGACCGCCGCCTGCACGGCGGTGAGCTCGTTGGGGTCGTCGTTCCAGACCGGAGCGTCGTCGTTGAACGACGACCACACGTCGGTCTCCTCGACGGCATCATCGGTCTGGCGCGGCGTCAGCCGCGGCACTTCGCCCGTGGGCTCCTCGCTCCAATGAGGCAGCGGACCGGTGTCGTTGTTACCGAAACTCAATCCAGCGTCGTGGCGCGCCACTCCCCCGGTGGGATCATCGCCGAACAACGGGGGACCGAAATCCTCGTCGTTGTCATCGCGACGTCGGCGTCGCCAGGCATCGTCACTCATAACGTGGGTGTTCCTCCCGCTCAGACCTCGAGCAACTCCTGCTCCTTGCGACCAAGGGCGAGGTCGATGTGGTCAACATGCTCGTGGGTGATCTTGTCCAGTTCCTTCTCGGCGCGCTCTAAGTCGTCGGCAGAGATCTCTGCTGCCTTCTCGGCTGCCTCGAGTTGCTTGCGCGCGTCGCGGCGCAGGTTGCGAACGGCGATCCGGCCATCCTCCGCCATGTTCTTGACGATCTTGACGTATTCCTTGCGGCGCTCCTCGGTGAGCGGCGGGAAGTTCAGTCGGATGACGACCCCGTCGCTGTTCGGGTTGACGCCAAGATCACTGTCGCGGATCGCCTTCTCGATTGCCGCCAGTGAGCCACGGTCGTGGGGCTTGACGATCAATTGACGGGCCTCGGGTACTTGAAAGCCGGCGAGTTGCTGCAGGGGCACCGGACTGCCGTAGTACTCGACGGTGAGCCGTTCGACGAGAGCCGGGGAGGCACGTCCGGTGCGCACCGTGGTGAACTGCGACTGAACGTGACGAACGGCCTTCTCCATTTTTTCCATTGCCTCGAGCAGGGTCTCTTCGGTCACCGGGCCAGCGTACTCAGGTACGACACCAGGAACAGCGCATTGCGCTCGGCGAGGCCTCCTGCCAGGCCGGAGACGGTCGGTCGGAGCTGGTCTTAGGCCAGGCTGTCGACGTCGCCGTGGACGATCGAGCCAACCCGCTCGCCACGCAGAATCGCCTGCAGGGCGTGTGGGGCAGACATGTCGAAGACCACGATCGGGATCCGATTGTCGCGGCAGAAGGCGATCGCCGTGGCGTCCATCACCTTCAGATCCTTGTTCATCACGTCCATGTAGGAGATCTCGTCGATCTTGCGGGCCGTCGGGTCCTGGCGCGGGTCGGCGTCGTACACACCGTCGACGCCCGAATGGGTGCCCTTCAACAACGCATCGGCACCGATCTCGGCGGAGCGCAGTGCAGCGGCCGTGTCGGTCGTAAAGAACGGGTTGCCAGTGCCGGCAGCGAAGATCACGACACGGCCTTTTTCGAGGTGGCGCATCGCCCGGCGGAGGATGTATGGCTCGGCGATGCGCGGCATCTCGATCGCGCTTTGGACGCGAGTCACCTGCCCGGCGCGCTCCAGCGCGTCCTGCAGGGCGAGGGCGTTCATCACCGTGCCGAGCATCCCGATGTGGTCGCTCTGGGTGGCATCCATGCCGGCCATCGCTCCGGTCCGGCCACGCCAAAAGTTGCCGCCGCCAACGACGACGGCGACATCGACACCCATTTCACGGACGGCGACGATCTCCTGGGCGGTGGCCGCCAGCGTCGCGCCGTCCAAGCCAGCACCGCTGGCGCCGGCCAGAGCCTCCCCCGAGGGCTTGAAAACGATGCGCTTCCAGCGGGGGGAGGCGGTGGCCATGGTCAGCCGATCTCGACCTGAGCGAAGTTGACGATCTTCGCCGAGCCGATGAACTGGGTGATGTTCTGCTTGTCGTCCTTGGCGTAGGGCTGCTCGAGCAGAGCGACATCCTTGAAGAAGCCAGTCAATCGACCTTCGATAATTTTTGGCAGCGCCGCTTCCGGCTTGCCTTCGTTGCGGCTGATCGTTTCGAGCGTGGCCCGTTCCTGGGCGACGACATCGGCAGGGACATCGTCCCGGCTGAGATACTTCGGACGGGCGAAGGCGATATGCACGGCGACGTCATGGGCCAGTTCGGCGCTTGCCCCGGTCATCTCGACCAGGACGCCGTTCACGCCACGACCACCCTGAATGTGCAGGTAATGACCGATCTCGCTGCCAGCTGCGCCTTCGATACGAACGACTTCGCCGAGGTCGATGTTCTCCTTCAGCGTGATCTTCAGCGTCTCCAGCTCGGCCTCGCGCTCTTTGACCGCGTCAACCCCCTTCTGGGCGACGAGCTTGGCCAGGGTCTCGGCCTCGTCTTTGAACTGATCGCTTCCGGCGACGAAGTCGGTCTCGCACTTCAGCTTGACGATCGCCCCGACGGTGCCGTCGACCACCAGGGCAACGACACCTTGGGTGTTTTCGCGGTCGTCACGCTTCGCGCTGGCGGCCAGGCCCTTTTCGCGCAGCCACTGCTTCGAAGCTTCCATGTCGCCGTCGTTGGCCTCGAGGGCCTTCTTGGCGTCCATCATCCCGGCGCCGGTTGCCTGGCGCAGGGCTTGTACGTCTTTGGCGGTGAATGCCATCAGCTGTTTTCCTCGGTTGCGGGGGTCTCGGTTGCGGGGGTCTCGGTTGCGGGGGTCTCGGTTGCGGGCGCTGTCTCGACAACGGCGTCGGTGGCGACCGATTCGGTGAGCGATGTATCGGCCTTCGCCGCTGCGACGCGTGCGTCGCGCTCGGCTTGCGCCGCGGCGGCCTGGCGGCGAGCCTCGTTCTGGGCCAGCATGAACTGCTCTTCCTCTTCCACGGAACGCTTCATCGGCGCCGCGGAGGCCGGCTGCGGGTTGCGCCGGTTGGCGATGTACTGACCCTCTTCGACCGCTTCAGCGATGACGCGGGCCATCAGCTGGTTGGCGCGGATCGCGTCGTCGTTGCCCGGGATTGGGTACTGGATCACGTCGGGGTCGACGTTGGTGTCGACAACGGCGATCACCGGGATCTTCAACTTGTTCGCCTCGGTGACGGCGATGTGCTCTTTCTTGGTGTCGAGCACGAAGATCGCGTCGGGACGCTTCGTCATCCCGCGGATGCCACCCAGGTTCTTCTGCAGCTTCTCCAGCTCGCGGTTCAGCAGCAGTGCTTCCTTCTTCGGCATCGCCTCGAACTCGCCGCTGGTCTTCATCCGCTCGTACTCCAGCATCTTGGCGACGCGCTTGGAGATCGTTTCGAAGTTGGTCAGCATGCCGCCCAGCCAACGCTCGTTAATGTAGTGCATGTGGCACTGCAGGGCCATCGTGCGCACGGGGTCTTGGGCCTGCTTCTTGGTGCCGATGAACAGCACGGTGCCGCCCTTTGCGGACAGATCGCGAACGAAGTTGTACGCGGTTTCGACGCGGCTCAGGGTCTGCTCGAGGTCGATGATGTAGATCCCGTTGCGCTCACCGAAGATGAATCGCTTCATCTTCGGGTTCCAGCGGCGGGTCTGGTGCCCGAAGTGGACACCTGCTTCCAACATCTGTCGCATTGTGACGACGGCCATGATGATGCTCCTTCTGCGGTTGACGGATGGCCTGCTCGGCGCCGAGGCGACCGCAGTTGAGCGGGTCATCGTGTGATGAGGTTGCTGCCGACCAGCCGCGAACGGCGTGACAGGCGGGCCACATCGTAGCGGCCAGATGGTGCCGTTAAACAGGAGCCGAGCAGGTGATTCTGACCGGTGGAGCGGCACGCCGCGGCGAGCCGTCGGTCGGTATCAGGTGGGGGCGCGCCCGCCGGACACCGATCAGCGGGCCCGGGTCGAGATACCGGTCGCCGTCACGCAAGGTCAGTATGAACGTCTCGCTGGTGGTGCCGATAACAGATCCGGCAGCCACCTGTTGGCCTGCGCCGACGCCCACGTTGCCCAATCGTCCGTAGGTGACTCGCAGCCCACCACCGATGTCGACGGTCACAAAGGCCTGGCCAGCCACCACCCCAGCGAAACTGACCGTGCCTGCCACCGCTGCGACCACCGTCTGACCAGGGACAACGCCGTACTCGATGCCTCGGTTGCCTGGGCACCAGCGACACGGCGGTTCACGAAATGGGTCGGCAACGGGCGCGATGACCGGCGCAGTCCAACAATCGGCACGCCGCAACGGCAGAGCGCTCGTGACGTCGACCGGCCCGACCGCTCCCATGGTCAGCGCCAGCACCAGCGATGCGGCGGCGATCATCGCCGCGCTCCCGACATCTCGGCCAGCATTCGAGTGCGCCGGTGCGGGTGCGGGTGGATCGCGTCGTTAGGCCCGCGGGTGTGAATCGCGGTAAACCGAGCGAAGCCGTTCCTTACTGACGTGGGTGTATCGCTGGGTGGTGGCCACATCAGCGTGGCCCAACAGCTCCTGAACGGCCCGCAGGTCGGCGCCGCCGTCGAGCAGATGCGTGGCGTAGGTATGCCGCAGCGCGTGCGGATGGGTGGGTCGAGCGGATCGGCGGTCGAGGATCCGGCGGACGTCGCGTGGTGTGAGCCGCGCACCGCGCTCGTTGGCAAACAATGCGTCCCCGGTCGCTTCCGGGACGACCTCGTGGCGGATCGCCAGCCAGGACCGCAACGCCTTCGCCGACACGTCCCCAAGCGGGACCCGGCGTTGCTTGGAACCCTTGCCCCAGACCACCACTGCCCTGGAGCGCAGGTCCACCGAGGCGACATCCAGACCGCACAGTTCGCCAACGCGCAACCCGCTGCCGTACAAGGTCTCGAGCACGGCGTCGTCGCGTCGCTTGCGCCAATCGGGCTCATCGTCGGGCGCTGGAGCGTCGAGCAAGACGTCCAGATCGTTGGCGTTAAGCACACGTGGCAAGCGGCCCTCCCCGGTGGGGGCGCGCAGCGTTGCCGTTGGATCCAGCTCGATCGCCCCAACCCGGCGCAGGTAGGCGAAATAGCGACGCAGTGCCGAGACCTTGCGCGCCACGGAGCGTTTGGCCAGCCGCCGAGTGGTAAGTGCCGACACGTATCGACGCACCAACAGACGATCGACGTGCGCTGGATCGGTCGTACCGCCACGGGCGACCCACTGGGCAAACCCGACGACATCGCTTCGATAGGCGGCGACGGTATTGGCCGAGGCGCGTACCAGCGAGGCGACGAACGCGTCAATTCGCCATTCGGCGCCCACCTGTAGATCATCGTCGGCCATCGCTGCCAACGATAGAAGGCCGGTTCGGGTCGTCCGGGGAATGAAACGGCAGACACGTCGTTCATCGCAGCGGCGCTCCGATCGCCTCGTACCACCCGTCGGTGCCGGCGACCCAGCCCACTTGGTCAAGCCGAGCCAGCGACATCGCCACCTGCACCAGCGATTGTCCGGTCTGCAGGGCGATGCCTTCCATCGTGTGCGGAGCCGCGCAGCACGCCTGATACACCGCCAAGTCAGCCGCCGCGGGGCGTGGCCGCGGTTCGCCGCGGGGAACCAAGCGACGGTGGTCGATGGCCATCGCTGCCAGTACGTCGGTGGCGTCGATCGCCACCGCAGCACCATCGCGCAGCAACCCGTTGGTGCCGTCTGCGGAGCGATTGTGGATGCCACCGGGAACGGCCAACACATGCACGCCGCGCAGCAGCGCCTCGTCGACGGTGATGAGCGACCCGCCGCGATGGCGGGACTCCACCACCACGAGCGCCTCGGCCAGCGCAGCGACGATCCTGTTGCGCATTGGAAAGTGGTACGGGAGCGGTTCCGATCCGGGCGGGTATTCACTGAGCAACACGCCGGACTCAGCCACCTGGGTCCACAGGTTGTGGTGCTCGCGCGGGTACACCACGTCGAGCCCACTGCCCACCACCGCGATCGGTCGCCCGTCGAACGCCGCATCGGACAGCGCGCCGCGGTGAGCGCAGGCATCGATGCCACGGGCAAGTCCGCTGATCACGTGGACGCCGCTGGATGCCAGATCGGCGCCGAATCCGAACGCTGCGGCGCGTCCAGCGGCGGTTGCATTGCGCGTGCCCACCACGGCCGCGCGACGCCCGCTGAGGACGTCGAGATCACCTTGGAAGAACAGCACAGGCGGTGGTGCAACATCGTTGGCCAGAGCCGTCGGGTATCGATCGTCGCCCACCCACGTCACGTCGATCGCACTGTCGACACAGCGGTCCCAACGCTCGCCGACATCACGGTCATCTGGCAGCGCCAGCAAGCGCTCGCTGGCGAGTTGGGCGAACACCGCCGATGGAGGGTCGAGCCGCAGCATCGCCACCAACCGCGACGCCGGCACCCCATCCATCTCGGCCAGCGCTGCCGCCCACACCGCCTCCGGCGCACTCTGCAGTTCAGTCGACCGCCGCATGTCAGGCCACCCGCGCCGGACGACTGACGCCTAGGTGGACGCGCAATTGCATCGCCAGAGCGACGTGGCCCAGGCCGACGATGTCGGGACTGTCGTCGTCCAGGTCGGCGATGGTTCGCGCGACGCGCCGAATCCGGTGATAGCCGCGGCCGGTCAGGCGGTCGCGTTCTAGCTCGGTTCGCAGGAGCCGCTGCGCATCGTCGCTGAGCAGCACGACCTCGTCGATGTGGGCAGCGGGTATCGCCGAATTCAGCAGGCCACGCTGGGCCAGGGCACGACGTCGCGCCGTCGCCACCCGGCGGGCGACCACGGCGGTGGGCTCTCCCCCACGGCCGTCGAGAAACTCGTCGACATCTGGACGATCGACGCCGACGCGCAAGTCGAATCGATCCAACAACGGCCCACTCAGCCGCCGCAGATACCGCAACCTGGCGCCGTCGTCGCATTCGCAGCTGCCCGGCGGACCGCCACCGCACGGACACGGGTTGGTCGCCGCGACCAACAGGAACCTGGCCGGCAAGGTGGCGTGTTGGCGGGCCCTGGCAACACGGATCACGCCCTCCTCAAGCGGCTGACGGAGCGCGTCGAGGACCCGCGGCGAGAATTCGCCGAGCTCGTCCAAAAAGAGCACACCACCGTGCGCCAAAGAAATTTGACCTGGTCGCAGATTGGCGGTGCCGCCACCGACCAGCGACACCATCGAGCTGGAGTGGTGCGGCGCGCACAGCGGGGGCATGACGATCAGCCCGGTTGGCGGCAGGGTGGCACCGATTGCTGAGTAGACCATCGTTGCTTCCAGCGAGGTCGTCGTATCCAGACGTGGCAGCAACCCGGGCAACCGTTGGGCGAGCATCGTCTTGCCCGAGCCTGGCGGTCCGACGAAGAGCAAATGATGTCCCCCGGCGGCGGCAACCTCCAGGGCGAGGCGGGCCATCGCTTGGCCGCGCACATCGGCCAAATCGGGTAACGGGGGTGGATCGGCCGCCGCCGAATCGATCTGCGGGTCAGGCCACGGAGCATCGCCACGCAGGGCCATGACCAGTTCCGTCAGCGTCGACACGACCCGGACATCCTGCTTGGTGGCCGCCGACGCTTCCAGGTAGCCGTCCATCGGTACGACCGGGCGGACATCGCCCATCGCGGCCACCATCGGCGCCACACCGGGCACCCGTCGCACCGTGCCGTCGAGGCCCAACTCGCCGATGAAACCGAGGTCTGCGATCGATTCGCTGGGCAGGTCGTTGTTGGCCGCCAGCAGGGCGACGGCGATGGCCAGATCCATACCGCTGCCGCCCTTGCGCTGGCTGGGCCCGGCGAGGTTCACGGTGACCCGCCGGTTCGGCCATTGCAGGTTGCTGGACAGCAGCGCGGCGCGGATTCGATCTCGTGACTCGCGACATGACTCGTCGGGCAGGCCGACCACATGGAACGCGGGGAGGCCGTTGTGCGTAACGTGAACCTCGACCGTCAATGGTGAACCTTGAACGCCGAGCAATGTCGCTGAACGAACCGCTGCGAGCATGGCGGACCTCCTTGGGTACAGCGCACCGCGCTGAACTGCAAGAAGGGGCGGGCACCGGCCCCACGACGGCTGCTGGTCACGATAGCGCGGGGGTGCGCGCCTGACGACCCGATCCTTTGCGAGAATGAACGAATGCGTTCCCGATCCGTGCTCGTCGCAGCCCTCGTTGTTGGTGGGCTCGCCGTTGCCGGTTGCGGCGACGATCCGCCGAAGAACAGCGAGTCGGCCTATTGCGCCGCGGCGCGGGAAAACGCTGCGGCGTTGACATCGCCAGCGCTGGTCACCAGCGACGACATCAGCGACAACGTCAAGCTGTACGAGCAGATGCACGGCGTCGCACCGCTGGCCATCGAGCCCGAGTGGGCAGCGATGGCGGCGCTCATGCGCGCCGCGCGGGACTTGGACCCAGCCGATTCGGCGGCCGCGGCGACCTTCGCCACGCAAGCCCGCGAGACAAAGATGGCCGCCGACCGGGTCATCATCTACACCCAGCAAAAATGCCAGGTGCAGATCGGCGACACGCCCGTGGTGTCGATGCCATTGGTGCCCACCACGGTCGCCGACTCGGTACCCGGCGTTTCGACTGAGACGAGTGCGCCAACCTCTGGGTAGACGACCGTCTGGCGGGTGCGGGAGCTCAGTCCTTCATCTGGCCACGGCGGACGATCACGTCGTCGACCAGGCCGTAGGCCTTAGCTTCTTCGGCGGTGAACCAGCGGTCACGCTCGGAGTCGGCCTGAATTTTCTCGATCGGCTGCCCCGAGTGCTCGGAAGTCAGTTCGGCCATCCGCCGCTTGGTGTAGGCCAACTGCTCGGCCTGGATGGCGATATCCGTGGCCTGACCGCGCAGACCGGCCAGCGGCTGATGCATCATCACCCGCGCGTTGGGCAGCGTGTAGCGCTTGCCCTTGGTGCCTGCAGTCAACAAGAACTGCCCCATCGAGGCGGCCATGCCCATGCACACGGTGCCGACGTCGGCCTTGACGAATTGCATCGTGTCGTAGATCGCCATGCCCGCAGTGACCGACCCGCCGGGGCTGTTGATGTACAGCCAAATGTCGTTGGCGTCGTCTTCAGCATCCAGATAGAGCAGCTGGGCGCAGATCTGGTTGGCGATGTCGTCGTTGACGTCGGTGCCGAGCAGGATGATCCGATTGCGCAACAGACGGTTGAAGACGTCGTTGCGCGGGTCGCCGAGGGTGTCCAACGCCATCGGACGGGTGATCGGGTCAGTGCGGTACTGGCTGCTGGGCATGCCGATCAGGCTACCGCCGGGCCAACTCGCTCAATCGGCGGAAGCGGATCAGTAGGGTCGCGGCATGCCCGACACACCCGCCCCGACCAGCGCCCGAGTGATCGCTGATTCGCCCTATGTCGTCACCGTCGAGCGAACGATCGATGCTCCGGCCGAGACGATCTTTGCGATGATCGCCTCGCCGGCCCGGCACAAAGACTTCGATGGTTCCGGCACCGTGCGCGACGCCACCGACGTGCCCGCCGGCAAGCTCAAGATCGGCGACCGATTTGGGATGAATATGAAGATGGGCGTCAGCTATTCGATGCTCAACACCGTCGTGGAGTACGACGAGAACCGGCGGATCGCCTGGCAGACCACCTCGCCCACCCCGATCTTGCGTCACCTGGTGGGCGGGAGGATCTGGCGCTATGAGTTGGAACCGCTGGCCGATGGTTCCAGCACCGAGAACACCACGCGGGTGCGCGAATCGTGGGATCTGACACACGAGCGTGGCAAGCAGATCAGCTTCCGGCTGATGAAGTCGAAGACGGTCAAGGCAATGATTGAAACGCTGAACCGAGTCGCCCAGCTGGTCCGTTAGCTGGGGTGTGGTACTGAGGTCGGTGATGCGTAGATGGTGACGCGGTGCAGGATGCGTGCTGCGCTGCCATAGTCGTCGACTGCGTAATGCATCGTCACCCGGTTGTCCCACAACGCAGCGTCGCCGGCCTTCCACGTCCAACGCACCTGGAACTCGGGTTTCTCGGCATGTTCAAAGAGCATCGCCAGTAGGTGGCGGCTTTCGATCTGCGACAGACCGTCCACCGCGGTGGTCCAGCCGCGGTTAACAAAGAGCGCCTTGCGCCCAGTGGTTGGATGGATGGCGACCATCGGGTGCGTGGTCGATCCGGTCAGGCCTGGACGGCCATGCACCGCGCTGAGTTCGTCGATCAGCGTCCGCACTGCGGGCGACAGCGCCTCGTAGGCCGCGATCTGGTTGGTCCACAGCGTGTCGCCGCCCTTGTCAGGGCATACCTGCATCGACAGAAGCGAGCCGATCGGCGGGTTCGCGGTGAAGGTCACGTCGGTGTGCCAGGCGTTGGCCCGGTCTTGTGGGCGATCAGCGTCGAGGACCAGGATTTCGCCGCGAGGTCCGCGGTTCAGATGATCGCGTTGGTCGTCGTTGCCTTGGGTCGTGGCAGCCAAGTCGCCGAACACCGACCCGAGGGCAATGTGCTGATCGTCGTCCAGGTGCAATTCGGGAAAGAACAGGACCAGGTTGTCGTGCCAGGCACGAAGCAGCCGTTCGACGGTTTCATCGTTGAGCCCAGCGCGCAGATCCAGACCGGTGACGGTTGCTCCGAGCGACTGTGGAAGCGGAGTGACGACCAGGGTCATGGTTGCATCGTCGCGCGCTGCACACCGGTGATCGGGATCAGAACCCGCTGATCGCGATCGACTCTGTCGTGCGCGGCCAGCAGTCCAGCGAGCGCCGCTGTGCCCGTGGCCGATGCGTTGATCGTGGTGTATTCGTGGACCAGTCGATGAGCATCGGCAATCTGATGCTCGGTGCACACCACGGTCGTCCCACCGGTTGCGGCAAGTGCTTGGACTACGGGGATCCAGTCGTAGGTCTCGTCGTCCAAGATGCCATCGGCGGCGCTGCTGCCAACGTTTTCCCATGGCCACATCGCCTGGTCCCAGTGCTGCCCCGGGCGATCGCTGCCGCCGTGCGTGACCAGCATGTTCCAGGCTCGGTGCAGCGGGGCGCATGATTCGGTTTGCACGGCGTTGATCCGGGCCCGCTGTCCTCCGAGGGCCAAGCCGGCGGACAGTCCTGCGGCGAGCGCGCCCCCACCAACCTGCACAAAGGCATGGTCGAAGTCGACGCCGACGGATGCGGCCTCCCAGCCGATCGTTCGCCCCCCATCAAGGCACCACACGTTTTCGGTTCCTTGCACACTGAACGGGATAGCCCCGCCCGCGACGGCGGCGCGGAACCGGTGCAGACACGGGTCGCCGGGCGGGTCGTCAGGTCGTCGTGGACAACGTTCGACAAACGCGCCGAAGGCACCGAGGATCGTGACCACCGTCGTGTCGGCCCATTCGGGCACAAAAACGCGCAGCGGCCATTCCACGGCGGCGGCCAAGGTGGCAGCCGCCACCGCGGCGTTGCCGCATGACGAAATGGCCAGGTCAGGTCGGCGCTTCCATGGTGCCCGCTTGGTCGCTTCCAGCACGGCCAGGTGGGCGAGGATCGTGAACAGATGACGCGACTTGTGGCTGCCGCCCACGTTGTCGGTCTCGTCCTTCAACCAAATGCCGCCGTCGGCCGTGAAACCCAGCGCATCGCTCAGCGCGTCGTCACGTTGCGTCGGCGTACGCACGAAGCCGGTACCGGCAACCGCGGCGATCTTGGCGTCGAGGTCGCCGATCAGCGCGCGACGCGCTGCTGGGGTCATGCCGAGCGCAGCGGCGAAACCGTCGACCGCTAGGTGTTCACGAAAGGCGAGAAACGGATTGTTACCGCCACCATCGATCAGCGCTCGGTCGTTGCTGACCAGTTCTAGGGCGTGGTGCAGGTCGCCGTTGGTGGCCTTCGGGCAACGCCAGGCCAACGGTTCGGCGAGGTCGACATGGGCTGCGCACACCGCGCACCGCCACCCGGCGTTCATCGGCGGACCGTCACGATCCGGCGGCGACGCGCTCGTTGAACTCGGTGATCATCTGGTCCCAGACCGGCAGGTAACGACGCAACCCGGTCCAAAATGACTGGTGACGGCGGGCTTCGAACAGCTCGAACGGGGTGCCCTGCTGCTCAACCCAGGTGTAGTAGCCGAGGTTGAAGATTCGGTTGCGATCGCGCTCGGTGAGCTGGATGGCGTGGTCGGTGTGCACGTTGGCCAGATGTTCACCCCACACCGAGGCTGCATCGAGGTTGGTGAAGCCACCTCCGAAGTCGCGCGCCGAGATCTTGTCGCGCTCGCTCTGGTACATCGCTCCGCCATCGGTGGCCACGGTGAGGATCGCATCGTCGGGGCCGAGGCCAAGGATCTTGGCCGTGGTGATTGCTGCCAGGACGTTGGCGATCGATGACAAACCCATGTGTTCCAGGCTCGCCAAGACCGACTGCGGCACCAGCCGTCGATCGGCCAAGAAACCCAAACCGTCTTCGCTGTTGAACATCACCTCAAGCTGGTCGGTGGCGCGGTCGCTGACGGCGACGACTAGGTCGGTGTTCATCACGTTGTGAATCAGCGGGACGTGCTTGTCGCCGATGCCCTGAATGTTGTGATCGCCAAAGCCGTTCTCCAGCAGGGTCGGGCATTCCAACGCCTCGACCGCTGTGATCTTGGTGCCGTACATCTCCTTCAAACGGTCGCCGGCAGCGATCGTGCCGGCCGAGCCGGTGGCATTGGTGAATGCAGCCAGGCGCAGGTCGCGCCCGCTGGCCGCGCGAACGTGCTCGAAGACGTCGGCGTAGGCCCGCCCGGTGACCTCGTAGTGGGCCAGGTGATTGCCAAATTCGGCGAACTGGTTGAGGACAAAGTTGCCTGGGTCCTTGGCCAGTTCGTTACACGCGTCGTAGATCTCCTTGACGTTGCTCTCCGTGCCGAAGGTCTTGATCACGTCGGCCGCGGGGTCGGTGCACCATTCGTTCAACCAGTTGAACCGTTCCTGGCTCATCCCCTCGGGCAGAATCGCCACGCCACGGCTGGCCATGATCCGGCTGATGGCGATGCCGCCACGGGCATAGTTTCCCGTCGATGGCCAGATCGCCCGATGCCGCGTCGGGTCAAACTGGCCGCTGACGACCCGCGGCGCCAGGCAGGCGTAGGCGGCGAGCACCTTGTGGGCGGTGATCATCGGGAAGCGATCGCCGAAGACGACGATGATCGGGCTGTCGATCCCCGTCAACGACTTCGGCAGGACCACGTGATCGGGCACCGCAACGCGATCGCCGGCCAGATCGTTGTACCAATGGACTCGCCACAGGTTGGCCGGATCAGCGGCATTCTTGTCGACGCCAGCGGTGCGCTCGGCCGGGATCGTCGACGGATCAGCCAACTCGGCGAACGTCGGCAGGGTGATCCCCTGCTCGCGGAAGCGGGCGACGCTGTTGGCCAGCGCGTCCTCGTCGATGATCGTGTCGGCCAGGCCGAATTGGTTGACGAGGGCATCCTGGTGGACCTGCTCGGTCGTGGTCATTTGTACATTCTGTCAAACCCGACCAAGCTCCCCACTCACCCATGCCCCCAACCCCCATGGGCGCGATCAAGACCCACCGAGCACATCCCCCGCGCCCAAGTCCACCGGGGAAACGTTCCATGGGCGCGACGAGAACCCGCCGGGGACATCGGCCGCGCCCAAAGGGGAGCTTTGGCTACATTCGGGGCATGGCTGACCTCACCCTTGGTGGACAGATCGACGCGGCTCAACACAAGCGCACGGACAAGGCAACGGCAATCACGTCGGGAGATCTGACCACTCATGGCGTGATCGTCGGGATGACCGGATCGGGCAAGACCGGCCTGGGCATCGTGCTGATCGAGGAATGCCTCAGCGCCGGGATTCCGACGCTGCTGATCGACCCGAAAGGCGACCTGACCAACCTGTGTCTGGTGTTCCCCAACCTGGCCCCAACCGACTTCCAGCCATGGGTCAACGAAGGCGATGCCGCCAAGGCCGGACAGAGCGTGGCCGACTTCGCCGCGTCGCAAGCGCAGACATGGCGAGACGGGCTGGCCGGGTGGGGCATCGGCCCGGAACGGTTGGCGGCGCTGCGCGACAAGGCCGAATTCACCATCTACACCCCGGGCTCGAGCGCGGGGATCGGAATCAACATCGTCGGCTCGCTGCAGGCCCCCGATGGGGACATCGATGGCGAGATCGTCGGCGACGAGATCGAAGGCTTCGTCAGTGGGCTGCTGGCCTTGGTGGGGATCAGTGCCGATCCGTTGTCCAGCCGCGAGCACATCTTGCTGTCCAACCTGATCCTCAGCGAATGGACCAACGGGCGCAGCCTGGATCTCCCGTCGCTGGTGGGCATGGTGCAGAACCCGCCGATCCGCAAGCTCGGCGTCTTCGAACTCGATCAGTTCTTCCCGCCCGCCGATCGCACCAAGCTGGCCATGCAACTGAACGGACTGCTCGCCTCACCGTCATTCGGCACGTGGATCAACGGCCCGGCCTTGGACATCGCCAGCCTGATGCGTACGCCGGATGGACGGCCGCGTTGCGCGATCATCTCCACCGCCCACCTCAGCGACGACGAGCGCCAGTTCGTCACCACCTTGGTGCTGTCGAAACTGGTCACCTGGATGCGCAAGCAGTCGGGTACCACGGATTTGCGCGCCCTGCTGTACATGGATGAGGTCGCCGGCTACCTGCCGCCGACCGCCGTGCCGCCGACGAAGAAGCCGATCATGACGCTGATGAAGCAGGCTCGCGCCTTTGGCGTGGGTGTGGTGTTGGCCACACAGAACCCGGTCGACGTTGATTACAAGGCGCTGTCCAACGCCGGAACGTGGATGATCGGTCGGCTGCAAACCGACCGTGATAAGCAGCGCCTGCTCGACGGGATGTCGGCAGCCAGTGGCGGCGTGGATGTGAAGGCCGTCGGCGACACGATCTCCGGGCTGGCCAAGCGCGAGTTCGTTCTCCGGCGCGCCGGCAAGGACCAGCCCGAGGTGTTCACCACCCGCTGGGCGATGAGCTACCTGCGCGGCCCGTTAACCCGCGACCAGGTCGCCACGTTGATGGCCGCCCAGAAGGGCGCTCAACAAGCGGCGCCAGCTTCCGTGTCGTCCATGGCTCCAAGCAGTTCGTTCGCCCCGCCACGCGGTGCACCGCTGGCCCCCCCGTCAGGCCCGCCGGCATCCCCCAGCAGCATCACCCCCGCTACGCCGCCCCCGCCAGCGACGCCGCTTGGCGCCAACGAGACCCCGGTGATGCCCGAGGTGGCCGCCTCGATCCCGGTCCGCTGGGCCGATATCGCCTCGCCGTGGCTGGCCGAGGTCGGCGGGGATTCGCGCGGCACCGCCTACGAAGCGGCAATCGTCGCCCGCGTCGCGTTGCGCTACGACGACGAGAAGGCCGACCTGGTCCACGACGAGGAATACGAAGCGGTGATCTTCCCGCTGTCGGATCACATCGATCCATCGACCGCGATCGCCGTCGATTACGACGACCGCGATCTGCGTGCCGACGCTCCACCAAACTGCCGCTACCGATTGGGCGACGCGCCGATCAAGGACAAGACGCTTTTCCCCAAGATCGAACGCGGCCTGATCGACTATCTGGTCCGCTCACGCAGCATCGATCTGAACACCAACAAGCAACTCAAGCTGTTCTCCCGACCCGGCGAGTCCGTCGAGCAGTTCGGCCAGCGCTGTTACGCCGCTGCCGACGCGGCGGCCGACGCCGATATCGCCAAGCTGCGCGACAAGTACCAGACCAAGGTCCAACGGTTGCAGAGCCAATTGGCCGCCGCCGAGGACCGAGTCGAAGTGATCAGCCAAGAACGCAAGGGCCGACGTAACGAGGAGATCTTCTCGACCGCCGGATCGATCCTCGGGGGCTTGCTCGGTGGCCGTCGCAGTCGCGGCGGGATCCTTGGCAAGGTGATCTCCGGTGCCGGGGGCGCGGCGGGTCGGCGTTCACGCTCGGCCACTGCCGGCAAGCGCCAGGACGCGGCCGAGAATAGGGCCTCGTCGTTGCGTGACCAGATCGAGGACCTGGAAGCCGAACTGACCAACGAGGTCACCGAGATCGACGCCAAGTGGATGGCCATCGCCAAAGACATCACCACCACCCCAATCCCCCTGGAACGCACCGACGTCAAGGTCACCCAACTCGCCCTGGTCTGGATCCCCGTTCCGTGAATCTGGCAAGCCGCTAGCCTGAGCGCCTCGCTGCGGGCGTGGCGAAACTGGCAGACGCGCAGGATTTAGGTTCCTGTTCCGCAAGGAGTGTGGGTTCAAGTCCCTCCGCCCGCACCACGGTCGCCTCGGTCGTGAGCCACGTCGCTCGATCGGTCAACATGGCCTGATGGCAGCAACAACGAACGCGAAGAAGGCTCCGGCCAAGAAGACGCCAGCGAAGAAGGCGACCAGCAAGGCCAAAGACGACCGCGGCTACGGCCGCCAAGGCAAGGTGCCCAGCGCCGAGCCGAAGGGCGCCCCGGCCGGTGGTTGGAAGCTGATCCAGACCGACGATCCGCTCCCCGGTGTTCGGCGCATCACGTTGAATCGCCCCGAGAAGCGCAATGCGCTGAACCACGTGTTGCGCGGCGAGATCATGCGTGCCCTGGTTGAAGGTGACGACGACGACAACGTCAAGGTGATGGTGATCCGCGGCAACGGACCAACGTTCTGCGCCGGCTACGAGCTGGGCGGCGGTAACGCCGGAATGGAACTGCCCTGGCATACCGCCGGCAATATGGGTCACTGGCCGCGCCACGTCACCGACGGGTGGACGCGGATTTGGGATCTGCAGAAGCCGGTGATCGGTCAGATCCACGGCTATTGCTTGGCTGGCGGCAGCGAACTAGCCACCTGCTGCGACCTGGTGTACATGGCCGAAGACGCCAAGATGGGCTACCCGGCGGTGCGCTTTGGTGTGGCCGACATGCATTTCCACCCGTGGACCGTGGGGATGCGCGCCGCGATGGAAATGATGCTGACCGGGCGCTCGATGTCGGGGATCGAGTGCGTCGAGCGCGGCTGGGCCAACGCCGCCTACCCAATCGAGGAACTCGAAGCCCGCGTCTTGGAGGTTGCCGAGAACATCGCCAAGCTGCCCCCCGACCTGGTCCAGCTGAACAAGCGGGTGGTCCATCGGCAGATGGAAGTGATGGGCATCCGCACCGGAATCCGGATCGGAACCGAACTGTGCGCGCTGGGAACGCAATTGCCGTCGCTGATGGAGTTCGTCGAGACCTCGACGACCAAGGGGCTGACGGCCGCATTGCAGGAGCGCGACGCGCCATTTGGCGACTACCGCACCAGCCACCCGGGCAACCAGCCCACGGCCCCCGCGGCCACGCAACCCGCCGTGAAGAAGGCAGCTGCAAAGAAGGGCCCAGCCAAGAAGGCAGCCGCAAAAATGACCGCTGCGAAGTAGACCGGCGCGTCGAGCCCAGCCACGTAGTCGACCCGCCACGTCGAACGGGCCAGACTGGGCCCGTGCTCGTCGACATCCAGTTCAATCCGACCATGCGCGATTGGGCGCGCTTGCGCGACGACGTCCTGCGCGCCGAGCAGGACGGCTACTCGACCACCTGGGTGTTCGATCATCTGCGAGCCGACACCCTGCGCGGCGAACAGCCGGTGATGGAATGCTGCACCCTGCTTGGCGCTCTGGCTGCCTGCACCACCACGATCGGGTTGGGTTCGATGGTCGCCAACGTCGCCAACCGCCATCCGGCGATCCTGGCGATCGCCGCGGCCACGGTGCAGCGGATCAGCGGGGGCCGATTCATCGCCGGGATCGGCGCCGGAGCGGCGCCGGGCACACGGTGGGCGCACGAGCACGAAGTGCTCGGCATCCCATTGGCAGCGTCGATCGATGATCGTCACCAGCGCGTCGTCGAGCAGATCGCGGCGTTGCGCGCCGAAACCGACGCTCCAATCATCGTCGGTGTCAACACGCGGCGACTTGCCCGGCTTGCGGGTCAGCTGGCCGATGGTGTCAACGTTCGGCTGAGCCACGAACGTGCCGCCGAGTTCCTGGCAGCGGCGACCGAGGCGGCCCACGGACGGCGGTTCGAGCGCAGCGCGTGGACCGACGAGGACACCACGGAACGTCGCGACCAAGCCGAGGCCCTCGAGATCGACCGGCTGATTATCGCCCCGCCCACGTAGCCGCCGAACCCGCCCGGCACCGACTCTCCCACGGGTTGCCGTTAGTGCGGTTGGCGGGCGTGAAGCTGGATGACCAGTTCGCGCAGGGCTCGACCGCGGTGGGAGATCGCGTTTTTCTCGTCGTCAGACATCTGCGCGAACGTCAGCCCGTGACCCTCGTCGGGCAGAAACACCGCGTCGTAGCCGAAGCCTCGTCCGCCGAGCTCACGCTCGACGATCGAGCCTTCGCAGACACCCTCGACCGCCAGTTCGTCGCCGTCCGGCCAGACCACCAACGCAACCGTGACGAAACGAGCCCGTCGGCTGGTGGCGCCGCGCAGCTCGGAGAGCAGCTTGGCTCGGTTCTGCTCGTACGTGGCATGTGGGCCGGCGAATCGGGCCGAATGAACGCCAGGACGTCCGCCCAACTCGTCGACAAACAATCCGGTGTCGTCGGCGACCGCCGGTAGTCCGGTCGCCGCGCAGATCGCGGTGGCCTTCAGCCGGGCATTGCCCGCCAGGGTGTCCTGGTCTTCTTCCACCTCACCGATCTCGTTCGGTCGGGCCAACAGATCGACGACCCCGACCAGCACGGCGCGCATCTCCGCCACCTTGTCGGGATTGGCCGAGGCACAGACCAGCCGCGGCAACGAGGCGTCCGACGCGCCCGGACGACTCATCGACCAAGCGCCCGTGGGCTGGGCGGGTCGGCGACAAGTTCGGCTTGCAGGTCGATGATCTGACGTAGCCCGCCATCAGCCAGGCCGAGCAACGCATCCAGCTCGCTGCGCGAGAACGCCTGGCCCTCTGCCGTTCCCTGAACCTCGACGTAGTTCAGCTCGCCACCGGGTTGGCCGAGCACGACGACATTCATGTCCACCTCGGCGGTCGAATCCTCGACGTAGGGCAGGTCCAACACGGGTTGGCCATTGACGACCCCAACGCTGATCGCCGCGCAGAACGAATGCAGCGGATGCTGACTGATCGCCTTGGTCTGCAGGACGCGGGTGAGCGCGTCGTGCAGAGCCAGGTAGCCACCGCAGATGCTGGCCGTGCGTGTTCCCCCGTCTGCCTGCAACACGTCGCAATCGACGATCACCTGTCGCTCGCCCAGCTTGCGCATGTCGCAGGCAGCGCGCAGCGAACGGCCGATCAGTCGCTGGATCTCCACCGTGCGCCCGCTCTGCTTGCCTTTCGCAGCCTCCCGACCGATCCGCTCGGGCGAGGCGCCAGGCAGCATCGAGTATTCCGCTGTGACCCAGCCCTTGCCGCTGTTGCGCATCCAACGCGGCACATCCTCATCGATCGACGCCGTGCAAAGCACGCGGGTCTTCCCAAACGTGACGAGCACGCTGCCGGCCGCCATTTCGGTGTAGTCACGCTCGAAGGTGATCGTGCGCAGCTCGTCGGCGTTGCGGCCGTCGGGGCGCGCTCCGGAGATTCCGCTGTTGGTCATTGGTCATCGTCCTTGCTGGATCGGAGGTTGGGCAGGTTTGGCGCTGGGCACCCACAATTCGGCGTCGGTCAATTCCGGGCCAAGCAGTCGGCCGCCGAGGTCAACGAACCAAGCGCTGTCGCCGCTGGACAGAAAGCGGTGGACTGCGCGATCGTCGCTGCGGTCGAGGAGGTCGAGTTCGCCGAGGCGAATCAGGGTGGCAGTCGCCGTCTCGTCCGCGCTGGATACCAACGTCACTCCCCTGCCCATTACGTCGCTAATCACCCGCGCCAGATACGGGTAGTGGGTGCAGCCGAGCAGCAGCGCGTCGACGTCGGCGTCGATCACTGGGGCGAGCAGGCGCTCGACCAGGATGTGTACCTCTTCACCCTCGGTCTGGCCGCGCTCGACGAATTCGACCAGCCCCGGGCAGGCGACATTGGTCAGCTGGACATCAAACCCGGTCGTCGCAACGGCCTTCTCGTAGGCCCCCGAGGAGTGCGTACCAACGGTGCAGATCACCCCAGCGCGACCATTCTGCGTGGCACGTACCAGGGCTTCGGTCCCCGGCTGAATCACGTCGATCACCGGGACGGGCAACTCGGCGCGCAGCACGTCGAGCGCGGCTGCCGATGCGGTGTTGCAGGCGACCACCACCGCCTTGACGCCGTAGTCGCGCACCAGGCTCCAGGCGATCTCGCGGGCGAACTCGCGAACCTCCTCCTGCGGGCGCGAGCCATACGGCTTGCGCGCCGTGTCGCCCAGGTAGACCACGTCCTCGCCCGGCATCAAGTCGATCAGGGCGCGAGCCACCGTCAAGCCGCCGAAGCCACTGTCGAACATCCCGATCGGGCGATCCATCGCCGACAGGCTATGCCGCCCCAACCAGCGAACCCGGCGACCGGTCGCTTAGCGGATCAACCAGGCGATCGTGAAGGCCACCGAGTTGGTGGCGATGTGGGCGATGATCGTGGACAGCACGCTGCCGGTTCGGTAACGCAGCCAACACCAGGCCAGCCCGGCCAATGTGGTGCCGACGACGGCGAAGACGACGATCGCGATGGTCCCGCTCGGCCCGTGCCCGAACGCCTGAGCGGCCGATTGGTTTCTGTCGTCCAACCCCAGCGACGGCAACACATGCCACAGCCCAAACAGCACGGATGCGAACAGGCTGGAACGGACCAGGCCCCATCGCAGGCTGAACAGCCCCGGCAGCACGCCGCGAAAGGCGATCTCCTCCAGCAGCACGGTGCCGAACGGGATCCTCAGCAGCGAGTGATAGAGCAGCGCGCCAACACTGGACTGAGCGCGGGTATCGCGGAAGATGTCGCGGCCCGCGGGAACAGCCACCACAGCGAGCAGCACGACCACCGTGATCGCCAACAGCGTCAGGCCCCAGCGCAGCCCACGCCACCAATCCGTCAACCCCAGGCGCGGCGGCGTGGCGACGGTCAGCGCCATCGCCAGACACAACCCGGCGATCATCAGGTTCCAGGGCACGTACATCCATGCCGGGATCACCCGGTTGGACATCACATTGGACACGATCAGTACGACCACCACCGCGGCCGCGACGGTGCTGCGTCTACGCTCCAGATTCGCCGACAGTCCGTCGGGAGCGAGTGGAGCATCCATCCGCAGGGAGGGTAGTTGGCCGATACGAACGCAGCGCCGCAGCGCAACGTGTACATCGATTTCTTGCGCGCCTTCAGCCTGTTGGTCGTCGTTGCCTGGCATTGGGTTTTCACGATCGTCCAATGGAGCGACGACGGCCCACACGCCAGCAACCCGATCGGGTTCACCACTGGACTTTGGCTGGCTACCTGGCTGCTACAGGTGATGCCGCTGTTCTTCTATGTCGGCGGCTACGCCCACTTGACCTCGTGGGAACGGGCTCGCGCCCGGGGCACGCGGCTTAGCGGTTTCGTCTGGCGGCGGGTCAAGTCGCTGGCGGTTCCGGCCCTGGCCCTGCTGGGCGTGTGGATCGTGCTCGGCAGCATCTTGGGAGCAGCGTTCAACCTGACCTGGATCGCCCGGGCGGTCAAGCTGGTCGTCAGCCCGTTGTGGTTCATCGGCGTCTATCTGATGCTGATCGCCCTGCTGCCGATCTTCCTCTGGCTGCATCGCCGCTGGGACTCACTGGTGCTGGTATTCCTGGCGGGCATCGCCGGGGCTGTCGACATCGCCCGTTTCCGCTACGACCACGAGGCGCTCGGGATCATCAACATGATCGTCGTCTGGGCGCTGTGTCACCAGTTGGGCTTCTTCTATGACCGAATCGTGGCGGCGGCCCGGCGGGTTGATTGGACGATGCTGTGGGCCGGACTGTTCGGACTGTGTGGACTGGTGTTCAGCGGCCTGTATCCCGGCTCGATGGTCGGGGTGCCCGGCGAGCGCTCGAATATGGCCCCGCCGACGCTGTGCATCGTTGCCCTGCTGTTCTTCCAGGCCGGGTTCGCCGAAGTCATCCGCCCGCGGGTCGAACAACGCCTGCCGCGGCCCGGTTGGACGCGGCTGAACACGACGATCAATCGCTTCGCGATGCCGCTGTTTCTATTTCACACCACGGGGATGGCGCTGCACCGGGCGGTCAGCTACGCGCTCAACGGCGGGGTCAACGAGGCCCGGCGGCCAACCGCATGGTGGTGGATGTATCGACCTCTGGCGTTCATCGGTCCGCTGCTGTTTACACTGCCGGTGATCTTCCTCTTCGGCCGCAAATGGGTGAAGGATCCGCCGCCCAAGCCGGCCACGATGCCGGCTGCCTCGAACTAGTTAGAAGTAGATGACCTGCTCGGCATTGCGCTCGGCGGTGTCCAAGTCGTCCGTGTAAGCACCGGTCGACAGGTACTTCCAGCCACCGTCAGCAACGATGATCACGATCGTGCCCTCATCGATCTCGTCGGCCACCTTCAATGCTCCGGCCAATGCCGCTCCCGCGCTGAGCCCGGCGAAGACGCCACATTCCCTGACCAGTCGACGGACCGCTTCGATGCTCTCGCGCGGCCGCACGACCCGCTTGCGGTCGAGGATCTTGGACCCGTTCCACATCTCGAACACCGGCGGGATGTAGCCGTCGTCCAGGTTGCGTAGGCCTTCGACACGCTCCCCCACGGGCGGCTCGATGGCCACGACGCGGACGTCGGGCTTGTGGTCCTTCAGATATCGCCCGACGCCCATCAGCGTGCCGCTGGTGCCCAGACCGGCGACGAAGTGGGTGATCTCGGGGCAATCCTGCAAGATCTCCGGGCCCGTGGTTTCGTAGTGGGCGCGCGGGTTGGCGTCGTTGGCGTATTGATACAAAAAGCACCACTGCGGGTTCTCCGCAGCGATCTGCTGGGCGATGCGCACGGCGCCGTTGCTGCCTTCGGCACCGGGGGTGAGCACCAGATCGGCACCGAACACCTCCAGCATTTGGCGGCGTTCGATCGACACGCTGTCGGGCATCACGATCGTGATTGGGTAGCCCTTGACCTGGGCGATCGCCGCGAGGGCGATGCCGGTGTTGCCCGAAGACGGCTCGATGATCCGCTGCCCTGGCAGCAGGCGACCCTCCTGCTCGGCGGCCTCGATCATCTGTTTGGCGATCCGGTCCTTGACGGAGCCGAACGGATTTTGTCCCTCCAATTTGGCCAGGATGCGCACATTCGGATTCGGCGACAGTGTGGAGACGTCGACCATCGGCGTGTTGCCGATGAGGTCGAGGACCCCATTCTTGACCTTCCCGATAACTCCGATCATCTCAGTCGGGAATCGTACTCGGGTTTTCTCTCGAGCGCTATCCCCAAGTGGCTTCTTCGGTCGTTGGCGGGTCGACGACAATCCTTCGCTCGGTGATCCTGCCGTCGACAATCGCGTAGCTGCGCGACTCGGCCACTTGACGCTTCAAGCTGACGATCACGTACTGCCATGTCGGATCGGGAGCCTGGGCGACATCGGTGGGGCTGGGGTACGGCTCGGTGTGCGTGTGGCTATGGAACACGCCAACGATCTGCATGCCGTCGTCCTCGGCCGCTCGTTCGGCGCGCAAGTGCTCTCGCGGCGGAATGGTGTACACCACGGCCGACGCCGCCTCGTTGGTGCAGGCGACGAAGCGACGCACATACCCCGGCGTGCCGACCAGCAATCCGCAGGCCTCCAGCGGATAGCCACCGTAGGCGTGGGCGATCATCCGGTCGAATGCGGCTCGGTCGAAGCGCAACTCCTGAACGGGCGACGAATCTTCATCGGACACGGCGTCAGGGTACCGCTACCCTGATCGGCCGTGTCGAACAAAGGATCGAACAAGGTGTCGGGCAAGGGATCCGGTGAGCGAGACGGCGGCCGACGGGTCATCGCCTCGAACCGTCGCGCCCGGTACGACTACGCGATTCTCGACACGGTCGAGGCAGGCATCGTGTTGCAAGGCAGCGAGGTCAAGGCGATCCGCGAGGGGCAGGTGCGACTGGCCGATGCCTATGCGCGGGTGATCAATGGTGCCGTGTGGCTCGATGGGGTCCACATCCCGCCCTACCAGTTCGCCCACGGGATTGGCGCACACGATCCCGATCGGGCACGCAAGCTGCTCCTCAACCGGCGGGAGATCGACAAGCTCGCGGCGCGGGTCAATCAAGAACACGTCTCGATGGTCCCACTGTCGTTGTATTTCCGGGATGGTCGGGTCAAGGTCGAACTGGGCATCGGTCACGGACGCAAGCGCACGGACAAGCGCAACACGCTGGCCGAACGAGACTCGCAGCGCGAGATCCAACGCGCCCTCGCCCGCCAACGCAGCGGCAAGAGCGCTCACGACTAACCGGTTCGATCTGGCCCGGGGTTCTCGCGTCCCGCGAACGCTAATGACCCGGCACGTAGCGTTCGGTGCCGTCTAGGGAGTAGACGTTGAGACCGAGGCGCTCGATCAGGTCGAGGCTGGACTCGATCCGTCCGGTGTGATCGGCCGGGCAGCAGCACAGCGCGACGGCGGCTTCGACCATCGTCTCCATCGGCTCGATCTGGTCGGGACGAATCGCATGACCTGCTACCTGATCGGCACCTTCGGACATCACCGCGGCGCGCGGCTCAACGGTATTGATCCGGATCCCGGTGCCGTACATCTCCATCGCCAAGCCAGCCGTCACCCGGTTCAGCGCGGCCTTCGACGAGCCGTAGACGGAAATCGTCGAGCCGAGCCCGGTCTCGGGAAACGGTGGCCCCGATGGCAGGTTGGCGCTGGCGCTCGACAGATTGACGATCCAGCCCTCACCGGCCTCGCGCATCGCCGGGATGACCGCTTGGGAGAGCTCAAGCGGGGCGATCACGTTGATCTCATTGGAAAGCCGGATGCGCTTCGCTGGGTAGTCGATCAGGGTCCCGTAGATCGCCGCCGCAGCGTTGTTAACGAGGATCTCGATCGGTCCGCCGAGCGCCTCGACCGCCGCTGGGATGATCGTCTGGCGCGACGTCGGCTCGCTGAGGTCAGCAGCGACTGGGACCACGTTGGTGCCAAATCGGCGAAGCGATTCGACCATCTCGCGCAGACTTCCATCCAACGGACCGGTGCCGGCGTCCATCGTCCGGGCGGTGATCACGACGTTGGCACCCTCGGCGGCCAGGCGATGGGCGATGCGCGCCCCGATCCCCCGACTGGCTCCGGTGACCACGACGCGGCGGCCCTCAAATCGTCTCATCGATTCCCCCTCTTGGCCCCTGCACCCTGGTGGTCCAGTGCCTGATATGGCGTGGCGCTGACGTCGGCCACGAAACGTGTCATCAGTTCAGCAAATCGCTGGCGATCGTCAGCCGTCCAGCCGGCCAAGGCGCGGGCTAATTGCCCGTCGCGCACGGCACGAAAGTCGGCCACCGCGGCGGCCCCCGTGGCGGTGGCTTGGACGATGACCGAGGTGCCTGGCCCGTGACGACGTTCGATGAGATCGGCCTCGATCAGTGGACGGATCTGTCGGCTCACCGCGCCAGCGTCCATCCGCGCCCGGTGGGCCACATCGCCAAGTGTCAACGGCCCCTCTTGAGCGATCACGGTCAGCACCTGCATCGCCTGTTGGGAGACATCCACGCCTGCCACCGACGCCGCGAGGCCGAAGACGCGGCGGTTGGTGAACAGTCGCTGCATCCTCCCGATCGCGGCGTGCAGGTCGTCGAGTCCCACGATTAACGCGCCGCTCGCTCGCCCGCCATGAATCGATCAAGCGTCTCTCCGATGTACGTGCACGCCTCGTCGGTGAGCGAGTGGTTGCACGGCAGGATCAAGCCGGTCTCCATCACCCGGTTGGCCTCGCCGAGTCCGCCTGGAGCGACCCGGTGGGGGATGTCACGGAACGCCGGTTGGCGAGCCGCGTTCCCGGTCCAGACCATGCGCGTATCGATCCGGTTCGCTTCCATGAACTGCTGAAACTCGCCGCGGTCGACACCCGATGCCGGATCGATCAATACCGGGAACATGTGCCAGGCGGTGTCGACTCCGTCGGTGATTCGCGGCAGGGTGAACACCTCGGGGTAGCGAGCGAAGCGCTCGCTGAGCAACTCGAAGTTGCGTTGCCGGCGCGCCAAGTTGTCGGCCAGCTTGCCCATCTGCACCACACCGAACGCTGCGGACACCTCGGATGGCTCGAAGTTCCAGCCGAGTTCATCGAAGATGAACAGGTCGTCGTACTGGATCCCGTCGATCTCGCTGAAGAAATTCTTGTCGCCCTTCTGGGATCCAAAGAGCTTGACCTCGCTGCGGCGGCCCCAGCGGCGCAGCAGCAGGGCGCGGTCGATCAGCGCCTGGTCGTCCAGGCAGATCATCCCGCCCGTGCCCATCGCCGTGATGATGTGCGACAGCGCAAAGCTGGTGAGCGACATGTCGGCCCGCTCCCCCGTCGGCGTGCCACGCAACGTGGCACCAAGGCAATCGCAGCTGTCCTCGATGACCATCAGGTTGTGCCGATCGGCAATCTCGCGGATCACATCCCAGTCGGGACAGTTGCCGATCAGGTTGGGGGCCAGGATCGCCTTGGTCCGCGGGCTGATCGCAGCTTCGATCTGGTCGGTATCGATCTGATACGTGTCGGCGATCACGTCGACGTACACCGGCGTCACGCCCGCCCGAGCCATCGATGAAATGTCGGTCGAGAAGGTCACGGCCGAGGTGATGATCTCGTCGCCGGGCTGCGGCTTGAGCAATTCGACAGCAAGGAACAGAGCCGATGAGCCGCTGTTGACCATGATTCCGCGCTGTTTGGCAAACGTTGCGGCAACCAGTTGTTCCATCGTGCGCACGTGTTTGCCGATGCGCATCGCTGTCGGCCCTCCGTTGAGGACCGACAGCACTGCGTCAATTTCCGCCTGGTCGTGAACGCTGCCGGCGTAGTCGATGCGATCCATCAGCGCATGAACGCTGGACTGGTCGCACCCTTGGGCGTGGCCTCCAGCGGCGTAGCGACTTCCTCGACGGTCGGGCCGTACTTGGCGCCCAACGGGTCGAGCTTGGCCAAGTCGAAGCCGTAGACCTTGGCGATATTGCCGGAAAGTAGGGTGCGCATCTCGTCTTCGGAGAAGTCATAGAACGCGTGGCGCAGCGATTCCTTCGAATACGGCGAGGTGGCTTCGTGGTGCGGGTAATCGCTGCCCCACATCACCCGGTCGACGCCGATCTCGCGGATTGCCAATGCCTCCTCGCGACTCGGGAAGCTGGCTCCGATCCAGCAGTTGCGCTTGAAGTATTCGCTGGGCTTCAAGCTCAGCTTGGTGTCGCCACCGGCGCCCAACTCGCCGACACGACCGGCGGCCATCTGGGCAGCGATGTGGTCCATCCGCTCGATCACCGGAAGCGCCCAGGCCGAGCCCTGCTCGGTCATCACGTACTTCAGCTTGGGGAAGCGCTCAAACACGCCCGACATGGTCAGGTGCCACAGCGAACGGTTGGCGTAGAACCCGGCCTCCATCACGTACATCACGGTGGCGATCTTGTAGTTGCCGAAGTTCGGTACGCCGGTGGCACCAGAGTGCGAGGTCAGCACCAGACCGGCCTCTTCGACGGCTGCCCAGATCGGGTCGTAGTTCGGCGAGTACAGCGGCTCGATCCACGGGGTGTCGGGCGATACGCCGGGGAGCAGGATGCCCTTCATCCCGTTCTCGGCGGCCCACTTGACGCCTTCGACCGCGTCGTCGATGTTGTTCAGAAAGATCTGCCCGAGCCCGACGCGCTCGTCGGGAGCCACGGCGATGAAGTCCTTCAGCCAACGGTTGTGGGCCATCACACCCGCCAGCCGCCGCTGGTAGTCCTCCGGCTTCGGAGCCGGGGCGATGGTCGAACCCGTGGGGAAGAACGGCGGAACGGTGTTCGGGAAGACAACCTCGCCGACGATGCCGTCTTCGCGCATCTCGCGGATGCGCCGCTCGTTGTCCCAGTTGCGTGTCCGGCCATCGTCTTGCAGGTCGCGGAAGGGGTTCTTGTAGCCACCACGCCAGGCATCGAACTCGTCGTGCCAGGAGGAATCGAGGTATTCGCGATAGGTGGTGTGGTTGGCGCCGGCATGGCAGTCGGCGCTGATGATCGTGTAGCGGGGAGAGGAAGCAGTGTCGGTCACGGAGGAAAGCGTAGTCGTCAGACTTGACTGAGTCAAGACTGACGCAACCTCTCCGCTTCGTTACCTACCGCGGCTGTTCGTGGGTTTCAAGGAGGACAGGTCACGCCGAAACCCACGATCACGCCGGGGGCGATCAGTTCGGCGTGACGATGATCCCGGTGTCGCCGTAGGGCTGCTTGCGTCGCTTGAAGAATGCGCCGATCGCGTTGAGTACGTTGGTCACTTTGGTCATGAATCCGTACTTGGCGGTGATCTTGGTACGGATCTCGGCCAACTCGGCGGCGTTGGCCACGCGGGCCGTGGCCTCCGTCGGCGTGGTGCCCTCGGTGACCTTGCCGCGCGCGTTGCATGGCTGGACGGTGACCCTGGCCGTGTGCTTGATTCGCTTGACCTTGCCCGACGTCGACGAAGTCCAGAAGCCGATCTCCCGGTCACCGACGGGCACGGCCCACACCGGCGTGGTGACCGGCGTGCCGCTCTTGCGAAATGTGGTCAGGGCCAGATACTTCTCGTCACTGAGTGCCATCGACTCAGGCTATCGAGGCACCGTCCGCGGCCCGGCGAACACGCTCGGCGATCACCGTGCCGTCGAAGATCTGCGGATTGCCACCCGCCCACAGGGCGACGGGGTTGTCGAAGGTGAAGGCCCGAAAGTCGGACTCGTCCAGATGGCCGTCCTGGACCATCTCCCAGGCTTCGACGAGCACCTCGCGGAAATCGGGCACATCCCAATGGCCGATGTCGCTGGCGAACAGCGCACCGAGCCGGACGCGACCCGGGTTCAGCCGATCGTTGAAGGCAATCGCGGTCATCGGATCGTCGGCCTCGCAGCCGAAGAAGTATTGATGGCTGAAGATCTCGGCAATGTCGTCTGGACCGCTGACCCCAGACTCGGCAAACTCATCGAACGGATCGCTGGTTTCGTATGGCTCGGACAGCATGTGCAATCCCGACTCCAGCCGGTCGATGCGCTCCGCCATCCGCCCCTTGGCGTGCGTCTCGAAGTAGCCACGTATCGCGTTCCGGTCGAGTGCGGCGGGGTCGTAGTGACGCACGTCGTCGCCATTGCGCTTGGCCCAGTGGCCGAGAATGTCGCTGTACAGGTTGGCCGCCCACCCGGCCCCGCCCTCCTGGAAGGCGAAGCGCAGCGTTGGGAAACGTCGCGGTACACCACCGAAGAACAATGAGCGGGCGGTCAACTCGCCCGCCGCGGCGAAATTGCCGACGTGGTTGAAGGCGAAGTTGGTCGGCGAGGTGCGCGACCCCCAACCAAGCCCCGACGAGTGAAAGGTCGGGGCGACCCCCAAGTCGACGCAGCGCTGCCAAAGCGGTGAATAGTCGTAGGCCGATGCATGGCCGAGCCCGTCGTGCCATCGTGCCCCGGGTCCGCTGTGGCCGGGCAACGGACGCGGGATCGCGCCACCCATCATCGTTGCCTTCAGACCCAACGTGCCGACGGCGTAGTCCAGTTCGGCCACCGCTTCGTCGGGCGTAAACGTTGGGATGCAGGCCACTGGGATCAACCGGTCGGCGAAGGGCGCGTACACCTCGGCCAGGTAGATGTTGAATGCCCGCGACGTGGCAGTGCGCAACTCGTCGTCGGTCAGGTGGATGGGCACCAGCCCGTAGGTGGGATAGACGAAGGCGACATCGACCCCGATCTCGTCCAAGCGCTGGTAGAGCAATTCGGGCAGCATTGCCGTGGCCCGGTCCAGGGTGTTGGCCGCCGGGATCCCCCACCATGCGGCGCGAGGCATCGCCGCGGCTCGACGTTGCTCGGCGGTCAACCGCTGGGACAGCCGTCCGCTGTCGATCACCTGATCGAACCGCCGGGCGATGTCTTCACCGGCGATGTCCACCAAAATGTCGCGCACCAACGGGAGGTATTCGATGATGTGCCCGTCGTTGTCGATCACCGGATGATCGATTTGGGCGCGAATATGGGCGACCTCGGGGGACGGCGCATAGCTCATCGGCATATTGTCGATGGCCATCGTCGACGCGATCGACCCGGAGACGAGCAGCCCGCGCCAGTGACTAGCGAGTGCCGTTATTCGGTGGAGTCGTCGCCGGACTCGGCCGCGGTCGTCATTTCGTCGGCCGCGTCGGCCGCGTCGGCCACGACGGGCGAGGATGGGTCATCCTCGGTCACGGGCGGAGCCCACGCTGGGCGCTCGCCGGTCTCCAGGAAGATCACTTCGGACTTGGCGGCACGCCATTCCAGTTCCGCTTCGGCTGCGCCGTGACCGGTCTGGCGGGCCGTTTTCACTGCGGCGATCGCCCGTTCCAAACGCTTTGACGCGTCCGCCGCAGCGACGCCCTTTTGCTGCTCGCGTCGCTGGCGGTCACGCTCGTCACGCTTCTGCTGCTCCATCCGTCGCAGGCCGTCGTTAAAGCGGCGCAGCACGTCATCGTCAACGGGCGCCGACGGGCGTCGGGCCGACTTGGCATCGGTGGATGCTGCAGGCGCGGACGCGGCGGGCGGGGTTGGGTTGGTGCTACGACGATGGCGTTTCCGACTGGGCACGGCGCCAGGATATGCGGCCGATCGTCACCAGGTCATTTCTTCGCATTCGTGATTGCCAGCGGTCTCGACCTGCAGTGTCGCGTGCGACAGCTGGAAGCGGTCGTTCAACACACCGCGGGCGATATTCAGCACCGTCATCGAGTCGACGTCGGCGTGGATCCCGAGATGGGCGGTCAGCACCTCCATCTCGCTGGTCAACGTCCACACATGCAGGTCGTGAACGTCGGCCACGCCGTCGATTTCAACCAGTGCGGCCGTAATCGCTGCCAGGTCGGCACCTTCCGGCGCGGCCTGCACCAGGATTCGCACCGCCGAGCGGCCAAGCTTCCACGCCCGCGGCAGGATGAACAGCCCAATCGCCGCACCGATCACGGGATCGACCCAGCCCCAGTCGGTTGCCCACATCACTACGGCGGAGACAATCACACCGACGGAGCCGAGCATGTCGGCCACCACTTCCAAGTAGGCACCACGCACGTTGAGGCTTTCGCTGGCGCCCTGGCGGAGCAGCAGGAACGCCACGACATTGACCGCCAAGCCGATGATCCCGACGATCAGGACCGGGATCGAGGCGATCTCCGGCGGGTCATCAAGGCGACGGATCGCTTCGATCAACACGTAGGCCGCCACGCCGAAGAGCAGCACCGCATTGGCCAGCGCAGCAAGAATCTCCAGCCGGTACAAGCCGTAGGTGCGGTGTTCGGCCTGCTTGGCCCGGCTCGCTGCGGTGATCGCCGCCAACGCCATCCCCAAGCCGAGTGCATCGGTGGCCATGTGACCGGCATCGGACAGCAACGCCAGCGAGTTGGTGGTCAGCCCGACGACGACTTGGACGACCAAGAAGGCGCAAATCAGACCGAACGACCACCACAGTCGCCCGGCGTGGCGTGCGCCGGCACGCAGGTCGACGTGGCTGTGCGCGTGGCCGTGATCGTGGCCCATCAGCGTGCGTCTCCCCGATCGCAACCCATCCCCTGACCGTATCGCTACGGTCTGGTTCAGCGTGTCGCTTACGCCACCGTCACCTGGCAAACGCGCCGGTAAGATGGTGCTTCGCTTTCCCAGACGGGGCTGACAGGTTTCGACATCAGTTTCATCGGGCGGGCGTGCGACCCGAGTTGCTCAGACTCGTTAATCGGGGCAAACCAAAGAATTGCCAACGAGCAGTTCGCTCTCGCCGCCTAATTTTTAGGTAGTAGAGAGTCATCGTGACCAGCAATGGCGCACGGGGCCGATCCACCGCAGCCCGGCAACAGAAGCGGGGGATGACGGCGAGAAAGACCGCTGGCGTCGGGAAAGACCGATGACGGTTCGGAAAGACGATCCGAGGGCCTCCGGGCCAGCCGACCCGCCGGCAGGACAGCGTCAGTCCAGATGTCGGGGATGGTCGTAGCACGTGCGTCTGTTGCCTGATGGACGGGGGTTCGATTCCCCCCAGCTCCACCATGTGATGTCGCGAGACATCCCGGACAATCTTGCTGACTTCGCTCACGCTCCGCGTCGATCAGCCGAGCCACCGGGCGAGATCACGGTCTGCCATGATGACCAGTCGGACAAGCTGGTCGACGTGGGGTTCCGCGATCACGGCATCGAACCGGCCAACGGATTGACGGGCGATGGGTTCATCGTTCGTTCGCTCCTACCCGACGATGTTGTCCTGGACCACGAGGCGGTGATGTCGAGCCGTGAATTTCTGCCTACTGGTTGGGGGTGACGATGCGCCGGTCGGCGTCGATCACGACGCCTTCGGCTTCAAGCAGACCTTGCTGCGTTGGCGCGTGGGTTCGGTACAGCCGACCGTCGGACGGAACGACTCGCCACCACGGCAGACCGGGGACGCGGCGCAGAACTCCAGCGACGGCCTGTGCGGCCGCCGGACGACCAAGTTCCATAGCAACCTCGGCGTAGGTGACCACCTCGCCGGGGCCCAGGCTGGCGACCAGGTCGGCGACCGCACGTTGAAATGGCGTCAACCGCGTGGGTGGATCCGGCGAGCCGCGCGGCACGAGCGGCGTTTCGTTGGCGCCTGTCACCCCGCTCTCGCACTCGTCGCCCACGGCATCCATCGACGGCACCGTACCCAGCCAGCTCCTCCTCGCCGATCCTGACGCCGTCCGTGGGTTTCGGTGCGGACAGATCACGCCCAAACCCACGATCGCGGCAGGGGTATTCGAGGCAGGGGTATCCTGGGTGGTGCCATGACAGCCCGACCTGCGGACACCGCGTCGATCATCACCTGCCCGAGCTGCTCGGCGCGCAATCGCGTACGTCCGATCGCCAAGGGCACGCCAAGCTGCGCCAAGTGCCACACCAAGCTGCCCTGGGTGGTCGCCGCCGACTCAACGGGGTTCTCGGCAGAGATCGATGCGTCGGTGCCGGTGCTGGTCGACTTCTGGGCCCCGTGGTGCGGGCCGTGCCGAACGCTGTCCCCGATCGTCGAACGTCTCGCCGCCGACCTGGCCGGACAACTGAAGTTGGTCAAGGTCAACGTCGACGAGAACCAACACGTCGCCGCTCAATTCGGGGCGATGAGCATCCCGCTTTTGGTTCTGTTCAAGGACGGGAACGAGATCGACCGACGCGTTGGCGCGGCACCCCTGGCACAGCTCGCCGCATGGCTTCAGCCGCACCTCCCACCAGCCTGAGGAGACGCTAGAACCAGGCCTCTACTCCGAGGAACGGGTGGGCGAGAGCAGCTCGATAACGGCAGCCGCGGTCACCAGGGCGGAGGTGGTCAAGACCGCGGCAGACACCCCACGATCGAGCCAGAACGGGGCGTTTGTGGGGAGCACCGCGGCCGTCAGTCCATCCCATCGGCGCACAGTCCAAATGGCGAGTTCTCCGCCACCGATGGCGACGGCGGCCAGAGCTAGCAAGCGTTGGCGGCGCTGTCGAGCGGCCCATGCTGCGGCCGCAACCACAACTGCCACCGCGGGGAACAGCCACAGCGTTGGTGAGGGGCCGGTAGTACTGGGCAGCGAGCGGAACTGCCACCCGCCGATGATCAGCGCCAGTCCAGCCGCGACCCCGAGCATCGCGACCAGTACCCCGAAGCGCCGCCTGAGCACAACGCCGGTTGCTCCGGCAGCGACACCGAGGATCAGCCCGGTCCACAGTGGCACCGCTGACGGCGACGGCTTCCATGTCGAGGCGACGGTCACCGCCGTGGCGACGCCATCGACGGTGATCGGCACCACCGCCTCGAGGACCACGTCACCGCGTTGGCGGCCGGGCGGATCGAAGCTGTTCATCCAATGGATCCGGTGGTCGTGCCAGGCGAAGCGCCCGTCGGTGGCCACGGTGTGCCATTGCGGCGGCGTCGCCGCGTTCACACCGTCCGGCAACGCGGCCCCATATCGGGACTTGCTCGTGGCGTAGGTGACCGAGGCATGGTTCTCGCGCACCTCCCCCGACGCCGTGACTTCCAAGTACGGCTCACCGCGATAGCCGGTGACCGCGATGGAGACGCCACGTTGAACATCGACGGCAAGAAACGAATCGCCGCCGATCACCGAGAACTCAACACCCTGCGCAGGGGGCGAGACCGACACGATCTCGGTCTGAAAGTCAGTTGGACCGGGCGCATCAGCGTGAACCGCACCGGGCGTCAGCGGCACAATGCCCAGAACGGCAGAGGCGGCCGCCACAGCGAACTTCACGGCCTGACCTCCAAGACGAAGTGACCGCTCGGGTGCACCGAGCACTCCCCCACCAGCTCGCCGGGCGAGGCGAACGTCTGCGTCAGCGTCTGGCCGGCACCGAGATAGAACGGCCCCACCAGGTGCCCACGGTCGTCGTCGTTGACGATCCGAATCGTCTGTCCGACGTGCGCCACCAGGCGCTCGGGAATGATTGTCACGGGCACACCCCGGTCGATCTGCGCGCCGGTTCCGGCGGGGATGTAATAGTCGAAGTCGACGACGTCGGCGGGCACCGCTTTGCGCATCGACGGCGCCGCATCCCGATCCGTGCGCCATGCCTGAATCCCAAGCACGGCAGCCGTCACTAAACCCAGAATCGCAATCGCCACCAGGGCGCGACGCAATGTCATGCCAGCAACGTACGGGCAACAACCAGCAGATCGAAACAGTCGCGCTCCAACACACTCCCCCGGTCGTCGGCAGGCCTCGCCAAGTTCCAGACAACACAGCCATCCCGTCATTCGTGGGTTTCGGGGTGACCTGTCAACACCGAAACCCACGAATCCGGAGAGATT
>Ga0073899_10000006_pt1 | contig 200042 bp, 187 predicted proteins | sample KloWWTmetaKNB5Ph_FD_88975 | JGI IMG/M metagenome (GOLD analysis project Ga0073899, IMG submission 88975) | Active sludge microbial communities from Klosterneuburg, Austria, studying microevolution and ecology of nitrifiers - Klosterneuburg... | ecosystem: Engineered > WWTP > Aerobic digester... | reverse complement strand
CAGCCGGGCATTAGCGTGGGACACGAGAGGCCTCCGAGTGTTCGAGCTGAAGAACTAGACAGCTCCAACTCGACCGCGGAGGCCTCTCGTATGTCAACAACGATCCGGGTCAGTACAGCTAGGCGCAGCCGCCCAGGTCTACACGAAAGCACCCCCACCTTGCCGTCGAAGCAAGAGTGGGGGTGCTTTGCGAGTGTGACGTCACTACCGGGGAGCTTCGCAACCGACTCCGTCACCGTCGCGATCCAGGTGCGGGCCGTAACCGGGCTGCCCGATCCGGATGGGGGCGGCGCCCGCGGCACGTACAGCGTCGCAGTTCGCGTAGTACGGTCCTGCGCCCGGTACCCACACGGTCACCCAAGCGGGCGAGGGGCTGACGATCTTGGTTTCGAACGGAGACGGCACGTGGAAGCCCGATGGGACGCCGAGCGTGGTCACGCAATAGGTGTCCTCGGGCAGCGCGATCCCGAAGCCGCCTTGAGCCCACTGGTTCGCAGCCGTGGTGTTCTGCCACACCCCTTGCCCGTGTGCGTTGCAGCTGCCTTCCCTGATGTGCGCGGTGACTCCGTTGATCGGCCACCCACCGGAGTTCTTTGCGACCAGCGCACCAGTGACGGTTGGTTTGATGATGGGTCCCGGTACCCAGACGGTAACCCAGTTTGCGGGTCGCGCCTCCATGGTGAACGTGACGTCCGCCGCTGGTGAGTATGGGGCTGGCACTGATCGAGTCTTGATGCAGTAGTCGCCGGGCTCGAGTCCGATGCCGAACGCCCCGTACGCATCCGGTCGGTCGGTTGTCGTGGTGAGCCAAACGGCGGGACCCGTGCAGGTGTCCTTGAGTATCTCGACGGTCACACCTGGGAGCAGCTCCGAAGACGGGCCCTTGATCGACACGGCACCTGTGCCGAGCGGCGAGGGGAGGGGCTCAGCGGCTACTGGTCCTGCGACGCCGGTTGCGACGAGACCGAGCGCGAGCGCGATTGGTGCGAGGAACAGTCGACTGAAACGAGAGTGCAGCTTCATGATGTCCATTTCGGTGTGGGGGCGTTCGATCCCGAATGGTTTCGTGCAGTCTGCCCGATCCCTGGGCATATGCCCAATCGCGCCGCCGCGGGAGTTCGATGGCGCTGCGTCACTCGGGCGCGGCCGCGCGGTCGCCCAGCCGAATCGAGTCGGCGGAATCTAGCTCGGGAACGGCGTCACGGCGGTGAGGAACGGGTGCGTGAGGTCCTTGTCGGAAAGCGCAGCCTCGGCGAGGGGGATCGGCCATTCGATCCCCACCGACGGGTCGGCCAGGTTGAGGAAGGTGTACGTTGCATCGGGCGACCAATGCTCGTTCACCAGGTAGGTATACGCGGTGTTCGGCTCGAGCGTCTGGTAAGAGTTCCCGACTCCGCGAGGAACGAAGATCGCCATGGACGGGTCGAGTTCTGCGGTGAAGGTGCTGCCGAAGGTCGGTCCCTCGCGAAGATCGACCCACGCGCCGAAAATGCGCCCGGTGGCGAGCGAGATGAACTTGTCCCAAGGCTCAGCGTGAATGCCTCGCGTCGTGCCCACCGCATCGTTGAATGAGATGTTGTTCTGCACGGGCCCGAGATCCGGCAACCCCGCCGCGACCATCTTCTCGCGTTGCCAGTTCTCTTTGAACCACCCTCGTGAGTCACCGTGGACTGGGAGATCCCAGACCACGAGGCCCGGAATCGATGTCGAATGGGGAACGAGCGGTTTACCGAACGTGATCGCCATTTCGCTCACTGTCCCTTCGTCGCGTAGAACGCCTCGACGCCATCCTTCGCGGGTGCCCACCAGGCTTCGTTGTCGCGGTACCACTGGATGGTTGCGGCGAGCCCAGCCTCGAAGTCGCCGTATGCCGGCGTCCAGCCAAGCTCGGTGCGGAGCTTGGTGAAGTCGATCGCGTAGCGCAGGTCGTGCCCGGCGCGGTCGGTGACGTGCTCGTACGCGTCTGTCGGCTGCCCCATGAGCCCGAGGATGAGCTCGATGACGTCCTTGTTGTTCCGCTCGCCGTCGGCGCCGATCAGGTACGTCTCACCGAGCACGCCCTTGTCGAGGATGGTGAGCACGGCCGAAGAATGGTCGTCGGCATGGATCCAGTCGCGCACGTTCTCGCCCGCGCCGTAGAGCTTGGGCTGGATGCCACGGATGACGTTGGTGATCTGCCGAGGGATGAACTTCTCGACGTGCTGATACGGGCCGTAGTTGTTTGAGCAGTTTGAGAGTGTCGCGCGAACACCGAACGACCGCACCCATGCGCGCACGAGCAGATCGCTGCCGGCCTTGGTCGACGAGTACGGGCTCGACGGGTTGTACGGGGTCGACTCGGTGAAACGCTCGGGGTCGTCGAGCTCGAGGTCTCCGTACACCTCATCCGTTGAGATGTGGTGCAAGCGCGTGTCGTGCTTGCGAGCCGCCTCAAGCAGCGTGAAGGTTCCCACGATGTTGGTGTCGAGAAACGGGCGGGGGTCGTGCAGCGAGTTGTCGTTGTGCGACTCGGCAGCGTAGTGCACCACCGAATCCGTCCTGCTGAACAGCTCGTCCACAAGCGGCGCGTCAGTGATGTTGCCCTTGACAAACGTCACGCGATTCTCGGGCAGATCCGCAAGCGAGGCAAGGTTGCCGGCGTAGGTGAGCGCGTCGAGCACCGTGACGTGATGGTCGGTGTGATTGACCAGGTAGTGCACGAAGTTCGAGCCGATGAATCCGGCGCCGCCGGTGACCAGGATGTTAGCCATTAGCGGCCCCTCTCCAAGATATTGAGCAGATACGAGCCGTAGCCGGACTTCACAAGCTTGGTGGCGCGTTCGCGCAACTCGTCGTCGGTGAGGAATCCCTGACGCCAGGCGACTTCTTCAGGAACGCCGATCCGGAGGCCAGTGCGGCGCTCCATGGTGCGCACGTAGTCGCCGGCATCGGTCATCTGATCGAATGTGCCGGTGTCCAGCCAGGCAGTACCCCGGGGCAGTACCTCGACGGCAAGCTTGCCGCGCTCAAGGTAGGCACGGTTCACATCGGTGATCTCGTACTCACCCCGGGCGCTTGGGGCGAGCGACCGGGCGATCTCGATGACGTCGTTGTCATAGAAGTAGAGCCCGGGCACTGCGTAGTTGCTCTTCGGCGAGGCCGGCTTCTCTTCAAGCGAGACCGCCGTGCCGGATTCGTCGAACTCGACGACACCGTAGGCGCTCGGCTCGGCCACCCAGTACGCGAACACGGCGCCACCGTCGATGTCGGCGTAGCGCTTGAGCTGCGTCCCCAGTCCCGGACCGTAGAGCAGGTTGTCGCCGAGCACGAGGGCGACCTTGTCGTCGCCGATGAAGTCGGCGCCGATGGTGAACGCTTGGGCAAGTCCGTCAGGGGAGGGCTGCTGGGCGAAGGTGATGTTGACGCCGAACTGTGAGCCGTCTCCGAGGAGCCGCTCGAACTGTTCCGCGTCGTGCGGCGTCGTGATGATCAGGATGTCTCGAATGCCGGCGAGCATAAGCGTCGAGAGCGGGTAGTAGACCATCGGCTTGTCGTAGACAGGGATGAGCTGCTTCGAAATGCCAAGGGTGATCGGATGCAAGCGTGTGCCGGAGCCGCCGGCGAGGATGATGCCTTTCACCCTGCAATCCTCGCACATGCGCCCGTTGCGACCGCTCGCGCGTTGACCGCGGGCTCTCAGAGCGGCCTGGGTATCCTGAGGAGCCAGTCGCGTTCATCTGGCGCACCTCTCGAAAGGGCTCGTATCTGTGTCGTGGCTTGACCTCATCTGGGCGGCAGCTGTCGCTGTGCTTACGCTCGGCGCGATTGGCGGGAGCCTTGCGTGGGCCGTCGGACTCAAGGGGTATTGGGCGGTCGCGGTCGCGCCCGCATTTGCGCTGACGCTGATCGGTGGGACCGCGATTGTCGCGCCTTGGCTCGGACTTTCCTGGTCGCTCGTGCCCGTGCTGATCCTCACAGCGTTGATCGCCGCCGCGCTGTGGTTCGTTCGCCGCATCACCCGGCGAGCCCGTTCGGGCGAGCCCTCCGGTCGACGCCCGTTCGATTTTTGGCTGTTGCTGGGCCTCGCGATTGCGGCGATCGTGCTTTCGCTGCGCGTCGTGGACGCGATCGGCGCGCCGGCGAACTTCTCGCAAACGTTCGACAACATCTTCCACCTGAACGCAGTACGGTTCGTCCTCGATACCGGCAATGCGTCTTCGCTGAATGTGGGTCGCATGACGAATCCCGGCGGTGCGCTGGGGTTCTATCCCGCTGCATGGCACGGGGCTGTCGCACTGATTGTGCAGCTGAGCGGTGTTGCCATCCCGGTCGCCGTGAACGCGATGACGCTCGTGGTCGCCGCGCTGATCTGGCCGCTCGGCGTCGTGCTCTTGACGCGCACACTGTTCGGGGCGGGACGCGTCCTCGTTGTGTCGGCGGGCATCCTGGCCACGGCATTCCCACTCTTCCCGATGCTGCTCATGGACTATGGGGTGCTGTACCCATTCCAGCTCGCGCTGGCCTTGACACCGGTTGCGCTCGCGGCGACGGCGCAGGCACTCGGGCTCGCCCCGGAGGGGGGCGGGCTCCAGCGCTGGTGGTGGGCGCTCGTCCTTGTGGGCACGTTGCCAGGGATCATGCTCGCGCACCCGGGTGCATTCGTGAGTTGGCTGGCACTGTCGGCGCCGATGGCCGTGGCGTTCGCGGTGCAGCGCTGGCGCGCATCCCGCACGGTACGGGGCCGATCGCTCGTCATCATCAGCTTCATCGCCTACATGTTCGCGGGCGCCCTGATGCTCATGGCATTGCGCCCGCCGTCCGACGCGCGTGGCTGGCCGACCGCGATGAGCATTCCTTCCGCAGTATGGGAAGTCCTGTCTGTGTCGGCCTGGTACGGCATTGCCGCGACGGTGGCCGCCCTGGCGGTGTTCGCGGGAGTCGTGTGGGCAATCGTCGCGCGCACGGTGCCAGCGCTGGTTGGGCTGGGAATGTATCTGGTCGCGGCCTTCCTGTTCGTCACGGTTGCGGCGATGCCATTCGGCGCGCTCCGCGATGCCTTCACGGGCGGGTGGTACAACAACATCCCGCGCCTCGCGGCCATGCTGCCGATGGTGATGGTGCCGCTGGCCGCCTTCGGTGTGGCGCGCTCGGCATCAGCGATTGCGCGCATCCCGGTCTTCACGCGGGCGCGCGCCCGCCTCGCCCCCGGTTGGCGTGTGGCGGTGGCGCTGCTTGTGGCCGCAGGAGGAATTCTCAGCGTCCAAGGGCCCGCAATGGCGCAGGCGAGCGCATCGGTCTCGCACATGTTCGCTTTGACGCCGGACTCCGTGCTCGTCAACACCGATGAGTATGCGCTGATCCAGCGACTCGATGAGCACGTGCCGGAAGGCGTGGCAGTTGCGGGGAGCCCGTGGACGGGGGCTTCGCTGAGTTACGCGCTCGCCGATCGACCCGTGCTGATGCCGCACACACTCATGGAAATCACCGATGAGCTCGCGTTGATCAACGAACGCTTGGATGAGGCGAGTTGGAACGACGCCGTCTGCGCTGCGATCGACGAGCTGGGCGTCGGCTTCGTGCTGGACTTCGGCACGCAGGAAGTGCATGGCGCGATCCACGAGTTCCCGGGCTTCGACAACCTCGCCGAATCTGATCGGGTCAGGCTCGTCGATGCCGAAGGCGCGGCCAAACTGTACGAGATCGTCGCGTGCGGCGCGGTATCGGGGTGAGTGCGCTGCGTGAGGCCGTTCGGCCCGCGGTTGCTAGGATCAAGACACCATGACCGTCCCTGCAGATCGCGTGCTGATCATCGTCCCCGCGTGGAATGAAGCCCGAAATGTGGGCGCGACGGTTCGAGAGATTGCTGGCGTGGACGGATCCTACGATGTGATCGTCGTCGATGATGGCTCGACCGACGCGACCGCCGAGGTCGCGCGCCGCGCGGGCGCAAAGGTGCTCAGCCTGCCTTTCAACCTCGGGGTCGGCGGCGCCATGAAGACCGGCTTCACGTACGCGCAGCGCCATGGCTACCAGCGCGCGATCCAGGTGGATGCGGATGGGCAGCACAACCCCGCTGACATCGCCGCGGTGCTCGACGGCCTTGCACACGCCGACATCTCGATTGGGGCGCGCTTCGCCGATGTCGGCGACTATGAGGTGCGCGGTCCGAGGCGCTGGGCCATGATCTTTCTCGCGCGGGTCATGTCGAAGGTCTCCAAAGTGCAGCTGACGGATGCCACGAGCGGCTTCCGTGCGGCCAACCGACGTGCGATCGACCAGTACGTGCGCTACTACCCGGCCGAGTACTTCGGCGACACGCTCGACTCGCTTGTGGCAGCCGTGCACTCCGGGCTCACGGTCACACAGGTTCCGGTCGCGATGCGCGCTCGGGTACATGGCCAGCCTTCGCAGGGCACGGTTGGTGCGACGCTGTACTTGCTGCGCGCGGTGTTTGCGCTGACCCTGGCGGTCATGCGGCGCGCGAAGCGCGCCCCAGCGGCCGCGCCCGAGAGCGACAGGGAGCTGATCGCGTGATCGTCCTGGCAGGCATCGTCTTCGCGGTTGTCATTCTCGTCATCGTCATCTGGATGCTGCTGGCGCGGAAGCTGCGCGAGAAGTACGCCGCGATGTGGCTCGTCATCGCCCTCGCCGTGCTCCTCCTTGGCGTGTTCCCGCAGCTGCTGCTCTGGCTGACCACAGCCCTCGGCGTGCAGGTTCCGGCGAACCTGCTCTTCGCGCTTGCGATCGTGCTGCTGCTGGGCGTCGCGTTGCACCATTCCTGGGAGTTGTCGCAAGCGGAGGACGAGATTCGGAGGCTGGCTGAGGAATCCGCGCTGGCACGCACCGAACTCGCGGTGTTGCGCAACCGCCTCGAGGCGTTGGACGCGCGCCTGCGCAGCATCGAACCGCACGGTGAGGCCGGCACGGGGCCCGAGGATCCACTGCCGAAGCCGGGCGCACCTTGACGTTCACGGCGGTCTGGGCGGTGGTGACCTCGTTCAGGCCGGACCGCGGCCTCCTCGATGCGACCGCTGCATTGCGTGACCAGGTCGCGGGCGTCATCGTGGTCGACGACGGGAGTGGGCCCGGGTACGACGACGTCCTCGACGCGCTCGCGTTGCAGGGAGTGACGGTGCTGCGCCGTGCCGAAAACGCGGGGATTGCCGCGGCGTTGAATGCCGGCATCGAGGGCGCGCTTGCACGGACATGCGACGCCGTCGTCACCTTCGACCAGGACTCGATGGTGGAGCCCGGTTTCATCGCCGCGCTCGTCCGTGCCCATGACCATGCGGTCGACGTCGGCGCGCGCCCGGGGCCGGTCGTGCCCGAGTACTTCGCAGGGGTCAGCCAAGTGCACGCTCGAACACGCCAGGGCACGTTGCTGGCACGGCATGCGATCCAGTCGGGCATGCTGCTTGACCGTCGGGTTCTGGAAACGATTGGGCTGCTTCGCGAGGAGCTCTTCATCGACCTCGTCGACACCGAGTTTGAACTGCGCTGCCATGCCGGCGGATTCGTGTCGGTCGCGGCGCCGGGCCTGGTGCTGGCGCACAGCCTCGGACGACAATACGAGCGGCGGATGCTCGGGATGCGCGTCTCGCTACCAGGGATCCCCCCGGTCGTGACGCTGAGCACGCCCTTTCGCTACTACTACCGCGTGCGCAATCGCATCGTGATCAATCGTGAGTATGGCCGCAGGTTCTTCGCCTGGACGCTTCGCGACACCGTACTCGAAGTGTTGCACTTTGCCTCGGCGCTGACGCTGGCTCGTCCGAGGCGGGCGCTCTGGGCGTTGTACCGCGCGGGGATCCGCGACGCTCGGCGCGGGCGGATGGGCCGTATGCCGGGCACGTTGCAGGAGACCGCGGCGACGATCAGCTGGTCGGCTCGACCGGCGGAGTGACGTTTGGCGTTGGTCGTGGTGCGTGCGTCGCCTCCATGCGAAACACCCGAAGCGCCGGCACAGCCAGCACGAGGAGCGCGGCGCCCTCAGACGCCGCGACGCCCAGGGCGATGACGGGCGCCGACGCGATGGACGACCCGGCGATCATGGTCGTCAGCCCAACGACGGCCGCGGTGATCGTAGCCGCGAGGACCGTGCGATAGCGGTGTTCGGGGATCAGCAGGTTTCGGATGAGCGGCGTGGCGGTTGAGAGAAAGAAGAATGCCAGTCCGAACAACGCACATGCAATCGGCTCGGCAGCTACGGCCGGGCCGAAGAGCACGGCGGTTGCCCATGGGCCGAGCAGCGCGATCGCCGCGCCACCGGCGAGGCCGAGGCCCGCGTGCGCGATCAAGGCGATGACGTGGCGGGTGCGCCGGTCGGTGGCAGCCGGTTCTAACACCCAGGCTTGAAATGCGTTGCCGAATGCGATGACCGCCATGATCCCGATGCGGTACACCCGGTCAGCCGAAGCGAACGCGCTCGCATCGCTTGCGCTGAGGCCGGCAGTCGCGATGGGGATCGCGGTCGCGCCGTACGCATTGCCCGTGGCGTCGATCGCCGCGGTGGGGGCGAGCGTGCGCAGGACCGCGCGGGAGCTGCGAGCGGCCGTGCGGTGCTCATCATCGTGCCGATAGGTGTGCCGCGCGTGGAGCGCGACGGCGGGCAGGGTGAACGCGAGCAACAGGAGGGGATACCACACGACCTGGCCGGTGAATGCGACGATCGGGAGCGCGAGCAGTGATGCTGCAAGTTTTGGCGCCGCGTCGAAGAGCATGAGCGCGCGCGGATTGCCTTGCCCGATGCAGAACCATGCCGGGGTGAGCCCGCCGAGGGTCATCGCGATCGCGATCAGGATCGATTCAATGCGGAACGCTGGCCCGGAGATCAGTGCCGTCGCAACCGCGGCCGCCGGAACCGCGATCGTCGACGTGAGCAGTCGCGTGCGAATGCTCTCGCGCAGGATGATGGATCGCTCGGCGTCACTGTGGCTCCTCGCGACCCGTACCGGGCCCGCGATGCCCCACCCGAACAGCACGACGACCATGCCCAGGATGCCGATGGACTGTCCGGTGGCGAAGTTTGCCCAGCCTTCTGCGCCGACAACGCGCGTGATCAGCGGAAGTATGATGAAGGGGGCGAGCGCCGACAGGATCGGTGCACCCGTGAAACCGGCGAACCGAAGCATGAGAGTGCGCATCGGACTCAGCTTACGCGCCACCGTAGCTAGGCTTCGGAGCATGCTGGACACGCCGGAGAACGCGGCAAGATGAAAGCGGGAGAATCAGTGGGTGTGCCCCTGCAGGTGAGTGTGTGCATGGCAACGTACAACGGGGCAACGTATTTGGCAGAACAACTTCGCTCGATTCTCGACGAACTCGAGAGCACGGATGAAGTCGTCATTGTGGATGACGCGAGTACCGATGAGACACTTGCGGTCATCGCGGCGCTCCGAGATCCACGTGTGCGTGTGTTCGCGCAATCGGAGAACCAGGGATACGTTCGGACGTTCGCGCGGGCGATGGAGCTCGCATCGGGCGAGATTTTGATGCTCGCGGACCAGGACGACGTGTGGGTGCCAGGGCGCAGGCACGTACTGGTCGAAGGACTCCGAGACGGCGGGGTCGCGGCATCGAACTTGGTTCTCCTAGGTGATGACCTGCCCTTGCGCTCGCCGCTATCAGGCAAACCCTGGCGGTTGCGAGCGGGCACCTCGCGTCAGCAGTTGCGGAATGAGCTTCGGATCCTCGCCGGAATCGCGCCGTACTTTGGCTGCGCCATGGCCGTGCGACGAGACTTCGTCGGGTTCGTCTTGCCATTTCCGGCGTTCCTCGTCGAGTCGCACGACCTCTGGATCGCGACGGTCGCGAACACGTTTGGTCAGCTCCGGCATATCGAGGATCCGACGGTGCGCCGCCGCATCCACGATTCGAACGCTTCTTCCCCTCGGCCACGCGGTGCGTTCGCCGCGCTGCGGTCACGCTGGATGTTGGTGCGCGCATGGCGTGAGGCAGTGCGGAGGCGGCGGATGAGTGTTCACCAGATCGGCGGGGTCAAACGGGCGCCGGGGCACCTCCGCGACTGAGCGGAACCGCGCAGTGTGGGCCTGCTGGGTGCGGCTATTCCTGGGCGTTCCTGCTCGAGATCGATCTCAGCAGTTGAGGCCCAAGATACTCGAGTACTGTGCGCGAGTACGTCCCTGAGACGTGGCGTTCATCGGCATACACGACGACGCCACCGATCACGGCATAGCACAGCTGCTCATCGCAGAACGCGTTGGTGAGATTGATGTCCACCACTCTGTCGCCGAGCCGGTCGAGCGCCTCTTCGCGCACCGAATTGAACACCACCTCGGAGCGTGCCCGAGCGCAGGGTGCATCGCTCGCTGGCGCGGTTGCCAAGCATGTTGGCACCATACCCACCTCCAAATCAGGTGAGGTAGACACTGTGATCACGGTCTTGCCCGCGTCCGCGAGCATCGACCATGTGCGCTCGACGTCTTCGGTGCCGAGGGCACGTGCGCCAGCAGCTTCGACAGCTGCCAAAGTTGGCGTCTGGCTGATGAACACCACTGTCGATATATCCTCCCGGGCAATCAACTCGCTCCGAACTCTGTCGGACCACATCCGACAGTCGACGAAGCCTTGGTCTGCGAGGTTGGTGCCGTTCACACCCGGGTCGGGAAAGCCCAATCCTGGACAGCCGAAGCGCGTGAATGTCTCAATCGTGTAGCCAGCCTCCTGAAAGTACTCGTCGAAAGCTACCGTGTAGGACGCCGCGTACGAGTCACCCACGAGCGCGATCACGCCTTTGGCGCTCGCGGACGTATCGCCGATTCGGCACGTCTTCCAATCCTCGTCGAACCACGTCAAACACCAGTGCGCGGTATCGAGGTCTTGGCTGGCGGCGGTCAGATCGAGTGATGCTGGCAACTCGAACCGCGCGTCACATTCGGCACCCGACAGCAACGCACCGGCACCAAAACAGTCGGCCGCCCGACCATCCGGCGGAGGGGTCGGGAGCGCGCTCACGTTCATCGAGCCAGCGAGGATGGTCAAGCCGATGACCAACGCAGCGCCGCCACCGGCGAAGGTATAGGCGGGCCATCGCTGCGTTGAAAACACCCTTGTGCGTCTCATTGGATCTTCGACGAACACTTTGGTGAGCCATGCGGCTGCGAGCGACACAGCGATCAGGACGAGACCGGTCTTGAGCGATGGTTCGCGTGCGAATGCGTAGCTGAACCAGATGATGAATGGCCAGTGCCAAAGGTATGTAGCGTACGAGATGTCGCCGAGGAACTGCACAGGACGGAGGCCAAGCACGGATCCGATTGACCAGCGTGGTGCGAAACCACCGATGATCACGAGAAGGGTGCCGAACACCGGGACGAGACCGATCGGCGCTGGGAACGCGGAGGACCCATCGATCAGTATCGAGCTTCCAATGACCATTGCCAGCCCCAGGAGCGTGAGCAGGCGGGACTGCCCCCACAAGCGATGCTCTCGCAACCTTTCGAAGTACCTTGGGACCAAGAGCACCAACGATGCGAGAGTGACACCTGCACCAAACTCCCACGCGCGCGCGAGAGTGCTGAAGTACGCCAGGCTTGGGGCATAGGCGGTGAGCTGCAACGAATATCCGAAGGTAGCCAATGTTGCCACGAGAGCGAGCACGCCGACGATTGTGGTGCGCGTCGAGGGGCTCAGCGATTTACCTTTGGTGATCCTCCGCGCCAGCCAAAGGGTGAACACCGACAAGATTGGCCAGACGATGTAGAACTGCTCTTCGACCGACAATGTCCAGAAGTGCTGGACGATTGTGGGTGGCTCGCTGGCGGCCAGGTAGTCGACAGATTGCGAAGCGAGGACCCAGTTCACGACGTAGACCGATGCTGCGCCGATCTGCAAGAACGTGTTTGCCCGAAGCGTCTCGGGTAGCGCGACAGCCGCGATCACGGTGCACGCAATGAGTACAAGGAATGCGGCGGGCAAGATGCGCTTGATGCGGCGTACCCAGAATCGTGTGAGTGAAACACGCTCTGAAGCCTGTACCTCCCGAAGCAGGTGGCTTCCGATCAAGTAGCCGGAGATGACAAAGAAGACGTCCACACCGAGGAAACCACCGGGGAGTGACGCCGGCCACACGTGATAAATCACAACGAGAGCAACGGCGAGCGCGCGAAGCCCCTGAATCTCTTCCAAGACGCGCGCAGTACCTGTCGCTACGCCATTGCGCACACGGCTTCGGCGAGGCGTTGGTTCATGCGGCGGGGGTGTCCGTGTCGCGGGCGCACTCGATTGCATGGCAGCGTTCCTCAGGTGTCGCGCAAGCAGAGATCCGACAACCGTGATCGGACCCGTGTCATTGGAATTCGCGCGGCTCCATGAGACGCCGTAGCGGTCGGCGATGGTGCTGTGCCAGTGCGGGGCCTCATCGGCGTGGGCAACCTCACTTCAGGAGGTTCCGTGCGGCCATCTCGAGGAGCGAGCGCTCGTAGCGCTCACCCTCGATCGGCTCGGTGAGCACCCATTGGACGAACTGGGCGACACCCTCGCGGAACGACACCTGTGGCTCGAAGCCAAGCAGGGTGCGCAGCCGCGTCGTATCGGCGACGTTGTGCCTGATGTCGCCCAGGCGGTAGTTGCCGGAGATCTTCGTGGCGACGCTGGTCCCGAACGCATCGAAGAGCGCCGCAACCACCTCATTCACGGTCGTGGCGACGCCGGAACCGACGTTGAAGATGCCGCCGGCGGCATCCGGCGCCGTGGCGGCGAGGAAGGTCGCCTCGACGACGTCATCGATGTAGACGAAGTCCCGGCTCTCGAGTCCGTCTTCGAAGATGTTGATGTCTTTGCCCTGACGAATCAGGGTCGAGAAGATCGAGAGGATTCCGGTGTACGGGTTCTTCAGTGACTGCCCAGGACCATAGACGTTCTGGTAGCGCAACGACACAGGCTCGATGCCGATCGTCGGTGCGACGGTCATGATGAGGGACTCTTGCATCTGCTTGGTGATCCCATACACCGATGAGGGGTGCAGCTTGGCCGATTCATCGGTGGGCACCATGACCAGCGGCCCGTGGCCTGGGAGGTGCACATCGAAATCGCCCGCAGCCATCGCCGCGTCATCGCGGTGTGGCGGGTAGACGACGGCACCTTCGGGGGTTCGGTATGCACCCTCTCCGTACACCGACCGTGACGACGCGATGACAAGCCGCCGCACCGTGTTCGGTTCGTTGGCGAGCAGATCGAGCAGTTTCGAAGTTCCGCCGACGTTCGTTTCAACATAGCGATCGATCTCGTACATGGACTGGCCCGTGCCGGTCTCGGCCGCGAGGTGCACGACAATGGTTGCCCCCGAGAGGGCCGCGCGCAGTTCCTCCTTCGACGTGACGCTCCCGTGCACGACGGTTGCGATGCCATCGAGCGAGCGCAGCAACGGCGACGTGTTCGCGGGGTCGTCGCCGTGCACTTGCGAGATCAGCGAGTCGAGCACCGTGACCGTCGCGCCTGCACGCACGAAACGACGGGCCAGGCGGGTGCCGATGAAGCCTGCACCACCGGTGATCAAGACGTGGTCGGTCATGGGTGCATCTCCCGTCGTCTGTTGCGCTCCCTGCAACATGACTGCGTCGGTGCTGAGCGGGCTCAGCGCGGTCAGGGCGCGAAGATATGCGCCAGCGTCGATTGTAGCCCGGCGACGGTGCCACGCCGGAGGACGCCCGGCAGCTCCGCTACCCCGTGCAGCCGAGACATGAGCCGCATCCGTGCAGTGCGGTGCGTGCGTCGCCAGCCCTTGGCCTTCGCCAGCAACGCCGCGTCGCGGTAGTACGCACGCTCGTCGCGGAATCGCTGGCCGTTCAGCAGCGTGCGCTGCGAGGCGCTCTCGTGGTGGCGGCGATACGAGAACGCGAGCGTCGGCGCGTAAGCGAGGGTACCGCCGTCGAACGCGATGTCCATCAGCAGCGCCAGGTCTTGGATGATTGGCAGCCCATCCCGAAAGTCGATGCGTTTGAGCGTCGCGGTGCGAAATGCAAGGGACGGCCAGTACAGCCAGTCACCGCGGATCAAGCTCGTCGCCATCCGCTCGCCGCGCAACACCGCCACACCGTCGCGACCGCGTGGTGCGAGCACGCGCTGCTTCACCCGGTCGGCCAGCGGCAACACGCGTGTTCCGTGACCGTCGATGACCTGCACGCCGGGCTGCACCACATCGGCATCGGGCACGAGAGTGAAGGCCCGGCGCACGACCTCCAGGTAGTTGGGGTGCATCAGGTCGTCACAGCCGAGGATCACGATGTGCTCGGTGCTGGCACGGCGGATCGCCTCGCGGTAGTTCTCGGTGATGCCGAGGTTCTTGGCGTTGCGGGTGTAGGTGATACGCGCGTCCTCGACCCCGGCGAAGTGGGCAGCGACCGACGCATCCGGGTAGCAGTCGTCGATGACGATGAGCCGCCAATCTGGATCTGACTGGGCCTGCACAGACGCCACGGTCGCATAGAGCAGGGCCGGGTCGCCCCAAAACGGTACGAAGATCTCGATGGTCATGGCACCCATAGCCTATGGCGTGTCATTCGGCACTGCGGGTACCGTGCGGGGGCGAGGTGCTAGCTTGCTCGAAACAGAGAGGTGGCCACCGTGAAACGTGGTTCTGGGCGCGCGGCAGGGATACTGGGCGGCGTGGTCGCGGTGGTGATTGCCTTCGCGGGCTGCGCCCCGTCGGCCGGGGTGCCGAGCGAGCCAACAGGTCTCGCGTCTGAGTCTCCGGGAACGACCCCATCTCAATCCCCGTCACCGACGAGCCCGGGCCCCGAATCCGCGACGTGGATCGTGGATTTGGACGGCGTGGGCCCGATCCGCGTGACGGAGTCGCTCGCCGCTGCGGCGGAGGGGTTGTTGGCGGCGGGGTACTCGATCGAGGAGCCGGAAGGCTGCGACAGCACCGCGACCGTCTTCACATCCGAGCACTCGCCGGCAATCATGCTGTACTCCGATGACGGTTCCGACCGGATCAGCGTCATCGCGGTCGGAGGCGGCGCGGTCACTGCGCAGCAGCAGGATGGCTCGCCACGAACGATCGACGGCATCGGAATCGGCTCCACCTTGGCGCAGCTGCAGTCCGCATTCCCTGACGGTGAAGTCGAAGTCGATTTCGGCGATCGATTTGTGGCCGCGGGTGCTACGGCCTCGGGTGATGTCCACTACCTCTCCTTTCTCCTCGTCGATGGCAAGGTCGAGCGCTACACCGTGCAACTGCGCCCCACGAGGTACTGGGACTTCTGCTGAGCGCGGAGGCCTGGCGCGCGGCCGCGTGCCGCTGCTGCCTCCCGAGCGCGATGCGGTGCATCGTTCTCGCCTGCTTGCGGCCTGTCAGTAGAGGTGCGCCATGGCGCGCTCGGTGTGTGCGCCGGGTGTCCAGGCGCGCGGCGATAGACTCGAGGCCGAATGTGGCGGGCAACCTCCGCCGCTCGTCGTGCGCGACGACACTCTCACACAGGGGCAGTACTGCATGGATCTTCTCATCGTCGGCTCAGGCTTTTTCGGTCTCACCATCGCCGAGCGCGCTGCTGCTGCAGGCCGAAAGGTGACGGTGATCGATCGCCGGAGGCACATCGGCGGCAATGCGTACAGCGAGGCGGAGCCCGAGACGGGCATCGAGGTGCACCGGTACGGTGCGCACCTGTTCCACACCTCCAACGCGACCGTGTGGGAGTACGTCAACCGGTTCACCTCCTTCACGAACTACGTCCACCGCGTGTATACGACCCACCAGGGCATCGTGTACCCGATGCCGGTCAACCTCGGCACGATCAACCAGTTCTTCCAGTCGGCGTACACCCCCGACCAGGCGCGCGCGCTGATCCGTGAGCAGGCCGGCGAGTTCGACGTGAAGACCGCGGCCAACTTCGAGGAGAAGGGCATCGCCCTCGTCGGGCGTCCGCTGTTCGAGGCGTTCTTCCGCGACTACACGGCAAAGCAGTGGCAGACAGACCCGCAGAAGCTCTCCGGCGACATCGTCAGCCGTCTCCCGGTGCGCTACACCTACGACAACCGCTACTTCAGCGACACGTGGGAGGGGCTGCCCACAGACGGCTACACGGCGTGGCTGGAGCGGATGGCCGACCACCCCAACATCGACGTGCAACTCGGTACCGACTACTTCGACGAGGCACAGCCCTTGAACAAGCGGGCGACGGTCGGGCAGGTCCCGGTTGTCTACACGGGGCCGGTCGACCGCTACTTCGACTACGCGGAGGGCGAGCTCAGCTGGCGCACGCTCGACTTCGAGCAGGAGGTGCTCCCCACGCGCGACTTCCAGGGCACCAGCGTGATGAACTACCCCGACATGGACGTGCCATACACGCGCATCCACGAGTTCAAGCACTTCCACCCGGAGCGTAAGGACATCTACGAATCCGACAAGACCGTCATCATGCGCGAGTTCTCGCGTTTTGCAAATCGCGACGACGAGCCGTACTACCCGGTGAACACGCCGGACGATCGAAGCGGCCTGCTCGCGTACCGCGAACTGCAGAAGGGTGAGCACGACGTGCACTTCGGTGGACGGCTCGGCACGTACCAGTACCTCGACATGCACATGGCCATCGGCTCGGCGCTGTCGATGTGGAACAACCAGCTCGCCTCATAAGATCGGACTCGTGGCCACCACTTCGCGCTCGCGCCTGCAGCGCTATGCGCAACCCCTGTGGCTGCTCAGCGCCCGCGACCTGCGGGTGCGGTACTCGACGAGTGCGCTCGGCTACCTGTGGTCGGTGCTCGATCCGCTCCTGATGAGCCTCATCTACTGGTTCATCTTCACGCAGGTGTTCCAGCGCGGGGTCGGCGCCGAGCCCTACATCGTGTTCCTGCTCACCGCGCTCCTGCCATGGGTCTGGTTCAACGGCGCCGTCGGCGATTTCACGCGCGCATTCCTCAAAGACTCGCGGCTCGTGCGTTCCACGGCTATTCCACGCTCGATCTGGGTGAACCGGATCGTGCTCGCGAAGGGGATCGAGTTTCTGCTCTCCTTGCCCATCCTCGCAATCTTCGCGATCTTCGCCGGGGCAACCGTCGGCTGGGGGCTGCTGTGGTTCCCCGTCGCAATCGTGCTGCAGACGATGCTCACGACCGGGATCGGGCTCATCGTGGCCCCGTTGGTCGTGCTCTACCGCGATCTGGAGCGCGCCACGAAGCTTGTGCTGCGCGTGTTGTTCTACGCCTCACCGGTCATCTACGGGCTCTCGGATCTGCCGGGCGAGACGTTCCAACAGATCGCGGCGTTCAACCCGCTCTCGGGCATCTTCTCGCTCTACCGCTCCGGCTTCTTCCCCGAGCAGTTCGACGCCCTTGCGGTGATCGTCAGCGCCGTGATGAGCGTGGCCGCACTCGTGTGCGGCGTGTTCGTGTTCCGGCGCCTCGAGTCGACCGTGCTGAAGGAGCTGTGATGGTGGATACCACGGGCCACGCGGGGACGCCGATCACCGGCGCGTACGCGATCGAGGTCGAAAACCTCGGCATCCGGTTTCGCCGCAACCGGCGCGGGCGGCGCTCGTTCAAGGACCTCTTCGCCGGCCGCGCGCGGCGCACGAAGCCGGGCGAGTTCTGGCCGCTGCGCGACGTCTCCTTCAAGGTGGAGCCGGGCGAGTCGATCGGCGTCGTGGGCCGGAACGGGCAGGGCAAATCGACCCTGCTGAAGCTCGTCACCGGCGTCCTGCTCCCCGACGAGGGCCGCGTCGACGTTCACGGCGGCGTGGCGCCCCTGATCGAGATCACCGGCGGCTTCGTCGGCGATCTCAGCGTGCGCGACAACGTGCGCCTCACCGCGGGCCTGCACGGCATGAACCGCGAGCAGATCGCCGCCCGCTTCGACTCGATCATCGAGTTCGCCGAGATCGCCGACTTCATCGACACGCCCTACAAGCACCTCTCCAACGGCATGAAGGTGCGCCTGGCATTCTCGGTGGTCTCGCAGCTCGACGAACCGATTCTGCTGGTCGACGAGGTGCTTGCGGTGGGCGACAAGGCGTTCCGTGACAAGTGCTACCGGCGCATCGACGAGTTGCTCGCCGACGGGCGCACCCTGTTCTTCGTCTCGCACAACGAGCGCGACCTGCGCCGCTTCTGCACCCGCGGGCTCTACCTCGATCGCGGTCGGCTGAAGATGGACGCGCCGATTGCCGAGGTCCTCGATCAGTACAACCGCGACATCAAGCCGGCAAAGCCGTAGCGCAGTCACGATCGCGATCGGGCTGAGTCACACCGGCCCGGCGCTCGATAGTCTGACTGGCGTGACCACATTCTCCGATGCATCCGCGACCGCGCCGCAAGAGGACGCCACCGGCGCCGCACCGCCCTCGGCGCGCGAGGATTCGCTGGTGGCCGGCCTGGCACCGATCCTCGAGGAACAGGGCATCGAGCTGCGTGACGGCGGCGCCGGGGGACTCGCCGGTGTGCAGGAGGCACTCGCGCGCGCTGCGGCCGATCACAAAGCCGCGGTGCTCAGCCCGGTCGGCGCGCAGCGCAGGGGAGCGTTGGTCGTGCTTCGCCGGTTCGCCGAGGCGCTCGCCGCGGGCGACGCGACCGAGGCACTCGGGGTGCTGGGCGCGGTGGAGGCCGAGCCGAAGGGCGACGCGCCGGCAATCGCGCACGTGATCGGCACCGGCGCGAGCGTGCTGGATGCCTGGTTCACCGATGCCGCGCTCTCGGACGCGCTGTCCGTGGTGCCGATCGACCCGTGGGTCAACAAGCCCGCGCGCTCGGTGGCCCGCGACCTCGTCGGCCTGGCCCGGCGCGGGCGGGCGTTCGGGTCGCTGGAGGCGCTGCGACGCAGGCGCAGCGGCCCGGTCATCCTCGAGGGAGTGGCGCTGGGCGTCGCGGCGGCAGCGGCCGCGCGGGCGAGCAAACTGGGCGCACCCATCGGGCAGGTGCTCGCGGCATCCCTCGTCGACGACGCGGATGTGCAGGCGGTGCTCGCGAGCGCCGCGGCACAGGCGAGTCCCGGCGGGCAGAGCTTCGTCCGCAGCAAAGCGCGAGTGAGCACGCAGCCGGCGCCGGCACCCGCGATCCCGATCGAAGACCCGCTCGCGGCCGAGTTCGAGGCCTGGCTTGCGACGCAGGACGAGATCGCGGCACCGAGCGTCGGCGACGAACTCGCGATGCTCGGCAAGATGCGTGAGCTCGGCAGCCTTCGCGGGCTCGACCTCGCAACTCCCGCGTCCGTGGCCCCATTCGCCGAGCTCCTGCACGAGGCCACCGCGGCCGACACGGGCCAGCTCGAGCAGAACGCGCTCGCGACGCTGCGCGACTATGCGAGCTTCCGGCTCAGCCGCGACGACGACGCCCCGGCATGGGAGGCAGCGCGCTGGGCCCTCGAACGCGCGATCCGCCGCGGCGTGGGCACGGCGACACTGCGCCGTGTGCTCGCCGATGCCGATGCCGTCGACCCTGACGCGCGCAGCGCCGCGCTCGCCGAACTGCGCATCATCACCGGTGTCACGGGGATCCTGGATTGGATCGGACGCAGTAAGGAGATCACCGAGCAGGGGGAGATCCGGGCAGAAGACGTCGCTCGCGTTTCCGAACTGCTGGGTGGCACGGCTGCTGCCGGAGCCGAGATCGGCACGCAAGCGGATCCGGCAGCTGCGGCGCCGACCGTGCGCGCGTGGTGGACCGCCCTGAACTACGCCGGGATTATCGAGACGGGCGCCGCGCGCGCTCGCCGCGGGCAGCACGCCGCCGAGTGGGCCGCAGCGTGGACCGCCGCGCAGACGCCGCCGCTGGAGCGCGCCGAGCAGATCGTCGCGATCTTCGTCGCCAAGACGCTCGCTGCCCCGCTCGTGGGCGGCGGCGCAGACGGCAAGGCCCGCACCACTGCCGCGATCTCGCAGCTGCTGCGCATCGTCGGTGCGCTGCCGGGCGCAGCGCTCGGCGAGGGCGCGGCAGACGCGGAGTCTCGCTCGGACGAGCTCGCCAAGCTGAGGGCAGCTGGCCTGCTCGTTGGAGCCGACGGGGCCGAGCAACCCTCGGTCGCCTGGGTGCCCGAAGGCCTCCGCGGCGCGGTTGCGCGCGGCCTGCTCCTGGCGATGGAGCTGCTCACCGCCGACGCATCGAGGGACTGAGCGCTACGCGCCCAGCGGGGGCATGGGCTGCCACGACGTATCGCGGGCCAGCGCGCGACCGTCCTTGACGCCGCGGCGCAGGTTGGACGTGCCGCGCACCGTGCGCTCGACGAACACGAGCCGCACGAGCTCCTTGCCGAACGTCAGCGCCGAGCCGAGGGCGAAGCGCACCGGCTTGTACGCGCCGTTGGCCTTGAAGTAGTGCTTGATGAACGCGCGGTTTCGCATGATGTAGTAGCGGTACGCGTTGCTCGAGGCGTTGAGGTGGCGGATCCCCATATCCCACTGCTTGATCTCGCGCGTGCGGCGCAGCACGAACTCGTCGACGATCACCGCGGTGGTCTGCAGCGAGGCGAGCCAGCCGTAGACCGAGTCGTCCCAGTAGATGAAAAAGCGCGGGTCGGGCAGGCCGATCTTCTCGACGATGTCGCGGTGGATGAACATGCCCTCGAAGCATCCCGAGTTCATGACCCGGTAGCCCGATTCGTCAAAGCCCGCGGGCGCGAATGGAATCGGGATGCCGAGGGGGATCGAGAGCCGGTATTGCCAGTAGAACTCGCTGCCGTCGTAGTCGTAGCGGCGCCCCTGGATGCTCTTGAAACGCGGCGCCCACTTGCCCATGCGGGCGAGGCCGTCGGGGAGCACCTCGACGTCGTCATCCATCAGCCAGATCCAGGTCGAGCCGAGCTCGTAGGCGGTGCGCATGCCCTCGCTGAAGCCACCCGAGCCGCCCGTGTTGGTGTCGAGGCGGCGGTAGACCAGCTCGGTGCCGAGGCGTTCGCGGTAGGACTCGACGACGTCGGTGGTGTCGTCGGAGGACGCGTTGTCGATGACGACGACGTGGCCGGGCTTCGGGTCCATCGCGATGATCGACTCGAGCAGACCGCGCAACAGGTGCGATCGGTTGTAGGTCACGATCGCGATCGTCGCGGAGGCCGGATCGAACGCTTCTGCAGAGGTCATGTGTGGCTACGTTTCGGTACGAGGAGGGCGGGGAAAGGGGTGCTAGCTGCCTGCGGTGAAGGAGCGCTCCCACGCGGCGAGCGAGGTGAACTCGGGCGCGGCAGCACGGTACTGCGCGGAGAGCCGCGGCCATTCCTTGGCAACGCGGCGGTGGAGCTGGATGCTGTCGAGCAGCATGCGGCGGAAGGACTGCCGGTCACGGACGTACACGGTCTTGCCCGAACCGTCGGCGGTCGACACGAGCGCGCTGTCGTATGCGGGCAGGTTCCACCAGGTCGCATCGGCCTTGGCCAGCTCGACATCGGGGCGCGCCCGATCGGCGGGGGTGCCGCCCTGCAGCCAGCCGCGCACGATTGCTTTCACCATGAAGACGCGAAGCCGAAGCCCCGTTGGGTTCCCCTCCTCGCCGCGGCGAGTGAGGGGGAAGACCTGGCGTCCCCGCCGCGAGGCGGGAGTTGGGTCGCCCGCCCGGAAGACGTGTGTCTCGGGGAACTCGGACGCCACGCGCCGCGCATCTGGTAGCGCGGTGGCCAGCCGGGCATGCATGTGCTCCGGACCGCTCAGGAGGTCTCGCAATGCGCGGTGCCGAAGCGTGACCGCGTAGTACTGCATCGAGAGCAAGTGCTTGAGGTCGGCCCGCCGGCTGTGCACGATCAGGCGGCCGCCGTCGGGCTCACGGGAGTGCAGCAGGGCGGCGACGAAACGATTGCGCGCGTGAAAATACGCCTGCCAGTCGATGCTGTCGTCCTTGTCCACCCAGGAGACGTGCCAGAGCGCGACGCCCGGCATCGACACGGTTGGAAACCCGGCGTCTCCGGCGCGGAGGCAGAACTCCGCGTCATCCCACTTGATGAAACCGGGGATCGACAGCCCGACCTCGCGGATCACCTCGGTGGGGATGAGGCACATCCACCAACCGTTGTAGTCGGCGTCAAGGCGCTTGTGCAGCCACGGCGTCTGTCGCAGATTGCTCACGCTGAAATCGTGCGGCAGCTTCTCCTGGAACAGCGCGCGCCACATGAATGGGTCGTTATCGACCACCTCGGCCCACGCATGCAGCTTGGGGCGGTCGAGCAGGTCGAACATGTGCGCGCCGACCAGCGTGGGCCGGCTGGTGTAGCGCCCGAAGGCGATGGCGCGGAGCATGCTCTCCGGCTCGATCTTGACGTCGTCGTCGAGGAGCAGCACGAAGTCGCTCTCAGCGCGTTGCAGGGTCTCGGCCATCGCGCGCGAAAAGCCGCCGGAGCCGCCGAGGTTCGCCTGGGTGAGGACGACGAGCTGGTCGCCCAGCGATGCCGCGACGTCGTCGAAGTCCGGCTGCCCGTCCACGCGGTCGGTGCCCTGGTCGGTCAGGAACACGCGATCGAGGACCGCGAGGACATCAGGGTTCTCGCTGAGTGCCCGCAGCGTCTCGACGCAGTAGGTCGGTTTGTTGAACGTGGTGATGCCGAGCGAGGCCTTGCCCGCGCGCACCGGCTCGGCATCGACCGTCCACTCGCCACCGTTGAATGTCAGCGGCTGCTCGTCAGCCATGATGTCGAACCAGTACCAGCCGCCGTCGCCGAACGTCGTCAGCGGGAGGAGCAACGTGGTCGTTGCGTCGCCCGTCACCTCGCGCGCATCGACGCGCTGCGAAATGCCTTGCCCATTGGAGCGGTACACGAGCACGGTGCCCGGCCCGCTCGTGCGCACATGCAGGGTGACCTCGCGCACGTTCGTCCAGTGCTGCCAGTACGAGGCGGGAAATGCGTTGAAATAGGTGGCGAACGAGACTCGGCGTCCGGGGAGGATGCGGGCGCTGCGGCGGCCCGGAATGTTGCTCATGTGTGCACGCTGCGAGAGCCGCACCGGCACGTCATCAACGGTCGCCCATGTCTCGGGGTCGACGTACAGCGGAAGGATGTCGGGGTCACGTTCGGCGGGGAAGACCACGTTCTGAACGGTGTATGACAAGACGAAAACTCCAGAGCGAGGCGGAAAGGGGGCGGGCGCCATTGCCCTGTGTCGCGAGACATTCTAGCCCCGGTGTCTGTGACCTACCCGGGGCGCGCCCGCGACTCAGCGCACCGGCACACCGCCAGTCGGAGCATCCCGAGCAGGCAGGCGCTCGCGCCACGAGCGCGATTGTCCGGCACGCACCGCACACAGCACCAGCATGAACCAGCCGGCCCCCACCAGGGTGAAGCTCTCGAACGCCGACTCGATGAGCAGGGCGACCGTGATCAGTGGGGTCCAGGCGTAGATGACCGAGCGCCGCTCGCTCGCCACGAGCCACCCGCGCACGAGGGTGACGCCGCAGAACGTGGCGAACACCAGCAGCCCCACCCAGCCCACCTGCAGCAGCACGTCGAGGTATGCGTTCAGCGCGGTCGCGTGCCGATCGCTCACGGCGGCGTTGATGAGATAAAACGGCAGCTCATTGCGGTCCCAGGGGCCGAACCAGCCCCAACCCTGCAGCGGGCGCAGCCCGACGAAGTCAAGCAGCGAGTCCCACAGGGTCGCGCGAGTGGAGAAGTCGGAGCCTGCGCCGAGAACGGCGATGATGGTGTGCCGCAGCACGTAGGCGACGGTGCCGGCGGCGAGCACCAGCGCGGCGAGCACCCCTTGCACGAGCCCGCGCCGCGCGAGCGGTGTGGAGCGGACGAGCGCCAGGACGGCGGCGGCGATGCCGACGCCCAGCACGAGCACATAGACGGTCGGTGAGGCGCTCAGCAGCGCGAGCGCACCGGCGAGCACCACGGAGAAGATCGAGACGCCCCGGCGGACGCTGGCGGTGCGCCATTCGATGACGAAGGTGATCAGGGCGATCACCGAGGTGAGGCCGAGCAGGTTGCGGGTGCCGAAGATGCCCTGCACGGGCCCGCCGAAGGCGATGTTGCCCTGCATGCCGAGAAACGCGAACGGCACATCGAGCAGGATGCCGCTGAGGATCTCGAGGGCGAGCGAGAGCCCGAGCAGCATCCGCAGCACATCGCCGATCGCACGGACGGTCTGCAGCGTGTCGCGCACATGCGCAACCACGACGGCGAGGAACGCGATCGCGGCGAGCGCCAGCCAACCGAGCACGGTGCGCCCCGGGTCGGTCGACCAGAACGTGCTCGCCAGCGTCACGAGCAGAAACAGCACGAGCGTGGAGGGCAGCAGCCTCGGCCAGGAGAGCTCCTCGCGGCGCACGACCAGCATGGCGCCGCCGATGAGGCACAGCCCCGCCACCACCGAGATGCTGCCCGCGAGCCCGAGCAGGCGGGCGAGGGCGGGGGTGGAGAAGACTACGCCGACGGTGGTCAGCGTGAACGCGCGCGCCATCTCGGCCGAGAACAGCAGTGCGCGCAGTCGTCCCTGCGGCGCGGCCGGCGGTGATGACAGCGGGGTGCTCATGGCCTGCGTGCCGCCGCATCCGAGGCGGGAGCGGCTACCGCCGTTGCAGAGGCCGCAGCCGCGGCCCGCGCCTCGGCCTGGCGTTCGCGCCGGCTGTGGGGCGAACCGCGCTCCTCCCGCGGCCCGACATCGACGAGCGGGGTCTGCTTCAGCTTGCACACGAGCATCACGATGAACATCCACCCCCACTCCATCAGTGGGCGCGATTCCATGAGGCCCTGCACGAGCAGCACGGTCGCGAGCAGCGTCGGCAGCACCGCCACGGCCGAGTAGGGGCGCGTGGCGACCAGATCGAAGCGGGGCCGGTCGACCGCGAAGAACCACGCACGCCACAGCAGCGAGAGCAGCGCGAGCGCCAGCAGCACTACGCCGATGATGCCGATTTGCATGAGCACGTCGAGCCACATGTTGTGGGCGTGGAACACGGTGAGCCCGTTCACCACGATCCAGCCGTCGAACTGGGGCACCCAGGGCAGCCACGGGGTGGAGTATCCGGAGCCGATCACGGGATGCTCCGCCGCACGTGCCAGCACGGCCTGCCAGATCTCGGTTCGGCCGGTGAAGTCGTCCGACTTGCCGAGCGCCGCAAGGATCGGCTCCCGCAGCACCAGCAGTGCGCCCACCCCGACGACGCCGACGGCGGCGAAGCCTGCGTAGGCGCGGGTGCGGGCGCCGGGGCCCTGCGCGCGCCGCATCAGCCAGATGGTCGCGAACACGACGAGCACGGCCGCGCCCGTGACCCACACCGTGGCCGAGTTGGCGCGCCACAGCAGAAACGCCGAGAGCGCGATCCAGCCATACAGCGCAGGGCGGCGCGATGCCCCCGATGCGATGCGCACGGCGAAGACGATGATCGCGACGAGGGCTGCGATCGCGAGCAGGTGCGCGTTGCCGACGATGCCCTGGATGCGCCCGCCGTCGAGCAGGTTGTTGCGCGACCAATACAGTTCGACCTCGTGCTGCCCGCTCCACAGCAGGAAGTTCGGCAGGATCGGTGCCTGCACGACGAGCGAGACCCACAGTTCGAACAGAATCGAAAGGCCCATCACCCACTTCAGCGCCGAGGCGATCGCTCGCACCAGGCCGCGCCACGACAGCGCGACGGCGAGAAACACGCCCTGCAGGGTGGTGATCGCGAGCGCCGCCCACGTGATGGCCGTGGCATCCCGCCACGACGACCAGATGATGGATGCCGCGGCCCACGCCACGTACGCGAGCGCGAACCATGGCAGCCGCCGCCAACCGAGCGGAATCCGCCCGACGATCCAGATGACCAGGGTCATGGTCGTGGTGGCGCCGAGCAGGATCGCGAGGCCGACCGCGCCGAGCAGGTTGAACCAGAAGGTGGTCGCCAGCGCGATGAACAGCAGCAGGATGCAGTAGGCGCGCAACAGCAGGTGCCGAGTTGAGGCGCGGGCCGGCGCGGTGGGCGCCGGAGCGACGGGGTGACTCGAGAGTGCGGCCATGATGCACCCAGAGTAGCGCGGGGGCGCGGCCGTGCCGCCAGCGCGGGTGGTGCGCGTTCGTGCGCGCGCGGGCGCGGGCTCGGGCGTGGGCGCGGGCGTGGGCTCGAGCGTGCGGGGGTGGCGAAGCGGGCGGTGCCGGCGAGCCCGGATAGCCTTGAGTCATGCTCCTGCCACTCACGAACACACCGCGCCCGTACGCGTGGGGTTCGGTGACGGCACTCGCCAGCCTGCAGGGCCGCGAGCGCACGGGGTTGCCGGAGGCCGAGCTCTGGCTCGGCGACCACCCCGGATCACCGGCGACGGTCGGCGACGGCACGGGGCGCACACTCGATGCCTGGCTCGCCGACTCCGGCGCCCAGCCGCTCCCATACCTGCTCAAGGTGCTCGCCGCCGCAGCGCCGCTCTCGCTGCAGGTGCACCCTTCCGCCGAGCAGGGCGCCGCGGGCTTTGCGCGCGAGAATGCGCTCGGCCTGGCGCTTGACGCCCCCGAGCGCAACTACCGCGACCCGTGCCACAAGCCCGAGGTGATCGTCGCCCTGAGCGAGGAGTTCCGCGCGTTGTGCGGCTTCCGCCCCCTCGAGACGACCCGCCGGCTGCTGCACGCACTCCAGACGCCGGGGGATGCCTCGGCCCGCGCCGTCGCGAGCCTGCTCGAGATGCTCTCGGGCGGGCCGGGCGGTGACGCTGACGGTGTTGGTGGTGCAGCTGAGGATGCTGACGGCGCTGGTACTGACGGTGCCGGCGGTGCTGATGCTGATGCTGCGGCGATCGGGCGGACCGTGCGCTGGCTGCTTTCACAGGCGGGCCCGGATGTGGTCGGGGGGATTGAAGACGCGATCGTCGCGTCGGCGGCGATGGCAACATCGGCGACGGCGGCAGCGGCGACGGAGGCGGCGGCGGCGACCGAGTTCGCCCCCGAGCTCGCGAATGCGCGCGCGCTCGCCGAGGTCTACCCGGGTGACCCCGGCGTGGCGGTCTCGCTGCTGATGAACTTCGTCGTGCTGCGTGCGGGGGAGGCGCTCTGGCTGCCTGCCGGCAACCTGCACGCCTACATGTCGGGCCTTGGCGTCGAGCTGATGGCCGCCAGCGATAACGTGCTGCGCGGCGGGCTGACCCCGAAGCACATCGACGTCGACGAGTTGTTGCGGGTGCTCGACACCCACGCGCTCGTGCACCCCCGGATCACGCCGGTCCGCGGCACAAGCCCGGAGATCGACGTGTTCGCCCCCGGGATCCCCGACTTCGAGCTGCTTCGCGTGCGGGTGGCCGGCGCGCCCGTGCCGATCGTGCTGCGGGGCACCGCGGTGGCCCTCGCGACCGAGGGCACGCTCACGATCCGTTCGATCAGCGGCGAGACGGTTCGCATCCGATCGGGGGAGGCGCTGCTGCTCAGCGGCGAGACCGAGGTCGAGGTCGCTGGGGTGGGCGAGCTGTTCGTGGCGCAGGCCGGGGCCTGAGGCATCCACCGATTGTCGCATTTGTTGCCGCGTGCGGCGCGTCGCAAAGGTTCAAGAGCGCCTTGAGGGTTTAATGCCGGCGGCTTGACCTGAGCGAACTACACCTGTGTAATTACTTGTGGGCACCGCGTGGTGCCGCAAACGGGGGGAGAGAGGCGATATGGCAGTCGTGGGATATCGTTCGGGCGTTCCCGAAGATTGGTTTGTCGATCCGGTTCAGCTCGGCGTGCCTGGTGTGCGCCGGGAGGTCACCGGTGATGACGAGGGGCAGCTTGCCTGGCAGACGGATGCGCTGTGCGCGCAGACGGATCCCGAGGCATTCTTTCCCGAGAAGGGTGGCTCGACGCGCGACGCGAAGCGCATCTGCACCACCTGCGAGGTGCGCACGGAGTGCCTCGAATATGCACTGAAGAATGATGAACGATTCGGCATCTGGGGCGGGCTCAGCGAGCGCGAGCGCCGGAAGCTGAAGCAACGAGCCTGATTTCGCGTTCACGCCCGCGACCGGGTGCTGCGATGAAGCAACGTGCTGGTCGGTCCCCCGGGTGTGGATGGATTGCTGTGCGGCGCGCCCCGTCGTCTCCGACGCGGGGCGCGCCTAGGCTTTTCTCGCTATGCGTTCCCGAGTTCATGCCATCCTTGTGGCGCGCGATCACGCCCAGCATCTGCGGCGCACGCTCGCTGCGCTGAAGGCGCAGACCACGCCGCCCGAGATGCTCACGATCGTGTTGCTCGGTCGTGACGAGCAGGTGCGCGCCGTGGCGTCGGCATCCGGCGCCGACGCGGTGGTCGCGGCACCCGACGGCACCTCGTACGCGAAGGCCGTCGGCCTGGCGGCGCGGCGCACCCCCGAGGGCAGCCATGTCTGGCTCCTCGCGCAAGACACCGCGCCCGAGCCGCAGGCGCTCGAGCGGCTCGCCGGCGGCCTCGAGCTCGCACCCTCGGTGTGGGTCACGGGCCCCAAGCTCGTGGGCTGGCACGCGCCGGAGCAGATCGCATCGCTCGGCATCACCCTCACCACCCGTGGCCGCGCCATCGAGCTTGCCGCGGGCGAGCGCGACCAGGGCCAGCACGACGGCGAGAGCGATGTGCTCGGTGTCGACGTGCGCGGTGTGCTCGTGCGCGCCGAGGCGTGGGCGAGCCTCGAGGGTCTCGACCACGCACTCGCCGGCGCCGATGAAGGCCTCGATCTGGGCATCCGTGCCCGCCTCGCCGGCGGCCGTGTCTCGGTGCAGCCGGTCGCCCGCGTCGCCGTCGCCGACGACGGCGTGGCCGGGATGCCGCGACCGGGCGGCCCCGGCACCCGTTCCCGACGGGCATACGCCATGCGCACCGCGCTCCTGCACCGCCGCCTCACGTTCGCCCGAATCGTGCCGATGCTGCTGTGGTGGCTCGCGATCATCCCCGTCGCACTCGTGCGCAGCGTCGCGCTGACCGTGCAGAAGATGCCGGGTCGCGTGTTCCCCGAGTGGGGTGCCGCACTCACGGTGCTCGTGCGCTGGGGGGCGCTGCATCGCGCTCGCCGCCGCGTCGCCCGCACCCGCACCCAACCGTGGTCGGCCCTCGCCCCGCTGCGGATGAGCGAAGGCGAACTGCGCCGCGAGCTGGCGCTGCGCGCTGACGAGCCGGCCGAGACAGAGGCGGGCCACACCGAGCTGCACTTCTTCACGGGTGGCGGCGCGTGGCTGGTGCTTGCCGGACTGGTGCTCTCGGTGCTCGTGTTCACCCCGCTGCTGGCGTGGTCGACCCTCGGCGGTGGCGCGCTGCTCCCGCTGCACACCACGGTGGCGGGGCTGTGGTCGGAGGCCGCCTACGGCGTCCGGGCCGCGGGGCTCGGCACGAGCGGCGCCGCCGACCCGTTCGCGGCGGTCATCGCGCTGCTGGGCTCGCTGACCTGGTGGGCGCCCTCGCAGGCGATGGTGGTGCTGTGGATCATCGCCCTGCCGCTTGCTCTGCTCGGCGGCTGGTTCGCCGCCACCCGCGTCACCGATCGGTCTGGCCTGCGCATCGCGGCCGCGATCATCTGGGCGCTCGCACCCGCGTTCCTCACGGCGCTCGCCGACGGCCGCCCTGCCGCCGTCCTCGTGCATCTCCTGCTGCCGTGGCTGTTCGCCGCAGGTTCGGTCGCCTACCGCTCCTGGGGTGCGGCCGGCACGGCGTCGCTGCTCCTGCTCGCCGTGCTCGCCTGCGCGCCGATTCTCGCGCTGCCGCTCGCCGTGCTCTGGGTTGTCGCGATCGTGCTCGGGCGCGGCGGCATCGCCCGGCTGCTCTGGCTCCCGGTGCCGAGCATCGTCATGTTCGCCCCACTCATCTGGCAGCGCGGCTTCGTCGAGGCGAACTGGCTCGGCCTGCTCGCCGACCCGGGCGCCGTGTGGGCGGGCCCCCGTGCCGCGATGGATACCGCAGGCCGCACTTCCGTCGCCGCCGGGTTCCCCGCCGGCGACGCTGCCGGTTGGCCCGCGCTGTTCGAGCAGCTCGGCTGGTCTGGCGGCACGGTCGTCGCCTTCGCACTGCTTCTCCCGCTGGTGCTACTCGCGCTCGCGTCGCTGCTCACCCCGCGGCTCGGCGCCGCCGCCGTGCTCGTGGGTGTGGCGCTGCTGGGCGTCGGCACCGCGATCGGTGCGACCCTGCTGTTCGTGCAGACCAAGGGGGAGGCATCCATCGCCCTCTGGCCGGGAACCGGCGCGAGCCTTGCCTGGCTCGGCGTGACCGGTGCCGCGATCGTGGCGGCGCAGGCGCTGGGCGGCGCCGCTTCGCGCTCGCGGACGGGCGCGGCACGCTCCCGGGCCGGCGCGGCGGCGCTCATCGCCGTTGTGGCCGTGATGGCCCTGGCGGCCCCGGCCACGGCAGCGATGGCTCGCGGCGAGACGCGCCTGACGAACGGGCCGAGCAGCACGCTGCCGGCGTACGTCGCCGTCGCCGGGATCGATGACCCGAACACGCGCACCCTCGTCCTCACCCCGCAGCCCGATGGCGGCGTGGCGGCGCGCATCGTGTGGGGTGCGAGCGAGACCCTCGGCGGGCAGTCAACGACCGATTCGACCGCGCGCACCGCCACCGCCAGCGATGTGCAGATCGCCGAGCTGACCGCCAACCTGGTCGCGCCAAGCGGCGCCGATGTCACCCAGCTGCTCGACGCGGCCGGCCTGTCATTCGTCCTGCTCGTGGGTGACGCCGAAGGCGCCGGGGTGAGCGACCCCGCCCGCATGCGCATCCTCTCTGCCTCGGCATCACTCGACCAGCTCCCCGGCCTGGTGGCCGTGGGCAACACCTCGCGCGGTGAGCTCTGGCGCGTTGCGGCACCTGCGGCGCCCGCCGCGGTGTCGGTGCCGAGCGCGCAGGGCACGATCATCACGCTGCAGCTCATCGCGATCGCGATTGCCGTGCTGCTGGCGCTGCCCACGGCGGCGTCGCGGCGCGCGTCGCGACGCTGGCCGCACCTGTTGGTGGGGCCCGGTCGCGATCGTTCCGGTGGGGATGGCGCGGGTGCTGGTGCGTCGGTTGATCACGGTGCCGGCGCCGGTGCGTCGGTTGATCGCGATGCCGGCGTCGGTGTCGGTGCCGTTGGCGGTGGCGGTGCCGGCGCGTTGGTCGATGACGGTGCCGATGTGGTTGCCGGCGCTGATCCGCAGCCCGGTTCGAGAGGGGGCACGGAATGAGCCGTTCGCGCGCATTCGCTGCCGCGTCGCTGGGGGCCCGGCTGATCGTGGGTGCCTCGGTCGCCGCCTGCGCGGTCGCCCTGGTCGGCGTCGCCGTATTCACCCCGTGGCGTCCGGTCACCACCACCCCGCTGACGATTGACGAGCGGCCCGCAGCCGCCGACGTGACGCTCGCGTGCGCGGGCGGCATCCTCGTCGGCGGGCGCACGAGCGCGGATGCCTCGGTCATCGATGTCGCCGCCGCGGGCGAGACCGTCGCGGGTGCGCCGGCGATCGCCGCTGGCGGTGCCGGCCCCGAGGTGACCACCCTCATCACCCCGGATGTGCGGGGCGAGCTCGGGGCCCTCAGCTACGTCGAGGCGCCCGCGGGCGATGCGCCGGCGCAGCTCGCCGCCGCGACCTCGAGCACCGCGGAGGCCGACGACATCCGCGGATTGACTGCCGCCGGATGCACGCCGCCGCTGAGCGAATCCTGGCTCGTGGGCGGTGCGAGCACGACCGGGCGTTCCGGCTTTGTGCAGCTGAGCAACCCGAGCGCCGTTGCGGCGACCGTCTCACTGACCGCATTTACGGCGGCCGGGGCATCCACTGCCGACGGCGAGACGGGAACCATCGTCGTCGTACCGCCCGGCGCGCAGCGCGTGGTGCCGTTGGCGGGGCTCGCGCCCAACGCCGACAACCCCGTCGTGCGCGTGACCGCGCAGGGGGCGCCGGTCGCCGCGACGCTGCAGTCGAGCTGGATCCGCACGATCACGCCCTCGGGCGTCGATGTGCAGACGCCGATCGCGCTGCCCTCGGCGCGTCAGGTGATCCCGGGTGTCGTCGTTTCAGGCAATCCCGCGGGCGAGCTGCCGGACGCCGTGACGACCGTCGTGCGTGTGCTGGCTCCGGCTGCGGCGGGGGACGCGCTGGTGACCGTGACGACGGGGGCGGATGCTGCGGCCCTGGCCCCGATCAGCGTTCCCATGGAGGCGGGCGTGCCCGTTGACCTTGAGCTTCCCCGGCTGCCGGCTGGTGCGTACTCGATCACGATCGAGGCCAGCGTGCCCGTCGTGGCCGCCGCGCGGCAGGCCACGCAGGCGGGACCCGGCGGTGACTACGCATGGCACGCGGCCGCCCCCGCGATCGCCGTGCCGAGCCTGGTCGCGGTGCCGGGCGGTGGCGCGCCCACGCTGCACCTCGTCAGCGCGGGGGCACCTGCCACCGTCACGGTCACGCCGCCGAGCGGCCGAGCCATCGAGCTCATGCTGGCGGCGGGTGGCACCGCCACGCTCGCCTTGCCGGGGACCGGGGTGTATGCGATCGACGCCGGTGGCACCGTGGTGCACGCCTCCGTGTCGCTCGTCGCCGAGGGGCTCAACGCCGCCTACCCGGTGTGGTCGTCGGAGGCCGTGGGCGACGCCGTACGCGTGTATCCGTAGCGGGGTTGCGGTTCGGGCGTGTCTCCCAAGAGCTCGATGAGGCTTCCCTGAGAGACTTTCGGGGTGGCGGGCTTTCATCATGTCGAAGTGTGGGTCGCGAATCTCGACGAGGCGCGGGCCGAGTGGGGTTGGCTTCTGCGGCAACTGGGCTTCACGCTTGCGAGCGAATGGCCCGAGGGCCAGTCTTGGGCCGCGGGCGGCGCGTATCTGACGTTGACGACGTCACCGAATCTCACGGGGCCGGCGCATGACCGTCGGAGCCCAGGCGTGAATCACCTCGCATTCAAGGGCGGCCCCGCCGACCGGGTCGACGCGATCATGGCGGATGCGCAAGCGCACGGGTGGTTGCCGCTGTATCAAGAGCGCTATCCGCACGCAGGTGGCGCTGGGCACTACGCGGGGTGGTTGGAGAACTCCGCCGGCTGCAAAGCGGAGATCGTCGCGGACCAGTCGTGACCGCGGGCCGAGGGCTCAGGGGGGTGGGGGGATCTGGGCGGGCGCGCCCGTGCCGTGCCCGTGCCCGTGCCGTGCCCGTGCCGCCCGTGCCGCGCCCGCGCCGTGCCGCGTCCGCGCCCGCGTCCGCGCCCGCAACCGCGCGGCACTGCGTGTCCGTCTTGTCGCCCCGCCCGTTGTGTCGAGCGGGTGTTGTCTCGATCGCTTGTTCCGCGCGTCGGCAACTCCCTTCTGAGCGCCATAGACATCGAAGATTTATTTGAAAAAGTTCTCCACAGATCAAAGATTTCTCGTCTGAATGTCTGAGGGTCCAGGGAGAATAGCACCATGAACCCCACGAGCGGCACCATCCTCGGAGCAACCGATGCGCAGCGCGCGGATGCCCCAGAGGTCGGTGGCGACGACGGGTTCGACGCGCTCGCGCACCGAGAGTTCACCGCTGCTGAGCTGGTTCGGCTCAACGCGCTCCGTGCGGAGTTGCTCGAGGGTGAGGCGACGGTGCGCGTGTGGCTGGCTCGCCGCAATGAGATCATGCATGACGCAGCCCAGATCGCGGGTGCGGCGTCGGCGCGCGGTGAGCGCTCGAGTCGTGTCTCCGACCTGCCCTACCGCGCGGTGGCAGCTGAGTTTGCCGCCGCGCTTCGCGTGAGCGACCGCACAGTGCAGCGCGACTTGGGTGAGGCGTCCCGGCTGATCGAAGATTTCCCGGCGACGCATGCCGCGCTCGCAGCGGCGAGCATCTCTGGCGCGCACGTGCACGCGATCCTGCACGCGGGGCAGCATCTCCCGGATGGATGCACGCGCGCGGCCTACGAGGCCGAAGTGCTGCCGATCGCGGAGCGCGAGTCACCCTCACGCACCCGTCACCTCGCACGCGTTGTCGCCGAGCGGGTGCACCACCGAACGTTCGCAGAGCGGCACGCGAGCGCAGCCACAGGCCGTGCTGTGCGGGTGATCGACCTTGAGGACGGCATGTCGGAGCTGATCGCGACGCTGCCGAGCATCTTCGCCCACGGCGTGCTGGACCGCCTCACGCAGATGGCGCGATCGGTGCAGGGCGTGAATCGGAGCGGGCCGCGGCGCGCTGCGGATGCTGGGGCGCCCGGGTCGAAGGTGCCGGTGGGTGCCGGCGGCGGCGCCGGCTTCGGGCGTGGTGTTGGCGGCCGTGTCGGCTCCGGCGCCAACAGCGGTGTCGACAAGGGCGGCGACAGCGGTGTCGGTCCCGGTGTCGACAGCCGTGTCAGTCCCGGTGTCGACGCAGACGTCCCCGACGCGCGGTCGATTGACGAGCTGCGCGCCGACATGTTCGCCGACCTGCTCCTCGCGGGCGCTCCGGTGGGGCATGAGGGCCTCACCGGGCTCGGTGCCATTCACGCCCGGGTGCAAGTGACGGTGCCGGTACTGACGCTGATGGGTCGCGCCGACGCGCCCGCGACGCTCGCGGGCGTGGGGCCGATGGATGCCGGTATGGCGCGCGAACTCGCGGGCGCGAGCTCCGGATGGGATCGCGTCCTCACCGACCCGATCAGCGGCTCGGTGCTTGCCGTCGATCGGTACACCCCCAGCATGCAGCTCAAGCGCACGCTGCAGGTGCGGGATCAGCACTGCCGCTTCCCTGGTTGCAGACAGTCGGTCGACCGGAGCGACATCGACCACACCGTCGACTACGCGCTGGGCGGCACGACCCGTGAGGGGAACCTCGCCCACCTGTGTCGGCGACATCACACGCTCAAACACGCAACCGCGTGGAGCGTCGTCCAGAAGCCCGGTGGGGTCTTGGCATGGACGAGCCCAACGGGGCAGAGCTATCCCGACGTGCCGACATCATCGGTGATGTTCAAACCCGTCGAAGACTGGAACGACGCCTTCGCTCGGGGTGCTGTCGCCAGCGACGACCCGCCGCCGTTCTGAGCCGGCACGGCGCGGGGCAGGCCTCGGCGCAGCGCTCTGCGCACGTGCGCTGCAGGCGTTGCTGCGTACCTGCGCGCGGCTGGGCCGGTGCGCGTGCCCGGTGCGGGTGTGAGCGCCCGGCGCGGATACGGGCGGCCGTGGCTAGAAGTGGAAGTGATCGCGCCCGAGATCCCACGGATCGCGACCCAGGTATTCGGCGCTCGCGCGGAACACGCTGGCCTCGATGGCCATACGACGGTGCAGCTCGTCATCGCGATGCAGCCGGGTGAGACGCTCGATCGGGAGGCGATAGAGCACAATCCGCTTCTGCGCGGTGCTCGTCCACCAGCGGGGCAGGCCGTTCGGATCGGGATGCTCCGGCATCGCCGCGATCTCGTAGCGCACCTCGATCAGTTCCGGCCATGCCGAGCGGAGAAACTCGGCCGCGCCCCCGACGGCGATCTCAAAACGGTCGAAGCGGGTATCGAGCGGCAGCAGGGGAGGGCGAACCACCGAGCTGCGGCCGGCGCGGCCATGCCGATCGTGCCGCGCGGGACGCCGCGGGGCGGTCTCGGGAATGCGACCGGCCCGGCCCCACAGTCTTGCCATGCACCCAGTCTAGGTGAGGGCGCGCCGAGCGGGTGCCGGGGCGGAAGGCACCGTCGCATAGGCTGACCGGGATGCTGCAACGACTCTGCTCCAAGGTCGCATGCGCCCGTGAGGCGGTTGCGACGCTGACCTACGACTACGGCGACCAGATGGCCGTGCTGGGTCCGCTCGCAGTGCATCGAGAGCCGCACGCGCACGATTTGTGCGCGATCCACGCCGACCGCCTCTCGGCACCGAAGGGCTGGCAGGTCGTTCGTCACGCCACCATGCGCATCGATGCATCGGCATCGGCACCCGCACCCGCATCTGCACCTGCACACGCATCCGCACCGGCGCTCCCGCCGCGGGGCGGCTTCACGTCGCGAGAGCGCGACACGAAAGGGATCTCATGACCGTCTGGCGCAAATGGGTGCTCCCGATCCTGACCCTCATCGTGTTCGGCGCGATCGCCGCGAGTCTCGTGAAGGTGGCATTCTTCCCCGACGAGCAGGCACAGACCGAGCAGCCGTCGGGACAGATCGCAGACCCCGTCGTCCCGGTCGAGCGCGGCTCGATCACGAACGCCTTGGATGTCGCCGGCACCGTGGCCCGCGACGCCCCCGTGACGCTGAAGTCTGACGTCGAGCGCGTCGTCGTCGAGGCGCTCGTCGCCGATGGCCAGCGCGTCACGGCCGGGCAGGTCCTGTTCCGAGTGAAGACCGATTACCCGGTGCGCACCGTCGACCTGGTGGCACCGTTCGCGGGCGATCTGAGCGACGTCGCGCTCGTGAAGAACCAGCGCGCCTCGGTGGGTGTCGAGTACGCCAAGCTCACCCCGCTCACCTTCCACGTGCTCGGCACGATCGAGCCCGTCCAGCTCTACCGCCTGATCAACGCCCCCACCGATGCATCCCTCTCGATCGCCGGCGGCCCCGCGCCGTTCACCTGCACCGGCCTGACCGTGCAGGTCGCGGATGACGCGACCACGAGCGTGCGCTGCGCCATCCCCGCCGAGCAGACCGTGTTCGCGGGCCTGCCCGCCACGATCGGCATCACGGTCGGCACCGTGGAGGACGCGCTGATCGTGCCCACCACCGCGGTGCAGGGCGGCGCCGGCACCGGTCGCGTCTGGGTCGACACCGGCGAGGGCGAACCCGAGGAGCGCACCGTCACGCTCGGCGTCTCCGACGGCGTGAACGTCGAGGTCGTCGAGGGCCTCGAAGAAGGCGAGATGATCCGGCAGTTCGTGCCCGGAATCCTGGCTCCCGTTGAGCAGTTCTGCTACGAGATCGCCCCGGGCGAGGAGGTCTGTGAGTCGGGAGTGAGCTGGTGACCCTGCTCCAGCTTGCCGGGGTAGCGCGAAGCGTGCGACTGCCCGACGGCGCGAACCTCGACATCCTGACCGGCATCGACCTTGCGGTCGAAACCGGCGACCACGTCTCGATCGTCGGGCGCAGCGGCTCGGGCAAGACGACCCTGCTCAATATTCTCGGGATGCTCGATGAGCCGACCGCCGGCACCGTCACGTTCGAGGGCCGCGATGTGCGGGGCCTCAGCGCCCGCGCCCGCGACATCGCGCGGGGCCGAGACATCGGTTTCGTGTTCCAGCAGTTCAACCTCCTGCCCGGGCGCACGGCGCTCGAGCAGGTCGTGATGCCGCTGATGTATTCGCACGGCGCCACCTTCTGGCGCCGCCGCGAACTCGCCGCCGAGATGCTCGAGCGCGTCGGCCTGGCCGGACGCCTCGACTCGAAGCCCGAGAAGCTCTCGGGCGGCGAGCAGCAGCGCGTCGCGATCGCTCGCGCCCTGGTGCGAAAGCCCCGACTCATCCTCGCCGACGAGCCCACGGGCGCCCTCGACATCGACACGGGGGCCACCGTCATGGCCCTCCTCGACGAGGTCGCCACCGAATCCGGCGCGGCCCTCATCACGATCACCCACGACCTCCACGTCGCCGCCCGCGCCCGCCGCCACTACCGCCTCGACGGCGGCATCCTGCGCCCCGCGGACCTCGAGCTGGCCTTCGCCGCCAGCACCCTGGCGGTGGATGCCTCGGCCGAGGCCGCCCTCGGGCTCAGCGTCGCCGACGCCTCGCCCACACCGGACGGGGAGCGCTGATGGCCCGCGCGGGAATCGCGCCGTTCGTCGGTGCCATCGGGGAGGCGTGGGACGAGCTGCGCGTGCATAAGCTTCGCGTGCTCCTCAGCCTCATCGGCGTCGCGCTCGCGGTTGGCGCGCTCACCGCGGTCGTCGCCATCGGCGATCTGCAACGGCAGTTCATGGCCGAGATGAACGATCGCTGGGGCGGTCGAGAGGCCACCCTGACGATCGCACAGTATCCGAATGGCAACGAGCCCATCGATCAGGATGCCTGGAACGCCCACGTCGAGCGGGTGTTCGAGCGCTACGACTTCTCGCACACCTCGCGAAGCGCCCAGACCGAGCTGCTCGCGGGACTGCCGGAGGGGATGACGATGGTGCAGGCACGGATCGTCGATCCGGCCTTCGGCACCATCCACCGCGTGAACATCGAGCACGGCCGCTGGTTCGTGCCCGCCGACACCGAGCTGATGGCACCGGCCGTCGTGATCTCCGCCCCCCTGTGGGAGCGCCTTGGCTCGCCCTCGATCAGTACCCACCCAACGGTGCGCATCGGCGGTGCGTGGGAGGGTGTCTACCAGGTGGTGGGGGTGACGCCCAAGCAGGGTGTCTGGGACCAGGAGCTGCGCATCGACATGCTCTTCGACGACTTCCGCGCGCCGATGGACGCGCTGCCGACCGGATTCAGCATGCAGCATGAGGTGTGGCTCACCGCCGCGCAGGTCGGCGAGATCGCACCCGTCCTCGCCCAGGATCTGCGAGCAGGCCTCACGGAGGAGTTCACGGTCGAGGTGCGACGCTCCGACTACGGCGCGCAGATGGGTGGCGACCCGATGCTCGTGTTCACCCTGATCACGGGTGCCATCGCGGGGATCGTGCTGCTGCTGGGCGGGCTTGGATTGGTCAATATTCAGCTCGTTGCCATGCGCCAGCGCATCCGCGAGATCGGCGTGCGCCGCAGCTTCGGCGCGACGGGTGGACGCATCTTCCTCGCCGTGATGCTCGAGAACGTCGTGGCGACCCTCGTCGCCGGTGCGGTCGGCATCATCATCGTCGTCGTGCTGATGCAGCAGACGTTCGTCGTGCAGGGACTCGCGCCTGGCATCTCAGACGTGCCGCCATTCCCCTTCGCCGCGGCGCTCACCGGGCTCGTGGCCGCGGTCGGCGTTGGCGCGATCGCCGGGCTCATCCCCGCGCTGGTCGCGGTGCGGGTGAAGCCGATCGACGCGATCCGGTTCTGACGCAGGGCCGGGGCCGCCCGCCGCGAGTGGCAGAATAGCCGGATGCCTGCTTTTGATTTCAAGGTCGCCGATCTTTCGCTCGCGGCAACCGGCCGCCACCAGCTTCGCCTCGCCGAAAACGAGATGCCCGGCCTGATGGCCCTGCGCGAGGAGTTCGCGGCCGCACAGCCGCTGCGTGGCGCGCGCATCGCCGGTTCGCTGCACATGACCGTGCAGACCGCCGTGCTCATCGAGACCCTCGTCGCCCTCGGCGCGCAGGTGCGCTGGGCCAGCTGCAACATCTTCTCGACGCAGGACGAGGCCGCCGCGGCCACCGTGGTCGGCCCGAACGGCACCGTCGATGCGCCCGCCGGCGTGCCGGTGTTCGCGTGGAAGGGCGAGAGCCTCGAAGAGTACTGGTGGTGCACCGAGCGGATCTTCGACTGGTCGGCCGAGGCCGCCGCCGCCGGCGCCGACTGGACTGGGCCGAACATGATCCTCGACGACGGTGGCGACGCGACGCTGCTCGTGCACAAGGGACGCGAGTTCGAAGCCGCAGGTGCGGTGCCGGCCACCGCCGGAGGTGACTCGCACGAGTACGGCGTGATCCTCGATCTGCTGCGCGCATCCATCGCACAGGCGCCCGGGCGCTGGACGAAGGTGGCGGACGGCCTCATCGGTGTGACCGAGGAGACGACCACCGGCGTGCACCGCCTCTACGAGCTGCACGCGAACGGCGAGCTGCTGTTCCCGGCGATCAACGTGAACGACTCGGTCACGAAGTCCAAGTTCGACAACAAGTACGGGATCCGCCACTCGCTGCCCGACGGCCTCAACCGCGCCACCGACGTGCTGATGGGCGGCAAGGTGGCGTTCGTGGCCGGTTACGGCGACGTGGGCAAGGGCGCGGCCGAGGCGCTGCGCGGCCAGGGCGCGCGCGTGATCGTCTCCGAGATCGACCCGATCTGCGCGCTGCAGGCGGCGATGGACGGCTTCCAGGTCGCCAAGCTCGAGTCGGTCATCGGCGAGGTCGACATCATCGTGACCGGCACCGGCAACAAGGATGTCGTCACGACCGAGCACATGCTCGCGCTCAAGCACCTCGCCGTGATCGCGAACGTCGGCCACTTCGACAACGAGATCGACATGGCCGGTCTTGAAGCGATGGAGGGCGCCACCGCGATCGAGATCAAGCCGCAGGTGCACGAGTGGCAGCTGCCGACGGGCCGCAGCATCCTGGTGCTCTCGGAGGGGCGCCTGATGAATCTCGGCAACGCGACCGGCCACCCCTCGTTCGTGATGAGTGCCTCGTTCACGAACCAGGTGTTGGCGCAGATCGAGCTGTTCACGAACCTTTCCGCGTACCCGCTTGGCGTGCACGTGCTGCCGAAGGCGCTCGATGAGAAGGTGGCGCGCCTGCACCTCGCAGCGCTCGGCATCGAGCTCTCGGAGCTCTCGCCCGAGCAGGCCGCCTACATCGGGGTGCCCGTGGACGGCCCGTACAAGCTGGAGCACTACCGCTACTGACCGTCGGTCGCCGGGTGTGGCGGGGCGCGGGTGCGTTCAGCACCGTGGGGAGTGGCGCGGGTATCCGGCGGCGTCAGCGCTGGGGGAAGCCCCGCGGCGAATCGCCCCCGAGCAAGAGCCCGGCCACGCGCGCATTCTCGAGCTGCAGCGCGCGCAGCTCGCGCTCGCGTCGCACCGCGACGACGCCGCGCAGCAGCAGCTCAGGAGCAACCGGTGGGAGCGGGGAGACGTGGGGCCGCACCTCGGCCGCGAGGGAGGCCGCGACCCGCTCCCGCGCGGCGGGCTGCATGCGATCGGCCTGTGCCGCGAACTGCGCGACGCGGCGGGCGAGGCGCTCCGGCATGCGCGCCACATCGGCGACGGTCGCCCAACCCGCCAGCGCCGCGGGCAGCACCACCGCGGTGGGCGCAAGCGCGGGGGTGCGGGTGCGCTCCGAGTAGGTGCCGGCGACGAGGTCGCCGAGGCGCTGCGAACGAGGGGTGAACGCACCCACGAGGGCCGCGAGCCCGCCGAACGTGAACCAGATCTCGAGCACGCCCAGCAGCGCGCGGATGAAGGCCTGGCGAAAGCCGGAGGCACCGCCATCGCTGCGGACGATGCGCGCGCCGACCGCGAGGCGGCCGAGGCTGCGGCCGCGGCTGGCGGTCTCGACGGCCGTCGGCAGCACCACCAGAATCAGCACGAGCAGCGTCACCGTCAGGATGGGAAACAGCTCGGGCGCGAGGATTCCCGCCGACTCCGCCGCCGCGATCACCCACAGCAGAAGCAGGAAGGCCGCGATGCTCACGAGGGCATCGATGATGGTCCCGAGCGCGCGCATGAAGAAGCCGACCGGCTGCACATCGAGGGCGACCGCCTCGCCCGTGAGCACCTCGTCCTGGTGGACGGCGACGGGCGCGAGGGCGCTGCTGTGCGATCCGGCGAGCTGCCCGCTCGCACCGCCGGGGGTGTGCCCGGGGACTGGCCCGGGGTCGGATGCGGCGAGCGGGGTGGTCATGGTTACAGTTAACCAAATGGATCTCGACGCCCTCACCGCCGCACGGGCGCAGGAGTGGGCCCGCCTGGATGAGCTCGGGCGCGCGCGCCAGCTCACCGGGGCGCAGGTTGATGAGCTCGTCACGCGCTATCGCTCCGCCTCGGCGGATTTGGCCGAGATCAAATCCTCCGCCGGTCGCACCATGCATGGCGACCACGTTTCGACGTTGCTGGCTCGGGCGCGCCTGCGGCTCACCGGCGGTGGCGAGAATGTCCTGCGGCAGCTTCCGCGGTTCTTCCTGCTGCAGCTGCCGGCGGCGCTCTACCGGGTGCGCTGGAGCACGCTGGTGATTGCGCTCGGCTTCGTCGGGGTCGTCGTGCTCGTTGCGTTTTGGGTATCGGGGGATCCCGCGCTCGTCGCCACCCTCGGTTCGCAGGCCCAGCTGCAGACATACGTCGACGAGAGCTTCGTCGACTACTACCGCGAGAACCCGGCGGCGGTGTTCGCCGGTACCGTGTGGACGAACAACGCGTGGATCGCGGCGCAGTGCGTGCTGTTCGGGATCACGGGGATATGGCCGCTCATGGTGCTCGTGCAGAACGCGGTCGGCGTCGGCACGGCGGCGGCCGTGATGGTCTCGTTCGACCGCGGCGACATCTTCTTGCAGTTCATCCTCCCGCACGGTCTGCTTGAGCTCACCTGCATCTTTGTCGCCGCCGCCGCGGGATTGCAGATCTTCTGGGCGTGGGTGGCGCCAGGGCGGCGCACGCGCGGCGCGGCGCTCGCGAGCGAGGGTCGCGCGCTGGCCACCGTGGCGATCGGGCTGATCTTCGCGCTCGGGCTCTCGGGCCTGGTCGAGGGATTCGTCACCCCGCAGACCTGGTCGTGGCCGCTCAAGCTCGCGATCGGGGCGGCGGCGCTTGCGGTGTTCCTGCTGTACATGCTGGTGCTTGGCCGGCGCGCGGTGCGCCAGGGCGAGACCGGCGACCTCACCGAGTTCGAAGCGGGCACCCCCACGCTCGTCGCCGGCTGAGACCCGGAACAGCTATTTTGAATTACTCAAAATAGAGGCTATACTGGGGGCATGTCTTCGATGCGTGTCCACACCGCCGACGGCAGTGCGCGTGCTGCCGGGCACGGTGGTGCGCAGGCGCTCGACGCTGCGTCTATCGACATCGATGCGGCCGGGATGCTGCGTGGCGCGGGACTGCGCGTCACCGGATCGCGGCGAGCCGTGATCGAGGCGCTCGGCGCCCACCCGCATGCGCCGGCCGACGAGCTGTACCGGGCGGTCGCGCGATCGCTCCCGCAGACCAGCCTGCAGTCGGTGTACAACGCGCTGGGCGACTTCGTCGACGCCGGACTCGTGCGCCGCTTCGAGCCGGCCGGGAGCCCCGGGCTGTTCGAGTTGCGGGTCGGCGACAACCACCACCATCTGGTCTGCACCGGGTGTGGAGCGGTGGTCGACGTCGACTGCGCACACGGCTCGGCCCCGTGCCTTGCCCCGGCCGACACCCACGGCTTCGCGATCCGCGAGGCGGAAGTCACGTTCTGGGGTATGTGCGCCGCGTGTGCGGACGCCTCGGCGAGCGTGCCGACGAGCGCGCGAGCGTTGGCGGCGGACGCGGGGGAGACGACCGCGAGCGCGACCGCGAGCGCCGCACCGGCGCCGTGACGGCCGAGATCTGCACGCAGCATCCCAATGTCTTTCAGTTCTACATCTCGTCTTTCAGTTCTACATCTCGTATCAGGGAAGGGAAACATGACCGAAAACACCGAGGGCATCATCGACGCCCCCACGCAGCAGGAGCAGGCAAAGGCCGAGCAGCAGGAGCAGGCACAGGCCGAGCACGAGGCGCAGGCGAAGTGCCCCGTCGTGCACGGCGGGCAGCCCCGTACCGTGCAGGGCACCAGCAACCAGGAATGGTGGCCGAACCGCTTGAACCTGCGCATCCTCGCCAAGAACCAGCCGGTGATCAACCCGTACGGGGAGAGCTTCGACTACAAGGCTGCTTTCGAGGCCGTTGACCTCGATGCGCTGCGTCGTGATGTCGAGGAGTGCCTCACCACCCCGCAGGACTGGTGGCCCGCCGACTTCGACAACTACGGCCCCGCCATGGTGCGCATGGCCTGGCACAGCGCCGGCACCTACCGCGTGACCGATGGTCGCGGCGGCGGCAACTCCGGCCAGCAGCGCTTCGCGCCGCTGAACAGCTGGCCCGACAACGCCGGCCTCGACAAGGCTCGTCGCATTCTCTGGCCCGTCAAGAAGAAGTACGGCAAGAGCGTCTCGTGGGCCGACCTCATGATCTTCGCCGGTACCGTCGCGATGGATCAGATGGGCTTCACCTCCTTCGGGTTCGCCGGCGGCCGCGTCGACGCGTGGGAGCCGGACGACGATGTGTACTGGGGCTCGGAGACCGCGTGGCTCGGCGACGAGGACCGCTACACCCCCGGTGCCGCCCGCGACCTGGAACCCGCTCGCCGCGGTGCAGATGGGCCTCATCTACGTCAACCCCGAGGGCGTCGGCGGCAACCCCGACCCGGTCGAACTCGCCGGTGACATCCGCGAGACCTTCAAGCGCATGGCGATGGACGACGAGGAGACCGTGGCGCTGATCGCCGGTGGCCACACCTTCGGCAAGACCCACGGTGCCGCCTCGGCCGACCACGTCGGCGACGCGCCTGAGTCGGCCGGTCTTGAGCACCAGGGCCTCGGCTGGCACAACTCGTACGGCACCGGAAAGGGTGACGACCAGATCGCCTCGGGCCTGGAGGTCACCTGGACCTACCACCCGACGCGCTGGGACAACGAGTTCTTCCACATCCTCTTCGCCTACGAATGGGAGCTCATGGACAGCCCGGCCGGCGCCAAGCAGTGGCGCCCGGTCAACGGCGGCGGCGCCGACATGGTGCCGATGGCGCACGACGCCACCAAGCGTCGCGAGCCCCGCATGCTCACGAGCGACCTGTCGCTGCGGTTCGACCCGATTTACGGACCGATCTCGAAGCGCTTCAACGAGGACCCCGAGGCGTTTGCCGACGCCTTCGCACGCGCCTGGTTCAAGCTGACCCACCGCGACATGGGCCCGTCGTCGCGCTACCTCGGCAAGCTCGCACCGACCGAAGAGCTGCTCTGGCAGGACCCGGTGCCCGCCGTCGACCACGAGCTGATCGACGCCGCCGACGAGGCGGCGCTCAAGCAGCAGATTCTCGCCACCGGGCTGACCGTCTCGGAGCTCGTCGCGACGGCGTGGGCCTCGGCCGCATCGTTCCGTAACAGCGACAAGCGCGGCGGCGCCAACGGCGCGCGCCTGGCGCTCGCACCGCAGAAGGACTGGGCGGCCAACAACCCGGAGCGCAGCGCCAAGGTGCTCGCGGTCCTCACGGGCCTGAAGGATGCCTTCAACGCGGCGCAGGAGGGCGACAAGCGGGTATCGCTTGCCGATCTCATCGTGCTGGCCGGCAACGCCGGCATCGAGCAGGCGGCGAAGGACGGCGGCCACGAGGTCACCGTGCCGTTCCGCGCCGGCCGCACCGACGCGACGCAGGAGAAGACCGACGTCGAGTCGTTCGGCTACCTCGAGCCCACCGCCGACGGGTTCCGCAACTACGTCGGGCCCCGCGCGGCAGCGTCGGGTGTGCCGGCCGAGCACCTGCTCATCGACAAGGCGAACCTGCTGAACCTGACCGCGCCCGAGATGACCGCCCTCATCGGCGGCCTGCGTGTGCTCGACACCAACTGGGACGGCTCGTCCTACGGCGTGTTCACCGAGCGTCCCGGCGTGCTCAGCCGCGACTTCTTCGTGAACCTGCTCGACATGGGCACCCAGTGGGCGCCGATCGACGCCGACTCCACCACGTTCCAGGCGACCGACGTCGTCACGGGCGAGGCATCGTGGGTCGGCACCCGCGTGGACCTGGTGTTCGGTTCGAACTCGGAGCTGCGCGCGCTCGCCGAGGCCTACGGTGCCGACGACGCCGACCGCGCCTTCATCGACGACTTCGTCGCCGCCTGGGTGAAGGTCGCCGAAGCGGACCGCTTCGAGCTCAGCTGAGCCGCTTCGTGCGCTGATCGCGCGACGGGCAGTGGATGCCTGAACCGCAGTCGCTGAAGCGCAGCTGCTGAACTGCAGTCGCTGAACCGCAGCTGCTGAACCGCTCTGCAACACGTATCGCCCGCCTCGAAGGAGGCGGGCGATACGTGTTGCTGCTGGTCGTGCGGCGCCGAGGCGCGGCTCAGCGCGTGCGCGCCTCCGACTGCTGGGGCGGCGCCGGGATGCGCTCGATCAGGCCGCGGTGCACGTAGCCGCCGAGGAGCCCGCCGATGAGGGGGAACACGAGGAACACCCAGAGCTGGGCCAGGGCGTCCGGGCCACCGTAGATCGCCGCGGCGATCGAGCGGGCCGGGTTCACCGAGGCGTTCGTGATCGGGATCAGCGCGAGGTGGATGAACGTGAGGGTGAGGCCGATCACGAGGCCCGCGAAGGCCCCGGCGCCCCGCTTGCCGTGGGTGACGCCGAGGATCACGAGGACGAAGATCGCGGTGAACAGAATCTCGGCGATGATCGCCGCACCGAGCCCGAACCCTCCGGGGGAGTGCTCGCCGAAACCGTTGCTGGCGAAGCCGCCGTCGCGTGCGCGCGTGAGCCAGCCGTCGGGGCCAAACAGGCCGATGAGCACGATGAGCGTGGTGCCGATCGCGCCACCGATGATCTGGGCGACGATGTAGCCACCCACGTCCTTCCACGCGAAGCGCCCCGAGGCGGCGAGCCCGAAGGTGACGGCCGGGTTGAAGTGGCCACCCGAGATGGGGCCCCACGCGTAGATGGCGGCCATCAGGGTCAGGCCGAACGCGAGCGCGACCCCGACGAAGCCGATGCCGAGCGATGTGCCGTTGGCGCCGGTGCCGAAATCGGCGGCGAACAGCGCTGCGCTGAGCGAGCCGAACACCAGGAGGAACGTTCCCAACGCTTCTGCGATGAGCCGATGGGCCATGCTCGGCCCGGAAGTGTTACGTGCGTTGTCCGACATCTTGGGACTCCTTTCGTCGTCGCGAGCGTAGCGTCGTGCGCGGCACGCCGTGACTGTGCGGTGTCGGTGTGTCGGAGAACTGCCTGGTGAGGGCGGTTACAGGCGGCCGGCCGCCTTGAGCGCAAGGTAGCGGTCGGCGATGCGAGGCGGCAGGTCCTCGGGCGTGCCCGTGACGGCTTCTGCCCCCGCGCGCCCCACCGCCGCCGACAGGCGGGCCGCGTCACGCAGCGTGCGCTCCGCGGCGGCGGCGCGATACACCTCGTCGGCGCTCCCGCGCAGGGCGGCGATCTCGTGCAGGGCCGTGTCGGTGGCGCTGCCCAGCAGCACGTGCGCGCGCCGGGTGAGCCCGGGCAGCGAGCCGAGCAAGCCGCGCGCCGACTCGGCCGCATCCTGCGCGGTGAGCACGACCACGAGCGACGGCCGCGAGGTCAGGGCGCGCACCTGGGCGAAGGCGGCATCCCAATCCGTGTCGATCAACTGTGGCTCGACGGCTGCCATCGCGTCCACGAGGGCGGGGAGCAGCGCCGCGCCGTCGATGCCGGTCACCCGCGCCCGCACGGCGCGATCGAACATCACCAGGTGCACGTGGTCGCCTGCGCGGGTTGCGAGCGCAGCGAGCAGCAGCGCCGCCTCCATCGAGGCATCCAATCGCACGCCGTCCCCGACGCGGGCGGCGCTGGTGCGCCCCGTATCGATGAGGATCACGACGTGACGGTCGCGCTCGGGCCGCCACGTGCGCAGCATGGTTGAGCCCGCGCGTGCGGTGGCGCGCCAGTCGATGGCCCGCACATCGTCGCCGCGCACGTACTCGCGGAGGGAATCGAACTCGGTGCCCTGCCCGCGCACCTGGATGCTTGTGTTGCCGTCGAGCTCGCGCAGACGGGCGAGGCGGGAGGGCAGGTGCTTGCGCGAAGCGAAGGGCGGGAGCACGCGGATGCTGCCGGGCGCGTCGATGCGCCGCTGGCGGCCGGCGAGGCCGAGGGGGCCGAGCGCCCGCACCACCACGAAGCCGCTGCGCAGCGCTCCGCGGCGGCGGGGCAGCAGCGGCACGCGCACGAGGCGCCGCTCGCCGGCGGGGATGTCGATCGCGGCGCGCGCGAGCGGCGCACCGGCGGTGGGCTGCCACGCATCGCGCACCATGCCGCGCACGCGGCGCCGGCCGGCGCGCAGCCAGAGCTCGCCCGCGACGGGCTCGCCCAGTCGCACGCGGCTGGGCAGCACGCGCTGCACGGCGAGGGTCGCCGGATCGGCGGCGGATGCGGCATCCACCGCCACGAGCGCCACGCACAGCGCGAGCCAGCCGAGCGTCACCGGCCACGCGGGCCAGCCGGCGCCCGCGAGCAGCACGAGGGGCACCACGCCGAGACCGACGAGGAGTGCCGTGCGACCGGTGAGGAACATGGCTAGAGCGGCACCCGGGTCTGCTGCAGCACCGAGCCGAGCACGGCATCGACCGAGACACCCTCCAGCTCGGCCTCGGTGCGCAGGCGCACGCGGTGGCGCCAGGCGGGCACCACCATGGTCTGCACGTGGTCCGGGGTGATCGCCGAGTAGCCGCTGAGCCACGCCCACGCCTTCGCGGCGGCGAGCAGCCCCGTCGAGGCGCGCGGGCTCACACCCAGCTGCACCGAAGGGCTCTCGCGAGTCGCGCGGGCGAGGTCGACGACGTAGGCGAGCAGCTCATCCGAGACGGCGACGGATGCCACGGCCCGCCGGGCCGCGCGGATCTCATCGGCGCGCACCACGGCCTCCACGCCCGCGAGCGCGCGCGGGTCGAAGCCGGCGGCGTGCCGGCGCAGCACATCCAGCTCGGCGTCGCGGCTCGGCACGTCGATGATGAGCTTGAGGAGGAACCGGTCAAGCTGCGCCTCGGGGAGCGAGTACGTGCCCTCGTGCTCGATCGGGTTCTGCGTCGCGGCCACGAGGAAGGGGTCGGGGAGCGGGCGGGTGACGCCGTCGGTCGACACCTGGTGCTCCTCCATCGCCTCGAGCAGAGCGGCCTGGGTCTTCGGGGGCGTGCGGTTGATCTCGTCGGCGAGCACGATGTTGGTGAACACCGGGCCCTCGCGGAACTCGAACTCGCCGGTGCGGGCGTCGTAGATCAACGAGCCCGAGACGTCGCCCGGCATCAGGTCGGGCGTGAACTGGATGCGCTTCGTGTCGAGGCCGAGGGCCCGGCTGAGCGAGCGCACGAGCAGCGTCTTGGCCACGCCGGGCACGCCTTCCAGCAGCACGTGGCCGCCGGCCAGCAGCGCGATGAGCAGGCCGGTGACCGCGCCGTCCTGCCCGACGACGGCCTTGCCGACCTCCTGGCGGACGCGGTGCATCGCGTCGCGCAGGGCGGCAGCGTCCGGTGTGCCGGTGGGTGTGGCGGTGGGTGTGGCGGGGGCGGTGTGCATGGATGCCGCGTCCGTGTCGGTCATGGCTGGGTCCTTTCCGGTCGGGTGGCGCGGCGCACCGCGGTTTCAAGTTCGCTGAGGCGGTCGCTCAGGGCGACGAGCTGGGCGTCCGAGGCGGGCAGCTCGGTGAGCAGGATGCCCCGGATCACGCCTGGATCCGCGCCGATGCGCGCGGCGGCGGCATCGGCGATCTCGTGCGCCGCCGCGGCGGGACCGAGCCCAAGTGCGCGCGCGAGGCGCTCGAGCGCGCCGATGCGCAGCTGATCGGCGGCGTGCACGGCGTCGCGGCCGCGGGCGTAGAGGCGGGCGCGACCCTCCGTGGTCTCGGCGGCGCGCACGGTGACGGGCAGCCGCTCGGCGACCAGTGGGCCGAAGCGGCGGCCCCGCCAGATCCCGGCCGCGATCCCCGCGCACAGCAGCAGCACGATCGCGGGGGTGACCCATTTCGGCGTGAGCTCGCCGAGCGTCGCGGGCTCTTCGCCCGCGTCGCCATCCGCAGCTGCGGGAACGTACCAGACGAGGGTGGGCGCACCGGCGGCCGCGGGGGCGGCGCCGAGCAGGCCGAGTGCGAGCGCGGCGTTGCCCTCCTCGGTGATGTGGGCATTGCTGAACAGCGCGCCCGCGTCGATCAGCGTGACGGGGGTGCCGACGACAGACGCGGCGTGCACGAGCCCGAAGGCGCCGTCGCCCGGGTAGCAGCCGATCGCGCCTTCGGCCGCGGCCTCGGGGAGCAGCTCGATCATCCGGCCCGGAACCACCGCTCCCGCGGTGCGCGCGGCGGGGAGCTCGCACCGTGCCGGGATCGCCTCGCCGGCATGGAATCCCGCGGCGGCGGCACCCTCGATCAGGAGCTCGGGCACCCGGCTGCTGACCTGGAGCAGCACCGCCTCGGAGGCTGCCGCGACCAGCTCGAGGAGCGAGTCGTCGCTGAGGGAGGACGTGTCGCCGAGCACGAGGGTCGCCTCTACCCGGCCCAGCTCCCGCAGCGCGGCGCTGCGATCGCGCACGATCACGACGTGGGTGCCCTCGGCCTCGAGCACGCGCGCCAGCGCCTGGGCGCCGGACGCGCCGACCCCCTGTGGGTCGAGCAGGCCCGTTTCGGGCGGGCGCAGCGCGTTCTGCACGAACAGGCCGATCGATGCCAGCAGCAGGAGCGCGACGACGATGGCGGACCAGCCCGCGATGCGTCGGCGCCGGGCCGCGGCGGGGGCGGGCGGTGCCCCTGTGCTTCCGGGCATCATGCTGCTTGCGGTGCGTGCCCCCGCGGTGCTCGCTGGTGCAGTGCGTGCCCCCGCGGGGTTGGGTCGCACTCTCGTCGCCCGGTCGCGGCTCATCGTGGCACCCCGACGGGGAGCGCGTGCTCGAGCTCGGGGAGCACGGCGGGATGCGCATCGCGCAGCGCCGCGTCGAGATCGCGCACCAGGGCGTACGCGGATTCACTGCCGGGTCCGCGCAGGTACCGCACTTCGTCGAAGGCGTCGGCCGCGGCATCCAACGCGCGCGTCTGCGCGGGGAAAGCCGTGGCGGCGCGCCGGGCGAACGCGTGCACGGTCGCGCCCGGGGGCAGCATGACGATGCCGCGTTCGGCGAGGCCCCGAGCGATGGCGCGGATGCGCAGCACGATCGCCTCGTCGAAGCGCTGGGCGCGTGCCGCGCTGTCGGCCGCGCGGCGCAGCTCACGGGCCGAGCGCTGCTCCGCCTCGCCGAACAGCTCGGCGCCCGCGAGGGTTCCGCGAACCACCGCGCGCGGGCGACCCCAGATCAGCAGCGCGATCACGATCAGCGCGACGACGAGCACCGCGACGACGATGAGCGCGCCGGCACCGAAGCCGCCCGAGCCCTCGGGGTTCAGCAGTCGCTCGAAGAAGTCGACGATGGATCGCCCCACGATGTCGAACCACGCAGGCTCTGCCTCGCGGTACTCCGCGTGCTCCAGCTCGCGCTGCAGCAGCTCGCGAGCCTCGTCGCGATCGGGGGTCGGGGTATCAGCGCCGCGGCGTGCCACGACGCCGGCGATCCGTGCGGCGTCGGTCACGCCCACGGCGACTCGGGGTCGGCGCCGCGTGCGCCGGGCGCACCGGGGTCTGCGGGGTCTGCGGGGTCAGCGGGGTCAGCGGGCCGAGGCGGGACCGGGGGGAGCACCGGTGCGCCCGGCAGGGGAGCGCCCGGTGCGGGGTACGACTGCGGGGGAGCACCCGGTGCGGGGTACCCGGGCGCGGGTGCGGCCTGTGCGGGGTATCCCGGTGCGGGATAGCCCTGCGGCGGTGTCGGGTACCCCGGTGCGGGATACCCCTGTGCCGGTGCCGGGTACCCCGGTGTCGGATATCCCGGTGCCGGATACGGCGCCACGCCGGGCGGGAGCAGCCACGGCTCGATGTACGCGGGGCGGGGCGGGTGCGGGCGCTCCGGGTGCGGGATGTAGGGATCGGTGAGGGGGCCGGCCGCGGCGCCACCAGCCGCGTATGCCGCGCCGTCGCGCTGCTCGAGGTAGCCGAGCAGGTCGATGTCGAGGCCCTCGTGGCGCATCCGGCAGTCGATGTAGATGATGGCCGCCGCCGTGCTTGAGACGACGACCGACACGCAGGAGACGAGCAGGGTCACGGCCTGGGTGAGCAGCCCGGTCACGAGCAGGGTCAGCAGGACGCCGCTGTCTGGGTCGCCGGTCGGCGAGAGGATCGCCCCCAGCCCGCTGCCGAGCAGCGAGAACGGCATGCTCACCAGCTGGGTGATCGTGCCCATGATGATGGCGATGATCACGACGATCCCCAGGATCGGCCAGAACCGTGTGCGGGTGAGCTGCCACGAGCGGACGATCGCCCCGCGGATGGTGGTGTGCTCCATCACCAGCACGGAGGTGACCAGCAGGAGCTTTGTCGAGAGCCAGAGGGTCAATGGGATGCTGCCGAGCACGACCACGATGCCGAGCCCGATGGCAACAGCGGGGGTCACCGTGCCGAGCAGCACGAGGAGCGTGGTGACGAGCGCCAGCAGCAGCACCACCGCGACCACCACCATGGTGGTGTAGCCGATCAGCCGCCACGCGACCGGGCGCACGCGCACCCACAGCGTGCGGAGCGTGTGCTTCTCGGCGAGCGCGGCGCTTGCCACCTCGCTGACCACGACGCCCTGCACGAGCACCTGGAACGCGCCGGCCACGAGGCCGAGCAGCAGCCCGACCGCGGCGGTCACGACCGTCGAGCCGAGGAAGATCGTCAGCCAGTCATCGCTCGCGAACTGCAGGGTCTCGAGGCGTCGGAAGGTGAGCAGGCCCACGGCACTGGTGCCGAGCAGGACGATGAAGGATGCCACGAACTGGACGCCCAGCGCGAAGCCCAGCAACACGGCGGGATTGTGCCGGAGGGCCGCGAAGGAACGACCGAGGATGGTGCCGAAGCCCAGGGGGTGCAGGGGGATGATCCCGGGGCGGGAAGCCGGCGTCCACATTGCGTTGGCGCTCACTGACACTCCATCCAATCCTGCTTCCCGTGCGGCGTGGAGCGGGGCGCTCCACGGTGCGCGGGGCGGAGCGAGTCGCGCCCGCCCTGTCTGTCTATGGTGTCACAGCGGGGGCTGGCGCCGTGGCGGCCGGGTCATTCGGGCATACGCGCAGGCAGGTCGACTATCGTGTGGATACCGGTCTGGAAGGCGGCCCGAACGCCAGTGCCCACCACATACCGGGCAGACCAGCCCACAGAGAAAGACACCGCACGGTCAATGAGCGCACGCATTCTGGTAGTCGATGATGACACCGCCCTTGCCGAGATGATCGGCATTGTTTTGCGCACGGAGGGCTTCGAGCCTTCGTTCTGCGCGGACGGCGCCGAGGCGCTCGAGACGTTCCGCGCCGTGCGCCCCGGCCTGATCCTGCTCGATCTCATGCTGCCGGGCCTCGACGGGATCGAGATCTGCAAGCGCATCCGCGCCGAATCCGGCGTGCCGATCATCATGCTGACCGCCCGCACCGATACGGCGGATGTGGTGCGCGGGCTCGAGTCGGGCGCGGACGACTACATCGTCAAGCCGTTCAACCCGAAGGAGCTGGTCGCGCGTATTCGCACGCGGATGCGTCCGGCGGTCATCCCGGAGCACACCGTGCAGCGCATCGGCGACCTGGTGGTCGACATCGCCGGCCACGAGGTGCGCCGCGGCGATGAGGTGATCGCACTCACGCCGCTCGAGTTCGAGCTGCTGGTCGCGCTCGCCTCGAAACCGCAGCAGGTGTTCTCGCGTGAGGAGCTGCTCGAGCAGGTGTGGGGCTACCACTACAAGGCCGACACGCGGCTCGTGAACGTGCACGTGCAGCGACTGCGGGCGAAGGTCGAGCGCGACCCCGACAACCCCAGAATCGTCACCACGGTGCGCGGCGTCGGCTATCGCGCTGGCGCCGTCACCTAGGGCCGATGATCGCGCGCAGCACGGTGCCGATCGATTGGTCGGATGTGCGAACCTGGCCGGCGGCGCTCACCGCGGCCTGGCGGGGCTCGCTGCGCTTTCGCACGATGGTGCTCACCCTCACCCTGACCGCGGGGGCGATCCTGGTTGCCTGTCTGGTGATGGCGGTCGCAATCCAAAGCGACCTGTTTCAATCACGCCTGAACCAGGTGCTCGCCGACGCCCGGCGTGCCACCACCGCAGCGCAGGCATCGCTCGATGCGGCCGAGGTCACCGACCGGATCCAGACGCAGCAGCTGCTCACCTCCGTGCGCGGCTCGATCGTGCGGCAGTCCTCCACCGAGCTGATGGCGGTGTTTCGCGTGCCGGGGCAGCCGATCTCGGGGCTCGCGCCGCAGCCGTTCACGACCGGGCTCACGAGCGAGCACGTCTCGGCGCCGCTGCGCGAAGCCGTCGAGACGGGCGCGAACGGGCAGTGGTGGCAATCGGTTTCGCTGCCCGCCGCCGGTGGGTCCACCGTGCCCGGCATCGTGGTCGGCCAGCAGCTGCAGCTGCCGGGTGGCGCCGGCGCATACGAGCTGTACCTCGGCTACGACCTCTCCGGCGCGGCGGAGACCCTCGGCTTCGTGCAGCGCACCCTGTGGTTGGCCGGGCTCGCCCTGATCGCGCTGATCGGCGCGATCTCGTGGCTCGTGCTGCGCTCGATCACGATTCCCATCGGGCAGGCGGCCGACACCAGCGCGCGCCTGGCGGCGGGCGAGCTCCAGGTGCGCCTGCCCGTGCGCGGCGAGGATGAGCTGGCAACGCTCGGGCGTTCGTTCAATGCGATGGCCGACAGCATCCAGGGCCAGATTCACAAGCTCGCAGAGCTCTCACTGGTGCAGCAGCGTTTTGTCTCGGACGTCTCGCATGAGCTGCGTACGCCGCTGACGACGATCCGGCTCGCCTCCGAGATGATCAACGACCAGCGCGCGGGCTTCGACCCGGCGACCGGTCGCGCGGCCGAGCTGTTGCACGCACAGGTCGAGCGCTTCGAGCTGCTGCTGACCGACCTGCTGGAGATCAGTCGCTACGACGCCGGCTCGGTGCAGCTGGAGTGGGAGCTGAAGAGCCTGACCCAGCTCACCGAAGACGTCGTGGCCTCGATGCATCAGCTGGCAGAGCAGCACGGCTCGATCGTGCGCGTGCTCTCGCCCGGCGGGCACACCCCGAGCCGGATGGATCCGCGCCGGGTGCGCCGGATCGTGCGAAACCTGATCGGCAACGCCATCGAGCACGGCGAGGGGCGCCCGATCGTCGTCACGATCGACAGCAACCGTGAGGCCGTCGCGGTCGGCGTGCGCGATTTCGGCCTCGGCATGCAGCCCGAGCACGTCGGGCACGTGTTCGACCGGTTCTGGCGCGCGGACCCCTCGCGCAAGCGTTCGATCGGCGGCACCGGGCTCGGGCTCTCGATCGCGCTCGGCGACGCGCACCTGCACGGCGGCACCCTCGGCGTCTGGTCGGAGCCCGGCCGCGGCACCCACTTCGTGCTGACCCTGCCCCGCGGTCGCGGCATCGTCGAGCCCGCATCCCCGATCCCGCTCGAGCCGGACGCGCCGGCTGACGACATCGCGGCGCTGCTGCAGAGCACCGCACCGATCGACGTGTCGACGCTCGTGGAGCTGAACCAGCCCGATGTGAGGGGGGAGGAACGATGAGCGCACGGCGAAGCGTGGGGGCCGGCATCCTGGGCCTGCTGCTGGTGTTGCTGACCGCGTGTGCGGGGCTGCCGACCTCGGGCCCGGTCAACGCCGGCCTGCCGATGGGCGAGGGCACCGCCCACCTCGACGTCGACTTCCTGCCCGAGCGGCCGGCGCCCGGGGCGAGCCCCCGCCAGATCGTCGAGGGCTTCGTGGATGCCGCGACCAGTCCCGCCGGCGGCTTTGAGATCGCCCGCTCCTACCTCGCGCCCTCGCTGCGCGATGTCTGGAACCCGTCCGCGGGCGTCACCATCGATCAGCCCGGAAGCCGCACGTTCTCTGACGTGGAGGGCGACACCGTCACCGTTTCGCTGATGCCCGCCGCGGACGTCGACGAATCGGGTAGCTATCACGTGAGCGAGGCGCAGGGCTCGACGAACCGCAGCTACGTCGTGGCGGCGCAGGCCGACGGCGAGTATCGCGTCGTCGCCGCACCCGATGGCATCCTGCTCGACGCCGAGACCTTCAAGGTGGTCTTCGATTCGTTCTCGCTGATGTACTTCGATCCGAGCTGGCGCTATCTGGTGCCCGATGTGCGGTGGTTCCCCGCCCGCACGAACTCGGCGACCAATATCGTGAGCGCGCTGGTGGAGGGCAAGCCGAGTCCGTGGCTGGAGGGCGCCGTGTTCACGGCGTTCCAAGACGTGTCGCTGCGCAGCAAGACGGTGCCGGTCTCGGGTGGGGTCGCCAAAGTCGAGCTCGACGCGGCCGTGCTCGCGCTCGATGACCTCACGCTCAGCCGCATGCAGGCCCAGCTGCAGGCGAGCCTCGCCTCGGCGGGCGTGCCGAACGCCGAGATGTTCGTCGGCCCGAACGTGCTCGACGTGGGCGCAAGCCCGACCGCGTCGACGAAGGTCGATGGCCGGGCGCTGGTGCAGACCGCGAGCGGCTTCGGCTTCATCTCGGGCGACGAGCTCGAGCCGATCCCGGGGCTGAGTGCGCAGCTTGCGCGGCGCAGCAGCCGCAGCATCGAGGTCGCGGCCTCGCAGGAGTTCGCCGCCGTGCTCAGCGCGGAGGGAGAGGTGCTGCGCGTGCCGAGCGAGGGCGACGCGCTCGTGCTCGATACACGAGTGGGACTGATCGCTCCCACAGTCGACCCGTGGGGCTTCGTGTGGAGCGTGCCGCAGGGTGCGCCGGCCGAGCTGTTCGCCAACCGAGGCGCAGGCGAGGCCGCGATCGCGGTCGCCGGTGCGTGGCCCGATGCCTCGCACATCGCCGCCATGCAGCTCTCGCACGGCGGCTCGCGCCTGGCCGCGCTGACCACCGTGGGCGGCCAGAGCTGGATCCAGATCGCCGCTGTGCGGCGCGACGGTGAGGGCGTCCCGGTCTCGCTCGGAGAGCCGCAGCGCATCGCCCGCGTGACGGGGTCGGGGGCAGACATCGCGTGGACGGACGACACGAGCGTCGCGGCGATCTTCGTCGAGGAGGGCCTGCCGTGGCTCGTGACCGCGCCCGTGGGTGGGCCGGGCACGCTGCGCGATGCGCCCCGCGGCAGCACCTCGCTCGCAGGCGGCAACAGCATCGGCGGCCTGCGCCTGCACACGGGCGAGGGCGTGCTGTTCATGCAGCGGGCATCGACCTGGCAGCCCGGGGCCGAGGGCGTGCTCGTGCTCGCCACCCAGCAGGGGATGGGCTGAGCGCGGGGATCGCGTGTGCTGGGCGCTGTGGTGCTGTGGCGCTGTGGCGCTGTGGTGCTGTGGTGCTGTGGTGCTGGTGCGGGAGGGAAGGGTGCCCTAAGTCACCCTTGACCGAGTGAGGTTAGGCATGCCTATACTGGAGGGGTCATGTCCTTCAGCACACAGCACCTGCGCGAGTCGCACACCGATGCCCAGCGGCACGATGCCGTGTTCGAGGCGGCAATGCACGGCCCCAAGGCGTGCAAGGCGGCGCGGCACACGCGCATGCAGCACCTGATCACGGCCGACGAGACGAGCCTGCTCGAGTTGCAGACGCTCCTCGCGACGCTGCCGATCTGCTCGACGGGCCGGGTGTTCATCGAGGTGCCGGATGCGGCATCCATCGTCTCGCTCGACGCGCCCGCCCGCATGACCGTCACGTGGCTCGATCGCTCGGCACGCTCGGGCGCTGCGGGCACCGGCGAGCGGTGTGCGCCCGGCCGCGCCCTCACCCGGGCCGTCGCCGGCTGGGCCGGCGAGATGCTCTGCGAGGCTGACGCGCACAGCGCCGACGACGGTGGCGCCGACGACGGTGCCGAGCACGGTCGCGCCGCGGCCGGCCGCGCCTCCGCGCACGAGCACACCCGCGTGTATCTCACGGGCGGATTCCTCGGCACGGCAGACATCGTCGACCACCTGGTCGAGCAGCGCGGCGTCGATGCCGACCGCATCTTCGCCCCGGCGCGCTTCGGGCTCGCCGTCGCGTCGTTCGCCGACTGACGGCAACACGCGCCGCGTGGGTGTCATCCTCGCGCGCGCCGCGTCGGTGCGTGTCTCGCGCCTGCCGCGTCGGTGTCAGTCGCGCGCGGAGCGCACCGGCACGTAGCCGCCCTGCACGAGGCCGGCCTCGATCTCGAAGCGATTGCGCAGGGCGTTTCGCCCGGCAAGCAGGTACAGCACCGGCATGAGCATGCCGTAGCGGCGCCATTGCCGCACGTGCACGGCCTCGTGCGCGAGCACCCGGGCGGAGACGTTGCCACCGGTCAGGTAGCAGCGGCCCACGCAGGTGCCGCCGCGGCGATACGACCAGCCCGGCATCCCACGAAACACGAGCAGCTCTCCGACCCGCTCGACGCGGCCCGTGCTCCACATCGCGCCCCAGAGCATGCCGACCGCGGTGGCCCACGCAAAGCCGAGGCGGCTGATGGGTGAGTCGAGCAGGAACGCCGGGATCCAGGCATCCATGCGTGCGCCGCGCTCGAGCGCGCGCTGCGCCTGCGCCTCCCAATCGGCTGGGGGCACCGAACCGCTCACGCCAGCGCGCCGGCGATGCGCAGAATCGTCGCCATGTCGTCGCTGATGGCTGCCGGGCTCGCCGGCGCGTATTCGGTGACCGCGGCGCCCGCGAGCGGTAGGCGATCGCGCAGCGCGGCGATCGTGTCGAGCAGCTGCGCGAGTTCGAGCCCGAACGGCTCCGCGTGGCCGAGGCCCGAGAGCACCGAGGGATCGAGCACGTGCAGATCGACGTGGATGAACACGCGGGATGCCCCAGCCGCCACGATCGCGGCCGCGAGCGCTGCGGGGTCGAGGCGATCGGGTGTGTACACGGCGACGCCGTGCTCGGCCGCCGCCGCGATCTGGGCCTCGTCGAGTGCGCGGACGCCCACCAGGGTGAGCCGGCTTCCCGCGATCACGGGGAGCGGGTCGAGCAGGTGCGGGCGTGGGACGAGGGGGTCGACGAGCGCGCGGGCGGCCATGTCTTGGAACGCTCTCGTCGGCGAGGTGTCGGGGGAGTGGAACGCGCCGTGGGCGCCGAACCACACGACCGCCATCTCGCCATCGGCCGCGTGACCGGGCGCGCCGGTCGCGGCGTCCAGCGCGGCGACGGTCGCGACGCCGGCATCGCCGCCGAAGGTGATCACGGCCTGCGCGCGCTCGCGCAACTCACCGAGGGCGGTCCGCAGGTTGCGGGCGGTCTGGTTCAGCGCGCTCATCCGCAGCACGCCGCTGCCCAGCGTATCGCCCGCTTCGAGGGGCACCTCGATCATGCGCGAACCCGAGCGCGGGAGATCCCCCAGCACGGCGTGCGCGCCGTCGACGAGTTGCATCGCCCGCGACGAACTCGAACCCTGCCACTGCGGAACAACGAGGAAACGAACCATCGGATACCTCTCTGGAGTTCATCTGCAACAACGCTGTGTGGGGTGAGAATATGCCTGCGGCGGCCGGCGCGGCGCCGGCGAGGGCGACCGGCCGACCGCCGCAGGATGGTGCTTAGGAGCCGATCGCGCCCTGCGGGCTGCCACCCGACTTGAGCGCGGCGAGGCGGGCCTCCACCTCGGTGAGCTCGCCGATGTCATCGAGCGCGTTGAACTGCGCGTCGAGGCTCGACGCGGCCAGCTCCTGCTTGCCGGCGGCCAGGGCCTCCTGGCGGCGGATCTTGTCTTCGAAGCGGCCGAGGTCGCTCGTCGGGTCCATGACGTCGATCGACTTGACCGCGTCGGCGACCTTGTTCTGGGCCTCGGCGGTCTTGGCGCGGGCGAGGAGCTGGGCGCGCTTCGCCTTCAGCTCCTCGAGCTTCTGCTTCATGCCGTTGAGGCCGTCCTTGAGCTTCTCGACGACCTCGCTCTGCGCGGCGATCTGCGGCGCGGTCGCCTTCGCCTCGTTCTCGGAGCTGATTTGACGCTGCAGGGCGATCTTCGCGAGGTTGTCGAACTTGTCGGCGTCGACGGTGTTGCCCGCGGCACGCAGCTCGTCGCCCTTGCGGCTGGCGGCGATGGCCTTGTTGCCCCAGTCAGCGGCGGCCTGGACGTCTTCCTGGTTGTCGCGCTCCAGCAGTCGCAGGTTGCCGATCGTCTCGGCAATCGCCGACTCGGCGTCAGCGATGTTGTTGGTGAAGTCGCGAACGAGCTGATCGAGCATCTTCTGCGGGTCTTCTGCCGAGTCGAGCATCGAGTTGATGTTCGCCCGCAGGAGGGTCGAGATACGCCCGAAAATGGACTGCTTGGCCATGGAGGTTTCCTTCCGTTGTGGTCTGTGCGGGGCCGGTGTGCCCGTGGTGCTGCTGAGTTGTGGTCGTGTTGCGTGTGGTGCTGCTGAGTTGTGGTCGTGTTGCGTGTGGTCGTGCTGCGTGTGGTCGTACTGCGTGCGATGAAGCCGATCGGCGTCGGTGCGTGGCGCCGGCGGTCTAGAAGCGTCCGCCGCCCCGGCGCGAGCGTGTGCCGCCGCCCCCGAAACTGCCGGACGAGCGGCCGCCGCCCGAGCGTCCACCGCTGGGGCGTCCGCCCCCGCCGAAGCCGCCGCCCCCGAAACCGCCACCGCGACCGCGGCCGCCGCCGCCACCACCGCCGAGCAGCGAGTTGATCAGGATGCCGCCGAGTACGGCGCCGGCCACGTTTCCGCCGCCCCCGCCGCCGCCCTGGTTGCGCTCGAACGATCCGACATCCTGCTGCGCGAACTGGATGGCCTGCGCCGCGAGCTGGTTGGCGCGTTGCGCGTACGCGAGGGCCTGCTGCGGATCGATGCCCTGCAACTGCTGCGCGTGCACGAGCGAGGCGCCGGCCTCGGCGAGGCGCGTGCGCGCATCTGCACCCACGGCGCCGCGGCGGGCGGTGATGTAGTCCTCGGCGGCGGAGACCTGCGCCTTGGCGCTCAGCAGGCTCTGCTGGAACGACTGCTGCGCGCGTTGCTGCGCGGCCGCCGCGTCGCGTACACCCGCGACGACGCCGTCGATTCGCGTGTTGGCCTCGTCAAGCCCCTGCAGCACCTGCAGCGGTGCGATGCGGGGCGCGGCCAGCGCCGTGCGCGCGGCGGCGAGCTGCTGGTTCACGAACGCGACCGCTCCGGCGATGTGGCCCTCGGGGTCGGGAAGATGGCTCGCCTGGGCGACGTCGCCCTCAAGGTGGGCGATCGCGGCGGCGATGCGCTGTTCCCCGGCGGTGAGGTCGGCACCGAGCTTGTCGACGGCCTGCGTGAGCAGCCGGGCCTGGTCGACGGCTTCCTCCGCGGCGCGGATGCTCACGGCCGCCTCGCCGCCCTTGCCCTCCCCGATCAGGCGCTGCGCCGCGTCGAGCTGTTCGTCGGCGAATGCCAGGCGGGTGGATGCCTGTGGCGGGTTGTCGGCGACCGTTGCGAGTGCGCTCTGCTCGTAGCGCCCGGCGAGCCTCTCCAGCGACGCCGTCGCGGCGGTGATCAGGGGCGTCACCGCGGCGCGTTCCCCCTGCACGTGGGCGAGGGCCTCCGGGGCATTGGCCTCGAGCTTGCGCAGTGCGTCGAAGTCGGCGGCCTTTGCGTCGAGCGTGGCGTTGGCCTCTTCGCACAGCTGCAGGATCTGCGTGTTCCAGGCCCGGACGTCTTCCTCCGAGTCGGGGATGTGGTCATCGAGCTTCTGCTTGAGGGTAAAAGCCTGATTCAGCTTCGTCTTGGCCGACTCGAGGGCGGCCTGGAAGTCGCTCGTGGCGGCATCTCCGAACTGCGCGCTCGCGAACCCGAGCTCCTCCTCGCTGGTGCGGATGGCGTCGTCGGTGGCGACGAGGGCCGAGGCGGCCCCGCGGCCGAGATCGGCGGTGCTGCGCTGCGCGATCTGGCTCGGGCCGTGTGCGCCGGGGGCGGTCTTCTTGCGCCTGCTCGCGACGGCCCAGATGACCACGCCGATCCCGATCACGACGATCACGACGACGATCCAGCCGGCGCCGCCGCCCGTATTCCCGCCGCCGGGTGCACCCGTTCCGCCGCCCGCGGCATCGGTGATGCCGGTGGCGGCCGCGTCGACCGCGCCGACCCAGTCGAGCGTGCCCAGCGCGGGCCGGATGCGCTGCTGTTCGATGGCGGCAAGCTGTGTGTCGCTGAGCGGGCCCGAGGAGTCGCCCGAGAGGTAGAACTGGCGGGTGTCGACGGCGACGGCGAGCAGGTACTGCGTCGGGCCGAGCCCGTTGCGAGTCGCGGTGTCGTTGGCCCACTCTGCGGCATCGCTCGGGCTCGAGAACTCGGGCACGAACGCCACCCAGAGGTCGAGGTCGGTGTCGGCGCGGAGCTGCTCGAGGCGGGCCTGGACCATGTCTTCTTCGCCGTTTGTGAGCACACCGGCGTCGTCGAGCACGTACCCGGTGCCGAGGGTGACGGGGGCCGTGGCGGGCAGGAGCTGCTGCGCCGCGGATTGCTGCACCGCGGAGTGCTGCGCCGTAGGGGGGCTCGAGGCATCCGCCGCAGCGGGTGTGCCGATTGCCGCTCCAGCCAGCAGCGCTGCCGTGGCCAACGCGAACGCCCAACGTGCGCGCATCGGCGCCACCCCCTTGCTCGGGGCCGTGAGAGGCCACCGTTGTACCGACTGGATTTGAGTCTATGGGTGCGCCGCCGGGTGCGTCCACCGGCGAGGGGCCGGGCCGGCACCTCGGTCGCCATGTGGCTGCGGCGCCGCCGTGGTGCACCGAGGCGGCACGCGAGCGGTGTGCGGCGTGTCCGGTTGTCGCCCCGCAGGGCATGGCTCAGGCTGAGTGGGTGGATGACAGGTATGGCGCAGACGTGCTCGCCAAGGGTTGGCGCGATGCGGGGCGGGTGCAGCCGGCGCAGGTGCGGGCCGAGCGCGACCTCGTGGTCGAGGTCGCGGGCGATGGATTCTGCGGCGCGATCACCCGCATCGAAGGCACGCTCGTCGAGCTTGAGGATTGGCGCGGCGCGCGACGACTCTTCCCCCTCGGCGGCGGCTACCTCATCGACGGCGCACCGGTGGTGCTCCTGCCACCTGCGCGCAGGGAACAGGGCAAGGCGCGCACGGCCTCCGGCTCGTTCGCCGCGCCGGACGCGCGCGCCCGCGTGGCGCTGCCGAGTCGCATCCTCGTCGAGGGGCGACACGACGCCGAACTCATCGAGAAGGTGTGGGGCGCGGATCTTCGGGTCGAGGGTGTGGTCGTCGAATACCTGCAAGGGATCGATCTGCTGGAGGAGATCCTGCGAGCCGACCCACCGTCGGCGCGGCGGCGGTACGGCGTGCTCGTCGATCACCTCGTGCCGGGGTCGAAAGAGTCGCGCTTCGCGCAGGCCGTGGCATCCGGCCCGCATCGTGAGCACGTGCTGATCGTGGGCCACCCCTTCGTCGACGTCTGGCAGTGCGTGACGCCGGCGGCGATGGGGATCGCGCGGTGGCCCGAGATTCCGCGCGGCACCGATTGGAAGACGGGCATCTGCCGCGCGTTCGGCTGGCCGGCGGAGACGGTGGAGGATCACGGCATCGCCTGGCAGCGGATTCTGTCGCGCGTGCGGACGTTCCGCGATCTCGAGCCCGCGCTGCTCGGGCGGGTGGAGCAGCTGATCGATTTCGTCACTGCGCAGTGATGCTTGCTGCGCAGTGACGCTCGCGGCGCAGGGTGTTTCGCCCGCAGCGGTTGCGGGGCACCGTGCGTCCGGGGCGGAGCGCGGCCGGCGGCCGGGTGGGCCTCGTAGGCTTGTGTGGTGAGCAGCGACGAGGATTTTGACGTACCCGAGCACGTGAAGGCCGGATTCCGCGAGAAGCCGGTCTCGTTCGTGCGCCGCGGCGGCCGCCTCACCGACGGGCAGGAGCGCGGCTGGGCAGAGCTCGGTGAGCGCTTCCTGATCACCGCACCACGTGGGAGTGCCGAGACGAGCGTGCATCCCGACGCACGCTTTGACGCGGTGGCGGCGTTCGGGCGCGAGGCGCCGCTTGTCGTCGAGATCGGCTCGGGGCAGGGTGAAGCGGTGCTGCACGCGGCGCAGGCGCATCCCGAGACGAACTTCCTCGCCGTGGAGGTGTTCATCGCCGGCCTCGCGAAGACGATGCTGGGCGCACAGCGGGAGGGCCTCCTGAACGTGCGGGTGATGGAGGCGAATGCGCCGGAGGTGCTGCGCAGCTTCCTGCCCGAGGCGTCCGTCGAGGAGCTCTGGGTGTTCTTCCCCGACCCGTGGCACAAGTCCAAGCACAACAAGCGGCGCCTCGTCACCGCCGAGTTCGCGGCGCTCGCCGCCCGCGCCCTGCGGCCCGGCGGGCTGCTGCGGCTCGCGACCGACTGGGAGGATTACGCGCGCCAGCAGCGCCGCGTGATGGACGCCGCGCCCGAGTTCGTGCGCGAGTTCGATGCCGCGCCCACCGCCTGGGCGCCGCGCTTCGAGGGGCGCGCGCTTACCTCGTTCGAGGCGAAGGGCATCCGCCGGGGCCACAGCATCCGTGACATGCTCTACCGTCGGCTCTGACGCACAGCGCCGTCGGCGGGCAACGTCGCCAACGAGCAGCGCTGCCCACGAACGCGGAACGGAGACCGGCATGCACGCAGACCCCGGTGCGCCTGTGGTGCCGAGCGCGCGCGGGGGACGCGGGGCGTGGGGCCGACACGGCGAGCCGAGCGCGCCCGTGCTGCCGCGATGGTCGTGGCGGTTGCTGCCGGCCCTGCTCGTGTGTCTCGCCGCGCCGGCGTTCTTCGTGCTGCAGCGCAGCTGGCTGGGCTGGGGACTGCTTGTTGCCGCCCTCGCCGGGGCGTGGCTGTGCGAGCGGCGCGCCCCGCGGGCGAGTGGCCGCGGCGCGGATGCGCGGGCGGGCAGTCGCGGTGCGGATGCGCAGGTGGGCACGCGCCCGCCGAGCCTGCTGCGCGATCTCTCGCTGATCGCGATCGGCCTGGGCATCGTCAGCCTGATCCCGCTGCACGCCGAGCTCGACAACCTCGCGTTCCTGCGGTTCACGCTCGCGCTCGGTGGCGCCGTCGTGGCACCATACGTGATCTCGCGCTTCGTGTACCGGGACCGGGCGACCGGGTTTCCGTGGCGCGGCGGTCAGCGCTGGAGTGCCTTCCAATGGGCCTGGCTCGTCGGTGTGCTGGCGCTCGGATGGCTGATCCTGCCGTTCTACTTCATCACCTCCGGCGTCTACGCCAACTGGCCCGTCGTCGACACCCCCGAGCTGATCGCCCGGCTGTTTGTGGGCGTCGGTGCGGTGGGCATCTGGGATGAGCTCTTTTTCATCTGCACCGTGTTCGCGCTGCTGCGCCGGCATTTCCCGGTGTGGCAGGCAAACATCCTGCAGGCGATCGTGTTCGTCTCGTTCCTCTGGGAACTCGGCTACCAGGCCTGGGGCCCGCTGCTGACGATCCCGTTCGCGCTGCTGCAGGGCTACATCTTCATGCGCACCCGCTCATTGGGTTACGTCGTCTCGGTGCATCTGCTGTTCGACGCCGTGGTGTTCGCGGTGCTGGTGCACGCGCACAACCCGGGGCTGTTCACGGTCTTCCTCGTCTGAGCCGTGCGTGCAAAGGCGCCGCTCAGGCCGCGCAGCTAGACTGCTCCCGGGCCCGCGACACGGCCCCCGGACGAGGCAAACCAGTACCCGGCACGCGACAAGACTGGCCGAAAGGTCGTCATCATGGCGTGGATCGTACTCATCATCTCGGGCCTGCTCGAAGCGGTCTGGGCGACGGCGCTCGGCAAGTCCGAGGGCTTCACGAAGCTGTGGCCGAGCGTGATCTTCGGGGTCGCCATCATCCTCAGCATGGGCGGGCTCGCCTGGGCGATGCGCGATATCTCGACCGCCACCGCGTATGCGGTCTGGGTGGGCATCGGCGCCGCGCTCACGGTCGTGTACGCCATGATCACCGGCGAAGAGCCCGTCTCGCTCGTGCGCATTCTGCTGATCATGGGGCTTGTCGGCTGCATCGTGGGGCTCAAGCTCGTCGGGGGCGACACGCCCAAGCTCACGCAATAGCGTCACTGCCGTTGTGGGCACCGGCGCGCGCTGTAGGCAGGGGCCCGCAGGGAGCGGCGCCGCCGGGGAAGGACACCGCCGGGTGGTAGCGGGCGCCGCATCGCCCGAGCAGACTGGGCACATGCGACAGGTTCTCGTTCTCGGTGGCACCGCGTGGCTTGGGCGCGAGATCGCCCGCGCGGCGCTCGCGCACGGCGCGGAGGTCACGTGCCTCGCGCGCGGCAACGCGGGCGCGGTGCCGCCCGGGGCCCGGCTCGTGCGCGCCGATCGCACCCACCCCGTCGCCTACGCCGCGGTGCAGGACCGCGTCTGGGACGACGTCATCGAGCTCTCGTACGACCTCGACCTCGTGCGGCCGGCGCTCGATGCGCTCGCCGGCCGCGCCGAGCACTGGAGCCTGGTCTCGAGCATCTCGGTGTACGCCGACGACACGACCCCCGGCGGCGACGAGCGGGCGGCCGTGGTCGAGCCGGTCGACCTCGACAACTATGCGCACGCGAAGGTGGCCGCCGAGCGCGCGAGCATGGACGCCCCGGGCCCGGCCCTGCTCATCGCCCGGCCCGGGCTCATCGCGGGGCCGGGTGACCCCTCAGACCGCTTCGGCTACTGGCCGGGCCGCTTCGCCCTCGCGGGTGAAGACGGCCACCCGGTGCTCGTGCCCGACGTGCACGGCCGGGCGGCGCAGGTGATCGATGTGCGCGACCTTGCCGAGTGGATCGTGCGCGCCGGTGCGGCCGGGACGAGCGGGGTCGTGAACGCGGTGGGCGACGTGCATGCGCTCGCCGAGGCGCTCGGTGTGGCCGCGCGCGTGGCGGGGTTCGAGGGGGAGCGGGTCACGGCATCCGATGCCGCCCTCATCGAGGCCGGCGTCAACTTCTGGGCAGGGCCCCACTCGCTCCCGCTGTGGATCCCCGCCGAGAAGCGGGGGTTCAATCGGCATCGCAACGACGCGTTCCGCGCCAGCGGCGGGATGCTGCGACCCCTCGCCGAGACGATCACCGACGTGCTCCACGACGAGCGCGCCCGGGGGCTCGACCGGCCGCGGCGCGCCGGGCTGCGCCGGGCGGAGGAGCGCACGGTGCTGGCGCAACTCGGCGCGCCCCGCGGCGACGGGTCGGGCGCATCGCCGAAGCGGTGATACTCTCGATCGGTGCGCCTCCGTAGCTCAGGGGATAGAGCGTTGGTTTCCGGTACCAAAAGTCGCAGGTTCGAATCCTGCCGGGGGCACAGTCCGTTGCGATCAGCAGTGATCTCGCTGCGATCAGCAGTGATGCAGCTGCGATCAGCAGTGATCTCGCTGCAATCGGCGATGATCCAGCCGCACGTGGCGCCCCCAGCGCCGCGGCGTGCGGGTACGCCGCCGCCGCACGCCTGAGCGGCTCGCGGCATCCACGTAGAATGGTGCCGCCATGACTCCAGACGTTCTCGCCGCCCAGCTCCTGTCCATCGTCGCCCCGATCATCGAGGCTCGACGAGCCGGCAGCTCGGCCGACCTGACCGTCGCCGACGTGGTGCTCGAGCGCCCGAAGAACCGTGACCACGGTGACTGGGCCTCCAACATCGCGATGAAGCTGGCGAAGGGCGTCGGCACGAACCCGCGTGAGCTCGCCACCGAGATCGCCGCCGCGCTCGCCGGAACCCCGGGCGTCGCGAGCGTCGATGTCGCCGGCCCGGGCTTCATCAACGTGCGGCTGGATGCCGCGGCCGCCGGTGCGCTCGCGAAGGCGATCGTCGACCAGGGCGTGGCCTTCGGCACCAACGACTCCCGTCGCGACGAGGTGATCAACCTGGAGTTCGTCTCGGCGAACCCGACCGGCCCGATCCACCTCGGCGGCACCCGCTGGGCGGCCGTCGGCGATTCGCTCGCCCGCATCCTCTCGTCGCAGGGCGCGCAGGTCACCCGCGAGTACTACTTCAACGACCACGGCGGCCAGATCGACCGCTTCGCGCGCAGCCTCGTCGCCGCGCACCTGGGCGAGCCCACGCCCGAGGACGGCTACGGCGGCGGCTACATCACCGACATCGCCCGCCGCGTCGCGCTCGCCTACGACGGCGACCTCGCCGCGCTCTCGCCCGCCGAGCTGCAGGAGGCGTTCCGCGCGTCCGGTGTGAACTTCATGTTCGACGAGATCAAGGCGAGCCTGCACGAGTTCGGTGTCGATTTCGATGTCTACTTCCACGAGAACGACCTGCACGAATCGGGCGCCGTGCAGCGCGCCATCGCTCGCCTGAGCGAACTCGGCCACATGTACGAGGCCGACGGTGCACAGTGGCTGCGCACCACCGACTTCGGCGACGACAAGGACCGCGTCGTCATCAAATCGGATGGGCAGCCGGCCTACATCTCGGGCGATCTCGCCTACTACCTCGACAAGCGCGAGCGCGGCTTCAACCGCTGCATCATCATGCTCGGCGCCGACCACCACGGCTACGTCCAGCGCCTCATGGCCATGTGTGCCGCGTTCGGCGATGAGCCTGGGGTGAACCTGCAGGTGCTGATCGGCCAGATGGTCAACCTCGTGCGCGATGGGCAGCCCATGCGCATGTCGAAGCGTGCCGGCACGGTCGTCACCCTCGAAGACCTCGTCGAGATCGTGGGGGTGGATGCCGCGCGCTACTCGCTCGCCCGAAGCTCGGCCGATTCCAACCTCGACATCGACCTCGACGTGCTGCAGAAGCGCACGAACGACAACCCCGTCTTCTACGTGCAGTATGCGCACGCGCGCACGCACAACGTGGGCGTCAACGCCGCCCAGGCCGGCGTGGATCGCAGCGAGTTCGCCCCGGAGACGCTCTCGCACGCCACCGAGTCGGCGCTGCTCGGCGCCCTCCAGGAGTTTCCGCGCGTGGTGGCCTTCGCCGCCGACGCGCGTGAGCCGCACCGTGTTGCCCGGTACCTCGAGGAGCTCGCGGGGCTCTACCACCGCTGGTACGACAACTGCCGCGTGACCCCGCTCGGCGACGAGCCGGTCACCGCGCTGCACCGCACGCGACTGTGGCTGAACGACGCCACCGGTCAGGTGCTGCGCAACGGCCTCGGGCTGCTCGGCGTCTCGGCGCCCGAGCGCATGTAGGCAGCGCCGTGTCGACCCCACCGCTCGGCGCCGCACAGCCCTCCGCCGCACAGCCCTCCGCCGAGGCATCCGGCGGCACGGGCGCGGCTTCCGTGGCGGGCGGTGAGCACCCGCCGCGCCGCCGGCGCCGGCGCCGGATCGTCGCACTGCTCGTGGTGCTCGCCGTGCTCATCGGCGCGTGGTTCGGCGCTGACGCGATCGCCCGGGCCGCGGTCACCGACGCGATACGCGAATCGGCGCTCGAGCAGCTCGGCCTGCCCGAGGGGCATCCGGTCGAGGTGGAGCTGGACGGTTCCGTGCTCGCCCAGCTCATCGGCGGCCGCCTCGACCAGGTGCGCATCGCGGCCGAAGACGTGCCGATCGGTGATGTCTCGGGCGATGTGATGCTCGCCGCGCGGGGTGTGCCGATCCGCGATCGACAGGCGGCGATGGATGCTGCGGTCGCGTCGATCGCCCTCGACGAGGCAGCCCTGCAGCGGGTGCTGACCGAGACGGCCGGCGTGCCCCGGGGTGTCGTGCGGCTGAATGACCCGGCGCTCGTGCTGCTCACCTCGATTCCGCTCGGCGGCGCGCCGCTCGAGCTCGGCATCGGGCTCGTGCCATCGGCGGGGGAGGGCGACGCGCAGGGCGAGCTGGTGCTCACCCCGAACTCGGCGAGCATCGGCGAGGCCGTGCTCACCGCCCAGCAGGTGCGTGCATCGCTCGGCCCGGTCGCCGACGCGATTCTGCAGCCGTTCAGCGTCTGCGTTGCCGATCGGCTGCCGCGGGGGGTCACCCTCAGCGGCGTCGCCGTGCTCGGCTCGGGCGAGGCCGGCTCGCTCGTGCTCACGGCGACGGTCGACGGCGCGATCCTCGTCGATCCCGCGCTCCTGGAGCCGGGCAGCTGCTGATTCCGGCGCTCGCGGGCCGCGGCACCGTCACGAACGGTGATCGCGACGAGCCGCGCTCGGGCGGTGCCCTAGACTTGAGCCACCGTGGCGGCGTGAGGATCCCGCTCGCCGCGGCATCCCGTTTCACGATTGGTGCATCCTCCCGCAATGTCTGCGAACCCCCTCGCCCCTGAATGGCTCGTGCTGCCCGCCGACGCGAACGCCCTGGCGCCCGAGGTGTGGCCCCGTTCCGCGCGGCGCGACGACGACGGCGTGCTCGCGCTGGGCGGCGCGTCCGCGATCGCTCTTGTCGAGGAGTTCGGCACCCCCCTGATGGTGCTCGACGAGGCCGAGGTGCGTCGACGCGCCGACGAGGCCTTCGCGGCCTTCACGGGTGCCGCGCAGCGTCACGGCACCACCGCCCGCGTCTACTACGCCGGCAAGGCATTCCTGTGCACCGAGCTCGTCCGCTGGGTGAGCGCGGCGGGCCTCGCCGTCGATGTCTGCACCCGCGGCGAGCTTGAGATCGCGCTCGCCGCCGGCATCGACCCGGCCCGCATCGGCTTCCACGGCAACAACAAGTCGGTCGCCGAGCTCGAGCGCGCGGTCTCTGTGGGCGTCGGCTCGATCGTGCTCGACAGCCGCATCGAGCTCGAGCGCCTCGCCGCCATCACCGAGCGCCTCGGCGCCGTGCAGCCCGTGTTCGTGCGCGTCAACAGCGGCGTGCACGCCGAGACGCACAGCTTCCTGGCCACCGCACATGAAGACCAGAAGTTCGGGCTCACGCTCGAAGACGCGGGCCCGGCGGTCGCCCGCATCCGCGAGCTCGACGGTCTCGAGTTTCGGGGCCTGCACTGCCACATCGGCTCGCAGATCTTCGGCGTCGCGGGCTTCCGAGAGTCGGCCTCGCGCGTGCTCGAGCTGCACGCCGCGCTGCTGGAGGATGGTCCCGTCCCGGTGCTCAACCTCGGTGGCGGCTTCGGCATCGCCTACACCTCCGCCGACGTGCCCACCCCGATCGGCGAGCTGGCCGAGGGGATCGTGGCGGCCGTCGCGGAGGAATGCGCGGTGCGCGGCATCCCGATGCCCCAACTGGCCTTCGAACCCGGCCGCAGCATCGTCGGCACCGGCGGCGTGACGATCTACGAGGTTGGCACCATCAAAGACGTGGTGGTGGATGCCTCGGCGCACGGTGCACCCCCGCAGCCGGCCGTGCGACGCTACGTCAGCGTCGACGGCGGGATGAGCGACAACGCGCGCCCCGCGCTCTACGGCGCCCAGTACTCGGCGCGCATCGCGTCGCGCCACTCGCATGAGCCGGCCGAGCTGGTGCGCGTCGTGGGCAAGCACTGCGAGTCGGGCGACATCGTCGTCGACCACGAGTACCTGCCCGCCGACGTCACCCCGGGAGACCTGCTCGCCGTCCCCGTGACCGGCGCCTACTGCGCGGTGCTTTCGAGCAACTACAACGCCATTCCCCGCCCGCCCGTCGTGGCGGTGCGCGACGGGAGCGCCCGCATCATCGTGCGCGGGGAGCGCCTTGAGGATCTGCTGGCTCGCGATCCGGGAATCGATCTCGGCGCGCAGCGCGAACAGCACACCACCGAACGATCGGCGACAGCCGATAGAGGAGAAGCATGATCGATCAACGCCATCTGCGCGTCGCGCTCCTAGGCGCGGGCTCCGTGGGCAGTCAGGTGGCTTCGCTGCTGCTGACCCACGGCGAAGAGCTCAGCGAGCGCGCGGGCGCGACCCTCGAGCTGGTCGGTGTCGCGGTGCGCGACATCGACGCGCCGCGTGATGTCGCGCTCCCGCGCGAGCTGCTCACCACCGACGCCGAGTCGCTCATCGTGGGCGCCGACATCGTGATCGAGCTGATGGGCGGCATCGAGCCGGCGCGTGGATACATCCTCTCGGCCATCGGCTCGGGCGCCGATGTGGTCACCGCCAACAAGGCGCTCCTGGCCACGCACGGCCCCGAGCTGTTCGACGCCGCCGATCAGGTGGGCGCGCAGATCTACTACGAGGCATCCGCCGCCGGAGCCATCCCGATCATCCGTCCGCTGCGCGACAGCCTCGCGGGCGATCGGGTGCTGCGAATCATGGGCATCGTGAACGGCACGACCAACTTCATCCTCGACAAGATGGACACGCAGCGCCTCACGCTCGAGGACGCACTGGCAGAGGCCACCGCGCTCGGCTACGCCGAGGCCGACCCGACCGCCGACATCGGCGGCTACGACGCGGCGCAGAAGGCCGCGATCCTCGCCGGGCTCGCCTTCCACACCACCGTTCCGCTTGAGGCCGTGCACCGCGAGGGCATCACCGGGGTCGACAAGTCGATGATCGACGCAGCGCGGGGTGCCGGCTACGTCGTCAAGCTGCTCGCCGTGTGCGAGCGCCTCGCCGAGGGCGGCGAGGAGGCCATCTCGGTGCGCGTCTACCCGGCGCTCATCGACCGCGCACACCCCCTCGCGAGCGTGCACGGCGCCAACAACGCCGTCTTCGTGCAGGCCGAGGCCGCGGGCGATCTGATGTTCTACGGGGCGGGCGCCGGCGGGGTGCAGACGGCATCGGCCGTGCTGGGCGATCTCGTCTCGGCGGCGCGCCGCCACGTTGCCGGAGGGGTCGGGGTCGCGGAATCCACCCGCGCTAACCTGCCGGTGCTGCCCATCGGGCACGTGTCGACCCGCTACCAGATCACCCTCGAGGTGGCAGACCAGACGGGTGTGCTGGCGACGATCGCCGGCATCCTCAGCGAGGGCGGGGTCTCGGTGGCGACGGTTGAGCAGACGAGCGCCGTCGGCGAAGATGGCACTCCGACCGCACGCCTGGTGATCGGCACGCACACTGCACGTGAACAAGACCTCAGCGACACGGTCGACCGCCTCGCCGAAAGCGATGTGGTCACCCGGGTCGCATCCGTACTCCGAGTAGAAGGATCAAACTGATGGCACACCTCTGGCGCGGAGTCCTCCGCGAATTCGCCGACCGCCTGGGCGTGACCGACGAGTCCACCGTGATCACCCTCGGCGAGGGCGGCACGCCGCTGCTGCCCGCGGCCGCGCTCTCGAAGCGCACGGGCGCGGATGTCTGGGTGAAGTTCGAGGGCATGAACCCCACCGGCTCGTTCAAGGACCGTGGCATGACCGTCGCAGTCTCGCGCGCCATCGACCACGGCGCGAAGGCCGTCATCTGCGCATCCACCGGCAACACCTCGGCCTCGGCGGCCGCCTACGCGGCGCACGCCGGCATCACCGCCGCGGTGCTCGTGCCCGAGGGCAAGATCGCCATGGGCAAGCTCGGCCAGGCGGTCGCGCACAACGGCCAGCTGATCCAGGTTCGCGGCAACTTCGACGACTGCCTCGAGATCGCGCGCGAGCTGGCCGAGCACTACCCGGTGCACCTCGTCAACTCGGTCAACCCCGACCGCATCGAGGGGCAGAAGACCGCTGCCTACGAGGTCGTCGACGTGCTCGGCGACGCCCCCGATTTCCACTTCATCCCCGTCGGCAACGCCGGCAACTACACCGCGTACACGCGCGGCTATCGCGAGGAGATCGAGCGCGGCGTCGCGACGCGACTGCCCCGCATGTTCGGCTTCCAGGCCGCCGGCAGCGCCCCGCTCGTGCGCGGCGAGGTCGTCAAGAACCCCGAGACCATCGCCACCGCGATCCGCATCGGCAACCCCGCTTCGTGGGAGCTCGCCCTCGAGGCGCGCGACGCGTCGAACGGCTACTTCGGCGCGATCGATGACGAGCGCATCCTGGCGGCGCAGCGACTGCTCTCGAGCGAGGTCGGCATCTTCGTCGAGCCGGCCTCGGCGATCAGCGTCGCGGGCCTGCTCGAGCGCTCCGAGGCGGGTCAGATCCCGGCCGGCTCGCGCGTGGTGCTCACCGTCACCGGTCACGGCCTGAAGGACCCGCAGTGGGCGCTGCGCACCGCCGATGGCGGCGAGGTTCAGCCCACCGTCGTCGACGCCAGCACCTCCGAGGTCGCCTCGGTGCTCGGGCTGTCCCCCGAGGGACCGCTCGCGTGACCGAGGCCACGCGCACCGTCACGGTGCGGGTGCCGGCCACCACGGCCAATCTCGGTCCGGGGTTCGACACGCTCGGCCTCGCGCTGTCGATCTATGACGAGCTGACGGTGACCGCGCTGCCCGAGCAGGGGCTCGAGGTGACCGTGGAGGGCGTGGGCGCCGACGAGGTCCCTCGGGATGCGTCGAACCTGATCGTCAGCTCGATCGCCTACGTGTATGAGCAATACGGTCAGCCGCTGCCGGGCCTGCGCCTGCACGCGGTCAACGGCATCCCGCACGGGCGCGGCCTCGGGTCCTCCGGCGCCGCCGTCGTTGCGGGCATCGTCGCGGCGCGCGAACTGCTCGACGGGGTCGTCGAGATCACGCACGGCGACCTGCTGCGCATCGCCACCGAGATCGAGGGGCACCCCGATAACGTCGCGCCCTCGCTGTTCGGCGGGCTCACGATCGCCTGGCTCGATGAGCGCGGCCCGCAGCACAAGAAGCTCATCGTGCACCGCGGCGTCTCGCCGCTCGTGTTCGTGCCCTCATTCACGATGTCGACCAAGCTCGCCCGGAGCCTGCAGCCGGAGTCGGTGCCGCATCAGGACGCGATCTTCAACGTCTCGCGCTCGGCGCTGTTGATCGCCGCGCTCACCCAGAGCCCGGAGCTGCTGCTCGCGGCCACCGAAGACAAGCTGCACCAGAGTTATCGGGCCGCGGCGATGCCCGAGACGGACGCGCTCGTGCGGATGCTCCGCGCCGAGGGGTTCGCCGCGGTGGTCTCGGGCGCCGGTCCCAGCGTGCTGGTGCTGGCGGATGGCCCGGGTCAGCGCGCGGTCGCGGCCGAGCTGGTCGCGCGCCACGCCACAAGCCCCTGGCGCGCGCTCATGCTGGCCGTTGATGTCAAGGGTGCTACAGTAAAGGAGTAAGCGGAGGGTTCCATGCGGTCGTTTACCCGCGTGACTCTGGCCTCCGTCGCAACTCTGCGAATTCATTGCACTATCACCGTCTCAGCGGAAACGCTCGATCGAGCGTTCTCGGCGCGGCCGAAAAGGAACACTGAGTGACTCACGTCAACATCGACGCAACTGACAATGCTGCACCCCAGGACCTCACCGCTTTGACGGTCGGGCAATTGCAGGCCATCGCACGCGCCCTGGGGATCCCGGGCTCGTCCAAACTTCGCAAGGGAGAGCTTGTGGACTCGATCACCGAGATCCAGGCCGCTCCCGCCTCGGAGGCCGCCCCGGAGGAGGGCCTCGCCGATGACACGGCCGAGGTGCCCGCCGCCGGCGACGCCGTCGTGGACGCCACCCCGGCAGACGCCGAGCCCGACACCGCGGCTGGCCGCGAGGCTGTCGCCGACAGCGTCGCAGATGCTGTCGCAGACGCCGCCACCGGAGCCCCCGGCGCCGAGGCGACGCCGACCGAGGCCGAAGCGACAGGCGGGCAGCGCAAGCGCGGCTCGCGCCGCGTCCGCGCCACCGGCGGTGCCGTCGAGGTCGTGGAGGGCGCGAGCCCTGCCTCGGCCATCGCCGCCGACCTGGCGCAGCTCGCCGAGGCGATCACGCCCGCGGAGCGCCCGGCCGGCGAGGGCACGGCCGCCGAAGGCACCGAGGGAGGCGCACAGGCATCCACCGGGCGCCGCCGTCGCGGCCAGCAGCACGCGCCGAGCACGGACGCGGTCGAGGCGGGTGGTGCCGGTGACGGTTCCGCAGACGCCGCGAACGGCGCCGAGGACGAATCGGGCGAGGAGTCGCAGCCCCGCAGCCGGAGCCGCAATCGCAACCGCAATCGCAACCGCGGTGGGCAGAACGGGGGCTCGGCTCAGGACGAGCAGTCCGCAGCGCCCGCGCAGCAGCAGCAGCGCGCCAGCCAGAGCAGCGACGACGACGCAGAGGGCGATGGCGAGCAGGGCCGTGGCCGCGGCCGCGGCCGCGGCGCGAAGCGTCGGAGCCAGAGCACGGGCGACGAGTTCGAGTCCGAGATCGCCGAAGACGACGTGCTCGTGCCAGTCGCCGGCATCCTCGATGTGCTCGATAACTACGCCTTCGTGCGTACCACCGGGTATCTGCCCGGCCCCAGCGACGTCTACGTCTCGCTCGGCCAGGTGAAGAAGTACAACCTGCGCAAGGGTGACGCGGTCATCGGCGCCATCAAGCAGCCGCGCGAGGGTGAGCCTGCGGGCCGCCAGAAGTACAACGCGCTGGTGAAGGTCGATGCGATCAACGGCCTCTCGGTCGACGACGCCGCCGACCGCGTCGAGTTCGGCTCGCTCACCCCGCTGTACCCGCAGGAGCGCCTCCGACTCGAGACCGCGCCCGAGAAGCTCACGCAGCGCATCATCGACCTGGTTGCGCCCATCGGCAAGGGCCAGCGCGGCCTGATCGTGGCGCCCCCGAAGGCCGGCAAGACGATCGTGTTGCAGCAGATCGCGAACGCGATTGCCATCAACAACCCCGAGGTGCACCTCATGGTTGTGCTGGTCGACGAGCGTCCCGAAGAGGTCACCGATATGCAGCGCACCGTGCGCGGCGAGGTGATTGCGTCGACCTTCGACCGCCCGGCCGAAGACCACACGACGGTCGCCGAGCTGGCCATCGAGCGCGCCAAGCGCCTGGTCGAGCTGGGCCGCGACGTGGTCGTGCTGCTCGACTCGATCACCCGGCTCGGCCGCGCCTACAACATCTCGGCGCCCACCTCGGGCCGCGTGCTCACCGGCGGCGTCGACGCGTCCGCGTTGTACCCGCCCAAGCGCTTCTTCGGCGCCGCGCGCAACATCGAGAACGGCGGATCGCTTACGATCCTCGCGACCGCGCTCGTCGAGACCGGGTCCAAGATGGACGAGGTCATCTTCGAGGAGTTCAAGGGCACCGGCAACAGCGAGCTGCGCCTGTCGCGACAGCTGGCCGACAAGCGCATCTTCCCCGCGGTCGATGTGAACGCATCGTCGACCCGTCGTGAGGAGATGCTGCTTTCGGCAGACGAGGTCAAGATCACGTGGAAGCTGCGCCGCGCGCTCGCCGGGCTCGACCCGCAGCAGGCGCTCGAGGTCGTGCTGGGCAAGCTCAAGGAGACCTCCTCCAACGTGGAGTTCCTCGTGCAGATGCAGAAGTCGATCCCGACGCCCGGTGGCGGCCACAGCCACGGGCCCGACAACAACATCCGCTGATCATGGCCGAGGCGCCCATGTTTGACTCGGTCAATGCGCTGATCGAGGAGCACAAGGCGGTCCAGGAGGAGCTCTCGGACCCCGCCGTGCACGCCGACGCGGCACGCGCCAAGCGCGTGAACCGTCGCTACGCCGAGCTCTCGAAGATCGTACACGCCAACGATGTGTGGCTCGCGGCGAAGGAAGACCTCGCCGCGGCGCGCGAGCTGGCGCGGGAGGACGACGCGTTCGCGGAGGAAGTTCCCGCCCTGGAGGAGGAGGTCGCCACGGCGCAGGAGAAGCTGCGCCGCCTGCTGATTCCCCGCGACCCGGACGACGCGCGCGATGTGATCCTCGAGATCAAGGGCGGCGAGGGTGGCGCGGAGAGCGCGCTGTTCGCGGCCGACCTGCTGCGCATGTACCTCCAGTACGCCGCAGCGAAGGGCTGGAAGACGGAGCTGCTCGAGCGCAACGAATCCGACCTCGGCGGCTATAAGGACGTGCAGGTCGCGATCAAGGGTGCATCGAGCGACCCGTCGCAGGGTGTGTGGGCCCACCTGAAGTATGAGGGTGGCGTGCACCGCGTGCAGCGTGTTCCGGCGACCGAATCGCAGGGGCGCATCCACACCTCCACCACGGGCGTGCTCGTGTTTCCCGAGGTCGACGAGCCCGAAGAGGTCGTCATCCAGCCGAACGATCTGAAGATCGACGTGTACCGCTCATCCGGCCCCGGCGGCCAGTCGGTGAACACGACCGACTCCGCCGTGCGCATCACCCACCTGCCCACGGGCATCGTGGTGTCGATGCAGAACGAGAAGTCGCAGCTGCAGAACCGCGAGGCCGGCATGCGCGTGCTGCGCGCCCGCATCCTGGCCCGGCAGCAGGAGGAGTTGGATGCCGCGTCCTCCGCGGCCCGCAAGTCGCAGATTCGCGGGATGGATCGCTCGGAGCGCATCCGCACGTACAACTTCCCCGAGAACCGCATCGCCGACCACCGCACCGGCTACAAGGCCTACAACCTCGACCAGGTGATGGATGGCGCCCTCGACCCGGTGATCGCCTCGTGCATCGCGGCCGACGAGGAGGAGCGCCTCGCGGCGCTCGGAGAGCAGCACTAGCTTCGAGATCGTGTCCGACACGGCTCGTGTTGGTGCCCGGCTCGGGTGGTTGCCAGAATCTGGCGAGACGAGCACATACTGGACGCTTACGTCGCGAGTGTGAACCCCGTCGGCGTGGTGATCAGCAGTCGCTGGCCGCTCGTACCCGGGTCCGTGACAACGTCCAGAAGTGCGGCGGCGGCATTGTCAAACGGCAGGGTCGGAAAACCCGGCACTCTCGCCACTTCGCTGAGGCTCTTGGTGGAAGCGCCCTGTGGGAGCGCGGGGGCGTCCTTGAGGTTGACCGGGTACACGATCGTCCAGTCCAGGCCGGAGCGCTGCAGGATCTGATCGGCCGCGTCCTTGTCCCGCAGAAACTTCCGAAGCGCCGTCTTGTAGATCAGGCGAGCGAATCCGGAGGCTTGGCCGGAGGGGCGCCGGCACCGAAGACAGAAACAAGGATCAGGCGGCGCACACCGGCCTGCTTCGTTGCGGCGATGATGCCGGGCAGGCGCTGCTGCATGAAGGAGCCATCGCTCATGCTGCCGGTGATCGAAACCACCACTGCATCGGCGCCCCTGGCGCCTGCTCGAGGGCGGCGGTATCCTCCGCGCTCCCGGCGACCACGCGCACGCCCTCTCGCGTTGCAACGGCGTCAGGGCGGCGAACGAACGCGACAACCTGATGTCCCGCGCTGGCCGCCCGCTCGGTGAGGCGTGAGCCGACATTGCCTGTGGCTCCGAGGGTGAGGATTCTCATGCGGATGATTCCTTCTGGTTGCTGGGGTGACGGTCGGTGAGTGAGGTGCCCAGTGCGCCTTCGAGCGCGCAGATGCAGAGGTCGATGACGTCGGCGCGCGTCACCGCTCCAGCGTCAATCGACTGGCGGGCGGTGTACTCGACGAACGCGAGCCAGCCGCCGAGCGCCAGGCGCGTCCGTGGGGTGTCCTGCGTCCCGGTGTATCCGAGGAGTCGCTGCACGTGCACGGTATGGTTCGCTTCGACGAGCTCGCTCACGGCCGGAACCGTCGAAGCGGGGGTGTACAGCTCCCGGACCCCGCCGCGGCTTGCCTCGAAGAACTCGAGGTACCCGCGAAGTGCGCGGCGTAGGTTTGCCCTGGCGCCGAGCGTCGGGTCGGGTTTGGTCGCCTCCAAGAGGAGCTCGGACTCGTGGCGCAAGACGGCATTCAAGAGCGCCTCTTTGCCGGCGAAGTAGTGATAGACGAGCGCCCGGGTCACCCCGACATCGTTCGCGATCTCACGCATCGAAGCGCCCGCGATCCCGTCCCGGGCGAAGTGCTCGGCGGCGACGCGGATGATGTGCTCGGACCGATCCGCCGGGCTCATGCGATCACTGTGAGGCATATGACTCACGGTAGACCCCTTGTTTGTCACATGTCAAACATTTGCGGCGGGGGTCCTGTCGCCTCCCACTCCGCGGTCGTCCCCGAGGCGGTCATCGCCTGGGCCGAGGCTTGGTCAGCACGAGTTTCTAGATCGAATACTCGGGGGAGGTGAGCAGGGCTCGCACATCCTCATCGTGTGCGCGGCGACGCAGCGTCGCCGGGACGCCCGTGAGGACCGAGTCGGCCGGGGCGTCCTTCGTCACGACGGCGTTGGCACCCACGGCGCTGTTCGCGCCGATCGTGATGCTGCCGAGCACCTTGGCGCCCGCGCCGACGGCGACGCCGTCGTGGATGGTGGGGTGCCGGCGGCCGGCGACGCGCACCTGGCCCCCGAGCGTGACACCGTGGTAGATCAGTACGTCATCGCCGATGATGACGGTCTCGCCGATCACGATGCCCATCCCGTGATCGATGAAGCAGCGTCGCCCGATCACGGCGCCGGGGTGAATCTCGACCCCGGTGAAGAAGCGGTTGAGCTGCGAGCCCAGGCGGGCAAGGAAGTACGCGCGGCGCTGCCACAGCCAATGGTTGATGCGGTGCGACCACACGGCGTGGACGCCGGAATACAGCAGCGCCACCTCGAGGTTGTTGCGCGCGGCCGGGTCATGGCGCCGCGCGGCGGCGATGTCTTCGCGCATTCGGCGAAACAGGTTCATTCGCACTCCACAGGGTCAGGCACAGGGGGCAGGCACAATTCGGTCGCAGGTGCACCGGGCACGGGCACTCGCTCCAGCGTACTGAGGCGCGCGCGGGGGCCGTGGCGGCGCGTGCCACCACGGCCCCCGGTGCCTCAGTCTTCGCGCAGGTCCTCGAACAGTGCGGTCGAGAGGTAACGCTCACCGGTGTCGGGAACGACCACCACGATGGTCTTGCCCGCGTTCTTGGGGCGCTTGGCAAGCTCGACGGCCACGCTCACCGCGGCGCCGCTCGAGATGCCCACGAGCAGGCCCTCGGTGGCTGCGAGGGCGCGCGCGGTGCGCAGCGAATCCTCCAAGGTCACGGTGACGATCTCATCGATCACATCGCGATCGAGCACATCGGGAACGAAGTTCGCGCCGATGCCCTGGATCTTGTGCGGGCCCGACGTGCCCTCGCTGAGCACGGGGGAGTCGACCGGCTCCACGGCGACGATCTGCACACCCGGCACGCGCTCCTTCAGCGCCTGACCGACGCCGGTGACGGTGCCGCCGGTGCCGACGCCCGCCACGAAGATGTCGACCTTGCCGTCGGTGTCGCGCAGGATCTCCTCCCCGCTGGTCTTGCGGTGGATGGCGGGGTTCGCGGCGTTTTCGAACTGGCGGGCCAGGATCGCGCCCGGGGTGTTCGCCACCAGCTCTTCGGCGGCCGCGACGGCGCCGGCCATGCCCTTGGCGGGGTCGGTCAGCACCAGCTTCGCGCCGAAGGCCTTCAGCAGCAGGCGGCGCTCGACCGACATCGACGAGGGCATCGCGAGCACCACGTTGTAGCCACGGGCCGCGCCCACCATCGCGAGGGCGATGCCAGTGTTGCCGCTGGTCGCCTCAACGATGGTTCCGCCCGCAGGCAACGCTCCGGCGGCCTCCGCGGCATCGACGATCGCGATGCCGATGCGGTCCTTCACGCTGGAGGCGGGGTTGAAGTACTCGAGCTTTGCAAGCACCGTCGCCTGCGCGTCGCCGGTGACGCGGTTGAGCTTGACGAGGGGAGTGTTGCCGAATGTGGACGTGATGTCAGCGTGGATGCCTGCCATGGGTCGACCTTTCAGTGCCGGGGTGGTGGGGTGGGCACAGCCTACGTGAGGCAAAATGCGGGGTAACCTTTGTGACAACAGGTGTCGGGCGCAGATATTCCAATGAACTTTTTGGGCCGGATTCCCGCGGATGTCACGGGTAGGCTGGGTGGACGCCCATGTCTGCACTCACGCCTGAACCCGCGCCCCTGCCCGCCGCCCCCGCACCCCTCGGCGAGGTGCTGGAGCGAGTGAGCGACACGCTTGCGGCCGCTGGAATCCTCGACGCGCGCATCGATGCGGAGTGGCTCGTGGGGCATGTGCTCGACCTCGGGCGCGGAGCCGTGCAGGCGGCCGAGATCACAGGCGCCGCCCTGAGCGCCGCACAGCTTGCCGCCCTTGCGCCGCTCGTGCAGCGTCGTGCGGCCCGCGAGCCGTTGCAGCACATCACCGGCACCGCGGCATTCCGACAGCTCTTGCTGCACGTCGGCCCCGGCGTGTTCGTGCCCCGACCCGAGACCGAGGGGGTGGTGCAGTTCGCGATCGATGCGCTGCGGGCCGAGGCATCCCCGGCCCCGATCGGCGTGGATCTTGGCACCGGGAGCGGTGCGATCGCCCTCGCCATGGCCACAGAGGTGCCCAACGCGCGCATCTTCGCCGCCGAGAACTCGCCGGAGGCGTTCACCTGGACCCGCCGCAACTTCGATGCGGTGGCCGCACCGAACGCCACGCTCGTGTTCGCCGACCTCGCCGACGCGTTCGCGGAGCTCGCCGGCACGGTCGACGTGGTGATCTCGAACCCGCCGTACGTGCCCGACGATGCGGTGCCGCGCGACCCCGAGGTGCGCGATTACGACCCCGCCGTCGCGCTGTATGGCGGCCCGGATGGCCTGGGCGTCGTGCGGGTGCTCAGTCGGGTCGCCCTGCGGTTGCTTCGCCCCGGCGGCGTACTCATCATCGAGCACGGCGAACTGCAGGGTCGCGCGATCCGCGAGCTCCTCGTCGCCGACGGGTGGCGGGCGAGCGCCACGCACCCCGATCTGACCCTGCGCGACCGCGCCACGACCGCGCTGCGCCCCTGAGCCGGGCGCGAGCCCGCACCCACGTATCATTGAGGGCGTTATGACCCCCATCTTCGACTGCCGCGACGAAGCCCAGCTCCTCGGCGGCATGAGGCAGGCGCGCCAGGCGATCGGTCGCGGCGCGCTCGTCGTGCTCCCCACCGACACGGTCTACGGCGTCGCCGCCGACGCGTTCAGCCCGAAGGCCGTTGCAGGCCTCCTCGCCGCGAAAGGCCGCACGAGGCAGGCGCCGCCGCCGGTGCTCGTCGCCAGCGTCGATACGCTGCACGCGCTCGTGCAAGAGGTTCCCGAGCCCGTCGAGCGGCTCGTGCGGAAGTTCTGGCCAGGCGGGCTCACGATCGTGCTTCCGGCACAGCCGAGCCTCGTGTGGGATCTCGGCGAGACGCACGGGACGGTCGCCGTGCGCATGCCGGCAAACCGCTATGCCCTCGAACTGCTGCACGAGACGGGGCCGCTCGCGGTCTCGAGTGCGAACCTCACCGGCGCCCCCGCGGCGCTGACTGCGGCGGGGGCGCACGAGATGCTCGGCGAGCACGTCGCCGTCTACCTCGATGACGGACCCTCGGTGACCGGCCTCGCGTCGACGATCATCGATGCGACGGGGCTGGTCGGCCCCGAGGACTCGCGCCGCCCGGTGCGCGTGCTGCGCGAGGGGGCGATCTCGACGGCGGCGTTGCGGGCCGTGCTCGGCGAACTGCTCGAGGACGAGGGCGAGGCCGGTGCAGCGGAGGCGCCCGACCCCGATCCGCCCGCCCACGAGATCGCAGACTCGTGATCTTCCGGGGGGTGCCGTGACCCAGTACGTGTTCATCATCCTGTTCACGGCGTTCGTCACGCTCGCCCTGAGCTGGGGGGTGTGGCAGCTGAGCCTGAAGTTCAAGCTGTACCCCGGCATCCGCGAACGCGACGTGCACAAGACCCCCACGCCGCGCCTGGGCGGCATCGCGATGTTTCTCGGCGTGCTCGCCGCGTTCGGCGTCTCGGCCGTCAATCCGTTCTTCGAGATCGTGTGGGCCGATTCCGGCCCGGTGCTCGCGATCCTGGGGGCGACCCTGATCATCGTGGTCGTCGGCGTCGTCGACGACCTGTGGGACCTCGACTGGATGATCAAGCTCGGCATGCAGTTTCTTTCGGCCGGCATCATCGCCCTGTTCGGGGTGCAGATCTTCTCCCTGCCGATCGGCGGCCTCACGATCGGCTCCTCCTGGGCGAGCATCACGCTGACGATCTTCGCGATCGTCCTGGTGATGAATGCCGTCAACTTCATCGACGGACTGGACGGCCTGGTCGCGGGCGTCTGCCTCATCGCCAACGGCGTGTTCTTCGTCTACTCGTACCTGCTCGTGCGCGAGACCGGCTCCAGCACGTTCTTCAACCTGGCCTCACTCTTGGCCGCCGTGCTGATCGGCGTGTGCCTGGGCTTCCTGCCGATGAACTGGAACCCCGCGAAGCTGTTCATGGGGGACGCCGGTGCGCTGATGCTCGGCCTGCTGATGGCCACCTCGGCGATTGCCGTCACCGGGCAGCTCGACCCCGCGATTCTCGACCCCGATGTGCTGGGGCGCTCACAGCTGCTCGGCGCGTTCATTCCGATCCTGCTCCCTGTCGCCGTCGTCCTGCTCCCACTCCTCGATTTCGGGATGGCGGTGCTGCGGCGCATGGCGGCGGGCAAGTCGCCGTTCTCGCCGGATCGCAAGCACCTGCACCACCGCATGCTCGACCTCGGGCACTCGAGTCGCAGCGCGGTGCTCATCTTCTATGCCTGGACAGCGATCGTGGCGTTCGCGTTCCTGCTCATGTTCATGCCCGCACCGGCATGGCTCGAGTGGGTGCGCCCCAGCTACCTCATCGGCATCGTGTACGGGGTGATCGGCATCGCCGCCTGCCTCGTGCTCACGGTCACGCCGCCCGCGCGCGCCCGGTCGACGAAGCGCGCACAGCCGCCGCCAGCCCCCAACCCCACCTCACTCACCACACCGGCCCCCGCCAAGGAGCGCTCATGACCATCGGTTCGCCGAACCCCCAGCCGCAACCCGCCGTCGAGGTCTCGAGCAACCCGATCCTGCGGGCCGTGCTCAAATGGGGCGCCATCGTGATGGGCGCCCTCGCGGTGCTCGGGGCCCTCATCGGCTTTCTGGTCGACGGCTCGAACGGCCTGTGGAGCGCGCTCGTGGGCATCATCCTCGGGGGCGTGTTCCTCGCCATCACCGCGGCGAGCATCCTGATCGCCAACCGCTTCTTCGGCACCGATCTGTACGTCCCGATCTTCTTCGGCATCGTCCTCGGCGGGTGGATCCTGAAGTTCGTGCTCTTTCTCGTCGTCGTGCTCGTGCTGCGGGAGCAGGCATGGGTGAACCCCGTGATCATGTTCCTCGCGATCGTGTTCGGCGTGCTGGGCTCGCTGATCGTCGATGCCCTGGTCCTGCTGCGGATGCGCATGCCCAACGTCAGCGACGTGGCCCTTCCGGGGGACGAGCCGGAGGGTGCCGGTGACGCCGGCGAAAATGAAACACACACCCCGAGTGGTTCGTGAGCACTCCGGATCCTTGCTAGTGTGGACGACGTCCCCCGAATCAGTGTGCTTCGTGCCGCGCTCGGGCTGACAGAACACATCCATCGCCGCACCGGTTCCTGATCGGTGCCCCGAAGCTGGAGACAGCGCTGTTTACTCAAGCCGTGAACCTGATCGCCAACGCCGCGACGGATGACCCCGAATTCCATGGACCTTCGATTGCGGAGTTCTTCCCCGCACCGGTCTTCCAAATCGGTGAGCTGGTCATCACCCGCATCCACCTCATTCAGTTCCTCGCCACGCTGGCGATCGTCCTGATCTTCTGGCTCGGCACGCGGCGCATGCGCGTGGTGCCGGGTCGCTTCCAGGGCCTCGTCGAGATGGGCCTGGACTTCGTCCGGGTCAACATCGCCGAAGACCTCCTGGGCAAGAAGGACGGCAAGCGGTTCCTGCCGCTGCTGACGACCATCTTCTTCATGACGCTGTTCATGAACCTGACGGGCATCATCCCGTTCCTGAACATCGCCGGCACCTCGATCATCGCGGTCCCGCTGCTGCTCGCGGTCATCTCCTACGTGACGTTCATCTACGCGGGCTTCAAGAAGAGCCCGAAGAACTTCGTCAAGAACTCGCTCTTCCCGGCGGGCGTCCCGTGGCCGATCTACATCATCGTCACGCCCATCGAGTTCATCTCGACCTTCGTCATCCGCCCGGTGACTCTCACGCTCCGACTCCTCATGAACATGATGGTCGGGCACCTACTGCTCGTGCTGTTCTTCGCCGCAACGCAGTTCTTCTTCTTCGGCCTCGGCGGCTGGTGGTCGGCGCTCGGCGTCGGCTCGCTCGCCTTCGGCTTCATCTTCACCCTGTTTGAAATCCTGGTCGCAGTTCTCCAGGCCTACGTCTTCGCACTCCTCACCGCGGTCTACATTCAGCTCGCGGTCGCTGAAGAGCACTAATCGGGTCGGCCCCGCCACCCAACAACCGAAAGGAAACACCTCGTGGAAGCTACAACCGTTCTTGCGGCCCTTCACGGCAACATCGCGACGGTCGGCTACGGCCTCGCAGCCATCGGTCCGGCAATCGGTGTGGGCATCGTCGTCGGCAAGACGATCGAGGGCGTCGCTCGCCAGCCCGAGCTCGCCGGTCGCCTCCAGGTCCTGATGTGGATCGGTATCGCATTCACCGAGGCGCTCGCGTTCATCGGTATCGCGACGTACTTCATCTTCACCAGCACCACTCCGTAACCGACCTTTCCAACACGTAAGGAGACAGGATGCACAGCGCTCTTGTCACGTTCGCAGCCGCGGAGGGCGAGGCACCAAACCCGCTCATCCCAGCCTGGTACGACATCATCTGGTCGGCGGTCTGCTTCGTCATCATCCTCGTTGTGTTCTGGAAGGTAGCCCTGCCCGCGATGCAGAAGCTCCTCGATGAGCGCTCCAAGGCGATCGAAGGCAACATTGCCAAGGCCGACGAGGCGCAGAAGCGCGCCGAGGCTGCGCTCGAGGAATACACTGCGCAGCTTGCCGAGGCACGCAAGGAAGCCGGAGCGATCCGCGAGGCCGCCCGCGAGGACGGCAAGAAGATCGTCGCCGAGGCGAAGGACACCGCCACGAGCGAGGCCACTCGCATCACGGCCACCGCGCACACGCAGATCGAGGCCGAGCGCCAGGCCGCGCTTGTCTCGCTTCGCGGCGAGGTGGGCACGCTCGCGCTGGATCTGGCAGGCGGCGTCATCGGCGAGAGCCTCGCGGATGACGCAACGGCTGCCAGCGTCGTCGACCGCTTCCTCGCAGAGCTCGAGGCATCGGAGAAGGCAGCCAAGTAATGGGCAGTGCAACCACGCAGGCTCTCGCGGCCAGTACTCAGGCACTGGCCGCGGTGACCGCATCCGTCGACATCGACACCGCACGCGAGCTGTTCGCTGCGGTGCGAGCCATCGACAGCTCGCGTCAGCTGGCCGCAGTGCTCGCCGACCCCGCAGTAGAGGCTTCGGCGAAGTCGAAGCTCGCGGGGGCGGCGTTTGGCACCTCGGTCGGCGCCACCACGCTCGGCCTGCTCACCACGGTGGTCGGCCAGCGCTGGTCGAGCCCGAACGATCTGCTCGGCGCGATCGAAGAGCTCGGTCTGCGCGCGGCCAGCATCGCATCGCTGCGCAGCGGCGTCGACGTCGAGAGCGAGCTGTTCCAGTTCGCTCGGGTCGTGACCGCAAACCCCGAGCTCGAGCTCACGCTCGGCGCTCGGATCGGCGACAACACGGCCAAGGCCGCACTGGTCGAGACGCTGCTCGCGGGCCGCGCAAGCGTCGAGACGACGCTGATCGTCTCGTCGCTCGTGCAGCAGCCGCGCGGCCGCCGCGTGCACCAGCTGCTCGCCGACGCCTCGCGCATCGTCGCCGACCAGCGCGGTCAGATCGTGGCCACGGTCACGACGGCCGCGCCGATGTCGGATGCACAGCGGGAGCGCCTCGTCGCGCTGCTGTCCGCTCGATACGGTCGACCCACCTCGGTCAGCACCGTCATCGACCCCGCCGTCGTCGGGGGACTGCGAGTGCAGATCGGCGACGACGTCATCGACGCGAGCATCGCGTCGCGACTCAATGACCTCCGCCTGCGTCTCGCTGGCTAACACAGATGCACGCCCTGCGGGGCGCTAAGCGCAGAACCCGAGTGGTTCTTCAATCAGAAGGAAGATGATGGCAGAACTATCGATCAGCCCCGATGTGATTCGGGATGCGCTGAAAGACTTTGTCGCGGCCTACGAGCCTGCGTCGGCGACAGCCACCGAGGTCGGCACCGTTGTGGACGCTGCCGACGGCATCGCTCACGTCGAGGGACTGCCCGGTGTCATGGCCAACGAGCTCGTGACCTTCGCCGACGGCACGCTGGGCCTCGCCCTGAACCTCGACGAGCACGAGATCGGTGTCGTCGTCCTCGGCGACTTCGCCGGCATTGAGGCTGGCGCCGAAGTGACCCGTACCGGTGAGGTGCTCTCGGTCCCCGTCGGTGACGGCTACCTCGGCCGCGTCGTCGACCCGCTCGGCAACCCCATCGACGGCCTCGGCCCCATCGCCAGCGAAGGCCGCCGCGCCCTCGAGCTGCAGGCGCCCGGCGTCATGCAGCGCAAGAGCGTGCACGAGCCCCTGCAGACCGGCGTCAAGGCGATCGACGCCATGATCCCCGTCGGCCGCGGCCAGCGTCAGCTGATCATCGGCGACCGCCAGACCGGTAAGACCGCGCTTGCGATCGACACGATCATCAACCAGCGTGCGAACTGGGAGTCGGGCGACGTCAACAAGCAGGTTCGCTGCATCTACGTCGCAATCGGCCAGAAGGGCTCGACCATCGCTTCCGTGCGTGGCGCGCTCGAGGACGCCGGCGCCATGGAGTACACGACGATCGTGGCATCGCCCGCGTCGGACCCGGCCGGCTTCAAGTACCTCGCCCCCTACACCGGCTCGGCGATCGGCCAGCACTGGATGTACGACGGCAAGCACGTGCTGATCATCTTCGATGACCTCTCGAAGCAGGCCGAGGCCTACCGTGCGGTCTCGCTGCTGCTGCGTCGTCCCCCGGGCCGTGAGGCATACCCCGGTGACGTCTTCTACCTGCACTCGCGTCTGCTCGAGCGTTGCGCCAAGCTCTCGGATGAGCTCGGCGGCGGATCGATGACCGGTCTGCCGATCATCGAGACCAAGGCAAACGACGTCTCGGCGTACATTCCGACCAACGTGATCTCGATCACCGACGGCCAGATCTTCCTCCAGTCCGACCTGTTCAACGCCAACCAGCGCCCCGCGGTCGACGTGGGTATCTCGGTCTCGCGTGTCGGTGGTGACGCGCAGGTGAAGTCGATCAAGAAGGTCTCCGGAACGCTGAAGCTTGAGCTCGCGCAGTACCGTGCGCTCGAGGCGTTCGCGATGTTCGCGAGCGACCTGGATGCCGCGAGCCGCCGTCAGCTCGAGCGCGGTGCGCGACTGACCGAGCTGCTCAAGCAGCCGCAGTACTCGCCGTACCCGGTGGAGGAGCAGGTCGTCTCGATCTGGGCCGGCACCAAGGGCAAGCTCGACAAGATCCCGGTCGAAGACGTGCTGCGCTTCGAGCGTGAGCTGCTGGACTACCTCGGTCGCAACACCGAGATCCTCACCACGCTGCGCGACACCAATGTCCTCGATGACGACACCGAGGCGGCTCTCGAAGCCGCGGTCGACGCCTTCTCGCTCGAGTTCCAGACGGGCGACGGCGCGTCGCTCAGCGACCCGGGCAGCGAAGCGTTCGACGCGATGGCAGCCGGTGACGTCAACCAGGAGAAGATCGTCAAGGGTCGCCGCTAAACCATGGGCGCACAGCTGAGGGTCTACACGCAGAAGATCAAATCTGCGCAGACGACCAAGAAGATCACGAAGGCGATGGAGCTCATCGCCGCGTCGCGCATCCAAAAGGCGCAGGCGCGGGTTGCGGCATCCACCCCCTTCGCTCGTGCGATCACGCGCGCGGTCTCGGCGGTTGCCACGCACTCGAACGTCGACCACGTGCTCACGCGGGAACATGAGAATGTCACGCGCGCGGCCGTCGTGATCTTCGCGTCCGATCGTGGACTTGCCGGAGCGTTCAACTCGCAGGTGATCCGTGAGGGTCTGGAGCTCGCAGAGCTGCTGAACGATCAGGGCAAGGAGGTCGTCTACTACGTGGTCGGCCGCCGTGCCGTGTCGTACTTCCAGTTCCGCCGGCGCGCCACGGAGGCCGAGTGGATCGGTGACACTGACACCCCGGCGTTCCAGACGGCTGAAGAGATCAGCTCGACGCTGCTCGAGGCGTTCCTGCGCCCGCAGGAGCAGGGCGGCGTTGATGAGATCCACCTCGTGTACAACCGCTTCATCAGCATGATGACGCAGCTGCCCGAGACGGTTCGCCTCCTGCCCCTCGAGGTTGTCGAAGCGGATGAGTCGGAGGCCTCGGGTCCGATCCCGGTGTACCCGCTCTACGAGTTCGAGCCGGATGCCGACAGCGTGCTCGACGCGCTGCTGCCGGTGTACATCCAGAGCCGCGTGTTCAACGCCCTTCTGCAGTCTTCGGCCGCCAAGCACGCGGCCACGCAGAAGGCGATGAAGTCGGCGAGCGACAATGCCGACAAGCTCATCACCGACTACACGCGCCTGCGCAACAACGCGCGCCAGGCCGAGATCACCCAGCAGATCGCAGAGATCGTGGGCGGTGCCGACGCGCTCGCGTCGTAGCCTGCGATCAACCCCGACCACAACGTTTCTGTTCAGACAGAGAGAAGAAGAAGAATGACTCCCACCGCCACAGCAGAAGCCACGGCTCCCGCCGTCGGCCGCGTCGCGCGCGTTACGGGCCCGGTCGTCGACATCGAGTTTCCGCACGACTCGATCCCCGAGATCTACAACGCCCTGAAGACGACGATCACCATCGCCGGTGAGTCGAACGAGATCACGCTCGAGGTTGCCCAGCACCTCGGCGACGACCTCGTTCGCGCCATCGCCCTGAAGCCCACCGACGGCATCGTCCGCGGCCAGGAAGTGCGCGACACCGGTGAGGCCATCTCGGTCCCCGTCGGCGACGTCACCAAGGGCAAGGTGTTCAACGTGATCGGCGAGGTGCTCAACGCAGCCCCCGGCGAGCAGATCGAGATCACCGAGCGCTGGCCGATCCACCGCAAGGCCCCCAACTTCGACCAGCTCGAGTCGAAGACCACCATGTTCGAGACGGGCATCAAGGTCATCGACCTGCTCACCCCGTACGTGCTCGGTGGAAAGATCGGCCTCTTCGGTGGTGCTGGTGTCGGTAAGACCGTCCTCATCCAGGAGATGATCCAGCGTGTGGCTCAGGACCACGGTGGTGTCTCGGTGTTCGCCGGTGTCGGCGAGCGCACCCGTGAGGGCAACGACCTCATCCACGAGATGGAAGAGGCGGGCGTCTTCGACAAGACCGCCCTCGTCTTCGGCCAGATGGACGAGCCGCCGGGGACCCGTCTTCGCGTCGCGCTGTCGGCGCTGACCATGGCGGAGTACTTCCGCGATGTGCAGAAGCAGGACGTGCTGCTGTTCATCGACAACATCTTCCGCTTCACCCAGGCCGGCTCGGAGGTGTCGACCCTGCTGGGCCGCATGCCTTCGGCGGTGGGTTACCAGCCGAACCTCGCCGACGAGATGGGCCTCCTGCAGGAGCGCATCACCTCGACGCGTGGTCACTCGATCACCTCGCTGCAGGCGATCTACGTGCCCGCCGACGACTACACCGACCCGGCTCCGGCGACCACCTTCGCGCACCTGGACGCCACGACCGAGCTCTCGCGTGACATCGCGTCGCGCGGTCTGTACCCGGCCGTGGACCCGCTCACCTCGACGAGCCGCATCCTCGACCCGCGCTACATCGGTGCCGACCACTACCGCGTGGCGACCGCTGTGAAGCAGATCCTGCAGAAGAACAAGGAACTCCAGGAGATCATCGCGATCCTCGGTGTTGACGAGCTCTCTGAGGAAGACAAGATCGTCGTCGCACGCGCGCGTCGCATCCAGCAGTTCCTCTCGCAGAACACCTACATGGCGAAGAAGTTCACCGGTGTCGACGGTTCGACGGTGCCGATCAAGGAGACCATCGAGTCGTTCGACGCGATCGTCAAGGGCGAGTTCGACCACGTTGCCGAGCAGGCATTCTTCAACGTCGGTGGCATCAGCGACGTCGAAGAGAAGTGGGCACAGATCCAGAAGGAGAACGGCTGATCATGGCCCTCAAGGTGAGCCTCGTTTCGGCCGACCGGGCCGTGTGGAGCGGCGACGCATCGCTCGTCATCGCGAAGACGGTCGAGGGCGAGATCGGCTTCATGTCCGGTCACGAACCGGTGCTGGCGATCCTCGCCGAGGGTCAGGTTCGTATCACCCTCGAAGATGGCAGCAAGATCCTCGCCAACGCGCAGGATGGCTTCCTCTCGATGGAGGGTGACGAGCTCACGATCGTGGCGGGCAACGCTGCGCTCATCTCGTAGCCGAGACCATTCGTACCGCGAAGCGCGCCGCTCTGTTTGGAGCGGCGCGCTTCGCTGTCTTCTGCTGGGACACCGATGCTGATTCTGCTTCCACCTTCTGAGACGAAGCGCCCGGGTGGTTCGCGCCGCCCGGCCGACCTCGCCGCGCTGGGTTTTGAGGAGCTGCTCCCGCGCCGCGAGCAGCTCGTCGATGCGCTCGTCGCCCTGGCCGCCGATGCGGAAGAAGCGGCCCGCGTGCTGAAGCTCGGCCCGAAGCAGCGCGGTGAGGCCACCGTGAACGCCACGCTGCGCACCGCTCCCGCCATGGCGGCAGTCGACCGGTACACGGGCGTGCTGTTTGATGCGCTGGGCGCCGACACCTTGGATGCCCCGGCTCGCGCATGGCTCGGGCGCAACGTCGCGATCCACAGCTCGGCCTTCGGCCTGGTGCGTGCGCTTGATCGCATCCCGAGCTACCGGCTCGGTGCGGGGATCACGGTGCCCGGCACCGCGGCGCCGCGCGCGCTGTGGGGGAGTGCGATCACCGAGGTGCTCGAGGCGCACGCGCCCGGCTACGTGCTCGATCTGCGCTCCGAGGCGTACGTCGCGCTCGGCCCGGTTCCGCAGTCTCTGCGTTCGGCGTACGTGCGCGTCACGACGCAGGCCGGCGATGGCACCGTGCGCGCGCTCAACCACTTCAACAAGAAGGCCAAGGGGGAGCTCGTCCGGGTGCTGGCGCGCACCCGTCCGCGGGTTCGATCGACAGAAGCGCTGATCAGCTGGGCATCCGCGCAGGGGCTCGACGTGCGTGCCGGCGACGTGGCCGGGCAGGTCGAATTGCGCGTGCCTGCCTAAAACACTCGCTAGTGTCGGTGTTATCGTCTCGCTACGATGTGCACTGACGGCCGTTCCCCACGGCCGCTCCCCATGGCCCGCCGGGCCCCAACGCATGGATTGGTCTATGTATTACGACTCTTCAGAGATCTTCGCGCTGGCAGGCTTCGTCCTGTTCATGCTGATTCTCGCCCTGGCCGCCTACGTGGTCTCCGCGATCTTCTTGATGAAGATCTTCGACAAAGCCGGCGTGCAGGGCAAGTGGCGCGCCTGGGTACCCGTCTACAGCATGATGGTCTTCTCCAAGCTCGGCGATCTGAACCCCTGGTGGTCGCTGGTGCTGTGGGGTGGCGGTCTGCTCCTGAGCTGGATCCCCGTCGTCGGCCAGCTGATCATCATCGCCGCCGCCGTCTACTCGGTGCTCGCCGCGTGGCGCGTGGGCCTCAAGCTTCAGAAGGAGGCTGTCTGGGTGGTGCTCTACGTACTCGTGAGCATCGTCTGGTTCGGCATCCTCGCCTTCGACCGCTCGCGCTGGAACGTCGCGGTGCCCGCAGCGCCATGGAAGGACAGCATCCTCGCCGACACCACGACCTGGTCCGGCATCCCGAGCCAGGTTCCCGTCGGTGGCTACCCGGCCAACCCGGTGATGAACCCGGGCTACCCGCAGCCGGGGTACCCGCAGCAGCCTGGGTTCCAGCAGCCCGGCTACCCGCAGCCGGGTGCGCAGCCCGGGTACCCGCAGCCGGGTCAGCCCGGTCAGCCGCCGGTGCCGCCCGCGGCGCCGGGTGGTGGCGAGCCGCTGGCGCCCCCGGCGACGCCGCCGCAGCAGTAGCATCCCGTGCCGCGTTCGCGGCGCCATACGCGTGAGTGGGTGCCGGGTCATAATCGACCCGGCACCCACTTCGGCGTATAGCCTGCCAGCATGAGTGATCTCGAGCTGCGTCGCGTTGGTGTGTCCGGTCTGGTGGTCTCCGCCGTGGGCGTGGGCTGCAACAATTTCGGCAAGCGCGGGGCGGCCACAGAGCACCTCGCGGGTACGCGAGCGGTGATCGACGCGGCAATCGACGCGGGCGTCACGCTGTTCGATACCGCCGATACCTATGGCCGGGAGCCCGGGCTCAGCGAGTCGTTGATGGGTGAGGCGCTGAAGGGTCGGCGCGACCAGGTGGTCATCGCGACGAAGTTCGGCCACTCCGGTCGAGACGTCGGGCTTGGCGGCTGGGGTGCGCGGGGCGCGCGGGCCTACATCCGGCGCGCTGTCGAGGCATCCCTCACGCGTTTGCAGACCGACTGGATCGACCTCTACCAGATCCACACGCCCGATCCGGGCACGCCGATCGCCGAGACCCTCGACGTGCTGGATGACCTGGTGCGCGAGGGCAAGGTGCGCTACATCGGGCACTCGAACTTCACGGGGTGGCAGATCGCCGAGGCCGAGTTCACCGCCCGCGAGCGGCTGCTCGAGCGCTTCGTGTCGGCACAGAACCACTACTCGCTGCTCGTGCGCGGCGCCGAGCGCGAGGTGCTGCCCGCTGTCCGCCGGTTCGGCTTGGGCTTTCTTCCGTTCTTCCCGCTGCGCAGCGGCATGCTCACGGGAAAGTACACGCGTGAGGGTGGGCCCGAGGGCAGCCGCATCATGACCTCGCCGAACGGCGCCGAGTTCATGCGCGACACGCCCTGGGACGCGCTCGAGGCGTACCAGGCGTACTGCGACGCCAAGGGCATCTCGATGCTCGAGGCCACCTTCGGCTGGCTGCTCGCGCAGCCGGGCCTGGCGAGCGTGATCGCCGGGGCCACGACGGGCGAGCAGGTGCGCGCCAATGTGGCGGCCGCGCGGTGGCAGCCGACCGCGGTCGAGGTTGCCGAGATCGGCGCGCTCTTCCCGCTTCCGGTGGATCCCGCGGCGGGCTAGAGACGAAAGCGCGGGCGGCGCCTTCCGCTAGGATGTGAGAACCCTGGTGGCGGGCCTTTTCCGTGCCATTCGATCGGAGAGGACGAGCGCGTGTCAGAGACCGCATCGAACGCTCCTGCGCACACCGGGCGGCAACGGGTCGCGCTCGCGCGCGGCAGCCTCGAGCTCTCTTGGGCGTGGACCACCGATACCGGGCGCCGCCGCGAGTCCAATCAGGACGCCGCGTTTGCGGGCCCGCCGCTGTTCATCGTGGCGGACGGCATGGGTGGGCACATCGGCGGCGAGATCGCCAGCGCCAGCGTGATCGAGCGGCTCGGGGCACTGGCATCCACCCGGCAGGTGACGACGCGGCTGATCGAGAAGGCGCTCGCCCGGGCGGTCAAAGACATCTCGGCGCATCCCGAGACCACCGATCAGGGCACCGGCACGACGGTGACCGGTGTGTTTCTGGACGCTTCGAAGGCCGAGCCGAACTGGGTCTCGCTGAACATCGGCGACTCCCGCGTGTACCTGCTGCGCGATGGCCGCCTGGCGCAGATCACGGTCGATCATTCGGTGGTGCAGGAGCTGATCGCGAGTGGACGCCTCAGCCCGGAAGAGGCCGAGAACCACCCCTACGGCAATGTGATCACGCGGGCGGTCGGTCCCAGCGAGGGCGCGCGGCCCGATTATGTGCGCCTCGATGTGCTCGACGGCGATCGCTTCGTGATCTGCTCGGATGGGCTGACGAAAGAGCTGACCGACTACGGCATCCAGCACTTCCTCGACGAGAACCCCGCCCCGGCTGACGCGATCGGCGCCATGCTGCATGCCGCGCTCGAGAACGGGGGCCGCGACAACATCACGATCATGGTTCTCGACGTCACGCGCACGGCGGCGGATGCCCCCGCCGCTCGCGCGGGTGGCGCGGCCGCGACCGGCAGCATCGCGACGGCTTCGTCGGCGCCGGGGGCCCCGGGCGCCTGACTCGCCCTCCACACGCCGCACCGATGGGCCGCCGCACGCGGATCGTGGCCTGAACGGGCCACCGTGCCCCGCGGGTGGCGCCGCTGCCGTGTGCTTGGGGCATGGACGAGAGCATCGTAATGGTGCCGGCCCCGCCGGTGCGGGCGCGGCGCGCGCACTTCCCATGGCTTGCGGCCCTGGTGCCGCTCCTCGGCGGCGGCGTGCTCTGGGCCGTGACGGGGTCGGCGTATGCGATGCTGTTCGGCCTGCTCGGGCCGTGCATCGCGATCGCGTCGATGCTCGACGGGGCGCGCACCGGGCGCCGGGCGTACCGGGAGGCGTGTGCCGCGCATGCCCGGCACCTGGAGCGCGCACGCGCCCGCGTCGCCGAGCACCACGAGCGCGAGCGCGCACGTTGGGACTCGAGGCATCCCGATGTCCTCCAGCTCGTCGCGCTTCCCGCCGGGATCTGGCGGGCCTTCCCCGGTGACGCGGCATCCCTCGTGATTGCGCGCGGGCCGCGGCTGAGCGCGTGCCGGGTTCGCACCGCGGGGGGTGATGACGGGGAGTACGGCGAGTATGGGGAGGACGCCGACGGTGGTGACCGTGGCGACGGCGGCGCGGCGCAACCTCGTGCGCGGGGTGCGCGGGGTGCTCGGAGTGCTCGTGCCGCTCGTGCGGCGCGGCGCAACGGCCGCGGGCGCCGCGGGGACGTTGGCGGCTCCCGCTCGCTCGGCGCCACGGGCAGCGCCGGTGGACGCGCGGCCGCCGTGGTGCTCGCGCAGCTGCGAGCCGAGGCGCTGACGGTGCGCGATGCGCCGATCACGGTGCCAGCCACCGATGGCGTGACGCTGCTCGGCGACGCGCCCTTTGCCATCGCTGCGGCACGCGCGCTCGTGCTGCAGTTGTGCATGCTGCACGCGCCCGATGCGCTCCAGCTTGCCGCGCTGCCGTCGGAGGGCTGGGAGTGGGCGCGCCACCTCCCGCACGCCGCCCGGCCGGCGGTGGGAGCGGCAGGAGGCGGCGAGGCGCCGCTGCGTCTCGTGGTTCGTTGACCTCGACGAACGCGGTGCCGCACCGAGCGCCGTGGGTGCCTTCGGTGCGCACACCCGGGGCGGGGTCGGCGGCGAGATCCGCATCGCCTACGGGCCCGTCGACGCATCACCCGATCCGCGCTGTGTGGCAGTCGCCCAGGTGCGCGGGGCGGACGGTGCGGCCGTCCTCTTTCTGACCGGGCCGGGCGCGGATCAGCTCGGTGCCCGCGATGCGGCGCGCGGCGCCGGTCCCGGTGCGGGGTGGGGCGGCGCCGTTGTGGTGCAGTTCGTGGGGGAGGTGCAGGCCCGCGCCATCACTGCCCAGCTGCGCGAACGGATGCTCGCGCTGTTTCCGCCGCTCGCACCGGCCTCCCCGCCCGCACTTCGCCAGTTGCTCGCCGAGACGGGCCGCCTCGCCGAGACGGGCCGCCTCGCCGACGCCGATGCAGGCGGCGATCGTCCGGGTTGTGCGCTGCCGGTGCCGTTCGCTGTCGCGGAGGGCGCGGCCGTGCCGATCGACATCGTCACTGCCGGACCGCATGCGCTGATCGCAGGGACGACGGGCAGCGGCAAGAGCGAGCTCTTGGTGAGCTGGGTCACCGCGCTGTGCGCCCTGTACCCACCGGAACGGGTCGTGCTCCTGCTCGCCGACTTCAAGGGCGGCACCGCGTTCGCGCCCCTCGCCGCGCTGCCGCACGTCGTCGGCGTGATCACGGATCTCGATGCGAGCGGCGCGAGCCGGGCGCTCGAGAGCCTGCAGGCCGAGCTGCGCTGGCGTGAATCCCGCCTGGCCGACGCGGGCGCTCGCGATATCGCCGATGGGCGCGTTGAGATGCCGCGGCTGCTCGTGGTGATCGACGAGTTCGCGGCGCTGCTCGCGCAGCACCCCCAGCTGCAGGAGCTGTTCGCCGATCTCGCCGCCCGGGGGCGCGCGCTGGGCGTGCACCTTGTGCTCGGCACGCAGCGCGCAGCGGGGACGGTGCGCGACGGGCTGCTTGCGAACATCCCGCTGCGCTTGTGCCTGCGGGTGGTCGATGAGGGCGAGAGCCGAGCGGTGCTCGGGGTCGCGGGGGCGGCCGCGCTTCCCGCGGCGCACCCGGGTGTGCTCCTGGTGCGCCGCCCCAGCGACACCGTGCCGTTCATCGCGCAGGTGACGCGCGCCGCGCCGGGCGACCTCAGCGGCGCGGCCGAACGATGGGCCGGGCGCCAGCCGCCGCGGCGCCCTTGGTTGCCGCCGCTCCCGGCGCGGTTGACGGCCGATGCCCTCGCGCGCGCCGTCGCGGACGAACGCGCCGCTGCCGCGGAGGAGAGCGCCGCTACCGCGGACGAACGCGCCGCAACCGCGGACGAGAGCGCTGCAACCGCGGCCGAACGTGCGGCACCCACGGATGAGAGCTCCAGGGATGCGCAGCCGGCGAATCCCATCCGCGGGCTGTCGATGCCGCTCGGGCTGCTCGACGAACCCGCGGCCCAACGGCAGCGGCCTTGGGCCTTTGTGCCGGCCCGCGATCGCAGCCTGCTCGTGGTCGGCGGCGCGGGCTCGGGCAAGAGCGCGACACTTCGGATGCTCGCACATGCCGCCTGCGCGGGGGCGAGCGGCCCCGCGGTGGCGTGCGTTCGAATCGGGGCGGACCGCGAGCAGGCGTGGGACGCCATCGAAGACCTCGCGAATCTGCCGGAGGGGAACGGGGTGCCGACCCTCGTGCTCATCGACGACCTCGATGCCCTGATCGCCGGAATGCCCGCCGACTACGCGGCGGTGCTGAGCGAGCGGGTGGAGCGCGTGCTGCGCGAGGGCTTCCGCGTGGGCATCACGGTCGCCGCGAGCGCCCAGCGGGTCCCGATCGCCGGCACACGGCTGGGTGAAGCGTTCCATACGCGGCTGGTGCTGCGCACACCCAACCGCACCGACCACCTCGCGGCCGGCGCGGAGGCGAGCACCTTCGCACCGAACCGGCCGGCCGGACGAGGCACGATCGATGGGCTGGAGGTGCAAGTGGCGCTTCCACCCGAGCACGTCGGCACGGCGCCCACGGCGGGAACGGTGCCCCCGGCGCCACGCGATTGGGGCGCTGCGGCGATGGCGCCGCGTGCTGAGGACGCGCAGTGGCGGCCACCCGCCGGACCGCTCGGGATCGTGAGTCGGACCCCCGCGGTGCTGGAGGCGCGCCTTCGCGCGCAGTGGTCGCCGCTCGGCGCCGTGGTGGTGTCGCTTCGCGCGCTCCCCACCGGCGCGCGGATGGCGGAGGTCGCCGGGATCGGCGAGCACGCGGTGGTGGTCGTCGGCGATGCCCAGTCGTGGCAGGAGCACTGGTCGCTGCTCGCGGCGATCCGCTCGGGGCATCCACTGATCATCGACGGTTCGTCGTGGATCGAGTTTCGCGCCATGACGGGCGCGCGCGAGCTCCCGCCGTACATCGCGGGGGACTCCGGGTGGCTGTGCGCGCCGGACGGCACGGTCAGCCGGGTCCGCCTGCCGCGCGGGGGCGGCGGCGGGATCGGGGGTGGCGGCGCGGCCAGTGCGGTCAGCTGAAGAAGTCTGCCAGCGGCTCGGACTGCAGGTGGTGGGCCTGCGCGACGCCGGCGTTCGCGATCGCGCCGGCGGCGGTGTTCAGCCCGAGCGCGAGCGCGGGATTGCTGCGCATCGCCGCGCGCCAGCCGTCGCGGGCGATCGCGCGCACGTAGGGCAGCGTGGCGTTGGTCAGGGCCGAGGTCGACGTGTTCGGCACCGCGCCGGGCATGTTGCCAACGCAGTAGAACTGCGAGCCGTGCACCGTGAAGGTGGGCTCGGTGTGGGTGGTCGGCCGGGTGTCGGCGAAGCATCCGCCCTGATCGACCGCGATGTCGACCAGCACGCTTCCGGGGCGCATGCGCGCCACCATGTCGTTGGTGACCAGCTTCGGCGCACGCGCGCCCGGGATCAGCACCGAGCCGATCACGAGGTCCGAGTTGACGACCGCGCGATCGAGATCGAACGGGTTGGAGGCGGCGGTCTTCACGCGCCCCTGGAAGTGCTGGTCAAGCTGGCGGAGGCGATCGACGTTCGTGTCGAACACCGTGACGTCGGCGCCGAGCCCCGAGGCGGTCACGGCCGCGTTGCTGCCCGCGACGCCGCCGCCGATGATCGTCACCTGCGCCGCGCGGGTTCCGGGCACACCCGGCATCAGCAGGCCAAGCCCGCCCTGCGAGCGCAGCAGTGTGTGTGCGCCGACGATGGGGGCCAGGCGCCCGGCGACCTCGCTCATCGGGGCGAGGAGGGGGAGGGAGGAATCCGAAAGCTGCACGGTCTCGTACGCGATCGCAGTGACCCCGTCGGCGAGGAGGCGATCGGTCAGCGCACGGTCGGCGGCGAGGTGCAGGTAGGTGAACAGGACGAGATCGTCGCGGAGAAACCCGTACTCGGCCTCGATCGGCTCCTTCACCTTCAGCAGCAGCTCGGCGCGTGCCCACACCTCGGCCGCGTCCTCGACCAGTTCGGCGCCAACGCTCGCATACTCGGCATCGCTCATCGAGGAGGCCACGCCCGCGCCGCGTTGCACGATCACCTCGTGTCCGGCGCGCACCAGGTCGTGCACGCCCGCCGGCGTCAGCGCGACGCGATACTCGTTGTCTTTGATCTCGGTGGGGACGGAAATTCTCAAGGTTCTGCTCTTCTCTCGCTGCGACCCGCGCTGGGGTCTGTGTCCGGGACGAAGGCCGCGCGGTGCGCCGGGCGCGCCGGCTGCGCGGCCGGTGCCTACGTGGCGACGATTGCGGGGCGGATCGCGCCGACCACTTCACCGCCGCCGTGCACGGCGAGCGAGAGCGACGCGGCGGCTGCCCTGACCGACTCTGTCTCGAGCGCCCCGGCCTCGTGCAGCAGGTGCAGCGCGACGATCGAGCAGGCGCGCGCGCCGCCGTCGAGCATCTTGAGCGTGACGGTGGTGCCGTCGGGCGCGGCCATCACCATCACGGCCTCGGCGCCGCCCTTGGCGAACGCGCCGGTCCGCTCGATCACAACGGTGTCGGGGCGCCCCGGTCCGTCAATCGCCCAGGGGTGCTCGCGCACGGCTTTCACCAGGCCGCCGGCGAGTCGGTGCAGGGCGAACGGGGAACGCTCCGAGGCCGTGCCGATGCGCTGGATGCCGCGGGTCAGCCCCGCGAGGGTCATCGCGAACACGGGGGCGCCGCATCCATCGACGCCGACCGCGGCAATGCGCTCGCCCGTGAGGCGCTCCACGACCTCCCGGGTGTGCAGCTGCAGGGGGTGCGTGGGGGCGAGGTAGCCGGCGGTGTCCCAGCCGTTGGACACGCAGGCCATGAGCATGGCGGCGTGCTTGCCCGAGCAGTTCATCCGCAAGCGGGAGGCGCCGCCGCCCGAGAGGAGGAGCTCGTTGCGGGTGGCCGTGTCGCCGGGCCAGGCCTCGGGGCAGCCGAGGTCGTCTTCGGTGAGCTCGACGCTCGCGAGCATCTCCCGCACGACGGCCGCGTGGCGGTCGGTGCCCGCGTGGCTGGCGGTCGACAGTGCCGCCCACTCGCCGGTGAGCGTCACGCCGGCGGTCTGCGCGGCGAGCGACTGGAACGGCTTCAGGCTCGAGCGCGGGAAAATCAGCGCGTCGGTCTTGCCGAGGCTGCGCGTGACCGTGCCGTCGGGGCCGAGCACGATGGCGATCCCTGCGTGGCGTGATTCGATGAAGCCGCTGCGCTCGGCAACGGCAAGCTGGACTGCGTCTGCGATGCCGAAGGTTTCGGGCACGGGCACGCCTCCTCCTGTGGTCGAGACCTCTGGCCGAGGCCACGCCCCTGCAGGGTCCAGCCTAAAGCACCGCCGCCCCCGCCCGTGTCGGAGGCGACCCGGCGCCTCGCCGTGCGGATGCCCCGCCGCGGCGGGCGTCGCCCGTGGCACACTGATCCCATGATCGGACGGCACGAGTATCGCCTACGCGCAACCTGGACGGGCAACCGGGGCACGGGCACGAGCGGGTACCGCGACTACGCCCGTGACATCACGGTCGAGGTCTCGGGCAAGCCCGAGCTGCTGGCATCCGCCGACAAGCCGTTCCGCGGCGATCCCGCGCGCTGGAACCCCGAGGACATGCTGCTCGCGGCGCTCTCGGAGTGCCACCTGCTCTCGTACCTGCACGTGGCGGTCACGATGGGGGTCGTCGTCGTCGCCTATCGCGACGAGGCAAGCGGGGTGCTGCTGCAAGACGGTCGTGGCGGCGGCGCCTTCACCGAGGTCGTCCTGCGACCGCACGTGGTCGTCGCGCAGGAGGCGATGGTGGATGCCGCGCTCGCGGCCCATCAGCGCGCGAACGAGCTGTGCTTCATCGCCGCCTCGGTGCGTTTCCCGGTCCGGCACGAGCCCACCATCGAGGTGGCACGGCTCGGTGAGGCGACGGGGCCGTGATGCCGCGCCCGATCAGCGACGTTCGTGGGGGAGCGCCCGCTTGATCTTCTCGACGGTGCCCTGGGCGGGCGCTTCGTTGTAGACGCCCGCGAGCTCCTGGCCGGAGAGCTCGTGGATGGCGGCCATGATCTCGTCGGTGGCGAGGCGACGGGCGCGACCAGAGGTCGCGGGGCCGTGATGGCTCACGTCGATCGGGGCACCGAAGCGCACCGTGATGCGCTTGTTGAGGCGGGGGAACTTCGCGCCCTTGGGCATCGCGTCGTCGGTGCCGATGAGGCCGACCGGCACGACCGGGGCGCCGGACTCGAGCGCGAGGAAGGCGACACCCGTGCGCCCCTTGTACAGGCGTCCATCGAGTGAGCGCGTGCCCTCCGGGTACAGGGCGACCGCGTGCCCGGCCTCAAGGAGCTGCTTCTGCTGGTCGAGCGCATCGAGCGCCGCCTGACCGGCGCCGCGGCGCACGGGGATCGCGCCGATCGACACGAAGAACTCGCGCACGATCGAGCCCTTCAGGCCGGTCCCCTCGAAGTAGGTCGACTTCGCCAGAAAGTGCACGGGCCGCGGGGCCGCGACCGGGATCGCGATCGAGTCGATGAACGAGAGGTGGTTGCTCGCGAAGATGACGGGTCCGTCGGTGGGCACGTGCTCCGTGCCCTCGATGCGGGGGCGGTAGATCACGCGCGCCAGCGATCGGATCAGCGAGCGCCCGAAGTTGTAGATGAACCCGGCCTGCTTCGGCGTGCTGCGCTCTTCGTCGGGTTCAGGCTGCGCGGGGGTGGCGCCTTCGGGGGCGGCCGCGTGCTCTGAATTCATTCACTCAGGGTATCCCGCCCGCCGGTGTTCCCACCGCCGCACAGGGGGCGCCACGGCGAAATCTGGCCGAAAATCACGCCACGACCAGCCCGCTCCCAGCGTTGTCATAGACGCCTGCGCGAGAATGGGGCATCCCCGCTTTCACACCGATGAGGTTTTTCGTGCGCACTCGCTCCGCTTTCGCCCTTTCCGCACTGACGCTCTCCGCACTCGCGCTCGCGGGTTGCGCGGGCACCGGGGGCGAGAGCCCCTCGGCCGATGACTCGGCGCTGTGCGCGGCGGCGGCGCCGTCGGGCAAGGGCTCGGAGTCGATCAAGGTCGAGGGCACCACGGGCGAGGCATCCACCGCGACGTTCGCCACGCCGCTCGAAATCAAGACGATCGAGCGCACCGTGCTGGTCGAGGGCGATGGTGAGGCGATCAGCGAAGACAGCCTCGTCGCCTACGCGCTGAGCGCGTTCAACGCCGACACCGGTGAAGAGCTCGACACGGTCGGTTACGGGGACGGACGCATTCTGCCCGCGCCAGTCACGCCCGAGAGCCTGCTCGGCCAGTTCGTCGGGTGCGCGCCCGTCGGCTCGCGCATCGTCGCGACACTCCCGTCGGGTGTGAACGCGGCCGGCGAGGTCTACATCCTCGATGTGCTCGGCACCGTCGACACCGCAGCGTGGGGCGAGCCGCAGGACGCGGAGCCCGGCATGCCGACCGTCACGCTGGACGAGGACGGGATGCCCTCGGTGACGATCCCCGATGCCCCGGCTCCCGAGGCGATCGAGATCTCGGTGCTCAAGCAGGGCGACGGCGAGAAGGTCACCGCAGGCGACACCACCCTGCTGCAGTACTACGGCGTGAACTGGGCGACGGGCGAGTCGTTCGACAGCAGCTGGTCGCGTGGCAGCGCGTACTCGAACGCGGGCAACCAGTACGTCGCCGGCTTTGTGCAGGCGCTCGAGGGTCAGACCGTCGGCTCGCAGGTGCTCGTCGTGATTCCCCCGGCACTCGCCTACGGCGAGGCCGGTGAGTCGGAGCACCAGCTCGCGGGCCAGACGCTCGTGTTCGTGATCGACATCCTCGCGAACGCCCACGCCGCGTAGCCGGGCGCGGCAGCGCGGCGTCGCCGGGCATGGCAGGGCCGCGTCGATAGGCTGAGAGGATGCGACGCATCCTGATTCTCGGCTCCACCGGTTCGATCGGCACCCAGGCGCTCGATGTGATCCGGGCGAACCCGGACCGCTTCGAGGTGGTCGGCCTCGCCGCCGGCACGCAGCGCGCGCAGCTGGATGCGCAGGCCGCGGAGTTCGGCGTGGAGTGCACGGCGCTCGGGGCGAAAGAGGCCGAGCAGCTCGTGCGCGACGTCGACGCCGATGTGGTGCTCAACGGCATGACCGGCTCGGTGGGCATCGGCCCGACCCTCGCCGCGCTCGAGAGCGGCCGGACCCTCGCGCTCGCCAACAAGGAATCGCTGATTGTGGGCGGCGAGCTGGTCACGCGGATCGCGGCCCCAGGGCAGATCGTGCCCGTCGACTCGGAGCACTCCGCCATCGCGCAGGCGCTGCGATCGGGCACCGCGGGCGAGGTGCGCCGCCTCGTGCTCACCGCCTCGGGGGGCCCGTTCCGCGGCCGCACGCGCGCGCAGCTGCGCGAGGTCACCCCCGCCGAGGCGCTTGCGCACCCCACGTGGGACATGGGGCGGGTGGTCACCACCAACTCGGCGACGCTGGTGAACAAGGGGCTCGAGGTGATCGAGGCGCACCTGCTGTTCGGCGTCGCCTATGAGCAGATCGACGTCGTGGTGCACCCGCAGTCGATCGTGCACTCCATGGTCGAGTTCGTGGATGGCTCGACCATCGCGCAGGCATCCCCGCCCGATATGCGCCTGCCGATCTCGCTGGGGCTGGACTGGCCGAACCGCATCGCGGGCGTCGGCCGCCCGCTCGACTGGCGCGCGGCCACGAGCTGGACGTTCGAGCCGCTGGATGAGGAGGCCTTTCCGGCGGTGGCCCTGGCCAAGCAGGTCGGTCGCCAGGGTGGGACCTACCCGGCGGTGTTCAACGCGGCGAACGAGCAGGCGGTGGACGCGTTCCACGAGGGGCGGCTGCCCTTCACGGGCATTGTCGACACCGTGACGCGCATCGTCGAGTCGCACGAGAGCGCGGGGGCCCTCAACCGCGAATCGCTGTTCGAGGCCGAGCGCTGGGCGCGCGTGGCCGCCGACGCCGCGATCGCGGCGGGGCGCTCGCGCTAGCGCTCCAGGACGTTCGGAGCGCGGGCTGCCGCCTAGTGCTGGCGCGCCTCCGGCACAGCCCAGCCGGCGGCACGCAGGGCCGCGCGCGCAAGCTCGCGCGCCGAGTAGGGTGTGCGCACGCCGCGGATGTCGCGGTAGTCCTGATGCCCCGGGCCCGCCCAGAGGATCGCGTCGCCCTCGCCCACCAGGCCGACGGCCGCGACGATCGCCGCCTCGGGGGGCGAGTATTCGTGGATCTGCGCGTCGGGTCGAGCGGCGCGCGCGCCCTCGATGAGGGTGCGGCGGATGGATGCCGGATCCTCGAAGCGCGGGTGGTGATCGGTGATGACGAGGATGTCGCTGCCGAGCACCGCGGTGCGCCCCATGTCGAGACGCTTGCTCGCGTCGCGGTCGCCGTCGGCGCCGAACAGCATGAGCACGCGGCCCGGCGTCACCCGGCGCACCGCGGCGAGGGTCTTCTCGAACGCGTCGGGGGAGTGCCCGAAGTCGACGAAGACGGTGGGGCCCGTGTCGCCTGAGACGCGCTCGGTGCGGCCCGGCAGATAGGCGCGGATACCGCCGTCGCGGGTGAGCGCGGCGACGATGTCGTCCCAGGCGTAGCCGACCTCGAGCATCATCACGATCGCCAGGCTCGCGTTCGCGGCCATGTGCGGGCCGATCACGGGCACGCGGGTCGTGAGCGTGCGCCCCTGGGGACCCGAGAGGGTGAACTCGGTGTAGGCCGGCAGCTCCGCCCCGATGTGTACGACCCAATCCGCGGCGGCGGCGGCCGCAGCATCCTGCGCGATCGCGGGCGTGCCCACGGTCACGATCGGGATCCCGGCGCCGGCGGCGATCTCGTGCCCCGCGGCGGTGTCGAGGCTGACCACGCCGCGGCGGGCGCGCTCGGGCTGAAACAGCGGCGCCTTCGCCTCGAAGTACTCCCGCATATCGGCGTAGTCGTCGAGGTGGTCGTGCGAGAGGTTGGTGAAGCCCGCCACGTCGAACACGATGCCGTCGACGCGGTGCCGGCTCAGCGCCTGCGCGCTGACCTCCACGGCGATCGCCTCGACGCCGCGCTCGCGCATGAGGGCGAGCAGCGCGTGCATCTCGCTGGCCTCGGGGGTGGTCAGGCGGCTGACCACGACCTGGTCGTCGATGTGACGCTCGGCGGTGGAGGAGAGGCCGGTGACGGCGCCCACCTGCTGCAGGATGCCCTCGAGCAGGTGCGAGACGCTCGTCTTGCCGTTCGTGCCGGTCGTGGCCAGCAGCAGCGGCATCGGTCCAAGATCGTGCTCGGTGTCGGTGTCGGTGTCGGTGTCGTTCCTGCCGGTCCCGTACACCCAGCCCGACACGGCGCCGAGCAGGGCGCGGGGGTCGCCGACCACCAGCACGGGCACTCGCACGTCCGATGCCGCGGCGAGGGCCGCTCCGGCGGCATCCGTGAGCACGGCGACCGCGCCGGCATCTTCCGCCGTGCGCGCGAACTCGGCGCCATGGCGGTTCGCGCCGGCGATGGCGACGAACACCTCACCGGCGCGCAGGTCCGCGGTGGCGAGGGTGATGCCCGTGACCTGGATGCCCTCGGTGTCGCCCACGACGCGGTCGGCGAAGCGCTCCGCGAGCGCCGAAAGCCGGCGCACGGGCGGGTGATCGGGGCGGAGAACAGGGGGGATGCGAGCGTCCAAGGCGGCGGCTCATCCTCTCGGGGTGGGGGGTGTGTAACGCGCATCAATGTTCTCATACGGCCGTTCCCGCACGCGTGCGCCGGGCGCCGCTTCGGACGCCCGGCGCACCAGCGAACTCGGAGCAAGCGCGGGTATCGTGAGCGCGGTGAGCGTCATCCCCTTCATCATCGGCATCGCGATCATCGTGGTCGGACTCGGCGTGTCGATCGCCCTGCACGAGATCGGGCACCTGCTCCCGGCGAAGAAGTTCGGTGTGCGCGTCGGGCAGTACATGGTGGGCTTCGGGCCCACGCTGTGGTCGCGGCGCATCGGCGAGACCGAGTACGGCGTGAAGTGGCTGCCGCTCGGCGGCTACATCTCGATGGCCGGCATGTATCCGCCCTCGCCGGCGGAGCGCGCCGGCGCCGGCAAAGCGGGCGCCGGATTCTTCAAGACCATGGTGCAGGATGCGCGCACCGCAAACGATGAGACGCTCGAGGGCGTCGAGGACGATCGCGTCTTCTACAAGCTGCCCGTCGTCAAGCGGGTGATCGTCATGCTCGGCGGGCCGGTGATGAACCTGCTGTTTGCGGGCGTGCTGTTCACCGTGCTGTTCAGCGCCATCGGCATCCAGGGCGCGACCACCACGGTCGGCAGCCTCAGCGAGTGCATCGTGCCCGCAGGCTCCGCGCAGACCGAATGCGGCCCGGGTGATACCCCGGCCCCCGCGAACGCCGCGGGCTTCGAGCCCGGTGACGTGATCACATCGGTGGGCGGCACGAGCATCGACACGTTCGCCGAGGCGTCGGCCATCATCCGTGACTCGCCGAACACCCCGCTCGAGGTCGTGGTCCTGCGCGACGGCCAGCCGCAGACGCTGACCCTCGTGCCCGCGCTCGCCGCGCGCGAGCAGCTGGACGCCGACGGCCGTCCGGTCATCGGGCCCGACGGACAGATCGAGACCGTCGAGGTGGGCTTCGCCGGCATCCGCCCCGCGACCGGGCTCATCCGACAGCCCATCTGGGCAGGCATCGAGGCGACCGGCGAGAACGTCGCAGCCGTGGCCGGGATCATCGTGCAGCTGCCCGAGAAGCTTGCGGGCATCGCGACGTCGCTGTTCACCGGCGAGGAGCGCGACCCGAACGGACCGCTCAGCATCGTGGGCGTCGGCATCATCGCCGGCGAGGTCGCGTCGATGGATGCCCCGATCCTGAGCCGGATCGGGGGCGTGATCGGGCTCCTGGCCTCGCTGAACGTCGCGTTGTTCGTGTTCAACCTGCTGCCGTTGCTGCCCCTCGACGGGGGGCACGTCGTGGTGGCGCTGTGGGAGGGCGTGAAGCGCATCTGGGCGCGCGTGTTCCGGCTGCCGGCGCCGAAGCCCGTCGATGCGACGAAGCTCGTGCCCGTGACGTTCGTGGTCGTGATCGCGCTGGTGGCGATGGGCGGGCTGCTGATCGCGGCCGACATCTTCAACCCGGTCGACCTGTTCGGATAACGGCGCCGGGCACCACCGCGCACCGCCGCGGGTCCGGCCGGCGCGCGAACGCGCCGGCCGGCCGCTCAGCGGTGCAGCGCGTAGCCGATGAGGCGTTCGAGCGTCTCGACGCCGTCGCTTGAGAGGATCGACTCGAGGTGCCCCTGCACCGATGCGAGGTTGAGCCCCCGGATGCCCTGCACCGTGCCGTCGGCGTCGGCGGCGATCTCGATGATCTCGCCCTCGTCGGTGACCAGCGCGTCCACCCCGGGCATCACCGTCGCGGTGAACGTGTTGTAGAAGCCGATCGTCGCCGGGGCGCCGAACAGCTCGACCGTGCGCTGTAGGCCCTGGTGGGGGGTGGCGAGGGGTGCGAGGTCGAGGCCGAGCGCGTCCGCGAGGATCTGGTGGCTCAGACACACGGCCAGGAGGGGGCGTTCCAAGGCCAGGCGCGTCGTGACGACCTCGCGCATCCGGGCGATGCGCGGGTTCTCGGCGTCGCGCGGATCGCCCGGGCCGGGACCGGCCACGACGAGGTCGGCGGCCGCGAGGGCGGCGGGATCGGCCTCCTGCCACGGCACGACCTCCACGTCGAGCCCGAGATGGCGCAGCTGATGGGCGAGCATGGTGGTGAAACGATCCTCGGCATCGACGACGATCGCGGTGCGGCCGGTGAAGGCGGTGTCGTCGGCCTCATGGAGCGCGATCTGGGGGCGCAGCCAGAACGGCGCGAGGCGCTCGTTGCGCGACTCGAGCAGGGCGCGCAGCTCGGGGTCGTCGGCCAGCCGCGGCACGTCGGCGTCGGCGACCGCGCCGCGTGGCACCGCACCGATCGCGCCCAGCACGCCGGCGGCCTTGCCGTGCGTCTCGCTGACCTCGCCTTCCGGCGTGGAGTGGCGCACGAGCGTGGCGCCCACCGGCACGCGCAGCACCCCGGCTCGCAGATACGCGGTGCGGATCAGGATCGGGGCGTCGAGGTCGTGGGTTCCCGCGTGCTCGGCCGACGGCGTGAACAGCGCCACGACGCCGGAGTAATAGCCGCGCGGGCTCGTCTCGTGGCGACGGATGACGGCGCAGGCATTCTGCATGGGGGAGCCCGTGACGGTGGGGGCGAACATGGTCTCGCGCAGGATCTCGCGCGGGTCGAGGTCGCTGTGCCCGCTCAGCACGTACTCGGTGTGGGTCAGGCGCGACATCTGCTTCAGGTGCGGGCCGGTGATGCGACCGCCCTGCGCGCAGATGGCGCTCATCATCTTCAGCTCCTCGTCCACCACCATGAACAGCTCCTCCGTCTCCTTCGTGTCGGTGAGGAAGCCGCGCATCGCCGCGACCGTCGGCCCCTCGGCCGGGTGGCGGAAGGTGCCCGAGATCGGGTTCATGATCACCGTGCCGCCGTCGACCCGCACGTGGGCCTCGGGGCTCGCGCCGACCGTCACGAGTCCGTCGGTGACGATCGCGAAGGTCCAGTACGCGCCGCGCTCGTGCGTGAGCAGCGCGTGCAGCCAGCTCAGCGCCGCCGTGGCGGGATCGGCGTCGACGCGCGCGGTGAAGTCGCGGCGGATCACGAAATTCGCACCCTCGCCGCGGCCGATCTCGTGCTCGATCACGTCTCGCACGGTGGCGGCGTAGTCCTCGTCGGTGACGTCGAAGTGGCCGTCGTGGAGGGGGATCTCCTCCTGCGGCAGCAGCGCCATCGCCGCCGCGAGCGGCACCTCCTCGCGCTCGCGCACGATCAGGCAGCGCAGGGGCTCGCCGTCGTCATTGCATTCGTAGCCGCGCTCGCGCACCTGCCGGAACGGCACCAGCGCGAGCACCTGCTGGGGCGTGCCCGAGGCATCCACGAGGGGGATGTCGGCGAGCAGCTCGACATCGACGACGTCGCCGAGCAGCACCTCCAGCACGCCGGTCCCCTCGCGGGCGAGGAGCGCAAACGGGCGCCCAGGCGCGTTCGCGCGTGCGGAATCAGCGAGCAGTGTGTCGAGGAGGGGATGCATCGGTCACCTTTGTCTAGGTACACCGCCGCGGACACCAGTGACCGCCACGGCGGGCGGTCTGTGTGAGGTTGCGAACACACCGCCTTATGAGGCGGGCCACCAGAAACGGTTCGCGAACATGGTTTTCACGCTAGCAGAGCGGTGGATGCCGCGTGCCCGCGCGCCGCAATGTTGCGGTGATTGTGTCGGGCATTCCCCGGCATTCCCCGGCAGTGCCCAGCCTCACGCGAGCACGGGGCCGTAGGATTGGGGGCGTGTCTGCTGTGAATCTGGGGCTGCCCAAGATGCCCGAAACGCTTTCTCCACGTCGCAAGTCCCGCCAGATCAAGGTTGGGAAGGTCCTCGTCGGCGGCGGCGCGCCCGTGAGCGTGCAGTCGATGTGCACCACGCCGACGACGAATATCAATGGGACGCTCCAGCAGATCGCCGAACTCACGGCATCCGGCTGCGATATCGTGCGCGTCGCCGTGCCGAGCCAGGACGACGCCGATGTGCTGCACATCATCGCCCAGAAGAGCCAGATCCCGGTGATCGCCGACATCCACTTCCAGCCGAAGTACGTGTTCCAGGCCATCGACGCCGGGTGTGCCGCGGTGCGCGTGAACCCCGGCAACATCCGCAAGTTCGACGACCAGGTCGGTGAGATCGCCCGCCGTGCCAAGGCCGCCGGCGTCTCGCTGCGCATCGGCGTGAACGCGGGTTCGCTCGATCCTCGCCTGCTGCACAAGTACGGCAAGCCCACCGCGGAGGCGCTCGTGGAGAGCGCCGTGTGGGAGGCCTCGCTGTTCGAGGAGCACGACTTCCACGACTTCAAGATCTCGGTCAAGCACAACGACCCGATCGTGATGGTGAAGGCGTACCGTCAACTCGCCGAGCGCGGCGATTGGCCGCTGCACCTCGGCGTGACCGAGGCAGGCCCTGCGTTCCAGGGCACGATCAAGTCTGCGACCGCCTTCGGCATCCTCCTCGGCGAGGGCATCGGCGACACCATCCGCGTCTCGCTCTCGGCCCCGCCCGCGGAGGAGATCAAGGTCGGCATGCAGATCCTGCAGTCGCTGAACCTGCGCGAGCGCAAGCTCGAGATCGTCTCCTGCCCGTCCTGCGGGCGTGCGCAGGTGGATGTCTACACCCTCGCCGACGAGGTCACCGAGGGGCTGAAAGACATGACCGTGCCGCTGCGCGTGGCCGTCATGGGCTGCGTCGTGAACGGCCCGGGCGAGGCGCGCGAGGCTGACCTCGGCGTCGCCTCCGGCAACGGCAAGGGGCAGATCTTCGTCAAGGGCGAGGTCATCAAGACCGTGCCCGAGTCGGAGATCGTCGCCACCCTCATCGAGGAGGCGAATCGGATCGCCGCCGAGATGGGGCCCGACGCGAAGGTCGGCACGGCGCAGGTCGTCACCGGCTGAGCCCACCCGCTCAGCCCGGGTCGTCAGCGGGTGCGGCCTGCCGTCGCCGTCGCGGTGGCCGCCGCGCGGCTTGCTGCAGTGCCGTTCGATGCAGTGCGGCTCACTGCGGTGCCGCTCGCTGCAATGCGGCGCACTGCGGTGCGGCTCGTTTCAATGCAGCGTGCCGCCCGTGGCGTCGATGTCGTGCGTGTTGTCGATGCTCGTGCGCACCGCGCCCTCGAGCGCGCGGGCGATGTCGCGCAGCGGCAGCGCGGGGGCGCCGCTCGGTGCCGACTCCGCCGCGTACGGCACGTGGATGAAACCGGCGCGCATGCCCGGTGTGGCCGCGGCGGCGTCGAGGGCGTGGTAGCACACGTGGTTGCACACGAACGTGCCCGCGGTCATCGAGAGGGCGGCGGGGATGCCGGCGGCCGCGGCATCCCGAACGATCGCCTTCGCGGGCAGGGTCGTGAAGTAGGCGGCGGGGCCGCCCGGGAGCGAGGGTGCATCGGCCGGCTGCGCGCCGTCGTTGTCGGGGATGCGGGCATCCACGAGGTTGATCGCGACGCGCTCGGCGGTGACGGCGGCGCGCCCGCCCGCGAGGCCGGTGGCGATCACGATGTCGGGGGCGTGCTCTGCGATCAGCGCCCGCAGGGTGGCGGCCGCGCCCGCGAAGGTGACCGGCAACACGGCGGTCACGAGGCGCTCGGGGCCGCGCCACGACCGCGCGACCAGGCGCACGGCATCGCCGGAGGGGTTTGTCGCATCGTCGGCGAAGGGCTCGAACCCGGTCAGCAGCACGGTGGTCATGGCCTCAGGGTACGGCTCCGTGCGCTCGCGTGCGGGGCGCGCGTGCCGCCGTGCGGGGCGCGGCGCGCGAAAGCCGGATAGCATCCAGGTTGGTCACGACGCACCACAAGGAGCATCAATGATGATTACTGCCTTTCGTCCCATCGCGCTCGCCGCGGCCGCGATCATGCTGACACTGGGCCTCGCCGCCTGCGCGGCCGACGCCCCCGCCGACCCGGGGCGCACCGCTGCCGCCGCGGATACCGCCGATGCCGACGACGCTGCCGGGGCCGCCGATGCCGCCGGGGCCGCTGATGCCGCCGACGCCGCTGCCGAAGGCTCGGCCGGCGGTGCATCCGGCGCACCGGGCGGCCGCGCGTTCGATGCCTCGCGCGGTGCGGTGATCAAGACGATCGAGATCGCGTTCAAGAGCAAGAACGCCTCGGCGACGTGGAACGGCGACGTGCTCGAGGTGTCGCTCGATGGCAAGGCCGACACCGTCACGGCGTCGATCCCGTGCCGCGCGGTCGAAGCCGTGATCGCCGACGGCGAGTCGGTCGTGCTCGTCTACCCGGACGGCACGGTGGACTGCGCCGAGCACACGGAGTAGGCCGAGCACACAGGGGAGGTCGAGGCGGGGCGCGGGCCGGCGCCGCGGATCACACCGCGCTGAACACCACGGTGCCGCTCGCGACGTCGGCCGTGTCGAGGCGCAGCTGCACCGCCGCGCCCGCGGGCGCCTGCAGCCCATCGGCGTGCGCGGTGATGGGCGGGCTCGCGAGCTGCACCCGCGCGCCCTTGGCGCGTTCGCCGAGGACCACGGCCTGAAACTGCGCGCCCTCCCGGCCGTGCAGCACGGCCGCCTCGACGCGGTCGATCGACCCGGCGGCGAGCTGGCTTGCCCGGCTGCCGCTGCGGGCCATGAGCTTCGGCAGCTCGGGCAGGCTCTCGCGCGCCCACTCCGGCACGGGCCGGTCGTTCACGAGCGCGTCGCAGATCGTCAGCGTCCAGCGGTCGACCAGCCGGCGCAGCGGCGCCGTGGCGTGCGCGTACGGCGCGCCGATCGCCGCCTGCACCGCATCGGCCGGGGGCTCGCCGTCGAAGGCCGAGTACCCGGCACCGCGAAAGAGGGATGCCGCGGCATCCAGCACCGCCGCGGCCTCGCCGTGTGCGCGGTCGACGCCGCGCAGATAGCTGCCGTAGTCGATGTCTTCGGGCCAGGGGGCGCCAAGGGCCGCGACCCGGGCACGGAACGCCGCGATGTCTTCGGCCTCGGGCGCGGGCATCGTCCGCAGGATCCCGATGCCCCCGCGCAGCATGATCTGGGCGGCGGCCATGCCGGTCAGCAGCGAGACCTGGGCGTTCCAGTCCTCGATCGGCCGCGGCCGGGTGCGCTCGAGCTGGTATCGCCCGTCGATGACGACGATCTCGGTATCGGGGATGTTCAGACTCGCGCCACCACGTTCGCGTTCGCGCTCGGCGCGCAGCGGGCCGAACCAGGCGAGGGCCTGGATGGTGGCGGGCGCCGTGCCGGCGCCGAGCGCGGCCTGCGCCTCGGCATAGCTCCACTTGCGTCGGGACCGGATCACGGCCCGGCGCAGGCTCGTCTCGACGGGGCGGGCGCCCCGATCGAGCACGAAGCGCCACACGAACGCGCGGCGATCCGCGCCGGGCACCAGCGAGGCGGCGTCTTCGCTGAGCACGGGCGGATGCAGCGGGATGCGGTCGTCGGCGAGGTACAGGGTCTGCCCGCGGCGCCGGGCCTCGGCATCCACCTCGCCACCGGGCGTGACGAACGCGGGCACATCGGCGATCGCGTAGTGCAAGATCGCGCCGTCGGCGGTGCGCTCGATGTGCATGGCCTGGTCAAGATCCATCGAACCCGCGGGATCGATCGTCAGAAACTCGAGTGCGCGCAGGTCGTCGAGGCCCGCCGTGCGTGGATCGACGCTGACGGTCGCGGCCGCGTGCGCGGCCTCGGCGAGCACCGCGTCGGGGAAGGCGTCGGGCAGGCTCAGCGATTCGCGCAGCGCCGCGAGCGAGGCGGTGAGCTGATCGCCGAGGGCGGGGGAGACGAGGTGGGAACGACGAGCCGGCACCCCGCAAGTGTATGGCGGCGGCACCGTCACCCGGCCGCGGGTTCGACGCGCGCCGCCTAGACTTGTGGATCGTGGTCACTCGTTACTCGCACTACTTCCTCCGCACGCTCCGTGAAGACCCGGCCGATGCCGAGGTCGCCTCGCACCGCCTGCTCGTTCGAGCCGGCTACATCCGCCGCCAAGCGCCCGGCGTGTTCGCCTGGCTGCCGCTCGGTCTGCGCGTGAAGGCGAAGATCGAGGCGATCATCCGTGAGGAGATGGCCGCCGCCGGCGCGTACGAGGTGCACTTCCCGGCGCTGTTGCCCCGGGAGCCGTACGAGATCACGAACCGCTGGGAGGAGTACGGCGACACCCTCTTCCGGTTGCAGGACCGCAAAGGCGCCGACTATCTGCTCGGCCCGACCCACGAGGAGTTCTTCACGCTGCTCGTGAAAGACCTGTACTCCTCGTACAAGGACCTGCCCCTGACGCTGTACCAGATCCAGGACAAGTACCGCGATGAGTTCCGCCCCCGTGCGGGCCTGCTGCGCGGCCGCGAGTTCACGATGAAGGACGCCTACTCGTTCGATCACACCGACGCGGGGCTGGATGCCTCGTACCAGGCGCAGCGCGACGCGTACGAGCGGATCTTCACGCGGCTCGGGCTCGAGTACGTCATCGTCAAGGCCGACGCCGGGGCGATGGGCGGCTCGCGCAGCGAGGAGTTCCTGCACCCGACGCCCATCGGCGAAGACACCTTCGTCCGCTCGGCCGGCGGCTACGCCGCGAACGTCGAGGCGTTCACCACGGTCGCCCCCGAGGCGATCCCGTTCGATGGCCTGCCCGAGCCCGTCGTGTTCGACTCGCCGGACGCCGCGACGATCGCGAGCCTGGTCGAGCTGTTGAACGAGCGGCTCGATGCACCCGACGGCGGCGCATGGACGGCCGCCCACACGCTGAAGAACGTCGTGCTCGCGCTGAAGCACCTCGACGGCACCCGTGAGCTCGTCGTCGTCGGCCTGCCCGGCGACCGCGAGGTCGAAGACAAGCGACTCGAGGTGGCCTTCGCCCCCGCCGAGGTCGAGCCCGCGAGCGAGGCCGACTTCGCGGCGAACCCGCTGCTGGTCAAGGGATACATCGGACCCTGGTCGCCCACCGGCCTCGTGCTGGGTGAGGAATCGGCGACCGGCATCCGGTACCTGCTCGATCCGCGGGTCGTCGATGGCACGCGCTGGATCACCGGCGCGAACGCCGACGAGCAGCACGTGCACTCCCTGGTGGCGGGGCGCGACTTCACCGCCGACGGCTTCATCGAGGCATCCACGGTGCGCGATGGCGACCCGGCACCGGACGGTTCCGGCCCCGTCGAGCTCGCGCGCGGCATGGAGATCGGCCACGTCTTCCAGCTCGGTCGCAAATACGCCGAGGCGCTCGGGCTCAAGGTGCTCGACGAGAACGGCAAGCTCGTGACCGTCACGATGGGCTCGTACGGCATCGGCGTCACGCGGATCCTCGCGAACATCGCCGAGCTCAACAACGACGAGAAGGGGCTGATCTGGCCCGAGGCGGTCGCGCCGTTCGACGTGCACGTCGTGGCGACGGGGCGGGATGCCGCCGTCTTCGAGGTCGCCGATGCCCTGAGCGCGCAGCTTGCGGCCGCCGGGCTCGAGGTCTTCTACGACGACCGCCCGAAGGTCTCGCCCGGCGTGAAGTTCGGCGACGCCGAGCTGATCGGCGTGCCGAAGCTCGTGATCGTGGGTCGCGGCGCGGCCGAGGGGCAGGTCGAGCTGTGGGACCGCCGCACCGGGGAGCGCGAGACGGTCTCGACCGCGGAAGCCCTCGCGCGGCTGGGTCGCTGAGCGCAGCGCAGCATGCCGCGCTGCGGCACCGCCGAGCGCCGGCACCGGTAGTGCCGGCACCGCTACCGGCACCGCTGGCGGCTGAACGGACGAACACGAAGCGAGGAGCGACATGAGCGTGGATGAGGCATCGGAAGCGGCGTCGGGCACGCCAGAGCTGGCCGCGAGCATCGAGCGCCTACTCGATGACGCGGGCGTCGTGGACAACCGCGCGCTCATTCGCCGCCTGCTCACCACGAGCGTGCAGCTGGGCACCGACGGCACCCGGCGGCTCGACCTGAAGATCTCGGCGGCGGCGCTCGACGAGATGCACGACGCCTTCCGGCTGTTCGCGCCGTTCGCCGCGTTGCCGAAGGTCACGGTGTTCGGATCGGCGCGCACGCAGGTGGACGACCCGCTGTATCAGCGTGCGCAGGCGGTGGCGAAGGCGCTCGCCGCCGACGGGTGGATGGTCGTCACCGGCGCCGGGCCGGGCATCATGGAGGCCGCTGCCCGCGGTGCGGGGCCTGAGCGCTCGATCGGCGTGTCGATTCGCCTCCCGTTCGAGGAGTCGCCGAACGAGATGCTGCCCGAGCCCAACGTCGTATCGATGAAGTACTTCTTCACCCGCAAGCTGATGCTGGTGAAGGAATCGAAGGGCTTCGTGTGTCTGCCGGGCGGGTTCGGCACGCTCGACGAGATGTTCGAGCTGCTGACGCTGCAGCAGACCGGGAAGGCCGAGCCCATGCCGATCGTGCTGCTGGACGAGCCGGGTGGCACGTTCTGGATGGGCCTGCGCCACTTCATCGAGCAGCACCTCGTGCCCGCCGGGGTGATCGCGGCCGACGACTTCGAGCGCGTGCTGATCACCGATTCGGTCAAGGCGGCGGTCGCCGAGGTCACCCGCTTCTGGCACAACTACAACTCGCTGCGTTGGGTGGGGGATCGCCTGGTGCTGCGGCTGAACACCGCGCCCACCGCGGCCGAGGTGGAGATGCTCAACGAGCGCTTCGGCTACATGCTGGCGCATGGCAGGATCGAGCGCACGGACGCGCTGCCGGTCGAACGGCGCGACGGCGACCGGGTGGAGCTTTCGCGCGTGGTGTTCACGTTGGCCCCTCGCCAGGTCGGTGAGCTGCACCGGCTCATCTCGGCGATCAACGAGCTCGATTCGGCACAGGATGGGGCGCAGAATCGTGCGCCGGAGCATCCGGTACCCTAGAGGGATGTATTCGCGTGTCACCACGCGCGAATGAGAGCTGAATAGAGGAGGCCCCGATGAATATCGACCTGGGACTGTTGCGCAACACGTCGCGTGAGAAGGAGATTCCCTTCGACGAGCTTGTCGGCATCATCGAGCAGGCCATCCTGACGGCGTATGTGAAGCACATCTCCGCGACCGCCGATGCGGGCGAGGGTGCGCAGGCCGCACACCCCGAGGGTGTGCGGGTCGAGCTGAACCGAGCGACCGGTCACGTCGGCGTGTTCATCCCGCTGCGCGATGAGGACGGCGTGATCATCGGCGAGGAGGAGACCACCGCCGACGACTTCGGCCGGATCGCGGCGTTCGCGGCGAAGCAGGTCATCAGCCAGCGACTGCGCGACATCGCGGATGACGCGGTGCTGGGGGAGTTCAAGGGCAAGGAAGGCGACATCCTCGCCGGCGTCGTGCAGCAGGGGCCGAACCCGCGCATGATCCACGTCGACCTCGGCACGATCGAGGCGATCCTCCCGCCCGAGGAGCAGGTGCCCGGCGAGAGCTACGAGCACGGCACGCGCCTGCGCGTGTACGTGACCAGCGTGTCGAAGGGCAACAAGGGCCCGCAGATCACGGTCTCGCGCACCCACCCCGGCCTGGTGCGCAAGCTGTTCGCCCTGGAGGTTCCGGAGATCGCGAACAACCTGGTCGAGATCGTCTCGCTGGCCCGCGAGGCCGGGCACCGCACCAAGATCGCCGTTCGGGCCAACGACCCCTCGATCAACGCCAAGGGCGCGTGCATCGGGGAGCTCGGCCGCCGCGTGCGTGCCGTGACGGAGGAGCTGGGCGGCGAGAAGATCGACATCATCGACTACGACGCCGACCTCGCCCGCTTCGTCGGCAACGCGCTCTCGCCCGCCAAGGTGACGAGCTCGTTCGTGCTGGATGCCTCCATCAAGGCCGTCCGCGCGCTCGTACCCGACTACCAGCTCTCGCTCGCCATCGGCAAGGAGGGGCAGAACGCGCGCCTCGCCGCAAAGCTCACCGGCGCGAAGATCGACATCCAGCCCGACTCGATCCTCGACTCGTAGGCCCACCGCGGGCGCGAGCCGTCGTCGATCGCACGCGGACCATCGGTTCGACACGCAATCCGCACGCAGCAAGGAGGTGTACCATGGAGCCTGTACGAACGTGCGTCGGTTGCCGCACGCGTGCCTCCCGAGCCGCCCTCTGTCGAGCGGTGGCGATCGATTCCCTCCTCGTGTTCGACGAGGATGCCTCGATGCCCGGGCGGGGCGCGTGGGTGCATCCCACCCGCGCATGTGTGGATGCGGCGATCACCCGCCGCGCCTTCGTACGAGCACTGCGCGTGGCGGGCCCTCTCGACACGCAGACCTTCGAAAACCGGATCTTAGCGACAGGCTGAACGGCTATGGAAACAAAGTGAACGGCTCAAAATGAGTCCCGTCCGCGAATAACGGTCTGCCCTGCCTGGGTAGACCCCAGACAGGAGAATTGTGGCTGCAAAACCACGCGTACACGAGATCGCTTCCGAGCTCGGTGTAGACAGCAAGGCCGCCCTTGCAAAATTGAAGGAGCTTGGCGAGTTCGTCAAGAGTCCTTCCTCGACGATCGAGCCACCCGTGGCGCGCAAGCTGCGCCAGGCGCTCGCTGAGGAGCTTGCCGCACAGGCCAAGTCCGACTCGGCAAAGCCCGAAGCGGGATCCGCGAACCCGGCGAAGCCCGGTGGCGCGAAGCCCGCAGCCCCCGCGGCCAAGGCCGCGGCTCCCGCCGCTGGGGGCGCCCCCGCGAAGCCCGGCGCGCGCCCCGGCCCGAAGGCCCCGGTCCCCGGACCGAAGGCACCCGCGGCGGAGGCTCCTGCAGCTCCGGCAGCACCTGCAGCTCCGGCCGCGGAGGCCGCGCCCAAGGCGCCGGCAGCACCCGCAGCCCCCGGCGCCACGCCGGCACCGCCGCGCCCCGGTGGCGCGCCGCGCCCCGGCAACAACCCGTTTGCGAGCACGCAGGGCATGGGGCAGCGTCCCGCCGGCCCGCGACCTGGCAACAACCCGTTTGCGAGCACGCAGGGCATGGGGCAGCGTCCCACCCCCGGCTCGATCCCGCGTCCGCAGGCCCCGCGTCCGGGCGCCCCGCGTCCGGGGACCCCGCGCCTCGGCGCCCCCGGTCGCCCCGGTGCAGGCGGTCGCCCCGGCGCACCGTTCCAGCAGCGCAACAACGGCCCGGCACGTCCGGGCAGCGCCTCCGGTGCCGGTCGTCCCGGTGCACCCGGCGGTGGCACGGGCTTCGGTCCGCCGCGTCCCGGCGCGGGTGGTCGTGGCCGCGGTCCCGGCGGTGGCACCGCAGGTGCCTTCGGCAAGGGTGGCGGCAAGTCGAAGCAGCGCAAGTCGCGTCGCGCAAAGCGGCAAGAATTCGAGATGCGGGATGCCCCGGTCATTGGTGGCGTCAACGTTCAGCGCGGTGACGGCAGCATCATCTGCATGCGCCGCGGCGCGTCCATCTCGGACTTCGCCGACAAGATCGAGTCGATCGCCGGCTACACGGTGCAGCCCGGCACCCTGGTGACGATCCTGTTCAACCTGGGTGAGATGGCGACCGCGACCGAGTCGCTCGATGAGTCGACGTTCGAGGTGCTCGGCGCCGAGCTGGGTTACAAGATCCAGATGGTTTCGCCCGAGGAAGAGGACCGCGAGCTGCTCGAAGGCTTCGGTCTCGACCTCGAGGGTGAGCTGGAGGCGGAGAACGAGGAGGATCTCGAGATTCGTCCGCCGGTCGTGACCGTGATGGGTCACGTCGACCACGGAAAGACGCGACTGCTCGACGCGATTCGCAACGCGAACGTCGGCAGTGGCGAGGCCGGTGGCATCACCCAGCACATCGGTGCGTACCAGGTGTGGACCGAGCACGATGGCATCGAGCGCGCGCTCACCTTCATCGACACCCCGGGTCACGAGGCGTTCACCGCAATGCGTGCCCGAGGCGCGCAGGTCACCGACATCGCGATCCTCGTGGTCGCGGCCGACGACGGCATCATGCCGCAGACCATCGAGGCGCTCAACCACGCGCAGGCGGCCGGCGTGCCGATCGTCGTCGCGGTCAACAAGGTCGACAAGCCCGAGGCGAACCCGGCCAAGGTGCGTCAGCAGCTGACCGAGTACGGGCTGATCGCCGAAGAGTACGGTGGCGACACCATGTTCGTGGATGTCTCGGCCCGCGTGGGCACGAACATCCAGGAGCTGCTCGACGCGGTCCTGCTCACGGCCGACGCAGGCCTCGACCTCACCGCCAACCCGAACAAGGCCGCCCGCGGTGTTGCCATCGAGGCACGCCTCGACAAGGGTCGCGGCTCGGTGGCCACCGTCCTCATCGAGTCGGGCACGCTGCGCGTGGGTGACTCGATCGTGGCCGGCACGGCCTATGGCCGCGTCCGCGCGATGGTCGACGAGAACGGTGAGCCCGTGTTCGAGGCGGCGCCCTCGCGCCCCGTCCAGGTGCAGGGACTGAACAGCGTCCCGCGCGCCGGCGACACGTTCATCGTCACCGAGGAAGACCGCCTCGCCCGGCAGATCGCCGAAAAGCGTGAAGCCGCCGAGCGCAACGCCCAGCTGGCCAAGGCCCGCAAGCGCATCTCGCTCGAGGACTTCACCCGTGCGCTCGAAGAGGGCAAGGTCGAGTCGCTCAACCTCATCATCAAGGGCGACGTCTCGGGTGCCGTGGAGGCGCTCGAGGAGTCGCTGCTCAAGATCGAGGTCGACGACTCGGTGCAGCTGCGCATCATCCACCGCGGTGTCGGTGCGGTGACGGAGTCGGATGTGAACCTGGCGACGATCGACAACGCGATCATCATCGGCTTCAACGTCCGCCCCGACCCGAAGGCGCGCGAGCGTGCCGCCCGCGAGGGTGTCGACATCCGCTTCTACTCGGTCATCTACAACGCGATCGAGGATGTCGAGCAGTCGCTCAAGGGCATGCTCAAGCCGGAGTACGAGGAGAAGCAGTCCGGTGTGGCCGAGGTCCGCGAGGTGTTCCGCTCCTCGAAGGTCGGCAACATCGCGGGTGTCATCGTGCGCTCCGGAACGATCACGCGAAACGCCAAGGCGCGGGTCATCCGCAACGGCGTCGTGGTGGCCGACGGCCTCGCCATCGAGTCGCTGCGCCGGTTCAAGGACGACGTCACCGAGGTCCGCACGGACTTCGAGTGCGGTATCGGCCTCGGCAAGTTCAACGACATCCAGATCGGCGACGAGATCGAGACCACCGAAATGGTCGAGAAGCCTCGCGATTGATCTGACGCAGTGCGCCTCGCGGCGCACCGCGTATGGTGGGGGTCGGTGTGTGCGCCACGCGCGCACCGGCCCCCTCCGCATTTCACCGCGATCCGCTCGGCGCCGCGGGTGCCCGGCGCGCCGGGTCGCGGCATCCAAGCACCCCGAAGCAGCAGAAGGAAGCAATCATGGCAAGCGAACGAGCAGCCCGCCTGGCCGACCGCATCAAGGTGATCATCGCCGAGCGCCTCGAGAAGGGGCTGCGCGACCCGCGGCTCGGGTTCGTGACCCTCACCGATGTGCAGGTGACCGGCGACCTGCAGCACGCCTCCGTGTTCTACACCGTGATGGGCGACGAACAGGTCCGCACCGACACCGCCGCGGCGTTGGCCTCGGCGACCGGGTTTTTGCGGACCGAGGTGGGCAAGAACCTCAACACGCGACTTACGCCCACGCTCGAGTTCATCCTCGACGCGATCCCCGAGAACGCCGACCACATCTCGACGCTTCTGCGCGAGGCCCGCGAGCGCGACGCCGATGTGGCTCGCCTTGCCAGCGGCGCGAGCTACGCCGGCGACGCGAACCCCTACTCGGCGGAGGACGACGAGGACGACGACGAGGACGAGGACGAGGACGACGCTGACGCTGGCGACGCCGGCGAAGCAGCCGACGCGCGCTGAGCCCGCTCGTCCGCTCCGGTGCTACGCCCGGGGGAGGCTGGCGAGCCCGTCACGCAGCTCGATGAGCCCGTCGTGCAGCAACGAGGTGATGGCCCGGTCGCGCTGGGCGCGGTCGGGCCATTCGCCAAGCAGCGCATCGACCGGGAGTCCGTCTTGCGCGCGCAGCTGCCGCAGCGCGGCACCGCGTGCCTGGCGATCACTGCCCTCGTAGCGCGCCTGCCGGCGACGCTCATCGCCCGTGTCTGGGTATCCCGCCGCGCGCCAGGCGCAGGCAGCCCGCACCGGGCAGGCCTCGCAGCGTGGGCTGCGCGAGGTGCACACCACGGCGCCGAGCTCCATGGTGGCCGCGTTCACGGTCGCGGCGGCCGCGGCATCCACCGGCAGGATCGCGAGCATCGCATCGAGATCGCGCTTTGCCGGGGCCCCCGGCTGCGAGCGGCCGTCGACCGCGCGGGCGAGCACCCGGCGCGTGTTCGTGTCGACGACCGGATGCCGGGAACCGAACGCGAACACCGCGACCGCCCGCGCGGTGTAATCGCCGACGCCGGTCAGCGCCAGCAGCGCGTCGACGTCATCGGGCACGGTGTTGCCGTGCTGCTGCGCGAGCTGCGTCGCGGCCCGGTGCAGCCAGAGCGCGCGGCGCGGGTAGCCGAGGGTGCCCCACATGCGCACGGCCTCGGCAGGCTCATCCGCCGCGAGCGCGGCCGGCGTGGGCCAGCGCTCGAGCCACGCCGCGAGCATGGGGATCACGCGCGAGACCTGCGTCTGCTGCAGCATGAACTCGCTGACGAGAATGCCCCACGCGCCGAAGGAGGGCTGTCGCCACGGCAGCTCGCGCGCGTGCTCCTCGTACCACGAAATCAGCGGTGTGGTGAGGGCGGTGGTCACCTGAGCAAGCCTAGGCGCACCTCGCCTAGGCTTGAGGCATGCGATTGCCCACCACCGCGCTCACGACGCTCCTGCGCGAGGTTCGAGCGCGGATTCGCCGCGACTTTCCCGGTGGACGCGTGATCGTCGTGGTCGACGGCCCGGCGCGCTCCGGCACCCGGGCATTCGCCGATGGCCTGGCCGCGGTGTTCGACGAGGCCGACGCCGCGGTGTTTCGCGCGTCGGCGGCTGATTTCCTGCTGCCGCGCGCCGTCCGCACCGCGCGCAGGGCCGTCGCGGCCGTCGCATACGAGATCGACGACGACTCGTTGCGGCGCGTGCTCATCGACCCGTTCCGCGACGGCAGCCAGACCTCGGCAACCACCGGCTTCCAGCTCGCCGCGTGGGACGCCGACCGCGACGCCCCCGTCGAGGCGCGCTGGGCAACCGGCCCGGCCGACGCGGTGCTCGTGCTCGACGCCCCGCTGCTCGCGCACCCCGAGCTGCGCGCGCTGTGGGACTTCGCCCTCTGGGTGGGGCCCGCCGCCGCGGGCGCGCAGGCCGCCGGCCCGGAGGCCGCGGCATCCCTCAGCATCGACACCACCGACCCCGACCACCCAGAGATTCGACGAAACGACGCCCCCTGATGCGCATCGCACCCGAGCCGACCACGCCCGGCATCCTCCTCGTCGACAAGCCGCAGGGCATCACGAGCCACGACGTCGTCGCGCGCGCGCGACGCGCCCTGGGCACCCGCAAGGTCGGCCACGCCGGCACGCTCGACCCGATGGCCACCGGCCTGTTGATCCTCGGCGCCGAGTGGGCTACGCGCCTGCTCACCTTCATCGTCGGCCTCGACAAGTGCTACGAGGCAACGATCCGGCTCGGCGTGACGACCGACAGCGACGATGCCGATGGCGCCGAGACGCACCGCGTGGATGCCGCGGCCCTCGCGGCGATCTCGGACGCGCAGATCGTCGCCGGTATCGCGGCGCTCACCGGCGAGATCTCGCAGGTGCCGAGCACGGTCTCGGCGATCAAGGTCGGCGGCCGCCGCGCATACGAGCTCGCCCGGGCAGGCGAGGCGGTCGAGCTGAAATCGCGTGCGGTCACCGTCTCGCGTTTCGAGGTGCTCGCAATTCGCCGCGAGCCCGGCACCCTGGATGTCGATGTGATCGTGGATTGCTCATCCGGCACGTATATTCGCGCGCTCGCCCGCGACCTGGGGGCAGACCTCGGCGTCGGGGGACACCTCACCGCCCTGCGCCGCACCCGGATCGGCCCGTTTCTCGTCGGCGATGCGGTGCCCGCCGACCTCATCGGCGCGGATGCGCTGCGCGACCCCGCGCTCGTGGCCGCGCAGGTGCTGGGCCGCCTCGACGTCTCTGCCACGCAGGCGCGCGAGCTGTGGGACGGCAAGCGCATCGCCGGGCGGGGCGCCGAGATCGCCGGGGAGGTGATGGCGGCCATCGATCCCGAGGGCCGCCTCGTCGGCGTCGTCGAGCGCCGCGGTGACGACATCAAGAGTCGGATGAACGCCCCCGGCCCGGCATCCGAAACCCCATCCGTCGCGCCGGCCGGTGCGCCCGGTGACACGGCACTCCAGGAGGAGCAGGCATGATCGATTGGTTCGCGTGGGTGCAGATCGGCGTCGCCGTCGCGGCGGGGCTGTTCTGCCTGATCCTCGGGTTCATGGGGCGGCGCCCGAGCGACTTCAGCGTCGGCGCGCTCGCCATTGTCGAGGTGCTGCTGCTGGCGCAGCTGGTCGTCGCGATCGTCGCGCCGTTCGTGGGCAACGCCGCCGCGGGGAGCCTGCTCGAGTTCTACACCTACCTCGTCGCCGCGATCCTGATCCCGGTGGGCGTCACGGTCTTCGCGCTGTTCGAGCGGAGCCGTTGGAGCACGGTCGTGCTGGGCGTCGGCGCGCTTGCCATCGCCGTGATGCTCGCACGCATGCAGATCATCTGGACGGTGCCGATCGGCTGACGCCGCGAAGTGGCACCGCGGTCACGGGGCGCGGCTGTCGCGGTGGGCGGGCTCGTGCGCGCGCGGCCCTAGGATGGAACAGTGATGAGCACCGTCGCCCCGTCCCGCCGCATGGCCGGAGTGGGCCTTGTGCTCGTCGCCGTGTACGCCGTGATGGCGCTCGCCGCGACGGGCCGCTCGTTCGTCTCGATCGTGCAGCGCTTCGATGAAGCCCCCGTCGCCTACTCGCTCTCCGCCGTCGCGGCGGTGGTCTACATCCTCGCGACCCTCGCGCTCCTGTTCGCCGGCGGTCACGGCTGGTACGTCGTGGCCTGGTCGGCGCTGATCTTCGAGCTCGTCGGCGTCGTGATCGTCGGCACGCTCAGCCTCGTGCTGCCGGCGGTCTTCCAGCACCCGACCGTCTGGTCGGGGTACGGCGTCGGCTACCTGTTCATCCCCGTCGTGCTGCCGATCGTCGGCATGTGGTGGCTCGTCAAGCACCCTCCGAGGCGGCGCGCATGATCGTCTTCTCCACCCCCGATGAGGTCCCCGCGGGCTTCGGCCCGTCCGTGGTCGTCATCGGCAAGTTCGATGGCGTGCACACGGGCCACCGGGCGCTCATCGAGCAGGCGCAGCGGGATGCCGCGGCCCTGGGCCCCGGCATCCGCACCGTCGTCGTGACCTTCGACCGGCACCCGCTCAGCCTGCTCGCGCCCGCGAAGTGCCCGGCCGCGGTCGTGGGTCCGCGGCAGAAGCTCCGGCTGCTCGCAGACACCGGGGTCGATGCCGCGCTCGTGCTGCGCTTCGACGAGGAACGCGCGGCCCAGCCGGCGCGCGAGTTCGTTGAAGAGGTGCTCGTACGCCGGCTGCGTGCGAGCACGGTCATGGTCGGCGGCGATTTCCGCTTCGGGCGCGGCGGTGCCGGCGATGTGGCGCTGCTGCGCGAGCTCGGCGCCGAGTACGGGTTCCGCGTCGATGAGCTTCGTGATGTTCGCACCCCGGGCGCCGAACGCCGCGTTTCGTCGACCTGGGTGCGCGAGGCGATGGAAGCCGGTGACGTCGCGACCGCTGCGACGCTGCTCGGGCGCGAGCCGGCCGTGCGCGGCGAGGTCGTGCACGGGCTCAAGCGCGGGCGCGAAATGGGATTCCCCACGGCGAACCTCTCGCCGGATGCGGAGGGTCTCATTCCCGCCGACGGCGTGTATGCCGGCTGGCTCGTCGACTTCGGCGCCGATGGTGCCGCCACCGCCGAGCAGATCCGCCGCTACCCGGCCGCGATCTCGGTCGGCGACAATCCCACCTTCTTCGACGTCCCCGTGCGTCAGGTCGAGGCGCACGTGATCGGCGCCGAGCAGCTCGACCTCTACGGTCACACGGTGGAGGTGCGCTTCGTCTCGCGCATTCGCGGCATGGTCGCGTATGCGGGGATCGAACCGCTCATCGCGCAGATGCACGACGATGTGGCTCGGGCCGAAGCGGTGCTCTCATGAGCGTCGCAAGCCGGGACGCGGCAAGGCGTCTGCGCGTGACGATGGTCTGGGTGATCGTCGTCTCGTTCGGGATCGCGGCGATCAGCGGCATCACCGTGCTGCTCGGCGGCGATCTCGGCGACAACGGGTTCCGGGTGCTCGGCACCACGGCGCTGGTGGGCGCCTTCAGCGTCGCCGTGCTGTGCTGTCTCGCCCTCGTCGGCCGCCGCCTGCAATGGTTCGGGTTCGCGGGTGCCGCAGCCGCGGTGCTCACGCTGATCGACACGCTCGTGCTCGTGTGGTCGGACGGCGGGCGCTGGAGTACCGAGGCCTTCAACTGGATGGGCACCGGGGTCGCCGTGACGATCGGGTGCGCGTTCGCCTCGCTCCTGCTCCTGCTCGCCGATCGGCGACGGGTGCAGGTTCGGATCGGCCTGTGCGCGACCCTGGTGCTGTTCGCCGTCGTGCTGGTGATGGTCTGCGCCCTGATCTGGTTCTCCGACGACCTCGATCGCGAGGTCTTCCCGCGCGTCCTGGGTGTCGCGGGGATCCTCGCCGCGTTGGGCGCGATCGTGGTGCCCGTGATGTCGCTGCTGCTGCCCGAGCGCTCCGCCGCGGCCGCGGCATCTGTCGACGCGGTGCCCTCCGACCTGGTGCCCTCAGGCGGGGTGCCAGCCGAGACGGTGATCGCACCCGAGCTCGCGCGCCGCCTGCACGCCGAGGCCGCCCGTCGCGGCATCACCGTCGAGTCGCTCGTCGCGCCGCTGCTGCACGGCGGCGCCGCGCCTGTCGGAAATCCTCCCTCGCCCGCGCCGTAGCCGGGGCGCCAGAGCTGGATTCCCTTCGCCGGGTCCGCCTGACCGGGTGCGTGGCAGCTGTGCGCCTGCACACTTGCGCACCTCCCGGCCGGCCGGCTGCTCATATGAGCATGAACACCCGCGAGTGTTGAGAAGGCGTGTTCGGCGACGTAGCCTTGGGGGAGACCCCGGCAGGAAGGAGGAGCGTGATGTCTGCACACGATGAGCTCCTCGCCATCCGGGCGGCCGAGCTCTACTACCAGGAGCACAAGACGCAGGACGAAGTCGGCGCGATCCTCGGACTGACCCGCTGGAAGGTCGGCCGGCTGATCACGCAGGCACGCGAGGCGGGCATCGTCCGCATCGAGATCGTGCACCCGCGCGCGCGGCGCCTGCAACTGGAGCGCGAACTGCGCGATGCGAGCGCATCACGCGGCGGCGCGCTGCACGACGCGGTGGTCGTCTCCGCCGCCGGGGTGAAGCATCGCGACGAGCTTGCCGACCGTGTGGCGGGCGCGGCGGCCGACTACCTCACCGCGATGCGTCCCGTGCCGCGCAGCCTTGGGATCAGCTGGGGGCGCACGCTCCAGCGCGTCGCCGAGGCCCTCGGGCCGGGCTGGTCGAGCGGCACCGATGTGGTGCAGATCAACGGCGGCGTCAGCCTGAATCAGCGGGCCGGCATGGCGGCGGCCACCGCCGCCACCATCGCCCAGAAGGGGCGGGGCGCGACCACGTTGCTGCCGAGCCCCGCCATCCTCGAGCGCGTCGAGACCAAGCGCGCCATCGAGGCCGACCGGGTCGTGGCCGAGATGCTCGATCACGCGCGCCGGGCGAGCGTGCACCTGTTCAGCGCCGGCGCCGTCGACGCGGACTCCGTGCACGTGGCAAGCGGCTACCTCACCCCGGCCGACATCGCGGAGCTCCTGGCGAAGGGTGCCGTCGGCGACGTCCTCGGCCGCTACATCGATGCCGATGGGCACATCGTCGACCCCGCGCTCGATGCGCGCACCATGGGGCTCACCCTCGACGAGTTGCGCGAGGTCCCCCGGGGCATCGCGGTGCTGTGCGGCGCCGACAAGCATGCGGTCGCCTCGGCGATCGTCTCGAGCGGGCTCGCGTCGGTGCTGATCACCGATGAAGAGACCGCGCGGCACGTGCTCGAGCATTGACGTTTTTGGCAATCGATCACCGAAGAACAGAGGACACGATGAACACGGCATCCCCAGGCCACGCGCTCGCATTCCCCGAGCGCGCCGTCACCGTGCTCGGGGGCGAGCCCGACGAGAAGACGCTGCGGCGCTATCTGCACGGCATCCCGGGCGTCGACGCCGTGGGTCTCGAGCAGCGCGCCGCGGGGCTCGGCACCCGTTCGATCAAGACCACCTCGAAGGCGTGGGCGCTCGATCGGATCATCGCGCTGATCGACCTGACCACCCTCGAGGGCGCCGATACGCCCGGCAAGGTGCGATCGCTCGTATCGAAGGCGCTGCGCCCCGATGCATCCGATCCCACGACCCCGCGCGTGGCGGCCGTGTGCGTCTACGGCGACATGGTGCCGCACGCGGTGCGCGCGCTGGGGGCCGCGCACGGCGACCCCGATGACGGCCTCGTGAGCGTCGCCGCCGTCGCGACCGCGTTTCCGAGCGGCCGGGCCTCGCTCGCGATCAAGCTCGCCGACACCGCCGAAGCCGTGGCCGACGGCGCCGATGAGATCGACATGGTGATCGACCGCGGCGCGTTCCTGGCCGGTCGCTACAGCGAGGTGTTCGATCAGATCGCGCAGGTCAAGCAGGCCTGCCGCAAGCCCGACGGCAGCTTCGCCTCGCTGAAGGTGATCCTCGAGACCGGTGAGCTGAACACCTACGACAACGTGCGCCGAGCCTCGTGGCTGTCGATCCTCGCCGGCGGGGATTTCATCAAGACCTCCACCGGCAAGGTGTCACCGGCTGCCACGCTTCCCGTGACGCTGCTCATGCTCGAGGTCGTGCGTGACTGGCACCGCCTGACCGGCGAGAAGATCGGCGTGAAGCCGGCCGGCGGGATTCGCACCTCGAAGGATGCGATCAAATACCTCGTGACCGTGGCCGAGACGGTGGGCGAGGAGTGGCTGCAGCCCCACCTGTTCCGGTTCGGGGCATCCAGCCTGCTCAACGACGTGCTCCTGCAGCGCCAGAAGGTGCGCACGGGCCACTACTCGGGCGCCGACTACGTGACCATCGACTGACGATGCCGACACCCCAGATCCCCCTTGTGATTTTCGCACCGCAGAGGACACCATGAGCTTTCTCGAGTACGCCCCAGCCCCAGAATCCACCGCGCTGTTGCACCTGCGCGAGCACTACGGCCTGTTCATCGACGGCCGATTCGTGGAGGGTCGCGGCACGCCCTTCGCCACGATCTCGCCCGCGACGCAGCAGCACATCGCCACCATCGACACGGCGAGCGCCGAAGACATCGACGACGCGATCGCGGCCGCCCGACGCGCGTTCGAGCACACCTGGTCGAGCATGCGCGGCAGCGACCGCGGCAAGTACCTGTACCGGATCGCCCGCCTCGTGCAGGAACGCGCCCGCGAGCTCGCGGTGGCAGAGAGCCTCGACAACGGAAAGCCGATCAAAGAGAGCCGCGACGTCGATGTGCCGCTGGTTGCCGCGTGGTTCTTCTACTACGCCGGGTGGGCCGACAAGCTGGACTACGCCGGCCTGGGCGCGAACCCGCGCGCGCTCGGGGTCGCCGGGCAGGTGATTCCCTGGAACTTCCCGCTGCTCATGCTCGCGTGGAAGATCGCCCCCGCGCTCGCCGCCGGCAACACCGTCGTCATCAAGCCGGCCGAGACCACCTCGCTGACCGCCTTGCTCTTCGCCGAGATCCTCCAGCAGGCAGAGCTCCCGCCCGGCGTGGTGAACATCGTCACCGGGGCCGGCGAGACCGGCGCGGCGCTGCTGGGGCACCCCGGCATCGACAAGATCGCCTTCACAGGCTCGACCGCGGTGGGGCGAGCGATCGCGAAGCAGGCCGCCGGCACGGGCAAGAAGCTCACGCTGGAGCTCGGCGGGAAGGCCGCCAACATCGTGTTCGACGACGCGCCCATCGATCAGGCGATCGAGGGCATCGTCAACGGCATCTTCTTCAACCAGGGGCACGTGTGCTGCGCGGGCAGTCGACTGCTGGTGCAGGAGTCGATCCACGACGAGGTCGTCGAGCGCCTCAAGGCGCGCCTGTCGACGCTGCGCATGGGGGACCCGCTCGATAAGAACACCGACATCGGCGCGATCAACTCACGCGCGCAGCTCGATCGCATCACGGCGCTCGCCCAGGTCGGGGAGGAGGAGGGCGCGCAGCGCTGGAGCGCGGAGTGCGAGATTCCCGAGTCCGGCTTCTGGTACGCGCCGACCATCTTCACGAACGTGTCGACGAGCGACCGCATCGCCCGCGAGGAGATCTTCGGCCCGGTGCTCTCCGTGCTCAGCTTCCGCACGCCCGCCGAGGCGATCGCGAAGGCGAACAACACCCCGTACGGGCTCTCGGCCGGCATCTGGAGCGACAAGGGCAGCCGCATCCTTGCCGTCGCAGACAAGCTGCGCGCCGGTGTGATCTGGGCCAACACGTTCAACCGCTTCGACCCGGCCTCGCCGTTCGGCGGGTACAAGGAATCGGGCTATGGGCGGGAGGGCGGGCGCCAGGGACTCGCCGCGTACCTGGATGCCGCGGGCTCGGCCCCGCGTCACGATTACGCTGCCGTCGCCCGCGCGCTCGCCGCCGGCCCAGCCGACGCGCCCACCACCGAGACATCCGCCGCACCGCGGCAGCCAGCCGCGAAGACGGCCGGGCGCAAGAACACCGGAGGCAAGAAATGACCCACCTCGCCGTGCCCAAGACCTACAAGCTCGCGATCGGCGGGGCGTTCCCGCGCAGCGAATCCGGCCGCGTCTACGCGGTGCACGACGCGAAGGGGGGCTTCGTCGCCAACGCCGCGAAGGGCTCCCGCAAGGACGCCCGGGACGCGATCGTCGCCGCGCGCGCGGCATTCGGCGGCTGGGCGGGAGCCACCGCCTACAACCGGGGTCAGGTGCTCTACCGGATCGCGGAGCTGCTGGAGGGCCGTCGCGCCCAGTTCGTCGACGAGATCACGCGGCTCGAGGGCGTCTCGGGCGCGGAGGCGAACGCGCAGGTCGACGCGGCCATCGACCTGTGGATCTGGTACGCCGGCTGGACGGACAAGCACGCCCAGGTCGCAGGCAACGCCAACGCGGTCTCGGGGCCGTACTTCAATATCTCGGTGCCCGAGCCGAGCGGTGTCGTGGCGGTGATCGTGCCGCAGGGCACCTCGCTGCTGGGCTTCGTCTCGGCCGTGGCTCCGCCGCTGGTCACCGGCAACACGGTCGTGGCCGTCGCGAGCGAGCGCTATCCGCTGTCGGCGATCAGCCTGGCCGAGGTGCTCGCCACGAGCGATGTGCCCGGGGGCGTGGTCAACGTGCTCACCGGCTCGCCCGCCGAGATCGCGCCGTGGCTCGCCTCGCACGCCGATGTCAACGCGCTCGATCTCGTCGGCGCGGAGGACCTCGACTGGATCGAGCTGCAGATCGCGGCAGCCGACACGCTCAAGCGCGTGCTTCCGCCCGAGATGGGGGTGGATGCGGCGGCCGCATCCCTCGATCGAATCACCGCGTTCACCGAGGTCAAGACCGTCTGGCACACCAAGAGCATGCTGTAGCGGGCGGCAGGGGGCACCCCGCACATTGATAACGAGAACATAACGAATGTTGTGTAGAGTGTCGGGCACCCCTCGGAACGACGAGTCGCTGCAGGAGGTCCTGCCATGCCTGAGAACCCGGTGCCGCCGGCGCCGCCCGCCAGCACGTCGACCAGCACGTCGACCAGCACGTCCGCCCAGTCGAGTGCGGCGATGGGGGCGCGGCGAAGCACGCTGCTGCGAATCGTCGTCGTGCTCGGGGCGATCTGCGTCGCGATCGTGGCACTGTCGGCGATCCCCGGCTGGGTGAGCGCGCGCGAGCTGCTCGGCGAGGTGCGCAACCCGGGTGAGGCGGCGTTCGTTGCCGCGCACCGTGGCGAGCGCTCGGTCGCGCCCGAGAACACGCTTCCGGCGATCCAGGCCGCGATCGACGGCGACTTCGACTACGTGGAGGTCGATGTGGCCCTCACCTCCGATGGGCACGCCGTGCTCCTGCACGACGACACCCTCGACCGCACCACGGACGGTGCCGGCCCCCTGGCGCAGCACACGCTCGCGCAGGTGCGCCAGCTCGATGCGGGGGCCTGGTTCGACGCCGCATTCGCGGGCACCCGGGTGCCCACGGTCGACGAGTTTCTCGTCCTCCTGGCGAGCTCGCACAAGCGGGGGCTGATCGAATTGAAGGGGGAGTGGACCCCGCTCGCCGTGCAGGCCTTCGCGGCGTCCGTGCACGAGCAGGGCCTCGGCGATCGCGTCGCCATCGCGAGCTTCGACGCGCGCACGTTGGCGTTCATGGAGGAGGCCGCGACCCAGATTCCTCGCCTGGCGATCCTGCGCACCCTCCCCGACGACACCGTGGCGGCCGCCCGTGCGCTCGGGGTGCGCGGCATCATCGCCTCGAGCAAGGCCGTGCTGCGCTCGCCGGAGGTGATCGAACAGCTCCACGCCGCGGGCCTGCGCATCGCGGTGTACACGCTCAACGACGATGCCAAATGGCAGCGCGCGCTCGAGCTGGGCGTTGACGGGATCATCACCGACACCCCGCATCGCCTCCGCGATTGGCTCCAGACGGAGGCCCCCGACGCGGGTTGAGGCGCATTCTGCTCGAGCGCGGTGGGGGTCTGGGCCGGGCGCTCGCCGCCCGGTACAGTCGGAGATCCACACCGTGATTCAGGAGCACACCATGCCGCAGGCCGCGACCCTTCCCGCCGTGATCCGCACCCGCCGCAGGGCGCCGCGTGCGCTCGGGCTGGCGATCGCTGCGGGATGCCTCGCCCTCGTGCTCGCCGGGTGTGCGCCGGAGCCGCAGCCCGGGGCATCCGCGCCCGCGTCCGCGGCGCCCTCGGTCTCGGCCGAGCCGACCGCTGCTCCCAGCGAACCCGCGCCGAGCGCGAACCCGAGCGAGCTCGCGGCGCTGCCGGCCGACTGCCAGGCGATCTATTCGCCGGGGATGCTGCAGACCCTCAGCGACGCCAACCCGCCGCTGAACCACCCGGGCGTCACGATGAACGCGACCGAGGTGGTCGGTGCGCTCGAGCTCCTGCACTCCGGGGTGCCCACCCTGCGCTGCTCGTGGGGGGCGCCCTCCTCGTATGGGCTCGCCACCAACGTCACGCTCGTGACGCCCGCGCAGGCAGGGGTGGTGCAGGGCGCACTGCTCGAGCGCGGGTTCGCGTGCACCGAGACCGCCGGTTCGGCGACCGCGGCTGCCGAGACGCGTTGCCAGATCACCGAGGCCTTCCCCGAGGCGGAGGTGGGGGAGACCCACGTGCTGCGCGGCAACGTGTGGGTGGCCACGCACTGGGTGAACTTCGCCCCGGACGGCTACACCGACGACATCGTGGCGACGCTGTTCGCGTAGCGCGCGCCGCGACATGCGTGCGAACTTCTCCCGGGCGCGCACGCATGCCTTACACTGAGACCCAGGGTATTTCGTGACTTCGGGCGCCGGCAGCAGCCGGGCCATGTGATGTCACCTGCCGCGTGCTCTCACCTCCCGTGTGATGGCACCTCGGCCTTGAAGGTTTTCGCCAGCACGGTGCGCGCCCGACACCGTCGTGCTGGTCCATCGTCGGTTACCACGCCGGCGCACACGCTCAGGAGGAGCATGCCGCCTACGGCAAAGCAGTCCAAGCCTTCGCGCACGAAGGCGACGTCGCACGGTTCACGGCGCCGGAAGACGCACACACCGCGTCGCGACGATGAAGCGCCGCTGATCCCCATCCTCGCCCGCAAGGTGCGCGAGACGGAGGCCAAGGCGCAGAAGGGCAAACTCGGCCCGACCAACCGCGTCAAATTCCAGGTGATCGCCTTCCTGGTGCGCGAGGAGCGCGCGCGGGTGAAGGCCGACCCCGAGATCACCGATGGCGCTCGGGCCGAGCTGCTCAAGCGTCTCGACGGCGTCGCGACGATCCTCGCCAAGACCGCCGCGCGCGACACCTCCCTCATTCAGCTGCTCGAGGTCGACCAGGCCACGAGCCCGGTCGCGCGTCGCATGCGCCGCGACTGGCTGCTGGAGTCGGGTGCCGAACTCGCCCCCGACGAGCTGATCATCACCGCCGACGCGCCGGTCGTTTCCTCCGTCGTGCCCGCCGCGCTCGCGCAGCGCCAGGTGGTGCCCGCGTCCATCGAGTCGCGGCAGATGGCGAACCCGTTCCTCGCGCCGCGCTTCGCCAGCGCACAGGCGGCCGAGCCCGTGTTCCGTCGCCTCGACAACTGGGAGCTCATGAGCCCCCTCTACAAGGCGTTCGAGCAGGGCGCCGGCGGTGCCGCGGCATCCATGGCGCTGCCGCCCGTGCCCGAGTTCGACCACCTCTCGCCCAAGGGCCTCGAGATCATGGCGCACCAGGCGCGTTTTCTCGAGAGCGTGCGCGCCGGGCACCGCAGCTTCCTGCTCGCCGACGAGCCCGGCCTCGGCAAGACGGCGCAATCACTGATCGCGGCCTCCGTCGCGAACGCGTACCCGCTGCTGGCGGTCGTGCCGAACGTCGTCAAGATGAACTGGGCTCGCGAGGTCGAGCGCTGGACGCCGGGTCGCCGCGCCACCGTCATCCAGGGCGATGGCGAGGACGTGGATGCCTTCGCCGACGTGTTCATCGTCAACTACGAGATCCTCGACCGTCACCTCGCCTGGCTCGGCTCGATCGGCCTGCGCGGCATGGTCATCGACGAGGCGCACTTCATCAAGAACCTCACCAGCCAGCGTTCGCAGAACGTGCTCGCGCTCGCGTCACGCATCCGCGAGCAGCAGTCGGGGACCGAGCCGCTGATGCTCGCGCTCACCGGCACCCCGCTGATCAACGATGTCGAGGACTTCGACGCGATCTGGCGCTTCCTCGGTTGGACCAACGGCGAGAAGCCGGGCCCAGAGCTGATGGCGAAGCTCGACGCGACGGGGCTCACGCCGGCCGACAAGGCCTTCTACGCCGAGGCCCGCGAGGCCGTCATCTCGATGGGCATCGTTCGGCGCAAGAAGAAGGATGTCGCAACCGACCTGCCCGACAAGCTCGTCGCCGATCTGCCGGTGGAGCTGGACGACGAGTTCGGCCGCAGCATCCGGGATGCGGAGCGGGAGCTCGGGGCGCGTCTGGCCGCCCGGTACCGCCGGATCATCGAGGCGCGCGGCGATCGGCCGGACGTGTTCGACGGCCCGGACGAGGACATCATCCGCCTCGTTGCCCAGGGCGAGCTGGAGGAATCGAAGGCGCAGGGCTCCGGCGCCGAGAACGTGTTCTCGATGGTCCGCCGGATCGGCCAGGCCAAGGCCGGGCTCGCGGCCGACTACGCCGTGCAGCTGCAGCGCTCCGTGGGCAAGGTCGTCTTCTTCGCCAAGCACATCGACGTGATGGATCAGGCCGAGTCGGCGTTCGCGGCGGCGGGGCTCCGCACCGTCTCGATCCGGGGCGATCAGACCACCCTCGCGCGCCAGCAGGCGATCGACGCGTTCAACGGCGACCCCGGCGTGGCGATCGCGGTGTGCTCGCTCACCGCCGCAGGCGTCGGCCTGAACCTGCAGGCCGCATCCAACGTCGTGCTCGCCGAGCTCAGCTGGACCGCCGCCGAGCAGACGCAGGCCATCGACCGCGTGCACCGCATCGGGCAGGACGAGCCGGTCACGGCGTGGCGCATCATCGCGGCCCACACGATCGACACGAAGATCGCCGAGCTCATCGATTCGAAGGAGGGGCTCTCGCTCCGGGCGCTCGACGGTCAGGCGGCGGATGCCGCATCCAGCGACTCCGTGCAGCTCGCGGCGCTCATGCACCTGCTCCGCCAGGCGCTCGGCGCGGCGTAGGGGCGCGGCGGGAAGGCCCCGGCGGGAAGGCCCCGGCGCTAGTCTGGAAGGCGCCAGTCGGCGCGTTCGCACTCCAGAGCAAGGATCTCTCCCATGAGAATCGGAATCCTCACCAGCGGCGGGGACTGCCCCGGCCTGAACGCCGTGATTCGCGGCGCCGTGCTGAAGTGCACGACCGCGTACGACCTCGAGTTCGTCGGCATCCGTGACGGATGGCGCGGCGCCCTCGACGGCGATTTCTTCCCGCTGACCAGGCACCAGGTCAAGGGCCTGTCAAAGGTCGGCGGCACGATCCTCGGCACGAGCCGGACCAACCCCTATGAAGGCCCACGTGGCGGTGCCGAGAACCTGGGCCGGACGCTCGCCCAACACGACATCGACGGCATGATCGTGATCGGCGGCGAGGGGACGCTCGCCGGCGCAAACCGCCTGCGGGCCGATGGCCTCAACGTGCTCGGGGTGCCCAAAACCATCGACAACGACCTGCGCGCCACCGACTACTCGTTCGGCTTCGACACCGCCGTGAACATCGCGACGGAGGCGATGGATCGCCTCCGCACCACCGGCGACTCGCACCGGCGCTGCATGGTCGCCGAGGTGATGGGGTGCAACGTCGGCTGGATTGCCCTGCACGCCGGCATGGCCGCGGGCGCGCACGCGATCCTCATCCCCGAGGTGCCGATGAGCATGGATGAGATCGTCGCCCTAGTCGAAAGCGCGCACGACCGCGGCCGCGCGCCGCTCGTGGTGGTGAGCGAGGGTTTCACGCTCACGGGGATGGAGACCGCCTACAGCGACAAGGGGCTCGACGCCTTCAACCGGCCGCGCCTGGGCGGGATCGGCGAGGTGCTCGCGCCGCAGATCGAGGCGCGCACGGGGATCGAGACACGCTCGACCGTGCTCGGGCACATCCAGCGTGGCGGCTCGCCCAGCGGCTTCGACCGCGTGCTTGCCACGCGCCTGGGGCTCGCCGCGGTCGATGCCATCGTCGAGGGGCACTGGGGGCAGATGGTGGCGCTTCGCGGCACCGACATCGTGCGCGTCCCGTTCGCGGATGCACTCGGAGAGCTGAACACCGTCCCGCGTCACCGCTACGACGAGGCCGCTGCGCTGTTCGGGTGAGCGCTGCGCTGTGTGGATGGCCGCTGCGCTGTTCGGGTGAGCGTCGCGCTCGAGGCCGGCGCTACCGCGCGTCCGTCAGACCGAGGACGTCGAACAGCCACGCGAGCTCGAAGGCGCGCTCCTTCCACGCGTTGTACCGCCCGCTGACGCCGCCGTGGCCGGCGACCATCTCGCACTTCAGGAGCGCGTCCGCGCCCACCTCGCGCAGTCTCGCGACCCATTTCGCCGGCTCGACGTAGGAGACCCGGGTGTCGTTCAGCGACGTCTCGGCGAGGATGCGCGGGTACGTGACATCCGTTCGCACGTTCTCGTACGGCGTGTAGCTGCGCATGTAGTCGTAGACCTCGGGGTCGTGCAGCGGATCGCCCCACTCCTCCCACTCGATCACCGTGAGGGGGAGTGAGGGGTCGAGGATCGTCGTCAGCGCGTCGACGAACGGCACCTCGGCGAGCACACCGGCGAACAGCTCGGGCGCCAGGTTCGCGACCGCACCCATCAGCAGTCCACCTGCGCTGCCGCCCTCGGCAACGAGCCGGTCGGGGGAGGTGTACCCGGCGTCGATCAGGTACCGGGCCACATCCACGAAGTCGGTGAAGGTGTTGCGCTTGAAGCGGAGCTTGCCATCCTCATACCAGCGGCGGCCCATCTCGCCGCCGCCGCGCACGTGTGCGACCGCGAAGACGACCCCTCGGTCAAGCCCCGAGAGCCGGGCGATCGAGAAGCCGGGGTCGATGCTGTGCTCGTACGAGCCGTAGCCGTATAGGTGCAGCGGCCGCGGGCCGGTGCCGCCGGGGACGCGCTCCGGGCTGCCGGGCTCGCCGAACGAGCGCTTCCACACGAGCGAGACGGGCACGCGGGTGCCGTCACCCGCGGGCACCCACACGCGCGCCTGCGCGTAGTCGGCGGGGTCATAGCCGCCGAGCACCGTCTGCTGCTTGCGCCGCAGCAGCTGCCCGGCCGCCACGTCGTAGTCGAACACCGTCGATGGAGAGACGAACGAGCCGTAGCCGAGGCGGATCAGCGGCTGCGCCCACTCGGGGTTGCCGGCGGCGCCTACCGTGAACAGCGGCTCGGCGAAGTCGATCTCGGAAAGCGCGCCGCTTTCGTAGTCGAGGATCGCGAGGCGGGTCAGGCCCTCGCGCCGATACTCCGCAACCCCCCAATCGCGAAACGCGTCGACATCGAGCAGGCGCACGCCGGGAGTGTGCGGGATGATCACGCGGCGCGCGCCCTGGGGCGCGGCCGCGTCGACGGCGACGAGCTCGAAATCGAGCGCGTGGTCGTTGTGCAGCACGAGGAGTGCATCGCGGCCGTCGATCACGGCGTGATCGATGCCGTACTCCACGCCCTCGGCACGCGGCCAGACCACCCGCGGCTCGCCCTCCAGCGCGTCGGCGTCGAGCAGGTGCACCTCGGAGGTGGTCGATGAGCCCACGCTGATCACGAGGTAGCGCTCGCTCCTTGTGAATCCCGCGCCGAGCCAGAAGCGCTCGTCGGGCTCGTGAAACACCCGCACATCGGCGTCGGCGTCGGTGCCGATCACGTGCCGCCAGAGGGTGTCGGGGCGCCAGGCGTCATCGAGGGTCGTGTAGAGGATCGACGCGCCGTCGGGCCAGAAGTCGGCGCCGGCGGCCGTGTTCGCGATCTCGTCGGGGAGGTCCTCACCGCGCTCCAGATCGCGCACGCGCAGCAGGTAGCGCTCGTCGCCGGTGACGTCGATGCCGAACAGGATGCGGCGACCATCGCGCGAGACATCGAAGCTGCCGAGCGCGAAGAACTCGTGCCCCTCGGCCTCGATGTTCGCATCGAACAGCACCTGCTCGCCCGGCAGCGTCGCACCGGGCTCGACCTGCGGTGGCGTCCAATCGTCCTCGCTCGCGATCGGCACGCGGCAGCGCACGCCGTATTGCTGGCCCTCGATGCTCCGCGTGAAGTACCAGTAGCCGTGCTTTCGCACCGGAACCGACATATCGGTCTCGAGGGTGCGAGCCTTGATCTCCTCGAAGATCCGCTCGCGCAGGGGAGCGAGGTGGGCGGTCACGGCCTCCGTGTGCGCATTCTCGGCCTGCAGATGCGCGATGACCGCGGGATCCTCCTTCTCGCGCATCCACTCATACGGGTCGTCGAAGGTGTGCCCGTGGTGGGTTCGGGGCGTTGCGATTCGCGCGGCCTGGGGCGGCACCGGCGGGGTTCCTGCCGGCTGCGCGGGCGTGGGGAGAAGATCGGTGCGTTCGCTCACGTGCCAACGGTACTCGAGCATCCGCGGCGCCGCTCAAGTTGACCGCGACGAAGCAGGATGCAAGGATTCTTCTGGGGTGCTGAACAGTGCCCGTCTTCCCGGTGAACTTTTCGTTCGTCATGCGTCGTCCTCTTCGACATCCATTCACTCTCAGACACGAAAGCGACCGGTGGAAACCGCAGCCCTGATCGTTGTTTTGGTCATCGTCCTGGCCCTGTTCTTCGACTTCACGAACGGGTTCCACGACACCGCGAACGCAATGGCCACGCCCATCGCGACCGGCGCTTTGAAGCCCAAGGTCGCGGTGCTGCTGGCAGCCGTCCTCAATCTTGTCGGCGCCTTCCTCTCGACCGAAGTGTCGAAGACCATCTCCCACGGGATCATCAGGGAGGAGTCCATCTCCGCCGAAGTGTTCCCATCCATCATCTTCGCCGGCCTCATCGGCGCGATCACGTGGAACATGTTCACGTGGCTGCTGGGCCTGCCCTCGAGCTCCTCGCACGCGCTGTTCGGCGGGTTGATCGGCGCCACCTTCGTCGGTGTCGGCCTGCTCGCGGTCGACTTCGGCGTGGTGATGAGCAAGGTGATCCTGCCCGCGCTGATCGCGCCGCTGACGGCCGGGATCATCGCCTTCACGGTGACCAAGCTCGCCTATGCGATGACCCGCCGCTACGACAACAAGCCCGACGGCCGCTCCGGCTTCCGCTGGGGACAGATCTTCACGTCATCGCTGGTCGCCCTCGCGCACGGCACGAATGACGCGCAGAAGACCATGGGGGTCATCACCCTGGCGCTCATCACCGTGGGCTGGCAGAACGCCGAACACGCCGATCCGCAGATGTGGGTCATCATCGCCTGTGCGGTGACGATCGCCGTGGGTACCTACAGCGGTGGATGGCGCATCATCCGCACCCTCGGCAAGGGCCTCACGAGCGTCAAGCCGGCGCAGGGCTTCGCCGCCGAGACCTCGACCGCGGCGACGATCCTCTCGTCGAGCGCGCTCGGGTTCGCGCTGTCGACCACGCAGGTCGCCTCCGGCTCGGTCATCGGCTCGGGCCTCGGCCGTCGCGGCTCGAAGGTGCGCTGGGGCACGGTCGGCCGCATCTTCGTGGGCTGGGTGCTCACCCTGCCCGCGGCCGGCGCCGTCGGCGCGGTCGCCGCCTGGATCGTCGTCGCCCTGCCGGGCTGGGGCATCCTGATCGACTTCGTGCTCGCCGTCGTAATCGTCGTGGCCATCTTCGTTCGCTCGCGCCGCCACGAGGTCAACTCCTCGAACGCGATGAGCGACGTTGCCGAATCGGGCACCGCGGTCAAGGTGAAGCGCAACCCGCCGCCGACCCGTCGCCAGCGGCAGATCCTGCGCGAAGAGGCACGAGTGAAGGCCGAGATCGAACGGCAGGTCGCCAAGGCCGCAGCCAAGGAGCGGGCGCTCGCGAAGGAGAAGGCGCGGCACACCGCCGAGCTCGAACACGCCGCGCAGCGCGCCCAGCGCAAGAAGGACCGTGCCAAGGGCAAGCCCCACACGCTCACGCGACCGGAGCCGGGCTCGCCGCTCGACGGCCCCCCGCCCGCCGCGCAGCCCCGCCGTGATGAGGAGGACGCACGATGAGTATCGAGTGGATCGCCTTCCTGGAGGTGTTCGTCGCGGCCATGCTCGGCGCGATCGCGGTCGTCTTCTTCTACGCGCTTGCACTGCGCCTGCTGGTGCGCGCCGGCGCCGTACCCGTCGTCGCCCCCGCCGAGTTCACCGATGCGATCACCGTCATCACCCCGCGCGAGGCAAAACGCGCGGCGGCGGCCGCGGCGAAGGCCGCACGGAAGAACCCGCTCACGCCGCTGCAACGGCGCATCGCCCTGTGGGGCGCATACGCCTCGTTCGGGCTCTGCGCCGTCGCCGTGCTGGGCGGCATCGTGCTCATCGTCACGTTCTAGCGCGCCCGCGGCGGCCCGCTAGGCTCGGTCGCATGATGGATGCCGCCCCGCAGCGCACACCGCAATTCGGTCAGTACCCGCCCGCCTCGCGCACGATCGTGCACATCGCCGACACCCACCTGCGCGGCGGGAACGCCCTGCTGGGCGGGCGCTTCGATACGGAGCGCACGCTGGCGGCCACCATGGCGCAGGTGGAGCGCCTGGGCGTACGGCCGGACGCGATCGTGTTCGCCGGCGACCTCACGGAGGACGGCGAACCCGAGGCGTATGCGCGCCTGCGCGAGATCGTCGAGCCCGTTGCCGCGCGGCTCGGCGCCCCCGTTGTCTGGATCGCCGGCAATCACGATGAGCGCCCTGAGATGCGCCGGGATCTGCTCGGGCTCGAGCCGTCGGAGGAGCCCGTCGACAGCATCTGGGATCTCGGCGGGCTCCGACTCATCGCCCTCGACACCTCGGTGCCGGGGTGGCACCACGGCGAGCTGAGCCCGGCCCAGCTTGCGTGGCTGCGGGATGCGCTCGCGACGCCGGCACCGCTTGGCACCATCCTCGCGATGCACCATCCGCCGCTGCCGACGCACCTCGCGTTCTTCGACATCCTCGAGCTGCGCGAGCAGGCGGCCCTCGCCGAGGTGCTGCGGGGGAGCGATGTGCGGGCGATCCTCGCCGGACACCTGCACTACGCCACGCACGGCACCTTCGCGGGCATCCCGGTTTCGGTGGCATCCGCCACCTGCTATTCGATGAACCTCGCAAACCCCGCCGAGGAGGTCAACGGCATGGATGCCGGGCAGTCGTTCCACCTCGTGCACGTGTACGAGCACACCATCACCCACGCCGTCGTGCCGCTGGGGGAAGAGCGCGGCCCGGCGACGTTCTCGGCGCAGTGGCTGGCGCAGATGGCGCAGCGCACCCCCGAGGAGCGGTTGGAGCTGTTCTCGCGCAAACCACCACGCAACTGAGCTCCGGGGTGCGCGCAGCCGCGCGAACGAACACCGGGGCGCGCAGGCGCGAACGAGCGGCGGGGCCCGCTGGAGCGCCCGCGAGGATAGGCTGGAGTATCCGTTCGGGACATCCATTCTGAGCTTCACAAGGACGGCACCATGGCACAGGACGCGATCGCGCGCACTCGACTCGAAACCGATTCATTGGGGTCCTTGGAGATCCCGGCGGACGCGTATTGGGGCATCCACACCGCCCGCGCGGCAGCCAACTTTCCGATCAGCCTGCGACCGATCTCCATCTACCCCGAGCTGGTGGTCGCGCTCGCCATGGTCAAGCAAGCCTCCGCGCGTGCGAACCGCGACATCGGCGTGCTCGACGCCGCCAAGGCCGAGCTGATCGACCGCGCGGCGCAGCGGGTGATCGACGGGGAATTCCACGAACAGTTCAAGGTCGACGTCATCCAGGGCGGTGCCGGCACCTCGACGAACATGAACGCCAACGAGGTCATCACCAACATCGCGTTGGAGGCCGCCGGTCGTGAGAAGGGCGACTACGCGTTTCTCTCGCCCATCGACGACACGAACCGCAGCCAGTCCACGAACGACGTGTACCCCACGGCGATCAAGGTCGGGATCATGCTCGCGATGCGCAGCCTGCTCGACGAGCTCGCACGGCTTCGGCAGTCGTTCCTGGCGAAGTCGCTCGAGTTTCATGATGTGTTGAAGGTCGGTCGCACGCAGATGCAGGATGCCGTGCCGATGACGCTCGGCCAGGAGTTTCACGGCTTCGCGACGTCGCTCGCGCAGGACTACAAACGCCTGACCGAGAACACCAATCTGCTGCGCGAGATCAACATGGGCGCCACCGCGATCGGCACCGGCATCACCACGCACCCCGACTACGCGGCGCGGGTGCTGCACCACCTGCGTGCCATCAGCGGCATGGATCTCGTCACCGCACAGGACCTCGTCGAGGCGACGAGCGACACGGGCGCGTTCATGTCGGTATCGTCGACCCTCAAACGCAACGCCATCAAGATCTCGAAGATCTGCAACGATCTGCGCCTGCTCTCGAGCGGCCCCCAGGCGGGCCTCGGGGAGATCAACCTGCCAGCGCAACAGGCCGGCTCGAGCATCATGCCGGGCAAGGTGAACCCGGTGATCCCCGAGGTGATGAACCAGGTCGCCTTCGCGGTGGCGGGCGCCGATATGACCGTGACGATGGCGGTCGAGTCGGGCCAGCTGCAGCTGAACGCGTTCGAACCGGTGATCGCGCACTCGATCTTCCAGTCGATCACGTGGATGCGTCAGGGGATGTGGACGCTGCGCGTCAACTGCATCGACGGCATCACCGCGAACCGCGCGCGCCTCGGGGCGATGGTGGGTGCCTCGGTCGGCGTCATCACGGCGCTGACCCCGTTCATCGGCTACGCGGCGGCTGCCGCCCTCGCGAAGACCGCGCTGCTGACCGGCCACAACGTCGCCGATCTCGTCGTCGAGGGCGGGCTCATGACGCGCGAGGAGGTCACCAAGCAGCTCTCGCCGGCGCGGCTGTCGGGACTGGAAGCGATCACCGCCGCGATCCCGATCGTGCTGGCGCCCGAAGACCTCTGACCGGCGCCGTCGAGGGGCGGGCGCCGCGGCCGAAGTCATCTTGCGGCGCCGCCCCGCGAAATGGGTCAGGATAGTCGCAGACCCATGACGAGGTGCGCCCCGACGTGCACCTGCAGATGTCGGGCAGCTGAACGGCCGGTCAATGACGCCCGGAGGCTCAGCTGCCCGACGTTTCCGTGCGACCCGACGTCTCCCGTGGGAGTGCGCGCTGGCCGCGTGTCAGTCGATGACGCGGCAGTGGGTGGTGAGCGAGCCGATGCCCTCGATCGTGACGGTGACCGTGGAGCGGTCGCGCAGGAAGATCTGCGGTTCACGCGAATAGCCGGCGCCGCCCGGGCTGCCAGTCGAGATCAGCGTGCCCGGCAGGAGGGTGGTCGATTGCGAGAGGTGCGCGATCAGCGAACGCACGGTGTGGACCATCTGGCCGGTCGAGGCATCCTGCACCACCTGGCCATCGCAGACCGTGCCGATGTGCAGCGCCTGGGGGTCGGGGATCTCGTCGGCGGTGACGAGCATCGGGCCGGTCGGGGTGAAGCCGTCGAACGACTTGCAGCGCGACCACTGGGCCTCAGAGAACTGGATGTCGCGTGCGGTGATGTCGTTGACCACCGTGTAACCCCAGACGTGGTCGAGCGCATCGGGCGGCGTCACATTGCGCGCGGGGGGTCCGATGATCACGCCGAGCTCGGCCTCGTAGTCGACGGTCTCGCTGACCGAGCGCGGCCACACGGTGGTGCCCTCGTGCCCGGCGAGCGAGTTCGGCCAGAGCGTGAAGACGGTGGGGGTGCTGTCGGTCTGCAGGCCCAGTTCGCTGGAGTGCGCGGCGTAGTTCAGCCCGATCGCGACGATCGCCGGGGGCCGCACGATGGCGGACGCATAGCCGAACTCGGTGGTGCGGTGGCGGCGCGGATCATCCGCCGCGACGGTCGCGAGTGCCGCGCGGACCTCGTCGAGACCGGCCTTGCCGCGCTCGATGAGCTCTTGCGAGTCGGCGGGCGCGGCATCCATCAGCTCGTCGAGAAACAGCGCCTCCCACGTCTGCGCCTCAGCCCCGGCCTCGGGCGAGGTCGAGGTGCCGGCGGGCTCGATGACCGCGAGACGGGGAGTGGGGTTGTCATCGGCGAAAAGGTGGGCGAAGCGCATATCCACACGGTAGTCGACCGGCCGCGTGCGCCGACGCCAGATGACCTTGCTGTTCTAGGCTGATGCGCATGTCGCACGGAGTTCCCCCGTCACCGCTGCCGTCGGGCCGTGGAATGTTTCAGCAGCACGATCCGGTGGGCTCCTGGTCGGGGCAGTTCGCGTCACCGCTTTCGCAGGGCTACCACGCGCAGCCGCAGGCGATCGTGCCGCCGGCCCTCCCACAGGCCGCGCTTCCCGTGGTGGCGGGGCGGCGCTCCGGCGCCCTGCTCGTCTGGGTCATCGGTGTGCTCGCGGTGGTGCTCGTCGGGCTCGTCGCCTATTTTCTGCAGTTTCTCGGCACCGAGGCCTCGGTCATCGGGATGTTCCTCGCCCTGCTGCCGCTCGCGGGCGTCCTGCTTGCGGTTCGCCTGGTCGATCGCTGGGAGCCGGAGCCGCGCGCGCTCATGGCGCTCGCCTTCGCCGGCGGCGCGATCGGTGCGGTGGGGCTGACGCTGTTGGTCGATCTGGGCATCGCCCTCGTGCTCGATCCAGCCTCGTTCGCGCGGAGCGAGACGTTCACCGCGGTGGTGCAGGCGCCGATCGTCGAGGAGTTCTTCAAGGGGCTCGGCGTCTTTCTGGTGCTGGTGCTGGCGCGGCGCCACTTCGATGGCCCGATCGACGGCATCGTGTACGGCGCGCTCATCGGCGCGGGCTTCGCGTTCACCGAGAACATCCAATACTTCGCCGTCAGCCTGATCGAGGGCGGGGCCGCGCAGACGGGCGCCACGTTCTTCGTGCGCGGCATCCTCTCGCCGTTCGCGCACGTGATGTTCACGAGCGTCACCGGATACGCGCTGGGGCTTGCGGCGCGGCGTGGCGCCTCCGCCTCGGCCGCGCTTGGCCCGGGGCTTGTCGGCTTCGCCGGCGCGGTCGCGCTGCACGCGTTCTGGAACGGCTCGGCGGTGTTCGGCGACTTCTTCGGCCTGTACCTCACGGTGCAGGTTCCGCTGTTCATCGCCTTCATCGTCGGTGTGCTGCTGCTTCGGCGGGAGGAGGCGCGGATCACCAGCGCGCGCCTCGGGGACTACGCCGCCGCGGGCTGGTTCACGCGCGAAGAGGTGCGGATGCTGGCGACCCCACCCGGGCGCCGCGCCGGCCTGGCGTGGGCTCGCACGCTGCCGGGCAATCGGGTGCCGATCATGAAGACCTTCATTCGGGATGCCACGCGCCTCGCCGCCGCGCGACAGCGGGCGATCACCGGGCGCGACCCGGGGGCCGCGGCCACGGAGCGCGAGCTGCTGGCGCGCACCGCGCACGCCCGCGCCGCGCTGTTCGCGCGGTGACGCGCGGGTGCGCAATCGCGCGGTGTCGTACTCGCGCGGTGTCGTCGTCGCGCGGTGTCGTCGTCGTCGCAAACTCAACGCCCGGTGCAGCGGCGATGCCTGCGTGACTCCCGGGCGTTGAGTTGATCTGCCCTCAGGGTGCACCTCGCCGCCGGGGCTGTCAAGGGGTGGTGCTGGCCGGGCGGTGTTCGCGCTGGGCGCACGCGTCGCGTTGACCGAGGGGCCCGCGCTCGGCTTGGATGGAAGCATGACTGATTCACGCACCAAGCCCGAGGTCGACGCGCCCGAGGGCCCGGCCCCCGACACCCTCGTCATCGAGGACCTCATCGTCGGCGACGGCGCCGAGGCGACGCCCGGCGCCAACGTCACCGTCCACTATCTGGGCGTCGGCTACGACTCCGGCGAGGAGTTCGACTCGTCGTGGAGCCGCGGCGAGACGATCAGCTTCCCGCTGCGCGGCCTCATTCAGGGCTGGCAGGACGGCATCCCCGGCATGAAGGTCGGCGGCCGCCGCAAGCTGACGATCCCTCCGGCGCTCGCCTACGGCCCGGCCGGCAGCGGTCACTTCCTCGCGGGGCAGACCCTCGTGTTCATCATCGACCTGTACGGCGTCGGCTAGTCCCGCACGCCACGGCTGCGGCATCCATTCGGTGCCTCGCGTCCCGCATCCCTTCTCGGGGTGCGGGACGCGTTTTCGTTGCCGGGCGCCCCGGCGCAGGGAGCTCCCAGAAAAATGTACATGCGCGGGAATAGAATTCCGGAAGACCCCGTTGGACCCTGTATCGCCGGCGAACACCTGCCGGCATCCAATCGACCTCTCAAGGAGCCCCGCATGACTTCGACCATCGACATCCCCGGGTACAAGGCCGGCACGTGGGTCCTCGACCCCTCGCACAGCGAGGTGGCCTTCAGCGTCCGCCACATGATGATCTCGAAGGTGCGCGGCGGCTTCGGCGTGAAGAGCGCGACGCTGATCGCCCCCGAGAACCCGCTCGAGGTCTCGATCACCGCCAGCGTCGACGCCACGTCGCTCGACACCGGTGACGAGGGCCGCGATGCGCACCTGCGCTCGGCTGACTTCTTCGACGTGGAGAACCACCCGAGCCTCGAGTTCGTCTCGACCGGCGTGCGCGTCGAGGGCGGCGACTTCCTCGTCGACGGCGACCTCACCATCCGCGGCATCACCAAGCCCGTCACCTTCGAGCTCGACTTCAACGGCTTCGGCGTCGACCCGTGGGGCAACTACAAGGCCGGCGCCTCGGCCAAGACGGTCGTCAACCGCGAGGACTTCGGCCTGACCTGGAACGCCGCGCTCGAGGCCGGCGGCGTGCTCGTGGGCAAGGACGTCACGATCACGCTCGACCTGCAGGGTTCGCTGCAGCAGGACTGAGCTGCGTCTGTGAAGGGGCGGGGTGCGCGGCATCCCGCCCCTTCATCGCGCAGAACCCTGGTAGAGTGATTCGGTTGCCGTTTGATCGGCCGCGGATAAAGAGAGCCCACACAGCAGGTGAGGGGCGCCGCGCAATAAGCAGGAAGGGGATCCCATTTATGGCACTCGAGTCTGACGCCAAGAAGGCGATCATCGAAGAGTACGCGACGCACCCCGGTGACACCGGATCCCCCGAGGTGCAGGTCGCGATGCTGACGCAGCGCATCAAGGACCTCACTGAGCACCTGAAGGGCCACAAGCACGACCACCACTCGCGTCGTGGTCTGTTCCTGATGGTCGGTCAGCGCCGTCGTCTGCTCGGCTACCTCCAGGACACCGACATCACGCGTTACCGTACGCTGATCGAGCGCCTGGGCCTGCGTCGCTAACACGCCGCAGTCGCTGAGCGCCTCCCTCGGGAGGGCATCGCAGCCAGCGTAATATCGCACTTCTTCAAGGGCCGCCCCACGGTGTGGGGCGGCCCTTCTGCGTGCTCGCGTGCGGCCATGTGTGCCCCTACCGGCGGCGTGGCGGGCCGTCTAGTCTTCGTTGGAAGGCCCCCTTCCCGAGGGGCGCGATGCAAAGGAGCATCCCATGCCATTTCGCAGCCCGTACCCAGACGTCGAGATTCCGAATCTGACCGTCTTCGACTTCCTGTTCGCCGACCTCGCCCCCGAAGACGCGGCCCGAACCGCGCTCGTGGACGGCACCTCGGGCGATGCCACGAGCTACGGCGCCCTCGTGGTGCAGATCGAGCGCATGGCCGGTGCGCTCGCCGCACGGGGGGTGGGCCCGGGCGACGTCGTCGCGCTGCACTCACCGAACGTGCCGGCCTTCGCCACCGCCTTCCACGGGATCTTGCGTGCCGGTGCGACCGCGACCACGATCAACGCGCTGTACACGGCCGAAGAGATCGAGAAGCAACTGCGCGATTCCGCCGCGATCATGCTGATCACGGTGTCGCCGCTGCTGCAACCGGCGCTTGCGGCCGCGCGCGCGGTCGGCATCGAGCGCGTGATCGTGATGGACGGTGCGGAGGGGCACGAGTCGCTGCGCGACCTGCTCGCGGAGGGAGCGCCGGCGCCGGCGCTGTTGATCGATCCGGCAACCCACGTGGCCGTGCTGCCCTACTCCTCGGGCACGACAGGGCTGCCGAAGGGCGTCGTGCTCACCCACCGCAACCTGGTCGCCAACGTCGCGCAGTCGCTCGATCAGCTCACCCTCGAGCCGAGCGACCGCGTGATGGCGGTCCTGCCGTTCTTCCACATCTACGGCATGACCGTGCTGCTGAACCTCGCCCTTCGGGCGCGTTCATCGCTCGTGACCATGCCGCGCTTCGATCTGCCCGAGTTCTTGCGGATCATCCAAGACCAGAAGGTCACCTGGGTGTTCATCGCCCCGCCGATCGCGGTGGCGCTGGCGAAGCATCCCATCGTCGACAACTTCGATCTGTCGAGCGTCAAGGTGGTCTTCTCCGGCGCCGCGCCCCTGGACGGCGAGCTCGGGCATGCGGTCGCATCGCGTCTGAACTGCATCGTGCGGCAGGGGTATGGCATGAGCGAGATGAGCCCTGTCTCGCACGCGATCCCGGTGGAGCGTGACGATATTCCCCTCGAGACGGTCGGCCTGACGATCCCGAACATGGAGTGCAAGATCGTCGACCCCGAGACGGGGAGCGAGATCGAGGTGCCGAGCGAGGGCGTCAGCGCCGCGGGCGAGCTGTGGTGCAAGGGGCCGAACATCATGGTCGGCTACCTGCACAACGACGAGGCCACCCGCGAGGTGCTCGACGCTGAGGGGTGGCTGCGCACCGGCGACATCGCGACCGTCAGCGCGGAGGGCTACGTGCGGGTGATCGACCGGCTCAAGGAGCTCATCAAATACAAGGGCTACCAGGTGCCGCCGGCCGAGCTCGAGGCGCTGCTGTTGAGCAATCCCGAGATCGCGGATGCCGCGGTGCTGGGTGTGCGCGATGACGAAGGTGAGGAGGTGCCGAAGGCATTCATCGTGCGCCAACCCGGCGCCGAGATCACGGCCGAGGCGGTGATGGCGTTCGTCGCCGAGCACGTCGCGCCGTACAAGAAGGTGCGGGTCGTCGAGTTCATCGATGCCATCCCGAAGTCCAGCGCTGGCAAGATCCTGCGCAAGGACCTCCGGGCCGCCGCGGCGGTCGAGGGGTAGCGCGCGGGGCGGGTGCCGCGGCGTGCGCGTCCCCTCGACCGCCGCGGCACACGGCCCGGCACACGGCTATGCGCCCGGCGTCTCGCCGACGCCGTACTTCACCAACAGATCGGCGTGGTGGATCGCGGCGACGTCCGGGTGCGCGCGCAGGCGCGACTTGAGCGCGTTCTCGCCGAGCACGCCCGAGATCGGGTTGTTCACGTCGCGGGTCACGCCCCGAGCCTGCGCCCGCAGTTCGGGCGGCAGCTCGAGCAGCGGGATCGTCTTGTCGAGCGCGGTGTTGAAGAAGTAGGGGACCGAGATGCGCTCCTCGCCCGCGCCGGGGGAGAGCACCCGGTGCACGGTCGCCTTGAGGTAGCCGTCGCTCGCGTACTCGAGCAGCTCGCCGATGTTCACGACGAACGCGCCGGGCAGCGGCGGCGCGTCGATCCACTCGCCATCCTTCTCGACCTGCAAACCGCCCTTGCCGGGTTCGACCCACAGCAGCGTGAGCACGCCGGCATCCTTGTGCGCACCCACGCCCTGCTGCGGGGTGGGTTCATCCTTGCCGGGGTAGCGCACGACCTTGATGAGGGTGGAGGGGTGCGCGCCGAAGGCGGGTTCGAAGGCGTCAGCCGGTGCGCCGAGCGACTCGGCCCACGCGCGCAGCAGGCGCTCTGCGATCCCGCGCAGCAGCGCTTCCCACTCGGCGAGCACCGCCTGCAGCTCGGGCAGGTCCTCTGGCCACAGATTGGGGCCCTCGAGGCGCCAGAAGTCGGCCGCCGCGGGGTCGGTGACAGCGGGGCGCTCGGGCCCCACGTCGATCTGCTCGCGCCAGTCGACCGCGCCCTGTGTGCGCTCGCCGCCCACCCGGGTGTAGCCCCGGAACTGCGGGCTGTGCACATTCTCGATCGCGAGCTTCGCGGCCTCGGGGAGTGCGAAGAACGCGCGCGCCACCGCGAGCAGCCGGGCCTGCAGCTGCGCGGGCACGCCGTGCCCGGTGAGATAGAAAAAGCCCACATCGTGGGTCGCGCCGCGCAGGGCTTCGCGGAAGCGCTCGGCCGCCTCGGGGCCCTGATCGAGCTCGGAGAGGTCAAGGACGGGGAGCGTGAAATCGGACATGCAACGAAGGTAGGCCCGCCGTGCGCCGCACCCCAGCCGCGCCGTCATGCGGTGTCATGCAACGACACCGCGCGTCATCTCACACCGGGGTAGCGTGAGGGCATGCACCGCACCGCCGCCACGCTTCGTCTCATCGTTCCCTCGCTCTGGCTCGGGCTGATCATCGGGCTCTCGCTCATCGAGGCGCCGCTGAAGTTCACGGCGCCGGGCATCACCACACCGCTCGGGCTCGGGATCGGGCGGATCATGTTCACCGCGCTCGGCATCGCCGGGTGGTTCCTGCTCGTGGTGCTGGTCGCCGCCTCGCTGATCCGCCCACGGGTGCGCAGGGTCGATGCCATCCTCCTCGGCGCGATGGCGCTCATGCTCGTGCTCGAGACGCTCGTGATCCGGCCGTTTCTGAACGCCCGCTCCGACCAGGTGATCGCCGGTATCGATCCGGGGGAGTCGATCCTGCACTACGCCTACATCGCGGCGGAGGGCGTGCTCATCGCGCTGCTTGTGGTGTGGATCGTGCGGGCGGCTCGGAGTCTGCGCCCGGTGTCGCCGGCCGCCGACTGACGAGCGCGCGCTCGGCGAACAGCCACGCCGCGCGCGGCTCCACGAGGCCGCGGAACACGATGCGCACGGGCTTGCTGGCAAGCACGATGGCGAGGCCGACCGAGAGCAATACCACGAGCGGCAGCCACAGCCACACGGGCTCGAGACCGCGCAGCGCCCCGGATTCGCGGAACGGGTAGAGCACGAAGGTGTGCAGCAGGTAGACGTACATCGTGTACTGGCCGAGGTGCGTCCACCAGGTGTGGCGCAGGGGCACGAGCGCGGCGAACGCGCACGAGAGCACGACCGCGATCACGATGAGCACGAGGCGGATGCCGCCTGCCCACCACTGCGGATTCCCGAGGCTCGCATACGAGCTGTCGTAGAAGAACCAGCGCCGCAGGCTCATCTCCTGCCAGCCGTCGAGACCGAACCACAGCGCGCAGGCGGCCGCGGCGATGATCGCCAGGGCGGCGACCGGCACCCACCAGGGGCGTGCAGCCAGCAGTCGCAGACGCGCCATGACATCGTGTTCGTGCAGCCACCAGCCGAGCACGAAGAAGGGGAGCAGCGCGAGCGTGCGGTTCAGGGCGAACGTGCTGTCGAGGTTTGGCAGGTAGCCGGCACCGATCGACACCACGAGCGACCACAACAGCGGCCAGCGCAGGAGCGCGAGGTAGGGCAGGATCAGCCGGAAGATGGCGAGGGCGAGCAGAAACCACAGCGTCCATGAGGGCTTGGTGAAGTTGAAGTTCTCGTGCCCCTCCACAAGCAGCTTGGTCACCGACCAGATCGCCTCGAAGAGCACGTAGGGCAGGACGATGTCGGTGAGCAGACGCGCCATCCGCTGCCGGTTCGGCGCATCGCCCTTCGAGAAGTAGCCGCTGATGATCGCGAACGCCGGCATGTGGAAGGCGTAGATCAGCATGTACAGCGTCATCGCCGCATCGGAGTCCTGCGCGAGTCGCTGCACGGCGTGCCCGACGACGACGAGCACGATGCACGCGAAGCGCACGTTGTCCCAGAATGGCGTGCGCGGGCGCGGCGGCACCGCGGGTGGGGTTTGCTGGTTCGTGCTGGTGGGATGCATCGGGGTACAGGTTACCCGGGCCTGCGCGGCGCGAACCCGCGGCTGCGCCGCGCGGTCGCGCGCCTTACACCGATGCCCGTCGCCGCGCGGCGATCAGCGCCGCGCCCGCCAGGAGCGCGCCGAGCGCAAGCGCGAGCGCACCGGCTGACACCTCCCCGCCGGAGGCGGCCAGCGTGCCGCCGGCCCCGGTGTTCCCGTTGTTCTCGCCGCCCGGGTCCCCGTCGCCCGGGTCCCCGCCGCCCGGGTTCGGCCCCGGTGCGGGAGCGGCCACAAACCTCGCGTCGGCGCTCGCGGTGAGCACGAGCATGTCGACCGAGTGGAAGGTTGCGTACACCTGACACGGCGGCGTCAGGCCCGGGTTCTGGCTTTGCGACCAGCCGATGTGCTCGGTCGACGGTGGCGACACGCTGAGGTTCACCGTCGCCGTGCCGACCGCCGTGGCTTCCGCGCACAACACGATCGTGCTGGATGCCGTGGGATCCGTGGCGTGCACGACCAGGGTGCCGCCGACCAGGCTCGCGTCCCCGGCGCAGACGCTCCACGCGGCGCCCGCCGTGCCGCCGGTGGCGATCGTGATGGGCTGGTTGTACACGTTGGTGCGCAGTCGATACTCGATGGGACCGGTTCCGAGCGGGACCTCGTCCGCGCTCGCGCCCACGCCGAGGACCAGCTCGGGGGCGTCGGGGATCAGGGCGAGAAGGCGGGCCTGCTCGGTCGCGGGGAGGTTGTTGTCGCAGGTGGTGGCGAAGTCGGAAGGCGACGTGGCCGGGTCGCTGATGCATCACACGAGCGTCTGCAGCGCGTTTCGCGTATCGGTCGTCCCGTCGGCGCGGGCTTCGATCACCCCACCCCACAACTGATCGCCGACGCCGGCGTAGCTGTGCCCATGCTGGATGAGGTAGGCGATGAGCTTCTCCTGCGCGGCATCCAGCTTCGGGTTGCCGGCCAGGGAGGTCATCGGGTTCAGGACAGTGCCCGTGCCGTCCACGAGGTTGCCCGCCGCATCCGTGTCTCCGCATGGCTGCGCGTCACGGTCGGTGCAGAACATCCATTCCGAGACGGCACTGCCTGCCGACTCGACGTAGCGAGTGCCGCACAGCGGGGGGTAGCTTGCCGCATTCGGCCGAACGGTGCCTGCGCTGTCGATCAGGACCGTGCCGCCGAATGCGTCGTACAGTGGCACGATCCGGCCGGCGTTGTAGGCGGCGAGTCGCTGCCCGAACACCAGGGTGGCATCGGGGACGATGACGCCCTGTTGGTCGGCCGGGTCGGAATCGGTATCGCCCGCGCACAGCGGTGCTTGGAACGGCGTGCTCACCGCAGGCGTGGGCACATCTGCCACAGCTGCGAGCGGCGCTGAGAGCGCGAACGTGGCGAACAGGGTGGTCACGGCGGCGAACAGCGCCACGGCACGTCGCATCGGGTGTTGTCGCATGGCATGCACGTCCTTGTGTCTTGCGGCGCACGCATCGTGCGATTGCTGGCCAATGTAGCCCGCTGCGCCACGAATGGCCAGCATGGCGCCGTGTCCGGCACGGGAGCGACCGCCTACCGGGTCATGGTGCGGGCGACGAACGCCGGAAGGCGGCACGGGGAATATTCTCGGGGGAGCCCCGTTACACCCAGTACATTCAGATGCATATATATTTTCACGAGGAGGTAAGACGGTGAGCGAGACCACTTGGGCGGGCATGCAGTTCGGCATCTTCAGCGTGGGGGATGTGACGCGCGACCCCACGACGGGGCGGACCCCGAGCGAGCACGAGCGCATCAAGGACATCCTCACGATCGCGCAGAAGGTCGAGGAGGTGGGGATGGATGTGTTCGCGATCGGCCAGCACCACAACCCGCCGTTCGTGCCCAGCGCGCCCACGACCCTCCTCGGCTACATCGCCGCCAAGACCGAGCGGATCATCCTGTCGACCGCCACGACGCTGATCACCACGACCGACCCGGTGCGCATCGCCGAGGACTACGCGACCCTCCAGCACATCGCCGACGGCCGCGTCGATCTCGTGATGGGGCGCGGCAACACCGGGCCCGTGTATCCCTGGTTCGGGAAAGACATCCGGCAGGGGATCCCACTGGCGATCGAGAACTACGAACTGCTCTACCGGCTCTGGCACGAGGAGGTCGTCGACTGGTCGGGCAGATTCCGCACGCCGCTGCAGGGCTTCACGGCCACGCCCGCACCCCTCGACGGCGTGGCGCCGTTCGTCTGGCACGGCTCGATCCGCAGCCCCGAAATCGCGGAGCAGGCCGCCTACTACGGCGACGGCTTCTTCGCGAACAACATCTTCTGGCCCAAGGAGCACTACCAGCGCCTGATCGGGTTGTATCGCCAGCGCTTCGAGCACTACGGTCACGGCACCGCCGAGCAGGCGATCGTCGGTCTGGGCGGGCAGGTGTTCATGGCGGCCAACTCGCAGGACGCGGTGCGGGAGTTCCGCCCCTACTTCAACAGCGCCCCCGTCTACGGGCATGGCCCGAGCCTCGAAGACTTCACCGAGATGACCCCGCTGACCGTCGGCAGCCCGCAGCAGGTCATCGACCGTTATGCCGCGATGCGTGAGAGCTACGGCGACTACCAGCGCCAGCTGTTCCTCATGGACCACGCAGGCCTGCCCCTGAAGACCGTGCTGCAGCAGCTCGACATCCTCGGTGAGGAGGTCGTGCCCGTGCTGCGTCGCGAGATGGCGGTGGGGCGCCCGGCTTCGGTGCCGGATGCCCCGACCTTCGCGTCGCGCGTCGCCCAGGCCCGTGAGGGCACGCTGCCGACGCCCGGTGGTGCGCGTGCTCGCGAGGGCGCGACCGCCGAGGCATCCACCGCCCACGCGCAGGCCGCACAGCCGGGCGCGGCCTTCGGGCTCGAGGCAGGTGCCCGATGAACGAGCGTCGCATCGCGGTCATCACCGCCGGTCTCAGCAACCCCTCGACCACGCGGCTGCTGGCGGACCGGCTCAGCGCGGCGGTCGGCCGCGAGCTCGAGGCGTCGGGGGTGGGCGCGACGTTCGATGTGATCGAGCTGCGCGATCACGCGCACGATGTGGTGAACAACCTGCTGATGGGCTTCCCGTCGCCGGCGCTCGAGTCGGCCATCAACACGGTCGTCTCGGCCGACGCGCTGATCGCCGTCACGCCGATCTTCGCGACCAGCTACAGCGGGCTGTTCAAATCCTTCCTCGATGTGATCGACCCCGACGCGCTCACGGGCATGCCGGTGCTGCTCGGCGCGAACGCGGGCACCTCGCGGCACTCGCTTGCCATCGATTACGCGATTCGCCCGCTGTTCACCTATCTGCACGCGGCACCGGTCTCGACCGGCGTGTTCGCGGCATCGAACGACTGGGGCCACTCCGGGGAGGAGGGCGTGGCCGCCTCGCCGCTGGCGGATCGCATCGACCGCGCCGCGCGGGAGCTCGCGACGGCCGTGCTCGCGCGCGATGCCGCCACGCCCGCGCTCGATCCCTTCGACCCCGAGTCGTACCTCGGGCAGGGCCGCTCGTTCGGGCACCTGCTGGGCGGGCTCGCGGGGGAGTAGGCGGCGTAGGCTGGCCTGATGAGCGGCGCACACGCGGTGGACGAACCCGGATCGGACGGGTCGGCGCATGCGGCGCTTGGCCGCGCCGCCGAGGTGATGCACGAGGTGCGCGAGCGGTGCGTGTGGACACAGGAGATCACGCACGAGGCGCTGGTGCCGTACCTGATCGAGGAGAGCCACGAGCTCATCGACGCCATCGAGTCGGGCTCGCGCGCCGAGCTGCGAGAGGAGCTCGGCGACCTGCTGTGGCAGGTGCTCTTTCACGCCGAGATCGCCTCGCGGGATCCCGAGGCGCCGTTTGACATCGACGACGTCGCGGGCGAGATGGCCGAGAAGATGGTACGGAGGCATCCGCACGTGTTCGCCGGCGAGACCGCCGCGACGCCGGAAGAGGTGCTCGTGCACTGGAACGCCGCGAAGGCGGCCGAGAAGCGCGAGCGCACGAGCGTGCTCGACGGGGTCTCGCTCGGGATGCCGGCGCTCGCGCTGGCAGACAAGCTGCTGGGTCGGGCCGCCACGGTGGGGGTTGTGCCGACGGCCGATGCCGCGGCCTCTCGCGCGGGTGAGGCCGGCGCCGCCGACATCGGCGACCGCCTCCTGGCGCTCGTGACGCAGGCGCGCGCCGCCGGGGTCGACGCAGAGGGTGCGCTTCGCGCGCGGCTGCGCGAGTTGGCGGGCGAGATCCGCGCGGCCGAACGGCCCGCCGGATCGGCGTAGCGGCCGGCGCGGGCACGGTGGTGCCGGGCGACCTGGCAGAATAGCCGGGTGGCATCCGTGAACCCGCCGCGCGGCATGCGCGATTTCCTCCCCGCTGAGAAGGCACGCCGTGAGCGCGTGCTCGCCGTGATCCGCGAGCGTTATCGCGCGCACGGCTTTGACGAGATCGAGACGCCCGTCGTCGAGGACTACGCGCGCCTGCACGCCGGCATCGGCGGCGACAACGAGAAGCTCGCCTACAACATCCTGCGCCGCGGCATGGACGCCGACGCCATTCGCGAGGCTGCCGACGACCCAGCTGCGCTCGCCGACCTCGGCCTGCGCTACGACCTGACCGTGCCGCTGGCGCGCTTCTACGCGAGCCACCGCGGCGAGCTGCCCGGCGTGTTCCGCGCCATCCAGGTCGCGCCCGTGTGGCGCGCCGAGCGCCCGCAGAAGGGCCGCTACCGCCAGTTCGTGCAGTGCGACATCGACATCATCGGCGACGCGTCCACGCGCGCCGAGGCCGAGCTGATCATCGCGACCCTCGACGCCGTCGGCGCCCTCGGGCTCTCGGGGGCCACCGTGCGCATCAACGATCGCCGCGCGCTCGACTCGATGCTCGACGTGTTCGGCTTCGCCGAGGCCGAGCGCCCGGGCGTGCTCATCACGCTCGACAAGCTCGACAAGATCGGCCCCCAGGGCGTCGTCGACGAGCTGCGCGAGCGCAGCGCCAACGCGGCGGCGGTCGACGCGGTGGACGCGTTCATGCGCCGCCCGATGACCCTCGAGTACACCCCATTCGGCGAGCGCCAGATTCGCCGGGCCCTCCCCGAGGGGGTGCGCGACGAGATCGTCGCCGACCTCGTTGCGATCGGCGAGGCCGTGGCGGCCGTGCACGGCGGTGACGCCGGCGCGCCGCTCGTGTTCGACCCGTTCCTCGTGCGCGGCATGGGCTATTACACCGGCACCATTTACGAGCTCGCGCACCCGAGCGTGGGCTACTCCCTCGGCGGCGGCGGGCGATACGACGGCATGATCGGCCGCTTCCTCGGCCAGGAGGTGCCGGCAGTCGGGTTCTCGATCGGCTTCGAGCGCCTGGTGGATCTGCTGGAGGAGACGGCGACGGATGCGGCGGCATCCGTCGTGCTCGTGCACGACGCCGATGTGCCACTGCGCGAGCTGCTCGCGCTGAAGGCCGCGCTCGTGGGCGGGGGCACCCGGGTTCGCCTGGAGCGCCGCACCAAGAACCTGAAGGGGCTGCTCGAGCGTGCCCTCGCCGACGGTTTCACGGGCTTCGCGCCGGTCTCGAGCGGCACGACCGCCGAGACGCTCGAGGTGCGCCCGCTCAGCTAGCGCCGGGCGCGCAGGCGCATCGCGCGCCCCGCGATGCCGAGCACGACGACGCCGACACCGGCGGCGACGGCCTGCCAGGGCAGCGAGAACGCGAGCACCACGCAGCCGACCGCGCCGACGAGCTGCAGCGCGCGCGGGTACCGCCGCGCGGCCGGGCCCTGGCGAAACGCCGAGAGGTTCGCGATCAGGTAATACAGCAGCACGCCGAACGACGAGAAGCCGATCGCGCCGCGCAGGTCGACCAGCAGCACGGCGGCGATGACGATCACGGCGATCGCGATCTCGGCGCGGTGCGGCACCCGCCAGCGCGGGTGCACGGCGGCGAACACGCGCGGCAGAGCGCCCTCGCGCGCCATCGCCAGGCCGGTGCGGCCGATACCGGCGATCAGCGCGAGGAGCGCGCCGAGGGAGGCGGCGGCGGCCGCGATGCGTACGACCGGCTGCGCCCACGCCCAGCCGGCGGCGGCCGCGACATCGGCGAGGGGCGCGCTCGAGTGCGCCAGTGCCGGGCCGAGCGCGGTGAGCGCGACCACCGCGATGGCGGCGTACACGGCCACCGCCGCGCCCAGGGCGATGATGATCGCCCGCGGGATGGTGCGGGCGGGATCGCGCACCTCCTCACCCATCGTGGCGATGCGTGCGTAGCCGGCGAAGGCGAAAAACAGCAGACCCGCGGACTGGAGGATGCCGGGGACCCCGCCCGTGAAGAGGGCGTCCGTCTCGATCGGGTGCGGCGGCGTGGCGATGCCCGCAGCGACCACGACGGCGAGGCCGAGGAGCACCACCACCACGATCACCCGGATCAGCTGGGCGGTGCGGGTGACGCCGAACAGATTGACCGTTGCGAGGCCGGCGACGGCGGCGACGGCGACGGGGCGCTCCCAGCCGGGCGGGGCCGCGTAGGCCGCGAACACCAAGGCCATCGCCGCGCAGCTGGCGAGCTTGCCGATCACGAAGCACCAGCCCGCGATGAAGCCCCACCAGGGACCGAGCTCGGCCCGGCCGTACGCGTAGGTGCCGCCGGAGGTCGGGTGCGCGGCTGCGAGCTGCGCCGATGCGGTGGCGTTGCACAACGCGATCACCGCGGCGATCACGAGCCCGATGAGCAGGCCCGCACCGGCGGCCTGCGCGGCGGGCGCCCAGACCGAGAAGACCCCGGCGCCGACCATCGAGCCGAGCCCGATGAACGCGGCGTCGGCCAGGCCGAGGCGGCGCGCCAGGGTCGGTGGGGAGCTCATGCACCCACGCTAGGGCCGGCCGGTGAACACTTGGGGTCGCGACATCCGTTCAGTCGTTCGGGTCGGGCCGGGTGCCCGGCGCCGTCGCGGCCTCGGTGACGCGCCGCTTCTCGCGCACGTAGACCTCGCGGCGCACGCGCGCCACCGTGTCGCCCTCGCGGTCGGTGATCTCGCACTCGAACCATTCGAGCACCTTCGCGCCGCCGCGGGCCCGGCGCCGCAGCTCCTCGGCCTTCGCGCGCGAGACGGAGAACTCGGCGGTGAGCACGCCGCGCCCGGGCTTGACGAACTCGATTTCACCCCGGGTGTCCCACACCACGTAGTCGCGGCCGAGCTGGTGCATCACGAGCATGAAGAAGTACGGATCGGTCATCGCCGACATCAAGCCGCCGAACGCCGTCTTCACGTAATTGCGGGTGAAGACGTTCACGTGCAGCTCGACCTTCGCGTGCGTCCAATCGTCGCTGATGCGGCGCACGCGGATCCCCGAGCAGAGGTTGGGGATCCACAGGCTCATGCCGATGGCGAGGCGTCGAGGTGTCATGCGCATGGTTCCCATCATGCTCACCCGCGGCCGATGCTTCCACCGTGCGCGCCCAGGCGCGGCGCAGCGCGGGAGGGCCTTGACCGCGGCGCGGGAGCGGGGTTGGGTGGGGGCATGGATGCCACCCGCGAGGCGTGGGCACGCGCCGATGCCTTTCTCACCGAGACCCTGATCGGCCCCGACGCCGGTCTCGACGCCGCGCTCGCCGCGCAGCGCGCGGCGGGCATGCCGCCCATCGAGGTGGCGCCGCTCGCCGGCAAGCTGCTGCACCTGCTGGTGCGCATCAGCGGCGCGCGTCGGGTGCTGGAGATCGGCACCCTCGGCGGCTACTCGACGATCTGGATGGCGCGTGCGGTCGGCGAGGCCGGGCGAGTCGTGACCGTCGAGGCGCTTGCGGCGCACGCCGCCGTGGCGCGGGCGAGCGTCGATGCCGCGGGGGTGGGGGAGCGGGTCGACATCCGCGTCGGCCGAGGTGCCGAGGTGCTGCCGACCCTCGTGCCGGGCTTCGATCTCGTGTTCATCGACGCCGACAAGGAGTCGGGCACCCTGTACCTGGACTGGGCGGCCAGGCTCGGGCATCCCGGCACCGTCGTCATCGTCGACAACATCGGCCGGGCCGGCGAGATCGTGCGTGCCGACTCCGACGACCCTATGGTCGCCGGCACGCGCGACGCGCTGCGCATGCTGGGCGAGCATCCCCGTTTCGACGCGACGGCGCTGCAGACCGTCGGGGCGAAGGGCTGGGACGGCCTCGCCGTGGCCGTGGTGATCTGACCCTGCCCGTGACGCGGATCGCCGCACACGCCCGCATGCGGTCGGAAGGCGGCCGCGGCGCCCCTTTAGAATGGGCGCAGGACCGACGGCGTTCCCACGCACAATTTCACCCCTTTGAAACAAGGAGCACTTCCGTGGCACTGATTGAGGCTGTAGGCGCACGCGAGATTCTCGACTCCCGGGGCAACCCGACGGTCGAGGTGGAGGTCCTCCTGGACGACGGCATCGTGCAGCGCGCCGCCGTTCCCTCCGGCGCGTCGACCGGCGCGTTCGAGGCGTACGAACTGCGCGACGGCGACAAGAGCCGTTACGGGGGCAAGGGCGTCCTCAAGGCGGTCGACGCTGTGCTCGACGAGCTCGGCCCGGCCATCGAGGGCCTCGAGGCCAGCGAGCAGCGGGTCATCGACCAGGCCCTGATCGAGGCCGACGGCACCGACAACAAGGCGCGCACCGGCGCGAACTCGATCCTCGGCGTGAGCCTCGCGGTGGCCAAGGCCGCAGCCGACTCGGCCGATCTGCCGCTGTACCGCTACCTCGGCGGCCCCAACGCGCACGTGCTGCCCGTGCCGCTGTTCAACGTCATCAACGGCGGCGAGCACGCCGACAACGGCATCGACATGCAGGAGTTCTTCCTCGCGCCGATCGGCGCCGAGACCTACTCCGAGTCGCTGCGCTGGGGCGTCGAGACCTACCACGTGCTGCGCAGCGAGCTGCAGGCCGCCGGCTACGCCACGGGCCTCGGCGACGAGGGCGGCTTCGCCCCGGATCTGCCGAGCAACCGCGAGGGCCTCGACTTTCTCATCAAGGCGATCGAGAAGGCCGGCTTCCGCCCCGGTGTCGACATCGCCCTCGGGCTGGATGTCGCGGCCACCGAGTTCTATGCAGACGGCGTCTACCGCCTCGACGGCAAGGGCTGGAGCGGCCCCGAGCTGATCGAGTACTACGCGGGCCTCGTCCGCGACTTCCCCATCGTCACCATCGAGGACGCGCTCGCCGAGGACGACTGGGAGAACTGGAAGGCGCTCACCGAGGAACTCGGCTCGAAGGTGCAGCTGGTGGGCGACGACCTGTTCGTCACGAACCCCGCCCGCCTGCAGCGCGGCATCGACCTGGGCGTTGCCAACTCGCTGCTCGTGAAGGTCAACCAGATCGGCACGCTCACCGAGACGTTCGACGCGGTCTCGCTCGCGCAGCGCTCGGGCTACACCGCGATGCTCTCGCACCGCTCCGGCGAGACCGAGGACACCACGATCGCCGACCTCGCCGTCGCCACGAACGCGGGCCAGATCAAGACCGGCGCACCCGCCCGCAGCGAGCGCGTCGCGAAGTACAACCAGCTGCTGCGCATCGAGGAAGACCTGGCCGAGGCCGCGGTCTTCGCCGGCCGCTCGGCCTTCCCGCGCTTCAAGGCCTAGCGCGGCGCGATGCCGCGGGCGGTGCGCGAGCGCCGGGCCGCGGCATCCACACCATCGGCGGCTGCGCGTCCAGCAGGAGCGCATCCGGCAGGAGCGCAGCCGGCACCATCGCATCAAGCAGGAACGGCACGACATCGACGACGGAGGGGGGAGTCGTGGCACACAAGGCGACCCCCCGCCGCGTCGATGTGCGCGGCTGGCTCGGCGGTATCCGCCGCTCCGGGTTCGTGCTGATCATGATGAGCCTCGTGGTGCTGGCGGCCCTGGTGCTGATGCCGACGCTCGGCACGTACCTCGAGCAGCGCCAGCGCATTGCGGCGCTCGAGCACACCATCGCCACCGATCAGGCCACCATCGACGCGCTCATCGCGGAGCGCGAGCGCTGGAGCGACCCCGCGTACATCACGACCCAGGCGCGTGAGCGGCTGTACTACGTGCGCCCCGGGGAGGTCGTCTACCTGATCGACAACGACCTCGACCTGGCTCACCAGCCCACCGAGCGTCAGCCGGTGAGCGAGGAGGTCACGAACACGCGATCCGATTGGATGTCGCAGCTGTTGCGTTCGATCACCTCCTCGGGCGTCGCCGAGGTCGTCTCGCCGATCACGATCGGCGTGCCCGACCAGCCGGCGCCCGCGGACGAGCCGGCGGACGAGCCGGTGGACGAGCCCACGAACGAGGAGCCCGCGCCCACCGAGCCCTGAGGTGCCGGTGCGACGGTGTCGGCGCGGCCGTGTGGCGAGCGGCTGCGCGGCGAGCGCGGGCCGTTCCAGGGCTCTCCCGGTCGCGCCCGCTACCCTGGAGCGATGACCACGCCTCCCTTCGCCCCGGTGACCCCCCGCGACCTCGACGTCATGGCGGCACAGCTCGGGCGACCGATGCGCGACGTGGTCGGCATCGCGGCGCGGTGCGTCTGCGGCAACCCGCTGGTCGTCTCGACCAAGCCGCGCCTCGCCGACGGCACGCCGTTCCCGACGTTCTACTACCTCACCCACCCCGGCGCGACCGCCGCGCTCTCGGAGCTCGAGGTCGGTCAGGTCATGGTGCGCTTCACCGAGGAGCTTGCGGACGATGCGCAGCTGCGCGCGCAGTACCTCGCGGCGCACGAGGCCTACCTCGCCGACCGTGCCCAGTTCGGCGAGGTCGCCGAGATCGAGGGCATCTCGGCCGGCGGCATGCCCACCCGGGTGAAGTGCCTGCACGCGCTTGCCGGCCATGCCCTCGCGGCCGGCCCGGGTGTCAACCCGCTCGGTGACCGCGCCCTCGCACTCGCCCGGCACCGCTGGTCGGCCGATGTCTGCCGCTGCGCCGACCCGGGTGCGGAGCTTCCGGTCGCATGATCACCCGCCGGGGGCTCGCGAAACGTGGCGCGCCAACGCCGCGAGGCGCCGCCCGTGGCGGCGCGGGGATCCGGCGCGCGCTCCTCGCCGCTCCGCTCGCGCTGCTGATCGGCATCGGCACCCTGGTTCCCGGCACGCTCCCCGCCGCGTTCGCGGCGCCCACCCCGACGCCGGGCCCCGCCGCGCCCGCCCAGGTCGACCCGCCCGACCCGGTGCGCGAGGCCGAGTACTGGCTCGAGGCGAACGGCATCCGCGAGGCGTGGAAGACGACGCGCGGCGCGGGCGTCACGATCGCCGTCATCGACAGCGGCATCGCCAAGGGCCCGGTCGAGTTCGAGGACGCCGTCATCGGCGGCATCGACGTCTCGGGCGTCGGCACGCCCGATGGCCGCACGCCGGTGGGCGTGCGCGACGCGGCGCACGGCAGCTGGGTCGCGTCGCTCGCCGCGTCGCGCGGCACGGGCGAGGGCACCGGGATGATCGGCGTCGCGCCGCAGGCGAAGCTGTTGTCGGTCTCGGTCGGCTTCACCGCGAGCTCATCGAAGGTGCCGTTCTCCGAGCAGATCGCCACCGGCATCCGCTGGGCCGTCGACAACGGCGCCGACATCATCAACCTCTCGCTCACGACCAACACGCTCGATTGGGACGAGAGCTGGGACGACGCGTTCATGTACGCGTTCGAGCACGACGTGGTCGTGATCGTCGCCGCAGGCAACCGGGGCAGCGGCACGACGCGCGTCGGCGCCCCCGCAACCATCCCGGGGGTGCTCACCGTCGCCGGGGTCGACCCCTCCGGGTATGCGAGCGTCGAGGCATCCACCCAGGGCATCGTGATGGGCGTCTCGGCGCCCAGCGAGCAGCTTCTCGGCGTCTCACCCGACGGGCGACTCGTGGTGTGGAAAGGCACGAGCGGGGCCGCCCCGATCGTCGCCGGCGTCGCCGCGCTCGTGCGGTCGGCGCATCCCGATCTCGACGCGGCCAACGTGATCAATCGCATCATCCGCACGGCAACCCCCGCGGCGGGTGCCGCATCGGTGCCGGACCCGCTATACGGCTACGGCATCGTCAATGCGGCTGCCGCCGTCAGCGCGACCGTGCCGCCGGTCGCCGAGAACCCCATGGGGAGCCTCGAGGAGTGGATCCGGCTGTACCGCCGCGCCGCGGTCGATCCCATGCCCGAGCCGAGCGGCGCTGCGGTCGAACTGCCGCCGCTTCCGGCCGCCGAGCCGCCGCGGGAGGCCGCCTCACCCCTGTTCCCCAGCTGGGAGACGCTCCGATACGGCACGCTGCCGCTCGTGGCCCTCACAGTCCCTGCTATCCTTATTGCTCTCGGCGTCAACGCAACCGTCAGACGCATCAGGCGCGAGCGCACCCCGCGAGCGCCGAGACATTGAACCAAGGAGACCACACGTCGTGTCTACTGCCAGCGTGCCCCGCATTCTGATCGTCGGTGGAGGGTACGCGGGTTTTTACACCGCGTGGAAGCTTGAGAAGCTCCTCCGCCGCGGCGAAGCCGAGGTCACGATCGTCGACCCGCTCTCGTACATGACCTACCAGCCCTTCCTCCCCGAGGTGGCCGCGGGGTCGATCGAAGCCCGACACGCGGTGGTCGCGCACCGCCGGCACCTGCACCACACCAACATCGTCACGGCGAAGGTGACGGGCATCAACCACGCGAACAAGTCCGCGACGGTCACCTCGCTCACGGGCGAGTCGTGGGAGCTCGAGTACGACCACATCGTCGTCACCGCCGGTGCGGTCTCGCGCACGTTCCCGATCCCCGGCGTCGCCGACAACGCGATCGGGTTGAAGACGATCGAGGAGGCCGTCGCGATTCGTGACCGCCTCATCTCCAACTTCGACCAGGCCTCGCTGCTGCCCCCCGGGCCCGAGCGCGATCGCCTGCTCTCGGTCACCGTCATCGGCGGTGGCTTCGCCGGGATCGAGATCTTCGCCGAGCTGCGTTCGTTCGCCTCGGCGCTGCTGAAGAGCTACCCGAACATCTCGTTCGAAGACACCCGCTTCGCGCTCGTGGAGGCGACCGGGCGCATCATGCCAGAGGTCTCGCTCAAGACCAGCGAATGGGTGCTGAAAAACCTCGCCAAGCGCGGCGCGTACGTGCACCTCGACACCCAGCTCACCTCCGCCGTCGACGGCGTGGTCGAGCTCTCCAGCGGCGAGCGCTTTGCCAGCGACCTGATCATCTGGACCGCGGGCGTCATGGCCAACCCGACCGTGGTGCGCGGCGCCGACCTGCCGGTCGACGCGCGCGGTCGCATCCGCGCGCGCGCCGACCTGCGGGTGGGCAGCGAAGACGAGATCATCGAGGGCGCCTGGACCGCGGGTGATATCTCCGCGGTGCCCGACACCTCGGGCGATGGCGTCGGCGGCTACTGCGTGCCGAACGCGCAGCACGCCGTGCGCCAGGCCAAGCTGCTCGCGGCGAACCTCGTCGCCGTGCTGCGGGACGAGACGCCTCGCGAGTACTTCCACAAGAACATCGGCGCGGTCGCCGGACTCGGATTGGGTGTCGGCGTCTTCCAGTCGGGCAACCTGGCGATCAAGGGCTTCCTCGCCTGGGTCGCGCACCGTGGCTACCACGGCCTGGCAATGCCGTCGTGGGAGCGCAAGTGGCGCGTCATCTGGGGTTGGTGGAACAACCTGTGGCTTGACCGCGACATCGTCACGCTCACGGCCGTGCAGCACCCGCGGTACGTGTTCGAGGAGTTCGCGGCGCGTCCGCGGCCCACGAACGCGACCGGCACGATCGCCGTGATCGAGCCCGGGAAGACCGCCGCGAAGGCCGACGCGACCGCCACGACGAAGGCGCCCGTCAAGGCGTAACGCCAATAGGGTGGATGCCTGGGCCCCCGTAGCCCAACGGCAGAGGCAGGCGACTTAAAATCGCTCCAGGTGTCGGTTCGAATCCGACCGGGGGTACGCCGCTCGAATCCAGGCCCGAGCCCCTAGGCTGGCCGCGTGAGCAATGACGATGTGCGCGCAGCACACCACGCAGAGGCAGCACGCCACACGGACGCTGCGCAGCCCGACGCGAAGCCGATGCCCGCCCCGGCGGCCGGTGACGCCTCGGCGATGATCGATCTGGCGCGCCCGACTGCCGCGCCGGCGGGGTCGTGGGCGGCGGGGCCATGGGAGGGCATGACGCGCGCGATCGCGGACCTGGACGGTCCGATCGCGGCGATCAACCTCGGGGCGCTGCGCTACAACGCCCACGATCTGCTGCTGCGCGCGGCCGGCATGCCCATCCGCGTCGCGAGCAAGTCGATCCGCATCCGCGCGGTGGCCGACGCCGTGCTCGCCCTGCCGGGGTACGCCGGCATCCTCGCGTTCACCCTCCCCGAGGCGCTCTGGCTCGCCGGGCACGGTCACCGCGACATCGTGCTCGGGTACCCGAGCGCCAACAGGGCGGCGATTGCGGCGCTCGTCGCCGACCCGCAGGCAGCCGCGAGCATCACGCTGATGGTGGACGCACTCGACCAGCTCGACATCATCGATGCGGTCGCGGGCCCCGGCGCCCGGCCGCCCGTCCGCGTCGCGATCGATGCCGATGCATCCTGGCGAGCGCCCGGCCCGCTCGGGCACATCGGGGTGCGTCGCTCGCCCGTGCACACCCCCGACGAGGTGGTGGCGCTGGCCCGTGGGATCCTCGCGCGGCCCGGCTTCACGCTCGTCGGCCTCATGATGTACGAGGCGCAGATCGCCGGTCAGACCGACGATGTGGCCGGTGCGGCGGCCGAGAACGCCCTGATGCGGTGGATGAAGCGCCGCTCGCTCGCGGAGCTCGGCGACCGCCGCGGGGCGATCGTCGCGGGCGTGCGCGCGCTCGCGCCGCTGGAGTTCGTGAACGCGGGCGGCACCGGGTCGATCGAGACCTCGGTCGCGGATCCCTCGGTCACCGAGGTCACGGCGGGCAGCGGCATCCTGGGCGGGCATCTGTTTGACGCATACGCCGCATTCACCCCGGCGCCCGCGGCGGCGTTCTCGTTGCAGGTGGTGCGCAAGCCCACGCCAGACATCGCGACGATCCTGGGCGGTGGGTGGATTGCGTCGGGGCCGCCCGCGGCATCGCGCCAGCCGCTGCCGGTGTGGCCTGCGGGCCTGCGCACGCTCGGCCGCGAGGGCGCGGGCGAAGTGCAGACCCCGCTCCAGGGCGACGCCGCGCGCGGGCTGCGCGTGGGGGATCGGGTGTGGCTGCGGCACGCGAAAAGCGGCGAGCTCTCGGAGCGCGTCAACGAATTCCACCTCATCGACGGCGAGCGCGTCGTCGCGACCATCCCGTCGTACCGCGGCGAGGGAAAGGCCTTTCTATGATCCGTCCCGGCGGCAAGTGGGAGAACTGGGGCCGCACCGTGCGGGTGCGACCGCTGCGCGTCGAACGACCGCACAGCGTCGAGGCGGTGCAGCGGGCGGTCGTCGCGGCTGCGCGCAGCGGGCTGCGGGTGAAGGCGGTGGGCGCCGGGCACAGCTTCACGGGGATCGCGGTTGCCCCCGATGTGCTGCTCGATATGAGCGCGCTGCAGGGCGTGATCGACGTCGACCCGCAGCGGCAACGGGTGCGCATGTACGCCGGGACGCGGCTGCACCAGATTCCGGCGCTGCTGCGCCCGCACGGCCTCGCGATGCAGAACCTCGGCGACATCGACCGCCAGTCGATCAGCGGCGCCACCGCCACGGGCACGCACGGCACGGGTGCGGCGTTCGGGGGCATCTCGACGCAGATCGTCGGTGCGACATTCGTGGATGCCGCGGGTGAGGTGCACGCCGTGGCGGAGGACGATCCGCTGTTGCCTGCAATCGCCCTGGGCCTCGGCGCGCTCGGCATCGTCGTCGACATCACGCTCCAGTGCGTGCCCGCGTACGTGCTGCACGCCCTCGAGCGACCCGAGCCGCTTGATGCGGTCCTCGCTGAGCTGCCCGCGCGAGTCGCCGCCGCCGACCATTTCGAGTTCTACTGGTTTCCGCACACCGAGACGGCGCTCACCAAGACCGACACGCGTCTGCCCGCCGATGCCCCGCGCCGGCCGCTGCCGGCGCTCGGCAGATGGGTCGACGAGACGCTGCTGTCGAACGGGCTGTTTCGGGTGGTCTGCGCCCTCGGCACCGTCATCCCGGCGATCATCCCGGCATTCGCGCGCATTGCCGTGCGGGCGACGGGCAACCGCGAGTACACCGATGTCTCGAACCGGGTGCTCACGCAGCGCCGTACGGTGCGCTTTCGCGAGATGGAGTACGCGATCCCCGCCGAACACGTGGGTGCCGCGCTCGGTGAGCTGCGGGCACTGATCGCCGAGCGCCGCTGGCTCATCTCGTTTCCGGTCGAGGTGCGCTTCGCGGCATCCGATGATCTGTGGCTCTCGACCGCGTACGGGCGGGCGAGCGCGTACATCGCCGTGCACCGGTATCACCGCGAGAATCCGAGCGAGTACTTCGAGGGCTTCGAGCGCATCATGCTCGCGTATGGCGGGCGGCCGCACTGGGGGAAGATGCACACGCTGGATGCCGCGCAGCTGGCCGAGCGCTACCCGCGCTTTGCTGACTTCGTAGCGGCGCGCGACCGTCTCGATCCCGAGGGACGCTTCACGAACACGTACCTGGATCGCGTGCTCGGGGTGCCGCCGCAGCGCCGGTGAGCGGCCCAGACTGCCAGGGGGCGCGCAGATCACGCGGCTAGGATGAACTGACCGTCGGCTGAACTTGGCAGGAGATGCAATGCCCTGGGAATGGATTGTCCCCGCTGTAATCGTGGTTGCGCTCGTCGTGATCTTCGGCATCTACCTCTGGGCGACCTACAACTCGCTCGTACAGCTGAACGTGCGCGTCGAGGAGGCGTGGAGCGACATTACGGTGCAGCTCAAGCGCCGCGCCGATCTCGTTCCGAACCTCGTCGAGTCGGTCAAGGGCTACGCCGCGCACGAGAAGACGGTGTTCGAGAATGTGACCAGGGCGCGCGCAGAGACGCTCTCGGCCCAGGGCCCGATCGAGTCGGGGGTCGCCGAGGGGCACATGCAGCAGGCGCTGAAGAGCCTGTTCGCCGTCTCGGAGGGCTACCCGCAGCTGTTGGCCAGCCAGAACTACCTGCACCTGCAGCAGCAGCTCGTCGACACCGAAGACAAGGTGCAGGCCTCGCGGCGCTTCTACAACGGCGGCGTGCGCGAGCTGAACACCAAGATCAAGACGTTCCCGAACAACATGTTCGCCCGCGGACTCGGCTTCCACGAGCGCGACTTCTTCGAGGTCGTCGACGGCGCCTCGATCGCCGAGCCACCGCGCGTGCAGTTCTAGCTCGGGCGCGCGGGCGCGCCCGAGGCTGCGGCGCCCGCGGTGCGCGCGGCCGATGGCGGGGCCGTCACCACAGTTCGAGCACCAGCCCGTCGAGCGTGAACCGCAGACTGCCGCGCACACCCCAATCGCTGTCACGGTAGCTGACGGATGCCTCGGCCCCCGCGTCGTCGATGCCCCGAGCCGTCGCCACCAGCGTGCCGCCCGTCGCGGCGAACCCGCGGCCGTCGTCGGCGAGCGCCAGCACGGGCTCGGCGTCGACGCGGAACGTCAGCGCGTGAAGCGCGTTGAGGTCGGCGGCCCACGGCACCCGAATGCCGCAATGCGCGGGCACGGCGTCCGTGGGCGTCGTGCACGAGGCCAGGTACGCGCGAAGCTGCGCGTCTGCGGCGGCCCGCGCCTCGGGGCGAAGGGTCGGCACAAGCGCGACGGTGACGGGATCGCCGCCGGTGACCGCTAGGGTCTCGCCGCCGGCGAGCAGCGCGGCGGGCGCCGGGGCCAGCGTGTAGACGGCGGGCAGCAGGGCGAGCGTCGTCGTGGGGTCGTCCGTCATTCCCGCGTCATACGGCAGGACGAGGCCGGCACCGCCGCTCGGCGCCGCACCCTCGGCGCCGCCGATCGTGACGCCCGCGCCGATCGCGCTGTGCACGCGCACCTGGGTCGTGAGCGGGCGTGCGATGAGCCAGGTGCCCGTCGCATTCGACAGGGCCAGCGTGGCGGCGTGCTGCGCGCCGTCGAGGGTGAAGGTGACCTCGGCGGTGGCATCCGTGCCCCGCTCGGTGAGCGAGTCGACGCCGGCGGCCGAGATCCATTCCGCGGCCGCAGCGAGGGCGTCGGCGGCCCGCACCGGATCGTCGGCTGCGCCCGGGACCGTGAGCGCGCCCGCCGCGGCCCCGTCACCGCGGGCGAGTGCCGCCAAATACGCCTCGGCCGCGGCGGCCGGACCGCTCGGCCGGGGGAGGAGGGTGAAGACGATCAGCCCGCCCACGATCAGCAGCACCGCGGCGATCGCCGCGACTCGGCCCGCGCGGCGGCGCCGCCCCGGCGCGGTGTCGCTCCCGGCCGCTGCCCCGCCCCGGCGGGTCATCAGCCACGACCTGCGTGGCGTGCGGCGTCGGGCATCGCGCGGGCGAGGTCGTCGGCGGCGTCGCCGCGGTGCCCGATCGACACGCTCTCGAGGCCACGCCAGGCGGCCGCCTCGCGCAGCACGGCGCCGAGTCGCTCGCCGGCACCCGGCGGGGCGTCCGGCTCCCACCACGCCGACTGGGCGAGCAAGGTCGAGGTGCGACGGTCGGCTTTGAGGTCGACCCGACCCACGAGCCGCTCGCCCTGCAGCACGGGCAGCGAGTAGTACCCGAAGCGGCGCTTGGCCTCCGGCGTGTAGATCTCGATCCGATAGTGAAAATCAAACAGCCGCTCGGCGCGATCGCGAAACCACACGAGGGGATCGAACGGCGTCAAGATCGTGGATGCGGTGCTCTCGCGGGGGAGCACGGCATCGCGGTGCCGCCATGCCGGGAGGGGGCGGTCCCCGCGTTCCCACCCCGACACCGTGACGGGCTCGAGCTCGCCGGCGTCGACGAGTTCGCCGATGGCGCGCTGCACGGCCTCGCGGCCGCGCAGCCGGTAGTAGTCGCCGAAGTCGGCTGCGGTGCCGACGCCATACGCGCGCGCAGCGCGGCGGATCAGCTCGCGGATCGCCTCATCGCGCGGCACCGGGCTCGCAAGCACCTCGGTGGGGATCACGTGCTCGGCGAGCGCGTAACGGCGCTCGAACCCGCGCCGTTCGGTGACCGCGACCTCGCCGCAGCGCCAGAGGTGCTCAACGGCGTGCTTGACGGCGCTCCAGTCCCACCACGGCCCGCGCGCGCCGCCTGCAGCGTCCTGCTCGATCTCGGCTGCGCGCAGCGGGCCGCGTGCGGCCAGTTCGGCGCGCACCCACTCGATGGTGCCCGGGTGCTGCACGGACCAGGCGGCGGGGGCGCTCGCGTGTCGGTCACGATATGCGTCCATGCGGAAGCGAAACAGCGCCCAGTCCGAGATCGGCAGCAACGTCGCCGCGTGCGCCAGGTACTCGACGTACGGGCCGTCGGGCTCGAAGAAGAGCGCATCGAGGCGGCCCGTGTCGTAGTCGCCCAAGCGGGAGAAGAAGGGCATGTAGTGGCTGCGCGCGAAGACGTTGACCGAGTCGATCTGGGTCGCGCCCATGCGAGCCATCGCGTCGTGCAGGTGTCGGGTGCCGGGCACACGCGGCCGCCGCTGGGTGAACCCCTGGGCGGCGAGGGCGATGCGGCGGGCTTCTGACGCGCTGAGCGAGTGGGTCATCGGCGCCAGCCTAGCCTCGGTGCCGGCTCGCCCGCCGCCGTGCCCGCGGGCACAGCCATGGCCGGGCTCTAGACTTGCGGCATGGACCCCGAGCAACCGCCCAGCCGAACGGGCCTGTTCGGCGCACGTCGTCGCGGCGCCGCCGCACCCGAGGCGCCGCAACGCACCCCGGTTCGCGCCGAGGGCGACGTGCCCCGCGGGCTGCGCACCGCCACCGCCTACGCGTGGCGGATGCTGGTCATCGCCGCCGCGATCGGCGTGGCGATCTGGCTCATCATGCAGCTGAAGTTCATCGTGATTCCGCTGCTTGTCGGCATCCTGATCTCCGCCCTGCTGTTTCCGGTGTTCACCTGGATGCTCCGGCACCGCGTGCCTCGCTGGCTGGCGATCGTCTTCTCGCTCGTGGCGGCCATCGCGGTCGTGGGCGGTTTGCTGTGGCTCGCCGTGTTCCAGATCACCCGGCAGTGGCCCGAGGTCGAGGCCCGCACGCTGGCGTCGATCGAGCAGCTGCGCACCGCGCTGATGGACGGCCCGTTCCACGTCACCGCCGAGCAGATCGACGCGTGGTTGAACGCCGTGGTGAAGATGATCGAGGAGCAGAACGAGCTGCTCCTCTCGGGGGCGCTGGCCGTCGGCAACACCCTCGGGCACGTGCTCACCGGCGCACTGCTCGCGTTCTTCATCCTCCTGTGCATCCTCGCGGACGGTGCGGGGATCTGGCGCTGGACCGTGCGACTGTTTCCACGCACCGCGCGCAGCGCCGTCGATGGCGCGGGGCGGGCCGGCTGGGTCACGGTCGTGAACTACGCCCGGACCCAGTTGCTGGTCGCGACCATCGATGCCATCGGCATCGGGCTCGGGGCGTTCCTGCTGGGCGTTCCGCTTGCCGTGCCGATCGGGGTGCTCGTGTTCCTCGGCGCATTCGTGCCCATCGTCGGTGCGGTGGTCACCGGCGCGCTCGCCGTCTTCCTCGCCCTCGTGTACAACGGCCCGCTGGTCGCACTGTGGATGCTGCTGGTGGTCCTGGGCGTGCAGCAGCTCGAGGGGCATGTGCTGCAGCCGCTGCTCATGGGCTCGGCCGTCAAGGTGCATCCGCTCGCCGTGGTGCTGGTGGTGGCTGGTGGTGCGATGATCGCGGGCATCCCCGGTGCCCTGTTCGCGGTGCCGCTCGCCGCGTTCTCAAACGTCGTCTGGTTGTTCATCAGTTCCGGTGGATGGCGCGAGGGAGCGCCACCCGAGAACGTCGATCTCATCTGGCGTACGGTGCCGCGCGAGAGCCCGCGCGCCCGCCGGGCCACGCGCGCGAAGAAATCCCCCTCCGAGAGGACCCAGCAGTGACGGATGCCCGACCCACGCTCGCCGACTACGAGCACGCCGCGCAGGTGCTCTCCGGCGTGCTCGCCACGACGCCGATCGTCGAGACCCAGGCCCTGAGCGACGTGCTTGGCGCCCCCGTGACGCTCAAGCTCGAGAACCTGCAGCGCACCGGCTCGTTCAAGATCCGCGGCTCGTCATACCTGATGTCGCGCCTGACCGAACAGGAACGTGCCCGCGGTGTCGTGGCGGCCTCGGCCGGCAACCACGCGCAGGGCGTCGCGCTCGCGGCGCGCGAGCTCGGCATCCACGCCACGATCTTCATGCCGCTGGGCGTCCCCGTGCCGAAGCTGCTCGCCACGCGTGGCTACGGCGCCGAGGTCATCCTCCAGGGCCCCACCGTGGAGGAGCCGCTGCGGCTCGCGGCGGAATTCGCACGCGAGACCGGCGCGGTGCTGGTGCACCCCTTCGACCACCTCGATGTGATCACCGGCCAAGGCACGCTCGGGCTCGAGTTGTACGAGGCGAGCCCGGACGTCGACACGGTGCTCGTCCCCGTGGGCGGCGGGGGGCTGATCGCCGGCGTCGCCGGCGCGATCAAGGCCCGCGCAGCCGTGGACGGCCGCACCGTGCGGGTGATCGGGGTGCAGGCGGCGAACTCGGCGGCGTACCCGCGCTCACTCGCGGAGGGGCACCCGAGCACGGTCGCCACGCGCCCCACGATCGCCGATGGCATCGCCGTCGCTCGCCCGGGGGACGTGCCCTTCGCGATGATTCGCGAGCTGGTCGACGAGATCGTCACGGTCAGCGAAGACGATATGGCCCGCGCGCTGCTGCTGCTGCTGGAGCGCGCCAAGCTCGTGGTCGAGCCCGCGGGCGCCGTTGGGGTCGCGGCGATCCTGGCCGGCAAGGTCAAACCGACCGGCCCGACCGTCGTGGTGCTCTCGGGCGGCAACATCGACCCGCTGCTCATGCAGCGGGTCATCTCGCACGGGCTCTCGGCCTCGGGCCGCTATTTCACGGTCCGCATCCCGTTGCCCGACCGCCCCGGTCAGCTTGCGCGGGTGTCGGAGCTCATCGCCGAGGCGCATGCCAATGTCATCGAGGTGCTGCACACGCGGCACGGCCAGGGGCTGCAGATCAGCGAGGTGATCCTGCAGGTGAGCGTCGAGACACGCGGCGAAGAGCATCGCGCGCAGGTGCTCGCGACCCTGGAGGCTGCGGGCTACTCGCCCGTGGTCGTGCCCGAGTAGCGGGCGCCCGGGGGCCCGGGCGCCGCGGCGCTACTGGCCCGCGTACGTCTCGACCTTGACGATCTCGACCTGGATCTCGCGGCCGTTCGGTGCGGTGTAGCTGGTCGAGGCGCCCTCGGCGAGACCGAGGATGGCCGCACCGAGCGGGCTGGCCTCGCTGTAGACATCGATCTGCGAGTCGGCCGCGATCTCGCGGTTGCCGAGGAGGAAGATCTCCTCGCCGCCGGCGACCTTCGCGGTGATGACCGTGCCGGACTCGACGACCCCGCGGCTTTGCGGTGCCTCGCGCACGACGGCGTTCTTCAGCAGGTGCTGGAGGGTGCGGATACGCGCCTCCTGCTTGCCCTGCTCGTCTTTTGCGGCGTGGTAGCCGCCGTTCTCCTTGAGGTCGCCCTCTTCGCGTGCGGACTCGATGCGCTTCGCGATGTCTTCGCGGCCGGGGCCTGAGAGGTGCTCAAGCTCGGCGGCGAGGCGATCGAAGGCGTCCTGCGTGAGGAAGGTCTCGGGGCTGTTCGACACAGATCGCTCCTAGAAAATCGGGTTGACCCGCTAGTTTATGCGACCCAACAAGAGTTCACCAAACCCGTGGTCGCGCCGCCGACCGTGGGAATCGTCTCGGTGAAGGCCTGGGCGTGACTTGTGAACTCGGGGTAGACGACGACCCGCCAGCCCACGATGCCGAACTCCTCGTCGAGGGCCTCGAGGGCGCAGGCGACGCTCGCCCCGACGGGGGCTGTCACCTGAAACGAGATGGTCACGGCGCGTTCGTCATGAATGGTGAAGGCGGTGTCATCGGCGCGCACCGCGGTGTTGCCGTCGCTGAGGATGCCCCAGCCGAACCATCCGATCGCCGCGAGGGCGACCACGGCCACCGTGATCCACCAGGCGCGTACCTTGCCCGGGCTGCGGACGCGCCCGTAGCGCTCGTCGAGTTGTGCCGTCGTGGTCATCACGCATCTTTCCTGGCCGGATAGTCTTAGTCCCAGGCTATGCGCTTTTGCGCGGATTCGAGGACACCCACCAATGCACGCCGCTTCCGCCTTGATCTGGGCGGCCGTCACGACGCCAGAACCCGTTCCCAGTCCCTCGTGGACGTCGCCGCCACCCGAGTTGGTGACCCCCGGGCCCGCTGGGTTCTTCGTGATCGCGATCCTCGTGGTCGCGCTCACGCTCCTCGCCGCCGACATGCTGCGCCGCGTGCGCCGCGCGCGTTACCGCGACGAGGCCAATGCAGCGCTCGATGCAGAGCAGGCGGCCGCCGAGGCGGCGGCGAACGGGGATGCCCCGGCCGAAGCATTCGACGACATCGCGAACCCCGACGGGCACGAGCCCGGAAGATAGGCGCGGCCGGCGCCCCCGCGGGTCAGCCCGCGTTGAACGCGGGGCTGAGCGAGATCAGCAGGCAGGCCGTCCAATGGCACAGGAAGGCGATCACCGTGCACACGTGGAAGATCTCGTGGAACCCGAACGCGCCCGGCCACGGGTTGGGCTTTTTCAGCGCGTAGACGATCGCGCCGCCGGTGTAGAACAGCCCGCCCACGATCACGAGGATCATCATCGCCGGGTTCGCGGCGAACAGTGCGGGCATGTACATGACCGCTGCCCACCCGAGGAGCAGGTACAGGGCGACGTAGAGCCATCGCGGCGCGGTGATCCAGAACACGCGGAAGAGGATGCCGATGAGCGTGCCGCCCCACACGAGTGAGAGCAGCAGGATGCCCTGGGCCGGGGGGAGTGCGAGCACGGCGAGCGGGGTGTAGGTGCCCGCGATCAGCAGAAAGATGTTCGCGTGATCGATGCGCTTGAGGATCAGCTTGGTTCGCGGGCTCCAGTTGAAGCGGTGATACACCGCCGACATCCCGAACAGCAGCAGTGAGGTGAGCATGAACACGGCCGCAGCCCATTTGGCCGGTGCGCCGTGGGCGAGCACGATCAGGACGATGCCCGCGGCGGCCGCCAGGGGCGTGACGCCCGCGTGGATCCAGCCGCGCCAGGTGGGTTTGATGTCGAGGTTGGCGTCGGCGGCGGCGACCTCAAGCAGTGGAAGTTGCGGCAGCTCGGGTGCGCTCATGCATCAAGCGTAGTCCGCGCACACCCCGCGCGTGCTCACGTACCTCCACGGCGCGAGGCGGTAGCGTGGTGGGGTGATGACGAGCCGATCCAACGAGGGGCGTGGGCCGCTTTACCGGATCTACATCAACCGGCTGCGGCGCTCTCTCGACCCGGCCACCGTGCCGCAGCACGTCGCGATGATGATCGATGGAAACCGCCGCTGGGCGCGCCAGCTGGGGCTCGACAGTGCCGCAGACGGGCACCGTGCGGGGGCGGCCAAGATGCGCGAGTTTCTCGAGTGGTGCGACGACGTCGGCGTCCGTGTCGTCTCCTTGTACCTGCTCTCGAACGACAACGTGACAAAGCGCGACTCGAACGAGATCGCCGACCTGATCGAGATCATCGCCGAGCTCGCCGACGAACTCTCGCGCTTTCGGGACTGGAAGGTGCAGCACGTCGGCTCGACGGTCGAGCTGCCGGCACCGCTGGTTGACGTGCTGCAGGCGGCGCAGCAGCGCACCAGTACGAATGCCGGCATGCATGTGAACCTCGCCGTCGGCTACGGCGGGCGTCGCGAGATCGTCGATGCGGTACGCAGCATCATCAGCGAGCACGACCAGCGCGGCGGCTCGCTCGAGGACCTCGCCGAGAGCCTCACCCCCGAGACGATCGGCGAGCACCTGTACACCGGTGGGCAACCCGACCCCGATCTCGTGATTCGCACCTCGGGTGAGCAGCGGCTCAGCGACTTCCTGCTGTGGCAGAGCGCGCACAGCGAGTTCTACTTCGTGGAGGCGCTCGGCCCCGATCTGCGCGAGGTCGACTTTCTACGCGCGATTCGCGACTTCGCTTCGCGGCACCGCCGTTTCGGCTCCTGACGCGCGGCATCGGCGCCGAGCTGCGCGCGGGGCCGATGCTGCCGCTCGGCCGAAACCTGCGAGAATAGGCGGGTGGAGAGCATAGAGGCGTACCGGGATTCCTTCGAGGAAGAGCCGGGATATCTGGACTTCGCGGCGTTCGGGCCGATCAGCCCCGCCGTGCGGGCCGAGGCGCAGGCCGACCTGGAGGCGCTGTCCACCGGCCGCGCCAGCGGGATCGAGCACGTCGAGCAGCACGCCGGCAAGGCTCGTGACTCACTCGCGCAGCTGCTCGGCGGCACGGCCGAGCAGGTCACCCTGCAGCCGTCGACCACCGACGGCATCATGCAGGCCGTGTTCGGTCTGCAGGGCGCGGCCCTCGTCTCGCCGCGTGAGTTCGCCACCATGCCGTTCGCGGTGCAGCGTGCGGCGCAGGCACGCGGGGTGCTGACGCCGCAATGGCTGAGTACCCCCGACGGCCAGGTGACTCCGGAGGCCGTGCGCGACGCGCTCACCGACGACACGACCGCGCTCGTGGTCAGTCTCGTGGATTTCCGCACCGGCTATCGTGCCGACCTCGGCGCCCTGCGTGACGTGCTGGGTGACCGGCTGCTGATCGTCGACGCGATCCAGGGCTTCGGCATCGTGGATGCCGACTACGCAGCGGCCGACGTGGTCGCGGGCAACGGCTACAAGTGGCTGCGCGCCGGCCGTGGCACGGGCTTCGCCTGGTTCGGCGAGCGCGCGATCGAGCGGCTCACGCCCGTGTTCTCTGGCATCACCGGCACCGATGCGCTGCTGCCATTGGACGAGGTGCCCGCGCCCTCGCGCGCGGCGAACGCCTTCACCGTCGCGCGCGCCGACCCCTCGAGCGCCGCGCGGTTGGAAGCGGCGTTGGAGGAGCTGATCGCCGTCGGTGTTCCTGCCATCGAGGCGGAACTGGCAACGCGCATCGACGAGGTCATCGCGCTGGCGGATCGGCACGGGCTCCCGGTCGTCTCGCCCCGGGCGCGCTCGCGCCGCGCGGGCATCGTTTCGCTGCAGCCCGAACCGAACGAGGTCGGCGCACTCGCGGCCGCGATGGCGAATCTCGGCGTCACGGCCACGGTGCGCGACGGCATGCTGCGCATCTCACCGCACGTGGGCACCACGGCGGCCTCGCTGCAGGTGCTCGACGAGGCGTTCGCGGCGTTCACCGCGGCGCGCCGCTACTAGGAGCCCGCACCGGCGCGCGTGCACGCCGCCTGTGGATAACCGAGGGCATCGCGGCCCGCGTCTCTAGGCTGGCCCGATGCCTCGTCCGTCCGATGCCGCCGATCGAGTATCCCTCGCACCTCGTGGTCCCGTGCACGCGCTCTGCGCGGTCACCGCGATCGCGCTCCTCGTGGCGCTCGCGTGGCTGCTGGGGCCGGCGCCCGCGCTGATCCCATGGGCGTACCTTGCCGCGGTCGCGCCGTGGCTCACCTGCATCGACGTGCGCGAGCATCGCCTGCCCAACCGGCTCGTGCTGCCGGGATTCGGCGCGTGGGCGATCGGTGTGGTGTGGATGCTCGCCCTCCCGGATGGTGGGGGAGCGGTCGTCCGCTCCCTGCTCGCGGGGGCAGCCTATGCGCTGGCCCTCGGCGCGCTCGCGTGGTTCGGGGGCATGGGCGGCGGTGACCTGAAGCTCGGCACCGTGCTCGGCCTTGCGCTCGGCCTGGTGAGCGCGCCCGCCGCACTGTTGGCGCTGCCCGCCGCGTTCGGCTGCGGCGCGCTTGCCGCGCTGTTGGCGATCGCGAGGAGCCCGAGGGGCGCACGGCGGGGCAGGAGCATCCCCTTCGGCCCCTGGCTGCTGCTCGGTGCTGCCTTCGCACTCGCCGTGGGTGCCTGAGGGCGCCGAGCTGATCGGGCCGAACCCGATGCGCGTGCATGAGAGATTTCTCATGCAACGCGCGCATCGCTCTCACGAGAATGCGTCAGAGTTGATGCAGCAGCGAAACTGGGGTTGGGGTACATGCGCGCACGCGAGGCGGGAATCATCGGCGGTGGTGTCACCGTCGCGCTCGTCGCTGTGCTCGCCAGCTTCGTCACCGTCGGTCAGGCGCTCGCGATCGAAGACCAGCAGGGCAGCCCGCTCGATCTCGCCCCGGTCGTGGTCGGGACCGCGCCGCCGATTGCACCGCTTGCGGTGCCCGTGCCAGAGCACGCGCCCGCTCAGCCTGCGGAGCCGGAGCCCATCGTCGTGGAGGCGGTGACGGCGCCGGAGCCGCGCAGCGCCGTGCCCGGGCCGCCCGCCGCAGACGCGGCGCAGCAGGTCCCACCGGCCGCGCCCCCCGCCGTGCAGGCACCGCAGCCCGCGCCGCCCGCCGAACCGCAGCGCCCGTCGAAGGCCGACCTCAAGCGCTGGATCGAGAACCGCTCCTTCGACGAGGCGCGGGCGTGGGCGAGCGCCCACGGCTGGACCGAGGAGCACATCCGGGCCGCCCTGCGCGAGTACGCGCACCACTTCGAGGGGCGGCAATGATGCGTGCCCGCTCAACACACGCTTCGGTCGGCCACGTGCCGCCCGGTGAGACGTCCGCCCCCAGCGGACCGCAATGCCGTCTCGGTTCCCCCAGGTTCCGGCGACGGTCGCAGAAAGAACGATCGCCACGCATCGTGGCTTGATCACACATCGGGAGTCCCCCAACTCCCGATTCCGCAGCCCCCGGCGTCCCCCACGCCGGGGGCTGACCTCTGCGCAGTGTCAGTCCCAGCGGTATCCGGCCCCGCGCACCGTCGAGATGCGCTCGGCGCCGAACTTGGCGCGCAAATAGCGCACGTACACATCGACGACGTTCGAGCCCGGGTCGAAATCGAGACCCCACACCCGGCTCAACAGCTGTTCACGGCTCATCACCTGTCCCGGATGCCGCAGAAACTGCTCGGCGAGCGCGAACTCGCGGGCCGAGAGCTCGATCTCGCGGCCCATCACCGTCGCTCGGCGGCTCAGCATGTCGAGCGCGACGTCACCCACGGCCAGGGTCACGGGGATGTTCCCGCTCGGCGCGGCGCTCGTGCGCAAGCGCGAGCGGACCCGAGCGAGCAGCTCGTCGAACTTGAACGGCTTGGTGACGTAGTCGCTGGCACCGGCGTCGAGGCCGGCGACGGTGTCGCGGGTGCTGCTTCGCGCTGTCAGCATGATCACCGGCAGCGACGAGCCCTGGCCGTGCAGGCGCCGCAGCACCTCGAAGCCATCGATCGTGGGCAGCCCGACGTCGAGCAGGAGCAGATCCACCGTGCCGCTGAGCGCGATGTCGAGGGCGGTTGCGCCGTCCTCGACGACGGTGGTCTGGTAGCCGGCGGCCTTGAGCCCGCGGCTGACGAACGACGAGATCCGCGGCTCGTCTTCGGCGATCAGGATATGGGTCACGAACGCACCTTCATTTCGGCTCGGGTACGAGGCTGTGCCGTGGCATCCCCGTCTCGCTTCGGCGATCGGGATGCCGCGGGTGCGGCGACGGCGGACGGTGCGCCGCGCGGCCCTTCGAGCCTGCGCGGGGGTGGGATCCGGATCGTGATCGTCGCCCCGCCGCCCGGTGTGTCGGTCACCGTGCAGCTGCCGTGGTGGGCGCGCGCGATCGCATCGACGATGGCGAGCCCGAGGCCGCTGCCGCCCACGGCGCGGCGCGCGCCGGCGCGATCGAAACGGCGGAAGATGTTCTCGCGCTGCGCGGGCGGGATGCCGGGGCCGTGATCGCGCACCCACAGCAGCGCCGCGCCCTGCGGGTCGAACGAGCTGCCGATCTCGATCGGGCTGCCGGCGGGGGTGTACTTGCTGGCGTTGTCAGCCAGCTGCACCCACGCCTGCACGAGCCGGTCGGCGTCCGCCTCGATGGCACCCACGCCCGAGGCGGCGATGCTCCAGTCGTGGCCGGGGATCACCATGACCAGCTCGCCGACGCGGGCGGTCAGCTCATCGAGATCGACGACGCCGATCGCGTACTGGTCGCTCTCGACGGCGGCCAGCAGGTCGATATCGTCGACGAGTCGGCTCATGCGATCCAGCTCGGTGATGCCGATCTCCTTCGTCGCGCTCACGTCGTCGGCATCGCCGGTATCCATCATCTCGAGGTGACCGCGCACGATCGTGATCGGCGTCTTGAGCTCGTGGCGCACGTCGTCGAGAAGATGACGCTGCTCGTCGACCGAGGTCTCGAGCCGCTCCAGCATCGAGTTGACGGTGCGCGCGAGATCAGAGACGTCGTCGTTGCCGGGGACCGGGATGCGCGCGCCGAGGTCGGTGAGGGTGATCGAGTCGGCCGTCTCACGAAGCTGACGGATGGGGGCGAGCAGGCGCCCCGCCACGAACCACCCGACGATGCCGACGGCGACGAGCGTCGCGAGCGCGGCGATCGAGAACGTCAGCATGGACGTGCCCACGGGGGCGAGCTCGGAATCGAGGTCGATCGCCCGCACGTACAGTCCCTGGCGCGGGTCGCCGGGCACGGTGACGGGCACGGCGATGTAGCGCAGGGTGCCCTCGTCGGTTGCCGCAGTCCCGCGGACCGCGCCGCCGGCCTCGGCCGTCTCGCGGACCACGCGGTCGATGAACTCGGGGTTGTCGGCGACTTGGAAGCTCACCATCGTGCCGGGCACCCAGCGGGGCTCACCGTCGATGATCGCCATCGATGACTCGTTCGGGCCGGGTACGAGGCGCTGGACCACCGCGCGGAGGTAGACGGCCACATCCGAGAACTCGTCGGCGGGGATGCTCTCCATCACCGAGGAGGTCGTATCGGCGGGGCCGGGAAGCAGCGAGGTGTCGGGCCGTTCGGAGCCGCCGCGGTCGGCGACGTCCTGCAGGGCCTGCACCTGGGCATCCAGGCGCGCGTCGATATCGGCGAGCACGCGATCGCGCTGCACCAGGAATGTGACGCCGCCAACGACAACGAACCCCAAGGTCGCGACCACGAGGATCGTGCCGAGGATGCGCGCGCGGGCGGAGAGCGACCGCGACTGACGTGTCATGAAATGATTATCTCCCCTTCGGTGCGCCTATCGCGCCCGAAGGGGAGAGCGGTGATTCCGCCCCGGATCAGCCCGGGTGCGTCATCGAGAGCAGATCAAGCTTCTCGTCCAGCTGCTCGACCGTCAGCTCACCGCGCTCGATGTAGCCGAGCTCGTGCACGGCCTCGCGCACGGTGATGCCCTTGGCGACCGCGTGCTTGGCGATCTTGGCGGCGGCCTCGTAGCCGATGAGCTTGTCCAGCGGGGTCACGATCGAGGGCGACATGCCGGCGAATGCGGCGGCGCGCTCGAGGTTGGCCTCGAGGCCATCGATGGTCTTGTCGGCAAGGACGCGGACGCTGTTGCTGAGCAGGCGGATCGACTCGAGCAGCGCGGTGCCCATCACCGGGATCGCGACGTTGAGCTCGAACGAGCCCGACGCGCCGGCCCAGGCCACCGTCGCGTCATTGCCGATCACGCGGGCGCACACCATGAGCACGGCCTCGGGCACGACCGGGTTGACCTTGCCGGGCATGATCGACGAGCCGGGCTGCAGGTCGGGGATGTGCAGCTCGCCGAGGCCGGTGTTCGGGCCCGAACCCATCCAGCGCAGGTCGTTGTTGATCTTCGTCAGCGAGACGGCGATGGTACGCAGCGCGCCGGATGCCTCGACCAGGCCATCGCGGTTGGCCTGCGCCTCGAAGTGGTCCTTCGCCTCGACGATGGGCAGCTCGGTGTCTGCGGCGAGCAGGGCGAGCACCTTCTGGGGGAAGCCGAGGGGGGTGTTGATGCCGGTGCCGACGGCGGTGCCGCCGAGGGGGACCTCAGCCACGCGGGGGAGCGCCGACTGCACGCGCTCGATGCCGAGGCGCACCTGGCGGGCGTAGCCGCCGAACTCCTGGCCGAGGGTGACGGGGGTGGCGTCCATCAGGTGCGTGCGACCCGACTTGACGGCGTCCTTCCACAGCTCAGCCTTCGCCTCGAGGGCCACGGCGAGGTGGTCGAGCGCCGGGATCAGGTCGTCGATGAGCGCCTGGGTCACCGCGATGTGCACCGAGGTGGGGAAGACGTCGTTCGACGACTGCGACGCGTTGACGTGGTCGTTCGGGTGCACGGGCGCACCGAGGTGCTTGGTGGCAAGCGCTGCCAGCACCTCGTTCATGTTCATGTTCGAGGAGGTGCCGCTGCCGGTCTGGTACGTGTCGACGGGGAAGTGCACATCGTGCAGGCCCGTGACGACCTCATCGGCGGCGGTGACGATCGCGTTCGCGATGTCGGCGCTCAGGACGCCGAGCTCGGCGTTGGCGAGGGCGGCGGCCTTCTTCACGCGCGCGAGCGCGGCGATCTGCGACGACTCGAGGCCGCTGCCCGAGATCGGGAAGTTCTCGACGGCGCGCTGGGTCTGGGCGCCGTAGAGGGCGGATGCGGGAACCCGCACCTCGCCCATCGTGTCGTACTCAATCCGGTAGTCGATGTCGCTCACGGGGTGTCCTTCGTCTCGAATGCGCTGTGCTCTGCGCGGCGCGATGTGTGGTCAGCGGGAAGCGTGACATTGCCGATCACGATATCGGCCTGGGCGAGTCCGTCGGCAAGGCGGTAGTTGGCGCCGACGACGGCGAGGGTCCCGGCGGCGACCGCGTCCGAGATGATCTCGGATTGCAGCAGCAGCGCGGTCACGGTGTCGCGGAGGTGCTCCTGGCCGACCGCCTCACCGTCGATCTCGCTCGGTGTGGGGATGGAACCGCTGCGCGCGGCGGCCACGGCGGCAACGCGGTGCACGGAGGGCACGATCACATCGATGAGGCTCTGGATGTGCGCGGGCTGGGGCACGGCGTCCGGGCCGATGCTGTTGATCGCCGCGCGCACGGCACCGCACTCGTCATGCGCGAGCACGACGATCACCGAGACCTTGAGCACCTGCACCGCGTACTCGAGGCTGCCGAGCGCGGAGCCCGAGACCACCTGGCCGGCATTGCGCACGACGAACAGATCGCCGAGGCCCTTGTCGAAGATGATCTCTGCGGCAAGCCGCGAGTCCGAGCAGCCGAAGAGTGCGGCGCGCGGATGCTGGGGCTCGGTCGCGAGCTGGTGCCGGCGTTCCACGTCCTGGCGGGGGTGCAGCGGTGCGCCCGTGATGAAGCGCTTGTTGCCGCGGCGCATCTCGTCCCACACTTTTGCGGGGGTCGGGAGCGAGGCGGATTGCTCGGCCTCGGGGTACACCGGCTTTGTCATGAGGCATCCCGAATCTCGCGCACCTGCGGCGCGATCGATGAGGCGACCAGCTCGATGACGCCCGGCTCGGACGAGCCGTAGATCACGATCTGGTCGGTTCCGGCGGTCGTGCTGAGGGCGTAGGCCACGTTCGCGAACGCCGACGGATCGTCGTTGCGATACACCGTCCATTCGACGCCCTCGATCATGAGTGTGTCGCGCGGCGGCGATGCGCTGAGAATGCGGGCGGTCCACGCGGTGTCGGCGTTGAAGCCCTGCGAGAGGCGCACGAAGCCCTCCTCGGGCACGTACGAGATGTTCCAGCTCGCCGTGCGCTCGGCGCTCGACGAGAGCGCGGCCTGGTTCACGCCCCAGTCGGTCGGCACGACCGGCACGATGGGCGTGACGTCGTACTCGGCGGCGATCTCGGCGGCGACCGAGGCGACATCGATGTCTTGCCGCTCCGGAGGTTCGGCGCGAGGCACGATCATCACCATGATGAGCACGACGCCGAGCGAGACAAGCAGCGCCCACACGAGGTTCGAGGGCGTCTTGCGCGCCTTGTAGAGGCGCGAGTTCTCGGCCTTGCGGGCGGCCGTCTCATCGGGTGTCTCAGGGCGACCGAGTTCGGCGACCACGCGGGGCTGACGGGCCATCAGTTCTGTGCTCCATTCGCGTCCGCGCCGTGTTGGCGGGCCGCATCAAGGCGCTGTTTCGCGCCGATCAGCCACTGCTCGCAGCGGGCCGCGAGCAACTCGCCTCGCTCCCACAGCTCGAGGGAATGCTCCAGCGTCGGGGCGCCCTGTTCGAGCTCCGCGACCACTCGCATCAGTTCATCGCGTGCCTGCTCGTAGGAGAGCTCGGCAACATCCGGGTCAGCGGCCATGGTCTCCATCATATCTTCGCCGGCCCCCTACTCCGGGCCCGGCGCCGTTGCGCGGGCGGCGATGCTGCCCTGCGCGAGGGCGATCACGAGCTCGGTCCCCTCGGGCGCGTCTGCCGGGTCGCGGACGATCGCGCCACCCGCCTCGCCCGCAAGATGCACGATCGCATAGCCGCGCTCAAGGGTGTGTCGGGGCGAGAGCGCACGCAGTGATCCGCGCAGCGCCGTCGTCTCGATCGTTGCCGTGGACAGCCGCTGGGTGAGGCGGTCGCGGCCGCGGGAGAGCGCGTACTCGAGCTCGGCGTCGCGCTCGCGCAGCATCCGCTCGGGGTCGCGCAGCACCGGGCGTGAGCGCAGCTGTTCGAGCTGCGCCGCATCGTGCGCGAGGCGCTGCGAGACTCGACCGGTCAGCCGAGCGCGCGCGTCCCGTACGAGCGCGAGCTGCTCGGCGACGTCCGGCACGACGCGCTTTGCCGCGTCGGTCGGCGTGGAGGCACGCAGATCGGCCACCTCGTCGAGCAGCGGGCGGTCATTCTCATGCCCGATCGCGCTGACGATGGGGGTGGATGCCGCGGCCACCGCTCGGAGCAGCCGTTCGTCGCTGAACCCGAGGAGGTGCTGAAAGTCACCGCCGCCGCGGGCGATGATGATCACGTCGACCTCGGGGTTGGCGTCGAGATCGGCCAGCGCGGCGAGCACCTCGGCAACGACGCGCTCGCCCTGCACGGCGGCGTGCCGCACCTCGAACGCGACGCTCGGCCAGCGCAGCTGGGCATTGCGCAGCACGTCCTTCTCCGCGTCGCTGTTCTGCCCGGTGATGAGGCCGATGCGCTGGGGGAGAAAGGGGAGCGGCCGCTTGCGGGCCGCATCGAACAGGCCCTCGCCGCGCAGCTGCGCGCGCAGGCGCTCGAGCTTCTCGAGCAGATCGCCGAGGCCCACGTGCCGCATGCTCGAGACGACGAAGCTGAGATCGCCGCCCTTGACCCAGTACTCCGGTTTCACGCAGGCGATCACCCGGTCGCCGCGCTTGAGGTCGGCGGGGATCCGGTTTCGCACGCTCGACCAGATGCGGATGCTGATCGTCGCGTCGCCATCGATGTCGCGCAGCTTGGCGTAGGTGCCGACGTTGCGCACGTTCCACTCGGTGATCTCCCCCTCCACCCACGCGGTGCCGAGCCGGGCGATCCAATCGCGCATCGCGCCGCCCAGGGTGTCGATGCGGCAGGGGGTCTCCGGGGTGGAGTCGCGCGGCGAGATCGGGGCGCCGAACGTGGGGGACGTGGGCGTGGCCTGCGGGAGCGTCATCGCACAGTCCTTTCGGAGAGAGTTCAGGTGGTCGCGGCTAGACTCAGGGGGTGAGCCAATCCACCGTTGTCAGTCTTCCCGTGCCCCGGATTCCCGGGCGTCGCGGGCTTCTCAAGGATAACCAGGTCGACGGACACCGAAAGGTGCTGCTCGCCGCGCCCCGGGGCTACTGCGCGGGCGTGGACCGCGCGGTCATCGCCGTCGAGAAGGCCCTCGAGCGCTACGGCGCGCCCGTGTACGTGCGCAAGCAGATCGTGCACAACATCCATGTCGTCACCGAGCTCGAGCAGGCGGGCGCGATCTTCGTCGAAGAGGTCGATGAGGTGCCCGAAGGTGCGCACGTCGTGTTCAGCGCACACGGGGTCTCGCCGGCGGTCGTGGCCGCGGCATCCGATCGTGGTCTGCAGGCGATCGATGCGACCTGCCCCCTGGTGACGAAGGTGCACCGCGAGGCCGTGCGCTTTGCACGCGACGACTTCGAGATTCTGCTGATCGGGCACGAGGGGCACGAGGAGGTCGAGGGCACCGCCGGTGAGGCGCCCGACCACGTCACCGTCGTGAACAACCCCGACGAGGCCGACACCGTCGTTGTGAAAGACCCGAGCAAGGTCGTCTGGCTCTCGCAGACGACGCTCTCGGTCGACGAGACGATGGAGACGGTGCGCCGACTGCGCGAGCGGTTCCCGCTGCTGCAGGACCCACCGTCGGATGACATCTGTTACGCCACCCAGAACCGTCAGGTGGCGATCAAGAAGATCGCCCCCGACGCCGACCTGGTCATCGTGGTGGGCTCGGCCAACAGCTCGAACAGCGTGCGGCTGGTGGAGGTCGCGCTCGAATACGGCGCCCGCGCCGCGTACCGCGTGGACTACGCGCACGAGGTCAAGCAGGAATGGCTCGACGGCGTGCGCACGATCGGCGTCACGAGCGGTGCCTCGGTGCCCGAGGTGCTGGTGCAGGAGCTGCTCGAAGACCTCGCCGCCGCGGGCTTCGGCGATGTCGTGCCGGTGAAGACGGCCGAGGAGGACCTGCAGTTCTCGCTCCCGAAGGAGCTGCGCAAGGACGCCAGCGGGCGCACGGACGCGCGCGCGATCGGCGGTCGGATCTCGCATGAGTGACGGCCGAGAACGACCGGAGTTCGGGGAACACGCGACCCCGGAGGAGCAGCGGGCGCTGCGGATGCCGCTTGACCCGCGCGCCTCGCACGACCCGAGCGCGCCGCTCGCGCAGCTCGCGTCGATGGAGAACGTCAACTATACGCCGCCACCGCCGGCCGCTCCCGCCGCGGCACCTGCCGGACGCGGCCGCCTCGCGGATCGCATCGTCACGTTGGCGCTGCTGGCGTACGGCCTCATCTCGGTGCTCAGCACCATCCCGCGGTACCTCGATTTTGCGTCGCTCGCCAATGAGGCCTTCGAGCTGGCGGGGATCCCCGGCGAGTTCAGCAATTTCGCGCAGGGCTCGACGATGGGCTCGGCCGCGGCGTTGATCCTCGCGGTCGGCTTCGGACTCACGGCGTGGATCGCCGTCCGGCGCCTGCGCCGCGGGCAGCGAGCCTGGTGGGTGCCCATCGTGGGCTCCATCGTGGTGAACATCCCGGTCGTGATCTGCCTGATGACCGCGATGATGAACGACCCCGCGATGCTGGATTACGCCGCGCTGGTGGGCGCATAGCGCCGAGCGTGTGGTTCGGGGGCGAACCCCACAAGACGGCGGGGCCGGGATGCAGCATCCCGGCGCCGCCGTCTTGTGTTCGTTCGCTTACGACTGAGACTTGCCTGCCGAGCCGAGCTGACGGGTCGATTCGGCGACGCGGGCGGCCATGGCCGTCTCGGCCTTCTTGCCCCACGAGCGCGGGTCGTAGACCTTCTTGTTGCCGACCTCGCCGTCGATCTTGAGGAACCCGTCGTAGTCGCGCAGCACGCTGTCGGCGACGCTGCGGCTGAAGGCGTACTGGGTGTCGGTGTCGACGTTCATCTTCACGACGCCGTTGCGCACCGCGGTCGCGATCTCCTCGTCGCTCGAACCGCTGCCGCCGTGGAAGACGAGATCGAGCGGCTTCGCGGCGGTCCCGTACTTGGCCTGCAGCCCGGCCTGGATCTCGCCGAGCAGCTCGGGGCGCAGCTTGACGTTGCCGGGCTTGTACACGCCGTGCACGTTGCCGAAGGTCAGGGCGGCCATGTAGCGGCCCTGCTCGCCGAGGCCGAGGGCATCGACCATCGCGATCGCATCCTCGAGCGTGGTGTACAGGTGCTCGTTGATCTCGTGCGCGACGCCGTCCTCCTCGCCACCCACGACCCCGATCTCGACCTCGAGGATCGAATTGATGGCCTTCATGCGGGGGAGCAGCTCGCGGGCGATGGCGAGGTTCTCGCCCAGCGGCACGGCTGAGCCGTCCCACATGTGCGATTGGAAGATCGGGTTGCCGCCGGCGCGAACCTGCGCCTCAGACGCCTCGATCAGCGGGTGCACGAAGCCGGCCAGCGCGTCCTTCGGGCAGTGATCGGTGTGCAGCGCCACGGTGATCGGGTAGTTCTTGGCCGACTCGTGCACGAACGCGGCGAACGCGAGTGCACCGGATGCCCGGTTCTTCACGGAGTGGCCGGCAAAGTAGTCGGCGCCGCCCGTGGTCACCTGGATGATGCCGTCGGAGCCGGCCTCGGTGAGGCCCTGCAGCACCGCGTTGACGGTCTGCGAGCTCGACACGTTGATTGCCGGATACGCGAACCCGCCGCTCTTGGCCCGGTCGAGCATCTCGGCATACTGTTCGGGGGTGGCGATGGGCATGTGCGCTCCTTGGACTCGGGTGGCGCGCGATGCCTTGCGCCAGGACGACGTGTGCTCCACTCTACTGAGCGTGGATGCTCCGGGCACGGTGCGCGGCCGATACCGGGGCGAAACCGGCTTAGCAATGTCATAAGAACCGTGCTTTTTTCGCCGCACTCGGCCCGATAGAGCGCGGGTTCCTTGCGATGCGTCGATACGATTGAGCAATGGTGAGCTTGACCGGAGACATGAACCCCCTGCACCCCGACCGCAACATCGCGTTGGAGTTGGTGCGGGCAACCGAGGCGGCCGCGATTCGCGCCGTGCCGTTCATCGGCCGGGGTGACAAGCTCGCGGCCGACGGCGCCGCGGTGGACGCGATGCGCGCGTTCCTGCACACGGTCGGCATCGACGGTCAGATCGTGATCGGCGAGGGCGAGAAGGACGAGGCCCCCATGCTGTTCAACGGCGAGGCCGTGGGCAACGGTCGTGGTCCGGAGTGCGATATCGCGGTCGACCCGATCGATGGCACCTCGCTCACCGCCGAGGGCCGCCAGAACGCGCTCTCGGTGATCGCGGTGAGCGACCGGGGCACGATGCTCGACGCCTCGAGCGTATTCTACATGGACAAGATCGTTACGGGCCCGGCCGGCGTCGGCGTCGTCGACATCCGAAAGCCTGTCGGCGAGAACATCCGGGCCCTCGCCGCGGCGATGGGCAAGCCCGTCGACCAGATCGTCGTCTCGGTGCTGAACCGTCCGAGGCACGAGCAGCTGATCGCCGACATCCGGGCCGCAGGCGCGGGCACGCGCCTGATGAGCGACGGCGACGTGGCAGGTGGCATCAACGCCGCCCGCTTCAACGCGCCCACCGACATGTGCATCGGCATCGGCGGCAGCCCGGAGGGCATCGTGACCGCGTGCGCGATCAAGGCGCTCGGCGGTCACATCCAGGGCCGCATGTGGCCGCGCGACGATGCCGAGCGCCAGCGGGGCATCGACGCGGGGCTGAAGATGGACCACGTGTACGAGGCCGACGAGCTCGTCAAGGGCAACAACACGATCTTCGTCGCGACCGGCGTGACCGACGGCCAGCTCGTGTCGGGCGTGCGTCGCGAGGGCAACTGGGTGCACACCGAGAGCATCGTGCTTCGCGGCGCCTCCGGCACGCTGCGGCGCATCTCTTCGGAGCACCTGCTCACCAAGTGGGGCTGACGCCGCCCGGCGTGCTCCCGGTCAGGTGGCCTCGGCGCGCCTCATTTGCGACAATGGGGAAGCCTGTCATCGTCGACGGTGGCTGCAGTCTTCCGCTGCGGTAGCCAATCTCCCGTCATCACAGCCCAGGAGGCGAGTGCGAATGCCCACTCCGATGTCGAACCCCGCGCCCGCAACCGGTGCGCAGGCCGTGGTCGAGAACGCCATGGATCCGGCGCGTCGCCCGGACGTGCTGTTTCGCGTGCGTCGCGACGCAGAGCACCAGCGCAGCGTCTGGTGGAACATCGGCGCGTTTGTCGTGGTCTCGGGCGCCATCGTGGCGCTGATGAGCCTCGTCCCCGGCGGCTTTTAGCCGGCCGGCTGCTCAGTCCAGCCGGTCGCGCAGCGCGCCCACGTCGGCGAGCTGCTCCGGTGATTCGAACTCCCTCGCGGCCAGCGGGCGTGGTGCCTCATGGATCGGCTGCGGCTCAGCCAGCAGCGCGAGCTTGGTCTCGTCGACGCCGGGAAACTGTCGTGCGGTGACCAGCACCCGCGATTCGAGGGAGTTGGCGAAGCTGTTGTAGCTCGCGACCGTCCGCTCGATCGCCCGGCGCAGGCCCTCCGCGTGCCCGGCCATCGTGCCGAGCCGCTGGTAGAGGGTGTTGCCGAGCTCGTACAGCCGCTTCGCTTCGGTCGAGACGTCCTGCTGCGTCCACGTGTAGGCGACCGTCTTCAGCACGGCCCAGAGGTTGACCGGCGAGGCCAGCGCCACCCGCTTGCTGAACGCGTGATCGAGCAGGGCCGGGTCTTCCTCAAGCGCGGAAGACAGCAGGGACTCGCTCGGGATGAAGCAGATGACGAACTCGGGGCTCGCGCTGAACCCCTCCCAGTACTGCTTCTTCGCGAGCGCATCGACGTGCGCCCGCACCGCGCGCACGTGCTTGCCGAGGAGCTCCTTGCGGCGGGCACCCTCCTCGCCGCTCGCGGTGACCGGGATCTGACTGGCCTCGATGTAATGCTCGAGCGGCGCCTTCGCGTCAACCGTGATGGTCTTGCCGCCGGGGAGCTTGATCACCATGTCGGGGCGACCTGCGCCGGCCTCCGTGGTGATCGACGCCTGCGTGTCGAAATCGACGTAGCGGGTAAGTCCCGCGGCTTCGACGACGCGGCGCAGCTGCGTCTCACCCCAGACGCCGCGCGTGCTGTTCGAGCGGAGGGCGCTCGCGAGCGACTCGGTCGTCAGCCGCAGCCGCTCGTCGGAGTGCTGCGCCTGCTGCAGCTGCTCGGCAAGCGTGCCGTACTGCTGGCTGCGCTGGCGCTCCAGCTCGGCGATCTTCTCCTGCATCGTCAGCAGGGTCTCGCGCACGGGGCTGAGTGCCTGCAGCACGGCGTGCTCGCGGCGCTCCGCCTCGGTGCGTTCCGCCTGGTCGGCCCGCTGCTGCGCGAGGAGCTCCTGGCGCTGCGCCGTGGCATCCGCCAGTCGCGCGCGCAGCTCGTCGGTGGTCGAGTACAGCCCGGCGAGGTCGGCCTGCAACGCGGCACGCAGCTCGGCCTCGCCCGCGAGGACGCCGGCATGCTCGGCGTCGCGCTGTGCGAGCGCACGCGTGAGGTCGAGTTCCTGTTGCGCGGCGCCGGTCTCGGTGCGCCCACGCAGGAGCCAGCCCGCGAGGAAGCCCGCGATGAGGGTGATGATCCCTACGACGACAATGGTTGCGACATCCATGCCGCCATGCTCACACGAGCGTCAGACATTCGCGTTGTCGGGGACGGCGATGCGGCCGATGCGCAGCGAAAGCGCGCCCGCGAGCGCCGCGAGGTCGGCCGCGGCGTGGCGTTTGGCGGCGTCGATCATGATCCGCGCGCAGGCCTCCGCGTCGGCGAGTGCGTCGTGGTGGGCGAACTCGGTGAACCCCGCGGCCGCGGCCGCCATCGGCAGGCGATACGAGTCGAGCTCGTACGTTTTGCGCGCGACCTGCAAGCTGCAGAAGTAGTCGTACGGTGGGCAGGCTTCGCCGGTGGCCTCGCAGGCGCGGCGCAGCACACTCGTGTCGAAGCCGGCGTTGTGGGCGACCAGCATGTCGTCGCCGATGAAGGCGGTCAGCGCCGGCAGCTGCGCGCTCCAGCTCGGCGCGCGCGCGACGTCACGGGCGGTGAGGCCGTGGATGCGCGTGTTCCATTCCAGAAACTCGTCGTGGCCCGGCGGCGGTTGGATCAGCCAGCCCACCCGCTCGGTGACCTCGCCGTTGCGCACGCGTACCAACCCGACGCTGCAGGCGGAGGCGGCAGAAGAGTTCGCCGTTTCAAAGTCGATCGCGGTGAAATCCACTGGCACCCGTCAACTCTCGCCCACCGTCCCGGCGGGGCGATCAGGCACGCCGTTCGGCGGCGGATCGGCGACGGATCGGACCCGGCTGCGCGGCGCTTTCGGGCCGGGGCGCCGCAGCCCTAGGGTGAGGGCATGTCCACTGGCAAACGCAGCGAGATGGCGACGTCGTTCGGGAGGGCGGCGGGGAGCTACGAGGCGGGCCGGCCGGGGTATCCGGCCGCCGTCGTGCGGTGGATGCTGCAGCCGGCGGTCGCGGCATCCACCGGGCGCGTGCGCGTGGCGGATGTGGGTGCGGGAACAGGCAAGCTCACCCGTGCGCTGCTGGGCGCCGACGCCGGGGCGCCGATCGATGTGCTCGCGATCGACCCGGACGCGCGGATGCTGGAGGCGCTCGCCGCGTCGATCCCGGGTGTGCCGACGGCGGTCGGGACCGCCGAGCGGCTGCCGCTTGCCGATGGGAGTGTCGACGCGATCGTGCTCGGCCAGGCCTGGCACTGGGTGGATCCCGAGGCCGGAGCAGTCGAGATCGCGCGGGTGCTGCGCCCGGGCGGCGTGCTCGGCTTGGTCTGGAACATTCGCGACGCGCAGGTGCCGTGGGTCGCGCGGATGACCGAGATCATGCATCGCAGCAACGCCGAGGCGCTGCTCGAGCAGGGCGGACCGCGGGTGCCGGCGCCGTTCATCGGGCTCGAGCGGGTGAGCGTCGCGTGGTCGCGCCCGATGACGGCGGACGCGCTCATGGAGATGGCGCGCTCGCGCAGCTACCTGATCACGGCGCCGGCGGATGAGCGCGCCCGCATCGAGACCGAGCTGCGTGCGTTCGTTGACGCGTTGCCGGAGCTGCGCGACGGCGGCGCGATCGAGCTGCTCTACCGCACCCACGCGTTCCGGACCGTCCGCCCCTGAGTGCTGCCGCGTCGCGTCCCGACCTTGGGCGGCAATGGGGCGCACCCCCACGTAGAATGAACCCTCGTGGCTCTTACTATCGGCATCGTCGGCCTGCCCAACGTCGGCAAGTCCACCCTCTTCAACGCGCTCACGCGCAACAACGTGCTCGCCGCGAACTACCCGTTCGCGACCATCGAGCCCAATGTCGGCGTCGTGAACCTGCCTGACCCGCGGCTCGCGAAGCTGGCCGAGGTGTTCGGGAGCGAGCGCATCCTGCCCGCGACCGTGTCGTTCGTCGACATCGCCGGCATCGTGCGTGGCGCCAGCGAGGGTGAGGGCCTTGGCAATCAGTTCCTCGCGAACATCCGCGAGGCCGATGCCATCGCGCAGGTCGTGCGCGGCTTGACCGATGAGGACGTCGTCCACGTCGATGGCAGCGTCAACCCCAAGAACGACCTCGAGACGATCAACGCCGAGCTCATGCTCGCCGATCTGCAGACGCTCGAGAAGGCGATCCCGCGTTACGAGAAAGACACGAAGGGCAAGCGGATCGATCCCGCGGTGCTCCCCGCCGCCATCGCTGCGAAGGACGCACTCGAGCGCGGTGTGCTGCTCTCGGCCGCGGGCGTGGACCTCGATCCGATCCGCGAGCTCGGGCTGATGACCGCCAAGCCCTACATCTACGTCTTCAACGTCGATGAGGCGGTGTTGACGGATGCCTCGCGCAAGGCGGAGCTCGCCGCCCTCGTGGCGCCCGCCCAGGCGATCTTCCTCGACGCGAAGATCGAATCAGAGCTGATCGACCTCGACCCAGAAGACGCCGCCGAGCTGCTGGCGTCGACCGGGCAGGAAGAATCGGGCATCGACCAGCTCGCCCGCATCGGCTTCGACACGCTCGGGCTGCAGACGTACCTGACGGCGGGCCCGAAGGAAGCACGCGCGTGGACGATCGGCAAGGGCTGGAAGGCTCCCGCCGCGGCCGGCGTCATCCACACCGACTTCGAGAAGGGCTTCATCAAGGCTGAGGTCATCTCGTTCGCCGACCTGATCGAGACCGGCTCCGTGCTCGAGGCCCGGGCAAAGGGCAAGGCCCGTCTCGAGGGCAAGGACTACGTCATGCAGGACGGCGACGTGGTGGAGTTCCGCTTCAACGTCTAGCTCCGTAGGGCCGAAGGCTGGTCGCGACACAGGGCCATCGAGCCCGCGCCAGCGATGGTGCTCGGCGAGTCGAAGCAGCACACGTGTGTCACAGTTGACGTCATGACGGACTTTGTTGGACGCGCGCAATCGTTCGTCGACGTGCGCTATCCGCAGGCGATCGCGGCTTTCCTTGGGGGAAGTGCCGCGTCTGGAGAGGCGACCGAGTCCTCGGACCTGGACATTCTGGTTGTCCTTCCTGATAGGTGGACATCGGTCGGATTCGTCGAGACCACTGAGTGCGACGGGCAAATCGTTGAAGCCTTCGTGTACGGACTCGAGGCGCTTCAATCCTGGATGGCGAAGGGGCGACGTGACGCACGTCCGGTGTTGGATCGCCTGGTTGCAGGAGGCGTGTCGTTGGAAACGGGCGAGGTGGGCCGGTCGATCGCGGCAATCTCGCGCGAGGCCCTGCGTGCCGGCCCTGCACCCATCGACCAAGAAGAGCTGAATCGTCGTCGCTACAGTCTGTCGGCAGTCACAGACGATCTCGTTGACGCGCTGGACCCCGCCATTCGACGTGTTCTGATGGCCGCCGCCTGGAAGGAAGCCGCCGAGCTCGCGCTGCTGTCGAATTCGGGCTGGCTCGGAACCGGCAAGTGGCTGGTGCGAGAGTTGCGTGCACATGGGGACCCCTTTGAGCTGGCCTTGCTAGCTGCCGATGAACCCGCCGATGAGCAGGTGCTGGTGAAGGTGTGCCAGGCCGTCCTTGAGTCGGTTGGCGGCTACTTACAGATTGGGTTTACTCGGGGCGTGAAGCCGAACGACTTGTAACGCCAATGACTCGCCAGATGGCTAACGATAACGTCACCGGCGGAGTTCAGATTTAACGTCTAGTGTTATTGACGGCCTCCGTTATATCATGGGCGCGTGATCAGATCGTTCGGCGACAAGGAGACCGAACGGCTGTGGCGTCGCGAGCGTGTGCGGTCCATCGATCCAAGGATCCACCGGGTCGCACTGCGCAAGCTTCGTCAGGTGGGTTCTGCGGCGGTGCTCGATGACCTTCGCGTCCCGCCCGGCAACCGGCTCGAAGCTCTGAAGGGTGATCGAGCAGGGCAGCACAGCATCAGGATCAACGACCAGTGGCGGATCTGCTTCGTGTGGACCGACGCTGGGCCAGAGGAGGTGGAGATCGTTGACTATCACTGACAAGATCGAGCCGATCCACCCTGGGGAGGTCCTCATGGAGGACTTCATCGAGGGATTCGGGATCACTCAGAACAAGCTCGCCGTGTCTCTCGGCGTCCCGCCTCGGCGGATCAACGAGATCGTCCACGGCAAGCGGGGGATCACCGCGGACACCGCGCTGCGGCTGGCGAAGTACTTCGGCACGTCGGCGGAGTTCTGGATCAATTTGCAGAGCCACTACGAGCTCGACCGTGCCGAGGATCTGGTGGGAGAGCAGATCGCGGCGATCACCCCTTTGCAGGTGGCGCAGCGCGTGCCGGACATTTCTCAGACGCCGTGAGGGGTGAGCGCCTCGGGAGTCGGCTCATGACCAGTGCTGCGCAGTCGATGAAGACGGCCCGTGGCATCGCCTTCGGCTATCTCGGCGGCTGGACTCGGATTTCTGCTGCGGAGCGTTCGATCGATACGTCAGGTCGGCTGAGCGAAGACCTACCCGGGCAACCTTTGCCGATCCTTCCGGTCGAGGTTAAAAGCAGCAACGTAGGCTGCTGTTGAGCCTCAGTACGGCTCTGCGATTCAGAGAAAAGATCATATGAACGCCGTCGAGCTCAGGGGCCGTCTCTTCTGCAGGAGCAACGATGAAGCGGAAATCGTCCTTCGTGAGCTTCCTCGACACCGTGAGCTTTCACGCTCCGAACCAGGGTGTGTTCGTTTTGTCGTCGAGCCTGGGGTTAGCGAAATGTGCGGCTGATCGCGCTGCCAGTCTGGAACAGGGTGATCCACACCAGGAACTTTTGGATTGGACGTAGTGAATCGGCCTGACTTTCGTTCCGTTCTTCAAGTAAGGATGGAACTCGATGAACAGGAAGTATTCGCCGGAGGTGCGTGAGCGGGCGTTGCGGATGCTTGCGGAGACGCGGCCGTCGCACCCGACGATGATGAGCGCGGTCCGTCACGTGGCCGGTCTGCTCGGGATGAGCCCCGAGACGCTGCGCCTCTGGCAGCGTCGCTACGAGGTTGACGCGGGCGTGAAGCCCGGGCTCACGACCGATGCGGCGGCGGAGATCAAGCGGCTGCAGAAGGAGAACGCCGAGCTGCGGAAGGCGAACGAGATCCTCAAGGCTGCGAGCGTGTTTTTCGCGAAGGAGCTCGACCGCCCCTGACCGAGATGATCCGGTTCATCACCGAGTACCGGGGTCGTTTCGGGGTCGAGCTCATCTGCCGTGTCCTCCGGCCGGCAGTGCAGGGCTTCCTCACCTCCCGCGGTTACCGTGCCGCGGTCGGTCGTGCGCCGTCAGCGCGTCGACTGCGCGACGACCTCCTCGTGCCGGAGATCGCCCGGCTGCATGCGGAGAACTACGGCGTCTACGGTCGCCGGAAGATGCATGCGCTGATGCGCCGGCAAGGCTGGGACATCGGCCGCGACCAGACCGAGCGGCTGATGTGGCTGGCCGGGGTGCGCGGGGTGAAGAAGTCGAAGCGGGTCTTCACGACGAAGACCGATCGGACGCAGTCTCTGCCGCAGGACCTCGTCAACCGCAGGTTCACGGCCGACGGTCCGCGCCGGCTCTGGGTCTGCGACGTGACCTACGTCGCGACATGGTCCGGTTTCGCCTACGTCGCGTTCGTCACCGACGTCTACTCGAGGCGCATCGTGGGATGGAACGTCGCCGCCACGCTCAAGGCCGAGATCCTGCCACTGCAGGCCCTCGATATGGCCGCGTGGGACGCTGGCGGCGACCTCACCGGGCTGACCCACCACTCGGACCACGGCTCGAACTACATGGCGATGGTCTACACCGACCGGGTCGTCGAACTCGGCGCCGTCCCCTCCACCGGAACCGTCGGCGACTCGTTCGACAACGCGATGGCCGAGGCGGTGAACAACCTCTACAAGACCGAGCTCATCCGTCAGCGCGGCCCCTGGCGGACAGTCGAGCAGGTCGAGCTCGCGACCCTCGAGTGGGTGTGGTGGTGGAACAACTCACGGCTCCACGGAGAGCTAGACATGCGCACCCCGATCGAGGTCGAGGACGAGTACTACGCTGGCCAAGAATCAGGCCAACCGGCACCTGCCGGACAAGGCTCCCGATAGGAACGAAAGTCAGGCCGATTCAGTGCCCGATGGAGCGGTGCGGGCGTGCGGTGTTGTACCAGGTCTGGAATTCGGTGAGCAGGTCGGCGAGCTCTTCGATCGTGTTCGGCAGTGGGCGTGCTTTCAGCCAGCGTTTGAGCGTCTGGTGGAAGCGTTCGATCTTCCCCAGGGTCTGCGGGTGTCCGGGGCGGCCGTTCTTCCGAAGGATGCGGTGCGCGGCGAGGAGCTTCTCGAATCCGCCGCGGGTGCCGTTGGCGAGGAACCAGTGGGTGATGTCGGCTTGCCAGCATTCGTTGGGCAGGTCGGCTTGGAAGCGGATGTAGGAGCTGCGGGGGCGTTTGCTGGGTGGCAGGGACGATCAGCCCAGCCTGGTGCAGGACGCGGCGGATCGTGGACGTGGAGGGCGTGGGATGGCCTTCTTGCGCAATGTGCCAGGCGATGGTGACTGGGTCGGCGTCAGCGCCGAGGAGGTCAGCTCGTGATACTCGTTTGGCTGATACCGCGGACGTTGGCGCGCCCGCGGAGGTGATGCGGCGCGGGGCGGGACCATGCGAAGAGCATGGTGACACGCACACCGCTCATGCTGACGAAACCCAGCGGAGTTCCGGATAAGCGTCTCGTCTTTCGGACGCATCTGGATGTTCGAGTTGCTTCGGCGCGCGGACTCACCATGCCGCTCGTATCCCGAGGTGACGCCTCTTCACCTTGTTGACGCTGACGTAGCCTGGGGAGTTCCGTATCGGAACCTCGAGTGTCGAAGGAGAAACGCGTGGTCGAATCCCAGTGGTCGTGTCCGGCGTGTGGAACCACAGCGCCTGAGGAGCGTGAGGGTCGGGCGCAGTTCTGTTCAGATTGCCGCAACGCCCGGAGGATTTACGCGACCACCCAGGGAAACTTGCGCAGCGGGTTCAACCGCACGAACAAGGGATCGCCGGCTCTCGCTTTCGGCATCGATGACTTCTGTCGATGGCGGAAGGCTCAAGAGTTGCGGTGTGCATACTGTCGAATCAGTGAACGGGACCTTTCTGCAGTGGGGATGCGGAGCCAGATCCAGCGGATCGTCAAGGTCCTCGGGGTAGATCGGGTCGATAGCGCCGCGGGATACACGATTGACAACCTCGTCCCGTGTTGTTTCGTATGTAATCAGATCAAGGGTGATCGCTTCACTGCCGAGGAGATGACGGTCGTTGGCCCCGCCGTCGGCGAGATCTGGTCGTGGAGACTTCGTGGACACCTGCCAGAGCGAGAGTTTGTGAATTCGGTGGAAGCAGGCCAGGGCGGATTCAACATTGACTAAGAACTGACTCATCCTGCGGGGGAGCGGATGGCGCCGATCACTCCGCTGAAGGTCGCTTGACCGACTTCGTCGCCCATGAAAGCGAGTGTGCTGGAGCATTGACAGCGTAACTCCGAGTGGGAGCATTGACTCATGGGCGTGTACATGAGTTGTCCAGTCGAGAACGTCGAGCGAGCCACTGCGTTCTACACAGCGCTCGGTTGGGTGCTGAACGCCGAGATGTCGGGCGATGGCGTCTCATGCTTCGCGATCGCGAACGATCACTACGTCATGCTCAGCAGCCGCGACGCATATGCGAGCGTCGGGGGAGTCGAAGCACTGATCGGCGGGCCTGATACGCCGTCGAAAATCACGGTGTCATTCGATCTCGACAGCCGTGAGGCAGTCGATGAACTGGTTGAGCGAGCCCGTGTTGCGGGCGGACGCATCGGCGACCCAGACGAGTATCCATGGTCAAGTCCCTGGTAGTGGTGTAGCGGTCGGTCCTTCGATGTGAGGGGTTAGGCGCTGAGTTCGAGGACGGGGTCGGTCACCTCCTCGGTGCTGGTGTCGGTGACGAGGGTGAGGCGGCTCT